>OBJZ01000008.1_pt1 | contig 445315 bp, 410 predicted proteins | sample 1481641 | NCBI WGS metagenome assembly OBJZ01 (sample SAMN02364493, study PRJEB22542) | human gut metagenome | isolation source: fecal sample | host: premature infant | place: USA: Chicago, IL | collected 2012-01 | reverse complement strand
TTACATGCATTACTTTCTTTTAAGTAATTTAAAAAGCACTTAACTCAAAGTGCTTATTTATAATATCAAGGTTTTTATTTTTTGTCAAGTGTTTTTTTGTTTTTTATTTTAAAAATCGAATTTGTTTGTAAATGCTCTATTGTATTATGCTTTATCGACTTAGATGATAAGGATGCTACAAGTATTCCAAGAGCTATACTGGCGGCAAATAACATTGCATTTCTCGCATGTGAAAAAGCTAGTTTAGAATTTTGCTGAATTGTGTAATACATTGTGTAATACATATCTGCCCCTGGAACCAAAGAAATTATTCCTGGTATTACAAAAACTGTAACTGGCATGTGAACTTTTCTTGAAGCTATCTCTCCTATTATTCCTACGGCAATTGATGCAAACAGAGCTGCGATAAATTTATTGTTTAAAATCATTGTTAAATATTTGTAAACAAACCACGCTACAAATCCAGATACCATAACTATTTTATAAGACCTTTTTGGTGAATCGTAAAATAGCGAAAATCCTAATGTGGCAAATGATGAAATGATTGATTCTATAATTATATATATCATTAAATCGCCTCCATCATAACCGCAAAATACAATATACTACCAACACCTAGAGCTATACTCAACGCTGTAATCACAGCGTTAATCATAGAACTTATCCCAGATAATAAGTCTCCACTAAGTACATCTCTTACAGAGTTTGTAATGGAAACACCAGGAACAAATGGCATGATACAACCAACGATAATACTGTTCATATCCAAAGCCACACTAAACATTCCAAAAATTTTCAATGTAACTAAAGTTAAAAATGTCATAAACGCAACTGTAATATATGTATTAACAAATTGTGGGTTTTCTTTTCGTTGAAAAAATCTAAAAACTAGCATTTCTAATATAGATATAAAGAAAGCTACGACAGGTTCAATAATGCCACCTACTAATAAATGTGCAAATAATCCTGAAGCTGCGGATGCCCCTAGGATGTACAATTTTTTATCTACAGCTCTATTATCTATTTTGTTTATTATTTCTATTGATTCATCCAAAGTGTACACATCTTTTACAAAATTTCTGGAAAAATTATTGATTTGATGAATTTTCCACAAATTTGTCGCCTTTGGAATTGTTCTTCTCATAGTAACAAGATCTCCAAAATCAAAACTCAAACATATAATTATACATGTATAAGATACAAATACATTTATTTTATTAACTTTTTGAATACTTTTACTCATTCTAAAAGCTGTATCTTCTACACGATATGTTTCTGCACCACTCTCGAGCAAAATTCTTGCAGTATCAGCGACGACATCCATTAGATTTTGGCAATCTTCTTTTGTTTTAACAAATTGCAAAATATCTCCTCCAGTATTAAAATTATAACATATAGGAGGCAATTATGGATATTATCAAAAACAGAAGATCGAGAAGAAAATTTACATCTAAAAAAGTATCAATAGAAGATATGAAAAAAATCGTAGAAGCCGGAACCTATGCTCCAACCGGTATGAATAAACAAGACAACATAATCGTCGCTATTTCTGATGATAGTACAATGGAAAATTTATTAAATTCCATCAGAAAGCACTTAAACAATGAAAACTACAACGGATTTTATAATTGCAAAAATATGATTTTGATTTTGAGTCCGCACGATAACAGAAATAGAAAATTCGACTGTGGATGTATAATGCAAAATATGATGTTAAAAGCTTGTGAATTAAATGTAGCAAATGTTTGGATTAATCAATTTTATGATTCTTATGATAGCGAACACATTAGAAAATTCTTACAATCTATAGACATCGATGAAGATTATGAAATAACTTGTGCACTTGCTTTAGGTCACAGCGAAGAAACCCCAAAAATCAAGCCAAACAAATTTAGAACTAAATTTATCTAAAAAAAGATCGATTGAATTCTGACTCACAATCAGTTTTCAATCGATCTTTGTATTTTAGAAGTTATCGTAATAAATTCTGTCGTCAGTTACTCCAACTTCGTTCAATGCTTTTGTCAAAGACTCTATCATTCTTGGTGAACCGCATAGGTAAGCTGAGCTGTTCTTACCAGTTTCTTTGCAATATTTCTTGATTGCATCGTCAGCATGTCCAGTTTCTCCTTCCCAATTCATTTCAGGAGTTGTTCTTGACAATACTGGGATAAATTTGAAATCGTACAAATCTTCTTCAAATTCTTTCAATTCATCTAACAAGAATAAATCATCTGGAGTTTTGGCCCCAAAGTAGAATCTTGCTTTTCTCTTAACATCATGATCTCTCATATGGTTAAGGATAGATCTTATTGGTGCGAAGCCAGTTCCAGCTGCTCCCAATATAATTTCAGTATCTTCATCATGATAGTAGAAATCACCATAAGGACCATTAATAGTAACCTTATCGCCTTCTTTAAGAACTTTGTGGCAATAAGTTGTACAGATACCCTTGGTATAACCAATTAACAATTCTATATGTTTTTCATCTCTAATACTAGATGCAATAGAATATGCTCTGAATACTTCTTCATCTGATCCTTCATATCCATCGCCTTTTGGATATTCTTCTGCTTTTAATTGTACATATTGACCTGGTTTAAATTTGATTGTTTCTCCTTCTGGAAGTTCAAATCTAAACTTAGTTATTCTATCAGTCAAAGGTAACTTTTCAACAAGAGTTGTTTCGTATTCTTTTACATTAAATAATTCTTCTGGAATTTGAATCGAAATATCTTTTTTAACTTTTACTTGACAAGATAATCTAACGCTATCGTTAAGTTCATCTTCTGTTAACATTGGTTTTTCTGTAGCAAGTACAGGACCTGCTCCATCCAAAACTTTTACTTTACAGTAACCGCATGATCCCTTTCCACCACAAGCTGATGGAATGAATACTTTTTGGTTTCTAAGTGTAGATAATAAACTATCTCCACCATCTACCGTAAATTCTTTATCGTTATTAATAGTTAGTTTTACTTCACCATAATCTGCAATGTATTTATCTGCAAATGAAAGCAACAATGCAAATAATGCACACAACACAGACACTACAATTGTTGTAATAATTATTTGTCCCATGATTCCTCCTTATGATATTTGAACTATACCAGAGAATCCGATGAATGCCATCGCCATGATTCCAGTTATAATTAAAGTTAGAGGAGATCCTTGGAGACCTTTTGGCACAGATGAATCTTTGATTTTGGATCTAATTCCTGCCATTGATACAATTGCTAGCATCCAACCAAGTCCACTTCCTATTGCAAATCCAACTGTTTGCAAGAAGTTGTAGTTTCTGATTACCATGAACAAACTTACCCCTAAAATCGCACAGTTTACTGTTATAAGTGGCAAGAATATTCCCAATGCGTAATACAAGTTCGGAATGTATTTTTCCAAAATCATTTCCAATAATTGAACAAATGCTGCTATCGATATAATAAATATTATATATCTCAAATATTCTATATTAAATCTAACAACTAATTTGTATAAGAAAAAGTTGATTATAGTTGTGATTGTCAATACGAATGTTACAGCTATTCCCAATCCTGTTGCAGTTTCAATTTCTTTACTTACTGCTATGAATGAACACATTCCCAAAAAGTTTGAGAAAATCATGTTTGAAGTAAAGATTGATGCAAAAAATATAACTAAAGGACTAATTGTCATTACTTAGCATCTCCTTCCTTTTTAAGATGAGCATTAGCAATCCACATAACAATAGGTAAAATGAAGAATGCTGCCGGTGGCATAACCATCATTGTCCAAGGCACAAAACTTTCAGGCATTATTCTGAATCCAAATACACTACCGAATCCCAACAATTCTCTGACTAAAGCTATAAGCACAAGAACTACAGTATAACCCAAACCTGATGCCACACCATCTACAAAACTACTTACAGGATCGTTACTAATAGCAAATGCTTCTGCACGTCCCATTATTATACAGTTGGTAATAATCAATCCAACATAAGGTCCTAATGTTTTACTCATTTCTGGCATGTAAGCCTTTAAGAAAATATCAACTATTATTACGAAGAACGAAATAATAAATACTTGAACCATCATACGAATGTGTTTTGGAGTTACTTTTCTAAGTAAACTAATCAAAAACGATGAACATCCTGTAACAAACGCTAGGGCGAGTCCCATAACCAAGGAGTTCATACACAAGTTTGTTACTGCTAATGTGGAACAAATTCCAATAACTTGAATAAGAACAGGGTTGTCATCAAGCAATCCATTTTTCAATAATTTAGTATATTTATTTGAATTAGCCATTATTTACCTCCATTCTTAATAAACTCATTCACATCTTCATTAATCATATTAACAACAAATGTAGATGTTTGAGTAGCGCCGCTTATAGCATCAATGTTACCACCATTTGCAGGTTTATTGATAACAATTTTACCGTCAACTGGCTTTGAGATATCCAAATCTCTGTATTGGTTTTTGTATTCATCTTCTGTAATACGTCCACCCAAACCAGGAGTTTCATCTTGTTTAATAAATTCAATTCCAACAAGTTTTTTCATATCTTTAGTTATTCCCACATATCCACTAATAGAACCCCAAAGACCAGGTCCGTTGATAGGAACTGCATAAGCTTTTTCTTCGCCATCTTGTTTTAAAATGTAAAGTTTATTACCCTTATAGTCTTCTTCTTCGACATTGTCTTTGAAAGTCTTGTCAATGTTTGATGCAGAAGTATCTTCAGGTAAGATATTAAATACATTCAAAATCTTTTGTTTTAATTCGATATCTTGATTGAATTCTATTGTAGGAGTTGTAACATGATTTAACAAAGCCAACGCTAATGTCAAAACTAGTGTCAATCCCAACATAAAAATTACTGGATATACGACTGATTTTTTCTTAGCCATTAACCTTGACCTCCTTATTTGCTTTTGCTTTTTTATTAGCTTGAACTTTATTTACACAATAATCAATTATTGGTGCAAAAGTGTTGCCAATAAGAACTGCAAACATAACACCACCTGCAAATAGTGCAAATCCTCTGATAATTACAGTTACAATTCCTATTATGAAACCATAAATCCATTTACCAATTGGAGTCTTAGCTGCAGATACTGGATCTGTTGCCATGAACACTGTACCGAATAAGAATCCTCCCATTAACATTCCATAAATAGGATTAGGAACAGAAGTTACTCCCATTGCGTTAAAAATTAAACTTAATACGCAAAAACCAAGCACGCTTCCTGCCATAATTTGCCAACTTGCAACTTTTTTATAAATCAAATAAATTGCTCCAATAATAATCAAAACTTTGCATGTTTCACCGATAACGCCAGGAATTTGTCCTAAAAGCATAGTTGGAATTGTTTCAAATGCTGAGTTAACCTTAAATGCTGTCATTGGAGTTGGTTGTGTCATAGAATCCAATGATTGAGTTAAGTAAGTTCCAAATCCTCCAGGAAAACCTCCTACAGCTTTGTTCCAGTAAATAGTCATTTGTTGAGGAAAATTAACATAAATAAATACACGAGCCACTAAGGCTGGATTGAAAACATTTTTTGCGAATCCTCCAAAAACCATCTTCCCGAAAAATATACCAAACGCTATACCAACCGCTGAAATCCAAAAAGGAATAGATGGTGGTAATGTCATTGTATACAAACAGGATGTGACAATAGCCGCTTCAGATATTTTGTTTCTTTTGAATATCTTCGCGTTAGATAAATACTCAACAAGGCATGCAACAATTATGTTTAGCAAAAACAAAGCTAACACTCTTAGCCCATAAAAATATATCGCCACTAAAGCAATCGGCAAAAGAGCAAACATAACAGGATGCATCATTTTTTGTTTCATAAAATACTTATTATAAAACTCTTTCAAACCTTTCACCCCTTATAAAATTTTTTATATATAAAATCCATAAAATACGGATTTGTTTTCATTAATAAAAGCTTTTCATTATGTACTTAAAAAAATATTTCTTTTATTTATCATATCATAACTCCTCTCAAAATCAATGATAAAATTTGTTATTTTTAATAAGTACAATATCATGCCCCAAATATATTGACTATATATAATATACCCATTTGACTAAAAAAATATTTATCACGTATTATTTTTTAATAAAAAAATCGATCTAAATTAATAGATCGATCTACTGTTCTTGATTCAGTTTTATAAGACTGTTGTTTTTCTGATAATTTTTACGATTAGTCTTCACTAATAAAAAGTATAGCCCTGCAAAAGGAACCGCTAAGTAAAATGTAACAAATCTATTGATTGCCATAATACTAAATGCCAATGATTTTGGCATAAAAGAAGAATACACAAGCATCATGCTACCTTCGATAACTCCTACACCTCCAGGAATGTGAACACTTTCGAATGAAATTGTAACCACAGCTTGGATTAGAACCAGAGTCATAAAATTATATGAATTTAGTCCAAATGATTTGTATAAGATTGCAGGAATTGCAAATGAAAACAAAAGCATCGGAATCGAAATGCACAATAATTTTGCAAAAACTTTTTTGTTATTTATCAAAAATTTTCCGAAATTTTTGTGTTCTTCAATTGTTTTTGTAATATCTTCTTCTGATTTACTGAAACGTTTCAAAAGTTTAAATTTAGAAAATACCGTATTAAAAAATCTAATTACTCTAGCCGCCAATTCACTATCAAACATCAAAAATCCTATTCCGATTACCAAGACCAATTGACACACTATTCCATAAATAACCAAGTATTTAAATTCAGAAATCGCCGCAATTTTACCTACTAATCCAAAAATCATTGCTACAAAGAAAATAATTACCATAGACAAATGATAAATCCAATTAAAAGAAAGTAGTGAATTAATTGTAGTCAATGAATCAATGTTATCCGTTCTCATTGTGTGATATTGCAACGGTTGTCCAAGGCTACCACCTGGAGATATCATACTAAAAAAATAATCCGTAAATGTATATCCGAAGCACCTTTTAAACGATACATCATAACCTTGTATACTTAGAAGATATTTGTATGATATAGCTTCCAGTAGAAAAAACATAAACATAGTCAAAACACATGCTGCTATGAAAACTGGTCCTATCTTTTTTATTACGTCAAAAGCATCATCTGCTCCAATTTTATTTTTTATGAAAAAAATTACTCCTACACTAAATGCAAATACTAAAATTGCTCTTAAAATTGTGTTTTTGTTTTTCATCTTCCACCTCATATGATATAAGTATACCATTAGTGTAGTACAGTTTACAATTAGTTTCTTTAATTGTTGACTTTTTGTATACTTTTGAGTGCAAAAAAGCCTACCGAAATTAATCAGTAGGCTAATTCGTTATTTTCTTATAACTTCAATTCTAACATTTTCTCCATTCAAATCAACATCTTCACCATCTACATTTTCATCAATAATTATATCGACAGTCAATGTTTCATCTTTTATGAAGTCTTCATATTGTTCAATTGCTTTTTTAATATCATCTGTAGGATTGATTTTGATGATTATATTATCCAATACATCAAAGTCATTTGATTTTCTCATTTGTTGAACTTTACTTACAAGTTCACGAGCATATCCTTCCATTAACAAATCGTCAGTGATTTCTGTGTCCAAGATTACAAAATAATCTCCTTGCATTGTCACATCGAATCCTTCTTTGGAATTAATTCTTACATCAACGTAATCTCTCTTGATATCAATGTCTTCATCGTCTAATTTAATATTCAAATCTGATTTGTCTAGTTTTGATACGAAATCCTTGGCGTTTATATCTTTCAAATAATTTCCAAAAGATTTGATGTGTTTACCAAGAATACTACCTGCAACTTTGAAGTTAGGTTTTAGTTCGTAATTCATAAATTCAGACAAATCCTTCTTGTATTCGATATCTTTTAAGTTGATTTCTTCTTTGATTAAATCCTTGAACTCTTCAATCTTATCCTTAAATCTTTCATCTAGGACGATTTTCTTCAATGGTTGACGAACTTTAATATTCACTTCTTCACGAGAAGCTCTTGCAAGAGTTACAAAAGTTCTTACCATTTCCATCTTTTCTTCTAATTTATTGTCGATTAAATCTTCATTTACCTTATCGAAATAAGCTAAGTGAACTGATTTTTCGCCTGTTAAATCGTGATACATTTCTTCTGCTATAAATGGAGTAAATGGAGCAATTAATTTTGTAAGTCCAACTAATATTTCGTAAGTTGTGTTGTAAACAGCTTTTTTGTCATCATCCATTTCTGTTTTCCAGAATCTTCTTCTGCTACGTCTGATGTACCAGTTTGATAAATCTTCTATTACAAAGTTAGAAATTTCTCTTGCAACTTTTGTATATTCAAATTGATCCATATTTTCAAAGTAGAATTTTTGTAGATTTGTAAACTTAGACAAAATCCATTTGTCAATTACAGCTCTGTCTTCGTATTCTACAAAATATTCTGTAGGGTCTGTTTCATCAGTTGTTGCATACATTTGGAAGAAGTTATAAGTGTTTCTGAATGATCTGAAGAATTTACTTTCAACTTCTTGTAAACCACTTACATCAAATTTTGTTGGAATCCATGGTGGAGATACATAAAGTGAGTAGAACCTAACAACATCTGCTCCGTATTTGTCGAATAATTCGATAGGATCAATTGTATTTCCTCTTGATTTACTCATCTTCTTTCCATCTTTATCCAAGATTAAATCATTTACCAAAACATTCTTGTATGGCGCTTTTCCTGTAATCATTGTAGAAATAGCTAATAATGAATAGAACCATCCACGTGTTTGGTCAATTCCTTCGTTGATGAAATCTGCTGGGAACACTTTATCAAAATCATCTGTATGTTCAAATGGCCAGTGTTGTTGAGCAAAAGGCATAGCTCCAGAGTCAAACCAAACGTCAATAACGTCTTTTTCTCTAGTCATTATTTCGCCACATTCTGGGCATCTAATGTGAACATCGTCAACGTATGGTCTGTGAAGTTCGATATTTTCATCTATATCTTCAATAGCTAACTCTTTTAATTCTTTTCTTGAACCAACAGAAATTGTATGATTACATTTATCACATTTCCAAATATTTAATGGAGTTCCCCAATATCTGTTTCTAGAAATCGCCCAGTCTTTTATATTTTCTAGCCAATTTCCAAATCTTCCTTCTCCAACATGATCTGGATACCAGTTAACACCGTTATTGTTTTCAACTAATTTATCTTTTAATTTGCTAACTTCAATGTACCATGATGGTTTTGAATAATAGATAAGTGGTGTGTGGCATCTCCAGCAGTGAGGATAATTGTGTTCAATTTTTTGTTTCCTAAATAATTTGTTTTCTTCTTTTAATCTTTGTAACACTTCTGGATCTGTATCCATAACGTGTTGACCATCCCATGGACCGCCAACGAATTTTCCTTCTTCATCAACAGGATTGATTAATGGCAAATCGTATCTTCTTCCTGTTTGATAGTCGTCTTCCCCAAAAGCTGGCGCTGTGTGAACAATTCCTGTACCATCTTCAACAGTTACATAATCTGCCAAAGTCACATAAAATGCTTTTTTGTTAACATCATAAATAGGTAAAAGTTGTTCGTATTCCATATACTCCATGTCTTTACCTTTTAATTCTTTGATTAAAGTGTAGTCTTCGCCTTCGTGACCCAACAAATCGTGTGCTTTGTTTTTTGCAAGATATATTTTTTCTCCGTCTTTCTCTGCCAAAATATAGTCAATATCTGGATGTACTGTCAAACAAACATTTGATGGCAATGTCCAAGGAGTTGTAGTCCATGCCAAGAAATATTCATCTGCATCTTTTCTTTTGAATTTAACATATGCTGTTGTAGTTTTGATATTTTCATATCCTTGTGCAACTTCGTGTGATGCAAGACCAGTACCACATCTTGGACAATATGGAAGAATTTTCGCTCCTTCATAAATCAATCCGTCCTTGTACATTTTGTCAAGCAATGCCCATACTGATTCAATGTAATTATTGTCTAAAGTAATATATGGATCATCCATATCCACATTGTATGCCATTCTATCTGACATTTCTTGCCATTTTTCTCTGTAAGAAAATACAGATTTCTTACATTCTTCGTTGAACTTTTCTACTCCGTAATTTTCGATTTCTTTTTTATCGTGAAGACCAAGTTTCTTTTCAACTTCGATCTCAACTGGAAGACCATGAGTATCCCAACCAGCTTTTTTATAAACTTTGTATCCTTGCATAGTTTTGTATCTGCAAGTCATATCTTTTAAAGTTCTACTTATAACGTGATGAATTCCTGGTTTTCCATTTGCAGTTGGAGGGCCATCGTAAAATACATATCTATTTTCTTCATCTCTACTGTTGTAAGTTTCATTCAAAAGATCAATCTCTTTCCAATACTTACTAGTAGCCTGTTCACGTTCTTTAACAGGTTTCTTAGAAAGCTCCTTAAACTTTTTCATAAACAAATCTCCTTATAAAATAATTAAAAAATCCCTCGGAAAATTAATTCCAAGGGACGAATAAACCGCGGTACCACCCTAATTGTGTAAACCTCTCATTTCTTGTAACGTCAAGTAATACGCACAAACCTATTAGATCTGTGAGCTTCTTTCAGATGATTCGAATATTTCTTAATTTATCCCTCTCACCAAACAGGATTCTCTGTAAAATCAATCAAAATATTCCGTTCTGATCACAGCTTTTAATAGAATTATAATATTATATTTTTAATAATTTGTCAAATATTTATGAAAATTATACAAAATTTCTCACGCTAATGCCAATAAATTGTTTTAAAAATGCTATAATAATATAAAGGAGTGATTAAAGTGATTACAACAACAATTGTATTATTTTTATATGTAATAAATGCAATAGGATTGTGGAAAATGTTTGAAAAAGCTGGAATATTTGGATTATGGAGTTTTGTACCATTATTAAATATCTGGCTATTGTTCAAAATAGTTTATGGAACAGGAATCGCATCCCTGGCACTACTAATTCCAATAATAAATTTCTTTGTAATTTTGCATCTAAACTACTCACAAGTAAGAGTCTACGGACAAGAGGATTTGCTTTTCAAAATAATTTCAGTATTCTTTCCTCATCTTACAAGAGTATATATTGGATGGAGTGAGCTTGAATATATCGGACCCCTTAGATCTTTAGGTTAGGAGTTAAAAATGAAAAACTTTAAAAATTTTAAAATCATTGCATTAACTTTTGTATTAGCGATTTTCACATCACAACCAACATCAGCTATAAAGCAAATCGAAAAAGCTTCAATCGAAGGAAAAAATAGATACGAAACAGCCATACAAATATCAAAGATTTCGCATCCTAAAACATCCAGCACAGCAATAATAGTAAATTCAGAAAAAATTGCAGATTCGTTGTCAGTAGGAGTGTTGGCACATAAAATAAATAGCCCGATACTTTTAACAGATTTTGCTAAAATTAACCAATCTACATTAAAAGAAATTCAAAGACTTAAATCTACAAATATTATACTTGTAGGTGGCACTCAAAGTCTTTCCAAATCACAAGAAACAAATCTAATAAAACAAGGTTATAATGTAAGAAGAATATCTGGAAAAGACAGAATTGATACATCATTTGAAATAGCAAAAGAACTTTCTAACCTCAACCAAACAAAAAAGTTCGACAAAGCATTTGTAGTTCACTCCACCAAATCAATCGTTGATTCAGCAAGTGTCAGTGCAGCTGCATGTCGTATGAATAGTCCTATCTTATTTGTCGGAAATGACACAACATCATTTGAAGAAAAATATGCAAACTATATATTCAACAACACGTATCTAATAGGCGGAGCTACAGCAAAATTATCCAAAAATTTCCAAAATCCAATAATTATTTATGGGGAAAATAGAAACGATACAAGTATGAAAATAGCTGACACATTCTTCAAAAATTCAAAATCTATTTTCATAGCAAAAAACGGGGATCAAAGATTTTCTGAACTTATAGACTGCGTTACCGTAGCACCACTTGCAGCAAATGAAAAAAGTCCGATAATATTTGCATCAACAAAAAACAATCTAACAATAACAGAGAAAAATTTCTTCAATAAATTAAATCCAAATAAAATAACATTAATCGGTGGTGGACTTCATCATAAATATAATGAAATAATCGGAAAAACTCCACCTAAAAAAGACTACGTATTATTAAATGTATCTCAAATCAACCAAAACAAAGCAGGTTTGCCAATGGGATGCGAAGCAGCATCATTACTTCAATGTCTCCACTACAAAAACATTAAAACTAACACGAATATTAACCAATTTATAAAAGAAATGCCACTAGCAAAAGACAACAACCCGAATAACGGATTTGCGGGTTCTCCTTTTAATATCGATGAAAGAATTTACCAATCAATACTTCCAGAACCTTTAACAAAATGGGCTAAAAAATACGCAAACGCAGAAAATATTTCTGGCAAATCTTCAGAATATATAAGAGAAGAAATCTCAAAAGGAAACCCAGTAATATTCTTTGCGACATACAAATTCAGAAACCCAACATTTAAAGATTATTTCTGGGGCAAAAATGCCCTCTACAACGCACACGTAATGGTAGTTGATGGTTACGATAAAAACAGAATGCACATCGTAGATCCAGCAGAGGATAAGCCAAATGGATATTGGATATCCCGCTCACTTTTTGATAAAAGATACAACATCAAAAAATACGCCGTCGTTGTGAGATAATTTTATAGTAAATACAACAAAAGCCACCATATGGTGGCTTTTTACTATTAACCTACTATTTTTCTAATCTTAATAAATTTTATTCATAGTAAGTTTGGAATTGTTGTACTAATTGAGCTGCGATTACACTTGATGGTCTAATTTTTGCCAATTCTTGTTTTGCACGATCAATTGCTTTACCAACTTCTGCTCTCTTGTCGCCATGTCTTCTAGCTCTTATAGCTTTGTTCATAGCTTCTTTTAAAGCTTCAATTTCAGTTTTACTTGCTCTGTAATCTTCGCTGTTCAATGCTTCAAATACTGCTTGGTCTAATCTGTCACTTAATTGATAAATTTCAGCTACAGTTGCTTGTGGTCTTAATCTTAAAGCTGTAATTTCACTGATTTCAGCGTTTAATTTTTTGATTACTGCATCAGACATATTTTTCAATTCGTGATATTTTAATGATCTAGCTTTTGCTAATTTGTGATCCAAATCAGATCTTACATAGATGTTTGCAGTATCATTCAATCCAGCATCTGGGTAGCTAAGTAATTTTTGTGATAATGCTTCGAATTGTGCCATGTAAACTTTCATGTCTTCAACTGTGTGGAATGGAGATGCTGCGATTACAAATCCTCCGAAGATATATTCAGCGATTTCTGCATGTGCTGCATCTACTTTGTATCTTAATTGAGTTGTAGCGAATCTGATTGCTCTTCCCATTCTTCCCAATAACAATAATCTTTGTGGAATAGATGATAAATCATAAATATCTGCTACTCCCATTCCTACTGCTGTTTGGTCTATTTTGTCGCTGATTTCAAGAGAAGTTTCGTTGAATTTGTCAACCATTTCTTGTTCGTCTTCTCTTTTAACTTGGATTGAGTTAACTTCGTTTTGAATTGATTTGATTTGTCTTTTGTAAACTTCTGCTTCATCAATTCCTAATTTTTCAGTTTCTTCTGCGCCTTGAACGATTTCAAGTTTATCTTCTTGTGCATAAGATACTGCTGGTGCTACTGTTCCCAATAACATACTAGATAGTAATACTACTGATAATGCTTTTTTTAACATATTTTTCATCTCCTAATAATTTAGTTCAAATGTTTTTACTTGGTCTTTTAATTCGATTTTAACGTTGAAATCTTTAACCCATGTTCCAAATTCAAATCCGTTGTATTTAACTGATGCAACTCCGTTGTTGAAGTAAACTTCTCTTTCAATTGCTTTTTTAGTGTTTGACACTGTTACTTTTGCTGGTCCGTTGTACTTTTTACCATTTTTAGTTGCTTTGAATTCGATTGAGAATATTCCAGCTTTTCTTTCTGAAGGGTTGATTTCTGTTATTTGATATTCGTCTTTGTCAACTTTCTTGATTACGTTTAGTTTAAATTTATTAGTTACTCCGTTTTTTGTAGTTGCAGTTATTGTAGTTGATCCTTCTGCAACTGCTTCGATTGTTCCTTTTTCATTAACTGTTGCGATAGCTTCGTTATCTGACTTATAAGAAACTTCTTTTTCTAATGCATTTTCAGGGAATACAAATGTCTTTGATTTTAAATCAAATGTATCTCCAATTTTTAATGTAGTAGATTTTACTGAGAAACCAATATTTTTAACTTCATAAATATCTTTTCCAACTGAAGAGTTATCTCCAACTACTCCACCACCATTTGTATTAGTGTTAAGATATTCTGAATTTTCTCCTGTAGCTTGTAAGAATGGAATTCCTTCTACGCTGTGACCAGGTTCTACGATGTGAAGTTCAAAGTTTGATTTTGCACATCCATCTTTTGAAACTACTGTAATCATAACAGTTCCAGTTCTTAGTGGAATTATTGTTTTTCCAACTACTCTTGCCATAAATGCATTTGATGAGTAGATGAATACTTCTTTGTCTTTAACTTCGTTTGGTCTTACTACTGGGCTGATTGTTGTTGTTTTGTTGATTGAGATGGCTCCCATATTGCCTTCTTTAAATTCAATTTTTTCAGCTTTGATTTTTGGTCCAGTAATTTTTTCCATTGCTTCGTGAAGTTTCTTAACTTGTTCATCTAATTCACCACATTTTACTGTGATTCTGAATTGCAAACCTACTGTTTTTGAAATTTCTTCACTTAATTCTCTTACGATAAATGAATTACCAAATCTTGTTCTTGAAGCACGTACTTTTTTAGCTTCTCTGATTTCTCTCCAAACTGCAGCTTTTTTGTAGATAGTGGCTATATCATTTGGCCCTAAATCAGGATAAGCTAACAATTCTTGTTCCAATTGGTCAAATTTTTGGATGTAATCCATAATTTGAGCTTCACTAGCAAAAGGATTAACAGCATATAATAAACCAGTTATTATATATTCTGTGATTTTAGTGTGAGCTGCTACGACTTTGTTAGATAATTCAGTAGTTGCAAATCTAATTGCTCTACCAATTCTAATCATCAATTGTACTCTTACTGGAATTGTAGATAAATCATAGATTGTGTTTTCTAATGCTCCTACAGCTTCACCACTTCCTACTGCTTGGCGTTGTTTCATTTCGGCTACTTTGATTTCTTTGTCTAAGAAATCATGTGCTTCATAAAACTGATCCATAACTTCCTTGTACTTTTCATCAGCTGGTTCTATGTCTTCAACTGATTTTACAGCTTGTGTCAAACCTTCTTTTAATTCTGAGATTTCAAGTTTAGGTTCTTCTTGTTGTACTTCCAAAGAATCTGCGAAAACCTCACTCAAAGGTGCAACAGCTATAAAAGTCATAGCAAACACTAAAATCATTGCTAATGATTTCTTTAAATGTTTCATATTTCCCTCCTATGAACTAAATATTTTGTTTAACAATCGGCACTACCCGTTATTGATTAAAACCCAAATTTTACTGTCTCTTCATGATTTCTAATAGTTATAGTCGCTTTGAAATCTTTTCTCCACACTCCAAATTGTCCTCCGTGGAATTTAGATTGTGCATGACCTGAGTTGAAATATATTGTTCTAGTTAATTTTCTATTGCCACTTTTTACTGTTAGTTTTGCTGGACCAGAATATCCTCTGTCTCCTTCTTTTGCATCAATAAATACAGTGAATATTCCTGCACGTCTTTTAGATGGTGCGAATTTTTCTACAGTAATTTCGCCTTTTTCTTTTGGTATTACAATTATTGTAATGCTTGTTTGTAATCCTTCTTTTGTTTTGATATCTAACTTTGTTCTTCCGATTTTTTTAGCAGTAATCACTGATTTTGAATCGATGTCAATTATGTCAGTGTTGCTTATATTGAAATCAAAATTTCTTATAGCAGTTTGTGGATAAGTTAAAATTTTTGGATCCAAATTAAACTTATCGCCTTGTTTGATAGTCACTGATGGAACTGATACTCCCAAGCTCCTTATAACTTTAGGATCTAGTTCTTGATTATCTATCGGTGGTTTAGGTGGAATAACTGGTATTTCTGTATTATCTGGATCTGTTTTTGGATCGTAATCATTATCCCCGATTACCTCAATCATTTTTCTATCAGGAACTCTAATTCCTTCTGGAGCTACCAATAGATTAAATCTTTGTGTAATTTTGCCATCGACTGTTTTTATCAAGATATTTGCATTTCCAACATTCACTGGATAAACTGTTCCGTCGTTTTTTACAACTGCAACATTTTTATCCAATGACTCAAAAACAACTGGATCGTTGTTGAATTTTTCTGGTTGAACTGTCGCGTGAAGTTTTCCTTTTTTCTTGACGCTTATAAATCCTTGACTACCTTCTTTTACAGTGATTGAAGTTGGCTCTTCGATTACTTCATCAGGATCAACTTCTGGAACTGTATCTCTTGGAAGAACTTCTCCAGTAGTTCCGATAGCTTTTATACAAGCATTTGCGTTTTTAACTTCTTTAGTCAAATCAGTCCATTTGTCGCCTTGTGATGAAACATAAGATTGACCTTCTTGCGCTTTTGCTTTGGAAGCATAATCTGCAATCGGCATTTCAATAGGCATTGGATATTTGTATTTAGCAGCTGAAGAGTCCATGTATGCTACTATTGCAAATCTTTCGCCTTTTTTTACTTTGATTTGGGTAGTATCTAATGTGTAGTATCCTGGGTATTCAATAACACCGCTGCCGATTTCTTCTCTTTTAGCTGCTAAATCATTTGTAGATTGTAAATCTCTTACAATGTACAATTTGTATTGTGTATTCATCGCAACTGTGAACAAACCCGCTTGATAAATTGTTTGATCTTCATCAGAAGTAAATACATTTGCAATGTAGCCTTGCATATTGTATCCAACACTTCTTGTTGCTCCGAAATCGTCGTATTGTGAGATTACCGCATTAGGATCTTTTCTTTGAGGAATAAACACTGCATTGGATTTTCCACAGAAACCATCGTAGTACGATACATAATAGTAACCTCCATCCATGAAGCTTGTTCCCCAACTATTTTTTACAATCCATGCTCCATCTCCAGGAGCCTTTGCTTGGAATAAATTTTTTGAAAAATTATCATCCCATCCTACAATTGTTCCTGCGTGATCTGCTTTTCCACTTCCAGGATTGTAGTAACTTTTAGTTTCTTTCTTTTCGTAATATTTTTGAGAACTTAAAGTTGTATACACACCACCGTATTCCATAATAGCTTGTTTGATAACATTAGTTTCATTTGCATTGTGAACATCAGGTAGATAAATAACTTTATCCAAATCAAATGCTCTTTTCACATTTGTAGGTGAAACATTAATGTAAGCATCGTAAGGATCGTCCTTTTCTAAAATCGGACCAGTCCCTCTTGCAAGATATGATGTTGCAATATCTCTATTACCTCCATCATTTGGACCCCAATCGAATCCATGCATGTTTCTCATGTGTTTTTCACTAAAATCAAATTCTTTTCCAAATAATTTTAAATAAGACTCCATGGAACCATATGTCGCAAATGTCCAGCAAGAACCATTTTGTCCTTGATTTTTGACTGAGGAAACTCTGTTAGTTTTTCTCAAATCATATTTTGCTGGCAATGCTGCTCTAGAAGTTGAACGAACTGAATCATAAGATGTCTTCAATGGAGAGATTAACAATTCGTCATCCTTGGAATTTTCTTTAAAACTATTTTCAACAGGACTTAATTCTAGTTTGGAATTTTTGTTTTCATCTGCAAACGTTGGATCAGTAACTAACATTGATGAAACCAGTACTGTTCCTAACATCAGACTCAACAATTTCTTAATTTTCATAACGCCCTCCTATTGAAATATGCTACTAAATTAATAGCCTTAATAAATATACTCTAATTCTTAAAATTATTTTGAATCTAGATATTTATTAATTTAGTTTTTGGTATTTGTTGACTTTATTATATCACATAATTTCAAAAAATCTATATTATTAAGGAAATTTTACATTAATTATTTAAAAATTTACATTTTTTAAAATGTATTTTAACATACTACAGCATTAAAAGATTGAAAATCACAATATTCATCATTTTTTTGAATTTTTCGAAGATATATATTTATTCTTCCAAAAGTAGTATAATATAGTTGTTAATTCTTAATAGTGTTAAGTATACTATTTTAACCCTGAATTAATATTTAAAATCATTGCAAGGAGTTGAATATGAAAAGAAAAAATTTATTGCTTTTTATTGCGGTTTTTACGTTGCAATCACTGTTTTCTACAAGTTTTGCAGGAAGTCAAAACAAATTCAAATTAAACGATGATTTAACTGTAAAAGAAATCGATTTTTCTGAAGCACCTCGTAATCCCGCATTTAACAGGCAAAAAAGTAGTCCTAAGACTACTAAAAACTACGGTTCAAACGAAGATCCTTTCTTGGTTAATACAAACTACGATTTGTATAATCAAAATGAAGACATTCCAAGACAAAAAGCTTATGGAATTCCTGCAAACTACGATTTGCGTCAACACAACAGAGTTACTCCCGTAAAAGCTCAGGGACCAAACGGATCATGTTGGGCGTTTGCTACTTATGGTTCTGCAGAATCGAATATGCTCACGAATGGTCAATTCACAGATTTTTCTGAAAAACATTTGAGAAACACTCATGGTTTTGACTGGGGTCCTGATCAAGGTGGTACAAGAGCAGTTGCTGCAGCTTACTTATCAAGATGGTCTGGTCCCATTTGGGAAAAAGACGATCCTTATTCTGCTTACGATTTTAGCTCTCCCTATAATTTACTTCCAGCAAAGGAATTAAAGGAGGCTTTGTACATTCCAGATGTAAACAATAATCAAGATCGTGACAGATTAAAAAGAGCGATAATGAGATACGGTGCATCTTACACAACTGTAAATGGTGACACAAATTATACTAATTTCTATACTATGAGTCATTACAATCCTGGTTATGGTTGGCAAAATCACGCCGTAACTATAGTTGGATGGGACGATGATTATTCAAGATACAATTTCGGGCTAACCCCACCTGGAGACGGCGCTTGGCTTGTAAAAAATAGTTGGGGCGATCGTTGGGGAAATCAAGGTGGATATTATCACGTATCCTATTATGATGCTCACATTTCCAAGGGAAACTGCATTTTTGTTTTAAAGGAAAAAGATAGAAATAAATCCATCTGGTATTATGACGATTTAGGAATGACAGATAGCATCGGCTACAATCAAACTGGTTGGTTTTCAAATATTTTTGGTCCCGTAAGTAGAACTAGTCAAATCGACGAGGTTGGTTTCTTCGTTCCATCAAACGGTGCCCAATACGAAATTTATGTAAATGCAAATATCGGTGGAAATAGTGGTTTCAATGATAAAGTTTTGGTTGCACGTGGAACTGTGGAAAACGCAGGATATACAACTGTCAAATTCAATCCACAAAAAATAAATGCAGGAGCTTATTTTGCACCAATTGTAAAACTTACAACTCCTGGTTACAGCTACCCTATTCCAATTGAATCTATGATTTACGGATATTCTTCAAGAGCAAGAGCTGGATACAATCAATCATTTATTTCTAACGATGGATATAATTGGTCTGATTTGGCGAGAAACAGAGCAAACGCAAATGTATGCTTAAAAGCTTTCACAAAACCATATTCAGGAACCAATATCGATCCAACACCAGACCCTGATCCAGTGGATCCTACTCCACAACCAGATGTTCCTGAACCCGATCAAGAAATTAGAGTAAATAAAATCACAGTGTCAGAAGATAATATTTCTTTAAGAGAAGGAGAAGACACACTAATCAATGCAAAAGTTTATCCAGAAAATGCGACAAACAAGGAATTGATGTGGTCATCTTCTAACACAAATGTGTGTGCTGTAGATAATTCTGGATTAATAAGAGCTTTAAATCCCGGACAATGTTGTGTAACTGTTAAGTCTGCAGACAATCCTAGAATTTTGCAATACATCAGAGTTAACGTACTAGAAAATGAAAAGCCAAATATTGATGATAGTGTTGACAAAGATGTTAAAGTTCAGAATATTATTATGTATCCTTCCTATAAAAAAGCAAAAGTAGGAGACAAATTTAGAATTGATACTAGAATATTACCTTCAAATGCCAAAAATCGTGATATAACTTGGGAAAGTTCAGATGAAAACATCGCATCAGTAGATAACGCTATGGTTGTGTGCAACAATCCAGGTAAAGTTAAAATATTTGCCAAAGCAAAAGACGGTTCAAATGTTTCAAACTTTGCTGTAATTTATGTAGAGGGTGACAGCCCTGAAAGCAATATGGCAGTAAATATTAAGTCCAATGTCTACAGAAATTCAATATCTATAGGTAATACTAATAATATTTCCGCTGTAGTAACAGATTCAAACAAACGAAATATAAAAGGCGCAAAAGTCAAATTCACAATTACCAAACCATCTAAGAAATTAATAGAAAAAGAATTGACTACAAACTACCGTGGACAATCTATACTATATTTAAAAGCCGACGAATTAAATGAAGCTGGAACTTACGATGTAAATATCACTGCGACAGATTCAAAAGGCAATACTAACGAGGATAATGTAAGTTTTGAAGTAAAAGATAACAGAATAGCTTTTGAAACTAAAGTTGATTTGGACAATACAGAAATCAAATTGAACCAAAATTCTATGATAACTGTAACTTCTAAGACTAATACAAGAAGAATTTCAGGTGCAGATGTAGTATTAAGCATCACTGATGAAAATGATAATAAACAAGAAAAAAGATTTAGAACTGATAGCTACGGTAATTGTTACTACTCATTCAGACCAGAAAAACCAGGAAGATATTATATTGAAGCCACAGTTTCAAAAACAGGCTACAAAAATTCTTCAGCAAACACAACACTTATTGTAAAAGATCCCGAAAACAAACCTGAAACAAAACAAACTGTAAAGTTGAAGTTCGAAACAGATAAAAAATCTTATAATCTTACTGATACAGCGAATATTAAAATATTTGCTACAGATGAAAACGACAAGAAAATCGCAAATTTAAAATTAAATATTAGAATTAGAAATCAAAAAGGATTCGATCAAACAATTACTAAAACAACTGATTCGAATGGTGTTGCAACCATGTTTATAAAACAACAAACTGCAACATCACCAACAGATTTCATTGTAAAAGCTTGGTGTGAATCAAATCCTAACACTTCGTTTGATTTTAAGGTTTCATTTGGTAGTTCAGACAAACTTCAAATCAATTCAATCTACAGTCCGTATAATTTGTATAGCAAATATAACAACAATTATGTAATTCACAATTACATTAGAAATATTAGATAAAATTAACGCCCTTTATCCTGTGTGATAAAGGGCGTCTATTTTAGTTATTCAAATAATTCTTCAAGAATTCTTTTACTCTTTCATGTTTTGGATTTGTGAACATTGTTTTTGGATCTGTATCTTCAATGATGTAGCCTTCATTCATGAAACAAACTCTTGTAGACACATCTCTTGCGAATTGCATTTCATGTGTTACCACAACCATTGTCATTCCAGATTCTGCAAGTTTTGACATTACTTGCAATACGTCGTTAACCATTTCAGGATCTAGTGCAGATGTTGGTTCGTCGAACAATAAAACTTCTGGATTCATACACAGTGCTCTTGCAATAGCAACTCTTTGTTTTTGTCCACCTGATAGCATGCTAGGTTTTTTGTGTGCATGATCTATCATTCCTACAAGTTCCAAATATTTTTTAGCTTCTTTGACTGCAGATTCCTTGTCTCTATTTAAAACTTTGATTTGAGCGACAGTGCAATTATCCAAGACACTCATATTTTCAAACAAATAAAATTGTTGAAATACCATGCCTACTTTGGATCTGAATTTATTTTGATTAAATTTGGAAGAAAGTATGGATTCTCCATGATACAAAATATCTCCACCTGTTGGTTTTTCAAGTAAATTGATGCATCTTAACATAGTAGACTTACCAGAACCTGATGATCCGATTATAGATAGAACTTCTCCTTTTGATATCGTAAAGTTGATATCTTTTAGAACTTCTACTCCGTCGTAACTTTTTTTCAAATGCTGTAATTCTATTATTTTATTTTCCATTGAACATTCCTCCAGTAGTAGCTTCCATTACGTATTCTCTGTTATATGATTTCTTTTCAATAAATAATAAAAGTCTAGTCAAAGAGAATGTCAACACGAAATATATAATGCAAGTAACTGCATAAGTTTCAAATATATTATAAGTTGAGCCTGCAATTGATTTAGATACGAAGAATAATTCTGTAACACTGATTACGTTCAATACTGATGTATCTTTAATGTTGATTACAAACTCATTTCCTATAGAAGGCAAAATATTTTTGATTGCTTGTGGTAAAATTACATTAATCATGGATTGACCGTGTGTCATTCCCAAAGCTTTACAAGCCTCCATTTGTCCGACATCCACAGAGTTAATTCCACCACGTACAACTTCTGACAAATAAGCTCCTGTGTTGACACTAACAATGAACAAAGCTGCACTAATTGGAGCCATATCAATTCCAAGATATAATTTGGCTCCAAAATAAATCAACATTGATTGTACCATCATTGGTGTTCCTCTGAATATTTCAACATAGCAAGCTAGAATAAAATTGATAACTTTGTGAAGATAATAAGTGAATTTATTTTTATCTTTATCTAGTTTCATATTTCTAATAACTGCAACAAGTATTCCGATTAGAAATCCAATAATTGTCGAAACACTGGCTATAAACAATGTCATCAAAGCCCCTTTTAAGAAAAGTGATCCGTATTCATTAAAAATGCTTTTTACTTTTGATAAAAATCCTTGTGGTTGGTCTTTTTCCACGTTCAATCTTACCATTTCCTGCATCAACTTATCTCTTTCTTCTGGACTTATTTTCTCCAAAGCTTCGTTGATTTTTTCGGTCAAGTCAGAATTTTTCTTCACACCAATTGCAATTGATGTATCTTCAGCTGATGTTTCAAATCCCGAACCTTTTTCAAATTCAATGTATGAAAGCTCAGCATTAGATGCTTCTGCACTTAATGCTTGTGGTTTTTCTGCGACATATCCATCTATCTTCTCTGCCAAAACTGCAGACAGCATTGATGGAAAACTTTCCATTGCTGATAGTTTGTCGCAATCTTTGATTTGATCAATTACTGTATAGTGGAATGTGTTCAATTGGCCAGTAATTTTAAAGTCTTTTAAATCATTTAATGATTTTGCTTTGATATATTTACCGTCTTTTTTTGTTACAATTACCAAATCAGAACTGTAATAAGTATCTGAAAAATCAATTTGTTCTTTTCTTTCTTCTGTTGGACTCATTCCTGCAATTATCGCATCAACTTTTCCGCTCATAACTGCCGGTGCAAGTCCGTCCCATTCCATTTTTACTACAACTAATTTCTTGCCCAAACTGTCGGCGATTTTTTTAGCTATTTGCAAGTCGTATCCGTTTGCATATTCACCTTTGCTGTTTTCAATAGGATAAGCTCCATTTTCATCTGTCGATTGTGACCAGTTAAATGGTGTGTAGTTAGCCTCCATTCCTATTACAAATGTATCTTTTTCTGCAAAAGATTCGGTGTCAATGAAAACAAACATCATCATTAGTATCATAAGTACGCTGATGAGTTTTCTGGTAAAGTTTTTCATTTACTCCCCCTTTTAATATTCGATATCCATTAAATACAATCCACAAGGTTCAATCGTAATTCCTGCAGACTGTCTGTCTTTATTTTCCAAAGCATTTTTAAGCCATTCTATGCTTTTTCTCCCTCTGGCTACATCAACCATGCTTCCAACCAAAATTCTAACCATATTCCTAAGAAAGCTTTCCGCCTTAAATGTAAATACAATATCGTCGTCTATTCTTTCGATTGTAATTTCATCAATAGTTCTAATTGGATTGGTATCTTCTTCCAAATCATTAACGAATGATGTAAAATCATGTTTTCCAATGAGCATATCTCTGCATTTTAGCAACAAATCAAAATCTAAGTAGTATTTTCTATGACCCTTATAATCATTAAACCAAGGCTCCATATAGTATTTGTTGCATAAAATGTATTTATATGTCTTTGATTTTGCACTAAATCTCGCATGAAAATCCAAATCCACTTCTTCTGATTTTACTATGACAATTGAATCACTCGTGAAGTGGTTGACTCCCATTAGAAATTGGTTTGCCGAAATATCAGTGTCAACAATGAAGTTACATACTTGACCTTTTGCATGAACTCCTTTGTCAGTTCTTCCAGCTCCATTTATTTTGACTGGTTGATGAACCATCTTTGTCACTGCTTTTTCTATTTCTAATTGTACGGATGGCAAATCATTCAACTTCTGCCATCCGTAAAATTTTGAACCATCATATTGAACTGTCAATTTTATATTTTTCATATTATTCTACTCACAATAATTAAAATGAATAATAAAATAATAACAGCATAAGCTATGAAATCTCTTTTTTGATAGGATAATTCATTCAGCCTTGTCCTTCCTTCTCCTCCACGATAACATCTAGCTTCCATGGCTACTGCAAGTTCTCCTGCAATTTTCAACGCATTTATAAACAGTGGAACTAGAAGTGGTACGAGGTTTTTAGCTCTCTTGATTATATTTCCCGATTCAAAATCTGCGCCTCTAGCCATTTGAGCTTTCATTATTTTATCTGTTTCTTCAAATAACGTAGGAATAAATCTAAGAGCTATGGTCATCATCATAGCAAATTGATGAGCAGGAAATCCAAATTTAGCAAATGGATGCAGCATTTTTTCCATAGCATCAGTTAATTCAATTGGTGATGTTGTCAATGTCAATAAACTTGTTCCTAAAACCAAAAATATTAACCTAAATGCCATAAAAAATCCCAAATTCAATCCAGCTTTTGTAACAGTAAATATTTTCCATTTCCACACAACTTCACCTGGTGTCATTAATACGTTAAGTATGAATGTCAACAAGATAATTGGAAGAAGTGGTTTAACTCCTTTGAATACAAAATTTGGTTTTATTTTTGAAATTTTGATTATAGCTATTAGGAACACCAATACAGGTGCGTATACCCAAAGTTTACTTATAAGAAATATCGCAATAATATATAAAAATACAAATGTTACTTTGACTCTTGGATCAAGCTTATGAATAATACTATCAGTTGCAAAATATTGACCAATTGTTATATCTTTTATCATGATTTTGCCTCCATAGCTTTTTTTATGCTTTCATAAGCTTGTTCAACATTCAAGCAATCCGTTTTGACATCTAGTCCTTTTTCTTTCAATCTTCTCACAACTTGTGTCGATTGTGGGATGCTAAGTCCAATTTCTTTTAGCTCTTTTTCTTTACTAAACACAACTTCTGGTTTATCGTCCATAAAAATCTGACTTTTATCGATAACAATTACTCTGTTACAAAGTTTTGCGATATCTTCCATGCTATGGCTGACTAAAATGACTGTCATATCTTCTCTTTCAAAAAGTTGTTTTATTTGATTTAAAATCATATCTCTTCCCAATGGATCAAGACCTGCAGTTGGCTCATCTAGTACCAAAAACTTTGGCTTCATCGCCAAAACACCTGCAATTGCAACTCTTCTTTTTTGTCCTCCGGATAATTCGAATGGTGATTTTTCTTTCATGTGTTCTACATCCAAACCAACAGCATCGCAAGCCCACTCTACACGTTCTTTGATTTCTTTATCTGTAAGTCCCAAATTCTTAGGTCCAAATTCAATATCTTTGTAACAAGTTTCTTCAAATAGTTGATACTCTGGATATTGAAATACTAATCCGACATTTTTTCTTATATCTGTTTTTACTTTTGTTTTTGTCGATATTCCGTCAACTAAAACATCGCCACCTGTTGGTTCCAATAATCCATTCAAATGTTGTGCTAGTGTTGATTTGCCGCTTCCAGTGTGTCCTATAATTCCAATAAATTCTCCGAGATTTATCTCTAAATTGATATCTTTGAGGGCTACTTTTTCAAATGGATTTGATTTGTTATAAATATGTTCTAAATTTTTGCATTCTATCTTCATATCTATCACCTAACACCCTCCAAAGCTTCAACTAATTCGTCTACAGTAAGAACATCACGTCTTACATTTATATTTGATTTATTTAAAAGATAGCTTATTTCTGTAGGCTCTGGAACATCTAGTCCAATTTCTTTCATTTGTACAACATTTGAGAAAACTTCCCTTGGAGTTCCTTCAAGCACTACATCACCCTCATTAATCACGATTATTCTGTCGGCATTTACACATTCTTCCATGTAATGGGTAATGTGGATTATAGTTTTGCCCATTTCTCTTAGTTTCAAAACAGTATTTAAGATGTCTTTTCGTCCTTGTGGATCGAGCATTGCTGTCGGCTCATCCATTAACAAACACTTTGGATTCATTGCTAATATGCCTGCAATAGCAATTCTTTGTTTTTGACCTCCAGATAATAGTGCTGGTGAATGTCGCTTGTACTCACTCATTCCCACAAGTTCAAGACATTCATCTACTCTCTTGCGAAGTTCTTCTCTTGGAACTCCCAAATTTTCAGGCCCAAATGCAACGTCCTCTTCGACGATTGTCGCTACCAATTGGTTGTCAGGATTTTGGAATACCATCCCGCACATTTCACGAATATCCCACAAGCTATCATCATCTTTTGTGTTCATATTTCCAACTAAAATATCCCCTTCAGTTGGAATGTATTGAGCATTAATGAGTTTTGCTAGTGTGGACTTTCCAGATCCGTTGTGGCCTAATACGCAGATGAATTCTCCCTCTTTAATATCTATGTTTAAGTTTTTTAATACTTTTTTTGATGAACCTTCATATTGAAAACTTAAGTTTTTTATTTCTATGATGTTTGTATCCTTTTTCATCAAAACTCCTCAATTTTATAAAAAAAGGGATGCTAATTCACATCCCTTAATTCTTAAATATTATTTATCTTCATCTTGTAATGATTCGTAATTTCCAGATTTTACTGTAGATTCTTCCTCTACTTCAGAATCATTTATTTCTTGTGCTTTTTCAGCTTCAATCATATCTTCTTCAGCTTTACCGTCATAATCTACTTCAATTCTGTCATATTTTGCTATTCCTGTACCGGCAGGTATAAGTTTACCAATTATTACATTTTCTTTTAAGCCTATTAAGTGATCAACTTTTCCTTTAATAGATGTTTCTGTTAATACTCTTGTAGTTTCTTGGAATGATGCTGCAGATAAGAAACTTTCAGTTGCAAGTGATGCTTTTGTGATACCCATTAACGAATGAGTTCCTGTTGCAGGAGTTTTTCCTTCTTTTACAAGTTGTTCATTAGTCATCTTGAAATCTCTCGCATCTACTACACTACCTGATAAGAACCCTGAATCTCCGCTTTCTTCGATTTTAATTTTGCTCATCATTTGTCTGATTATTATTTCAATGTGCTTATCGTCAATGTCTACACCTTGTAATCTGTAAACTTTTTGAACTTCTCTAATTATATAATCACGAACGCCTTCGGCTCCATTAACTCTAAGAATATCTTGTGGATTGATTGAACCTTCTGTTAATGGTTCTCCCTTTTCAACATGATCTCCGTCGTTAACTCTAATGTGAGCGCCGTATGGAATTTGATAAACTTTTTCTTCGCCGTCTTCAGCAGTTACGATAACATCATTTCTCTTTTTGTTTTCTTGGATTTTTACAGTACCTTCTATTTCAGTAATGTAAGCAAGTCCTTTTGGTTTACGAGCTTCAAATAATTCTTCAACTCTAGGAAGACCTGATGTGATTCCTACTCCGGCGATACCACCTGAGTGGAAAGTTCTCATTGTCAACTGTGTACCCGGTTCACCTATTGATTGTGCTGCGATTATTCCAACTGCTTCACCAATGTTTACAGGCTTACCAGTAGCTAAGTTTCTACCGTAACATTTAGCACAAACACCATGTTTCATCTTACATCCAAGAACACTTCTTACCTTAACTTCCTTGATACCTTTTGATTCTATTCTTTCCGCAATAGCTTCATTGATCATATCATTTTTATGAACTATGATTTCTCCAGTATCCAAATCGAGAATATCTTCGAATGCGTATCTACCAATAATTCTAGATTTCAAATCTTCAACTTGTCTGTTACCGTCTTTGATTTCTTTTGCAACTATATATTCATCAGTACCACAATCATCTTCAGTTATGATTACATCTTGTGATACATCTACAAGTCTTCTTGTCAAATATCCAGAGTCTGCAGTTCTAAGCGCTGTATCTGATAGACCTTTTCTTGAACCGTGAGTAGAAATAAAGAATTCTTGTACTGAAAGACCTTCACGGAAGTTTGATGTGATAGGAATTTCGATAGTGTTACCAGCAGTATCGGACATAAGACCACGCATACCACCTAATTGTCTGATTTGGTTTTCACTACCACGGGCTCCAGAAACGGCCATTATATTCAAGTTGTTATCAGCAGGAAGGTTTGTCATCAAAGCTTTAGTTACATCTTTAATACATTGTTCCCAAATTTCGATAACTTTCTTGTATCTTTCTTCGTTTGTAATATCCCCTTGAAGGTATATGTCTTGAACCATATCTATTCTTTGTTCAGCTTGCTCAATGATAACTTTCTTTGAATCTGGAATTGTAATATCTCCCATTGATATTGTCAAAGCACCAATTGTGGAGTATTTGTATCCCATAGACTTGATGTAGTCTAACAATTCAGCAGTTCTAATATTTCCATATTTTCTGAAAGTTAAATCGATGATTTTAGATAGCATTTTCTTGTCTACTTGCAAATCAACTTCAAGTGAATATGGGTCTTCATCTCTGTTCACCATACCCAAATCTTGAGGGATTCCTTCGTTGAAAATAAATCTACCAACAGTGCTTTCTACGATTTTACTTGTTCCATCGTTATTCACACTATCACGTTTAACTTTTACTATTGTTTGCAATGTTACATAATGCATAGCATAAGCTAACATCATTTCATCTATATCTTTGAAGATTAAGCCTTCACCTTTTTGACCTTCTTTTCTTGTAGTCATATAGAATGAACCCAATACCATATCTTGTGAAGGAGTTGTGATTGGCTTACCATCTTTTGGTGCAAGAATGTTGTTCGTACTTAACATCAAAAGTCTAGCTTCTGCTTGTGCTTCTGGAGATAGTGGCAAATGGACTGCCATTTGGTCACCGTCAAAGTCCGCATTGTATGCAGTACATACCAATGGGTGAAGTTTGATAGCTTTACCTTCAACTAATATTGGTTCAAATGCTTGAATACCAAGTCTGTGCAATGTCGGTGCACGGTTTAGTAATACTGGATGATCGACTATAATATCTTCCAAAACATCCCACACTCTGTCATTTTCTCTTTCAACTAATTTCTTAGCGTTTTTAACATTGTGTGAAATTTCTCTCTTAACTAATTCTCTAATTACAAATGGTTTGAACAATTCAAGAGCCATTTTCTTAGGAAGACCGCATTGATAGAATTTCAAGTTTGGTCCGATAACTATTACTGAACGACCAGAATAGTCAACTCTCTTACCTAACAAGTTTTGTCTGAAACGACCAGATTTACCTTTAAGCATATCTGACAAGCTCTTTAATGGTCTGTTACCTGGTCCTGTTACAGGTTTACCACGTCTACCATTGTCGATAAGAGCATCTACTGCTTCTTGAAGCATTCTTTTTTCATTTCTTACAATGATTTCAGGAGATCCAATATCCAATAATCTTTTTAGACGATTATTTCTGTTGATAACCCTTCTGTATAAATCATTCAAATCACTTGTAGCAAATCTTCCACCTTCAAGTTGTACCATTGGTCTGATATCTGGTGGAATAACTGGAATTACATCCATAATCATCCATGAAGGATCATTCTTTGATTCGATGAATGCTTCTACAACTTCAAGTCTTCTTAAAATTCTAACTTTCTTTTGTCCAGTTGCCCCTTCAAAAGTTTCAGTTAAGTTTTTGTATTCTTCTTGTAAGTCTATTTTTTGAAGAAGTTCTTTGATTGCTTCAGCTCCCATTTTGGCTCTGAAATCAACATCTTCTTCGTACTTATCACAATATTCTTCGTATTCTTGTTCAGTTAATAATTGTTTTTCGTATAAATCAGTTTTACCTGGATCTATTACTACAAATGATGCAAAATAAAGAACTTTTTCAAGTGCTCTAGGACTCATATCCAATAACAATCCCATACGTGATGGAATTCCTTTGAAATACCAGATATGACTTACAGGAGTTGCAAGTTCAATGTGGCCCATTCTTTCACGTCTAACTTTTGATTTAGTAACTTCTACACCACATTTTTCGCATACAATACCCTTGTATCTTATTCTTTTGTATTTACCACAATTACATTCGTAATCTTTTGTAGGTCCAAATATTTTTTCACAGAATAAACCTTCTTTTTCAGGTTTTAGTGTTCTATAATTTATAGTTTCTGGTTTTTTAACTTCTCCCCAAGACCATTGTCTGATTTTGTCTGGTGAAGCCAAACCAATTTTCATAGCTTCAAAAGTATTTTTTTGTACCAAGGAGCCCTCTCCTTTCTTATAGTCTATCATCGCTGCCGAATTCTGTAGAATCATCGTCTTCTTCTATCAATTCGACTTCTTCATTATTTTCATCAAGTAATTTAACATCCAAAGATAATGATTGAAGTTCTTTAATTAAAACTTTGAATGATTCTGGAATTCCTGGTTCAGGAATGTTTTCGCCCTTAATAATAGCTTCGTAAGTTTTAACACGACCTACAACATCATCTGATTTTACTGTTAAAATTTCTTGAAGAGTATGAGCTGCACCATATGCTTCTAATGCCCAAACTTCCATTTCTCCAAATCTTTGACCACCAAATTGAGCTTTACCACCCAATGGTTGTTGAGTTACAAGAGAGTATGGTCCAGTTGATCTAGCGTGGATTTTTTCTGCAACCATGTGGTGTAGTTTTAACATATACATGTATCCTACAGTTACTGGGTTGTCGAAGTATTCTCCTGTTCTACCATCTCTTAACCAAATCTTTCCTGTTTTTGGATATCCTGCTTCTTCCAAAGCATCTTCTATTTCAAGGTCACTTGCACCATCGAATACTGGTGTAGCAACTTTCCAACCTAATTTACTAGCTGCAAGTCCCAAGTGAACTTCAAGTACTTGTCCGATGTTCATACGACTTGGTACCCCTAATGGGTTAAGAACTACTTGAACTGGTGTACCATCTGGTAAGTATGGCATGTCTTCTTCTGGCATAATTCTGGAAACGACACCTTTGTTACCGTGACGACCACACATTTTATCCCCAACCATGATTTTTCTCTTAGTAGCCACGTATACTCTAACTACCTTGTTAACACCAGGAGATAATTCATCGCCATTTGCTCTTGAATAAGTTTTAACATCAACAACAACACCTGATTCACCATGAGGAACTCTCAATGAAGTATCTCTTACTTCTCTAGCTTTTTCTCCGAATATCGCTCTTAACAATCTTTCTTCAGCAGATAATTCTGTTTCTCCTTTTGGAGTAACTTTACCAACTAAAATATCTCCTGATTTTACTTCAGCACCAATTCTAATAATTCCTTCATCATCAAGATTCTTTCTCATATCTTCTCCGACATTTGGAATATCTTTAGTGATTTCTTCAGCGCCTAATTTTGTTTCACGAGCTTCTGATTCGTGTTCTTCTATATGAACTGATGTCAATACATCATCAACAACTAATTTTTCGTTTAATAACATCGCATCTTCGTAGTTGTATCCTTCCCAAGTCATGAATGCAATAAGAATGTTCTTACCTAAAGCCATTTCTCCCATGTTTGTACTTGGACCGTCTGCGATTATATCATCAACATCAACCTTGTCCCCTTTATTCACGATAGGTCTTTGGTTGAAAGTTGTACCTTGGTTTGCCTTTTTAAATTTACGAATAGTGTACTTGTCAACTTTTCTATCTTCATCACGAGTTATTTCAATCATATCCGAAGATACCTTAGTAACTGTACCTTTGTGTTTTGCTTTAACTACTACACCAGAGTCCTTAGCAGCTTTGTGTTCAATTCCAGTACCGATAATTGGTGCTTGAGTTGCCAACAATGGAACTGCTTGTCTTTGCATGTTTGAGCCCATCAACGCACGAGTAGCATCGTCGTTTTCCAAGAAAGGAATCATAGCTGTACCTACAGATACGATTTGTTGCGGACTAACGTCCATGTAGTCGATAAGTTCTCTTGGATAAATATCATTTTCGCCGTTGATACCACGACCAGAAACTCTTTCATTTACAAATCTAGAGTTTTCATCCAATGGTTCGTTCGCTTGTGCAATTATATATTTATCTTCTTCATCAGCTGTCAAATAAACAATATCTTCAGTAACTTCTCCAGTTTCTTTGTCAACACGTCTGTATGGAGTTTCTAAGAATCCATATTCATTAGTAGTAGAATAAGTTGTCATGGAAGTTATAAGACCGATATTAGGTCCTTCTGGTGTTTCTATAGGACAGATTCTACCATAGTGAGAGTCGTGAACGTCACGCACTTCAACGCCCGCTCTATCCCTAGATAAACCACCTGGTCCCAAAGCTGACAATCTTCTCTTGTGAGTAAGTTCTGCCAATGGATTTGTTTGTTCCATGAATTGTGACAACTGACTTGAACCAAAGAATTCTTTGATTGCAGCTGTAACTGGACGAACGTTGATTAATGATTGTGGAGTTGCCAAGTCTGGGTCTTGTGTACTCATTCTTTCTCTTACAACTCTTTCCATTCTTGATAGACCAATTCTAAATTGATTTTGCAATAATTCACCAATAGTTCTTACACGTCTGTTACCTAAATGGTCGATATCATCAGTTGAACCAATTCCAAAGAATAAATTGAATTCGTAGTTAATGGATGCCAAAATATCTGAATGGATTATATGAATTGGAGATAATTGATGAACATTTTCTTCAATTGCTCTTCTGATTGATTTTTCGTCATCATTTTCTTCCAAGATTTTTTCCATAATCGGATAATAAACTTTTTCTGACAAATTCAAATCAGATAAATCCATATCCAAACCAAAACTATCCAAATCAACGAAGTGGTTACCAATAACACGAACGCTTTGACCTTCGTGTCCGACAACATCAACAACATTGATACCTGCATTTTCGATTTCGATTGCCATTTCTTCAGTAATCAAATCTCCTGCAGTAGCTAATATTTCTCCTGTTGATGTATCCACAACATCTTCTTTTGCTTTTTGATTAGTAATTCTGTCTCTCAAAGATAATTTTTTATTGAATTTATAACGTCCTACCTTTGCTAAATCGTATCTTCTACTGTCGAAGAACATATTATTAATCAAAGGTTCTGCACTCTCTAAAGATGCAGGATCTCCTGGTTTTAATTTCTTATAAATTTCAATTAAAGCACTTTCTCTGTCTTTTGAAATTTCTTTTTCGAGAGTTTTTCTTAAAATTTCAGAATCTCCCATAGCTTCAATTATTTCATCATCAGTGTCAAATAATAAAGCTCTAAGTAATGTAGTAACAGGTAATTTTCTAGTTCTGTCGATTCTAATATTCACTACACCACTTGCATCAGTATCCATCTCAAGCCAAGCACCTCTGTTCGGAATAACTGTAGATGCGAAGTTGCTGTTACCTGATTTATCAATTTCTTCGGCGAAGTAAACACCAGGACTTCTTACAAGTTGGCTTACAATTACCCTTTCAGCACCATTGATGATAAATGTACCGCTGTCTGTCATCAAAGGGAAATCACCCATAAAAACTTCTTGTTCTTTTACTTCTTCTGTGTCGGTGTTAATTAATCTTACTTTCACTTTTAACGGGCAAGAATAGTTAGTATCTCTGTCTTTTGCCTCTTGGATTGTATATTTTGGATTTTCCTCAAAATAATAATCCACAAATTCCAAAACAAGACTTCCCGCATAATCTTTTATAGGACTAATATCTTCAAAAACTTCCTTGATACCTTTTTTTACAAACCAATCGAAACTGTCAGTTTGAATACCAATAAGATTTGGAAGTCCCAAAACATTTTTGTTCCTAGAAAAGCTAACTCTGTCCGTTACTCCATACTTTTCAGTATGCATATACTTCACCCCTTATACTATCTTAAACTCCTAAATAATCTACTTTATAGCATAATTATCCATTTTTATACTGTATCTTAGAATTATATAACAACAGTTTTATTTTGTCAATTATTTTTTTGCGAAATTTTAGCTATTTCCTAAAATTCAAAATAAAAAAACTCACAAAACAAAAAATTCATTTTGTGAGTTAAAATTTATTTCGTAATTTTTATAATTGTTTTCAAAACTCCATCTGTAATTAATTTGAAACAAATTACGGAATCTTCAACTAATCTATAAATCTCCACACTTTCACCTAGTTTAAGTTCTTTCTTATATACAACTTCCACCTTTTTAAATGTGTCATATTCCAGATAATTTTCAATCCATTCGATATATCTAGCATTGTTTGCGTGATAATTGTAATCTATATCTGTTTTTCTTACAGTATACTCACCACACTTTTCATAGTCGCCATCTAGTAACTCCACATCTTTTTCTATTATTTCATAACCATCTTCTCTTCCGTAAATCACTCCAAGATCGTCACCTATTCTTATAGGAAGCTTCTTTTCCGGATTGACAAGCAGCCATTTTGTTTTAGCTCTTACAATTAGTTCGCCGTTTTTAAAAACATCGTAGTTACGAAAAGCGTAGAATTTTCTGGTATAAGTGTGGTAAGTTTGAATTGTCAAATCGTCAAATCTTTCAGGCATGTCATTTATATCAACATCCCATTGATATATAATCCAACTCCCTTTCAAATCTTTAAGCTCTTCTTTAAGAATTTCTTCCTGTTTAATGGAACATTCAAGCATATAATCGAATAACTTGTTCAATCTTATTTTTGAATTTGTCCCACAAAAAACGTTCATAACTTTCGTATTTAAACTAACTTTCATATTACTCCTCTTTTAAATAGTAGCTTTCTCCCATGATAGATTTTTTCTTGGTAATATATCCATCATTGCTAAGCTTATTTAATTTGTCTTCCAATTCACTAACACTCAGTTTTATATTGTGTCTTTCTTCGATTATCTTACAAATCCTAAATAAATCAAGAGTTATTGGAAATACATTGTCTTCTTTCAACATTTTAAATAATTCCATATCCGATTCGTTTTTCTTTTCAACATTTATTTGAAGCATTCGATACATTTCATCAAAAGGATTTTTGAATTTCGGTTGTGTAGTATATGCAAGTCTAATTCTTGCAAACAATGTTTTTCCAATTTGAGCTTGGGAAATGAATACATCACCGTTTGATAAATATGGAAGTCTTCGTATTTCTTCAGATGACAAATCAGTTTCTTTTCTGATAACTTCAAGGTCCTTTTCGGTTGAAATTCTAAAAATAAATTTTGTAGACAACTGTGCAATTATAGTCTGCTCGATTGCAGCCATTCTTTGCGATGCTAATATTAGGAACACTCCGTATTTTCTACCTTCTTGGGCGATTTCCTTGATAATTCTTCGTGTTACAGATATCTGGTCACTACCGCAGAAGTTGTGAGCTTCATCAAAAACCATACAAATAATCGGAAAATATTCGTTTGTCATAGCATCTACATATCTTCTTCTTTTTCTGTAGCAAGAATTCACTGCGTAGGATGCGTACAAGTTAAGCATCTTTTGCGTACCCTGAATTATAACTGTTTTGCCATCTTTTAATGCTTCGAAAAGCTTTTGTGAAGTGTTCAAAAATATATCTGTGTTCAGTAATCTATTAAATCTTCTGATAACAGCTTGTAGTGAATCCACGTTTACAAGTTGTGAAAATCTTTCATAGTATCCCGTCGTGTCATCTTCCTTATCAGACAAGGCTGTGGATATGGTTGTCAAATAATCCAAAAAAGCATTTGCACTCGATTGAGTGATGGAGTCTTTGTCGAGGATAGCTTCATAAGCAGATTTCATGGATTCTGTGAGTTCTCCTTGTGTTTCTATCAAACTGATAAGCTCATATCTATTCAAATCGGGAAAATTAATTCCCAAATCTTCCCCAACTTTTAAAACTTCAAATTTGTCAGAAAAATCTATCCCGTAATTTTCCATAGTTCTATCTCTAAAAACCATTTGATTATGTGGATCAAACACTATCGTAGGAACAGATTTTTTCATTAATTCTTCAATTACTACCCTTAACCCGTATGATTTACCAGATCCTGATCCTCCAAAAATACCAATATGCGGATATTCAATCATGTTGTAGTAGTTAAATAAATAAACCAATTCTTCTTGATTGTGGACTTTTTGATTAGAATCCATGATTTTCAACAAATTTTTGTATTCAACAGGACATGTTTTATAAATCCCCTCTGTGTTTTTTATAATTCCTATTTCTAGTGATTTGTCAATTGTACCAGAATAAAACAAGTGTTTAATCTCATCGAACTTTGGTTTTCTAACTGTAGATCCTGCTTCAATCGCAAATGCTGGATCGTCCATCACTCTGAATTTGTAAATGTATTTGATTCCTTCAGAAATGTTGTATCCTACTGCTTGAAGTTTTAGAATTTGTTCTTTGGTTATATAAGAATCGGCGGTGTTTGACTCCATAAACTCGTTAACACTGTGAGTTTCCGTCACTTGACACAAAATATCCCCTTGTTTGATATCTTCCACAATCATATACTCATTGATTCTAAGTCTATCGTATTTACTAGCTACAAAACATTCGATTTGATCGGTCATTCCGACCACTCTAAAATCTAAATCATTCATTATATAACTCTTTTACTCCTTTGAGATCTAAATATCGATTGGTACATTTCTGTATCTAAGTATTTCTTCGCCAATATTTCAGCTTGTTTGTTGTCAATCCTAGTTTTCTTGTCTACCAAATCTAACAAAAATGGCACTCCTCTTGTATTTTCATCGGACATCGTAAGTACAAAAGAAATTATTTCATCAAAATTATTCATGTTTTGTGAAGGAATGTCGATAGCTATTACGCAAGGATCCTTGGAAGTTCTGATGAAAGCTTGTTCTATATTGTACTCTTCTTTTCTGGATTTATGTTCATTTACTACAAAACCTTCATTCATATCTAATACATTGAACAAAGCTTCTCTGTCGAAAAGCATCCCCACATTATTATCACTTTCGTTAAACGTGCTCATTATAATCTTCGTACTTATTTCTTCGACAACTCCAACTAATAAAACATGTTCCTCATAACAAAGATCGACCAAATCTTTATATAAGTCTTCCGCTTCAAGACTATATCTCATTAAAGTCCCGTCCATCATAAGTATTTTTACATCATGATTTTTTACAGCTTCAATCGCTACAGCAAGTTCTGTAGCACACAATGTTTGTTTGGAGATTTGGAATTGGTCACGTTCTGAAAATTCATCCACCAACGGACACAAAATATCCGCCTTAACCAACGGCTCTTGGTCAGAACTTAGAAGGGCCATAGACTGAAAAAACTCCACATAATTAGGATGATTTGCACCGATTCTATTAACTGAGCCGTCTACAACGCAAATACTACCTGATTTTTTAATTTCTTTTAACTTATTAACATCAAATCTATCATAAACTTTGATGTCCCCAATCTCATCTGTAATTAAATCCCTTACATCTTTCCTGCTTAATTTAGAGACATTTTTTCTATTTTTAAGTCTCTCATTTAAACCGGATACTTCATCCATCAAATTTTTTGAAATCATAATTCTAAGCTCTCTTTGTAGACATCGTTCTTCTTCAATCCGTACATATCGCTAACAATCTTCACTGCTTGCTTCTTCGATATTCCATCGTTTATAAGTTCTGTAAGTTTTTCTTTTACATCTATCTCTTCATTTTCTTCGATGAGTTTGTCGATTACAATTACGAATTCACCTTTTACAGTTTCGTTCTTCAACATTTCGATAACTTCAGCACAAGTCCCTTTCATAACGGACTCGTGAATTTTAGTAAGCTCTCTTAAAACACAAATTTTTCTATCTCCCAAAAACTCACTGAGTTCTTCGACCGTCGCTTCAACTCTGTGAACCGATTCGTATATTATTGTAGTCATAGTCGCGTTTTTGATTTGTTCGTAAAACTTATTTTTGTCAGCATTTTTCCTAGGTACGAATCCCAAGAACGCAAATTGCAAACTATCGAATCCACTTCTCACCAAAGCAGTTATCGCAGCACTTGCACCTGGCAGCACTTCAATATCGACATCACGATCAATAGCTTTTTCCAATAAAATTTGTCCCGGATCACTGATAGAAGGCATCCCCGCATCACTTACTACCGCACAATTTATATTTTCCAATAAAATTTTGTCAATAATTTCTTCTGATCTACTTTGTTCGTTGTGTTTATGATAACTTACAAGAGGCGTTTTGATGTCGTAATAATTCAGTAGTTTCGATGTATTTCTGGTATCTTCGCAATAAATCACATCCACATTCTTCAAAACATCTAACGACCTCAAAGTTATATCAGCCAAGTTCCCAATAGGAGTAGGCACGACGTAAATTTTAGACTTTTGTAATTCCATATATATTCATCACTTCTTCCGTGTAGTCTTCACCATTGTAAATAATCAGATTTTTCTCAAAAGTCAAGAAAGGTTTCTGATTTTTCACAAATTGTATCATAACGAGATTGGGCTTATCGTAAATTCTCGATTGCACAAACCTAATTCTCTTTGCTTCCATATTATGTTTTCTACTAATACTTAACAAATCGACCAATCTCTCACATCTATTTATCATAAATAAAGACCTATTAGATTTGAGTTTCAACTTTGCAAATTCAAATAAATCTTCCAATTTCATCTCATTATCGTATCTCGATGTATGAAAATTAGTATTTTTGTTAGAAATACCATGACCATTTTTTTGATAAGGAGGGTTAACTATTATATTGTCGATTGAATCATTTTTGATGTAGACATTTTTAAAATCATCATTGATAATATCGACATTTTCCAAATTATTAATCGCGATTGTTTCTTTCAACATATCTGCAACATCTTTTTGAATTTCAATTCCGATGCATTTTGACAAATTATACATTGCATTACATCTCAACATCAATATTCCTGTCCCACAGCCAATATCAATTAGATTGGTGCCTTTTTTCATTTTTGCAAAATCTGTGAGTAAAATTGAATCAATCGTAAAAGAAAATTTCTCATCATCAGCAATTATTTTTAAATCTGTTTTTGGTATAAAATGTTCTCTTTTCATATTAAAAAAATAGACCACTCAAAAATGAGTAGTCTAATTCTCCCCTAAAATTAGCAGTCTTGATGTGGAGCATCTACTGGACATACGTCAGCACAAGAACCACAATCGATACATGCGTCTTGATCAATTGTATAAATGTCCCCTTCAGAAATACAATCTACTGGACATTCAGGTTTACATTGTCCGCAAGCGATACAATCGTCAGAAATTTTATAAGCCATATTGCTTTACCCCCTTGTAATTTTAGAGCGTATTATGTATTTATGCTCTACATTCATTATTACACACTATTAGAATAAATGCAAGTGTTTAATGACATTTATGATTACATCCACCGCACTTATTAAAATCAATTAGTTCATCCACATTTACTTGGATTAATTCTTCTGTTTCATCCTCTGTCATCACTTTTACTTTCACAGATTCCAAAAGAGTATTAGTTTCAGTCACAACTCCTTCTCCCATCTCAGTAGTAACTTTTTGACCAACATGTGGCATTTTCTTTAATTTGCATTCATAGCCTTCTTGCTCATAATTCAAACAGCACATAAGTCTTCCACAAAGTCCACTGATTTTTGAAGGATTGAGAGATAATGATTGGTCTTTTGCCATTTTGATACTAACTGGATTGAAATTTCTCATATATCTGTTGCAGCAGCATCTTTGACCACAAGGACCAATTCCTCCTGCAATCTTCGCTTGATCCCTCACTCCAATTTGTCTCAATTCTATTCTGATTCTGAAAATTCTCGCTAATTCTTTTACTAATTCCCTGAAATCAACTCTTTCATCTGAAGTAAAATAAAAAATAACCTTATTGTTATCAAATGTATATTCACAGTCCACTAATTTCATATCCAAACCGAATTCTTTTACTTTTTCTTTGCAGACTTCGATAGATTCCTTAGCTTTCTTTTTATTTTCCATATAAATATAATCATCTGCACTATCAGCCAATCTTATGATTGGTTTAAGATCAGACGATAATTCTTTTTCATTAATTTCAAAATTTTCTTTTACAACAACTCCATACTCAATACCACGAGCAGTCTCCACAATCACGTGATCGCCCAATTTGTATTGAAGATTATTGGAGTCGAAGTAATACACTTTACCAGCTTGTCTAAAACTAACACCAGTTACATCAAGCATAGTTTTCCTCCATTATATACAATAAAAGCTCTTCCATTGAAAGCTCAAAATTCGCATTAACTTTAAAATAGCCTCTTACAGACTCAATCTTGTCCAAAGTATCCACGATAATTCTCTCATTAGCCTTTGGATATTTCTTGTACAATTTCACAAAATCTTTATTCAAAGAAGACTCGTCCCTAGTCTTCACAAATTTCAAAAACGACGAATAAAACTCCATCAAAAAATCAAACAATACATCTGTGTCTTTTTGAAAATCTGACAAATATTCCTTAGAATCTAACATTGTAAGAAGATTTTGCCCCATAGATTTATCCAAAATGTCCAAAGCTATCGTATAATCAAATTCTTCATTTTCTTTTTCACTTAGATAATTAATTACTTGGCATCTGGAAATAATAGTTTTTAGAAGTTTATTCTTATTGTCTGTAAGTAGTATAAAATACACAAAAGGCTTTGGCTCTTCCAAATTTTTTAAAAGAGCGTTAGAAGCCTCTGTCCTCATCAAATCAGCCTGTTTTATCAACACGACCTTGTTATTAGATTCAAAAGGCTTTGTGGATACAAATTTTGAAATATCTCTGATTTTGTCTATGGTTATAGGATTTTTCTCAGGTTCTATAACCAACAGATCGGATAACTTATCTCTGTCAAACTTCAACTTCAAATTTGAGTTACTAACAAGTAAATTGTATATCAAAGCCTCAGCATCATAATTTATTTCGTTTAAATTCTCACCATATAGTAAATATTGGTTAGAAATTTTATTATTCTTGACTTGATTTATCAAAGTTTTGTTTTTCGGTAACATTAAAACTTTTTAAAATCCTCTAAATCCATAACGAAAATATTAGCCTTTGATTCATTATCAGACTCAATATCATTTTCGTCACATACTTTTTTAATTAAATCTAAAATAGATTGTTCTTTTTCCACATCAGTACCTATCAACATTGTAGTATTTCCTTTTTTCAAAAAACCACCTGTTGATGATAATTTAGTAGAAGAAATTTTATTCTCCAACAATTCTTTTGAAAGAATATGACTCAAGTCATCTTCCATAATTACAACTATAAGTTTCATAAAATCACCTAAAATCTCAAATACTTATCTACTTCTAGTAAAAATACAGTAGCTCCACCTACCATAACCTCTACAGGATATGATATGTAGTTAGTTCCTGGCATACTAACAGAAAGCATTGAAGTTGTAGTTTCTCTTGATTTGCAATCATTTTCAATGATTTCCAAACATTTATCTACATTTTCATCTTCAGTACCTATTAACAAAGTGCTGTTTCCTGTCTTCAAAAATCCGCCAGTTGAAGCCAACTTTGTAATTCTAAAACCAGCTTCAGTAAGATCTGCATTTAAATTATATACATCTTGATCTTGAACAATTGCAACAACTAGTTTCATAAAACATTTCTCCTTTTTAAAACTTTTATACATTGATTAAATACGTCTTCTACAGATTGAGTTGCATCAATAATTTCTATATTCTTTTCAGAATTTAGAATCTCTTTATATCCATTATATACCCTTTCATGGAAATTATTACCCTCTTTTTCAAGTCTATCTGCTGTATCCAAGGAAGATTTTCTCTTCAAAGTAGTAATAGGATCAACATCGAAAAACAAAACGAAATCAGGAAACACTCCATTTATACCAAATTCATTAATTTTTCTAACATTTTCAATTCCCAAATCTCTTCCTACACCTTGGTATGCAAGGGAAGATATAAGAAATCTATCACACAAAACAATTTTATTCTCGTTTAATGCAGGTAGAATTGTTTCTTCAACATGTTGTGCCCTAGAAGCTGCATATAACAAGGCTTCTGTTCTATAACCCATTTCGGTGTTTTCAGTATCAAGTATCAAATTCCTGATCTTTTCAGCAATGGGACTTCCACCAGGCTCTCTAGTTTTAATTACATCGTAATTATTCTCGATTAAATAATCGTAAACTTTTTGAATTATGGTTGATTTCCCACTGCCGTCAGGACCTTCAAAAGTAATAAACATAATTTATCCTATAAAAAAAGCGAGTTAACTCGCTTTATTTTTTCTATTTATTATTCTGCGTCTTCTTCTTCAGTTTCACCAACTGTTGGAACATCTGCAGATACTTCTTCATCTTCATCTTCGATTACTTCTTCTTTTGGTTCAGATAATGAACATACTGCTTCAGTTTCGTCTTCAAGAACTGTTATGTCAGCATTTTTGAATACATCCAAATCCTTTACTTCGAAAGTATCGCCAATTTGCATATCAATAACTGATACAACAGCTTCGTTTGGTAAGTTCTTTGGTAAACATTCGATTTCGATTTCGTCCAAGAATTGCATCAATACAGATGGTTGAACTCTGATTTCATCTCTTCCTTCTAATACAACTGGAATAGTAAAGTTTGCAACTTCTCCCATTTTGATTGCTTTGAAATCAACGTGAACATATTGATTTTTAAATGGATGCTTTTGAACTTCTCTTATGATTACAGTGTGATCTTCACCATCAACTTTAACATCGATTAAGCTTGAAGTTCCTGCCATTAAGTGAACTTTTCTTAACTCTTTTTCATCAACACATACATTAATTGGTTCTAAGTCTTTTCCATAAATAACTCCTGGAACCATTTCTTTTACTCTTAATTTTCTAACTGCATTAGAGCCAACTTTGTCTCTTTTTTGCATATCTAATTTATAGTTAGTCATTAATTTTCCTCCTAAGTAATCTAAAATCTCTATTAATTATACCAAATAAGTGATTTCTTCGCAACAAATTTAATATTTTAGTTGATAATTTCTTGCTAGATAACAAAGTAATATAAAAATAAAACAATCAATCCCGGAACTCCAAAAATACCGACAATTAACATATCAACTAAATTATACGGAATATGCATATTAAAAAAACTTAAGAAAATATTTAAAACAAAAATTCCTACAAAACCAGAAAGGGCATGCATCCCCAATTTAAAAGAAATCTTAAAGAATAACGCCAAAATCGCAACGCTAATTAATACAATAATAATTGTAGCTGTGCTCATTAAAATCAACTCCTCTTGTTTATTTAAATAATTTTTTGGGTATAAAACATTGTGAATTAGAAATGTAATTATAAGGAGGTCTATAACATGGACAAAAGACAAGAAACAACATTTGGAAACAACCCTGTGACATTATTAGGAACTAAAGTAAACGTAGGAGATAAAGCGCAAGATTTCACTTGCTTAAACGCAGAATTAAAACCAGTAAAATTATCTGATTACGATGGAAAGAAAAAATTAATTTCTGTAGTACCATCAATTGATACTGGTGTTTGCGAATTCCAAACAAAAGAATTCAACAAAAAAGCTAGTGAATTTGACAACACAATTCTATTTACAATTAGCTGTGATTTACCATTTGCACAATCAAGATTCTGTGCAGCTGAAGGAATCGACAACCTATTAGTCCTAAGCGATCACAAAGATTTAGATTTTGGTTTGAAGTATGGTTTCGTTATGGAAGAATTCCGTCTTCTTAACAGAGGTATTGTAATTTTAGATGAAAACAACGAAGTTAAATACGTTGAATACGTAAAAGAAAATACAAATCACCCTGATTACGATAAAGCTATAGAAGCCTTAAAATCACTTTAATAAATTATATCATACAAAAAATTGATAATACTTTCGAAAAGTATACAAAATATTAAAGATTAATAAACAAAAATCTCGTAACCGATTTTGTACTGCCCCCTTATTTCCGTGTCCGGATTTAAAGAGGCATTACATTTGTCGATTACGAGATTTTTTTATTTAAATTATATTTTGTATTTATTCATATTTCTACCGGCAATCATAACCGTTGATAAATTGTGAAGGAGTGCCGATGAAGTATTGGTCAATATTCCCATAACTCCTAATATTATCAAAGTTGAATTGAATCCTACGATTTGTCTATAATCAGAATCAATTCTTTTTTTCATTGCTTTTGATAATTTTACAACATCAACAAGCCCTTCTAGGCTGTCTGATCCAATCGAAATATCCGAGATTTCCTTCGCAATATCTGCTCCTTGATGCATTGAAATTCCCACATCTGCGCTAGATAATGCAACAGAATCGTTAATACCATCGCCAATCATTACAACCTTATTTCCCTTTTCTTTTTCTTGCAAGATATAGTTTTGCTTATCTTCAGGTAAAACTTGTGATTGATAATAATCCAAATCCAATAGTGAAGCAACACTGTGAGCAGAATTTTCTGCATCGCCAGTTAACATCGTGATGTTTGTAAACGACAAATCTCTCAATGATTTTACAACATCACAAGCCTCATCTCTTAGAGGATCTTCAATACAAATTACAGCGATTAATCTACCGGCAAATGCCAAGTACAATAGCGAATAATCTTTTTTTAATTTATCTATAATTTGTTTTGTTTCATCATTAATTTTTATTCCCTCATCATCAAGAATAAAATGTTCAGATCCAATCAAGGCATCCTTGTCAACAATCTTAGTTCTGATTCCATGAGCAACAATGTACTCTGGTTTAGAGTGCATTTCTTCGTGCTTCAAATTTTTATGTTTTGCATGTTCAACCACAGCTTTAGCGATCGAATGTGGGAAATGTTCTTCAAGACAAGCCGCTATTCTTAAACACTCATCTTCCGAAATTTTATCGAGAGCTATTACTTTTGCTACTCTTGGCTCAGATTTTGTCAACGTACCAGTTTTGTCAAACACAATCGTATTTGCTTCAGACAAGTTTTCCAAATATTTTCCGCCCTTTACAAGGATTGTTTCTTCAGATGCTTGACTAATCGCCTTCATTACGGCAATTGGAATAGTTAATTTTAATGCACATGAGAAATCCACCATTAAGAACGACTTAGCTTTTTGAAGATTTCTTGTGAACAAATAAGTCAATGCTGTGCCTATAAATGAATACTTCACAAGACTATCAGCCGTGTTCTCAGCTTTCTTTTGAGCGAGTGACTTGTTCTTTTCACTTTCTGAAATCAAACTGATAATATGAGATAATCTTGAATCATCGTGTTTTTTTGCCGTTTCGATTAGAATAGAACCTTCTTCAATTGCAGTTCCAGCAAATACAACACTACCCGACGTTTTCTTGACAGGATTTGATTCTCCAGTGAATGAAGATTCGTTAACCATGGCAACACCCTTAATGACTTTTCCATCAACAGGAATACTATTACCCATTTCAACTTCGACAATATCTCCAATTTCAACATCTTTAATATTTTTAATGATTTTTTCGTCATTTTCAATGACAAATACATTATCTATATTCAATGCCAAAGAATGTGCCAAATTTTCTTGAGATTTTTTCATTGTATAATCTTCTATTTCTTCACCTAATCCCAACAAGAACATAATATTCGCAGCATCTGCAAACTGTCTTGTTGCAAGAGATACAGAAATAGCTGTTGCATCCAACAATTCAACATTTAGTTTTCTATTGAGTAAAGATTTAATTCCATTTTTTATAAACGGATAAGCTCTAAAGAACAATGCAACTGTTCCTATTGGAGCAGGAAGCATATATTTGAAAAAGATTCTTCGATACATCGCATTTCTCAGAATATTAAACAAGTCATTTTCTGATTGTGCTTGAAAATCTACATTATCTATTGATGTATTCTCAATTGTATCCATATCTAAATCAAGAATAAACTTCGCCAATTTCGAAACACAGTTTTCATCATAACTAACAGTAATAGAATTAGTAAGAAGTGAAATCTTACATGATCTCACTCCACTAACTTCTTCTATACAATATTTAAGTTTATTAAGATTTTCTTTTTTTAAATTATCTTCATAAACAAAACGGCATCTGCCCTTTATTCTGTGGGCTATTGACGCTCTCATTATTTATTTTCTTCCTCTTTTTTATCTTCAACTTTTTCTTCAGTTTTTTCTTCTTGTTCTTCAGCTACTTTTTCGATGTCCATTTCATCGTTTTTCTTAGCTTCTTCTTTTTCTTCTCTTTCTTTTACATCTTTTGCTTCTGCAATAACATCTTCTGCAGAAACTCTAATATTTTCAACAGTTTTATCGATAGATTCTTTAACTTTTAATCCTCCAACAACTGTACTAACAGCAGCTTTTTTAGCTAGCTTTGAATTTAAAACTTTTCCACCAATAGCTCCTGCTATTATTCCTGCACCTACGCTAATTATTTTTTTGTTTATCATATTATACCTCCATAATTTTATACCTTAGAATATTTGTAAATTTTTACATAAAATTTACAATTTCTTTATATTCTATCTCACCATTATTATACAATTTTTTTCTTAAAAATATAAGTGTTTTCTTCGATTTTTTACTTTTTAAAAAGAACTAATCTATTTGTCCTAGATTAGTTCTCATTTGTTTATATTTGATTTGTTATTTTAGCATATCCAAGATATATTCTTTTTCAACCATACCTACAGTAGATTTTATGATTTCTCCATCTTCAAATACTAATATTGTAGGAATACTCATTACTTTGTATTTTCTGGAAATTTCTTGTGCTCCATCTACATTTAGTTTACAGATTTTGATGTTTTCGTCTTTGTTTTCTTCATCAATTTCTTCAATTATTGGAGCAAGTCCTTGGCATGGTCCACACCAATCCGCATAGAAATCCACCAAAATTTTACCTTTTGCTTGAATTACTTCTTCATCAAAGTTTTCATTGTTTAAATATATCATATTTCACCTCTAATTATTGTTATCATTGTTGTCGTTGTTGTCATTATTTCTGTCATTTTGATTATTATTTTGTTCATTATCTTCAGAAGTTTGGTTGTTATTTCTCCTTTTGTCAGAATTTTCTGAGTTTTCATCATCTGAATTATCTCTGTTATTATTTGAGTTATCATTGTCTGTTTTTCTCTCAGAGTTTTCTTCTGAATTTGATGGCTCTTTTTCTTCGATGTTTTGCTTGTCGCCATCTTCTTTGTTGTTATCAGTGTTTGTTACATTTTCATCTGCAACTTTAAGATATTCTTCCAAAGTTAGATTTTGATCGTGAAGAATTTTAGCCAAATCAATTCCAACATATCTGAAGTGCCATGGAGCAAAGCTTAAGCCTGTTATATCTTTCTTATCTTCAGGATATCTCAATACGAAACCGTATTTATAAGCATTGTCCATCAACCACTTATATTCTTTTGATTTTGAGAAATCTAATTTATATTTTAGAGTGTAATCTTCTCCTATCAAATCATAAGCAAGCCCTGTTTGATGTTCAGAAGTACCAGCTTTTACAAATTTTACATCTTCAACATCTTCTAACTTAGATTGTTGTTCGAATGATCTATAATCGCTAACACTTCTTAGTATTACACCGTCTTTGTTTGCATCATTAACCATTAAAGTAAATGATTTACGAGCGTCTTCATCAATACCTGGATCGTAATCTGATGGCAATGTGTAGTCGCTGTTTACAATCAAAACGCCTTTTATTACTTTGAATTGATTTTTGTTTTCTATATCTGACAAATCAGATTTTAAAATATATCCTTTTTTGCCATTATACACTACGTATGAGAAATCTCCTTGATCTGAGTAATACTTTACATAAGCATTGTTAGGGATTTGTTCAAGGACAGTGGATACTTTTTCGCTCTTTTCATACAAATTAGTCATTTTATTTGTCTTTGAGAACTTAACTAATGATTGAACAATCGGTTGTGGTTTTACTGGTGTTTGGTTAGTTATTGTTGTTTGTTGTTTTGGTTTTGGGTTATTTTTATTTGCAACCTTCTTAACCGCAAAAACTATTAAAAGTATCAAAACTATTGCCACGATTGCGGAAATAATTCTTCTTCTTCTCAACTTTTTCTTTCTAGCTATTCTTTTTTGTCTAGCTATTCTTTTTCTTTCCATTTCAACCATTTCTGGAGTCAAAACTATTGTTTTGCCCATATCTTGTTCATGATTGTAACTATTTCTTTGTCGTCTCATTTCTCTACGATTTTTCTCGGCGTTTTTCTTTCTGCGCCTCATTTCGCTTTCTGAAACTCTGCCGCTTGAAAAATCGTATTTTTTATTAATATCACTGTAGCTTGATTTTCTTTTCTTGTCAGCCATATTCCACCTCTTTTATTGATGTTCTACATCCGGAGTATAATTTGGTACGATCTTTTGCAATTGTTCTACAATTACTAACTTAGAGTTTTGTTCTGTAGTTTTCTTCAAATCCACTAAGTCGTCAGATAATTTTTCTATATCGTGAACCACCGGTTCTTCTACAAATATCATATCATATTTTGTCTTACTTATATTATTAGCTTCAATCAAAGTTTCTTCGTAAAGTTTCTCTCCAGGTCTAAGTCCTGTAAATTCTATCTTGATGTCTTTGTCCAATTCCAAACCTGATAACTTTATCAATTTTTTAGCCAAATCTACTATTTTTACAGGATCTCCCATATCTAACACAAATATTTCTCCACCTTCTGCCATTGCTCCAGCTTGCATAACAAGTTGACAAGCTTCAGGAATTGTCATGAAATATCTAATGATGTCCTTGTGGGTAACAGTAACTGGCCCACCTTCTTGAATTTGCTTTTTGAATAGTGGAATTACTGAACCATTTGATCCAAGCACGTTTCCAAATCTAACTGCCACATACTCTGTTTTAGAAATTTGATTTTTAGATTGTACTAATAGCTCACAAATTCTCTTTGTGCAACCCATTACAGATGTCGGATTAACCGCCTTATCTGTAGATATTAATACGAATTTCTTGACGTTATGAATATCGCAGCAATCTATTATATTTTTCGTTCCAAATACATTGTTCAAAACAGCTGCTTGTGGTGAATGTTCCATCAAAGGAACATGTTTGTGAGCTGCAGCGTGGAACACAACATCTGGTTTGTGAATTCCAAAAATCGCATTCATTCTATCGAAGTTTCTTATAGATTCTATAATAACATCAATTGGTGCATCAGGATCATTTCTCAAAATTTCATTTTGTATATCATAAGTAGTGTTTTCATAGATATCAATCATCACCAATTTTTTTGGTTTATATTTTAATATTTGTCTACAAAGCTCACTACCTATTGATCCACCTGCGCCAGTTACCATTACGACTTTATTGTTCAAAAATTCATTAAGAATTTCTTTATCCAATACTACTTGGTCACGTCCAAGCAAGTCTTCGATTTGAACATCTCTTAAATCTTTCAAATCAACCTTGGAATCTATAAATTCATAATAACCAGGCATTATTTTAACTTTTGCATTAAGTTTTTCGCATTCATTAAGAATTTGTTTCTTACGATCTGAATCTATAGTTGGTATCGCTAAAACAATTTCTTCAACGTTGTACTCATGTGCCTTTTTAACAATATCACTTGTGTCACCAACAACCGGAACTGAAGATATGCTTTTGTTTATTTTCGTATTATCATCGTCAAGTATACACACAGGTTTAGATTTCATTTCAGGATGATTTAGCATCTCACGAACAATCAAAACCCCAGCTGCACCTGCTCCTATTACCATTGAATTAACTTGTCCTTCGATAGTTTGTTCGACAGCTGATTTTTTATCAGTTTGAGTTCTTGCAATCATACGAACTATTAAAATCAATACAACTTCAAAAACAAGGGCAATCAAAAAGCTTGATCTTGGAAGAGTTGATTTTACCAAAATCAAAAACAATGAAGAACCAACACTTGCAATAGCAGTGTACACACCAGCTTTTAAGTAGTCTTCAAATGTTGCATATCTCCACATTACCTTGTACATTTTGAAAATAAAAAGTATCAAAATTTGTATTATTGTAACTGCTGCTGCATATTTAAGATAGTAACTCATGTATCTTGAAGGTACTTGTCCGTCAAATCTTAAAAGCAATCCTACAACATACGATATATTAATGATTATAGCATCTAAAATTCCCAATACTATGTTTCTGTATTTATTCATTTTAACTCCTCTGACAAATATTACTTATCGTATTCATTATACCATAAATACAAGATAAAATTATTTGGAATATGACTTTTAACGTTTAAATCTCAACTCTCCAATTAAAGTTATCTTCAATCTTTCCAAATTGTAAATTAGTTAATGTTTCATAAACGTGAAGGCTAGTTTTTCCAATTTGACCATCGTTAATAATCATTTCATATTCATCATACAATAGCTTTCCAACTGGACTGATAACAGCTGCAGTTCCGGTTCCAAATATTTCTAGAAGCTCTCCATTTTTGTAATAATCTACGATATCGTCAATGGAAATTCTTTCTTCTGAAACTTCCATACCTTCGTATCTTAGTAATTCGATAACAGATTTTCTAGTTATTCCTTCCAAAATACTTCCATTAATCATTGGCGTTATAACTTTGTCTTTTAGCACAAAGAATATATTCATCGCACCTACTTCTTCGATGTATTTTCTTTCCACACCGTCTAGCCATAAAACTTGTGAATAACCTCTGTCGTGAGCAATATCTTGGCTTTTCATGCTAGCTGCATAATTTCCACCAGTTTTTGCCATTCCCATTCCACCTCTTACAGCTCTCACATAATCTTTTTCTACATAAATACTAACAGGGCTCAAACCATTTTTGTAATAAGATCCGCTTGGAGAAGCTATTATGATAAGTTTGTATTCATTACTAACCTTTACTCCTAATTGTGCATCAGTTGCAATGATAAAAGGTCTGATATACAATGAGCAACCTTCTTCTTCAGGTATCCAATCTCTTTCCAAATCGACAAATTTGTACAAATATTCCAAAACTTTTTCTTCATCGATTTCTGGAATACACAATCTATCATTGCTTTTATTTAATCTTTTTAAATTTTCTAATGGTCTAAACAAATATACTTTGCCGTAATTTTTATAAGCTTTCATTCCTTCAAAAACAGTTTGTCCGTAATGAAAGACCATAGAAGAAGGATCAAGACAAATATTTTGATATGGAATTATCCTCTCATCGTGCCAACCTTTTTCTTTGTCGTAATCTATTACTAACATGTGATCTGTAAATATTTTTCCAAATCCCAATTCTTCACTATTAGAGTATTTTTGTTTTGGTGTTGTTGTTTTTTCAATTTTTAAACTCATTTATATCTCCTTATATGTAAAAAAAGCTACCATCAAGGTAGCTTAATTTTGTCTTATTCAGCACTGTATGGCAATAGTGCAACTTGTCTAGCTTTTTTGATAGCATCAGTTATTTGTCTTTGATGTTTTGCGTTTAATCCAGTTACTCTTCTTGGTAAAATCTTACCTCTTTCGCTGATATAGTTTTTAAGCATATTTACATCTTTATAATCAATAACTTTTGTTTTATCCTTTTGGAATGGATCTATCTTTTTTCTAGGTCTAAATCTTCTTTGCATATCTTTAAAACCTCCTACTATTAGAATGGAAGTTCGTCAATATCAGTCGGAACTGCATTGTCTCCCATTCCGAAATCGTCATTACTCTTATGAATATCGTTTGAATTTTGGAAATTATTGTTTTGGAAAGAATTATTGTTGAATGATTGGTTATTGTTGTAACCTTGATAGTTACCTGAATTTGGTTGTGAATTACTTGATTCAACAAAATCAAATTGATCGACAATTACATCAGTTGTATAAATTCTTTGTCCTTGTTGGTTTTCATAAGATCCCGTTTGAATGTGGCCTGTAATAGCAATTCTATTTCCTTTGTGGAAATATTGTCCAATAACTTCTGCAGTCCTTCCAAAAGCAACGCAATTGATAAAATCCGCAGTTGGTTGATTGTTGTTTTCAGCTTCCATTCTTTTTTCTTTAGATAATCTTCTATCTACAGCAACACTAAATCTAGCGTTAGCTAATTGAGTATTCGCTGAATATCTTACTTCAGGGTCTCTTGTCAATCTACCCATCAAACTAACATTATTCAAAACATTTCCTCCTCTTACGATTATTGTTCGTCTACTCTAACAACCATGTATCTAATGATTTGGTCGAATAATCTACATCTTCTTTCGATTTCCTTAACAAATTGTGGATCTAAATCGAAGTTTACAATATAATAGTATCCTTCTTTAATGTAGTTAATTTCATAAGCTAATTTTCTTTTTCCCCAATCGTGAACTTCTTCAAGTTTACCATTTTCGTCAATTACTTGTTGAATTCTTGAGAATACAGTATTTCTGTCTTCTTCTGATAATTCTGGCTTAAAGATTAGCACTAATTCATATTTATTCATATGACACCTCCTTGTGGTCTATTTGGCCCCTATCCGGAGCAAGGATTTACCTATATATATTACCATAATCTTCTAACAATTACAACAAATTCTCAAAATATTTTTTAGTTTTTTGATTTGCTAGAATGGCTTTATCTATTATAATATAAATATGAAATTCATTTTAAGGAGGCATCTTATGGAAAAGAAATTTATACCAGAAGTAAAATCTAATTTGAGACACAGAATGGTACATATTCCAGAAGCTATGTACAAAGCATCTGGCATAACAGTTTTAGGAAAAAGAATAAAAACTCTTGTCTTCACAACAGACATTGCAATAATTAATAATACAAATGGCCACGCAATAATGGCAGTATATCCTTTCACACCAACATTATCAATCACAAATGCTATTATAATGTCTTCAAGTCTTCCAGTTTTTGCCGGAGTAGGTGGCGGAATTACATCTGGAATTAGAAGTGTAAATATGGCATTACAAGCAGAGATGTTAGGAGCTTACGGAGTAATCGTAAATGCCCCAATGAAAAATGAGACTATTGTTCAGATGAAAAAAGTTTTAGACATACCTATAGTCGCTACAATAGTATCTGCATATGATGATATCGAAGGAAAAATCAATTCTGGTGCAGATATTTTAAATGTATCCGGTGGAAAGAAAACTGCATTTTTAGTTGAAGAAATCAGAAAAAAAGTTGGATATGAATTTCCAATAATTGCAACAGGCGGTGATAATGAGCAAAATGTTATCGATACGATCAATGCTGGCGCGAATGCTTTAAGTTATACTCCCCCAACATCAGCAGAAATTTTCCACGAAGTAATGGCAAATTACAGACAAGATATGAGGGAAAAACAAGATGAGTAAAAGTATCGATACAAAAGAACTCATAAAAATCGCTTTGTTTAGCGCACTCATAGTAATTGGATCTTATATAATAATTCCATTATTTCCAGTTCCTATTTCCTTACAAAGTTTGTTCGCAATATCATCTGGATATTATTTAAGCAAAAAATACGCAAATATGTCGGTTTTATTGTACATTGTATTAGGTCTTATTGGTCTTCCTGTTTTTGCGGGAGGAAAAGGTGGAATGCAGGCAATATTTTCACCGAGTTTTGGTTATGTAATAGGATTTTTGGCACAAACTTTTTATGTAAAATTCAAAGACCGCAACCTGTCACAATTAAACCTTTTTATTATGTTCATGGTGTCATCACTTATAATTTATGCTTTTGGTGTTATATACATGGGATTATTTTTCAAATTATCTAATAAACAATTCGACTTGTGGAAATTATTATTCACTGGTATGATAGTGTTTTTACCTGGGGATATGTTAAAAGCTTTGGTTTTTAGTTTTGTTACGAATAGAGTAGAAAAATACATTTAAAAAAGTCATACAAGTTTGATATTAAAATCAAATTTGTATGACTTTCTTTATTCTGTAATTTCTTTTAATTTCCCAAATATTTTGTAGTCCACATTTTTAAGCTCATTGATGTTTTTTGCTCCGAGCATAACCATAAGCATTTTTAATTTATAAATCAAGCTATCCAAAAATTCCTTAGCAAATTCATAACCACCATGCATTAAATAAGATAATACTTCGCCACTCATCGCTGTCATATCTGCACCAAGGACTAATGCTTTTACAATATCAATTGATGTTTTTATTCCACCACTTGCAATCAAAAACAAATCGTCAGGTTTATCTTGCATGTCCAATAAAATCTTCGCCGTAGGAATTCCCCAACAGTAAAATTCAGAAAATTCCATATCGAATCTTCTATTATCTTCTATTTCAGAAAAATTTGTTCCACCAAAACCAGCAATATCAATGTATCTAACACCCAAATTGTATAAATCATAGATTGTTTTTTTGTTCATTCCGTAACCTACTTCTTTTACGATTATAGGCACATCTACATTTTCTACTATATTTTTAATGTTATTTTTTATTCCGGAAAATTCTCGGTCTCCTTCTTCCATAATCAACTCTTGAATTGGATTTAAGTGAAGGCCAAACATATCAGAGTCTATCATCTCAATTGCTTTTTTAACTGATTCCAAGCTTTCTCTTGCAGAAAGATTTCCTATTACGATGTTTTCGTTTTTAATCAAATTTTCACGTACAAGTTCAAAACTTTCAATCGCTTCTGGTTCAACAAGACCTATTTTTTGACTACCAACTGCCATTGGAATATTGAATGTTTTACACAATCTAGCCAAATCTTCATTGATGTCACAACAGGAATCCCCGCCCCCAGTCATGGCGTTTATCATGAAGGGATAGTCGATTTTCTTGCCGTTAAATTCTATCGACAAATCGACATCATTCAAATCTAATTCTGGTAGTGATGTATGCTCTAAATACACACAATCAAATAAATTGTTGCCCTTGTATTCTGATTTTAAATAATTTTCAATGTGTTCTTGCTTTCTTTCCACAAAAATACCTCCCAAAAACAAAACCACTAATTATTTTGAAATTCTTCCTCATCTTCTTTTTTATCATTGTCTTCATGATTAGTGGTTTGATCATCCAGTTTGTATTCAGCAAATAATCTGTCTACAATTTCTGGTAATTGTTCTTCATCAGCCATATACCAACTAATTCCATCATTTTTGTAATCTCCAGGTAGTATATAGCTATGTATTTTGCTAGATGAAAAGTTAGGAAGTTTTGTAAGATAAGCCGCCATATCTCCCAATGGAATATTCGTTTTAACATCTCTTTTGAATATTTCAACCATCTTTGGCATTTTTGTAATATTTGCAGGGCTCAATAATTGATCTATCAATGTTTTTATAAAATAGTGTTGATTTTCAATTCTAGCTTCATCAGATCCACCTAATGGATGACGTGCTCTTACATATTGCAACGCTTCATCTCCGTTAAGTTTTGATTTTCCTTTTGGGATACGGATATGTCTTGATTCGACAACTATTTCAGCTGGTGAATCAACTTCAACTCCACCCATAGCATCTACGATGTGTTCTACACTATCAAAATCAACTTCAACGTAATAATCCAAATCTATTCCCAATAAATCTCTCAACGCTTTTAAAGATCCCTTTGCTCCTTCATAAGCATGGGCAGCATTTACTTTGTGAATATTTCCATTCAATCTAATTTGAGTATCTCTTGGCACAGACAGTATGTCCACATTACCAGAATTAAAGTTAACTTTGCAAACCATTATAGTATCAGATCTTTGATGATCTGTTGTGCTTACTTCTTTGTCAATTCCTAATAGGACAAACAAAAATTCATCCGGTATATTTTGTTCAATTACATTGTTTTTTCCTAATTCATCGCCTTTAATATCAGAGCCAGTTGTTTTTAAGCTTCCCAAAAATTTACCAGCACCGAAATAAACTCCCAAAAATAGTGCTAGCGAAATAAAAAAGACAATAACAGCTCTTTTTTTCATTCTTTCCTCCAATTACTTTCTTAATGAACAAAGCACTCGGAATCACCGGTGCTTTGTCTTAACACTTATTTAATTATATCAAAAACAATGAAAATTTACATTAAATTTGATTTTTTGTAAGTTTTAATTATTAATTTTCTCCTTTGCTTGTGAAAGCATAAGTTTGATTCTGTTAATTTGATTTACTTCACTTGCGCCAGGATCGTAGTCAATTGGAATTATGTTTGCTTGTGGATACAATTGTCTAATTCTCTTAATGACTCCTTTTCCTGTGATATGGTTAGGAAGGCAACCAAATGGTTGGATACATACAATGTTGTTAGCGTTTATATGAATTAATTCTATCATTTCTGCAGTTAACAACCATCCTTCACCATATTGATTCCCTAGCGATACAACTTCTTGTGCGTAATCTTCTAATTCTTGTATCTTAAGTGGATGAGTAAACTTCGATTTTATTAATTGGTTTCTGATGTATTTTCTGTAATGTTCAATCAAATTTACTCCCATATTGCACATGAATCCTGTGAATTTAGATTTGGATAAGAAGTTTCCCTTATGGTATTCATTTCTCAAACAATAAAGTACAAAATCTGTCAAATCAGGCATTACTACTTCGCAGCCTTCTTTTTCCAATAAATCTTGCAAATTATTATTGGCTTGAGGAAGATATTTTACTAGAATTTCTCCGACAATACCAACTTTTGGTTTTTGTATATCCAATAATTCTATTTTTGAAAAATCTTCAATAATTTCATCGACAGTTTGTCTGAATAATTTTGAACTTGATTTCAAAACTCGCTTTTGACATTCTTCAATCCATTTTTGTTTTAAAGTATCAGTTTCTTTTTCCTTTTCGTAGGCTCTTGTGAAGTTTGATAATCTCATTATCAAGTCCCCATATAATACTGCAACAATCATTTTTTGTAATACTAATGGAGAAAGGTTAAAGCCTTCGTTTGTTTCAATATTTTGCCAAGAAATAGCAATTACAGGAATATTTTCATATCCTGCTTCTTTTAATGCTTTTCTTATGAAACCAACGTAGTTACTTGCTCTGCATGCTCCACCAGTTTGACTCATTAACAAAGCTAGTTTATCAGTGTCATATCTACCAGAATTTATAGCTTCCATCATTTGTCCAACAACAGTTATAGATGGATAACAAGCGTCGTTGTTTACATATTTTAATCCCTCGTCGATCACTTTTGAATTAACATCTTTTAAAAATTCCACTTTGTAGCCATTATCTTTGAATAAAGATTCCATTATTTCAAAGTGATCTGGCGCCATTTGTGGTGCTAGGATCGTGTATTCTTCTTTCATTTTCTTAGTGAATTCAACTTTTTCAACGTGATATGATTTTTTCACATTCGGAACGAAGTTTTTCTTTTCAAGTGCTTGTATCAATGATCTTATTCTGATTTTAACGGCACCTAAGTTACTAATTTCATCGATTTTTAATACAGTGTAGATTTTTCCTTTAGCAGACAATATTTCATTAACTTGGTCTGTAGTCACAGCGTCTATTCCGCAACCGAATGAATTAAGTTGAACCATTTCCAAATCTTCACTGTTTCCAACAATTTCTGCTGCTCTATAAAGTCTGGAGTGATATACCCATTGATCCAATACTCTCAAATCACTATCAACGTCATCATCATAATCAATTATAGAATCTTCTGATAAAACTCCAAGGCCTAATGAAGTAATCAGTTCAGGAATTCCATGATTTATTTCTGAATCGACATGATATGGTCTACCAGCTAACACAATTGCTTTTTTGCCCATTTCACGAATTTTGGACAAAGCTTTCTTCCCTTCAACCTTTACATCTTTTCTGTATTTTTCAAGTTCATCCCACGCTCTATCAACGCTGTTTGATATGTCCTTATCAGAAAGTCCTAGCTCTTTTAATTCGTCGATAAGTCTTGTCTTTAATTTATTTTTATCTTGGAATGATATGAATGGGTTGAAATACTTCGTGTTTTTCAATCCATCGACATTATTTTTAATAACTTCCGGATATCCAGTAACTACTGGACAGTTAATGTGATTATTCGCCTTATCGTATTCTTGTTTTTCAAAAAATACCGAAGGATAGAATATCATATCGACATTTTTTTCTAATAAATCTTCAATGTGACCGTGAACTAATTTTGCCGGATAGCAACATGTCTCACTTGTAATAGAAGAAATTCCTTTTTCGTAAATTTCTCTTGATGATTTAGAAGACAACACAACTCTGTATCCTAAATTCGTGAAGAATGTATGCCAGAAAGGATAATTTTCGTACATATTCAACACTCTAGGAATTCCTACAGTTGCTCTTGCTTTATCTTCTGGAATGCTCTTATATCCAAATAATCTTTTGTTTTTATAATCGTACATATTTGGAAGCTTGTCTTTTTTATCCAGACTAATTCCAGCTCCTCTTTCACATCTATTTCCAGTAACAAATTTTTTGCCATTTGCAAATTTGTTGATAGTTAATTTGCAATGGTTAGAACAATATTTACATTCTGCTTGTTCTTGAGTGTATTCAAATTTTTCAAGTTCGTCTTCAGATAAAATCGTAGAATATCCTGTTGATTTTTCTTTTGCAATCAAAGCCATTCCCATAGCTCCCATAAGTCCTGAAATATTTGGCCTTGTAGGAACTTTACCTGTAATTTTTTCGAAAGCTCTTAGTATCGCATCACCGTAGAATGTACCACCTTGAACTACTATGTGTTCACCTAATTTTGATGGATCTCTAAGTTTTATAACTTTTTGGATTGCGTTTTTGATTACTGAATAACACAAACCCGCTGCAATATCACTGACACTAGCGCCTTCTTTTTGCGCTTGTTTTACTTTCGAATTCATAAATACTGTACATCTTGAACCTAAATCTACAGGATTCTCTGATTCAAGTGCTTTTTGTTGAAATTCTTGTACGGATAAATTCAAACTGTGAGCAAATGTTTCAATAAATGATCCGCAACCAGAAGAACACGCTTCATTTAATTGAATAGAATCAATAATTCCATCATTTACATGCATAGCTTTCATGTCTTGACCGCCAATATCCAAAACAAAATCAACATCTGGATCAAAATATCTTGCAGCAGTCAAATGCGCTATTGTCTCTACTTCACCAAAATCGACCGACAAAGCTTGTTTTATAAAATCTTCACCATAACCTGTTATACCACTACTTGCAATTTTTTGTTTATCATTTAGTTTAGAATAAATTACAGATAATTGTTCCTTAACTAAATCAAGTGGATTACCTTGGTTATTTGCATAAAAATCGTAAACAATGTTGCAATCTTCATCAATTACTACAATTTTACTAGTAGTTGAGCCCGCATCAATCCCCAAATACAAGTTTCCTTGTACTTCGTCAAGATTTTTGAATTTTACGTTTGATATCTTGTGATTTTCGTAAAATTCTTCTTTTTCTTTCTCATTTTTAAATAACGGCTCAAGTATTAACTCATCACTAATTTCTTGTTTTTTGTCATAAGATCTGTTCAACAAATCCTCATACTTCACAACTTCTTCATCCATTGATGCAATAGCTGCTCCCAATGCCACAAATACTTGAGCATTTTCAGGACTGTAGAATGTGTTCACACCATCATCTAGTGTTGTGATGAATCTATTTCTTAATTCTGATAAGAAATAAAGTGGTCCACCCAAAAATACGATATTTCCTTCAATAGGTCTGCCACAAGCAAGATTTGATATTGTTTGATTGACAACAGATTGGAATACACTAACTGCCATGTCTTCTTTTGTTGCACCTTGGTTGATCAAAGCTTGAATGTCAGTTTTTGCATATACACCGCATCTACTTGCAATCGAAAATATTTTCTTGTAATCTTTTGCTAATTCATTAAGACCAGATGCATCCGTCTTTAACAAAGCTGCCATTTGGTCTATGAATGCTCCAGTTCCACCTGCGCAGATGGAATTCATTCTTTGTTCTACGTTTCCTTTTAAATAAGTTATCTTACTGTCTTCTCCCCCAAGCTCAATACACACATCGGCATTAGGGATATATTTTTTAATAGCTGTAGTTCCAGCCACAACTTCTTGTATAAATTCGATATTTAGATTATCTTCAACATACATTCCGCCACTTCCAGTGACCATAATTGTACAATCGCTGTTTTTGAACTCTGGATGTGAATCGTATGCTTGTTTAAGAACATTTTTAGTAGTTTCTTCTATGTCAGAACGATGTCTAGTGTATTCTTGAAATAAAATTTCGTAGTTTTCATTTATAATGACAAGCTTGACAGTAGTTGAACCTACATCTAATCCCATGTGGATTTTCATTGTGCTATTCCCTCCATATTCCTATACTAAGTAAGTATATTTCAAAAGCACAAAAACTTCAATAAATTTTTTTATGTATTGTATGTTTTAATTTTACTATTTATCTCAGAAATTACTTTCAATTTATCACAAGACCATTTAGGAAGATAAAGTTTTGGCTTGTAAGCATCTCCTGTCATTCGGTGCACAACTGTATCCTCATTTAAAATTTTGAAACTATCTACAACCCAATCAGTGTATTCATCCATCGTCAAAATTTTAAATTTATTTTTTAGATAATAATCGTACAACCTTGAATCTGTTTGTATATATAATGAATGAATTTTGATTCCCCAAATATCATGCATTTGCGTTTGATACACACTTTCCAAAAAATCATCCTCACTTTCATAGGGAAGGCCTGCAATTACATGTGAGATTACTTTAATGTCATTATCCATAAGTTTTTTTGCCATATCAAAATAAATATCATTGCTATAAGCACGATTGATTAATTCTATCGTAGACTTTTTAGTGGATTGAAGGCCCATTTCAACCCACACATCCACCTGTTTGTTTATATCACTCAAAAGTTTTATCTTCTCATCATCTAAGCAGTCTCCTCTGGTGGCTATATCAAGCACCAGCACATTTTCGTTATCAATAGCATCTGAGTAAATTTCCCTAAGTTCATTTACTGGCTTGTAAGTATTGGTGAACGATTGAAAATACGCAATGAATTTGTCTGCTTTTTTCTTTTCAGATAATCTTTTAATTTGCAATTCGACTTGGTCCTTGATTGAATATTCATTAAAAGTAAATTCACCAGATCCACTTTCAGAACAGAAAATACAACCGTTAGAATTTTTTCTATTAGGACAACTGAATCCACCATCTAGCGGTAATTTGTAAACTTTCGTTCCGTATGTTTTTTTCAAATAATCACTTAATCTATTTATTTCTATTTTTTTCACGAATCCTCCTGAAAAAACTCTGCATCAAATCGACACACTCTTTTTCCATAATACTTTTTACTTCTATTTTATGATTGAGTCCTTCGTAATCATTTAATGAAATCAAAGACCCACAAGCTCCTCTTTTTTTATCAAAAGCTCCGAACACAACTTTTGGTATTCTTGAATACACCAAAGCACCTGTGCACATCACACAAGGCTCCAATGTCACATACATTGTACAATCATCAAGCCTAAAATTTCCAATAACCTTAGTTGCTTGATTAATAGCTTTTAATTCTGCATGCATTGTCGCATTGTTATCTGTTTCCACACTGTTATAAGCTTGAGCAATTATTTCACCATTTTTTACAATAACACATCCTACAGGAACTTCATCCATATCATAAGCAATCTTCGCTTGTTCTATAGCTTTCATCATGAATTTTTCATCATTATTTTCCATAAATTATTAAACACCTTTCCTATCCGATTATATCAAATAGTTTGTGTTATTTAAATTTGAATACGTAAATTGTTTGTGATATTCTTTATATATAATGTAGTATTTAAGGAGGACTTATGTCAGAATCAAAATTTGAAGAGTTTCCATACGGAGAACTTGGAATCATAGCAATGAAGAACATTGAAGGTTTGGCAAAAGAAGTTGACGAACTTTTAATGAAAAAAAACGGTGCAACAGAAAGTTATTTGTTAAAGATAACAGAATCCAGATTTAGTAACGGTGAAGGAAAAGTTACAATCGATGAATCAGTTAGAGGTCGTGATATTTTAATCATCTCAGACGTTGGAAATTATGGATTAAAGTACAATATGTTTGGCGAACAAACTATAATCGGTCCAGATGAACACTTCCAAGATATCAAAAGAGTTATCTCCGCAATTAATGGAAAGGCTTCTCGTATCAATGTAATGATGCCTCTTTTATATTCATCACGTCAACACAGACGTAAATCCAGAGAATCACTTGATTGTGCAATGGCACTTCAAGAATTAGAAGACATGGGAGTAGATGGAATTTACACATTTGATGTACACGATCCAAACGTACAAAACGCAATCCCATTGATGACATTTGAAAATATCTATCCTACAGCAGAAATAGTTACTCACTTCTTAGAAAAAGAAAATATTACTACTGATGAATTAGACAAGAAAAATATGATTATTATTTCACCGGATACCGGTGCAATGGATAGAGCAATTTATTATTCTAATATTTTAAAACAAGACATAGGATTATTCTACAAAAGACGTGATTACACTAAAGTAGTCGATGGCAAGAACCCTATTATTGAACACAAATACATCGGACGTGAAGTAGAAGGCAAAGACATATTAATCGTAGACGATATGATTGCCTCAGGTGGATCTGTTATTGATATTGCAAAACAATTGAAAAAACAAAAAGCAAACAGAATATTCTGCGCAGTAAGTTTCGCACTATTTACTGAAGGTCCTGACAAATTCGATCAAATGAATAAAGAAGGCTACATCGACGGAGTTTATTCTACAAACTTAACATACGTACCAGAGTCAATCAAAAACAAAGAATGGTTCCACGCTGTAGATATGAGCGAATTGATGAGCGAATTTATTCACCACATCAACAGAGAAGAATCTATCTCAATTTTATTAGATAAAACCAGAGGTATTAATATTTTATAAGGAGAAAAAATGAAATCATCTCATGGAGCAAATCTTTTTGAAATTCAAAAAGAATACGGATTTAATATAGATGAAATCAAGGATTTCAGTTCAAACGTCAATCCTTTGGGACCAAGTCCTAAAGCCATGACTAAGCTCGAAAAAAATCTTAATAAAGTCGGAGTATATCCTGACCCAAATTACGATCAATTATTATCATCTATTGAAAAATACACCAACGTATCACGAGACAAAATCTTGCTTACATCTGGTAGCACTAATTTGATTTCATCATTTATATCTCTAATCAATCCAAAAAACGCAATAATATTCAACCCTAGTTATTCTGAGTACGAAAGAGAACTAAACAAAATCAACTCCAATATAATTTCTTACGATTTGGATAAATCAAATGATTTTGCGATAGATTGTGAGAAATTATCGAGAATGATAAAAGAAAATGACGTAAGTCTTGTAATATTAACCAATCCTAACAATCCAACAGGATACGCTATTGAAAACAGAAAACTTGAAGAACTCATCAAATCAAGCAATTGCTATTTTATGATAGATGAAACTTATGTTGAGTTTTCAGATGTAGACAAATATTCAGCAGTAAATTTAACTGAAAAATGCGACAACCTACTTGTTATACGCTCTACATCTAAGTTTTTCGCAGCTGCAGGAATAAGATTGGGTTACGGAATAACTGGAAATAAAAAACTTTACGATGAAATAAATAAACACACCAATTTGTGGAACATAAATATCTTTGCCGATATTCTTGGTGGCGAGATGTTCACGGATACTGATTACCACAAAAACGTGTTCGAATTTATTAATAGTGAAAAAGAAAAAATGATATCTACTTTAGAAAAAATAGATTGCTTGAAAGTTTATCCTTCAAAATCAAATTTCGTACTATGCGAAATATTGAACAAAAAATTAACTGCACATGAATTAAGAGAAAAATTAATTCCTCATGCTCTTATCATAAGAGACTGTGCATCGTTTAATAATTTGAGTGAATACTTTTTTAGATTTTGTATTTTGGATGAGCAATCAAACGACAAATTGCTAAAATTGATTGAAGATATTTTAAAATAATCGCAATTTAAAAGATCCCAGATTTTAAAAATCTGAGATCTTTTTTTGTTTGTTTAAATTACTTTTTTATCTTTTTTGTGTTCGTCTGATAATAAAGTTGCCATGTTAACAAATCTTTGAATTGTATCCTCATGATCTGGATGCAAATCAACTTTTTCAACATGAATTGCACACACTTTATACTCACCAGTTCCTGTAATTGGATCGTAGTGATTTGATGTCACTTCGTTTACTGGAGATTCTCTGTAGTGGAATGTCATGAATATCATATTAGGTAATACTCTGTCAGTTACTACAACACGAGTTACGATACTTCCTCTTCTGGATGTAACTCTGATAGTATCCAAATCTTTTACTCCCAATCTTTCTGCATCCACTGGATTGATTTCTGCAAGTTCGTAAGGACTTACTCCATCCAAATCTTTTGAGTATCTCGTAGTTATATTGTAATGATACAACATTCTTCCTGTACTTAAAATCATTGGATAATCTTCATCTGGCAATTCTTCTGATGGTCTGTATTCTATTTCCATCATTTGACCTTGACCTCTTGCAAATATTCCTTTGTGCAAGTATTTTGTACCAGGGTGAGATGTTGTAGGACATGGCCATTGTAATCCAACTTTGTCAATTCTTTCGTAAGTCATACCTCTGTAACTTGGCATAGTTACTCTCATTTCTTCAAATACATCTTCACTTGTTTCATAATCAAAGAATACATTTGGATTGATGATTTTACTTACATCGCATAAAATTGACCAGTCATTTCTAGCTTGTCCCGGAGGAGCAACAGCTTTTCTAACTCTTTGAACTCTTCTTTCAGTATTTGTAAAAGTTCCATCTTTTTCTGCGTAGCAAGTTGCAGGGAATACAACATCTGCAAGCTTTGCTGTGTCAGACATAAATATATCTTGAACTACTAACAAATCTAAATTGTTCAAAGCTCTCTTAACGTGATTTGCATCTGGATCTGATAAAACAGGATCTTCTCCCATTATATACATTGCTTTAACATTTCCCTTAACTGCTTGATTAAACATTTCAGGGATTTGGTATCCAAGATTTGGACTCAATGGAGTCTTCCATACGCTTTCGAAAAATTCACGAGCTTTTGGATCAGTAACTTTTGCATAAGCAGGATAAGTGTTAGGTAATGCTCCTAAATCACATGCTCCTTGTACGTTGTTTTGTCCTCTGATAGGGTTTATACCGCCAGATTCAATTCCAACGTGTCCAGTTAGCATTCCTAGATTAGCTAAGCTCATTACGTTTTCTGTTCCATGAGTGTGTTCTGTGATACCAAGCGTGTAAAATATACCAGCTTTTTCAGTCTTCGCGTACAACAAAGCTGCTTGTCTGATTAATTCTTTGTCTACACCTGTAACTTTTTCAGCTTCATCCAAATCGTATTTCATAACTGTTTTCTTCAAGCCTTCAAAGTTTTCAACACGTGATTCAATATAATCTTTGGCTTCTAATCCTTCTTCTATGATAACTTTCATCATAGCATTTAATAAGAATACATCCGTACCTGGATTTAATCTTAACCAAACATCCGCTTCTTCCGCCAAGCCAGTTTTTCTTGGATCTACAACTATAAGTTTAGTTCCTTTTTTAACTGCTTGTTTCATCTTATTACCAATAATAGGATGTGCTTCAGTAGCATTAGAACCTATAACAAACAATAATTCTGCACCCAGAATTTCTTCTATAGAGTTTGTCATAGCTCCACTTCCTAATGTAGCTGCAAGACCTGCAACTGTTGGAGCGTGTCAGGTTCTGGCGCAGTGATCGACGTTGTTTGTTCCAATCGCTGCTCTCATCATTTTTTGGAATACAAAGTTATCTTCGTTTGTACATCTAGCAGAACTTAGACCAGCAATAGAATCTGGGCCAAATTCCATCTTGATATCTCTTAGTTTATTTCCAACATAACCTATAGCTTCATCCCAACTACATTCAACCAGTTCTCCATTTTTTCTAATCAATGGAGTAGTCAATCTTTCGTCCGAGTGAATCATATCTGTATGGAAACGACCTTTGATACAAAGTGCGTTTTGATTTACATAACCATCACATGGTTCAACACCTTGAACTTTTCCATTTTTTACAATTAAATTGAATTGACATCCTGTTCCACAGAATGGACAAGTTGTCTTAACTTTTTCAACTTCCCAAGGTCTTGTATCTTTTAATTGTTTATTGATTAATGCACCTGTTGGACACACGCTTATGCATTGTCCACACATACGACAGTTTTCCTTAGATAAAGGAAGATCAAAAGCTGTAGAAATATAAGAATCAAATCCTCTATTTTTAAAATCTACTGTATGTGTACATTGAACTTCTTCACAAACTCTGACGCATTTTCCACACAAAATACATTTGTTTTGGTCCCTAAAAATCAATGGATTCGTGTCATCAACTTCGTGATTTTGAACTTCTATGTCATAATTACCGTATTTGCCTAATACTTCTGGATTTTTAACACCATATCTGTAGCACAAATCTTGTAATCTACAACTACCAACTTTTGAACAAGTTAGGCAATCTTTAGGGTGATTCATCATCAAAAGTTTAAGTATATTTTGTCTAGTTTTTACTAAACGATCAGTTTCGGTCTTAACAACCATTCCGTCTTTGACCATAGTAGAACATGACGTTTGAAGTTTTCTGGATCCTTCTATCTCAACTAAGCACATTCTACAACCGCCAAATTCGCTCAGGTATTTATCGTGGCACAATGTCGGAATATCAATCCCTATTTTATGCGCCGCTTCTAATACAGTGGTATTTTCTTCAACTTGAACATCAATACCATCAATATTTATATTTAACATATTACACCTACCAAACTTCGTTAAATCCTACATTCAAAAATATTTCTTCTAGTTCAGTTTTATGCAATTTTTCCATTTTAGATAATCCAGCAAAAATATCTTGTTCAGCTTTATCTAAGCAAGAATTTGCAATATCAGCGTACAATTGCATAGCTTCTTCTTCTCTTTTGATAGCTAATTTGATAGCATCTCTGAAGTCCATTTCCGTAGTCATTCTTGGTCTATCAATGTCTTGTGATAAATTATAATCTTCACTATCATCAATTTTGATAGTTTCAGCTTTAGTTTCTAAGAATTTTTGTAAGTAATCTTTGTGCTTTAATTCTTCTTTGCTAAGTCTTTCAAAAAGACTTTTAGTTTGTGGATCTTCTGCTTTTTCAGCTGCATCTTTGTAAAATGTATATGAATCATCTTCTCTATTTACAGCATCATCAATAATTGATATTAATTGTTCTCTATTCATTATCTCACCTATTCATTCTTTTTATTTATATATTAATTATCTATTTTTTCGATTTTGTCTAGAATCTTATCCAAACCTAATACATTATTCCAGCTAGCTTCGACAAATTCTCCACCTATCTTTTTGTAAGGTTGTTTTGGGTTGTCCACATTCAATAATTCTGTAGTCAATCTACCCTTTAAGCAAAGTGGTCTGCCATTTTCTGGACTTAATGCTCTTAATGCAAGATTCTTTCCATTTTTTCTCAAGACTTCAAATTCACAACCGTATTCGCAAACTTTGCATTGAACTTTCTTAGTTTCTAACTCCCATTTTCTTCCTAAATTCATAGCTCTCTTATCCATCAATGCACCTACTGGACAAGCTACTACGCATCTATTGCAAGATATACAATAAGAAGATTCAAATGTATCGTTGATATCTAAGTTAATTCTTGTTTCATATCCTCTATTTGAGAAATTAAGAATTTTTCTATCATCCATAACATTACAAGTTCTTACGCACTTTCCACAAAGTATACACTTGCTATCATCTCTAATGATGTATGGAGAAGAATCATCAACTAATTTTTCTCTTCTTGCTCCGTCATGTTCTCTGAATTTTACTCCGTATTCATAAGAATATTTTTGTAGTTGACATTCACCGGATTTTTGACAAGTTAAGCAATCATTTGGATGAGAATCCAACAACATTTGAAGAATTCTTTGTCTGTGTTTTATTAATCTATCAGTTTTAGTATGAACAACCATGTTGTCTTTTGCCAAAGTAGAACAAGCAGTCATTAATTTTTTGCTTCCTTCAACTTCAACTAAACAAAGTCTACAAGCGCTCACTACAGCCAAATTTTTATCGTAACATAAATTTGGAATATCAATCCCATTTTCTCTTGCTAAATCGATAATGAATTTAGGCTTATCAGTTTGAATTACTTTTCCATCAATAGTTACAGTAATCATACTATCTATCTCCTAACTACTGCGTGAACAGGACATACAGTTTCGCAATTACCACATTTTATACATTGAGATTTGTCGATAACGTGTTGTTTCTTAACTTCTCCTTCTATACAACTTACAGGGCAATTTTTAGCACACTTAGTACAACCTATACATTTGTCTGTGATTTCATATGATAAAAGTGCCTTACATGCATGAGCAGGACATTTCTTATCGTAAATGTGAGCTTCATACTCATTTCTGAAGTATTTTAATGTTGAGATAACTGGATTTGGAGCTGTTTGTCCAAGACCACAAAGTGATGCAGAAGTAATAGTATCACACAATTCTTCTAATGCTTCGATATCTCCATCTTCACCTTTTCCTGAAGTTATTTTTTCTAAGATTTCTAGCATTCTCTTAGTACCTTCACGACATGGAACACACTTACCGCAAGATTCATCTACAGTAAATTCAAGGAAAAATCTAGCGATATCAACCATACAGTCGTCTTCATCCATGACAATCATTCCGCCTGATCCCATGATTGAACCGATTTTTGCCAATGATTCAAAATCAACCGGAGTATCCAAGAATTCTTCTGGAATACATCCACCAGATGGTCCACCTGTTTGAACAGCTTTAAACTTCTTGCCGTCTTTAATTCCACCACCGATGTCAAATATGATTTCTCTTAAAGTAGATCCCATTGGAACTTCTACCAAACCAGTGTTTACAACTTTACCACCTAAAGCGAATACTTTAGTTCCTGGAGAACCTTCTGTACCATAACTTGTAAACCAATCTGCACCTTTGTACATGATTGCTGGAACGTTAGCAAATGTTTCAACGTTGTTGATAATAGTTGGTTTATCCCACAATCCTCTTTCAGCAGTTCTGAATATTTTAGTACGAGGCATTCCACGTCTTCCTTCGATAGATTCCATCAATGCAGTACCTTCACCACATACGAAAGCTCCAGAACCCAATCTCAATTCGATATCGAATGAGAAATCAGAACCAAAAATGTTGTTTCCTAAAAGATTCATTTCTTTTGCTTGTTGAATTGCAATTCTCAATCTCTTAACTGCAATTGGATATTCTGCTCTGACATAGATAAAACCTTGATTAGCACCTATAGCTCTACCACAAATAGCCATACCTTCTAATACTGAATGAGGGTCTCCTTCTAGGATTGCTCTGTCCATAAACGCACCAGGGTCACCTTCGTCTGCGTTACAGATAACATATTTTTGATTATTTTCTACTTTATAAGCTGATTCCCATTTTCTTCCTGTAGGGAAACCTGCTCCTCCACGACCTCTCAATCCTGATTTCTTCATTTCTTCAATTATTTCTTTTTGGTCTAAATCAAAAATGGCTTTATGTAAAGCTTGATAACCATCTGCACCAATATATTCGTTCAAAGATTCTAATTGAATTTTTTCTACATTTCTTAAAGCTATCTTAAATTGTTTATCGTAGAAATCAACTGAATTGTATTTTAAAATCTTATCATCTTGTTTTGCATTTTCGTAAACGACATTTTCATCAACTTCATCATTTACAATTGATTTGTCGACAATGCTCTTAACATCTGATAATTTAACTCTTGTGTAGAAAATTCCTTCAGGATATACAACAACGTTAGGACCAGTTTCGCAAAGTCCGATACATCCTACTGGAATAACCACTACGTTTTCGATTTTTTCTTCTTCTATATATTTGTTAAACTCATCAATCAAAGATTTAGCGCCTGTAGCTTCACAACCAGCTCCACCACACACAACTATTTGTTTTTCTTTTGGATTAGTATGTTCAACATAAATTTTATCCTTTACGAGTTCACGCATTTTGATATTCCTTGCAAACTCATCTCTTATCTCATTAAGTTTTTCAATATTCATAACAAAACCCCTAATAACTAATTATATTTACTAATAATTGATTCTAATTCATTAACAGCTACCTTACCGTACACATCGCCGTTAATAACAATAACTGGAGCTAATGCGCACAAACCAACACATCTACATGGTGTGATGGAAAATTTTTGATCTTCTGTAGTACTACCTGCTGGAATCTTCAAAATCTCTTGTAGTTTTTCAGAAACTCTTTGAGCTCCTTTTACATAACAAGCAGTTCCTTCGCAAACTTGAATATCGTATTTTCCTTTTGGAATCAAAGAAAATTGTGCATAAAAAGTTATAACACCGTAAATTTCTGACAAAGGAATGTCTAATATTTTAGAAATCATTGTGATAATTTCCTTAGGCAAATAACCAAATTCATCTTGTGCACGTTGTAAAACGGGCATCAAAGGACCTTTAATATCCTTTTTGCTTCTTACAAATTCTCGAAATTCTTCGACTTGAGAAGCATGTTCTTTTAAGTCAAATGTAAAACTCATTAAAATCCTCCTATAAAATTGTTTTCCTTGTGTTATCGAAATTATTTTTTCTTTTATATTTTTAATTATACCACTTATATTGCCTAAAGTAAATTAGTATTATGTTGAAAAATCACATTAATATTCATTATCATTTTAAATAGTATCATATTTCCTCATTTTTATTGAATATATATTCCTTATAATGTATTATGCGGATAAGTAACTTTGTTATATTGATAAAGTAATTGATATGTTTGTGTTTATTTTACTTCATTTAGTTAAATTAAACTGTTTTAACAAAAATTTATGAAAATAATTTCCTTATGTTTTATAAAAAATAACGAAATATGGTATAATATACATTAGTAAATTAATTGGAGGTTATATGGATTTTATTATAGGTACATCTGGCCATATTGATCATGGAAAAACTACATTAATAAAAGCTTTAACCGGAAATAGCACTGATAGACTACCGGAAGAAAAAAAGAGAGGAATTTCTATCGATTTAGGTTTTAGCTATTTTGATCTTCCAAGTGGTCAACGAGCTGGAATAATTGACGTGCCAGGTCACGAAAAATTTGTAAAAAATATGATGACTGGTACTTTTGGAATGGATATGATTCTTCTATGTATAGACAGTAAGGAAGGTGTAATGCCACAAACTGTTGAACATTTGGATATACTTAGATTTTTAAATAAAACCGAAGGCATCGTCGTTTTAACCAAAAGAGACTTGGCAACTGATGAAGAAACTGAAAAAACAATCGAGCAAGTTAAAGAATTAGTAAAAGGAACTTTCCTTGAAAATTGTCCTATTTGCGAAGTAGATTCTATTTCGAGAAGAGGAATAGATAATTTGATTCAAATGATAGATTCTGAATCTAAGAACTTAAAGCAAAAACACGCAGAAAGAGATTACAGAATGAATATCGACAGAAAATTCAACGTCAAAGGAATAGGAACAGTTGTAACAGGAACTTTATTGGACGGTGATATTCACAAGGGAGAATCTTTTATTTATCCAATAGAAAAAGATATCAACATTAAAAATATTCAAGTTCACAATAAAAACGTAAACGTCGCTCACCCATCACAGAGGGTTGCTTTGAATATAAATCTTAATTTGGATGAAATAGACAGAGGTTATGTAATAGCTAAGAAAAACTCATTGAAAGCTTTCAATATGATAGATGTTAGACTTACGCTACTTGAAAGTGCTTCTCCACTTAACCACTGGGACAGAGTTAGATTATTCCACGGAACAAAAGAAATTTTCGGAAGAGTTGTCCCTCTTGATAAGCAAGTAATACAACCAGGAACTCAAGCTTTGGTTCAAATAAGACTTGAAGAAAAAATTTATGCAAAAACGTCCGACCCATTTATTTTGAGACAATTTTCACCACAAGTTACAATTGGTGGCGGCATTATAATAGATGGTTCTGTTAGAAAACATAAATTATTCGATGAAGAAATCATTGAAAATCTAAAAATCAAAGAAGAAGGTAAAATCAAAGACATCATTTTAAATTATCTGCGAGACGAGATTTTTCCTACTAAAATTGATGACTTGGTATTCTATTCTTCAGAATCAAAAGACAAAGTTTTAAAAGAATTAGACGAACTAAAACAAGAAGATAAAGTTGTAATTAGAAATGATAAAGTATTAGAAAAAGAAGCTTACTTAAAATTATTAGGTAAATTAAAAATGTTTGTGATATCATTCCACAAGACAAATCCTTTATTACCTGGTATTAACAAAGAAGAACTTCTTAAAAAATTACAACTTGATGACGATAGACCATTCTTCAATTACATGCTTAAAGACTTAAACGACCAAGAGGTTTTGATGGAAGAAAGTGGTATAATATCTTCTAAATCTCACAAAGTTCAATTAAGTGATGAAGATGAAAAAATCAGAAAGAAAATGCTTCAAGATATTTGTCAAAACCAGTTCGACAAATTATTGAAGATAGACAATGTTGTTCACAACCAAAAAGACAAGACTATTTTAGGCATTTTATTGCAAAAGGACGTCGTAATTTTAAGAGATAACTTTTTGATTTCTAAAAAATGTTACGACAAATTCATCAAAACTGTCGATGATCATTTCAATAACAACAAAACTTTGAATGTAAAAGAACTCAAAGATATGCTCAATATGTCAAGAAAAAGTGCAATCACTCTTCTAGAAACATTGGACATTAAAGGCTACACTAAAAGAATTGAAAATGACAGGGTTAAAGTAAAAGATTTTAAATAATAGAGCTGGGCTTTGCTTGTGCATTGCCCTAATCTATTATATTTATTACAGTTTTGTGAATTGATTGTAAAATAATTTGTAAATTAACTTTGTTTTTGGTATAATATTAAGGTATTTGGGAATTGATGGGTGCTGGTGTGCCCTGCGGTCTTCAAAACCGTCTCAGGTAGTTAGGAGCTGCCCGGGTAGGTTCGATTCCTACCATTTCCCGCCATACATACTCTAGATAGCTAATTTTAGCTATCTATTTTTTTTGGAGTACTAAAAAAGTACTAAAAAAATCAGTGAATGTTGAAAGATTTTAACATTCACTGATTTTTATTTTATAGATATTTCTTCAAAGCTTCAGCTTTGTCACATTTTTCCCATGATAAATCCAAATCATTACGTCCGAAATGTCCGTAACTTGCAACATCTCTGTAAATAGGTCTTTGTAAATCTAATTTGTCGATTATTGCTTTTGGTCTTGCATCAAAGTTTTCATTTATTGCTTCAATGATTTTTTCTTCTTCGATTTTATTTGTTCCAAATGTGTTGATGAACATACTGATTGGTTTTGCAACTCCGATTGCATAAGAGAAACCTACTTCACATTTGTCGCAAAGTCCAGCTGCTACAACATTTTTTGCGATATATCTTGCAAAATATGCTGCTGATCTATCTGTTTTCGTAGGGTCCTTTCCACTGAATGCTCCACCACCATGATTACAGAATCCACCGTAAGTATCTACTATTATTTTTCTTCCTGTAAGTCCGGCATCTCCCATTGGTCCACCAATTACGAATTTTCCTGTTGGGTTGATGAAGAATTTTGTGTTTTCATCAATCATAGATTCATCTACGATTTTCAAGATAACTTCTCTTTTGATGTCTTCTTTTAATTGTTCGTAATCAACATCTGGATCGTGTTGTGTTGAAACTACTATAGCTTCAATTCTTTTTGGAGCGTCATTTTCGTATTCAACAGTTACTTGTGTTTTGCCATCTGGTCTCAAATAATTCAAGATTTTTTCTTTTCTTACAGTAGCAAGTCTTCTAGCTAATTTGTGTGATAATTCCAATGGCAATGGCAATCCTGATTCTGTTTCATTAGTTGCATAACCAAATACCATTCCTTGGTCTCCTGCACCGTATCTATCGTATTCGTCTGATTTGTTGCCCTTGTATTCTTCAGATTCATCAACGCCTTGTGCGATATCTGTAGATTGTTCTTCTAATGAAGTGATGATTGCGCAAGTTCTTGCATCAATACCATAATCTGCATTATCATAGCCAATTTCAGCCAAAGTTTTTCTAACTATTGATCTGATGTCCACGTAACTTGTTGTAGTGATTTCTCCCATTACCATAACAAGTCCTGTTGTTGAACAAGTTTCACAAGCAACCCTTGCATCTTTGTCTTCTTTAATTATTGCATCTAATATTGCATCTGAAATTTGGTCACAAACTTTGTCTGGGTGACCTTCTGTTACTGATTCAGATGTTAAAAATATGTTTTTCATAATACCTCCATAAAAAAATCCTCACCTGAAAAGGTAAGGATGTGTAAACTTATCTTTCAGGATTTCCTGTGGGATTTAGCACCTAATTTAATAGGTTGCCGAGTTTCATAGGGCCCATTCCCTCCACTACTCTTAATAAGATAATTATCTAATTGTTACAATATAACACTAACACTATTTGCATATTCTGTCAAGTGTTTTAATCGATATTTTCCATTGCGCTTTTTCGATACATTTTTATTGCTTTTATTAACAACAAAACTATCACTACAAGCATCAATCCAAATGATATTCCTATTTCCAATAACTTCACATCATTCAATAAAAATCTAACTGGCATCAAGGTTGCAGATGAAAAAGGCACAAACGATAATATTTTAATCAAAATATCGCTGTCTTTTCCTAATGAATTGATTATTACAAAGAATAATCCAACGAGTACCAAAAATATTGGAACTATTAGGAAATTAACTTCTTCCGCTCTTTTTACAGCAAGGCCAAGAATTTGGAACAATATCAAATACAAAACAAATCCAAACACTACAAACAAAAGTATAGTCAACAAGAATTTTAGACTCAAAGTATTTGTGAAAAACGTCCATATGCCTTCTGGATAATAGTTTTTATTGACAAATATTCCGATTATTCCCGCAATAATAAATATAAAGTATTCGATTATTCCCAAAACTGCTGAACTTAAAAGTTTACCAAATACAAACACACTTGGCTTTGCAGATGATAAGAGCACTTCAATTGTCTTGTCCTTCTTTTCTCTTGAAATATTGTTACTCATAACGCTTCCATAAAATAGTATCATCAAATCGAAAAGAATAACAAAAACTATTGAAAATACAAATGAATGCGACCTGTCTTTATTCAAAACTTTTTCTGTAAAATTAATCTCCGCTTTAGAATTTTTCTCAATTATTCCAGGATCTACTCCATTATTAATTAAACTTTTGTCGTAATTATACTTTTCCAAAGTCCTTATGAACCTTTCGGAATGATCGTCCATAAATTCTTTGTTTTTGATATAAGAATTGAACTTTGTTGGAGTTTCTACTACAAATCCTATATTGTATTCACCATTTTCTACAGATTTTTTTACATCAGCCTCCGATGTAAGCACATCTTTGCTATCCAAACCCATTATAGTCTTCAAATATTCAACATCAATATCCTTATTAGATGAATAAATGCATGTGTTTTTAAATGTAAGTGCATTAATATCAACGGTTGCGTTTTTGTTTGCCCCTGCATTGGCGTTATTAAAAATAGATGGCATAAATCTTGGCAAAAAAGACAAAGCAAACACCAATACCGTAATTACCAATGTCGCAATCAAGTAAGAATTGTGTCTAATTATGGAGTTAAATTCAAAATTAAATACTCTACTGAATTTTTTCATTATTCTGTAACACCAACCTTTGACACGAACACATCTTGAAGACTTGGTTCATATTGGCTGAAACAATTGATGTCAATCTGATTGAGCATCATAAATTCCAATATGTCTTCTTTTGTTACATTTTCAGTAAGTCTAACCAAAAGTTTGAACTCTCTGACAACTGCATCTGGATAAATCAAATTTTCTGCTTCTAACAGTTCTTTTAATTCCCAAATTCCCATGTTGTTTGCATTAAGTAGCATTTTCTTCTCAGCCATAGAAGTTTTGATTTCATTCAAATCTCCATTCAAAATAATTCTACCTTCTTCGATAACGCATATATCTCTGCAGAATTCTTCTACATAACTCATCAAATGGCTGGAGAATATAACTATTTTTTGATTCTGTATAAATTCTCCAACAGCCAATTTTAGTTCGTGGGCATTGATTGGATCAAGTCCAGAAAACGGCTCATCAAGAACCAAAATATCTGGATCATTTAAAAGAGCAGAAATGATTTGAACTTTTTGCCTTAAACCTTTGGATAAAGTGGACAATTTTCTGTTCTTGTATTTTGCAAGGTCAAATCTGTCAAGCCAATATCTTACATTTTGAAGAGCACTTCTTCTGTCTGTACCTTTAAGTCTGGCAAAATAATACAATTGTGTAAACACTTTTTCGTTGGAATACAATCCTCTTTCTTCTGGAAGATATCCGATATTAACTTCATTATAATTAATGGGAGAGCCGTTAATCAAAACTTGTCCACTATCAGCACTCAAAACATCCGTAATGATTCTCATAGTTGTAGTTTTTCCGGCTCCATTTCTACCCAAAAACCCAAAAGCACGTCCGCTTTCAACTTTAAATGAAATATCGGTTAAAACTTTATTATCTCCAAAAGATTTATTCACATGTTTTAACTCAAGATTCATACTATTTACCAATTATTTCGATGTTAAATCCATCTGGATCCTTCATGAAATAAAATGTTGCAACACCTTCAAGTCCACCTAATTCATCAACTTCATAACCTAAAGATTTGTGATATTCGTGTGATTTTTTCAAATCTTCAACTTCAAAAGCCATGTGACCGTAGAAATCGCCATGAGTATAATCTGTCTTCCCGTAGTTATAAGTCAATTCTATTTTGTAGTTGTGATCGCTTGTCATATACACAAGTGTGAACTCATCTTCAGGGAAATCTTTTTTGCTAGTAACTTCCATACCTAAAGCTTTTTCATAAAACTCGATTGATTTCTCTAAGTTAGTTACTCTGATACATGTGTGTAATGATTTATATTTCATGATTTACTCCCCTATTTATTGACAATTTTTTCAAATTCTAATACTTTTTCTTTAAAAACTTCAAAAGCAGTTCTCAAAACTTCTTTATCTTTGATGTTTGCTCCAGCGTTTTTAAGTTGTACTAGTGGATAGTTTTTGTTACCATCTTTTAAGAAATTCTTGTAGTTTTCCAAATCTTGTTCATTTCCAGATAAAATCTTTTGTGACAAGATGGATGAGGAGCTAAGACCTGTAGCGTATTTGTACACATAGAAATTAGTGTAGAAATGAGGGATTCTTGACCATTCGTACTTAATCAAATCATCTGATACAACACTATCTCCGAAGTATTTTTTGTTTAAGTTAAGGTAGATTTCGTTGAAATCTTCTCCAGTTAATGCCTTTTCTTCTTCAACTAATTTGTGAGTTTCTCGTTCAAATTCTGCAAACATAGTTTGTCTGAAAATTGTTGATTTGAATGAATTGATGTGATGATCTAACAAGTATAATTTTTCATCATCATTTTTAGCATTTTTAATCATATAATCCAACAACAACATTTCGTTACAAGTACTTGCAACTTCCGCAACAAATATAGTATAACCTGCATATTTGAATTCATTGTTAGCTCTTGAATAATATGAATGAATCGAATGACCCAATTCGTGAATCAAAGTGAACACAGAATCCACATCATTTGTGTAGTTTAATAAAATGTATGGATAAGAATCGTAAGATCCCCAACTGTAAGCGCCTGGTTTCTTACCATCTTTTGGATATACATCAATCCAATTTTCTTCAAAAGCTTTCTTCATGATAGATTGATATTCTTCTCCCATAGGTCTTACAGCTTCAATCACCATTTTCTTAGCTTCTTCAAATGGGATTTCACGGTCAAAACCTTTTGTAGATGGAACATAAACATCGTACATGTGGTGCTCATCTAATCCTAACAATTTTGTTCTTGCCTTGTAGTATTTGTACATGTATGGCAAGTATTCGTGCACAATGTCAATTAAATTATCGTACACAACTTCTTCAACATCGTCGTTGAATAATTCCATTTGTCTTGCACTATCGTATTTTTTGATTTTAGATAGTATAACCAAGTTTTTGATATTTGCATACAAAGTGGATCCAAATGTATTGTTGTATTTAGCTAATTCATCGTAATATTTTTCAAAAACTTCTTTTCTTTGTTCACGTGGAAGCTTAGATAATAGTGGAACAAAATTAGCATTTGTAAGCTTTTCATCGATTGATTCTACATAAGGAAATTCCATATCTGTGTTTTGCAAACTATAGAAATCATTGTGAGGGCTTGACATAGCTTCACTCATAAGAGAAATAATGTTTTCTTCTTCTGCAGATAAAGTGTGTTCCTTAAATCTCAAAATCTTTTTGAAGAATATTTCATAACTTGGATTTTCTATGATAAGTTTGTCTTGTTCATCTTCTTTTAATGATAAAACAAATGGTTCAACAAAAGAAAATCTAGATTGTAGCTTGTTGTACAATGATGATAATTCCAATTCCAATTTTACACTTTCAGAAACCTTGCTGTTTTCATCCTTTTTCATTGAAGCGTAAGTGTACAAATTATCCATAACTCTATCAGTTTCGAAAAGTAAATCCAATATTTCTACGAAATTATCCTTTTCATTTTTCTTCAATTCATCAATTTTATTAATATTTTCGTTAACTAATTTAATATCTTTTTCGATTGCGTTCTTGTCCTCATACATCTTGGACAAATCCCAATTACACATAAAATCACCTCTCTTTATATAATACCCCAAACACACATCAATCACAAACAAAAAAAGGAATTCGTTTTAGAATTCCCTAAAATTATTTTTCAGTTATTTTCAAAATATTTTCTTTATTAAAAGCTAAAAAGAATAAGCCGATTAAAGAAAGTGGCCATCCTAAAATCCACAATCCCCAAGATAAAAGAGGTTTGTCTTCATATATTTCCAACTCATACGATTTAATAGCCCCGAATGTCAATAAAGATAACACTACATAAACAGACAAAATCACATAAACAACTTTATTCAAGCTGAAATTTGTCAAATATATTATCAACAACCAGCTGATAAATAATTCTAATGCAATATACAATATTCTTAAAATATTTTCAGAAATTTTCTTTGGTTTTCCAATATCTTGCCACCAAATACATTGTGCTAAAAATTTTATCAAGTTCTCATCTCTCCTTTAAATTGATTTGTTATATCTATACTATAACAAAAAAACGGTCAGGCAAATCAACTGCCCAACCGAAATTTATTTTTTCTTCTTTTTTACCATCTTCAATCTGAAGAATTCTTCTCTTTCTTTTTCAGCTAAGATATCTTCAGTATCTTTGATGGATTGTTCGTATTTTGGAATTTGTATTTTATCCAATGCATTGGCACGTTTTTGAGTTTTTTTAATCTCTTTACCCAATTTATACACTGCATTTTCCATTTCAGCCAATTCGTATATAGTTTCTCTGATTTTGTTGAATGCAAGAACCGCCCTATCGAATGAAGCATTAGTTCTGAAGAAACCATATTGTGCTTCGGCTTTTGATTTTGGATATACAATATTCGGAACTTCAACTCCCATTACTGATTTGTAAATTATATCGAATTCTTTTTCGTGACTAATCGAATGGGAAATTTCTTCAAGTCTATCAGTTCCAACTGTTATGGATGCTTCTGTCAAAAGCTCGTAAGCTTCATCGAACTCTTTTTCTATGGAATCTTGAAGCGTTTGTGCTTTTTTCATTAGTCCCATCATTTCTTTGATGAGGACAGTTCTTTTTTTATCCAAAAGATTGTAACCTTTTTTGGAAAAATCTAATGTCTTTTTAGCTTTTATTAAATTCCCCTTTGTAGGAGTCATCTTATAAACTGCCATATAATCACCTGTTCATATGTTGTTTTATCATTTCTGGTGATAATCTGTCCAATTCGTTTTCTGGTAATATCTTCAATAAATCCCACGCAAGATCTAGTGTTTCTTCTATTTCTCTGTTTTCATAATAATCTTGTTTTACAAATTTGTTTTCAAATTCGTCTCCAAATTTCAAATATTTTTGATCAGCTTCACTCAAATCATCTGCTCCGATAATTTGTGCCAAATCTCTGACTTCTTGAACGTGAGAATAACTTGAAAATAATTGGCTACTTACATTCGGATGATCTTCTCTTGTGTATCCTTCACCAATACCATCTTTCATAAGTCTCGATAATGATGGAAGAACATTGATTGGTGGATATATGTCTTTTTGCATCAAACTTCTTTCCAAAACAATTTGTCCTTCAGTAATATATCCTGTTAAGTCCGGAATAGGATGAGTGATATCGTCATTAGGCATCGTCAAAATCGGAATCAAAGTTACAGAGCCTTCTGCATCTTTAATCATACCTGCTCTTTCGTACAATGACGCTAAATCAGAATACAAATATCCTGGATAGCCCTTTCTGGAAGGAACTTCTTCTCTTTTTGATGAAACTTCACGAAGAGCTTCTGCATAACTTGTCAAATCAGTAATGATAACCAATACGTGATAATTTTTTTCGAAAGCCAAGTATTCTGCTGCAGTTAGTGCCGCCCTTGGAGTAATAATTCTTTCCATTATTGAATCGTCAGCGTAATTTACAAACATACACACATTATTCAATACACCGGATTGTCTGAAAGTATCTTCGAAAAATCTTGCTTCGTCGTGTTTTACACCAATCGCTCCAAATACAATAGCGAAGTTATCTTCGTTTGCGCCTTTGATTTTGGCTTGACGAACGATTTGTGCAGCCAATCTATTGTGACTCATTCCAGATCCAGAAAATACTGGAAGTTTTTGTCCTCTAATCAAAGTCATCAAACAATCTATCGAACTAATTCCTGTTTGGATAAAATCCCTAGGATAAACTCTGGAAACCGGGTTGATGGCACGTCCATTTACGTTGTAGCGTTTTGCTGCGTAAATATCTCCTCCATCATCTATTGGTTGACCAATTCCGTTGAATTTTCTTCCCAAAATATCTTCTGACAAAGCTATTTCAAATGGCCTTTGTGAAAATCTAACTTTAGTATTTTGTGTACTCATTCCTGTACTGTCACCAAAAACTTGGATTGTAACAGTATCATCGTTAATATTTACAACTTTACCGACCATTGATTTATCTGATGCAGATGATTTTACTTCGACAACTTCACCAAAAGATGCTTCATTTACATTTTCAACTTCTATAATTGAACTTTCAACTTTTTTTAGTTTAATGTATTCTTTTATCATAAAATCACCTACTTTTCGTATTTGCTAATCAAATCGCTGTAAAACTCTTTGATTTCGTCATTCAAATCTTTTATTCCACTCAAATCTTCATTGGAAATTGTGTTCTTCATGGCGATAACTTTTGAATACAAATCTGCATTTTTCACTTGAGAAATAGGAATTTGTTCTTTAATTGCCTTGTGTCCTTCTTCGTATAATAATTTGATAGTTTTAAGCATTTCAACTTGCTTTTTAAGAGGAACATAAGTATCCACCTTGCTAAAAGCATTTTGTTGCAAAAATCCTAGCTTCATTACATTTGAAATATCCAAAATCAATCTTTGATCGTCTGGAAGAACATCTTCACCAACAAGCATTACTATTTCTTTTAATTTGTCTTCTTCGTATAACAATTTAAGCATTTGATTTCTCAAATCTACAACATCTTCGCCAAGTTTAGATTCGTAATAATCTCTTAATTTTTCTACATAAGAAGAATAACTACTCATCCAGTTAATAGCTGGATAGTGTCTTGAATATGCCAAGTCCTTATCCAAACCCAAGAATACATTTACGAATCTCTTAGTATTTTCTGTAACTGGTTCACTGAAATCCCCACCAGCTGGAGAAACTGCTCCGATAATTGTAACTGATCCTTCGTTGTCGTTCAAAGTTTTCACAATTCCCGCTCTTTCGTAGAACTGTGCAATTCTAGATGGAAGATATGCAGGATATCCTTCTTCTGCAGGCATTTCTTCAAGTCTTCCAGAAATTTCACGAAGAGCTTCTGCCCAACGAGAAGTGGAGTCTGCCATGATTGCTACATCATATCCCATATCTCTGAAATATTCTGCCATTGTAATTCCAGTGTAGATACTTGCTTCTCTGGCTGCTACTGGCATGTTGGAAGTATTGGCTATCAATACAGTTCGTTCCATAAGTGGCTTACCGTTGTTTGGGTCGATAAGTTTTGGAAAATCTTCCAATACTTCTGTCATTTCATTACCACGTTCACCACAACCAATGTAAATAATAATATCTGCATCGGCGTATTTTGCCAATTGGTGTTGAGTCATTGTTTTTCCTGTACCAAATCCACCAGGAATTGCTACAGTACCACCTTTTGCAAGTGGAAAGAACACATCCAAAATTCTTTGACCAGTTTCCAATAAACGATCGACATCTAGTCTTTCCTTGGAAGGTCTTGGAATTCTGATTGGCCAGTCTTGGTACAATTTTATATCTGTTAAGTTTCCAAAATCATCTTCCACTTGCATAATAGTAGTCTCAATATTGTATTTGCCATTTTCAAGCACATTTTTTACAGTACCATTAACTCCAACTGGAATCATAATTTTGTGAACGATAGCTTCTGTTTCTGGAACTTCTGCTATTATTTGTCCTTGAGTAACTGTATCACCATTTTTAACTTTTATAGTGACATCCCATAATTTTTCTTCGTCGATGGAAATAAGTCCGATACCTTCTGGAATGAAAGTTGAAAATCTATCTCTTATTTCTTTTAATGGTCTTTCTATTCCATCAAACATATTTTTCAATAAACCAGGTCCTAATTTTAATGAAAGTGGTTTATTAGTGTGATAAATTTCATCGTCCTTTTTCAATCCTTCAGTTTCTTCGTAAACTTGGATAACTGCGATATCATCTTCAAGACTGATAACTTCTCCGATTAATTTCTTTTCACCGATTAACACCATTTCTTTCGCTGTGAAATCGGTCATATTTCTTCCTTTTATTACAGGACCATTAATAGAAAAAATCTTACCATTATTCATTGATATCACCACCAGTCATTAGATTATGAATATCTTCACCCATTTCATGTTTACAATCTTGCATTTTTGACAAATAAGTGTAATCAAAATTCACTGTTTCTTCTACATCTTGAATCATAAATCCACCCAAGTAATTGTTCGCAATGGATTTGATTTCTTCGACTTTTTCTGAACTGAAATTCTCAGTTACATAATCATAATCGTTTTGTAAAACCAACAACACTACCTTGTAATCCAAATCAGCCAAGTTTTCTTCAATATTCTTGATTAATTTTTCCTTGTACTCATCAGTCTTCACAAAATCCAATATTTTTTTAGTAACATTATCAAACAATTTTTGCAATACATTTTCTTTTAAAACCAAAAGCTCTCTTCTGCTTTCTTGTTCAGCAGTTCTCAATTTTTCGATAGATTTTTGTTCAGCTTTTCTGGTTCTTTTTTTCAAATTTAAATTGTATTCATCAATTAATTTTTGTTCGTAATCTTTTAGCTCATTTTGATTAGAGTTTTTTACTTCAAGAAGTTTCTTTTCATAATCTTTTTTCTTATTTGCATAGATTATTTTGTTAAAAATATCTAATTTCTTTTCTAATAAAATCATTTCTACCTCTAATCTACCTTAATTCCTATAGACCCCTTAATGTATTTCATTAAGAAATCTTTGTCTTCAAGTCCTTTTCTTCCGGGTATTGTTACAACTAACGGCTTCTTACCCTTGTCTTTGTGTTTTGTCACTTCATCTTTTATAGTATTGAACACTTCTTCAGTGATAATGACAACGCCCAAAGTATCATCAATAGTTGCAGCCTTAAAAGCTCTCTTTATTTCAGCTTCGTTTTTCGCAACTAAACCTGTGATTCCAGCAAGGCGCATACCAAGATTTGTAACATTATCCGCACTTATAATTACGGATTTCATAATTATAATTGTTGCAAAATAAGAATTGAAATAACCAATCCGTAAATTGCAATACCTTCTGCTAATCCTACATAAATTAATGATTTACCTAATAATGATGGATCTTCACTAACAGCTCCCAATGCTGATGAGCCTACAACACCTACTGCATAACCAGTACCAATTGTTGCAAGACCTGTTGATAAAGCTGCTGCTAAAAGACCAAGACCATTAGATGCACCAGCTGCAGATTCTGCAAATGCTGAGTTTGGCATTAAAAATACAAATGCCATTACAAGACATGGAATTATAGCAAAAAGATTAGTTCTTAAAGCTTTTTTTAATTTTGTTTTTGATGAATCAGTGTTGTTATATAACAAATAAACACCTGAACCTATAGTTAATAAAACTATTATTGCTGTTGAAATTAAAATAAAATACATAAATTTATCTCCTTTAAATTCTCTTTATAGTTGGTTGGAATAAAATTCCGTCACCTTTAAAATACTTACTAAACAATTCATAATATTCAAGTCTCAACGATTGAATAAATACAATCAAACCTTCAAGGCCCAAAATCACGATATTACCTACAATTATCATAGCTACATTCCCTGCATTTGTTCCTATCATTTTACCGATAGATGTGAATGCCAAGAACAAACCAACGTGGTTAATAGCAAATGCTCCTACTCTTATAAATGATACCGTTGAAGAAAACATCGAAATCAAAGTTTCAATAATTGAAAATGAACTTTCGACATAATAACCTGTAACATCTAATCCATTGTGAAGAGGTCTTCTCTTGTACAAAAGTTGTGTCAATGGAACCTTGAAAATCATGACAAAAATCACAATCAACATACACGCCGCAATCACTCTAACAGAAACAATGTGCAATTCTAATGCAACTGTTGCAGCTAATAATAAGAATAACAAGAATAGCATAAATCCTGCCAACCCTTCTTGTCCGAAAAGTCCTTCTTGCACATCTTTGAAAATGTAATTGTTACATAATCCAAAAATGTAAGCTATCAATAAAAGTACGATACCAAGGCCTATAGCTATTATCAAAACTTTGTTGATATTTTCAAATGGTTTCAAAAACAATGCCGGAATAATTCCTTCTAGTCCAAAGAAAGAACCGTAAAGAATTCCAAACACCATGGAACTTGCACCAATTCTTTCAAGAAGTCCGCCCATCATCTTATCTTTGAATTTCGCTAATAATACACCTGCGACAAACATCACAGCGCCTTGTCCCAAATCCCCAAACATAGCACCGAACAACAACATATACGTCAACCCGAAAAATACAGTAGGGTCGATTTCCTTGTAATTTGGAGTGCCATACATATTAACTAAAAGCTCAAACGGCTTAAAAAATTTGTTATTTTTGAGCTTAGTTGGAGGAGTTAGTCCACTGTCATCTGCATCCAAGAAATTAATGAACATATCATCGTATGCAGATAATTTTTCTTGAACAACACTCTTAGCTGATTCAGGAACCCATCCTGCCAAGTAAAAGTAGTTTTCACTTCTTCCAAGTAAACTCTTCACATCTTCTAATTGAATCAACAAATTAGCAGAAATCACCATATCAATGATTTTGCTTTTGTTATCTCTGTAAATCTCATTTAAGCTTTGATTTAATTTTGAGATTTCAGCTCCCAAGTTTTCATTTTCCAATTCAATTTTGGAAATTATTTCTTTTGGAACCTCTTTTCTATTTTTATTAATATTGATATCAGTCCAATTCAACGATCTCAAAATTCTGTCTGTTTCAATGGACACATCTTTTGGATAAATAGCTACATAAACTTCCTTTTTGTTCTTACTTGCCAAATGAAGTACACTTGCCATGATATTATCGTAGTTTTTCTTCAACTTTAATCTATTTTCCTTAGACAAATAGCCAAAGCGATAATCGAAATACTTCATATCACACAAGCTTTCAATAGATACATCCAAATCTTCAATCAAATACAAATCTTCCAATTCTTTTTTATTTTCATCAATTTGGTTTTCACAATCGTAGATCTTGTCCACCTTAGATTTAATAGAACCGTAGAAGTCTTTGATTTCATCTTCGTTGTACTCTCTTTTTAATCTCTCATCTCTCAAATCAATTTTGAAAATATCCTTCAAATTATCAGCAATAGAATTCAATTCCTTAATATCCCTGTTTTCGAAACCAGTAACATTATTAAACTCCATAGTTTTTTCGATATTTTCACTATTGATATTAACGATAAAAGTATTGTTTTCGATTTGGCTCAAACTATCAGTAAGTTCGACACTTCCAATATCCAACAAATCTTTTATAGTGGATTCAAGATACTTCAGATTTCCAACTACATTCATCATGTACATTTTTTCTGCTCTCAATTTACCACTTCCTTAAACTCTTCTAATCAGATAAGACTTGGACTTTTCAAAATCCAAATTAAATCTCTTAGATTCCACACTTTTTTCAATATCAAATTTTTCAAACTCAAGTAATTCGCCAATCGCAATAAGTTTAGAAATATTGTACTTATTAGTATGTAGCAAATCCATAGCCTTGAAATAAAGATATCTGTAAACTCTCCTATCCATGTACAAATCAATATCATTGTCGGTATTAACCAAGAAAGAATACTTACTTTCGGAAATAAACTTCATTAACTCATCAAAATCCATATACGAAATCTTCTTCAAATCGTCCAATTGGAACAATTTACCGCCCAAAATCGTAAAGTTGAAAATAATCTCGCTATTGATTTCATAATATTTGTTAGCTCTATAAATCCATTCCAAATTCAATAAGTCGATTTTTTCACCATAATAATCTTGGACAATCTTAGAATCTTGTTTCGATAAACCTTGACTCATCTTGATAATGTTTGAATAATAATTTCTATCCAAGTTCATCTCAATAAAAAACAAAATTCTGTGACGATTTTCTTCCTTGTACCTATCGACAATAGATTTGTATGGCTCATCTAACATATCCACAAAATCTTGAATCGTAGTCGACGAAGAAATTCGAGAAAATTTTGTATCCTTGAGAACTATAAGATTATCATTCAACCTATCGGTGTATTCCCTTCTAACGATAACACGCGCCAAAGTTTTAATATCTTCAACGACATAATACTCCAGCAAAGAATTATAAAAATCCTTGTATCTGCCGTTCATATAATACTTCAACTTTTCTTCAGTTCTAATCATCTTATCATTAAGACTATTTTCAAACTGACTCACGCCCTCGTTTGCGTATTCACCCTCAATCTTTCCCAATTTCAAAAGATAATCATATTGATCCTTATTAGTATCAGCTTCTAATAATTTCTTAAAATCTTCATCAGACAAAAGCTCTGAGCTAATCTTAGAAATCTTAGTATTAAGCGCACTATATAATCTTGCAGATCCCATAATTACTCCGTAATAATATTGAAGAATTTATCCACCAATCTATCCTCGTTCTTATCGAAGATTTCCTTCAAGTGATTTTTCTTTTCTTCAATACTCTTCTTTTGATTTTCGATATTATTGTTTTGGCTATTAATAATATCTTCATGGACAGAATTAAGTTTAGTTACAGATTCTGATTGATATTTGTCTTCAAGCTCTCTTATAGCTTCTTTTTGTTTTTTTTGTTCAGTCACAAGATCATTTTGAAAAGATTCATCCAAATCCTGTGCTTTTTTATCAATCTCAATTATTTTATTGATTACATCTTTCATAAACTCACTTCCTCACATCTACCTATTATAACCCATATAATTTTTTAAATCTAAATTGATTTTAGATATATTGTTGAATTTTTTATAAAAATTGTTATATGTATAAATGAAAACATTTTTATTATATTTTTTTGATTGTTGTAACTTTGATATTTTTAATTTACATTTTTTAAAATGAAAAATAATTTTTTAAAAATTCAGACAAAGTTTTGCTTTTTGTGATTCAAATTTTAAAATTTTTTCAATAAAAAATGCTGCACGTTTTATTGTGCAGCACCCAAATACTTTATTTCATTGAATTTACTATTTGTTTCATATTTTCAACTGTTGTTCTACCTGTCAATGTATATCTAATTCCATCCGCTACGAAAATAGCTGTCTTTTTAGATACAAAATCTTGTGGTTGATTTCCATCAATTGTTTCTTCAATTAAATTAACTTTATACCCTTGTTCTGAAACGAACTGCTCAGTGAATTTGTACATTCCTAAATAATCAGTAGTCCATAAATTATTCAGCTGAGTTTCACTTAAAACTATATCTGCTTGTATTGATATTGGAGATTTGTACAATTTTCCTTCTTCATAACTATAAAATCTTTCTTCATTATATGAATAGTTTGATGTGTCTCCAATAATATAATTATCACACTTGATTATCGCATAATCTTTATTGTCAGTTTCAACATCTGAAATCATATACTTATCGTCTTTTGACAATTCACTATTTAAAAGGGAAACTCCCAATTGTTCTTGTATTTGTTTATAATTCACTCTAGAAATAGATTGTGGTTTAATATTTCTTTCTCCATTTTTTATTTGTTTTGTTATCTTCATAGGATCTAATTCTGGTAATTCTAATTCATTAACCTTAGATTGTTCATTAACTAATTTAACCGCATAAATTGTTGAACTAAACACAATTGCAAAAACCATCATACATAATACAATAGTTAATTTTTTTGTTGATTTTCTTCTACCATTATAATTTTTCATTTTATTAATTTCCTTTCATTTTTTCATTTTCATTGTTAAATTATATAACAATGTTGAGCATTTTGTTTTTTCTTAAACTTCATTATTGATTATATTATTTATGTTGTATTTGTTTTAATTTATACCATTTCTCGTAATTTGTCAAGGCTTTTTTTAAGTTTCCCTAATAAAAAACTGGGAGATATTCTCCCAGCGATAAACTATTTTTTGTTTTTGATTCTATTGTATCTTTCTATGTTTTGTTCATTGGACAAAAAGTCGTAAGCGTTGTTAACTTCTTGGAACTTAGCAGTTGCATCAGCTGCCTTGTTTATATCAGGGTGATATTTCTTGGCAAGTTTTCTGTAGTTCAATTTGATTTCGTACTTGTCTGCGTTGTATCCAACTCCCAACGTGTCGCAATGTTGTTCGTAAGTTCTTACAAAATCATCCACTGGATTTTGGTATTGATTTTGATATCCATATCCTTGTTGACCATAACCTTGGTTGTATCCACCGTATTGACCTTGCTGTTGGTAATACCCGAAATCATCGAAGCCAAATCCGTTTTGATTGAACCATTCGTTAAATCTTCTAGTCCATTCTTCTTGTTCACGTCTTTGTCGTTCTTCACGCGCTTTTCTTTCTTCTTCTTGTTTGTTGAAGATGTATTTTTTCTTGTAATCAGAATAAGAGGTGTATTTTGTTTGTGAATTATTGAGATAATAATCCCCGTATCCAAGTAAGAATTCAACCATAGAATATTTTACATATTTTAGATAATTGACGAATCCTTTACCCAAAATAGGAAATATCGTTATGAACAAAACCGTAAATGTAATCCATTTGTATTTGAAAAATATATAAGGAAAGAACAATATAAATATACAACCGAAGGATAATATGGATCCTAGTACATACCTAAATCCCACAGTTAAATTCACCAATGTTTCTATAAATGCTATTAAAAATCCGAAAAATCCATCTAAAAATTTCGCAAATCCTTTTACGAAACCTCCCCATGCTTTCTTCATTTATTCACCTACTTCCAATTTCTTTTAATTTATTATATCATACTAATGACACAAATTAGATAGTTTATGAAAGAGGTAATATGATTAATTTACTTGAATCACAAAATATAAATAAAAATTTAATAAAAGATGTAGAAAACTTTTTGAAGGACAATGATGTAAATGACAAATTCAAATCCAGAATTCCTAAACCACGATTTAACTACTATGGAAAAGAAGTTTTGGAGATGGCTATAACAAGCATTTTGGAAGCGAATAATTTGCTATTGGTTGGTCCTAAAGCTACCGGCAAGAATATATTGTGCGATAATTTGGCATATATTTTCCAAAGACCACAATGGAATATTTCTTTTCATGTGAACACGGATTCTGAAAGTTTGATTGGTATGGATACTTTGAAAAACGATGAAGTTATTTTCAGAGCAGGTCCGGTGTTGGAATCTTCATTGAATGGAGGTTTCTGCGTGTTCGATGAGATTAATATGGCTAAGAACGATTCTGTTGCTATTATGCACTCCGTTTTGGATTATCGCCGAATTATAGATATACCTGGTTTTGAAAAAGTAGATATTCACGATAAAACAAGATTCTTAGCTACAATGAATTACGGATACGCTGGTACGCGTGAAATCAATGAAGCGTTGTTGTCCAGATTTTTTGTCATAGATATGCCAAAAACAGACGAAAAAACTTTGAACAAGATACTTTCAGAAGAATTTTCATTGACAGACACCGCTCAAAAAATGTTCGTGAGATTTTTTATGGATTTACAAGAAAAAAGTTTGAATTCTGAAATTTCTGGAAGATGTATCGACTTGCGTGGTTTGTTATCTTCAATCCACGCTATGAAAAGAGGTTTAAGCGTTAAATCAAGCTTAAAACTTGGAATTGTCAATAAAACATTTGATGAATTTGAAAAAACAATCGTGCAAGATATTATCGATACCATATTTAAGGACGATTTAAAACCGGAAGAGATATTTGAATAATGGAAGATTCAAGGTCCAAAAATCTATTCTGGTTGTTGAGTGAAGATTACAATATTAACCCTAATTTAGATTTTATTACAAAAGAAAATGTCAATTCAGAGATTTTTCAGACTGCGCTTTTTGGATTTGCCCACAGATTGTACGATATGAATTCCGCTATGAAAATAATTGATAATGTGTCAAATAAAACGGATATTTTTACGATTTTGATGATAATTTTAGACAACAATCTAAAAGATAAAATGTTAAATGAAAGAAATGGGCTTGAGGATTTTGACAGGTTACAGAAATTATACTATTCTGACAAGTATTATAGGTCCAATCCTAGAAACATTTCTGAAGAATTAGAAAAATATCATTACACTGATAAGCCCTGGACAACTACAAAATCCATCAGAGAAATCTTGATGTTGACTAAAACAAAGTGCAATGATAGCTTATCTGTTATAAATCTTTTGATTGAGATTATAAATAAATATTTCTACTCATATAAAGATATTAGCAATAATGATAATTTCGAAAAGATAAAAAAAGAAGTCAAACCAGTTATCCAGAAAACTAATCAGAAAATTATAACAAAACAAGAAAATGTATCTCAACTTGAAAAATATTCCATTGGATCACAAGAATTTACTGAAGATTTGTACAAATTATTGGAAGATGAGGATGTCGACAACGACTCTTCCACTAAAAAAACTTCCCGTACTAAAGATGTTCATCAAAATATCGAAAGATTGTACGGAAAAAGTATCGTGGATCAATCTATCTTGAATTCTTTGAAAAATAAACTGTCTACCGATATTCATTCTGATATAAATTTTCACATAGTGAATGCCAATTCTACTAGAATTGAAAACTACAGAACGAATCTTTTGGTAGAATCTTACAATGAGAATATTAAACATTTCGAGAAAAATATCCTCATTTACAATCGCCAAGTCAATGTTTTAAGTGAAATGCTGAAACTTGCTCTTCTCAAAAATGAAGATGATGATGTTAGAAGGTCGACGTTCGGAACTATCGATATCAAAAGAGCATGGCGTCACACCAAACTAAACGACAATAAAATTTTTAACAAAATCTACAAAAACGAAAACAGTCCAATGTCTGTTGATTTATTGTTGGATATGTCTGCGAGTCAAAGTGAGAAGAAGGAAATTATAGCAGCACAAGCTTATGTTATAGCGAAAGCATTAAGTGATTTGTCCATAAAAGTTCGTGTACTTGGTTTTCAAAATATGTACGATTATTTGATAATTACAAAATTCAAAGACTACGACGAGCAGAACTGCAAAAATATTTTTCATTATCATCCAGAAGGCTCAAATAGAGACGGATTGGCACTCAAATTTATGAGAAATATTATGACGGAACAAATGGAGTCCAAACTCTTGATAATGCTAACAGATGGCAAGCCAAACAATATCGTAAATCTCAATTTTGTTGGCAAAACCAGATTTAAAGCGCAAGATTACGTCGGAGAATTGGCAGTAAAAGACACTGCAAAAGAAGTGTTCTTGACTAGAATGCAAAAAATAAAATTACTGGGAGTGTTCACTGGATCACAAGACGATTTGACTTTTGAGAAGGAAATCTTCACTAATGATTTCTGCTACATTAAATCTCCTGAAATGTTCAGCAAGACCGTCGGCTCATTCATCAAAAATATAATATCTAATATGTAATTAATTGCAAAACTAAACCGTTAGAACCACAAGATTCTAACGGTTTATTTATAATTTATTTTCATCAACTAATGTGATTTTATCCATTGTGGTCTTATTCAAATCAATCAATCTTTGATTTGAAGATCCACGAAACTTCAATCTTAAATCTTTTAATTCTTCTACAAATCTTCCATCAACAAGCACATCGCACATGTCCAATAACTTCTTGCAGTTTTGTTTTTGATAAAGTATTTCGTAAGTGTATCCCGAAAATATCCAGATACTTTTGTTCGTGTTTTCTCTGATTTTTCCCACAATTTCTATCAAATCATCGCATGATTCGAATGGTTCTCCACCTAAAATTGTAAGTCCATCAATTTCTTCTTGATTTAAATAATCTATTACTTGATTTGTTTGCTTATCGGTCCATTTGTCTCCAAAATTGGGATCTTGGTATTCTTTGTTAAAACAATTCTTGCAGTTGAGGCTACATCCTGTTACAAAAAACGTGCACCTAATTCCAGGGCCGTTTGCCACATCGTATTGTCTGATTTGTGCGTAATTCATTAAATGTGTAATACCCTATCTTTGATTTCTTTTGTTCTTCCTTCGTTCCAGAAGTTTTCTCCAAGATATCCACAAGTTCTTCTAACAACATTCATCGTAGCATGGTCTTTGTTTCCACATTGTGGGCATTGCCAATCACCATCTTCGTTGATTGTAATTTCTCCATCAAAGCCGCAATTTTGGCAATAATCGCTTTTAGTGTTGAATTCTGCGTATTGAATATTATCATAAATGTATTTTACAAGAGTTTCCAAAGCCTTCAAATTCTTGCTCATGTTTGGAATTTCTACATAAGAAATACATCCTCCTGATGATTTGTCTTGGAATTTAGATTCAAATGAGAATTTTTCGAAAGCAGATATGTTTTCTCTTACATCAACGTGGAATGAGTTTGTGTAGTAACCTTTGTCTGTGATATTTTCGATTACTCCGAATCTTTCTCTGTCGATGCTATTAAATCTATGAGTTAAACTTTCTGCTGGAGTTCCATACAATGCAAATCCTAGGTTAGTTTCTTTCTTCCATTGTTTTATTTTTTCATTCATAATATCCATTATCTTCATTGCAAATTCTTTGCCTTTTGGAGTTGTGTGGCTTTCACCGATAGTCAACAACGTTGCTTCATAAATTCCAATGTAACCCAAAGTTACAGTAGCATATCCACCTATCAATAAATCTTTAATTGGTGTGTGTGGTTTAAGTCTTGCGATAGCTCCGTGTTGCCAATGGATTGGAGAAGAATCACTAGTTACATCTTTTAGTAAATCGTAGCGCAATACTCCTGCTCGTTTGCACATTTCTAATCTTTTGTCTAATATTTCGAAGAATTTGTCTTCATCTCCGTCTGCCAAGATTCCGATTTGTGGTAAATTAATCGTAACAACTCCGATATTAAATCTACCTTCAAATTGGTAATTGCCATGTTCATCTTGCCATGGAGACAAGAACGCTCTACATCCCATTGGACTGAACACATTTCCTTCGTAGTTTTCTCTCATTTTCTTAGCTGAGATGTAATCCGGATACATTCTCTTAGCTGTACAACGAATTGCAAGTGAAGTCAAATGATAAAATTCGCTGTCCTTGTGAATGTTGTTTTCATCCAAAACGTAAATTAATTTAGGGAATGCTGGTGTAACATACACTCCTGCTTCGTTCTTGATTCCTTGAATTCTTTGCTTCAAAATTTCTTCGATTATCTTCGCAGTTTCTTCCTTGTATTCATCGTGATCTTCAATAAACATAAACAAAGTCACAAATGGAGCTTGTCCATTGGAAGTCATCAATGTATTGATTTGATATTGGATTGTTTGAATTCCCGATTCCAAATCTTTTTGAGTCATCTTATCCGCCATTTTTTCAGCCATGTCGATGTCTCCAAGAGTTTCAATGCACAAATTCAAATTCTTTTCGTAAGATTTTCTCAAATACTTTGACAAACATCTAATATCGATACTTTGACCACCGTATTGATTACTTGCTATTTGTGCGATTATTTGAGTCATTACATTACAAGCAACTTGGAATGATTTTGGCGATTCGATTAATTTGCCGTTTACAACTGTTCCCTTATCAAGCATATCTTTCATATTTACAAGGCAACAGTTAAACATTGGTTGAATTATGTAATCCATATCGTGAAGGTGAATTGCTCCTTCATCGTGAGCTTGAAGCAAATCTTGAGGAATAAGCTTTCTTCTAGCAATATCCTTACTAACTTCACCAGCGATTAAATCTCTTTGCGTAGAAGCTATCACTGCATTTTTGTTGGAGTTTTCTTCTAACAAATCCTTGTTACTTTCTTCCAATAAACCGATTATACTTTCATCAGTCGTGTTAGTTTCTCTTTTATATTTTTGTACGGCTTTATAGTTTTCGTATGCTCTTGCCGTAGCGGGATTGTTGTACTGAATTAACTTATAATACACTTGGTCTTCGATATCGGTAATACTCAAAACTTTTCCAATCGTTTTGGCATATCCTTCAATTTCTTTGGCGATTTTTTCGGCCAAATTCTCCTCGTAAATTCCTGTACTACTATTCATAGCTTTTTCTATCGCAACGACAATTTTTTTAGCATCAAATTCAACTTGTCGTCCGTCTCTTTTTTCTACAGTTAGCATTTGCAATCCCTCTTCTCTTTCCTTTTTTTATAAGATTAAATTATTTTTTTACTATTTCCTAATACTGCTTTATTATATCAAATACTACAGATAGTATCAATATGTGGGTTTTTGATTTTTATTCATACTATATATAGTTAGTAGGATTTAAAACATTAAAAAAGCACCTTATCAAAAAGGTGCTCTGCATAATAATTTAATTGTGGCAAATTTAAGCTAATATTTATAATTTTAAAATTATTTTAAAATTCCAAATTCATATCCCTTATCTTTAAAATTTTTAATAATTGCTGAAAGTGAATCAACAGTTAGTTGTTTTCCTGGTGCATCGTGACACAAAACTACAACTAAATCTTGCTCAGCTTGATAAGTTAATGAAGTATTTGCAAATTCAACCATACCTTCTACAGTCGTTGGTCTTCTGCTTTTTGGTTCAGCATCTCCAACTAAACTATTCCAATCTATCCAGTGAATGCCCAAAGATTCTAATGCATCATCACCTGGCTTTAATTGTTGCCAACTCATGTGTCCGCCCGGATATCTCCACACACTCGTTTTAAAATCTGGACCAAGCACATCTTGCAATGCTTTTTGTGCCATTTCTGCTTCCTTTTTAATTCTATCAGCGTTTGCAACTCTTCCTGGATATAATTTTGAATAATCGTGTTCAAAAGAGTGAAGAGCAATTGCATGACCTTCATTTAATTGGCGTTCCAAAATATCTTTTGTATCTTGTGAAACATGTTTACCAACTACAAAAAATGTAGCAGGAACATTTTCTTTCTTTAATATATCCAAAACTTGTGGAGTTATGCTGTGGTTTGGGCCATCATCAAAAGTCAAGAAACAAATTTTTTTGTTGTCTGTATTTTTAACATAGCCCTCAGATTTTGTTGGTCTAATAAATTGACTAATTGTTTTGGCATCATAAGCATACGAATCTGCTTTTAAAATATGATTTGAACCCTTCATTAATTTATTAGGATCTGGTTTTGGCTCTTCTTTTTTCTCAACGTTTTTTTTGTTCGTTTTCTTAGAAGAATTCTCAGCTACTTTTGGATTAAGACTTTGTTCGCTGTTGGCTACTTTTACTGCAACAAAACTTCCTACAGCCAATACAAAAACCAAAAGAACTATTGAGCTGATTATTTTTTTTCTTCTCTTGCGTTTTCTTCTCGCTTCTCTTTCTTCTCTCATAATTTCTCCTATTTTTTATTTAAAATCTCTAAAGCTTTTTGAAGTTGATTATCTTCGTTAATAAACTCAACTCCGATACCCTTAGCTTTTTCATCTAATTTGATTTCAACATCTGGTTTAACACCTTGCTTGTGAATTTTGTTGCCACTTGGTGAAAAATACTCGCTAATAGTAAGCTTCAACCCTTCGCCTTTATCCATAGGAATAATCGTTTGAACGATACCTTTTCCAAATGTTTTCTCTCCGACAATCGTAGCTTTCTTGTAATCCTTCAAAGCCCCCGTCAAAATTTCAGATGCAGAAGCACTTGAACCATTCACAAGAACTACCATTGGTAGATTTTGTTCCGAAGAATCACTCTTTTGGACATCTTCTTTTTTATTCTTATCTACAGTCTTAACTATTACTCCTTGTGGAAGAAGATAATCTGCTATTTTAACCGTAGAATCCAACAAACCACCAGGGTTGTTACGCAAATCCAAAACAATTGATTTCACATTTTGCTTTTTCAAATTTTCGTATTGTTCGATAAACTCCTTGTCAGTTTTCCTGTCAAATTGAGTTATATTGATATATCCTATGTCTCCAATTTTTTGAGAATTAACAGTAGTCAGACTAATCATACGACGTGTGATATTTACATCGAAAATCTTACTAGTTTTGTTCTCCATTCTGGCAATAGTAAGCTTAACATCTGTATTAGGCTTACCTTTCATCACCTTTACAGCATCATTCATTTGTGATGCGTTATAATCCTTGCCGTTAATTTTAAGTATAATATCATCTTTTTTGATGCCTTTTTCAAAAGCTGGACTGCCTTTAATAGCGCTAACAACAGTTATAGCACCAGTTTCAGAAGGAGTAACCACAATTCCAACACCTGCATATTCTCCCTCAGTTTGTTGATTCAAACTATCCATCTCTTCCTTAGTCAAAAACTCAGAATAAGGATCTCCCAAAGCTTTTACATAGCCTTCAACAGCTCCTTCTTGTTGCTTGTTTTTGTCTATATCAAAAAGATAATATTGGTCAATCAAGTTTTCAATCTTATTGATCTTCGCTAATGGAATACCATTTTCATTGGCAATCGCTGTTCTTTTTCCTGTAGCATTTCCTACAGAAAAACTTAGATACACCAATAAGCAAAGCCCCAATCCAATAAAAACTTTTTTAAATGTTTTCATAAATCACCTCTAACTAATATATAGTATAACAGATTAACGATTTTTTGTATTAAAATTGAGTTACAATTTGTCTAAGATTATTGTGCTTTTAATTAAAAAAATATCCTCTTTTAATAAATAAAAGAAGATATTAATTACATTATTTAATTGTTAATAGCATAATTCATAACCCTGTCATTTCCAATAGCGTAATCTTGGATTTGATTTTCGATAAACATATCGGGATACCACGTTAATCCATCTCTTTTATTAAGATTGGAACAGTGCATTATGTCATTATAGTTATAGTCAAATCTAAATAAATAACTTGATGCAGATGAAGTAAATAGGTGACTATTTCCAAAATACAACATAGAACCATATGCAGATGTTGTCCAACCAGATGGTCCTCCTGTAAAATTACCCACTATAGTAACATTATTTAACCCCTTCTTAATATCATCAATTAAAAATGTCGCTGCTGAATAAGAATTGTAATCTGTCAAAACTCTGAATTCAAGTTGTGGATTTGATATTTGATATGTTTGTAGTTTTCTAGATAGCTCTCTAAAATGTGTCGTTTCTCCTCCATTATTGTATCTAAGATCTAAGATGATCTTGTTCGTATTATTTTTCTTGATAATACTATCCATATTTTTTTCTAGATTTTTTAAACTAATCTCATCACTTTTATCAGCTGCCTGATTATATTTTACAATGAGGCTTCCTTCTCTTTCGTAACAATAAAATGCTTCATCATCGGTAAATCTTTCCTTATTATTTTGAACAAAATTTTTATCTATTTTATTATTTAAATCGTAAAGAAATCTTTTGGAGTCTGTGCCTTCAAAATATTGCTTAAAGATTTTAGTAGGTTTCATTTTTATAGCTTCTATATCGATATTTTGAATCTTGCCATCATTTTCTAGTTCTAGTGATAACATGTTATTCTTACTTATATTTTCTTTATTATATATGTCAATATAACTCAAGTAATATGATTCAAGTTTAGCTTTCTTAAAATATTCATTCTCTCCTGAAACATATTTATAAAACTTATCAAGCAAACTTTTTGCAGACTCTCCATTGATGCTAATAATTTTACTATACAGTAAATTCTTGTAATTTTCTGTAGTATTAATTATGTAAATATCGTCATCAATAATTTTCATTTTTATCGGTAAATAAGCACTGCCCACATTAATCATACCCAAAGCATGACCATCATCAGTCATAGCGATAATTTTATCCATATCAAACTTTAAATCAGCAACTGTTCTACCTGTTTTGTTCTGTATAATTTTATTTAATTCTTTTTTCATTTCATCTTCTGTTGAATACCCAAGATAAGACTGTGACTGAATAAAATAATGAAGAAAATTAGATAAATCTGTATTATATTCCTTGTCAGTTAAAGTCTTATTAAAATCTATGTTTTGTACAACAGTCGTCTTAAGCTTACTGTAGTCTACATTTTCATCTTGAAACATAGAATTTAGGTCTATTGTTAATACTTCAACATCATCTAATTCACTATCTGCAAAACTGTTTGTATTTGTTAATAACAGACTTATTATCAACAAAGATAACAAAGTTATTGTTTTAATTTTTTTCATAAATCTCCCCACTATATTTAAATTTATTGTTTTCTCAATGCATAATTCATAACCTTGTCATTTCCAATGGCGTAATCTTGGATTTGATTTTCGATAAACATATCGGGATACCACGTCAATCCATCTCTTTTATTAAGATTGGAACAGTGTACTACGTCTTCTAATGTATAATCGTATCTTCTAACTCCACTTGATTTTTTGACAAATAATTTACTATTTCCTAAATACATAATTGTTGACACTTCTGTCGTCCACCCAGAAGGTCCTCCAGTATTTTCCCCAATTATCTGAAGATTATCAAAATTTCTCTTGATTCCATCTACGAACAATGATCCAGCAGAGTAATTTTTTGATCCAGTTAATAATTTTATTTCCAATTTAGGATTCAATAGTTGATATCTTTTCAGTGCCAATTCAAGTTCTCTTGCATGTGCTGGCCAACCACCTGTGTTGTATCTAACATCTACAATTATTTTTTCTACATTATTTTCTGAAACATCTTTATCCATTTTTTCTATCATCTTTTCCAAGATGTTATCTTTATCAGTATTATAACAATTGTTGTATTGAATGATTAAGTTATTATCATTTATATAATAATGAAATGGTTTCATTTGCATGTATCTCATCTTGTCATTTTTTGTGAATTTATTTTTTGCAATATCTGTCATATCGTATATGATGTGAGAAAAATCCGTATTTTCATAACTATATTTGCTTATTTTAACATCTGGCAGATCTATCATTTTGATTATTTTATTAAGCTTTTTGCCATCAGTTTCTATCTGTAATTTTAATTCTCCATTTTTAATTATATTTTCTTTTTCTAGTGCATCTCCATAATATAGATAGAAATCTTTTATTATCGTTTTTTTGAAATATTTATTTTCTGCTGAAGTGTATTTGTATAATCTTTCTGTTATGTCCTTGGTATCAATATCGGCAAGTTTTAATATCTTGGAATATAATAAATCTTCGTATTCAGGTGTTGTATTAATTATGTAATAATCTCCATTTATAATTCTAATCTTAATTGGCATACAGCTTTTGCCTATTTCATACATAGCTGAGGTATGTCCATCATTAGTGTTTGCAATTAATTTTGCAAAATCCAAGTTTAAATCAGAAACCGTTTTATTATCTGATGTTTTCAACAGTTCTTCCCCAAGTTTTTCTAATTCTTCTCTTGTAGAATTTCCTAAATAAGCTTGCCATTCCAAATAATAACTTATAAAATTCTTCATATCTTTCTCATACTCAGATTTCGTAAGTACTCTATTTAATTCAATTTTTCCCAATTGTTTAACTCTTAAATCATCGGGATTGTAATTTCCTAATTTCAAATTATCTTCTATTGGAAATGTAAGAATTTCATTATCCAATTCATTCTGTGCAAATCCTTTTGATTTCATATTTAATGCAAGAATGCACGTTAATACAAATAAAAATATTTTTGGAATTCTCTTAGTTTTTTTCATTTTATTTCCTCTTAAATATTGTCAATCGTTTTCTATAACTCCATCTTACAAATAAAACACTTAATTGTCAAACATTTGGTTATATATTTCTCCAAATATTTTCTGGTGATTTATTGCATTAAAAAAACTAAGTTATTGCTAACTTAGTTTCATAATTATCTTAAATAGTTTAATGGATCAGTGTGTTGACCATTGAATCTAACTTCAAAATGAAGATGAGGTCCTGTTGAATATCCAGTTGATCCCATATATGCAATTAGTTGTCCACGTTTTACTCTTTGACCTACGCTACAATTAAATCCACTCAAGTGTCCATAATATGTCAACGATCCGTTATCGTGTTGAACTTTTACAAGATTTCCGTAGCCACCACTCCATCCAACGTGAACTACAACTCCATCTTCTGCAGATACGATTTGTGTTCCCATTGGTGCTGCAATATCAAGTCCTGTGTGGAACCCCGATCCTCTTCCGAATGGATCGCTTCTCCATCCATAAAAAGAAGTCATTCTGTGAGATGATGGTACAGGCCATTGTAAGTACGCTCCGTCGTTATTGATTACTGGCGCTGAAATGTTTGTGTTGATGGCTTTATTTCTTTGCGCCATTTCACGTCTTCTTTTTTCAGCTTGAGCTCTTTGTGCTGCTAGTAATTTTGCTTGTAGTATTGCCTTTTTTTCTTCATCGATTTTGCCGTCGATTTTTTCAAGCTCTTTTATTAATGAAGATATTTCTGATTCAGTCATGGTTACATTTTTAGAAATATCGTCGATTAATTTTTGTTGTTCAGCTAATGTATCGTTTAACGCTACGACTTTTAATTCCAAATTCTTTTTTACAATTTCCATTGTTTGCATTTTGGATTTTAGTTCGTCTTGTTTGTAATCTAATGAAATTTTTTCGTGTTTCAAATCGTTCAATAGATTTTTGTCAAATCTAGCAATATAATTCATCAAACTTACATTGTTCAATAAATCATTCAAATTTCCAGATCCGAAAAGCACATCGACTTTTGCACCGTCTTTTGATATGTACATTCCCTTTAATCTTTTTTGAAATTCTTTTGTTTTTTGATTGATACTAGATTTGTAATTTTCGATCTCTTTTTTAGTATCATCTATTGATTTGTTGATTTTCGCCAATTCTTGTTGTTGAATAGCAAGTTCTGATTGCGTTTGAGTTAGTTTTAAGTTGATGTTTTTCAACTTTTCCATCTCAGCGTTTTTGTCATCTTTTAATTTATTTAGGTTGGATTTAGATTCGTTTAAATCCGAAGTTTTTGCTTTTTTTTCGTTATTTAATTCGGTTAATTTGTCTGCATACACTGCATTAGTCATAAGCATCATGCACAAGGCTAATGCGACAATTTTCTTCTTCATAATTCCTTCCTTATATTTTGAGATATTTTTTGCTGCTTAATACGGAACCGAATGCCCCAATTCCGATACCTAGACTGATAAAAATCTTCAACAAATCCCACCTAATCATTACCGGTGGAACTAAATAAGTTGATATCAATCCATACACAGTCTTATTATACCTCAAATATCCATATCTGTACAGGTAATAACAAGCCAAAAAAGCAACAACAGCACCAATAATTCCGAAAAATATTCCCTCTACAACAAGCGGTGCAGAAATTACCAAATTAGATGCACCAATATTTTTCTTAATAGCAATCTCTTTTCTTCTAGCATACACTGTCAATCTGATTGTGTTTGAAATATTTATAATTGAAATCATCACCAATATTGCCACTACAATTGATCCAGCGTATTTTACAATTCTAGATGCGTTTGAGATTTTTGCTATCAAATCCTTGTAAAAGCTTACCTTTTCAACTCCATCTATTTTTTGAAATTCTCTCACGTATTTTTCAGCGTCATTTACATCCTTCAATGTAACTTCAAATGATGCAGGAAAAGCTGATTCCATTCCTTCAATCAAAGTTTTATCATCCAAAGATTTGGAGAAATTCTCCATAGCTTGTTTGTTAGACACATACTTCAAATCCTTAACGCCATCTTTTTGTTTGATAAACTGTTCAATCTTTTTCGTTTTGTCCTCTTGTATTCCATTTTCCAAGTAAACATTGACAAGATTAACTTTTCCTTCGATGTCTTTTACAGCTTGATTCATCGTCAACATAGATATAATTACAGATCCCAAAATCAAAAGCGCCAGAGAAATCGTCGTCAAAGATGCAAGTCCCATTGATCTGTTTTTCCAAATCCCTACAAATCCTTCTTTCAAAGTGGATATCATAACTCTAATTCTTCTCATACATTCCACCTTCTTCATCTCTAACAATAATACCCTTGTCCAATTGAATTACTCTTTTTTGTAATTTGTTCACGATATCCTTCTCGTGAGTTATCATCATCACAGTCGTACCACGTTCGTTTATTCTGACCAACGCATTTGCAATGTCCATGCTTGTAACTGGATCCAAATTCCCCGTAGGTTCGTCTGCAATAAGTAGTTTTGGTTTATTAACCATTGAACGTGCAATGCACACTCTTTGCATTTCCCCACCGGATAATTCGTGTGGATACGCATTCTTTTTGTCTTTCAAATTTACCAAATCAAGCACAGTATCAATCGTAGATTTTATCTCTGAAGAACTCTTTCCCAAAATTTGCATAACGTATTTTATGTTTTGGTACACAGTCTTATTCTCCAATAATTTAAAATCTTGGAACACCATCCCTATACTTTGTCTTAATTTAGGAACCTTCCTCGCTTTTAATCTGGTTATGTCTTCACCGTAAAGGTAAATCTTACCTCTATCTGGATTTATCTCTTTAAGTATTAGTTTAGTAATAGTTGATTTACCCGCACCACTTGGTCCAATCAAAAAAACAAATTCACCTTGTTCTATTTTAAAATTGCAATCGTTTAGTGCGCACACTTTATTTTTATATGTCTTATCGACATGAACGAATTCTAACATTTTTCACCTCGTAAACCTAATTATATCACAGACTTTTTAAATTTTTAAACAACTGGATATTTAAATCTTTTTAGGGTATATATATTTTTAGGTGATGAAAATGAACAAAAAAGAAATTAGAAAACAAATGTTAAAACAAAGAGACTCCATCTCTGATAAACAAAAAGTCGACGATGAACTCTTGAAAGAATTGGAAAACTTAGAAGAATTCAAAAATTCCGAAAACTTTTTTGTGTATGTAAGCTTTGGCTCTGAGTTTAATACTCACAAGCTCATAAAAGATTTGTTGGAACAAGGAAAAAAAGTATACGTTCCCTATGTAAAATCAAAAGGACACATGATTGCTGTAGAAATCAAAAGCATGGACGATTTAGCTCCTGGAGCTTACGGAATCTTAGAACCTAAAAATCCAGTTGAATCAGATGTTAAATTTGATTTCATGCTAGTACCTGGACTATGCTTCGACAAAAACAAATACAGAATCGGCTACGGCGGAGGATTCTACGACAGATTCATCGACAAAATCGGCGAAGATTCGTATAAAGTATCCATAGTGTACGATTTTCAATTAGTTGATGATTTAAATCCAGAAGAGTTTGACAGACCAGTTGATAAACTAATAATTCAAAAATAATTATCAACAAGCAAAAAGACCACAAAATTGAATTTCAATTCATGTGGTCTTTAAAGCTTCTCATATTCCTAGAAATATCTAATTAAATATTCCCTTTATTCTATGCAACAAGGAATTGTTTCCTTCATCTATCAGCACATAATTCATAACCTTGTCATTGCCAACTGCGTAATCTTCGATTTGGTTTTCAATAAACATATCAGGATACCAGGTTGATCCATCACCTTTGTTTAAATTCGAAGAGTGTATAACATCTTTGTAAGTATAATCATATCTTCTCATTTCTCCTGATGTGTATATGAATAGTTTGCTTTTCCCTAGATATACAATATTTCCTCCAGACATATTATGATTTGAAGCTCCCGCAGTATTTGTTCCAATCATCTGTACATTTTCTAAGTTTCTTTTTACACTATCTATCATTCTTATGCCTGCTGAAAAAGTATCTTCACCAATTAACACTTTAATATTGATTTTTGGATTTAATAATTGATATTGCATTATCGCAAACTCTAATTCTTTTGCGTGTGTAAACATGCCACCACCATTATATCTGATGTCTAATATGATGTTGTCAATATCTTTTGCTTGTATTTCATTTTGCATTTTAGTTATCATATCTTTTAATACGTTATATTTATTGATATCGTAAGTATAATTATATTTAATTACTAAATTTCTGTTTGATTTATAGAAGTAAAATGGTTTATTTTCTGTGAATTGTTCTTTTCCCCAATTTGTATATGCATCCCATTTTAATTCACTAGTATCAAACATTATTTGATTGTAGCTTTCATCATCGTAATAATTTTTGTATATTCCAATACTATCAGTTTTAATGGTGTCTACAATTTTATCAACGATTTTTCCATTTTGCAAAATTTGTAAATGTACTTTATCTCCTTTTATTATATTTTCTTTTTTAAGTAAATCTGTGTATAACATGTAACCATAATGTAAAATATTTTTCTTTCCAGTTTCATTCTCTGCAGAAATGTATTTGCACACTATTTTCAATATTTCAGATGATTTTACACCTTCAATGCTTACGATTTTAGAATACAATAAGTCCTTGCATTTTTCCGTTGTATTTATGATGTAGAATTCGTCGCCAATTATTTTTATTATGAATGGGAATTGCTCTGTCCCCAAATGCCACATAGCAGTTGTGTGTCTATCGTTCATGTTAGATATTATTTTACTAAGCTGTAAATTCAAATCTCCAACTGTATTTCCTGTTGGATTTTGTAGTAATTTATCAATATCCGAATCTAGTTGTTCTTTTGTGTATCCTCCAAGATATCCTTGTTCATGAATATAAAAGCTTTTAAAATTATTAACATCTTTTATGTAATCTTCTTTTGATAAAACTCTATTTAATTCTATCTCTCCAAGTTTTTTGTGTTTTTCCTTGTTTGTGTCCAAGTTTCCTTTATTATACATGCTATTTACAGAGAATGTAAGCACCTCTATATTATCAAGTTCGTTGTCAGAATATGAAATATTAGAAAAAGCTATTGCTATAATTATGATTATAGCAGCGCTCATTTTTTTGATCTTATTTATCATTTTTGATTTGCATCCCTTTTCTGTATGGATTACACATGGATGAGGATCAGGTCCTACTTCACCTCCATCTAATACAGTATAAGGTGAACTTGAATTCTGTTTTATTTTAATTAAGTTTCTACTGTTTCTTTCTTTAATGATTTTCATACAATACTCCTTCCAATGTTTCCTAATATTATTTTTTCAAACTTTTTATTTTGTTGATCAAGAAATTGTCTCCTTCATCTCTCAATGCATAATTCATCGCTGGATCATTTCCTATCATGTAATCAGCAAAAGACTTTTCTGCGTGGAAGTCTGGTGTCATTGTATTCCTGTCAAAATCAAAGTTCATATAATTAAACAAATACGAATCGACATCTTCATAGTGTTCTCTAAAAACAGTTGTGCAGTAAGATATTTGAAAATAAGTATCTTTAGTATAAAACATATTAACATTTCCAGCAGATGTTAATACTGGAAATCCACTATCTGTACCAATTACTTCAACGTTATGAAAATTCTTTACAAATAGCAAAGCGCAGTCTCCTGCAGCAGAGTAAGTTCCATCGCTTACAAGAACTTTTATTTTGGTTTTAGGATTTGCTCCCTGATATGCCATCATCTTACTAAAAATATTGAAGATATATGAGGAATCTCCTCCGGAGTTATATCTTAAATCAATGATTATCTTTGAAAATTTGTTACTATCTAATTTGTCACAGACATCCTTGGTGAATTTTTCAATCTTATAATTATCATTTTCAGTACAGGAATTATATCTAAGAATTAAATTGTCACCTTCTGTTTCAATATAGTGTAATCTGTTTACATCTACAGGATATGATAATGGTTTTATTGAATCATTATTTTCATTACTAGTTCTTTTTCTTTCATATTGTAATATATCAGTTTTTCTTCCATTTACCTTTAATTTACTTACTATTAAATCATCTGACTTAACAAATGGTATATCTACTTTTATAATTTTATCTCCTGTTTTTAATTCATAAATATTCTGTTTTTCTGCAATTAGATTTTCTTTTTTCAAAATGCTGTAAGAATTTAAGAAAGAATTTTGCTGACGACGTCTAAAACTTTTGTTTTCTCCAACAGCATAAGTTTCTAACCTGTCAACAATATCTTCTATTTTAATATTATTTATTCTTATAACTTCTGATCCTAGTATGTTATTAAATTGTTCATTTGCTCCCACTATGTGATATTTCCCATTAAATTCAGCTATAAAAACTTCAGATTTTTTTATATCAATTGGAAGAATAGAAACATGCCCTTGTTTATATTTTGAGATTACTTTCATTAAATCAAGATTTAGATCCAGAACAGTTTTATTTTGTGAATCATTTAATAGTTTATTATAAGAATTTGTAATTTCATCAATGTTTTGTGCTTCATAATAAACATGATTATCAATCATAAAATCTCTTATACATCTTATCTGATTCTTATACTTTTCTGAACTAATAGGTTTAATGCCTTCAATTTTTTTAGAATCATATTTTTCAATGTTACTAGTGTTGATGTAATCAATTAAGTCCTGTTGACTATTTGTTATAATTTCGTCCTGCTTAACAAAACTAGTAGTGGTTATAAAAAAAATCATAACCACTGCTAACTTTATCATTTTACTTAACGTCTGTCTTTGCAACATATCCATCACCTTTGTTATAATTTTTGACCACATACTAAAGTTCCATAACAGTTGCATTTGTTATTTCAACAAGAAACTTCGTTAATGCTATAAACTCCACTTCCGCTTGTTCCTGCTTCGTGATTTCTACCGTCTATTAAAATTTTCATATTTTTCTCTCCTTGAATTTTATGCCATTTCGGCAGATTTATTTTTAGACAATATTATTCTCCAACTACCTGTTTTAATTAATCAATAATAGACTTCATTTTATTAATTAGAGAACTATCTCCCTGATCTCTCAATGCATAATTCATCGCAGGATCATTTCCTATCATGTAATCTGCGTATGATTGTTCTGCGTGGAAGTCTGGTGTAAGCATGTTTTCATTGAAGTCATAATTTTTGTAATTATTATTGTATATATCTTCGATTGTATATTCAGATCTGATTAAAGTATCACCGTAACTGCAAATGCTTTTAATGCTACTTATATAAAACACATTATTTATTCCAAATGTATTATTTATTGTACTGCTTGAATCAGTTCCTATTATTTCTATATTATCTATGTTTCTCATCGTATTGATGCAAGCTTCTCCTCCAGCAGAATATGTCAAATTACCAATCAATAATTTGATTTTTGCTCTTGGATTTTGTAATTTATATAACGCAATTTCTTTTAATATAGGACTATAAACATAAGAGTGTCCTCCAGTATTAAATCTTACATCTATAATGATTTTCGAAGGTTTATTAGTTTTTAAATTATCATTTAGCTCTTTTTCAAATTTATTTATACTGTACTGATCATTTTCAGTGCATGAGTTAAAATGTATTATCAAACTATCATTTTTATTTTGAAGATAAAACAGTTTTTCTCTTATATATATCTTATCTAATGGATTAATAGTAATATTACTTAATTTTTTGACTTCATAAATATTTTCAAATCCTTTATCCTTATATATCTCATTAAAATTTGATTTTATTTTCTTAAACTTCCACTTTCCAGTTTTTATTGGTGTGATTTCTTTATAATATATTTTGCCATTTTTTTCTAATTTAATTTGGACTTTTTCACCATTTACTATGTTTTCTTTTTTTAGAAAATCATAATACATTATCCCTCGCATTGAGTTTGTTTCAGTGAAGATTTTATTTTCTCCATAAAAATACTTTGAAACTTTTTCTATTACTTTTTTTATAGGTACTCCATTAATATCTAAAATTTTTGCTGCTGCTACCTCTTTATTATCATCAGAATAGTATATGTAATATCCATCTTTGAATTTCATAAATCTTATTGGCAAAATTTCTGTATAATAATCATTACTTATTCCAAAATGTCCTTGTCTCAGACTAGATATCAGTCTTTTACATTCCATTTGCGTATCAATAATTGTATGAGCTTTCTCGTTTTGGATTGCTTTTTTACATTCTTTCGAAAAATCTTGCCTAGAAATGCTATCAAATAATATGTGATTATCTAACACAAATTTTTCAATTCCTTCTATGGTATTTTTATATTCTTCTTGGGATATTTCATCTTTAAGATTGATATCCTCAGTTTCACCATATTCTCCATCTATTGAATACATCTTATCTAGCATATAAGATGGAACTTTTTGCACACTAGTGTCATGATTAAAGCCTGAAGTAAGTATAATAAAAATTATACTTAAAACAAGCTTTAAATAAATTTTTTTACTTGTATTTATTTTTGATACCTTCAATTCCATAATAAAAATTTTCCTCCAGACAAACGCAATTGAGTATTATGTTTCCACAAGGATAATATTTTTTTACTAGACAAGAAATACCATTAACTGTTGAATAAGGACTACTACTATTTGTTCCTGCTCCACGATTTCTTCCGTCTATTAATACTTTCATATTTATCTCAGTTAATTTCATATATCATTTCGGCAGATTTATATTTAGTTAATGTTATTATCTATCTAACTGCTTTGTTTAAACGATTAAAACTTGCTATATATTTGTAATTGTAACGCGAAGTTATCGCTTATTATTGCTTTAATTTTAATCTATGTAACGTTTTCACCACAATTACATAAAATACTTATTATGAATTCATCTTATCTTTATTTGATTTTTTTGTCAATGGTTTATTTATTTGATGTTTTAATATATAAAGATTGATACTGTTTAATTTTTGTTCTTTTGATATGAAATTAATTTTTGTTAATACTCAAACATACATATTATCCACTTTTGCTAAGTTATTTCATTTATTTGAAAAATCTATAAGTATTTGTTTTTATATCAATACAAAATAATTTCTTATTGGAAATCATAATATAAACTAAAAAACAGGGGCATATTTCTAAATGTCCCTGTAAGATTGCTCTAATATTTTATTTAAAATCCAATGTATCCACGAATTGTAATATTTCTAATAACTTTGTTCTTTTTTTGAATGTTTTCTCTATGTTTTTCTTTAAATATTGGTACAAGTCATCGTTTCTAGCTTCAAATGATTTGATTTCCATAACTATATTCATGTATTTTTTGTCTTTGTACGTGCTTTTTAATCTCTTTCGATAAATTTCCCACACTTTTTCAAATGTTTTGTCTTTGTCTTGTTTGATAAGTTCTTCTACGAATAGTATAAAATAATACGAATCATGTATTGATGACAAGTTTTTGAACACATTCGTATAATCTTCTTCGTTCAAATATTTCTTGGTTTCTGATATGATCTCTTTTTCCATTTCAATTGAGTAATTATCATTGTCCAAGCTTTGTGAAAGCATGATTACGTAATCGTTGATTAATTTGAATGTGGATTCTTTGTCGTCGACTTTTGAGTATTTGTATAGAAACTCTCTCCATTTTGCTATGAATTTGGTCATGTAATTCATAAGTATATATGTTCTGACATCTATTGTGAACACGTAATTGGATGTGAAGATGAAAAACTTCTTGAAATAATCAAAATATTTTAACAATGCATCTGATATCATACTTATCGATAAGGTTGTGACTATTTCTTGATTTTCTTCTGTCAATTCGATGTTGCCTTTTAATAGTGACGGACTATTTCCATATTGTATGAGTTTTTTGATTGCGTATACGAATAGATAAGAATATGATTGATCATCTTCGATTTTGTCGAACAAATCTTGTAACATATCAAAATCTTTGTCTTTAATCAGATATAATATCGTCTTTTTATGAAGTTGTACTTCACTCATATCGCTGTAGTAATTCACAACTGAAGAAAATGAATTTTCTTGTTCACGTTCAACTAAATCGATTAGTTCTATGTCACTATTTCTGTCGTTGATGTATATGTCGTTAATTTTAAGAAGTTCTTGTTCGCTATTTTCGTTTTTGAATACGAATTTCTTTTTGTTCCAATCGTAGATACTTAGTCCATCTGTTCCTGTTTTTTTGTATATTAAAAAGTTGTTTAATCTAAAAATATCGTAATTTTCCATAGCTTAAATTATATACAAAAAAAGCTACCAAATCAAATTTGATAACTTTTTTATAAAATATGTAGTTTAGATTATATACCCACAGATATTTTTAAAGCTTCATCCAACTTTATCAGAACTCTATCGTCAAAGCTACCTACTTTTTCACGAAGCCTTTTTTTATCAATAGTTCTTATTTGTTCAGCTAAAATAACTGAATTTTTCGGTAAGCCGTACTTGGATCGTTCTATTGCAACATGTGTTGGTAATTTCGCTTTATTTATTTGTGAAGTAATAGCTGCTATGACTACGGTTGGACTGTATTTGTTTCCCACATCATTTTGAACAACAACGACAGGTCTTACACCACCCTGCTCAGATCCAACAACAGGGCTTAAGTCTGCGTAAAATATGTCTCCTCTTTTTACTTTCATAAACTCACCCTATAAACTCTTCGCTATTTTAAGAACTATTTTTATTATATCCAAAACACTTCAAGAAATCAATATAATAAACTTGCCCAACTTAAAAGCTGGGCTAAGATTAGTTGATTTTTTGTAAATAGTCACACACTTCTACGATTTTCCCATTTCTAGTATAAATTCTAGGAATTCTCATTGTAACTCTGCACAATAGCTCATAGACATTTGTGTTTGCCATTTCCGCCAAATCATACAATGATATTTCTCCCATGTCATCTTTTCCGAATAACAAAACTTTGTTGCCAACTTTTACATCTCTAATGAATGTTACATCTATCATGATTTGATCCATGCAGACTTTTCCCAAAATTTTTGCTTTTTTGCCGTTTATAATTACATAAGCTTTGTTGGATAATTCCAAAGGATAACCGTCAGCATATCCGATTGTCGCTGTTGCAACTACTGTTTCAGAGTTTGTCGTGAATGTTCTACCGTATCCAATGTCTGTTCCTTTTGGAACTGTTTTAATCATTGACACTGTTGTGTAAAGCGAAGATATTTCTTCCAGATTTAGCCTAGAATTTTCCCTTACATAATCTGATGCGTGATAGCCGTAAAGTCCGATTCCACATCTTATCATATCCAAGAAATATCCGTGAATTATCGCTCCAGCATCATTTGCTATGTGTTTAATTGGAACAGTTATTCCTCTGTTTTCAACATCAATCATAAAACCAATGTATGTATTGTATTGTTCTTTTGTATAGGAATAATCTTCGCTATCAGCATCTGAAAAATGACTATAAATTCCTTGCAACACTACATTATCCATTTTATAGATTTTGAAGATGTCTTCCAAGCATTTATCTTTGTCAAGTCTAACTTGAAATCCTAATCTTGTCATTCCTGTATCGATTTTGATGTGAACTTTGCATATTTTATTCAAACTTTTTGCAACGTTATTGATTTCAACTGCAGTTTCATAATCGTAAACCGTTAATTCGATGTTGTTTTTGATTGCTACTTCAATATTTTCATTGGAAATGTATCCTAAAATCATAATTGGTTTGAATATTCCATTTTTGCGAAGTTCCAAGGCTTCATTTATATTGGACACTGCAAAGTAATCTATTCCCAAATATTCCAATTCTTTTGTGATAAATGCTGCGCCTTGTCCATAAGCATTAGCTTTTACAACGGCACACATTTTGACTAAATTGCTGATGTTTTTGATTTCTTTGTAATTGTGTTTTAATTTGTCCAAATCAACCTTCAAATAACTCTGATATTTAAACATTATTTCTCCTTACAAGCATTAATCGCCTCCGGTAAATTTCTAATAATATCCGATGCAATAATGCTGTCCTCTCCTATTTTTTGTTTTGCAAAATCTCCAGCTAGTCCGTGAATATACACTCCCAATTTACAAGCTTCGAACACATCTGTGTTGTGCATAAAACTTGCAATAATTCCCGACAAACAATCGCCACTTCCAGCTGTTGCCATTCCTGCGTTTCCTGTATTGTTTACATAAATTTCGTCATTTTTTGCGACGATTGTGTGATGGCCTTTGAGAACTACTATACATTTGTGTTTTTTTGAAAAATCCGTAGCTACTTCCTCACGATTTTGATTGATATAATCTACATCCAATCCCGAAAGTCTACTAAATTCCAATGGATGTGGAGTTATGGCAACTGAATAATCTTCAAATTCTAGTTCACAGAAATCTTTTATTGAGTTTAATCCATCAGCATCTATCAAAATTGGTTTATGGAAGTTTTTGAGTACGGCTTTTATCAATTCATAATTTAATTCATCTTTTCCCATGCCACAACCAATTGCGACACAGTTTTTATTGGAAATATATTCTAGAACTTGAGAAATAGAATTATCACTCAATTTTTTGTCGTCACATTCAAGTGGAAGTATTATATTTTCAACGGATTTAATTTGCATGATTTCCGAGATAATTTCAGGGACAATTGTGTACACCAATCCACTACCACAACGAAGTGCTGCCATGCTTGCCAAGTAGACGCTTCCACACATTCCGTTCGAACCACCAACTATGCAGACTCTTCCGTAGTTTCCTTTATTGGAAAAAGGGTCGCGTTTTTTTATTGTAAAATCCATTTTAATCCTCCAACATCAACACACACATTGCTATTGCGTATTCTTTATCGTGAGAAATGGATGCATCAATATCTAAAACTTTTGGAAATTTATCTGTATTTAATTTTACAACTAAACCGTCATCATGTATAGACTCCACATCCATAAAACTCATTTTACCAATTCCTGTCTTCAAAGCTTTTGACACTGCTTCTTTAATACAAAACATCCCTGTAATCGTCTCGTAATTACGATTTTTCGATTCAATGTATGAAATTTCTCGTTCAGTAAAGACTTTTTTCATAAATTTATCCAGATTTTTTATGTTTTCAATTCGTGAAACTCTTAGAATATCAGTTCCACATCTAATCTTCATTTTTGATTCCTTCAAATTTTTCCAAGAATTTGTTTCTCAATGCTAAAAAGTCTAGTTTTTCAATGTCTTCCACGCTTTCCACATCTTTTACGAATTCTTCTACGATTTCTCCTATTATTTCGAATGAATTTTGTGAAAAATTATTAATATTATATGATTCCGACAAATATTTTATGCTTTCTTTCATTAATTTATCCGTCAAAATATCTTGGTAAGTTTGATTGATGTTGCAGTTGCTGATTTCTTTTTCGATGACTTTTTTTATGGAATATATCACATAATACACAAAATCCATAAAAATTTCGTTGTTTTCTCTGTCATCAAGGGCAAATAATATCGACAAACAGAAATTCCAGTTGAAGTCCTTGTCCAATCTGCTGTTAAGTCCCTGTGCAAATGAAGTGTGAATGTAATCTCCAAATTCCATATCTGAAAAATCATACAATTCACCAAAACTAATTGGCTTGTTACTTATGGCATTGACCTTGTTTAATATGTCGATCAATCTTTCTTCGTATTGTTTTTTCTCCAAAACATCCATTATTGAAAACAAATAATCGCTTACTACATTTGCAATATTTCTCATATCTATTACAAAACCTAAATTGTATTTTAATTTAAGCATGTATCCATCGTGAATCATTTTTGTTATGATGCTTTTAAATTGTTGTCTTGTAGCATCATCTTCGTTGGATTCTACTGTCATCATTTTTTTGTAAACACTGTTGAGTTGTTTGTCGATAATTGTAAGGTTGTTTTTGATTGAATACATTACATCACGTATCAAATCTTCTGTCATAACGTAGTTTGAATTTTTGTATAAAATCGAATGATCTACCTCTCCCCAGAACACATTAACCATGGATTTGATTTGCACTTCAAAATTGATTTTCATATCGTCGTTTTCCACAAAAATAGCGTCAATTTTATAAATTTCAAACCCGTTTTTTTGTTTTTGTGGTTGTGGTTGATCTAGGTTAAGTCTGATTCTCATATCATACTTAGAATAATAATAGCCGTCTTCATCTTTGTAATAAAAAAGTCTTTTCAAATATTCGTACAAATCTTTTTCATTTTCGTTGAATCGACATTCTATTCTAACTCCAATCAAATCTGGAAATAGATTGAACACTTCCTCTACGTCTTTACATTTTATATAATAATTTTGTTTTAGTATTTTTTCTTTGATGCTGTCTTCTTTTTTTACACGTGCGTTAATATTAATAACATCTTCGTTCGTTTCAAAAACTTTACTAAAAAACTCTTTTGTTTCTTCTGCAACAAAGTTTATGAATTTGTAACGACTATTAATTAATTTAACAGCATCATTCATAAATTGAAAAATTCCAGCTCTCATTTTATTCTCCTTTTTATTTCTACTACTATTTTACCATATTTAAGCATTTCACAAGCATCAAAAAAGAGCACTGCGTGTGCTCTTTTGATTTTACAATTTACAGAAACTTCATCCTGTTAGGATTAATGTCTCGTTCTATTTCGTGAAAGCCCTTGATTTCGATGTTGTTTTCTTCTATGATTTTTTCGATTTTGGGTTTGTCTTCCAAATTATCATACAATATAGAAATCCCACAACACACATCCAAAACTCTTGGAGTCGGTGCAATCGTAGCTTTTATAGAATTTTCTTTGATTAAATCGTAAAGTTTTTGTCCGTTTGCCACATCTTTGAACAAGATGTAGTTCATTTTATCTGCCATTTTCAATCATTTCAACGAATGCTTCAATTCTTGTCTTTAATTGTTCGCTGTCTTCGTCAGTATAATCAGTTTCAATTCCCAATACTGGAATGTTGTGGTCTTTAAGTTCTTTTTCTACAATGTGACCTTCTGTATCGTAAATGTTACAGAATTTTAAGTTAACGTCGATTACACCATCAACGTTGTATTCTTTTGCTAGTCTGATGATGTCGTCAACTCTTTCAGTGTTTGGAGTGTAACATGCGCAGTTAATACCTTTCATGTATCTATCTGTTAAGTGATCAACCATTTCATCCATAGTTTCACCAGATTCATCTACAGTTAATTCAAAATATCTTGAACCTGTACACATTTCTTCGCATACAACTGCTGCTCCACTTGATTCAATGATGTGGTGTAGCTTCCAGTTTGGAATAGACAATGGAGTTCCTGTTAACATTAATCTTGTAGCACCTTTTTTGTATACGCTTACGTTTTGTTCTTTTCTCTTATCCAATTCGTCGCACAATTCATTTACTTTTTGTGCAAATCTAGTTGGATCATCGTAGAATGCGATTTGAGAAATCAATAAACAGTCTTTACCACTGATTGGAACATTGTCTAATTTACGGAATTCCCATAATCTTTGCATTGCACGTCTTTTGTTATTGATTAAAACAATTGCATCATGAAGAGATTCTGGAGTTAATTTGTTGCCAGTTAATTCTTCAATTCTGTCGATATATCTATAAACTTCGTCTTTGAAGAATTCAACGTCTTTGTCTCTTTTCATTTGTGGCAAATCAAAGATGTACATTGGAGCATCTTTTGACATGATTTCCCAAGCTTTTTTCTTGCCGTCGCAAGTCGTTTCTCCGACGAATAAATCTGCAAGTCTGAAGAATGGACAAGTTTTTTCAAATCTAGCACCCAAGGATGCCTTGATTAGTGGACATGTTGCAGTTGGAAGATATTTTTCTCCACCTGGTACCCAGAATTGAGATCCTGAACACAAACCAGTATTTATAGCTCCGCATCCAAATACTACTTCATCAGGAACGTGAATGCAGAATGTTCCTACAACTTTTCCGCCGTTTTTTTGGAATTCGATTAATTCAGCTGGTCTAATTCCGTGGATTTCTGCAACAACCATGTTGAAATAATCCATTTTTTCTGGTCTATTTTCTTGTGATAAATATACATCACCAAATGCTTGTGGTAAAACTTCACACAAAACGTCGTGTTCTTCAACGTTCATTCCTAAATCTTCCCACATTTTTCTGTAATCTGCCATTTTTATACCCCCTAGTAAGTAATTACATTATCATCACAATCAAATTGGCTACAGTTATTAATAACATAATCTGGTTTGAAATCGAATTGCTTGTACTTTTCATCTATGTATTCAAACCCTTTTTTTGTAAAAATATCGTGATATTCACCTTCACAAAAATAGCCTTCTTTGATTAATTGATCAAATTTTTTGTACACTCCAGCTGCTGCCTGAAGTTTTACAGATGATTTATCCCTAAAAGAATCATCTATATGTTCTTTGATGAATTCTATTCTTTTGTCGATGTCGAAGATAAATTTTGAGAAATATTCCACCTCGTATATTCTTCTCTCATCAATATCGCATTTTCTAAGATTGAATATAAGAGATGAAATTTCTCTGGATTTTTCAATTAATTCGTCAAATTTTCCTTCGTCAAATTTTTTGTCAAGTTTATCTTCCAAATACTCAATCAAAGATTTATAATCCCTGTATTTGTACACGAAAACATCCTTGTCAGTTTTCTTTTTCAAAGTTTCATAGCGAATTTTGCAACTATCATCTACAATGAAAAAAGATGAACTAAACATAAAAGGACATCTTCCAAGTTCCAAATAAGCAAAAGAAGAATTCAACATATCACAGTAATTATTATCCGTATAATCTTCTGTGACTTCCCTGTCCATTCCATAAGAATACACTGTTGTAACTCCAAAACTCTCAACGATTTCCCATGGAACTCTGCCCCACAATGAAACAACAGTTGTTGATTCTCTCAAAGTGAGTGCATCAATATATGCGTTTTTTCTAATATCTAAATAATCCATTATCTTGCCAAGACTGCTGCTCCTATCGCTCCTGCAAATCTCGCGTTTTCATTTGTTTCTACGGTTGCTGACAGAAGTTGTGACAAGTGTTCTGTCATATAATCATTTCCCGAAAAACCTCCAGTTAAGAAATAATAATCGGTAGCAGGAAGTCTGTGAACCAAAGTCTTCACTTTATTAATGATAGAATTAATTACACCACAAGCAATATCTTCTTTTGGTGTGCCTTTTCCAATTAATGAAATGATTTCTGTTTCAGCAAAAACCGTACACATTGATGAAATCTTCACATCTTTTCCAGTTCTTGCCAAATCAAACATTTCGTCCAGTCCAACACCAAGACGGTTTGCCATTACTTCCAAAAATTTCCCAGTACCAGCAGAACACTTATCATTCATGATGAAATCTTCCACCATACCATTTTTGTAACTTATGGCTTTTGTATCTTGTCCTCCAATGTCGATAATAGTCATATCAGTATCGTTGAAGAAACTTGCTCCTTTTGCATGGCATGTTATTTCTGTAACGACTTTGTCCGCAAATGGAACAGAAACTCTTCCGTATCCTGTAGCGACAACTTTGCTATTATCTTCGTTTACTCCATTTGATTCTAGCCATTCTTTTATAGTTTTACTTGTTTCAACAGAACTCCAGCCCGTTGGCATAACTTTTTTGAAAAGAATTTCTTTTTTTGAATCATCTAAAACAACTACCTTTGAAGCAGTTGAACCTATATCAATTCCTACATAATACATATTTATCACCATCTTCATTATAACATCAAACTAAACTATTTTCTGATTTATAGGATTATTCAATAGAACAAGCATTACTTATAGGAAAAATCTATAAATAAAATGTGAATTAAAAAAAGCCTTGAAAAATTAATTTCAAGGCTCTCATTCTTATCCTATTACTATAATATTTCCCCACCATCTAAAAATTGATTGTGATAATTCATTTGCAGCGTATAATCTGTCTTTTCCTTTTGGTTGTCCATTAAAGTACATTTCTCCCCAATTGTTTGGATCGTAAACTTCAAAATACAATCTATTATTGATATGAGTGTATCCTTTTACAACTAAGAAATGTCCTCCTTGGTAGTTGTAAAATCTACCGATGTTTGAATTGTTGTTATTATTAAATGAAATAAATCCAGTATTCACACAAACAATTGCAATATTTCCATTATCCAATATATCTGTCAAAGTATCTTCTCCATTGTATACAATTGTACGATTTGGAATTCTTTGATCATTCAAATATTGTGATACAGTGTTTGTTGACCACCATCCACCTTGCATAGGATAACGATCTCTTGCTCCTGCTGCTGTCGCGATTGTATTTCTATTGAACCATTTTTCGACCATTACACTTGAAGATGGACCACAATTTGAGTTACTAGCCCAGCCAGTGTTTCCTTGATCTATGTACCAATTATAGTTTCTATCGTTGTGTACTTCTTGTCTTACTGCGACTGTAAAAGTAGGTGTTACTAAAACTACGATTGCCATTAAAAGCATTAATATTTTTTTGCCAAATTTCTTCATATTTTTACTCCTTTGATTTTATTTTTAAAAAGAAGACGTTTTACTTATATTTATAACCTCCTTATTTTATTTTTCTTCTTTTTATTAGCTAAATTATTTGATTTTATAACAATTAATTTCATAAATCTATGTGTTCTCTGTAATTATGTTATCGTTTACAATAAAAGTATAACACTTATTTTTAAATTATGAAATAGTTTTGAACAAAAAAATAGTAGCACATTTTTCATGCACTACTATTTTTATTTAATATTTAAAATAAAGGCCAAATTATTCTTAAAACGAATACTATTGCCAAGATATACATCAAAATAGAAATATCTTTTCTTTTTCCTGCTAATAATTTTATTAAAACGTAGCTTATCATTCCAAAAGAAATTCCTTCTGCAATTGAATAACAAAATGGCATCGCAATTATTGTTATAAATGCAGGAATTGCTTCTGAATAATCGTAAAAGTCAATTTCTTTGATTGAGCTAAGCATAAATAATCCTACGATTACCAATGCAGGTCCTGTTGCTTGTGCAGGAATCATTCCAAATACAGGGAACAAGAATAAGCTTAGGAAGAAAAAGAATGCTGTTGACAAAGCTGTTAGACCAGTTCTTCCACCTTCTGCAACTCCTGATGCCGATTCAACAAATGTAGTTACTGTACTTGTACCAAGTAGAGCTCCAGCTGTTGTTCCAATCGCGTCCGCTAATAATGCAGGAGATGCTTCTTTTAATTTTCCTTGTTCATCTAACATACCAGCTTTTGCACTAACTCCAACCAAAGTTCCTACTGTATCGAAAATATCTACAAATAAGAATGTGAATACTACAGTGAACATATCGAAAGTAAATATTTTATCGAATTGTATTTTAAAAGCTACTGGAGCTAATGATGGTGGCAATGTTATTGGAGATCCGCCTTGGTATTTTGACACTCCCAAAATCAACGCTAAAATCGTAGAAGCCAAAATCCCATACATCAACGCACCTTTGATTTCTCTAGCCAAAAGTAAAGCGATAATGAATAATCCTACAATAAATACTACGCTTTCTCTGCTCAAGAGATTTCCCAATTGTAAAACAGTACCTTCACCTTGTAAAATAATTCCTGAATTTACCAAACCAACTAGCGCTATGAAAAGGCCAATTCCACAGCTAACTGCTTTTTTCAAATTAATTGGAATAGCATCAAAAATCATTTCTCTTACTTTAAATAATGAAAGAATTAAAAATACAATACCTTCCAAAAATACTGCAGTCAAAGCAAATTGCCAAGTATAGCCTAGTGTTTTAACAACTGTAAATGTAAAAAATGCATTAAGCCCCATACCTGGTGCCAAACCAAATGGCAAGTTGGCTAAGAAAGCCATACAGACCATGGCAATAATACTTGCAATAACACTAGCAGTAAAAACTCCACCCTTGTCCATTCCAGTTTCACTTAACATTTGAGGATTGACTGCCAAGATATAACTCATAGTCATAAATGTAGTAAATCCCGCCATTAATTCCGTCTTTACATCTGTTTTCCTCTCAGATAGACGAAATTTTTTTTCTAAAAAATCCAAGTTTTCCCTCCTTAATTTTTATCAAAATCTTCGTATTCCAATTGTTTATCTTCCCAATCTGAATACAAGGAATTTTTGTCAGCGTTAAGATGTTCCAGTTCTTCATTTAATTGAAGAATTTTTTGAGGATCATCGTAAATATCATTTTGACAAAACAAATCTTCAATTTCTTTGATTCGTTCGTCAATTTTATCTATATTCGATTCAATCGTTTCAATTTGTTTTCTCAGTTTTTTAAGATTATTAGTTATAGCACGTTGTTTTTTCTTTTCTTTTACAGCGGCTGTTTTGTTCAAACTTTCCTCTGTTTTGTCCACTTTCAAATCATTGATTTTCTCTTGATAATAATCGTAATTTCCAAGGAAAGTAGTCGCTTTATCTTTTTCCAACACAATGATTTTATCACAAACTCTGTTTAAGAAGTATCTATCGTGGCTAATTACAAAAACAGTACCTTCGTAATTTATCAGAGAATCTTCTAAACTTTCCTTTGAGTCAATGTCCAAGTGGTTAGTAGGTTCGTCCAGTAACAAAAAGTTTGATTTTGAAAGCATCAACTTCAGTAAAGATACTCGCGCCTTTTCTCCACCACTCAAATCTTCAATAAGTTTGAAAATATCGTCTCCCACGAAATTCATAATAGCAAGAGCACTTCTGATTTCGTAGTGAGTCATTTTAGGATATTCGTCCCAAATTTCATCTATAATTGTGTTTTTATCGTTCAAATACATCTGTTCTTGGTCAAAGTATCCGATGTTTACATTGGAACCTAATCTGAATTTTCCAGAAGTTGGTTTTAATTTTTTGGTTATAATATTGAATAAAGTCGTTTTACCAACTCCATTTGCTCCAATAAGTCCTACTCTTTCTTCCTTATATATATCTAAGTTACAGTTCTCAAAAATAAGCTTGTCGTCAATTTTTTTGGACAAATCTTCAACCATCAACACGTCTTTGCCGCTTGGTGAAGATATTTTGAATTTAATTCCAAAAGTTCCATCATCATACGTTGGCTTATCCATAAGCTTCATTTTATCCAACAGTTTCTTTCTGGATTGTCCTTGCTTATTCTTTTTCGCATTATCAGTACTTGTATATTTTTCAACGATTTCAAGTTGTCTTTTGTACTCACGTTGTTGATTTTCGTAAGTCTTTCGTTGGATATCCATATAGATTTTTCTCTGTTTCATAAAACCAGTGTAATCTGTCTCGTACGTTTTGATGGTTCTATTTTCCATATGAAAAATCCTATTTACAATTCCATCTAAGAAATATCTATCGTGAGAAATTATCACACAAGCGCCCTTGTAATTTTTCAGAAAAGTTTCCAAAAACTCGATAGCTTTGATATCCAAATGGTTGGTAGGCTCGTCTAGTAACAATACGTCACATTTTTGTAGAAGAAGTTTTGCGAGCATTATTCGAGATTTTTGACCACCACTGAAATTAGTGACATTTTTATCCAAATCATCATCCGAAAAACCCAAACCTTTTAGTGTGCCTTTGATTTCAGAATCGTAGAGATATCCTCCCATTGATTCAAATCTTTCCAAATCTCTGTGGTATTTGTTCATCAAATCTTCCAAATCTTCGGTATCCTTCATTTGATTTTCGTATTCTCGAAGTTTGTTCTCCAATCTCAATACTTCTGAAAAAACGCTCAAGCATTCTTCGTACAAAGTATTAGTCGAATCGAATGAATTATGTTGCTTCAAGTATCCTATTTTCATATCATTTTTGATGAACAAGTCTCCACCGTCTTTAGACAATTCTCCTGTCAAAATATTAAACAAAGTGGATTTACCAGCACCATTTATTCCTATGATTCCAATTTTATCATTGTCGTTAATATTAAAAGTAACATTTTCTAAGATACTTTTATCTAAGAAAGATTTTTCTATGTCTTTTGCGCCTATTAGAATCATTTTTTCACTTCCTAACTAAACAGTCAATCAACTCAATTCTGAGTTAATTGACTTCATATTTTCAAAGATGACAAAACTTTGTTTGAGTCTGTATCTATAAGTTTGATTTCATCATCATCTATTATTGCAACTGATTTTACACCGTCTTTTGGAATAGAAGGACTACCTGGATTTAACAAAATAACTCCGTCTTTTTCTTCCAAAACTTTTACATGAGTGTGTCCTGTTATTACGATATCGCAATTATTCGCCTTAGCAATCCTAATTCTATTGTCTTCATCTTCTTCATATCCATGAATTGTGAAAATTCTAAATCTGCCAATATTTATGATTCTATGTTTTTGTGTCAAATCGTGTTCAATAACCATTTGATCCACATCACTATCGCAGTTTCCTCTTGTATATATCACATTATCCATAGATTTGAAAATAACTGCCAAATCTTTGGGATTGTAATCTTCTGGAAGAGCATTGCGTGGTCCGTGATACAAAACATCTCCCAAATGAAAAATCGTGTCGCAATCTTTTAGAATATCCAAAGCTTTTTTCGTATTATCTAAAGAGCCATGTGTATCGCTTATTACACCTATTTTCATTAGATTAATACCTCATCCAAAATTTCTTTTACATTATTTGTAAAATAGAATTTGATTTTTTGTCTAATTTTAGGATCAATGTCTTGGATATCTCTTTTGTTTTCTTTTGGCAAGAAAACTTTATTGATTCCGTATCTATGAGCAGCCAATACTTTTTCCTTGACACCACCAATTGCCAATACCCTTCCTGTAAGTGTGATTTCTCCAGTCATTGCAAAATCGTGTTTTACTTTTCTTCCTGTCAATGCACTTACTAGCGCTGTAACCATTGTAACACCTGCTGATGGTCCATCTTTTGGAACAGCACCTTCTGGAACATGAATATGAATATCTTTTTCTTTGTAGAATTCTCCTTTTATACCCAAATCCTCTTGGTTACTTCTGATGTATGAAATTGCAGCCATTGCAGATTCTTTCATTACATCTCCAAGTTTTCCTGTAAGTTGTGTTTTGCCGCTACCGTCCATTACATTCGCTTCAATTGTCAGGATAACTCCACCAACTTGTGTCCACGCTAAACCATTCACAACTCCAATTGTGTCTTCCCTTGGAATTTCATCATCTAAAACTAATTTTGATCCCAAGAATTTTTCTAGATTTTTATTGTTGACGACAACTTTTTTAACATCATCTCTTACGATTTTCACAACGGCTTTTCTGACTACTTTTCCAATATTTCTTTCAAGCTCTCTTACTCCACTTTCTCTTGTGTAGTTGTTTATAATCGTATAGATAGCATCTCTTGTGATGTGGAATTGGGATTTGTCCATTCCATTTTCTTTTAATTGACGTGGAAGCAAATATCTGTTAGCTATTTCAAATTTTTCATAATCTGTATAACTTGTAACTCTGATAACTTCCATTCTGTCTAACAATGCATCTGGAATTTGTTCTTGTGAATTTGCAGTAGTGATAAATAATACATCTGACAGATCAACTGGAATTTCGATGTAATTATCTGTAAATTCACTGTTTTGTTCCGGATCTAAAACTTCCAACAAAGCACTTGCAGGATCTCCTCTAAAATCAGATGCTAATTTGTCAATTTCATCCAATAAGAAAACTGGATTTAATTTCTTAGCTTTTTGCAATTGAGTTATGATTCTTCCTGGCATTGCTCCGATGTAAGTTTTTCTGTGGCCTCTGATTTCTGCTTCATCACGTACGCCACCAAGTCTCATGGATACGAATTTTCTATTAGTTGCTTCAGCTATAGATCTTGCAATTGAAGTTTTACCAACCCCTGGAGGGCCAACTAGACAAAGGATAGGTCCTTTTAATGATCCAGTCATCTTCTTAACAGCTAAATATTCCAAAATTCTTTTCTTTACATCTTCTAATCCAAAATGACCATCATTTAGAACTTTTTCTGCAACTTTTAAATCAATCGAACTTTTTGATTTTTTGTTCCAAGGAATATCCAATACTTGATCGATATAATTTCTAATCACTGTGCTTTCGGGATTATTTGGATTCATCGAAGATAATCTATTGATTTCCTTTAAGACGTGTTCTTCAGAATCTTTTTTAAGTTTTAATTTCTTTACTCTATTTGCATAATCATCTGTGTCTTCAATGTCGTATTCTTCACCCAATTCCATCTTGATTTGACGCAATTGTTCTTGAAGAAAATACTCTTTTTGTGTGTCAGATATTTCCTTGTTTGTTCTTTGTTCGATATCTTCTTTTATCTTCAAAAATTCAATTTCTTTTATTACAAATTTGTACACCAACTCAATTCTTTCATCCATATCCAAAGTTTCCAATAATAAAATTGAATCCTTATCGTTTAATGAAATTAGCATTGAAATTGTATCTATCAAAGAACTTGGATCTTCTTCGTTTAAAAGTCCCCCAAGCAAATCTTGTGGTAATGGTTTTTTGATAATTTCTGCCAAGCTTTCAAACGAAGAAATAATCATCCTAATCATAGTCAGTGATTTATCCGTAGGATGATATTTTGTTTTATCGTATTCCATAACTTCAACGTTTGCTTCTAAGAAACTGTCGTTTTCAACAAAGTCTACGATTTTTGCTCTGTCGTAAGCTTCAACCAAAACTCTGACATTTCCGTTTGGCATTTTAATAGTTTGTTTGATACTTGCAAGAACTCCTGTATGATAAAAATCTTCTTTTGTGATGTTTTCTACAATTGGATCTTTTTGCGTACAAATAAAAATCTCAGAATTTCTGAGCAAACTAGCATTTAAAGCATTTAATGAAACTTCTCTTCCAACTTCAAAATGTTGGATATTATTTGGAAACAACCACAAACCACGCAACGCGATTATTGGAAGTTTCTTTTCTGATATTGTATAGTATTCTTTCATCAAACTCCTCTTTCGAATTTAATCTATTGATAAAAATAGCTCACCTAAAGTGAGCTATTTGTGTTATTTATTATTTGTTTTGAAAACAAGTTTTGGGTCTTTTCCTTCTAGTACACTTTCTTTTGTCAAAATTACTTTGGAAATGTCTTGTCTTGATGGTAGCTCAAACATAATATTCATCAAAGATTTTTCTATTATTGTTCTCAAACCTCTGGCACCTGTTTTTCTATCGTAAGCTAACTTGGCAATAGCTTTCAATGCTTCTTCATCAAATTCCAACTCAACATCATCCATTTTGAATAATTCTTGATATTGTTTGATAACTGCATTTTTAGGTTCCAAAAGTATTTTAATTAAAGCTTGTTCATCTAGTTCATCAAGTGTAACTAAAACTGGAATTCTTCCTACAAATTCAGGAATTAAACCAAATTTAATCAAATCTTCTGGCCTAATATCTTTGAACAATTCAGAAATTCTCTTATGTTCATTTTCTCCCAAATCTGCCCCAAAACCTATTGATTTTGTTTCTGTTCTTTTTTCGATTATTTTTTCTAAGCCGTCAAAAGCTCCACCGACAATGAATAAAATATTTTTTGTATCAACTTGAATATATTCTTGATTAGGATGCTTTCTTCCACCTTGTGGCGGTACATTACAAATTGTACCTTCAACTATTTTTAACAAAGCTTGTTGTACACCTTCACCGCTAACATCTCTAGTGATGGAAGGATTTTCGCTTTTTCTAGTAATCTTGTCGATTTCGTCAATGTAGATGATTCCTTGTTCTGCTTTTTCTATATCGTAATCCGCCGCTTGAATAAGCTTCAAAATTACATTTTCTACATCTTCTCCGACATATCCAGCTTCTGTAAGGCTAGTTGCATCGGCTATAGCAAAAGGAACATCCAATATCTTGGCTAAAGTTTCAGCTAAAAGTGTTTTTCCGCTTCCAGTTGGACCCACCAATAAAATATTTGATTTTTGTAATTCTACATCATTATTCATTAGATTAGAATTAATTCTTTTGTAATGATTATATACTGCAACAGCCAAGGCTTTTTTGCCTTCTTCCTGTTTGATTACATAATCATCAAGCACATCCTTGATTTCGATTGGCTTAGGCAAATCAATTCTTTCTTGGATAGTATCTACATCTTTGAACTCTTCTTCGATAATGCTATTGCATAGCGAAACACATTCATCGCAAATAAATACTCCAGGTCCAGCAATTAATTTTCTGACTTCATCTTGTGATTTACCGCAAAAAGAACATTTATATTGATTTTCATTCTTTGGCATAAATATTTCCTTATTTAGAAGTATATATAACTTCGTCTATCAATCCATACTCTTTTGCTTCTTCTGCTGTTAGTATGAAATCTCTGTCTGTATCTCTTTCAATTTTTTCTAGAGGTTGTCCAGTTCTTTCAGATAATATCTTGTTTAATAATTCTCTCTTCTTCAAAATATTCTTAGCGTGAATTTCGATATCACTAGCTTGTCCTTGTGCTCCACCAAGTGGTTGATGGATTAAAGTGTCTGCATTTGGAAGTGCATATCTTTTTCCTTTTGCACCACTTGTTAGAAGGATTGCTCCCATACTAGCAGCCATTCCTACACAGATTGTTGAAACATCTGGTTTAACGTATTGCATAGTATCGTAAATTGCTAATCCTGCGCTTACAGAACCTCCTGGTGAATTGATATATAATTGAATATCCTTTTTTGGATCTTCACTTTCTAAGAACAATAATTGAGCTATAACAAGATCCGCCATCTGATCATTAACTTCGCCTGTGACGAAAATAATTCTTTCTTTTAAAAGTCGAGAGAAAATATCGTAAGATCTTTCGCCTCTATTACTTTGTTCTACAACCATTGGTACTAAAGATGGCATAATAATAACCTCCTATTATTAATTCTAATATATTGAAATATTATTTATCTTCTTTTGTTTCTTCAGCTTTCTTTGTTTCAAATTTAGTATTTTCTACTAATTTTTCTAAAGCTTTTTTTCTCTTGATGTCTTCTTTTAAGAATTCTACGTTTGGACTATTTTTGAATTCTTCGATGAATTTTTCTTCATCATCTTGTCCATATACTTTTGCAAATTCTTTTAATTGTTCATCTAATTCTTCTTCTGTTGATTCGATTGCTTCTTTTTCGATATATTTTTCTAATACCAAATCACCTTTAACTTTTAATTCAGCGTTAGCTCTTAATTCGTTTTTAACATCTTCTTCTGAAGTGTTAGTGATTTGGAAGTATTGATCTGTATTTAAGCCCATTTGTTGAACTCTTCTTGCAAAATCTTGGAATTGACGATTTACTTCGTTGTCAATCATTGATTCTGGAACTGTAATTTCAGTAGCATCAATCAAAGCTTCTACAGATTTGTTTTGTTTTTCAACTAATTGTCTTTGTTCGTTGTCTTTTTCTAAGTGTTCTTTGATGTCTTTCTTGTATTCGTCAAGAGTATCGAATTCAGAAACATCTTTTACGAATTCATCATCTAATTCAGGTAATACTTTTTCTTTGATTGAATTGATTTTGCATTCAAACTTAGCATCTTGTCCTTTTAAAGAATCTTCGTGGTAATCTTCTGGGAATTTAACATTAACGTCAAATTCATCTCCAACATTGTGACCTACGATTTGTTCTTCAAATCCTGGAATAAATGTGTGTGAACCTAAAACTAATTCGTAATCTTCTGCTTCCCCACCATCAAATGCTTTATCATCTACAAAACCTTTAAAGTTGATAGAAACAGTGTCATTTTCCTTAGCTTCTCTTCCTTCAACTTCTTGAACTCTTGCGTTTGATTCTAATTCGTGATTGATTTTCAAATCAACATCAGAATCAGTTACTTTGTATTCTTCGATTTCAGCTGAAAGATTAGAATAATCACCTAATTCGAATTCTGGTTTCAAATCAACAGTGAATTTTACTTTTACATCATTGTTTTCAGTAATGTCATCAAGATCGATGTCTGGTTGTGAAACTGGTTCTAATTCTAATTCTTCGATAGCTTTTTCGTAAATTCCTGGTAATAATAGATTTACAGCATCTTCGTAGAATAAACCTTCACCATAAGCTCTTTCCAACATTTTTCTAGGAACTTTACCTTTTCTAAATCCTTTTAAACTAAATTTAGATCTATTCTTTTTATAACTTTCCTCAATTGCATTATTAAAATCTTCTGCAGGTATTTCACATGTGAATACCGCTTGATTATTTTCTTTACTTACAAGCACTGCGCTCATACTTTCCTCCTAATTTTTATTTAAAACTTAAATTAATTTCACTTAAAATAGAAATTCCAGCTAATATTATACCCTAAATACCATTTTTTTTAAAGTTTTTTAGCTAAAATGATTAAAAAACTGTTATTTTTGTTCAACTTTGTAGTATAAATCCAATTTATTTGCTAATTTTTCGAAATTTTCTTCTTTTTTTCCGATATATACACCATTTTGTATAGATGTCGTAAGAAGTTTATTGGTAGTCTTGTCTACATTGCCTTCATTTACTAAAATATTTACGTAATTTTTTTGTAGACTAACATACGATGCCAATAAAGATGTTCTAATATCTTTGTATTCAGTAAATATAATTTTAGAATACTTAATATCACTGTTTTGAACATAATTTGCATCATAGACCGATTTGTAATCATTTCGTGTAACCTTGAAACCATTTTGCTTTAGCTTCTCGTCGTATTCACTACTTATAATCGATGTAGGTTGATCTATCAAAATATTTGAAATTCCCTTATCAATAGCAAACTTTGTAATTGAATCTTCAAATTTCTTACCTTGTACAAATGTAATTGCGTATCCATTTTTAAGATAGTAACCCATCTTTGCTTGAATAAAATTGAAATTGGACAAATCGCTAATAACTAAAGTATCCGTAGGATTCAAATTCGTGTTTTCTTTGATTACATTCTTGGACACTTCGACGCGATCTCTGCCATCAATTCTTGTAACCAACAAACCGCTCAATTTCAAATTATCAGAGATTTCTTCTGAAACTGATTTTGGTCCGCCTATGATATATACATTTTTCGCTTTCAACCTATTAGCTTCATTTAATATCGGACTTTCTTTCTTTATATATGCTCCATCATTTTGAATAAGCAAAATCGCAGCCTTATTCTTATATGCAAAACTTAGGGCTGAAATTATGTCGCTTTCCTTTTTTTCATTTACTATGACTAAGTTTGCATTTTTGTCGTAAACTTCCTCTGTCAATTTTTCTGACAAATCGGAACAGTCTTTCTCAATTATTTTATCCAGAACTACATCCGTATTCGCTAGTGATTTTGTCGATAAAAACAACAAACACATACACAAAATTAAAATTCTTTTCATAATTACCTCTCCATTAATTATATATTAAAATCAAATCAAATTGCAAAAATGTATCATTTCTTGCAATTTCAAGCAAATTAGTTATATAATTAATTCGTAACACTCAAAAAATGAAAGGAATTGTATATGTTCGAATTGGAATCAAAGTTAATAAAGGCTGTTCAGATAAAATCAAACAAAAAAGCACATGATTTAGCTGAAGAAATATTAAAAAATTGGGAGGATTCTGAAACTAATATTAGATCCCAAAAGAACACAATTATTCAGTTATTAGCGATATTTTCATGGAATCAGATGAAAAATATAAACGATTCTCAAAGTTTAAAATATTGCGAAAATGAAAAAAACAAACTATTATATAAAGTAGAAAATAATGAATCTGAAAACACCAGTGAAATACTTCACGAAATCGTAGAATATTACACTACAAACCAAAATGTATTTACAAAGGGTTGTGAAAACCCATTAATCAGAAGGGCATTGGATTATATTTACAATAACAGTGAGCAAAAGATTTCTTTGGATATTCTGTCTGATCACTTGCACGTGTCCAAAAGCTATTTGTCGACATTGATTTGTCAAAACACGGGAAGCAATCTTCCAAATATTTTGACTACTTTTAGAATAGAAAAAAGTCTACTGCTTTTGACTTACACCGACAAATCCGTTAGCGAGATTTCAAAGGAAGTTGGGTTTCAATCTGATTCATATTTTTGTCAACAATTCAAAAATATAAAACAAATTACACCGAAAAAATTCAGAACAATAACAAAGCGTGACCTATATTAAGGCCACGCTGTTTTTATTGTTTATTGTAATTATTAGAATGAGGGCAAGAACTGGAGCCGCAATCACAGCTGCCACCTTTTTTAATAATACGACGCACTGCAAACACAATTGCTACGACAATTATTGATAATACTACTATATCAGCTATATTCAAAAAATCACCTTCTTTAAAATTCTATCTCTATTCTACTGCTCTTTTTGATTGATTGTTTTTGTATTTATCTTTTCTAAATATCATATACAACATTCCAACCAACACTACAAGTGCTATTCCTGTCATAATTGTAAATGGTTGTTTTACTACCAACACATTTAAGAATTGATATACCATAAACGATATTAAATATGCAAAAACAATTTGGTAAATAATCGCAAATGCTGTCCATTTAGAAGAATTCATTTCTTCTTTTATAGCACCAACTGCCGCAAAACAAGGAACTGTTAATTGGTTGAATACCAAGAAACTCAAAGCAGATGCTATAGTGAAGTTACTTTTTACCAAATCAGCTATTTTAGCTGTATCATCACCTACACCAGAAACTATTCCGTAAACGCTGACTACCATTTCTTTAGCAACAGTTCCTAAGAATGAAGCTACAGTTGCAGTCCAATTTCCGAATCCTAATGGAGCAAATATCGGAGCGAATATTTTTCCGATGAACGCCAATATAGTATCGGTACTATCATCAGCGAAATGAACAAATTCTCCCTTAACAGAAATATTTTGTAAAATCCAAACGCAAATTGATGCAACTAAGATTATTGTACCTGCTTTTATGATAAATGATTTAGTTCTATCCCAAGTTACACGCAAAACATTTGAAACAGTTGGTTTGTGATATTCAGGAAGTTCCATTACGAATGGAGCTGGTTCTCCTGAAAAAGCTTTTGTCTTTTTCAAAATAAGGCCACTGATTATTACTGCCAAAATTCCTGTAAAATACAATAATGGAGCAAACCACCATTGACCGAAAATCGCTGCTGCAAATAATGCTATGATTTCTGTTTTTGCACCGCAAGGCATGAATGATGCAACGATGATAGTCATTTTTCTGTCGTTTTCATTTTCAATAGTTCTTGTTGCCATAATTCCTGGAACTGAACAACCAGTACCAATTAAGATTGGAATAAATGATTTACCAGATAAACCAAATTTTCTGAACATTCTATCCAACATAAATGCGATTCTTGACATGTATCCTATATCTTCTAAAATAGCTAACAATAATTCCAACGTTGCAACCAAAGGCAAGAATCCCAATACTGCACCAACGCCGGCAACAATACCATCAACAACAAGGCTTGTTACCCATTCGCTAGTTCCGATTGCTTCTAATCCTTTTGTAGCTAAATCAGCTAATGCAGTTCCCATCACAGTATCTGCCCACCAATCGTGGAATGGAGGACCACCAACAACCTTTACCGCAATAAAGTAAACGGCTATCATTATCAATACGAAAATTGGTAATGCCAAAAATCTGTTAGTAACCACCCTGTCGATTTTATCACTAGTTGTTAATCCCGATCTTCCTTTTTGTACAGAATCTGAAATTACTGAAGTAATGAATGTATATCTTTCATCTGTAATTATGGATTCACCATCATCATCGTATTCGTCTTCAATTTTTGAAACAATTTCTTCAACTTTTGCTTTTTCTTCATCAGTGATATGAACAGCTTGTAATGCTTTTTCATCTCTTTCCAAAGCTTTTACAGCAAACCATCTTTTTGATTCAGAATTTTTAATGGATTCTACACTATTTTCTATTTCAGTAAGCACATTTTCAATTTCATCACTAAATGATTTTATCGATTCATGATGAGATTTCACTTGTTTTTGTGCAACTTCAATTAATTCATCCAAGTTTAATTTTTTAAGTGCTGATACTTCAACTATTGGAATTCCCAATTTTTCAGATATTAGTTTTGTGTTTAATTTATCGTTATTTTTCTTAACGACATCCATCATATTAAATGCCAAAACCATTGGAATTCCAATTTCAGATAATTGTGTTGTAAGATACAAGTTTCTTTCAATATTTGAAGCATCCACAACATCAATAATTACATCTGGTTTCTCGTTTATTAAGTAATTTCTACTAACAACTTCTTCCAAAGTATATGGAGAAAGCGAGTAAATTCCCGGTAAATCGGTAATTTTAATATCTTTGTTATTTTTTAAGGTTCCCTCTTTTTTTTCTACAGTAACGCCTGGCCAGTTACCAACATATTGATTGGATCCTGTCAATGCGTTAAACATAGTAGATTTACCACTATTAGGGTTACCTGCTAAAGCAATTCTAATTGACATAAGTCCTCCTAATTATTTATTTATCAATTCTATTAAAATATTTTCTGCATCATCTTTTCTAAGACTCAACTCATATCCTCTCAAATTGATTTGAACTGGATCTCCTAATGGTGCTACTTTTCTGATATAGATTTCGACATTTTTTGTAATGCCCATATCCATAATTCTTCTTTTAACAGGACCTTTTCCTAAAATCTTAACAATCCTGTAGTATTTTCCTACTTCGGCATGCTTAAGATTCATTTCGTTATCCACTTTATGTATCCTCCTTGATAAAATATCATTAAATATGATTTACCATAATTCTCATAGCTATATCTTTTCCTATAGCCACTCTTGAACCTTTGATTTTAACTATCAAATTTCCGTGGCTTTCTGAAACAACACTCACGAGCGCCCCTTCAACAAAGCCCATATTATTCAACAGTTTTTTTTGTGAATCATTTTTTATTTTTTTTATTTTTACGATTTCAAAATCTTCATTGAGTGGCACTAATGCCAAATTCATTTAATCACCCTCATTTAAACGTTTAAATCTATTACAATGATATTATATTGATAAAGAGTATTAATGTCAAGTGAAAATCATTATTATTTTTTCATTTGTTACAAAATTATTGCAATTTGCTAATAAAATTTACACTACATTTTATATTTGATATAATATCTCAAGAGATAAAAACAAAAAAGCGCCAGACCTTTACGGTTAACGAGGGATAGAGTTATCGAATTTTTCGGCGGGAGCTCTATAGGTAACACAGCCTTAGCATTTAACAAAGTTCAAGAGCAATTTTGAAACAAAAATAATGAAGTGTATCTCTAAAAAATTTGGAGGTAAATATATGTGCGGAATAGTATGTTATAACGGCGAAAAATCAGCCGTAGAAATCATATTAAACGGATTAAAATCTCTGGAATACAGAGGTTATGATTCAAGCGGTATTTCTGTAGTAACAGATAAAATCGAAACAGTAAAAAGAAAAGGAAAATTGCAAAATTTAATAGATTCTATCGATGAAATCGACAACAACGCAAGTGTCGGAATCGGTCACATTAGATGGGCAACTCACGGTGAACCAAATGAAATTAACGCTCACCCACAAGTAAGTGAAGATGGTAAATTCTCAGTTGTTCACAACGGTATTATCGAAAATTACAAAGAATTAAAAAAAGAATTAGAAGATAATGGCTACACTTTCAAATCAACTACAGACACAGAAATTGTTGTTGCATTGATTAGCCAGTACTATAAAGACGATTTATTAGAAGCAGTAAAATCTACAATCAAAAGATTAAAGGGAGCTTATGCATTAGGAATTGTTTCAGAATACGAAAAAGACAAACTAATCGCTGTAAGAAAAGAATCTCCGTTGATTTTAGGAAAATGTGACGACGGAATAATTCTAGCAAGTGATATTCCTTCTGTTTTAAAATACACAAGAGACATCGTGTATTTGGAAAATGGAGACATCGTAGAAATAGATAAGAAAAATTACACAATTTACGATAAAGATTTCGAAAAAGTAGATCGTGAAGTTAAAACTGTAAACATGACAATTGATCAAGCTAGTAAAGGTGGCTATGAGCATTTTATGTTAAAAGAAATTCACGAACAACCAGAAGTTGTTAAGAAGACTTTGGAGGTTAATGTAAAAAATAACGTAATAGATTTTGCAGAAAATTCATTAACTAAAGAAGAATTATCGAAAATAAACAAAGTATACATCGTTGCATGTGGTACAGCTTATCATGCGGGTGAAGTTGGTAAAGTTGCTATTGAAAAATTGGCAAAAATACCTGTAATTACTGATATCGCATCAGAATTCAGATACAACGATCCATTTATCGACGAAAACACTCTAGTGATTTTGATTTCTCAATCAGGAGAAACTGCTGATACATTGGCAGCTCTTAGAGAATCCAAAAACAAAGGCGCAAAAATCTTAGCAGTTACAAACGTAGTTGGCTCATCAATAGCAAGAGAAGCTGACAAGGTTATCTACACTTTGGCAGGTCCAGAAATTGCAGTAGCTAGTACTAAAGCATACATTTCACAATTAGTAACAGTGATAATGTTGGCTTTGGATTTTGCAAAGAAATTAGGCACAATTGAAGATTCTGAATATTCAAAATACATCGAAGAATTAAAAACAATGCCTGAAAAAATAGATGAAACACTAAAATCAGAATCAATAACTGAAAAAATAGCTGAAGCTATCAAGGAAGATAAATCGATGTTCTTTATCGGACGTGGATTGGACTTCTTGAGTGTAAAAGAAGGAGCTTTAAAATTAAAAGAAATTTCCTACATTCACACTGAAGCATTCCCTGCAGGAGAATTAAAACACGGTTCAATCGCTTTGATAGAACAAAACACTCCAGCATTATCAGTTATTACACAATCAAAATTAGCTGAAAAGACAATTTCAAATGTTCAAGAAGTTGTGACAAGAGGAGCGAAAGTATTCACAATCACAGTTGAAGGAAATGACAATATGAAAGATTTCTCAGAAGAAATCATCTTCATTCCTAAAACTTTAGAATTATTGTATCCGATACTTTCAGTAGTTCCTGAACAATTGTTGGGATATCATACTTCTTTGAAAAAAGGCTTAGATGTAGATAAACCACGTAACTTAGCAAAATCAGTAACAGTTGAATAAAAAATATGGAGTCCTCATTTTAAAGTGAGAACTCCTTTTTTAATGTTAATATTTAATTTTATAGCTACATTTTATAATTCTAAATTAGGATAAACTTTCAAATCAAGTCCATCTTGTTTTCCGTTGATATAATCGTAGTATCCAGCAGTTGCAATCATTGCAGCGTTATCTGTACACAAGATTTTATCTGGAAAATACACTTGTATTCCCTTTTCTTTTGCTTTTTCCAAAACTCTCTCTTTTAATCTAGAATTTGCTGCTACTCCACCACTTAGTACGAAAGTTTTTTGATTTTTTTCTTCTAATAATCTAAAAGATTTTTCAACCAAAACATCTATGACAGCTTCTTGGAAAGATGCTGCGACATCTTCTTTTATTATTTCTTCGTTTTTTTGATTTTTATTGTTCAAATAATTTAGAACAGCTGTTTTCAATCCACTAAAACTAAAATCGTAGCTGTCTTTTTCAAGCATTACTCTTGGAAAATCTATCGCTGTTGGATTTCCTTGTTTTGCAAGCCTGTCAATAACAGGCCCACCTGGATATTCCAATCCCAACGCACGTGCAACTTTATCATAGCTTTCACCACAAGCGTCATCTCTTGTAGAGCCAATTATTTCGTAATTTTGATAATCTATAACATCTATTAAATAAGTGTGTCCGCCAGATACAACCAAGGAAATAAATGGTGGTTCTAATTCTTTGTGGCTAATGTAGTTTGCACAAATGTGGCCTTGCATGTGATTTACCCCTACAAGAGGCTTCTTCAAACAATAGCTTAATGATTTTGCACAAGAAATCCCAACTAATAATGCACCAATAAGTCCGGGACCTTTTGTAACGCAAATTACATCAATATCTTTCAATGATAAACCTGCTTCGTCCAAAGATTGTTGCAAAATAGAGTTCATTGCTTCTAAGTGAAGACGGCTCGCAACTTCCGGAACCACACCACCATATCTTTTGTGTACATCTATTTGAGAAGAAATCACATTACTCAACACTTCTCTTCCATTTTTTACAATCGCAACGCTTGTTTCATCACAAGATGTTTCAATTGCAAGCGTAATTATATTTTCTTTAATATCATCCATATTCAACATCATCCTCAATGCGTCCTCTTTTGGAGTTTCGTAATATCCGTTAATTCTGCCGTTTTTTTGAAATCCAAATTTCGTGTAAAGATTAATTGCTTCAAAGTTAGACTCTCTAACTTCCAAGAAAATATTTTTGACATTTTCCTTTTTGCAAAAATCTAACATAAATTTTATAAATTCAGTTGCAATCCCACAGTTTCTGCAACTTTTTTTCACAGAAATTGTTTGTAATTCAGCTTCATCAACAACTATTGAAAATCCAATAATCCCCACGATTTTGCCTTCTTTTTCTCCGATAAAATAATGATTACATTCATTTTTCAAACAAGCTTCGTATCCTATTTTGCTCCAAGCATCTGAAAAACTTTCCCTTTCAATTTCTACAACATCATCCAAATCAAAGGAATCCATCTGTCTAATTATCATTACTGTGTCTTCTTTCGTAATCTCGTTGCGCTTGTGATTTTCTCACATAATCTGGACTAAGAGTGTAATAGCTATCAAATGTCTCAGTTTTATTTGCCAAGTCACAAATCGACCTTGTAATACAATTATTCAACGAAGAATTTGCAAGGTGGAAGTTCTTCTTAGATTTGATTTCATCTAAGAAAGAATACACTCCATCTCCCACGAAAATATATTCCTTATCATCGTCAAGTTGTTTAACCAAATCTTCAAAATAAATCAAATCATCATCCATCAAACGTTCTAATTTTGAATCGTTAGTGAACATCGAGTAGTAAACTCTCCCACCTCTTGCATCCAAAATAGGAATAATGATTTTGTCAGTGCTAATCATATTAGCCAAAGCTTCCAAGGTAGATATGCCGACGATTTTTTTATCGAAAACTTGCGCAAAAGTCTTTGCAGTGGTCATTCCAATTCTAAGACCAGTAAAAGATCCAGGTCCCTTGCACACCGCAAACACGTCCACATCTTCAATTTCTGTATCTAATTTTTCAAGCATTTGCTCAATCATCAAAACCAAAGTTTCGCTGTGAGTTTTCTTTTGATTTATATTATAATCTCCAACGATTAGTCCATCTTCCATCAAAGAACAAGAGCTAATCATAGTTGAAGTATCAATCGCTAAAATTTTCATTTAATTCCTCTATAATTTCTTTTTCTCTTTTGTTGTTCCCGTCAATCCTAATTTTTCTAGAAACATCACCAGTTTTTTCAATGTAAATTTCAATTAAATTTCTAGGCATATAAGACTGTGCTTGACTTGCCCATTCAATGATAGTAATTCCTTCTGGATACAACAACTCATCTATATCCAAGGATTCTATCTCCATCTCATCTTCTAATCTATACAAATCAATATGATTTAATTCAACATCACCGTAGTATGTATTTACCAATGAAAAAGTTGGACTTGTTACACTTTCTTCAATCCCAAAACTTTTTGCAATAGATTTAGTAAGAGTAGTTTTTCCGGCTCCCAAATCACCAATCAAAGATATAACATCTTGTTTTTTTAAAGCTTTTGCAAAAAGTTGTCCAAATTTTTTAGTATCTTTTAAATCATTTAAAATATATTCCATAAATATCACCAAATAAATTATATCACAACTGAACAACAACAAAAATGACCCATTATTTTAGATTAATGAGTCATTGTATATTTTATGAATTTTTACATGTATGTTATTGATTATTTTTTCAAAAATCTTGAAATTGGCTTGTAAAGTGCGATTGTAACTGCCGATACGATGATCCCTTTTACAATGTTAAATGGCACGATACTGAAAAGCACGAACATCAATGGAGTGCCTGCCAATGAATTTACTTTTGCAAACTCTTTTGTAAAATCAACCAAATTAATTCCGTACAATGGGAAAATTACAAAATAGTTAGAAATACAAGCAACTACTGTGTACGCCAATACACCAAAAACTAATCCAGTGATTGCTGATTTTTTGCTTTTTCCTTTGTTGTAAATTGAACTTGCTACAACAACAAATACTGATGATAATATAAAGTTAGATAATTCCCCAACTCCACCAGTAGTTGTTCCGTTAATTATAAAGTTCAACAAAATCTTAACTGCAGAAGTTAACACTCCTGCTACAGGTCCTAGTGCAAATCCTGAAATTAATACTCCCAAATCTCCTATGTCCACTGTCATAAATGGTGGTGCAAATGGTAGAGGGAATTTAAAAATCATAAGCAATGCACTTATTGCCCCTAAAATACTGATTTTCACCATAGTTTGAGTACTAGAATTTTTTCTTGTGGTTTCCATAACCTACCTCCTAAGATTTTAAAGGGCAAATAAAAAAGCCCTTATATTTAGGGCTAAATGTTAATTATTACATTTACTTCTTTCGTCCAGACTTTACTGTCGGTATTGGAATTACACCAATTCATGCATAATGCTCGCGGACTATAACCGCCGGTGAGGAAATCAACCTCGCCCTGAAGTAACTTCATTATACCACTAAGTATATTTTTTGTAAACTTTTGCTATTAAGTATTTTTATTTTTGGGTATACTATTATTGAGGTGATTTTATGAACATAACAAAAGAATTAATGAGCTTTATCGATAACAGTCCATCTGTTTTTCACGTTATCGATAATTTTAAAAAAACACTGGCAGAAGACGGGTTTACTGAATTAAAATTTAAAGATAATTGGAAAATCGAAAATGGCAAAGGATATTTTGTAACAAATAACGATTCATCAATTATCGCTTTTAAAGGAAGTTCTGATTTCGATAATATCAGATTGATTGGGTCTCATTCAGACAGCCCAACTTTTAGAATAAAACCAAATTCTATCGTAAACAAAGACGGATTTTTGACTTTAAATACTGAAGTTTACGGTGGACCAATACTAAGCACATGGTTCGACCGTCCATTATCTGTAGCTGGGAGAGTTGTTTTGAAATCAGATAATCCTTTCAAACCTGAAATCAAACATATCAATGTAGACAAAAATTTATTGATAATTCCTAACGTTGCAATCCACATGAACAGAGATGTAAATAATGGATACAAATTCAATGCACAAAAGGACACTTTGCCACTTTTAGCATTATCAGAAAAAGATTCAAAGATTTCTTTCGAAGAAATTTTGGCAAGAAATACCGGAATAAATTCAGAAGACATTTTAGATTTTGATTTATTCTTGTACGACAGACAAAAAGGAGAATTTGTCGGAGAAAACGACGAATTTTATTCAGTAGGAAGAATCGATAATTTGGGAATGGCATTTAATTCTATAAAATCATTAATAGATTCAAATGTTACTAATACATTAGCATTAGCTATGGTTTTTGACAATGAAGAAATAGGTTCTTCAACAAAACAAGGTGCAGGCAGCACACTTCTTAGCGATTGTTTCAAAAAAATCGTAGAAGATAACAATAAAAACTTCTATGAAGTATTGCACAATTCTTACTTGATTAGTGCAGACCAAGCACACAGTTTGCATCCAAATTACACAGAAATGGCAGATCCTACTAACAGACCACTAATCAACAACGGCCCTGTTATAAAATACGCGGCAAACGGAGCATATACTTCTGATGCAGTTAGCTCATCAATATTTAAAAAATTATGCTTAGATAAAAATATACCTTGTCAAGAATTCACAAATAGATCAGACAAGAGAGGTGGATCTACAATTGGACCAATCACTGTATCTAACTTGGACATTCAATCTATTGATATAGGAAACGCAATTCTTTCAATGCACTCTGTAAGGGAATTAGGTGGATGTAAAGACAACGAATATATCTATGAATTATTCAAGTATTACTACGAATATTAACAAAATGTAAATTAAAAGTTAAGATTTTTTAATTCTTAGTAAAACGGAGATAAAATATGATTATTAAAAGTAATCTCTTTTATCTCCGTTTATTTATCGATAAATGGATTTGTCATAAATCTAAATCTATCGTATACTAATAAAGTACTTGAGATAAGCAAGTAATAAAAACGTCGGGGTGTAGCGCAGTCCGGTAGCGCACGTGGTTTGGGACCATGGGGCCGGGGGTTCAAATCCTCTCACCCCGACCATAATCACAAATTATATTTGTGATTTTTTTGTTTCCTTTTGTTATTGATATTATGAAAAAATACATCTGTTTTGTACAGATGTATTTTTTTGCCCATTTTTAAGCAAAATAAAAACGCAGGACAAATTCTCATCCATCCTACGCTCTTTTCTACATATTTTTAATCAATACAACTACACTATGTGCAGCCTTCTTTGTTTTTGTTTCTAAATCATTGTAAAATTCATCATCCGCATCGTCATCTGCAAAGTCGGACAAACTTCTTATAACCAAAAACTTCACATCGTTAAGATAACACGTATGAGCAATGGAGCAACCTTCCATTTCCGTTCCCAACGCATGATATTTTTCGAATAATTCTTCTTGTTTTTCGGTCGTTGAGATGAATTGATCTCCAGTTACAATAAGGCCTATCCTGTGCTTCAAATTTTCTTGTGTCATAATCTCATCCAATTTTTTCAATGTTTCGCTATCTGCTTCAAAGGTGTCAGTGTAAGGAATATTGTCGCTAAAAATATCCAAATTTATGTCGTGGTATTTTAATTTGTCCGCAAGTATTACCTCATCAAAAGTAAGAGATTTGTCCAATCCACCGCACACACCACAATTTATTACCAAATCTGGATTGTACATATCGATAATTCTTTGTGTTAAAGCTGCTGAGTTTACCTTTCCAATTCCACAAACGCAATTTATAATTTTCTTGTCTTCAAAATCCGAAACATATATTTCATAGTGATTGAACTTGTCCTTTTTAACTGGCTTAAATTGTTCTCTGAAATACTCTTGTTCACTTTCTAATGCCGAAATAATCGCTATTGTTTTCATATTAGCTCACATCTTTCTTCTATCAAATCTTTTAATTCAATAGCTTTTTTCTCTAAATATTCTTGGTTTTCCCCCTCAATCATAACTCTAATCAAAGGCTCAGTTCCAGAAGGTCTTATCAAAACTCTGCCTTCATCTTTGAATTCATGTTCAAGCTCAGCTATTTTTTGATTAATGACTTCATCATCTTTGTACACTTTTTTGTATTCGTTATTGACTTTTGCATTCACCAAAACTTGTGGGAAACTTGTCATCAAGTTATTCATTTCTGAAAGTTTTTGTTTTGATTTAACAGCTATTTCTGCTAATTTAATCGCCGATAATATTCCATCACCAGTAGTATTATCTTCTATGAAAATAATGTGTCCTGATTGTTCTCCACCAATAATGTAGCCATTTTTTCTCATTTCTTCAAGAACGTATCTGTCCCCAACTTGTGTTTTGATAACATCCACGCCAATTTCTTTCAAGCTTTTTATAAGACCGATATTAGTCATAACAGTTCCTACAACTGCGTTATTCTTAAGCTTGTTGTTTTCTTTTAAGAAATGTCCAACTGCACAAATAACATGATCTCCATCCATTATTTCACCAGTTTCATCACAAGCAATCAACCTATCCCCGTCTCCATCGAACGAAAATCCCATATCAGATTCAGAAATTTTTACCAAATTACTTATAACTTCAGGATTTGTTGAACCGCATTTGAAGTTAATATTCTTTCCGTCGTATTCTGTATTTGTAACGGTCACATTAGCATTTAATCTATTGAAAATAATTGGTGCGATTTCAGAAGTAGCTCCATAACCACAGTCCAAGCTCACCTTCACACCAGTCAAATCCAAATCAACCCTGCTCAAAAGATAATTGATATATGTATCCTTTGCGCATTCTTCTTCATAAACTCTACCTACTTTTTCTCCTGTAATTTTTACGTTAATTTCATCTTGATGATCAATCAAATATTCGATTTCTTCTTCAAGACTATCTTTTAATTTGAAACCTTCATTCGAAAAATATTTTATTCCATTAAATTCGTAAGGATTGTGGCTTGCAGAAATCACTATCCCGCAACAAGCATTGTAAAATCTAGTCAAATACGCCACAGCTGGTGTAGGAATTACTCCTAATCTGTAAACATCAAAACCCATGCTAGTAATTCCACTAATCAAAGCCGCTTCCAACATATCCCCAGAAATTCTAGTATCTTTTCCTATAACAATTAATTTATTATCTACATCTTTTAATTTATAACAAGCTGCTCTCGCAAGCTTATAAGCTAATTCAACAGTTAAATCTTCGCCTGCAACGCCTCTTATACCGTCAGTTCCGAAATATTTTCCCATCAATATCCCCCTCTATTTTTATAATCTAATTATAACACATAATGTAAAAATCAATTAAAATGTGCATCTTTTTCAAATAAAAAAACGAGTTTGCACTTGCTTTTTTATAAACATAAAACTTGTAATCGGTAACAAGAACAATGTGTTTATTATTAAGTTTTTAAAAGTTTCAGTTTTATATGAAAAGTACACACCAATAAAAGATGTTATTGGCAATGAGAAAAATATTACTTGGCTTAATAATTTTGATAAGTCTGGTGAAGTTTCAGCAACTTTTCCACATAAAATGAAATTATTGTTAGAATTGCACCTAGTACAATTGTTATCAATGTAATTTCGTTTTTAATTTTCATATTATTTTTCCAGGACAACTGTTGCTGTGATTCTTCCGTTGGAGCCTTCTGCAAGTACAATTGATTGCGGTAAGTCCAATGTTACATCAACTGTGTTTTCTCCCTCTTTAAAACCTTTTAAATCTATGGCTTTTGTTGTTATATTTGAATGTGATTTTATAATATCATCTTGTCCTTTTATCTTTATTGTCGGTTTACTGAATGTAACTTTCTTAACTTTCAATCCGTCTGGAATATTAGTCACAACTGGTTTGATTTCAACATCTTTTTTTAGCAATACATCGATTATTACTTTGCAGCTTTCAGATGATTTAGTCAAGTATGATCTTGCAGTGTCGTCTTTTAAGCTTAGATTAATAGGTAAATCTAAGTTGATATCCTTGTCAATATTTGATTGATCAATTTTGACTGATGCGTAATCAATTGAGTTGAGATACGTCTTAGCTCCAGATACTTTTATACCTTTTGGATCTAATTTGATAGAATCAATTTCTACATTTTCCTGCAAATCTCCTACTTTCATTATTCTTATAGGAAATTTAACAGTATCAACTGTTTCTGTTTTCACCAAAATAGTTTCGTCAGATTGATCTGCTACGTTGACTCCTTGAGGAAGGCTTATCTCTACGGGTAATGTTTCAGAATCAACTTTTATAGATTTAACATCTACAAAAGCTTTTATTTCCGAATTTTTCATTTTAGTGATTGTGTTTCTTCTTCCTTCCACACGCATAGATATTGTAGGAGTTTTCGGCGATATGATCACTCTTCCATTTTCTCTTAACTTATCTACGCCACGATATTCAACGTTTACTACTGGAATATCTTTTGTTACTACGGGGTTTTTATTTCCCATTACAAAAGACCACAAAAATATAGCCAAAAAAAGACAGACTATTTTGATTATAAGATTATTTGAATAAAATCCTTTGAAGTCAATATTTTTTAAGTATGAACTATTCTTTAATTTATCTTTCATCTTCTATTTCCTTTCTGTTGAAAATATAAGAATCTTGATCATTGTATAATTTTGTCAGAATCTTTGTTAGAGTTGGTTCATCAACGTATCTGTTGATTTTACCGTGTTCAGCTATTGAAATACCACCTGTTTCTTCTGAAACTATAAGTGCCAAACAATCACTTTTTTCACTCATTCCTATAGCTGCCCTGTGTCTTGTTCCCAATTCCTTGGATATGGATTGTTCTGTGGACAATGGCAAAAAACATGCCGCCGCTTTGATAGTATCATTTTTGATTACAACCGCACCATCATGAAGTGGAGTATTAGGTATGAATATATTTATCAAAAGTTCGCTAGAAATCGCAGAATTTAAAACTGTGCCTGTTTCTACAACGTCTCCAAGACCTGTACTTCTCTCAAAAATAATCAATGCACCAATTCTTTGTCTTGAAAGTGAAAATACAGCGTGTACAATTTCTTCCACGCACTTATCCACTTTTTCTCCTCTGATATCTGCAAATGATTTGGTCAAAATATTACTTCTACCTATTGTTTCCAAAATTTTTCTAAGTTCAGGCTGGAATACCACTATTATCATAATAGCCAAAGCCGTCATCATGTTCTCCAAAACCCAGTTTACAGTGTATAATTTCAACGAATCACTAATTTTTACAAAAATAAATATGATTACAAGTCCTTTTACGAGTTGTTCAGCTCTTGTTTCTTTTATCATCATATATAGTTTGTAAATACAGACCGCAACTATAGCGATATCTATGATATCCAAAAATCTTAGTGTGTTGATCATATTAAAAAATTTATCCAAAAAAACCAAATTAATCATTCCCATCTATGCTTCTTTAATTATATGATACCATAAATTATCACTAATTTTTCGCAAAATTAAACGCTCATAGCACTGTTTATTCGTAAAAACATTTTCACACTATATTTTAATAATCTAATCCGTTTTCAATTAATTCGCTTAATTTTTCAAGTGCTGATTGTTCATCTTCACCATCGCATCTTAAAATAAGCTCACATCCTTTGTGCGCTGATAATGACAAAATGCTTATAATACTTTTAGCACTGTATGTTTTATTGTCTTTTATGAATTCAATATTAGAATTGTATTTTACTGCTTCATTCAAAAATTTGGATGCAGCTCTTGCGTGAAGTCCTATCTCGTTTGTTATACAAACCTTTTTCTCTACCATAATTTCCTCCAGATTTTAAAAATATAAGCCGGTATTACCCGGCTTATATCAAAAAATTAATATTCTATGAATTTTTCGGATTTGCATCCGCAAATTGGACATGCATCGATTTTTTCAAATCCTATGTATCCGCAAACTGGGCATAGTAATATTTCTTCTACTTCTAAGTCTTTTCCACCGTCAACGAATTCTTTTGCTTTTCCGAATCTTTCAGCGTGAACTTTTTCTGCTTCTACAGCAAATCTCATAGCTCTTACTGCTTCTTTTTCTTCTTGCATTTCAGCTACTTCTATGTAAGCTGGGTACATTTCAGTTGCTTCGAAGATTTCTCCGTTTCTAGCTCCTTCTAAGTTTTCAGAAGTGCTTCCAATTCCGAAACCAGCCATGCTAGTTACTGCGAAATCACCGTGAACATCTTTTAATGCATCAAAGTGTAATGCAGCGTGGATTTTTTCAGCGTCAGCTGTAGCGTTGAACAATCTTGCAACATTTTTAAAACCGTCTTTTTCAGCTTTATTCCCCCAAATGTTGTATCTGTTTCTTGCTTGAGATTCTCCTCCAAATGCTGATTGTAAATTTGCTTGTGTCATCATTTTCATATCAAAATACCCCCTATTTTATTTTATACATATATTATATCACATCGTTAACAAACAATGAATACAATTTGTAATAATTACAATTTTATCTCATTCTGCTAACAATTACTTTTCTTCTCAAATCTTGATGAGAATCACTGTCTTCTTTTAATTTATCCATCCACATTAATGATTTACCAGTTCCCCTAACAACTGCCGTGATTGGACCATCTACAATTCTAGCGTTCACACCAATTCTTTCGGAAATTAATTTATCCAATCCTTTCAGTAGACATCCACCGCCACTCATAATGATTCCTCTTTCGTAAACATCCGCCGCTAATTCAGCTGGAGTTTGTTCCAAAACTTCTTGGACAGTGTCTACGATTTTGTCGATTGGCTTTTTCAATGCAACTGAAATATCTTTTGACGAAACATAGATGTGCATTGGTAATCCATTTACCAGATTTCTACCTTTGATTTCGTACAACTCTCCATCATCTCTAGGATATGCGCTGCCTACATTTATTTTAACTTTTTCCGCAGTGGATTCCCCAATTATCATATTGTATTTTGTTTGGACAAAATCTTGAATTTTTTTGTCAAACTCATCGCCTGCAACAGGAATTGATTTATTAATTACAATTCCTCCCATAGAAATCACTGCCACATCTGTTGTTCCTCCACCGATATCTACAACTATATTACCTCTTGCATCTGTTACATCAATTCCAGAGCCTATAGCTGCTGCTAACGGTTCTTCTATTAAATATGTGTTATACGCTCCAGCGTATTTTGAAGCTTGAATGACAGCTCTTCTTTGAACTTGTGTGATTTGACTTGGAACACAAATCAAAACTTCTGGTCTGATTAGTGATTTGCCCAAAGTTTTTCTGAGCAAATAAGAAATGATTTTTTCTGTTGAATTAAAATCTGCAACCACGCCATCCTTTAGTGGTTTTTTAGCGACAATATTTCCTGGAGTTCTCCCCAAAATTTTCTTAGCATCTTTTCCAACAGATATTATTTTGGAATTAAAACTATTCATCGCCACAACTGAAGGTTCATTTAATACGACACCTTTGTTTGGCAAATACACAAGAACAGACGCAGTTCCCAAATCTATTGCTATTTTTCTTCGAAAATTCATATTATCACCTATAAAGCTTTTTTATTTAATATGCAGACACTGTTAGCTGTAATGCCTTCACATCTGCCTTCAAAGCCAAGTTGTTCTGTTGTAGTTGCCTTGACTGAAATATTAAAAGTATTAGTGTGCAAATCCTGTGCAATATTTTCACGCATTGTATCAATGTAATCTCTAAGTTTTGGCTTTTGGCAAGAAATCGTAGAATCAATATTTCCAACTTCATAACCCATATCATCCATGATTTCAAAAACTTTCCTAAGCAAAACTCTGGAATCAATATCTTTGTATTTCATATCAGTGTCTGGAAATAATTTGCCGATATCTCCCAAACAAAGTGCACCACAGATCGAATCCATTATAGCGTGAATCAAAACATCTGCATCACTGTGACCCAAAAGTCCCTTGTCATGTGGAATTTCAACTCCGCCTAATATTAATTTTCTATTTTCAACAAGTTTATGTACATCTAACCCAAAACCTATTCTCATTCGTTTTCTCTCTTTCTAGCAATCAGCTCTCCAAATAGCAAATCTTCTTGTGTTGTTATTTTGATATTGGAATAATCGCCCTTAATTATTTTAACTTTTTTACCGACGATTTCAAGCAAAGATGAATCGTCTGTTACATTTATTTTTTCGTCAAATACTAGTTTGTATGCGTCTTTGATAGACTTATACTTAAATACTTGTGGCGTTTGAGCCATATACAAATGTGCTCTGTTAGGAGTATTAACCACCCTCATGTCATCATCGACATATTTTATGGTATCCTTAGCTCCAACGCTCACCACAAGTCCATCGTAGTCGCCGATAGATTCGATGGCTTCAAGTATTTTTTCACGTCTAATAAACGGTCTTGCTGCATCATGACTTATTATCAAATCACAATTTTCATTTACTTTATTCAAGCCATTGTATGTAGATTTTTCTCTTGTGTCTCCACCGATAGCGATTACGATATCCCTGTAATTTTTATCTTTTATAAAATTTCTTACAAATTCTTCGTCTTCTTCTCTAATTACAAGAATGAATTCCTTGATTTCGTCAATTGTTTGAAACACATCCAAAGTCATCTCCAAAATCATTTTGTCTTTTATTTTCAAAAATTGTTTTGGAATTTTTTTATTCATTCTTTGAGAGGATCCAGCCGCAGTTATAATAGCTGAAATATATTTATCCATATAACACCTCATTATTATTATATCAAAAAATCAATTTAATTAAAAAAATTTGCCATTGCAATAAAAAAGAGAACTACACAAATAGTTCTCTAATAAGTTCAAATAATAAATAAAATATATAACTACTAATCTTTCTCCTCAGATTTCTTTGCAAAAATCATTTTTCCTGCAGAAGTTTGAAGAACACTTGTCACAGTACATTCAATAACTTGTCCCAAATATTTTTTGCCATCTTCAACTACAATCATTGTACCATCATCTAAGTAGCCAATACCTTGATTGTTTTCACGTCCTTCTTTAATGATTGACACATTAATCGGCTCACCCGCTACGAAAACAGGCCTCATAGCATTTGCCAAATCATTTATGTTGAACACGAAAACTTCCTGCAAGTCTGCGACCTTATTCAAATTATAATCGTTCGTAAGTAAATTTGCATTCAATTCTTCTGACATTTTCACAAGCATTGAATCAACTTTGTCAATATTAGGATATCTTTTATCAACCACTTTAACCTTGTCCTTGTACTCAGTTTGCATAGTTTTTAAAATATCCAATCCACGTCTTCCTTTTTGCCTTCTCAAATAATTATCCGAATCTGCGATATGTTGAAGTTCTTCGATGACAAATATTGGAATTATTAAATTTCCTTCCAAAAACCCCGTCTTCAATATATCGATAATCCTACCGTCAATAATAGTAGAAGTGTCTACGATTTTAGGTCTAACTTTGCTATCTTTGTTTGAAAATTTGAGATTTGGTTTTTCTTTAGTTTTGATTCTTTCAAAAAAAGCAAGAAAATCATCATGATAATTAAGAGCAAGTTTTGCTCCCAAAAATCCCATTCCAATATAAAACACAATTTCAAAAATAACAGTCAATACAGTTCCTATCCCTGGAATATTTAATTTTAACAACGGTTGCGATATCAAAAATGCTAGTATAAGCCCTACCACAAGACCAATTGTCCCTATAACAATATCGACCAGAGAGAACTTTTTAAGAGAATCTTCAATAGATTCTATCAATTTTAATTCTACTGATATGAATTTCGGAGCCAAAGCATAAAATATAAATCCAAATACGACTGCCGCTACAATCATAGCAACTATCTTAATAATCACACTAGTTGATTTTTCAATAAAATTACTGAAAATAACATTAGTAAATATAATTCCTAAAATAGCCCCGATGATAGATATCAGTATTGACATCCCTCGTCTGAACAAAATATTTCTCCTTTCACAAATATTTTAATCTAAATCGATTAATTCGTTCACCATGCTTTCAGCTTCTGATGGTTTAATATTCAAACCACTTGCAATTTCGCTAATGAGCATTTTTCTGGAGGTATTAAGTACTTTCTTTTCAATCATGGATAGGCCTTTTGAACAATCTAATTCATACAAACCCTTATACACAATAGCAGTTTCTTTTATATCTCCCGTTCTCAATTTTTCGAGATTTTCTTTGTACCTTTTATTCCAATTTGAAGGAAAATCAACTTCGCTATTCTTTAAAATATCTCTTAAAGAATGAATAGTTTCTTCTTCTGCAACAAATCTTATTCCCATATCATTTATCTTATCTACAGGTATCGAGATTTTCATTTCCCCCATTGGCATTTTCAAAATATAATAATCTTTTTTAACTCCCAAGACCTCTTTATTTTGTACTTCGGTAATTATGCCTGCACCGTGCATAGGATAAACAATCTTATCGCCTATTTTAAACATACTATCACCTCACCTTATATTATAGCTTAATCACAAACTTAATTCAATAACAAAACTTATTATTATATCATATCTTATGTATTTGTCAATCAAAAAAGACGATGAAATTCATCGTCTTCATAATTCGTAGTAATAATATTTAATTAATTTAAAATTGTAACTCTAACAGTTCTTCTTCCCCAATTATTGCTTTGAGATTTTGAACCAAACACTAAGTCGATTCTATTTCCTTTGATAGCTCCACCAGTATCTTCTGCTCTAGCGTATCCATAACCTTCAATGTACAATCTAGTTCCTAATGGAATAACTCTAGGATCCACAGCTGCCACACCATATCTAATTGCCGTTCCCATTGCAGTTGTAGAATATCCACCATTTTCTGCAGGATCTGAAGTATAAGCAGTAGATCTCATTGTGATAGTTCTTCCTGAAACATTTTGAGGAGCTGATTGTGCTTGTTGTTTTTCCTTCTTAGCTCTTTCTTCTTGTTCTTTTTTTCTTTTTTCTGCAAGTTTTTGAGCTTGGATTTTTCTTTCTTTTGCTAATCTTTTATCTCTGTCTTCTGGAGATTCCTTTGTTGTATTCTTTGTAACAATATAAGCAGTTCTTCCGAAATAAGTAATTCTCAAATTATCTTCATCGATATGACCTTTGATTTCTGAGTCTTTGTCGATTACTCCCAATTCTTTTGCTTCTTTTTCTTTTGAATCGAAAACTTTAGTTTCTTCGTTAACCCATCCTTCAAATTTGTTTGGATCTGGTTTAACTTCTTTTTCTGACAAATATGATTTGAAAATAAAACCTTCGAATTTATTGTCATCTCTTGTGAAATTTACTTTCGCAAAAACTTCTCCGATTTTTTCAACTTTTACATTGTCACCTTGTTCCAATACTTCGATTATTTTACTATGTTCATTTTCTTCCTTAAACAAATCTGTATCATCATTTATCCAATATTTTTTTGATTGTATATTTTCACTTGATTTTTGTTCTACTTTAACATTATTTAAATCTTTTGCTTGTGAATTTGATGGTACAAATGCTAATAAACTTGTCATAATGACAACCGAAGAATTTAAAATTAACTTTCTAAAATTCATTTGTATCTCCTCTTTCTTTTTTAGATTTTTTGTGTTTATTTTTTACTACCCGGCTATTTTATTAAACCCAGAAAAATAATTCAAGAAAAAAGATCATATTTTTACCCCTTTAAACGATATTTGTTTTCATTAGAACTCTTTGTATCTATTCGCTCAAATTTTAAAATTGTTAAATGCTTGAAAATTAAGGGTTACAAAAAGGTTACAGCAAATTTTAATTTCATTTGTTAATTGAGTACAACAGTCTAAAATATTACATTTTTGTAATATTCGAAGTACTTTTGACTAGATTTAGAAAAAATTATCATTATAAAACCAAAAAATCCCCATGAAAGTTATTCAAAACAAGAAATTTTGAATTACAATCATGAGGACTATGTCATATATTATTCAATTAAAAACATTGAAGTTCTACAATTCTCCCAATTCTTTTTTCAATTCATACACTAATTTATTCTCTAGCTTTTCCGCATCCATTACGTAATTCATCAATCCGCCGAATAATGATTTGTTGTGAAGTTTCATATCAACATCCACAAAACTTCCTGAATTTGTATCTCCAAAATCAAAATTCAAATATCCATCTATGCTTTTGGAATTTAAATCAATATACATTTTTTCGTTTTCAACGATTTCTTTTATAGTGTAGGTCATTGTAACTCCCAAGTTATCTATTACGTACTGATTTTCAACTCCCGTTGGTTTTGAATTGTCTAACAATCTATCTTTTATAGTTTGGAAAACTCTACTTTTATCCGATTTGAATTCTTCTCTTTTCTTTAGTTCACCCATTGATGATTTCCACCTTTCTTTTTATTATTTCGTCTAATTTTTTTGAATAATCTCTTAAATTTTTGTAGTTTGTGTATTTTATTATATCATCTTTTATGATTTTAGAATTAGCAGTCATTCCAAATCCTATTATGCTTTCTAATTCTTCATTGATTACGATATTGTATCTGGAAGGAATATCTCTGCAATATCCTATATTTTCCATGTTATTCAGAATATTTTTCTGACGATATAAATAATACGGACGGTAATTATTTTGAAATGTCCATTTTTTTATCAATTGCATTTGTTTCTCAGCAATATTTTCTTTAAAATTTCCCTTGTCGTATTGTTGTGAGTATTTACTTCCTTTTTTTATCGACAGTGTGTGAAAAGTTATATTATCAGGTTGTAGCTGTCTTAGAATTTCGAGATTTTTTTCTGTATTGTTTACATCATCGTACAATAATCCAAGTATGAAATCCATATTTATCACAAATCCCAAGTTTTTGGCTTGAGTGTACAAATCAAGTAAGTTCTCATTATTTTGAATCCTTCCCATAGCTTTCAGTGCTTTTTCGTTAAAAGTTTGTGGGTTCAAGCTAATTCTTGTCACGTTGTACTTTTTTAACAATTTTAGCTTGTCAAAGTCCAAGCTATCTTCTCGTCCAGCTTCAAATGTGTATTCAACCAAGTTTTCTGAAACAAAACAGTTTTCAATAACTTTCAATAATTTTTCTAGCATTGTGTAGTCTAAACTAGTCGGAGTTCCACCTCCAACATAAATTGTTTTAATTATGTTTTTGTCGATACTTTTTGAGACTTCGGTTATTTCTTTTAATAGATACCCCAAGTATTCTTCTCTTCTGTCGTTGTTTTTGTAAACAATAGTAGGAAAGGAACAATAATCGCATCTACTTGGGCAAAACGGAATATTGATGTAAATGTTGTAGTTTTTCTCATCAAAATCTAAGCTAGACTGAACTTCGTCTATATCTCTAAGTAATTTCAAATTCTTATCATTTATTAAATACATTTGTTTTAATTCTTCGTCTGTATGATTTTTTAAAATCTTAGATGGTTTCGTTCCTGTTAATATTCCCCAATCATTTGTATAATTGTATCTTCTTGAAAATATGGTATAGAGTATTCTTTTTAGTTCTAATCTTGTAGTAAATGGATAAGTCTTATCTTTTCTCACGTAATCTTTTCCTACGACAAAATCACTTTCAGCAAATTCTAGATTTTGTTTGGAATCAAATATCGTAAAAATATCTATGCACTCTTTTTGATATCTTTTGTCTTCTAATTGTATTTTCATATGCTTAAATTAAATAATCCGGCATTTCCTGTATAAAAATGCCGGGTATATTTTATAAATCGTCTTCTATTATCGCTGACTTAGAATAAGCTGATGGTTTTGCTTCGAAGAAATCTGTCTTGATTTTATTTGGGTCAGAATATTCGCTTACCCATTTCATTGAAGGGATTTCTCTCTCATAACCTGGATAGATAACTCCAAAACCAAGTCCTGTTGATCTCAAATTACCCAAGTATTTGATGTAATCTTCAACCATTTTGATAGACAACCCTTGGATTTTTTCACCGATAACGTATTTTGCCCATTCAATTTCAGCTTCTGAGCCTTGTTTTATCATTTCTTTGTATTGTGCATTTTTTTCTTCAGTAAATAATTCTGGACGTTCTTTTTTCAAATCTAAAATTATCGATCTGAACAACCACAAGTGAGTGTTTTCATCTCTGTTGATGTATCTGATTTCTTGTACAGTTCCCGGCATTTTGCCCATTCTTCCCAAATTATAGAAGAACATAAATCCAGAATAGAAGTAAATTCCTTCCAAGATATAATTTGCGATGAGAGCTTTCATGAAGTTTCTTTCGCTTTTTTCTTCAAAAAAGTCGTTGTATTGATCTCCAATAAATCTGTTTCTTTCTAACAAAAACTCATCATCTTTCCATTGGTACAAAATGTCTGTTCTTTCTTCTGGAGAACAAATCGTATCCAAAATATAACTGTAAGATTGTGAGTGAATAGATTCTTGAAATGCTTGAATAGATAAGCACAAGTTTATTTCATTAGCAGTGATGTATGCTTCCAAATTTGGAAGTTGTGCAGTTTGTAAACTATCCAAGTAAATCAAAAACGATAAAATCTTGTCGTAAGCAATCTTTTCGTCTTCCGATAAATTTCTGTAATCTTTGATATCTTGATTCAAGTTGATTTCTTCTGGAATCCAGAAGTTATTCATAGCTTGTCTGTACCATTCACTTGTCCAAGAGTATTTTATGTTGTTAAAATCGTTCAAATTAGTAGTATTGCCATTAATTATTTTTCTCTTTGATAATTCAATATCTCCGTGTTCATTAAATAAACCACGTTTTTGTAATTCGTCCATTACTCCTCCTTGATTTTTCATACCTATATTATATTCTATTTAAGAAAAAATCGATAGCCTCAATATATCCATCTGCTCCTTTTCCTTTGATAACTTTTTTAGCAAAAAGTGACACGTAAGAAAGTTTTCTGAAATCCTCTCTTTCATCTACATCTGATAGATGCACCTCAACTGTGTCTACATCTACAGCTTTCAGTGCATCCAAAATAGCAACAGAAGTATGCGTGTATGCTGCAGGATTGATGATTATTCCATCTGCTTTTTTATATGCACTTTGAATAATATCCACGATTTCTCCCTCGTGATTTGATTGATAAAACTCTACGTCAATTTGATTTTTTGCGCAGTATAAGTTTATCTTGGATTCAATGTCTTGTAATGTCAACTTCCCGTAAATTTCAGGCTCTCTTATACCAAGCATATTCAAATTTGGCCCATTAATAATATATAGTTTCATTGAAATCCTCCACGATTAATTTGGCAGTTGTTTTTGCGTTGTAATTGTTGAAGTACTTGTCACTGAATCTTCGATACAAATAATTTCTGTTTTGTCTAATCTCACGCATAGTATTCATTTTGTAAATCGGCCTGTTTTTTCTGGATAGTTTCCTGTTCGGTCTGTCAATCCAATAAACAACTGAATTTTGATGAAGATAATAAAAATTTTTCTTCATAGTTACAGCCCCTCCACCAGTTGCGATAACCAAGTTCTTTTTTTTGGAAAATTCTTCTAAAACTTCAGACTCTATTTTTCTGAAATATTTTTCGCCTTGTACTGCAAATATATCATTAATATTTCCATATCTTTGCGTGATGATTTTGTCGATATCCACAAGTTTCTTGTCAGTATTTTTTGCGATGATTTTAGCAACTGTACTTTTACCACTTCCAGGCATTCCAACCAGTGCAATATTCATATTTTTCGTTCTAATTTTCTGTACGATATTTTCTACAACATCATCGTCTATTTTTTTAGAAGTAAAAATCTCACACGCTTTGACAGCTTGATACACCAGCATTCGCAAACCATTGTCGTTTGGAATTCTAAGTCTATCGCAATCCATTAACAAAGAAGTTTTATTTGGATTATAAATCACATCGAACGCAGCTTCTGGTCTGATTTTCCCTAATTTTATAACAGATTTCAAATTGTTCGGATACATTCCCACTGGAGTTGCGTTGATTAGAACGTCGCATTTTTTGTAATAATCTACATCTTCAAACTTATGCTCACCTTTTCGTGAAATCACTTTAATGGTTCTTGCTTGAAGTCTTTTCGCGCACTCTACGGCTGTTTTGCTTGTAGCTCCATCACCTAAAATCACGACTTCTTTACCTTTCAAATCGACAATTCGACTAATCATATACTCCATTCCGTCGATGTCGGTGTTATATCCTTTGATAGTATCAGAAAATTTAATCGTATTTACGCATCCGATTTTCTTCGCATCTTCACTCATTTCGTCCAAGTATTTTATGACGTCTTCCTTGTACGGAATAGTTACATTGATTCCATTGATATCCTTTCTTTTGAAAAATTTATCCAAATCATCTTCTTCAAAATATTCGTATTTGTAGTATCCTAATAGTTCGTGAATTTCTTTGGAATAACTATGCTTTAAAGATTTTCCTAATAATCCGTATTTCATTTCAAATTATCCTGAATTTTTTTTGATTCTAGTAAAATTTTGGATTCAACTTCCTTTATATTGTCGCGGTATTTTAAATTTGTTTGTTCTATTTTTTCAAAAATTTCCTTTTCTCTCGATTTGTCTTCTGTTTCAATATTATTCTTTGTTTTAAAATCGCCAATTTCAGAACAAATCTCAAATCTTTTCTCTAATAATCTGGCGATTTCAGAATCAATTTTATCTATTTCTTTCCTAAATCTTTCCATCCATACTCCTTTAACAAATCGTAAATAACAAAAGCTGTGATTGACTCCATAACGCTTACGCCTCTGATTCCAATGCTTGGGTCGTGCCTTCCTTCAATAGTCAATGTAGTGTTCTTTTTGTTTCTCAAATCAACTGTATCTTGTGTTATTCCAATTGATGCTGGTGGTTTGAACGTAACCAAGGAAATTATCGGCATTCCCGTCGAAATTCCTCCCAGTATTCCACCGTTATAATTCGTTTTTGTTTTGATTTGTTCGTTTTCTATATAATAGCAGTCATTCACAACAGATGCATTTGATTTGTCGAATGATTTTCCCAAACCAAATTCAACCGATTTTACTGCTCCAATTCCAAAATAGCTTTGTGACAATCTAGATTCAATCGAATCAAAAAGCGTATCTCCAACTCCCGCTCTCAAATTATACACAACAGTTTCAACACTTGAGCCAACGGAATCTTTTCTATCTCTCAACTCTTCTATTTTGTAATCAATTTTATCGATTATTTCATCGTTTATTACTTCGATTTTCCTATTCTTCAAATAACTGTAGTCTGTAAATTTTAAATCATCAAATCGTTCATCTACAATATCTCCAAGTGAATACAAATGGCTGAACACATATATGTCGTATTCCTTTAATATTTCTTGTGCGATAAATCCTGCCACATTAATGACTGCAGTCAATCTTCCAGAAAAATGTCCACTTCCATTGATATCGTTGAAACCATTGTATCTAACAGTTGCTGGATAGTCTGCATGCGATGGCCTTGGAGTATTGTAGATATTTGAATAATCTTTTGAATGATGATCTGAGTTTTTAATCACAAAAGATAACGGAGCACCCGTTGTTGTATCATACAAAATCCCCGATACGAACTCAACTTCATCTGTTTCTTTTCTAAGTGTCGTGTTGGATTTGCCGGGAGATCTTCTTTTCATGTGTGCTCTCAATTTTTCGTAGTCGATTTTGATTCCTGGATCAACTCCATCAATCACGCCACCAATCATCGAGCCATGAGACTCTCCCCATACAGTTAACTTAACTAATTTACCTATCGATGACATCGCTACCCAACCTTTCTATTTCATCAAAAAACGATGGATAAGATTTCTTCACAGCTTGCCAATCTTTTATTTCAACTTCTTTTGTAATGATCGAAGCTATTGCAGCCGCCATTACAATTCTGTGATCATCACAAGAATTTACAACAGCAGGCTTCATTTCTGATTTGTAGATTACGAGATTATCTCCTTGTATCTCGCAGTTTACGCCGAAAGAATGTAGCATATTGTAAGTTGATTGAATTCTATCCGATTCTTTTAGCCTCAATCTTTTAGCGTTTTTTAAGACTGATTTGTCGCATTTTTGAGACAAAACCACTGCCAAAATTACAAATAAATCTGGTATTTGTGATATATCAATTTTGCAATAACTTCTGTTGTTATTTATTTTTTCTAATAATTCAACTATTTTTCTGTCTGCTTGAACTGAGTCCATGTTTAAGTTCTTAACTTTAATATCTGCACCCAATTCATTTGCACACAAGAAAAACGCTGCGTTTGACCAGTCTCCTTCTACGATAATTTCTCCTGGTGATTTTAATGCGCCTGGTTTTACGATGACTTTATCAAATAAAATCTCAGATTCCACTCCAAATAATCTCAAACATTCTTGTGTGATTTTGATATATCCTGTGGATTCAAGTCGTGATGTCAATTTGATTTCACAGCCACCAATAAGTGGTGCAATCATCATAATCGCAGAGATGTATTGGCTGGACACATCTCCCGGAAATTCGAAATCAATTTTATGAAAAGTTCCATCAACTGTAAAAGGAAGTTTATCTTCACTAAAAGTAAGCCCCGATAATTTCAATTGATCCATCAATTCTTTTATCGGCCTATCTTGTAATCTACCAGTGCATTTTACGTTAGTTTTTTGAGATAAGAAGCTAACCAATGGAAGCAAAAATCTCAAAGTTGAACCCGAATCATTTACATTGATATCGGACACATCTTTTTGGAAAAACGAAGGATGAACTGTAACTTGATTTTCGTTTATGTTGATTTCTACTCCCAAATTTCTCAGACAATCAATAGTTGTCATTATATCGTTTGAGAATTCATTAATAATAATTGTTGTATCGGTATCTGCAACACTTGCTAAAATCAAAAACCTGTGTGCAAATGATTTGGAAGATATAGCTTTCACTGTTCCTCGTAAATTGTTCGTTTTAATCTTCATAAATATCACTCAAAACCTTTTTGTAATCCGATTTGTTCATACTCAAAACGGTACAGTCTGCAATTTCTTCGGAAACTATCAAACTAATCATGTCTTTTGTGTTTTTCTTATCGCGAAGGCTAACTTCATACACATCTTCCACAGAATAATCGTAATTATCATCCAAATTATACATTTTCAAAACTTCCAGGATTCTGTTGTAATCCTTGCTGTATTTTTTTGCCATACACTTCATTCCGAAAGCCACGGCATGCCCATGCATAACATTATAATCGGACAGTTTTTCGACAGCATGTCCCAATGTATGCCCGTAATTTAATAATCTTCTCAAATTTTGCTCCAATTTGTCTTGGAGCACGATATCTTTTTTAATGCTCACACAAGTCTCCACAATTTCCGATAAATCGCTTTGTTTGGTATATCTTTTAGCCATTATCATGTCGAATAATTCTTCATCAAAACAAATCGCGTATTTGATAATTTCCCCGAAACCATCTTCAAACACGTAATCGTCTAAAGTTTTTAGCAAAAGTGGATCAATAATGCAAAGTTTTGGATCCTTGAACGCTCCGATCAAGTTTTTCCCAGTTGGCAAATCAATTCCCGTCTTTGAGCCCACGGATGAATCCACCATTGACAAAACAGTCGTAGGAATTTGAATGAAATCAATCCCACGCATAAAAGTCGCAGCTACAAAACCAGCCAAATCTCCAACGACTCCCCCACCATAAGCAATCACAGTGTCATTTCTGTGATAAGACATACTCATGTAAGTCATTATTTTTTCGTACTCTGATAAACTTTTGGAAGATTCTCCTGGTTTTATAACGTAAAATTCATGTTCAATCTCCAATTCATCTAATAAAATATCCAGTGTTTTGTGGTGATACCTATCTACATTTTCATCGGTAATAATAATCGCCTTTGATTTTATGAAGTTTTTCAAAAAATCGCGTGATAGATTCAAAGCATCAAGACCAACTATTAGATCGTAATTTTTGACATTTATTACTGAATACATTGTCTTAATTTCCTTACTTTTCTCATTATAGTTCTAAATCTTTCGCAAGTTACAGATTGTGGCCCGTCGCTTAGCGCATTTTCTGGATCGTTGTGCACTTCAATCATAAGTCCGTCGCAACCTGCCGCAGTCGATGCAAGTGATAGCGGTTCTATCAAAGTGTATTTACCACTCGCGTGTGATGGATCCATAATTATAGGAAGTTGTGACAATTCCTTCATCACAGAAATAGCAGAAATATCCAGTGTATTTCTAGTGTAATTTTCAAAAGTTCGAATTCCTCTCTCACACAATACGACATTTTCGTTGCCACCAGTCATAATGTACTCTGCGCTCATTATCCATTCCTTATAAGTCGCACTCAAACCTCTCTTTAGTAAAATTGGCTTATCTGAATGTCCCAACTCTTTAAGCAAGGAATAATTTTGCATATTTCTAGCTCCAACTTGCAACATATCGACATCGTTGAAATAATCCAAATCAGACAAATCCATTATCTCTGTAATAATTGGAAGTCCAGTTTCTTTTTTTGCTTGGATTAACAAATCAATTCCCTTTTTGCCTAATCCTTGGAATGCATAAGGCGAAGATCTAGGCTTAAAAGCTCCGCCTCTAAGGATATTTGCTCCGTTTTCCTTCACGCTTTTAGCAATCGTAATAATCTGTTCCTCGCTTTCAACAGAACATGGCCCTGCCATGACGCAGAAATTTCCGTCACCTATTTTTACACCATCTACATCGACAATTTTAGGTTGTGGATGGTATTTCTTGTTTGCCTTACTGAAAGGTTCTTCTATTCTAATAACCTTGTCCACAATATCAAAGCGTGATATTAGCTTTTCATCAATGCTTGAAGTATCTCCTATTAACGAAATAATCGTGTATCTATCGCCAACAGTTTCGTCAACTCTGACATTTTGTCCATTTAAAAAATCTATTAGTTTTTTTACTTCCTTTTCGTTAGGATTTCTTTTTAATTTTACAATCATAATTTTCTCCGATAATCTTATTCTAATAATAGTATATCAAAACTTGAAAATTTAGTATAATATAAGTAGAGAAATTTAGAAAGAGTGATAATATGATAGAATCAAACGATTGGCTACTAAAACAAATCAATGTGGTCAGTGAATTTTTGCAAAAATTATTTACAGATATGGAAACAAATAGAAAATTAAATGAGAATGAACAGTACCAAAAAGATTCGTTCGAATTTGAAAGATTGTTGGAAAATCTAATCGAACAAGATAGAATAAACGATGCTGAAAATATTTTGTTCGAAAAGCTAGAAACAAATAATCTTATGTACGCAACAATCGCAACGAGATTTTATGACAAATTAAAAGGACTTTCGGATGAAAAACTTCAAAAATCAAACTACAGTCGTGACGAAATCCTACAAGGATTAAACGATATGTGTGATATGTTTGGTTTGGAAATATTCAAGGGATAAAAAAAGCTGGTTTTTTATAAACCAGTTTTTTTAATCGTATGATCTTTGCCATATATCTCTAATTTTTTGCATTATATCGCGGTCAACTCTCTTAGGATATTCATATCCCAGAAGCTCTGCCACATGAAGTCCTTGTTTTCTAAAAAGATCACACGATTTGAACAATGTACTCCACAAATTCTCTATTTCAGGTAGTGGATATGTTTGCAAATATCTTTCGTAATGATCTTTTGGAAGATAAGTCTTGATATATTCGTAATTGTATCCTATATTAACATTGAAGTCGTAATTACTACCAATATAGTAACCCGTCATTTTATCTACGTTCTCTCTGACATGATAAAACATTTGAATGGCGTAGATTTCTTCTTTTCTATACAAACCTTTTGCAACATTCAATGAATTTATGAACATTTGATTAACTAGTGATTCAAATTCATGCTTAGTTGGCTTTAATTGTCTGAAACAAACATCTGATTTGGTACTATTGCCAACTAAAACTTGGTCTTTGTCTACTAAAATTTCCGCTTGGCTATCTTCATTAATATAAGCTTGCATCGTGTTTTCCTTAATGAAAAATATTCTGATTTTAGAAATATCATTAAGCACAATAGTGTAGCTTATATTGTGAGGATTAATTTTATTTGTGTAGGTTAATTTGTCAGATTTTTCTAACATTAACACATCACCGAATAAACTTTCAATGAAGTGTGAATCCTTAAACTTTTCAAGATCACTTACTCCGAAAACAAAATGATAATCTGTGTTTTCGTCCTTTTTTAAAGTAGGATTAAGTCTTCTTCCAGTTTCTATAAGACTTCTAACTTCTTCATTTTCTTTTGAAAATTCCATAACCGTATTTTTAATATTATTAACCATTCAAATCACCTATCATTTTGATTAATCACAAATTCATACACATCAATTGGATTATCTGCAACAAAAACCGCATTTTTATATTCCTCTGCATTTCCAAATCCATATCCTGCAGCGATTGCTTTAATATTGTTAAGTCTTGCCCCTTCAATATCGTGATGTCTATCTCCAACCATAATCGATTCTTCTGGATTTATACTAGTTTTATCAATTAAATAAGCTATTACATCTTCCTTCTCTACTCTTGATTGATCCATAGTCGCACCAGCAGTATATGAAAAATATTTCAACAAATTATTATCTGATAAAATTTTCCTAGCTGAAGATTCAACTTTACTTGTAGCCAAATAAATTTTATATCCTTCATCATAAAATTTGTGTATAGTTTCTACAATTCCATCGTAGAGTTCCATTTCTTTCATACCTTTTTTGAAATAATAATCTCTGAAATCTTCAATTCTTTCTTTGGATTCAGTTTCACTAAATCCCAACTCCATGTAACTGTCTTTCAAAGGTGGTCCTATAAAAGATATTAGCTTACTTTCATCGTATTTAAAGTTTATTTTATCCAAACTAAACTTAACGGCATTTACAATTCCCTCGTAAGAATTCGTAATAGTACCATCAAGATCAAATATTATATTCTTAATCATAATTCTCCTCTCGATTTATTATACCATAGCAAAATTACTATGGTGTAATTATAAATTAATTTTAACAACACTGATTATTTTATCATATATTTGTTTTTGTGTTTGAATTTTGGGCAAAACAAAACCCCGCACATGGCGGGGAATATAATTTATTTTGTCATTCCTGTTGAATCGATGTTTCTAGCTTGTGCTTCATCATCTAATCTCTTGCCCATTTCAGCTTCAGCTGTTGTTTCTTCAACATTTTCTTGAACTTCAGATTGTGGTGCACGACTAAGCTTAGCATCTTGTTCTTTCATAGCTCTTATACCTTCGTCCAATCCTTTATCGAATAAGTGACAAGCTACAAAGTGTTTATCGGCAATTTCTTGTAGAACTGGTCTATCAGTTTTACAGATTTCCATTGCATAGTTACATCTTGTACAGAATTTACATCCTTCTGGTGCGTTAATTGGTGAAGGAATTTCACCTTGTAATTTAACACGTCCTTCGCTTGAAACATCAGGATCTGGAATAGGAATTGCAGAAATCAACGCTTTAGTATAAGGGTGAAGTGGTTGATTATAAATCTTAGTGTTTGAAGATACTTCTACCATACTACCTAAATACATTACGCCTATTCTATCTGAAATGTGTTTTACCATTGATAAGTCGTGAGAAATGAACAAATAAGTTAATTTCTTTTCTCTTTGTAACTCAATAAGTAAGTTAACAACTTGTGCTTGAATACTTACATCAAGCGCTGAGATAGGTTCATCACATACGATAAATTCTGGTTTTACTGCTAAAGCTCTCGCAATACCAATTCTTTGTCTTTGTCCACCAGATAATTCGTGTGGGAATCTAGCTCCGTGTTCAGCGTTAAGTCCTACAGTTTTTAATAATTCTGTAATTCTGTTTTGAATATCTTTTTCTTGCATTTCAGGGAAGTGAACTCTGATACCTTCTCCAATGATATCACCAATAGTCATCTTAGAGTCAAGTGATGAGTATGGGTCTTGGAAAATCATTTGAGCTTTTTTCTTGAAAGCTTGTTCTTCTTTACTGCTCAACTTTGTGATATCTTTTCCTTCATATATAACTTTACCATTTGTAGGTTTATATAAGTTAATAACTGTTCTTCCGCATGTAGTTTTACCACATCCAGATTCTCCTACAAGTCCGAAAGTTTCCCCTTTATATATTTTTAAATTTACATTTTCAACAGCTTTTAAAGTCTTGTTTTTACCAACTTTGAAAAACTTATCTAAGTTTTCTAATTCAACAAGCACTTCTCTGTTTGAATAATCTATGTTCTTTTCTTTTATTACTTTAGTTTCTGACATAATTCACTCCTAATAAGGTCTTTCAACTTTTGGTGCTTGTTCATGTGTTAACCAACATCTGCAAACATGATGGTCTGAATATCTAGTTTCAGGTGGTTTCTTTTCTCTACAAATTTGCATTGCATAATCACATCTCGCCGCAAATGGACATCCTGGAATTTCCATCAATAAATCTGGTGGAGTTCCACCTAATGAATACAATTCATTCTCCTTTGATGAATCGAGTCTTGGAACGCTCATCAATAATGCCCATGTGTATGGGTGATGTGCATCTTTAAATATTTCTTGTACAGTACCAGTTTCCATGATTTCACCGGCATACATTACTTGAATTCTGTCTGCAAAGTCAGCTACTACACCTAAATCGTGAGTTACCAATACTATAGAAGTATTTTTAGTATCTCTTAATTCTCTCATCAAATCCAAGATTTGTGCTTGAATAGTTACATCAAGTGCTGTAGTTGGTTCGTCAGCCAAGATAACATTAGGGTTACATGCCAATGCTATGGCAATCATAACTCTTTGTCTCATACCACCTGATAATTCGTGTGGATATTGTTTAACACGTTCTTCAGCATTAGGAATATTTACAGTCTTTAACAATTTAACAGCTTCTTTTTTAGCTTCATCTTTTGATAAATCAGTGTGCAATAAAAGAGATTCTGTAATTTGTTTACCTATTTTCATAGTTGGGTTAAGTGAAGTCATAGGGTCTTGGAAAATCATTGATACATCAGAACCCTTATATTCTCTTAATCTCTTCTTATCCATGTTAAGAACTTCTTCATTCATATATTTAATTGAAGATGGTTCTTTGATAACTGCTGATTGAGGTAAAATTTGAAGTATAGATTTACTTACTACTGTTTTACCACATCCAGATTCACCTACTAAAGCCAAAGCTTCACCATCGTAGATGTCAAAGCTTACACCTCTTACAGCCTTTACTTCACCAGCATAAGTATTGAAAGATACGTTTAAGTTATCTACTTCAATTACTTTTGGTCTGTTAGTATAATCTTTTTCTACTCTAGCAGTTCTTGTAAGTTCTTCTGATAAATTTTGTTTTTCGTTCATATTTTTTTCTTCGTTAAGTTTATCTTCTACAACTTCAGAGGAAACATATTTAGTTGTAGTTTCTACTTCATTATTTTCATTAATTACAGTTTCTTCAACTAATGTTTCTTCTGAAATATTTTGTTCTTTTTTTAATTCGTCTACATCTTTGTATTTATTCTTGCTCATGTTTTTTCCTCCTACTGTCTAAGGTTAGGGTCAAGCGCATCTCTCAAACCATCACCTAACAAAGTAAATGAAAGCATTGTTAACCCGATCATTAGAGCTGGGAAAAACAATTGATAAGGATAAAATTGGAATACTTGTTGAGCTTGTGAACACATAAGTCCCCAAGAAGTTTCTGGAGGTTGTACACCAAGTCCTAAGTAACTTAAGAAAGCTTCACCGAATATATATCCTGGAATATCAAATGAAATTGATACAAGTATTACGTTCAAAGTATTTGGAATAAGGTGTTTGATAATGATATCTTTGTTGCTTACTCCCAATACACGAGCTGCCATGATATAGTCTTGTTCTTTTAATGAAAGAATTTGACCTCTTACAAGTCTTGCAAGACCACACCATCCTGTGATAGTCATGGCTAAAATAAGTGTTCCTACACCATTTGAGTTTAAAGCCAATCTTAAAATGATTACTAATAATAGGTAAGGTATAGAAATCAAAATTTCTACAATTCTCATCATAATTGTATCAACTCTTCCGCCAAAGAACGCAGAAGCTGCACCATAAATAGAACCAATTACAGTACCAATAATAGCACCTGCAAGACCTATTATGATGGAAATTCTACCACCTCTCCAAATTCTTGTGAATATATCTCTTCCAAGTTCGTCAGTACCGAACCAGAATTTTGAGCTTGGTGATAAGTTAATTTCTCCTACTAAATCTTCGTGAGAATATCCCGTTAACATCGGTCCGATGATAACCATTACAATTAAAAATACTAATATAATAAATGCAACCAATGCTGCCTTGTTTTCTTTAAATCTTCTCCAAGCGTCAGACCAGTATGTTACTACAGGTCTTGCTATAAATTCAGATGTTCTATCTTCATCTGAAAGTCTTTGAAATTTGCTTTGATCTATTTTTTCCATACTAATCCCCTAATCTACAATTTTAATTCTTGGATCTGCTATTCCGTATAAGATATCTACAACTAATTGAGAGATTAAGAACAAGAATGCATAGAAAATTGTTGTACCTATAATCATAGGATAATCTCTGGCAGTTATAGAGTTTACAAAGTAACTTCCTAAACCTGGTATAGAATACATGTTTTCAATAATGAATGATCCTGTAAAAATACCAACGATTTGTGGAGCTATTATTGTGATGATAGGAAGTATAGCATTTCTGAATACGTGTTTTCTAATTACATTGAAGCCTGATACACCTTTTGCTTTTGCTGTTAGTATGTAGTCTTCGTTTAAAACTTCCAATACATTACTTCTCATGTATCTAGCATAAGTAGCTATTGAGCCAAAGCATAATGCTATTGAAGGCAAAATTGTATACTTGATTTCGTCTCCGTAGCCTGAAGTTGGAAACCAATTTAGTTTTACTGCGAAAGCGTATTGTAAAAGAGCCCCCAAAATAAATACAGGTATCGTAATACCCAAAATAGCTAATACACTGATAATATAATCTGGCACTTTACCCCTGTTTAAGGCCGCAAGAATACCAAAGATAATACCTATTGTAATACCTATTACCATGGCTTGTCCACCAATTCTTCCAGATACTGGAGCAGTTTGAGCTATTGTAGTCTTAACTTCTCTACCTGGATATTTGTATGATGCACCTAAATCTCCATGTAATGCATTTTTTAAAAATATTGCATATTGTGTTGATACTGGTTTATCTAAACCGTATCTAGCTTTGTAGTTTTTGATTGTTTGCTCTGGAAGAGTTTTACCCATAGCAGACAATGGATCCCCTTGAATGTTATGCATCAAGAAGAATGTTGCTGTTGTGATTACAAATAATGTAAGCACCATGTACAAGATTCTCTTTATAAGATATTTTAACATGAGTCCTCCTATATACAATTAGTAGGCTGTTACAAATAATTTGTAACAGCCTGCCATTTGCTACTAGTTATTTTATTTTTTTTCTAAATAAGTGTCTTTGTATCCTGCTGTTGAGAATTGGTTTAAGTTAATATTCTTTACATAATCTTGGTAATAAATATTTGTAGAACCAGATATAATTGGAATAATAACTGTTTCATCAGCTAGGATTTGTTCAGCTTTCTTATACAATTCTACTTGTTTGTTTTCGTCTTTTTCTTTGGCAGCGTCTCTGATTAATTTATCATATTCATCGCTCTTCCATCCAGTTCTAACTGCGTTAGCACTTGAAGTGAATAGAGACATCATTGCTGATGGGTGGTTGTAGTCAGCAGTCCATGCTAAATATCCCATTTGGTAATTACCTTTGTTGATTTTACCAGAAAGGATAGCCCATTCCATCATTTCCAATTTAACTTTTACACCAAGTTTGTTTTGGAAGTTTTGTTGGAAATATTCACCGGATTTTTTTAATTCTGGAGAGTTAGTCATGATCAAGCTAACTTCTAATTTGGAAGGATCTGGATCCATTCCTAATTCTTTAAGACCTTCTGATAATAATGCTTTTGGATCGCCTAATTTATCAGCCATTTCTTTAACAGGGTTTCCTGCCATTTCTCTGTATTTCAATTCGTTAATTGAGATAGCTTTTGGTACCCAGAAGTAAGCTGGAGCTGATTTTCCTTTGAGAACTGTATTGTTGAAACCTTCTCTGTCTAAAGCGATGTTGAATGCTTGTCTAACTTTTTTGTTCTTGAATAATTTATCTTGGTGGTTAACTGCAAAATAGTCTACAGCTGGAAGGTCAACTTTTTGTGTCTTAGTTCCTTCTCTCTTATCGAACTTAGAAGTCCATTCTGGTTTATTAGTACCTACACTCATAATTTCTCCAGATTGGAAAGCATTCATTCTAGTGTTTTCATCTGTTAACACTCTAAGGTTTACTTTTTCTAGTTTAACTTTGTCTTTGTTCCAGTAGTCTTTGTTCTTTTCAAGAACTAATTTAGAGTTGTGGCTCCATTCAGTTAATTTGAAAGGTCCGCAACCTACGATTGTGTTAGCTTCAGAACCGAATTGTTCACCGTGTTTTTCAACTATGTCTTTTCTTTGTGGGAAACATACTCTGAAAGGTACGATGTTAATGAAATATTGTGCTGGAGCACCCAATTTGATTTCCAATGTTTTATCATCAATAGCTTTAACTCCTAATTTATCCAATGGAGCTTTTCCTGAGTTAACTTCTTGGAAGTTAAGTATATCAGCTAATAAGAATGATGAGCCAGAACCTGTCTTAGGATCTACAGTTCTTTTAATACCATATTCAAAATCTTTTGCAGTTAATGGTTGACCATCATCCCATTTCAATCCATCTCGTAATGTGAATGTATAAGTCATAGCATCTTCAGATACTTTCCATTCTTTAGCTGCTGCTGCTTCTGGTTTTAATGTTAAATCTTCGTTTTGAACTAATCTGATAAGTGGTTCATATACGTTATTAACAACTGTATTACCATAACTGTCACTACCTTTTTGAGCATCGATAGAGTCAGGATCAGCCGCTACGAAAGTATTGTATACTGTGTTTTCTCCCTTAGCTCCTCCGTCTTTTGATCCTCCATTTCCACATGCTGTACCAGCAACCATAATGCCGGCTAACATCAAGGCAACAAACCTTTTCTTGTTTCTCATTTACAATTCCTCCTTAAATATTTTAATCATATGAGAAAATCCGAATTAATCGTGAATACATATTTGAAAATATATAAGTTCTAGTCTTCACGTTTTTCGTAATTTCATTATAACATGAATTCATGAAAATGATAACATAAACATCGTTTTTTCAAAATATTTTAATATTAAATTGTTATATAATTATCTTGTTCCGTTTTTTTATAGAATTTTTCGTTTTAATTTATCTTTGCAGGATTGTATACTTTTTGTAATAATCGCTATTTTATTGAAATATTGTTTTCATAAATTTCTCATTTGATATTTGTTATCATGTCCGTTCTAAGTGAAATATTTTTACATTTTTTGGCGATATTTTTGTTATTTTTGTGTGACAAAATTTAATAAACGGATTTAAACAAATAAAAGATGAGATATTTTAGGAATTTATACCACAAAAGTATTTAGTAGTTTTTTGTAAATCATTGTAACTTTTTTGTAATATTTTTTTATTTTTGAAAATCCTCATTAAAAAAGCGACCATTTAAGGTCGCAAATTTATAAGTCATTTATCAATTCATCTACCATGTGCTCTTCGGTAGACCATGATGTACAAATTCTTACATTTATGTAATCATCTGTTTTATAGTTTTCACAAAAATTATATTTGTGTTTTAATCTGTGATATCTTTCATAATCCATATTTACGAATATTGTGTTGGTAGTAGATTGAGTAGCTAACACATAGTTTTGTTCTTTTAATCTTCGTCTGATTCTGTCAGCCTGTTCATCTGCTTTTTCAGCTAATTTGAAAATTAAATCATCAGTAAATAATTCTCTAAATTGAATTCCCAAAAATCTGGATTTGGCAATCAACATTCCAGAGCCTTTGATGTAGTTTTTAAAATGTAGCTTGAAGTCGTCGTTGTTTAATATCAACGCTTCTCCAAACATTGCCCCACATTTTGTTCCTCCGACATATGTCGCATCGACAATCTCACAAATTTCTTTAAGTGTTAAATCGTTGTTTTTTGCAGCAAGAGCATACGCAAGTCTTGCACCATCCATGAATAAATACAGTCCATGTTTGTCGCAGACTTTTTTTATTTCCATAAGTCTTTCTTTAGTGTAGATTGTTCCAGATTCCGATGAATTGGTTATGTAAACCATTTTTGGAATTGGTTTGTGAAAATATGCAGGATCATTCATTCTTTCTGATACAAACTTATCTATTACTTCTGGAATTAATAATCCATCTTCATCTTCTACTATTTCTATTTTGTGACCAATATCTTCAATAGCCCCTGTTTCTAATGTATTAATATGAGCATTATCACATGCGATAACACTTTCAAAAGGTCTCAAAGATGTTTTGATAACGAGTTTGTTACAAGCTGTAGAACCATGTAGGAAATAAACGTCTTGATCTGAAATCTTTTTTCTGATAAGTTCTTTTGCTTGATGAGTGTATTCATCGTTGCAATAGCCTTGTTGTTGAACCATATTGGTTTCTTCAAGTGCTTTTATGATATTTGGATGAACTCCTTCTAGATAATCACAGTTAAAATTATACATAATTTTTCTCCTCAATCGACAATAATTAATTTGTTAAAATACAGATTTATTATAACACTTGATAATTTTTTGTAAAGAATATTATTCACTTATTTTGTGTATAAACATTTGATGTAATATGTCATTTTTTGTCCATTGTCATAAACACATTCAGCTCTTTCAAGTATCGTCTTGTATTTACGATTGTTAATTACACCTTCATCTTTTATCAAATTGTCAGGATCTTCTGTGTTAATATCAGGACCTTGTAAATTCCACAATTCTTCTAATCTGTTATTAAATATTTCTATGTTGAATTTGCCAATTGTTTCATTTTTGTATTTTATAACAACAATATTTGATTTTTTGGAAAACGTAACATTTTGATTTCCTAAATTTTCTATATTTTGTGTATTGGAATCGTATTGAAATTGAATATTTTCCAATAAACGGTCGTAGTTTGTCGTTTCAATTTCCAACCTATCATTGACAAAGGATCTGATTTGTCCGTATAGCGACTCAAATTCGTCTCCTCTGAATCCAAATACACGATTCATATCCTCTTGTGAAGTTGTAAATTTATCATCCAAATAAGGAAGTTCTTTTGTGCTATGTTTGACTACAAAATAGTCAAGTTTATCTTTTATCTCTTTTATTTTAGCTGGATTTACATTGTTTTGAGATTTTATTTTGCCATCGACAAGCAGATTTTCTTCAACTAACATTTTTTCTAATTTGGCTTTTTGGTCTATTCTACTGATATTATATGCAGAAAGAGGTCCCACAGAAGAAATCAGTGCCAATATCAAAAAAGTTGTCGGTATCGTGATGTATGTCTTCTTGTTGAAGAATAAATAGTAAATCATTGATATAACAATGAATATTCCGCCAACTACCACAAGATATCTTTCTTCTGTAACTCCATAATATGATATTCTGATTCCTATTGAATAAAACATCATAACTGAAAGTATCAATAATATTATAGGTTGAATTTTATTGTAAACATTTATGAATTTGTCTTCTACAGTTTTTGATATGAACAAGACAACTACTGAAAGCAATCCATACCACAAAATAAGATTTGTGATGATATTGTTAGGTATCGTCTTTAAAACTACTACCTTTATTATATAAAGAAGCAAAATAAAACCGTATATCAAAAATATCGGAGCAATAATTCTCGTAAATAAAAACTTAAAAGGCAAAAGCCATTTGATTTTTAGATTTTCGTCACTATATTTCAACGGGAATTTGGATAAAATTATAGATGCATTTAGCAATAGAAAAATTACCGCTGCACATGATACTATGACATTGCTAAGATTAAATTGTAGCTTAAACAGTTCCTTTGTCGTGAACAAAATTGCAACAATTCCTATAAAAATCGTCACGCAATAAATCAACGATTCTATTATCGACAAAACTATTTTAACTGCGTAATCAGCATAGTCATTTTTCTTATTAAAGTGACCTGCTACAAACATTCCAACAAAAAGCGTAACAAATAATCCAATCTGAGTGATTTGATTTCTAAGTACGAAGGACTTATCTACCTTTATTATTAGGAAATAGCACACTAATCCCATAATCACTGAAACAATTGTATATACCAAAGCTTTTTTGCCCTTGGTGATTTCTATGTTTTTGTCAGTGATTATCAGCTTTACAATCATGTAGCTCATCGCAAAATAAAGCGAAGAAATAAGTAAATCAGCTGTTAAAGTGCTATTTAATGCACCGATTTCGATATACCATATCCCCATAATTGCAAATATTGTAGCAATAAATATGACAAGTAGTACCATTGGATATAGCTTTATTGTTTTCTTTAAGTTTTTAAGTTTCGATTTAAAAATATCTAACCTCATAATTTCCTCCTGCTTTTCTTAATTATATCACGACAAATATCTTAAAAATCGCTTAAAAACATTTGTTGCAATTTCGTAAACATTGCTCAAATATTTACAGAAGATTTGTGATTTTGTTCTAAATCTAATAAATACTTTTTCTTTTCTATTCCAAATTTATATCCAGTAAGCGTATTGTTTTTTCCAATCACTCTGTGGCAAGGTACCAAAATCATCAAATCATTCGAGCCAACAGCTCTTCCAACTGCTCTTGCTGATGTTTTGAGGTTGTAGATTTTTTCGTATTTTTCTTTGATGTCAGTGTATGTCGCAGTCGTTCCATGCGGAATTTCACATACTAATTTCAATATTTTAGTTGCATAATCTGATTTGTCGATTAATATATCGTCAAATTTTCCTGTAATTTTACCCGAAAAATAATCGTCCAAATATCTTTTGCATTGTTCAATTATTTCATCATTTCCCTGTTCTACAAAAAAATCTGTGAATTCACATTTTATTATATTTTCTCCGTCACTTTCGATAAGAATATTTCCTATTTTTGATTTGTAAATATCTCTCATATAAAAAAGCTCGGATTTCTCCGAGCCATCTCCTTTATTTTACATTTAAGCTTTTGATGAAGTTAGTAAATAATATGGATAATACAAGTGCTATTACTCCAGCCCCTAAATAGATATACATGTTAAGTCCACTAAATAATTTGAATGCTGATATTAAATATTCTGAGAAGAATACATTTAAAGCAATAACAATCGCAGTAAATAATATGAATATTTTCACAGCTCCGAATTTGTACGCTAAGAATATCAATGAATTAAATGCAAGGCTACACACTGATGTGATTACAAAAACTATTGGCATATATGACAACAATGAGCCTTTTGTAAACACTCCGATCTTGTCGTAATAAATTTCGATTTGTCTAGCGTGTAAAAATCCCGACAAAACTCTTGTCAAATAAATTACTCCAATTATAATTGCAAATACCAACACGACGTTGAAAATTCTTTCAAAAATCGTAGCTTTTTTGATTTGTTTTCTGTGGTAAGATGATTCAACGTTCATTCCAAAATCTTGGAAATAATCCTTACTTGCTACCAATAAAAAGTAGAAAGTATTGAATAAAAACATCGGCACAACGTATGTGAATAGTGGCAATTTACCAAAATCGAATTTCCATATATTAAAGTAGGAAAGTCCTCCAATGATTGCTAATATCACAACAGATACAAGAAGAGTGTAGAATGCGTACGCAAAACTATTCGACAACTTCTGTTTTAACAGTCTTTTCATAATTTCCCTCCTCAATCATTGTAATTAATTCGTCTAATGGCAATTGTTTGATTACACAGCCGTTATTTTCAAGTAAAATTCGTTCGTCTTCGTTGATATCATCGAACATTTTAATTTCATCTTCTAATCCATCAGAAGTTCTCGTCAAAATCCTCTTGTAATTCATAGCAGTGATGATTTCCTTAGGTCCACGAACTACGTTTGCTTTGGTAAGTATGTTGTGCTTAGAATCCTTGAATTTAATTCTACCATCTTGCATCAACACCAAATAATCAAAAAATACTTCCTCCACTATCGGTGCTGAAATCAATATCGTGTTTCTGATTAATTCTTGACGCTTTTTCATTATATCTATGAATTCCAAAGAAAGCTTTCTGTCTGCTATTTCAAAATTTTTCAGTAATACTATCTTTTTGTTCGTAGCAAGTGCCGCAGTCATAAGCACGATGTTGCAGTAATCTTCTTTCAAATCTTCAAGCCTTGCGAATTCATCAATTGCAAATCCTTTTAGCACAGAATCCACAAATTCTTCGTCGAAATAAGGATTCAACTTCTTTTTTAATTTAAGATACTTCTTCACCTTCATAGATGAATTGTAATCTTGTAAAAATGTTGAAAACTCAACTTCATTAGTTAGCTTTGGATCCTTTAGGACGTTTTCTTTTTCTTCAAAACCATACAAGAATTCTCCATTGTATTTTGTTGTAAAAGATCCCAAAATATCAAACAATTCATCAATGTTTTTGTCGTGACCCGTAAACAAATATATGTAACCTTCTTCTATTTCAAGGCTACAATCCAAGTCAATTTTTTTCAATCTTCTTTTTTTGTTTATGTTATCTATCGTATACATAAAATCTCCTATTTAAATCTCGAATGAGACAACCTACTTGCCGCAGCCGCTGCAATCGCAGCTACTATATCATCCAAAAATGTGTTAACGCAATCTGTTTTTTCTACGTCTAGCTCTTTGATAATTCCGATCTTTTCCTTATCCAAATACCCAAAATTAGTAAATCCGATTGACCCGTACACGTTGATTATTGACAAAGCCAACACTTCATCAATTCCATAAAGTCCTTCATCTGATTCGATAATTTTTTGAATAGGATCGTCGAATAACTTTTTATCACAAGCTTTGTCGATTGCAATCCCCGTTAATACACATTGCAACACTTCACGCTTTTCTAAAACCCTCTCCACATTTTCAGTGCACAATTCCATCGTCAAATTCGGATAGTATTTTTCTTGTAAAGTGAACACTATTTTTGAAATTTCTTCTATCTCAACGCCTCTTTCTTGTAATTGGCGAATCGTAATCTCTTTCAATTCTTGAATAGTATAAGGATATTCAGAAACTTTTTTTCTACCCATGTTACCTCCTAAAAATATCTCTATACTATATTTTACCCAAAATTCAAGTGTTTTACTCTAATTTGTCGGCAATTTTCTTTTAGAATATATAACTTTTACTTTATCTCCTATTTCATTTGTAAAATCATTGTTGAGCATATAAGAATCGATAGTTTTGTCATCTAATTGTATCTCAACTTTTACGCTTGAACCTTGGAACACAATATCCTTGATAATACCATCTTCTCCTTGTTCTGAAATTTTTACATCTTCTGGTCTAACGTAATATCCTTCAAAAATATTTTTATCACCGATAAAATTCAACACGAAATTATTTTTCGGATTTTTGTAGATATCTAAAGGATAGGAATGTTGTTCAATTTTACCTTTGTTCATTAAAATAATATCATCTGCTAACTCAAAAGCTTCGTTTTGATCGTGTGTTACGAAAATCATGGTAGTTCCTAAATTTTTTTGAATATTTTTGATTAACAACCTCATGCTAACTCTTAACTTTTGATCCAAATTGCTGAGAGGTTCATCTAATAGCAAAAGTTTTGGACTCAAAACCAAAGACCTTGCAAGGGCAACTCTTTGTCTTTGTCCTCCAGATAATTCGTCAATCATTTTCTTCTCATGACCTTTTAAGCCAACAAGATCAATCATTTCGTTGACCTTGTTTTCAATTGTAGCTTTGTCCATATTTTTGAATTTCAAACCATAGGCGACATTTTTGAACACATTCATGTGATAGAAAAGCCCGTATGATTGAAACACAGTAGTGATGTCCCTTTTTTCAGCAGTTAAGTGCGTAATATCTTCTCCATCCAAAATAATTTGTCCTGAATTCGGCTTCACAAAACCACCAATCATGTTCAAAATCGTACTTTTACCGCAACCAGAAGGTCCCAAAATACACAACATTTTCCCTTTTTCCAATTCGAATTCAACATTATCTACTACGGTTTTATCTTCGTAAATTTTTGTAAGATTTTTTACACTTAAAATCATTTTCTATCTCCTATTTTTGTCGCCAAATAATATCCACCATTTACAACAAGACATATCAAAATTATTATTAAAGCAATTACAGAACCAATATTGTAATTACCACTGTTTATAACATCAAACATCACAAGCGTTAAAACTTTTTGACCTGGATAAACCAAGAAAATAATAGAACCTATTGTAGTCATAGTCGCTGTGAATGCGTTGATAAATGTCACTGTAAATCCTTTTTTGGTAAGAGGAAGCACGATATCTTTAAAAACATAAATAAAATTTGCACCCAAATCCTGTGCAGAATTAATTTCATCTTCACTGATTGATAAAACATGACTGTTCATAACTTTTGTTGAAAAAGGCATTTGCTTGAACAAAACATTCAACACTACAATTGCACTAGTTCCAACCAACATCAATGGTTTGTGATTAAACGCTAACAAATAACCTAGACCAAAGAATGTTCCCGGCAAAATATAAGGCAAATTTGAAATATAATCTGCAACTTTAATTACCTTGCTCTTTTTAATTATCGAGTAATAAGCCATCAAAAGCCCTATCATACTTCCAAAGAACGCACTAATCAACGAGTACACAATACTTCTTGTTATAGTGTTTGTAATGTACGATTTGGAATTTCTGAAGTTTTCAAAAGTAAATATAAGTTCGTTGTTTTTCATTTTCGTAAATGCTGACAAAATAATTGACGCATATTGAATCACAAGCCAACTCAACAAAAACACACTGATAACGCACAAGAAATAAAACACAGCAGATTTTTTGTCAATAATTGCACTTTGTGAAGAATTAGAATTGACATTGCTTTTTCTCATAGACTTCGAATAAATGATAAACATAATAACAGAAGGAATCAAAATCATTATGTTGATAACTGCCGCAGTTTTAATATCTCCTTTGCTAATGACCGACATGTATCCTTCACTTGCTAGAACGTTAAACTTACCACCTATAATTGCAGGAGTTCCAAAATCCGCAATCGAACGAATAAATGTTAGGAAAAACACAGAAATCAATGTATTTTTTAATTGTGGAATTAAAATATCTATTACTACATGATTCGTATTCGCCCCCAAATCAATTGCTGAATTGATAGAAGCTGTATCCAAATTATTAAGATAAGATATAACCATTAAACAACTCAACGACAAAAATCCCAACGTTTCCATTAATATAATTCCCGTCATTCCATAAGGATTGGTGTTTAATTTCAACAAATTGTACGTGATGAACCCTCTTCTACCGAATAAATTTATGTAAGACAAACTTGTTACAAAAGGAGGCGAAATCATCGTCACCAATAAAATTGCACTGATGATTTTTTGATGGATTTTACCACTCAAAAAGCAATACAATCCAATTATTGCAGAAAAAACAGTCGTTAAAACCGATACAATAAAACCAACAGTAATTGAATTCACAAACAGATTTTTGTTCTCTTTAAATACATTTAATATAAAATCTATTGAATTGCCTCCATCTGCAGTGAATGCTTCTTTAAATACATACAAAAATGGCAATCCTATAAAAACGAATATGAGTAGGAAAATTATGTATTTAATAAATTTATCTAATATTTTCATAATTTACTCCATTTAAAACAAGCACCCGTTAAGGTGCTAGTAAAATGGGAGAAACCTGACAGATTTCTCCCTATTAAATTACTTATTTTTTACAAATTCTGAGAATTTATTTAAAATAGCTTCTCTCTTTTCACCAAAAGTAGACAAATCTTGTTTGATTAAGTTTTCTTTTTTCAAACCTAAATCAAGACCTTTGATTCCGTCTTTAACCATTTGGTTAGAATCTTTTCCGTCTATTTCTGCTAACATTTGTAAAGATTCATCTTCCAACATGAAATCGATGAATGCTTTTGCAACTTCAGTGTTAGGTGAATTTTTGAAAATAGCTACTCCTTCTGGAACCCATGGAATACCATCTTCAGGATATACAACAGTTAAGTTGTTGTCTTTTGCTGTATCAAACGCTGATTTGTCAACTGGAATAATACCAATTCCAAATTCTCCAGCTGCTGTTTTTTCTTGAGGATCTTTTCCTCTTTTGCCGTAGAAACTGATGTTATCATTTAATTTAGATAAATAATCCCAACCTTTTTCTTCGCCGTATTTGTCCAATAATCCTTTAACTGCTGCATAATTTGTACCAGAAATTGAAGGATCACTCATGATTACTTCGCCTTTGTATTTTGGATCTGCTAATTCATCCCAAGTTTTTGGAACTTCTAAGTTTTTAGATTTTAATACTTCGTTATTTGCTAAGAAGCCAACAACTGTGATTCCTTTTGATAACCAATAACCATCTTTGTCTTTGTAATCGTCTGGAATTTGTTTCAAAGCTTCAGATTCATATTTTTCTAACATATCGTCTGATTTAGCTTTCATGAAAGCGTCGATTCCGCCTCCAAACCATACATCAGCCATTGCTTTACCTTCAGCCTTCGCTCTTGATAAAACTTCACCACTTGACATAGATAAGAATTCTACCTTAGCTCCTGTTTTTTCAGTGAACTTGTCAAATAATTTTACGTATTTGTCACTTGTAGCAACAACGTTCAAAGTTTTACCTTCAAACTTTTTTGCGTCGTCTGCTTTTTCTTCTGTTTTTGTAGATTCTTTTGATGTTGTTTCTTTTGAATTATCTTTTGATTGACAAGCAGTCAACGCAAAAATTAACATTAAAGAAAGACTTAACATCTTTAAAAATTTGTTTTTCATAATCCCTCCATATTTTTAAATTTTATCATTAGATAGTATATATTATTTTGAAATATTTTACAAATACACAAAATGACTCCAATTTTTGGAGTCATATCGTGTAAATTATTTCTCAATATATGATTTTATAAAGTAATTGCCGTCCTTGTTTTCAAGAGTAAGAGTCGCATAGTTATTTTTTAATATCAAATCATTGCCTTTGATTTCTCCTTCATTTGGATAAAAAGTTCCTATCGAAACATCGCTTACAAATGTATAATAAGCGTTGTTTTCTTTCAAATACAAGCATTTTTCTTTGCTTTTAACATCATCAGAAACAATACCTGCGTATTTTTTCAAAGTTGCATCTACAAGATTCTTGTCGATTTCTACAAGTGGCATATTTTTGCTTGAAAACTCGAATTCTGAAAAACTATCTAGTTTTTTCAATTTTTCTATTATAGCTTTATGCTCATCTGAATTTTCTTCATAATTTTTCGATGGAAAATATTTGATAAAACCATCCAAATCTATTTCTTTTGGATCGTTGTAACTTCCTGCCTTGAAGAAATTCGAAGTTATGTTTTTAATTTCATCAAATTCTGATCCAGGCCTTTTCTCCACAAAAACTTTTTTAATTTGATTTACCTCGTCATCTGTTAGCTTTCTATCTTTTCCTGCCTTTATCCCTTTGAAAGCTTCTTCAAAGTAATTTCCAACCCATTTTTGTTGTTCTTCAGTTAATTTGATATTTTCTTTGTTGTCTTTACTTTTATCGCAAGATGCTAGAAATATTATCGCAAATAATAAAACAACCGAAACTTTTAAAAATTTATGTAATCTTTTCATAGATACTCCCCCTTTATTTGGTTTATTTATACCCTGATTCCTTAATTTTATATCAAAAAATATCCCCTCAATAAAAATTGAGAGGATACCTAAAATTTAGAAGTTTATGGGATTACTTTATGATACTTGTTAATTGATTAATTACATCTTCAGATACTGATTTTTCTCCACCAATTACATAAGATTTGTTGAATTTAGTATCTTTGATGAATTGTTCTGCGTTTTGTCCTAATTTGTCTTTGTTAGTAAGAAGGATTGCGCCATTTTGTTTTGCTGAGAATGGTGCTGCAACTAATGCGTCTGCAAAGTTTTCGCCACTTGCTACTACGACAACTTCTTTTGCTCCAGAATATTTTGCAAGAAGAATACTTGTTTCGTATCTGTCAGCTCCGCCCATTCTATTAACTGTTGCCTTGGAGATTTTTTTGATGTTAGCTTTAGTATTTTCAGATACTGATTTTTCACCACCAGCTATATTTATTAATGATGCTTTTGATGATTTGATAACATCTTCAACTGATTTGTCTATAGCGTTAACTCTTACTAAAAGTATTGGAGCTTTATCCTTTTCTGCTGCGTTGTTAAGTGATAATGCATCGGCATAATTTTCACCACTCGCGATTTCTAATGTTGTTGTCTTACCGTCAATAAGTTTAGCTGCGATTTGTGCACTAGTTTTGTATCTGTCAGCTCCTGAAAGTCTGTCAACTTTGAAGTTTCTCTTTTCTAATTCTTTCTTCAATCCTTCATTTACAGATTTTTCTCCACCGATAATAGTGATTTCTTTTGCTTTTAATCTTGCGATTTCACTCATAACTTCCTTACTGATTGAGTTTGAAGATATATATAACAATGATGCATTGTTTGCTTTTGCAAAAGGTGCTGCAGTTAAAACGTCTGAGTAGTTGTTTTTGTTAGCTAATACTACTTTATTTGTTCCGTCTTTGAACATTTTTTTAGAAACTTCAATAGCAGTTTGTTCCCTATCTACCCCAGAAATTCTTTTAACATTTTCATTTGTTTTATCTGCAGTTGATTTCTCGATTTCGACTTGGTCAACAACTTTTAATGAATCAGTTTCATAAGTTGTAGCTACTATTGATTTGTCAGTCACTTTAACTTCTGTAAAGTTTGGTTTGTAATGTTGGTCTCTAACTGCCATGTAGTCTTTGAATTCTACTAAATCATAGTGTTTTGAACCTGATGCAGAGTTTGCAGTTAAATATAATTGTCCTTTTGGGTTTACATATTTTGATGGAACTTTACCTTCTTCTTTTGATTTGTCAGTAAAGTTTCTTTCGCTTTCAATAGCTACTCCGCCATTCATCATTCTACTTCTTGTGTAAACGTGGTCGTGACCGGATACTATTAAATCAATACCGTATTGTTTCATCAATGCTGGATATTCCGCTCTTCTTTTGATGATATCATCGTCATTCGCATGAGTTGCTGCAGAATAAATAGCGTGGTGGAAGCCAACTACTTTCCATTTGATATTTTGATTTTTTGTCATTTCAATTGCTTTTTCAATTGTAGCTTTGTGTTCAGCGGTATTCATGTTGTTAGAATTTAATTGAATGAATAGTGTATTATTGTACACGAAATAATAGTTGGAACCTGCTTCTGTAGCTCCTTCAGCTTGAAGGTTAGGAAGTGCAAAGTGTTGTGAATAAGAATTTGCTTGTGAATCGTGATTACCAATTATTGTTGCAAATGTAATTCCTTTTGCGTTTTCTCTTTCGATATATCCACTGTATTCTAATTCTGATTTAGATGTATATTCGTTGACTTGGTCTCCCAAACTGTACAAGAAACTCATTTGTGGAACTTGTTTCTTGATAGTTCCCAATGCTTTTTCCCATTTGTCTCTGTCTGCATAGAATTTACCAGCACCAATTTGAGGGTCCCCTGCTAATACAAATGTAAAGTCTCCTTTTGCTTGAGTTGTAAATTCGAATACTTGAGATTTTTTGCCATTACCATTGTAAACTCTGTACATGTATTTAGTGTTTGGTTTCAAGTTTTTGATATTTACTTGAGAGTTTGACATATCTTTAAGTTCATACAAATCTTTTAAAGCTTGATCTTTCTTATCTTTTTCGATTTTGACTTTTGCGTTTGATTTGTCATTGATATCAAATGTTGTGTTCTTGTCAGAAGTTACAGCTTTGATTTTCGTTGCATTTGAAAAATCTTTTTGATCATTTGCTTCTACTATTTCCAAATAACCTTGTTCTTTGCTCTTGCTGTACCAAGTGAAGTTTCTTTCACTTTGGTCTTTACCTATAGTCAAGATTGGAAATCTTATTTGAGATTCTTCTTGAGTTTGTGTTGCTGTTGTGCTAACATCATTTTTTACATTAGTTTCAGCAAATGTAGTTGTGTATGTAGCTGTTGTAGCTATAGAAAATACCATACCCAGTGCTAATAACGCTTTTGCCGTTTTGTTCATTAATTTTCCCCCTTAAGATTATATATAATTGATGAGAATAATGATGTCACTGGCACCATTATAATCACAACGACCGTACCTATCAGCCCTTTTGTGATTTCTACTGAAAAGAAATCAGAATTTACAAGCTGATTAAAACTTACTCCATGCGATATCAAAACCATAATCGTCACTAGAGAAGACCCTATAAATGCAAACACCAAAGTGTTTACCATTGTTCCAATAATATCTTTACCTATATTCATTCCGCTTTGAAAAAGCTTCCTGCTATCCAAATCTGTATTTAATGATTTAATTTCTTTCAAAGAAGATGAAATCGACACACTAACATCCATTGAAGCACCAAGAGATGCTATGGAAACTGCAGAGAATAATAAGTTCTCAATCCTAAGTCCCCATGTTTTTCCTACCAAAATCAAAGTTTCTACATTTTCCATATTGTGTCCAGAAACATACAAAACTTTTCCAATGATTTTGACCATAATTGCCGCTATCAAAAATGAAGTTCCTATCGATATCATATTTACCAAAGTCATTTTACTGTATCCATACAACACCACTAGAGAATAGACTGCACACAAAATTACCGTTATAATCGTAACCAAAATATTATTGTATCCATTCATCAAAAGCGCCACATCAAAAAATAAAATTATGTAAATACTTACAAATAAAGCTATCGCACTTTTGAGGCCTTTTATCCCAGCAATCACAGCCAAAAATATTACAAATAATGCTATAATCACAAAAATTCTTATACTTCTATCGTAGTTGTACACGGAATAGTAATAATCATCAGTTGAACCTGAATTTTGATTTTGAATTAGAATAACATTACTTCCTTTGTGAACTTTAATGCTGTGTGTGTTCACAAGTTCGTTATCAAACTCTACAACTTTTCCAGTTTTTAAAATCTTAGCTTTAATCTTCTGAACGCCGACAGGTTTAGAATTGTCCGGATAATCTAGCGATTCATCCACAACTTCCACAACCTTCGCCCTCAGATATTCCACACCCTTGTAACTAATCAAGCTTTCATTTACATCTAGCTTTCTATTAAAAAAGAAAATTCCAATCAATAGCAAGATTAAAATTACATTAACAATTTTCTTCAATATTTCATCACCTATTACATTGTACGATTAAAATATTAAATTTATGTTTTTCAAAGTTAATAAAATGTAAAAATTTGTTAAAAAAACATTAAAAAAAGCATATCATTTGATATGCTCATTAAAAATATTCTCACTGTATATTTTTGAGGCAAAAAAAGAAGTAACCGGAACCATTATAATCACAACGCTAATTCCAATTAACGCTTTCGTAATTTCCACTGCGAAAAAATCAGAACTTACAACTCTATTAAAAGTATTTGTTCCGTGCAATATAAAAATCATAATACTCACAAGTGATGATCCAATAAATGCAAATACTAATGTGTTGACCATTGTTCCAATAATATCTCGACCAATACTCATCCCACTTTTAAATAATTTTTTACTCGATACATCTTTATTTAACGACTGAATTTCTCTTAATGCAGAAGCTATCGATACACTTACATCCATTGACGCTCCCAAAGCTGAAATAGCAACAGTGGAAAACAGTAAATTTTCGATATTTAATTTCCATACCTTTCCTATCACTAGTATCAATTCCCCGACATTTTCCAGATTATACCCCGAAATATTAAGTCCGATACTCATTAGCTTAACCAAAATACTCACAAATACAAATGATACCGAAACAGAAATCATATTGATTAAACTCATTTTAGAATAACCATATAAAATCAAAGTGGAATATATTGTGCACAAAATCACAGTTAAAATTGTAATCACAATATTATTAAATCCATTCATGATAAGCGAAATATCAAAAAACAAAATTATGTATATACTAATCACAAGAGCAATCGTGCTTTTTATTCCTCTACTTCCTGCAACAAGTGCTATGAAAATTATAAATATCCCCATCCATAAGATTGTACTAAAACTTCTATCGTAATTATACATCCTGTAAAAAGTTTCAGAATTGTGATGAGGATTTCTACTTTTCGCCAGAATCACCTTGTCGTTCTTTTTTACTAAAACACTATGCGATGCTTCTAGTTTGTTCTCCACATCCACAATTTCTCCAGTTTTTCTAATTTTCGCTTTGATGTTTTGTATTCCTACAGGTTTTGAATTATAAGGATAATCCAGCGTTTCATCTACAATATCTACTACAGTAGCTTTTACATAATCAAGTTCAATTCCATCATAGCTTACCAAATGGTCATTATTTCCCCATTTTAAATTTATTATAAAAATCAGGGCCAAAATCAATCCCAAAAATATATTACAAATTTTTTTCAATTATTCACCAACTCCATTTATATATAATACTACAGTATATAATACTACAATTTCTTAGATTTGATAATTGGTTTCAATTAGACAGAATCACATATTAAAAACGAGCTGAATTTGAATCAGCTCGTTACTTTATTTTACATGCATTGTTTTGTTGCAATATTTTTGTACTTTTTTATCATGACTTATAATGAACACGATTTTATTGTCGATATCTTTAATAAAATTCGAGAAGAAATCTTCCTGTGATTCTGAATCCAAGTTGCTAGTTATTTCATCAAAAATATAAACATCTGCATCTCTCATAAGACTTCTAACGATGGATACTCTTTGTTTTTCTCCTCCCGATAAGTTTTCTCCATTTGCCAAAATTTCTGAATCCAAGTTTTTATTCTTCAACACAGGCTTCAAAACATCCATAGACAATATTTTTTCATCGATAGATTTGTCTTTTACTGTATCCACCAAAATATTTTCCCTCAAACTTGCAGGAATGATAAGTGGATTTTGTGGAACGTATGCGACCTTTTCTCTTAATTCATCCAAAGATAATGAATTAACTTCCTTTTCGTTGATAGATATTCCCTCAACATCTCTGATATTCAACAGCGAACGCAGTAATGTACTCTTACCAGCACCACTTTTTGCGTCTATGTATACGATATCTGAAGGATAAAATTCTTCATTAATTTCAAATTTGAACTCAGTGTCCAATATTTTCACAATAGGATTTTCAAACTTCACTTTGCTAATAGTATTTTCAACAGCAATCCCGTCTTTGTTTTCTAAATTATCTAAAATATTTTCCTTATAAAATCCAGAATCCACCTTCAAATTAGTTAAATCGATGTTTACTCCATTTAATGAATACAATGAGTCGAAGAATACATTGATTACCAAAGTAAACACCACAATTGAGTATAACTTAGCATTTCCAATGGTAACATTATAACTTATCCATATCAACAAAGCGTTTTGCACAAGCTCGTTAAACATTCTAATACTACTACTTGCTGCACCTGCGAATTGATTAACGCTTTTGTGTGCTTCAAAAATTTCCACGATTTTCTTGTTGATAAGATTATCAAAACCATCAAACTTGGAGTATTGTTTCAAAAAATCTGGATTGCTGTAAATATTGTTAAAGTCTTGGTAGTTTTTGGAAGTAATTGCAGATAGTGATACGCATTTTTCAGATAGTTTTTTATTGATTAATTTAAATCCAAAAAATGTAAATGGTATTATCGCTAATAAAATCAAACCATAATAAATATTTTGAATTGAAACAAAAATCAAAGCTCCAATAATTATCAAAATAGAACTAACCATTGTATTTACATCATCAATCAAAAAACTGTAAATAGAATTAGTCAACTTAGAAATCTTCGTAATCAGTGAATTGTTTCCCAAATTAATCATAGTGTCATACTTCACGTGAAATAAATCATGCATAAAATTATCCAAGTTTTCTGAATTCACATTCACCGCTACTTTTTCTTTTAACAAAATCAGCCCTATTTGAATAAAATAATTTAACACCATTATCCCAAACAATAAGTACAAATCACTTCTTTGAATGTTGGTAATATCTCTGAAGATCTTGTTACTTAAAAATGGTACGGACAACGTCGCCACAACCATAATTAAACTCATAATCAAAGATACTGCTATAAACTTGATGTTCTTTTTAAGAATTACTTTTATCATAATGCCCTCTCTCCTTCAATTTTATAATTCTTACCCAAAGCTACAATCAATTCTATTGATTAGAAAACGCTTTACTATTATTATACTCTTCAAAAAAAAATAAACAATGGTTATAAGCTTCTCGTTATATTTTCGGCATTTTTTACTCAAATTTTATCGAAATTTAAAAAGATTAACTTAAATCTCATAAAATGATATAATTAGAATAATATTAGGAGGAAATATGAAATTTATTAGCACTAGGGATAATTCAATAACTATCGATTCTCAAGAAGTAATCTTCAATTGTATAAATGATGATATTTACGTTCCTTTGAATTTAGATAATTTGTACGATATTGATGTGCTTAGAGATATGACATATAACGAACTTGCTATATATATTTTGAAGCATTTTTTAACTGATATTGACGAAGATTCAATATCAAGCATTGTAAATAACGCTTACGATGGAGATGAGCCTAATGTTTTTTTGAGAAAAACGAATGATAGATGCTACGTTGAACTTTTCAACAACAAAAGTCTGTCTTATAGGGACTTGTCATTGAGTATTATCTCTAAATTTATAGATATTAATTTAAATAATAATGAAGATGTGAAAAACTTATACCTGTTCACAGCTTCCACTGATATTTCTGTGTCCACGATTGAGAATTTTAAAAAGATGAACACAAAAGTTTTCGTGTTTTATCCAAATAATATCTCAGATATCGAAAAATCAAAATTATTATCCACGCTTTCCGATAATGTCTGTGCAATTGGCGTAGATGGCGATTTTTATGAGTGTAAAAAATTGGTGGATAGTTTGATAAATGATTCTGATATCAAAAATTTGATTGCACAAAAAGAATCGGTTATTTCTACGTGCAATTCTTTGAATATAATCAGAGTTCTCACTCAAGTTATTTATTATTTTTACAGTTATGTGACTATGGTAAAATACGGAGAGATAGAAGCTGGAAAAAGAATCAACGTAAGTATTCCTACGGAAAATTTCGGCAATATAATGGCTTGTTTTTATGCAAAAAGAATGGGACTTCCTATTAATAAAATAATTTGTGCGACAAAAAGTCCATTGTCTTTCAAAAAATTCTTGGATACGGGAGAATTTGTCTATGACGAAGTTTTCGGTGAAGAATCCACATCATTTGAAAGATTGGTCTTGGCGAATATCGAAAGATTGCTACATCATTTGATAAATAATCAAGATAGAATAAGAGAGATTTACACAGATTTTAGAGAAAAAAATAAATTCACTTTGTATCCTGAAGAACTACAAAAATTGAGTTGTATTGAAACGTACAGCATGACAAGTGATGAGGTCAGTCAGAAAATTTTGAGATTATTCTTAGAATGTCAGTATCCATTATCCCCTCAAACTGCAATGGCTTCTCTTGCCTACGACAAATATGTCATTGATTCTTATGACTACACTCCATCAATGATTATGGCTACAACTTCTCCATATTCATCTACAGATAAGCTTTTGAAATCATTCGGGTACAATGAAGATTTGGATATAAATATGGCTTTGGAAAAGTTAAACTCTTTTATAAAATCGCCTATTCCCGATAATTTACAAAATATCAAAAAAATTGACACTACGATTTTTGATTCAACCGAAATCAAAGATATAGTTTACAAAAAAATACAAGAAATGAATTAAGCGGCGCAAATTTCACGCTGCTTTTTGTTTTAAATACGCAATTAACGGATATATATTTATATGAGTAAATTTGAAATAAAACAAGGGGGCATTATGAACAATTTTACATTTTACAATCCTGTAAAAGTACATTTTGGTAAAGGTCAAGTTACAAATCTAGCCGATGAATTAAAGGATTACAATAAAATTTTAGTAACTTATGGTGGAGGAAGCATCAAGAAAAACGGAGTCTACGATGATGTTATGGAGAACTTAAAGGGCAAAGAAATTTTTGAACTTTCAGGAATCACTCCAAACCCTAGAACTGACAAAGTTTATGAAGGAATTAAAATCTGCAAAGAAAATGACATTGATTTTATACTGGCTGTCGGTGGTGGCTCAACATTGGACTGCTCAAAAGCTATCGCAATGGGTGCAAAAACTGATGAAGATTTCTGGGATTATTTCTTCGAAGAAAAAAACAAACCAACTGACGCTATCAAACTTGGAACAGTAATTACAATGGCTGGAACTGGTAGTGAAATGGACGGTAGTTGTGTAATTTCCAATATAGAAAGAAAGAAAAAATACGGCTACGGACACAGATTATTGTATCCAGTATTTTCAATAATTGACCCAACATACACATATTCACTTCCAAAATATCAATTAATCAGTGGAACATGCGATATGTTCAGCCACATAATGGAAGAATATTTTTCAGAACCAGATTATGAAAACACAACAGATAATATATCAGAAAGCTTGATGAAAACTGTAATCGACAGTATCAGAGTAGCTCTCAAAAATCCTGAAGATTACCAAGCTAGAAGCAATCTAATGTGGGTAAGTACACTTGCAATCAACGGACTTACTGCCACTGGTAAAAGCTCAGATTGGTTAAGCCACAAATTAGAACACACATTATCCGCATATTTTGATGTAACGCACGGAATGGGACTTGCAGTAGTTCATCCAAATTATTTGAAATTTGTCTACAAAAATCATTTGGAAAAATTCAGAAGCTTTGCAATCAACGTGTGGAATATAGATCCAGAAGGAAAAACAGATGAAGAATTAGCGCTAGAATCAATCGAAGCACTACAAAACTTCTTCAAAGAAATCGGAGCTCCAACTACACTTCGTGAAATTGACATTCCAAAAGACAAAATCAAAGAAATGGCTGAAAACACAGCTGCATATAAAACAAGCTACTCAGATTTGTCAACATCAGACATCGAAACAATTTACGATAACGCATATTAAAACTAAAATCTGCCTTGAAACAGGCAGATTTTTTAGTGAGATAAATATATGTGATTATTTCAAATCTACATTGTTTTATGATATCATTTATTAATACGGAGGTAATAAATGAATAATAGAACTAAAGGTATTATAGCAATATTATTGTCAGCATTTGGATTTGCTCTTATGAATTTATTCATACCACTTGCTGGAGATTTGCCAACTATACAAAAAAGTTTTTTCAGAAATTTGATTGCTTTTTTGGTGGCATTCGCGCTTTTACTAAAATCAAATAAAAAAGAAGAAGTAAAAGAACTTCACGATGTTAAATCAATCCCATGGAAAACTTTAATTTTGAGAGCAAGTTTGGGTACTGCAGGAATTTTTTGTAATTATTACGCGTTGGATCATCTTTTTATTTCTGATGCATCAGTTCTCAACAAACTAGCTCCTTTTGCGACTTTGATTTTGTCTTGGATTTTCCTAAAAGAAGATTTGAGAAAGGAACACATAATTTCGATTTTGATTGCATTTGTAGGGGTTTTGTTTGTTGTAAAACCTACACTACAAATCCAAGAAATCCTTCCATATTTAATAGGAATTTTGGGTGGAATTTGTGCAGGTGGTGCTTACACTTGCGTTAGAAAATTGAACACCCTTGGAGTTAATAGTTCGTTTATCGTGGCGTTTTTCTCGGGATTTTCGTGTTTGGTTTGTATTCCATTTATGATATTTAATTTTGTTCCAATGGGTACATCATCAATCCTTGCTCTTATCGGCGTTGGACTTGCAGCCCTTATCGGACAATTTGGAATAACATTAGCTTACAAATTTGCTCCTGCTTCTGAAATTTCAGTGTTTGATTATTCGACGATAATTTTTACAGGATTGTTCGGATTTTTATTCTTACATCAAATTCCTGATTATTTGAGTATAATCGGATATGTGCTAATATTCAGCGGAGCTCTAATTAATTTCATAAACAATCGAAGAAAACAAAGAATGTTAATAAATGAAAAATCTGCACGAGTATAATCTCATGCAGATTTTTTTAAAAAAAACATTTTTTTATTTTTTATCATATTAATAATTTCGCTATCATGCGTAATCAAAATCACTATTTTCTTTTTAAAATACAACTCATTTATCATATTCGCTATTTTGATTTTATTTTCTTCATCTAAAAAATTAGTAGGTTCATCTATTATATAAACACTCTTATCCGTATTTAATGCTAACTCTATTTGTGCTTTTTTCTTTTGTCCAGAAGAAAAATTTATTTTATCAGATAACAATCCAAAATTAGATATATTATAATCAGATGATATGTACACCATATCATAGTAGCTCTCTTTTAATATTCTTCCATTTATTAATATATCTCCATTGTATCTATCGGTATAATTCAAAATAGATTCTATCACAGTTGTTTTTCCTACACCATTATCTCCAGAAATTATATTTATATTTTTATTATCAAATTTCATAGAAATTTTTTCATTTAATACTTTCCCTTTATTACTCAAACATTCAAAATTCACCAATTCTATTTCTTTTATAATATCATAATTGTATCTTGTTTTTTTTACTTCCATAAAATTCAAAAAACTATTTATTGCTGGCTTTGCTGTTAAATATTGATTTCTTATGTCAAACAAATATTCTACTGGTGTCCAAAATCTAGACACATAAAGTTGTGTAGCATAAAAAGTACCTATTGTAATCATATTTTTATACACATAATATCCAGAAATCAAATACATAGAAATTATTACACCATTTAAAATAAAATAAATCATCATATTATTTACAAGAGATTCTAATTTATATTTTTTATTTAAGGTATTCTCATAATTTTCTAATAAAATTTTTATATCAAACATCTGCTTTTTTTTCAAAAGTCTTTCTGACTTTGTAATAGAATATTTATCTAGCAGATATCCCTTAATATCTCTATTATTCGTTAAATCCTTTTCTGAATAATCTGAAATCAAATAACCTAATTTATATGATATATATGCACCTACTGGGACTACAATTATCATAACTAATGCTAAGCTAATAGACAATTTTAACATTATTAAAAATATTGCTATCATAGTAATAATAGAAAATGCAATACTAATAGGTATATCTACAATAAAGCCTTTTATTAATGTAAGATTATTTGTTATTTCTTGATTAATTCTATCTCTATTAATTGAATGTTCTTTTACTCTATATGTATCCAAATTTTCATTTACCTCTTTGAAAATATTAGATATTGCTGATGTTTCTACTTTTTTACTGAAAATATCAAATATATAAGATACAACCTGAGTTAATACAAATAAGAAAACATCTATCAGTCCAAAAATCAACATATTATTAAAATTTTTATTCATTGCATTATCTATAAACTTTTTTGCAACAAGTGGAGATACTAAAAACAAAATTTTTAATAGACCATTTATCAAACAATAAATGGCAAGGCTTTTATTTGAAACATATCTTTTTAATTTCAACATTATTTATCACCTCCAATGGGTTTTCTATGTAAACACCAAATTCATTTGACAATTCAAACAAAAAATATAATTTATTCAAATAATTTATAGATTCATAATTACAATTTATTATAAATCTTTTCATTTATTATAAAAAAAAGGAAACATTTTGAACTGATTCTCAAAAATTAGATATAAAACCAACTTTAAGAATATTCGCTCATTTTTGCTTTCTCTTTTTTACAATTCAATATTTAAGCTCTTCTTGGGCATTTATCTTCTCCTCCACTGCCACCTTCTCTTAATACTGTAAACATAAATAAACCCACCTCCATTGCTAATTTAATCCTATCATATATATTATTTAATATCAAAATCATATTTACCCGCCTTGTGATTCGTAATGTTTTATTCCTCTTCTCCACATAAAATAAATTATTACGGAAAAAATCGCCATATAAACTATCTGTTCTAGCAACAATAAACTCATATTGTTTGAGTTTATTATGTTTGCAGGGATGTAATAAATTCCTGCAAGAGGGTTGTGTTTTATCATTTCAAATTTTCCGGAGAAAAATGCTAAAGGAACTACTTCTCCTGAAAATATTGCCAGAATATACCAGAAAATATCTCTGAGACTAAGTACAGATTTTAACCAAAATGTTAGTAATCCTAAAATACACAACACTTGAAACATCAAACAAAATCCTAGAAACAAGGATATTATAAAATAACCAAGCGATGCAAATGAAAACTTATTGAAATACAACTGAACTGCTATCCAAAAAGCTATCCCCAAAGGCATTGATATTACAACTCTTCCTAGAGATATGAAAAATCTAGTAATCGGATAATATATCGGCTTAGTTATCAGCGTGTCAATATTTCCCTTATTTATATCTTGAAATATGTAGTAAGTTTCAGCCATCGTATTTGATATTGAATTTTTCACTACCAAAATTGTTATGAAATACGCAATCACATCGTCAAAATTCATTCCTGCAATATCAGCTTGTCCTTTCATTATGAATTTCCACAAAAAATAATAAACAATGATTGTGATTGGTATGTACAATATGGAGGAAACAAAAGAAATAAAGTATTCTTTTGAATTTAGGTATTCTATTTTCAAAGACGCTAAGTATTTTTTCATTCTAACCTCCATTTGAAGAATATCTTCTAAGTCCACGATTGTACACAATGCATAAAACCATCAAACTCACTGCTAAAAAAATTAATATTAGAGGAAAATGTCTAGTAGGTTTTCCGCTTAAAGCTAGTGTTGGAACAAATGCTATCAATGAAACAGGAACTACATAAGTCAGAAATTTTCTCAAAAAATTCGGAAAAATTGTAGTGGGATAATTTTTTGAAAAATTAAAATTGAAAATCAAATCCCTTAATGTCGATATTTTTTCAAATCTTAAACTCAGCATCGTTATTGTCGCATAAATCGTTTGATAATACACGTTTCCTATTATTAAAAGAATTATCATCTTTAATACAGCTACAAAAGAAATCGCGATATCAAATTTCACTACTACCAAAATTATTCCAACAATTCCAAGCACTAGTTGTTCAATGAATGCAACAAGTGGAATATTTTCTATCATTATCATAAACAAAGTATTTTGAGGGCGATACAAATACCTATCCAAACTTCCGTCACGCACCAACCACTCAAAATCTCTGAGTCCGAAAAACATTTCTTCAATAGCTGAAGATAACATCCCGACCATTGCCAACAAATATATGAAAGATTTGTCGTATCCAAAAGATTCTACATTGTCAAATAACACAATCCAAAACAAAATCGTCGACAATAATTGGAAAAGGCTGTGAAAAAATATCATGATTATTTCATTTGGATAGGCAAACATCTTTTTCAGAGCGATTCTTAGAGAACAAGCAAATAATTTCATCATTCAACCCTCAATTTAGTTTTCAAAACATCTTCCAAGCTCAATTCTTCGATGGTGAATTCGGACTTAGAAAAGTTTGAAATATCTACACTATTTAACTGATCGGTTGTCAATAAAGCTGTCGCCTTCTCATTTTCGATGTCTGGATTAAAATCCTTCAAATAATTAACGTATTTTGAAGATACAGTTAGTTTTCTATACTTATCCCTATCCAAAAATTTATTGCACCTTCCATCGTAAATCACTTCTCCATGATTTAATACTATAATTCTAGGGCAAAATTTATCTATATTTTCTATCTCATGTGTGGTCAATATGATCGTAGAATTGTATTTTTGGTTTATCATATTCAAAAACTCAAATATATTTTCTTGAACCACAACATCAAGACCAATAGTAGGCTCATCCAAAAATATTGTTCGCGGCAAATGAATAAGGCTCACTGCCAATTCACACTTCATCCTCTGACCGAAAGACAATTTTCTTACAGGAGTATGTAAAAGTTGTGAAAGTCCAAGGACTTTATCAAATTCTTGTAATCTTTCCTCAAAATCCTTATCTGAAATTTCATAAACTTCTTTAAAATACTTGAAAGATTCTATCACATCAATATCGTAAAACATACACGAACGTTGTCCCATTGATACTCCAATTTCATTCAAAAATTGCTTTTTCCTGTCAGACGGAGTGAATCCATTCACTTTTATAAAACCATCTGTTGGATACAAAATTCCAGTCATCATTTTAATCGTAGTAGTCTTTCCAGCTCCATTAAGCCCAATGAGTCCGACCCTTTCTCCATCTTCGATTTTAAAAGAAATATTCTTTACTGCATTCACGATGGTTTTTTCTTTGTTTAATAAACTTTTTCTCTTAACTATTTCATAATCTTTTTTCAGGTTGTTTACTTCTATCATATTTCGCTCCATAATTATACTCTCAAATATAATTATAGAGCATATCCTAAAAAAAACAATTTCCTATAACAAATATGCAATAAAAAAACGCGAAATTAATCGCGCAATTTTAATCAATTTTCAATTTGTAACAAACTATACAATATATTCTATATCGCTCCAAGTGTTATTAGAAATACTTCGATATAAAGCAATGCGATATATGATTTTTGAAATTTTATCCTTGAAGCAAATCCCACAATACAAAATATCGACCACATTTTTAAAACATTAACTGTAACAGCAGGATCACTTGCTTGTAGCACAACCTTTATGCTAAGAAATATACTTACCAATAATATTGAGAATTTAAGTACATCTCCCATTCGAAATAGCGAATCTTTTAATTTGGTGCGGTTATTAAATATTAGCTTCCCGTCTATTACTACTGCTTTTCCTGAAAAATAATCGTGCAAATCTCCAATAAAATAAATCAAAAAATTAATAATTAGAGAAATACAAACTCCCACATTCAGACTGTTTAACACTAAGTTTGTATTTCGTGACCATAATAAATTCAAAACCAAACTAATCACAGAAATAATCAATAATATACTGATAAATGCTACAGATTTTTTTATGGAAACTGCTTGGAGAGCATTTTGCTTTTTTATAATGGATTCTAACTCCGTATCCTCCTCAGAATTATTTACAAATACAACATACACATTATTTTCATAAATCATCTGAGAATTAGTTTTCATGATTTGTGTTTTTTCATCTATATTTTTATCCAAGCGCTTACGTAAGACACAATAAGATTGTGGGGCTTTGTTTTCATCATAGCGAAACTTCAGTATATCCAAAAAACTTCCCACTGCACCACAAAAACTATAGCCTTTTATTGATTGTTCTTCCAAATATTTAGTCAATGCTGGTGTTTCGTAGAATTGATAGTTGTTATAAGTGTTTTTAGTTCCCATATTATTAACCTCTTTTAGTTTACATTGTAACTGGTACTAGTTTCCCGTCTTCTAATTTTAAAATACAATCGCTCATTTCGATAGCTTTACTTGTCAAATGATGTGTGATTGCTATTACTGTCAAATCTTTTTTCGAAAGTATGCATTGTTCAACAATATCTACGCTATTTTTATCCAATGAGGATGTTGATTCATCTAATAAAATACAGTCGAAGTCTTCATTTAGTAGTCTTGCAATGGCTATTCGTTGCTTTTCTCCACCTGAGATAGATTTGTCTTCGCTGGAAATTACAGTGTCAATTCCTTTTGGTTTAGAATTAATCAAAGTTTTTAATCCCAATTGTTCAATAATTGTTTTATCTACAGGTCTGTTGTCAAACAAGGATATGTTGTCTTTGATACTAGCTGTGAATATGCCAGTGTCTTGAGTTGCAAATCCGATTTTAGAATAATATGTGCTATCTGTAATATCTAAAATATTTTTATTGTTAAGCTGAACTTCTCCTTCCGTTGCAATTTCTTGTTTTTGCAAAATTTTAAATATGGTTGATTTACCCGTTCCACTTTCTCCAATAATAATGTATTTTTTGCCTTTTTCAAATGTAAAATCCAAATTTTTCAAAACGTATTTGTCACTTGTTGGATATTTGAACGAAATATTGTTTAATTTCAAATTATTAAATTCAAATTCATCTTCTCCTGCAACAGTTTTTTCTTCTGAGATGAAATTCATAATTTTGTTTTGGACTGGCTTTGCTGATTTAAAACTTGTCATTATATCTGTGAAATTCAACAACGGTCCTGTCACATAAGCCATAAGTTGACTTGATTCTATTACTTGACCAATGGTTATTCTGTCTTGAAATACTAGCCAAATTCCGACCAACATACAAGCCAAAAACATTGCCAATGAACTAGCAAATGATAAAACGTAAATAGTTTTGCTCAAAGTTTCCTTGGTATTTGATGCGTTACGATATTCAATGGATTTATCTTGGTTAATTTTTTGAAAAATAATTTCTCTTTTGAAAAACTTAATCAAATTAAAATTGTTCACGAATTCTTGCAAACTAGACGTGTATTCATTTCTTATATTCATAAGTTCTTCTTGTCTTTTTTCGATTAATTTTTCGAAAATAAATGGAACTGCTAATTGCACCACAGAAAATATTATTATTGTGATTGCCATTATTATGTCGATTTTGACAAGCAACACTAAGGATATTACGAAATTGAGAATTTCATGATATGAAGACACCATATTTTTGAAATAATCCATCTTCAAATCTTCCAAATCATTCAAAAACATTGATATATAATATCCGCTATTTTGTTTGGATATTTTGATTAGTGATTCGTCTGTTATACTGTTGAACAAATCATTTCTAACATTATATATACAATTATTCGTAAGTTCTACTGTGCTTTTTCGATATAATAAATCGGAAATACTCGCAAAAATTATGTACAACACAGAAATCAGAATTAATCGTGGCAAAAGTTGTTCTTCTCCATTAGTTCCTGCATCTGTTATAATCCTCAAAAGCCACGCCAATCCAATGTCAAATCCAACGGCTATTGGCGCTGTAAGAAGTGTTAAGTAGAATAATTTTTTATTGTGTGTAATGTAATTGAACATTTTAATCTCTCCCTTTAAAATAAATATATCACTTGTCTTATGTTTATTCAATGATTTATTTGATTATACACCGCGGATATTATTTCTCACATTTTTTCTGAATTTATGATATAATTATTTTGAGGTGAATATTATGGAAAAACATATTAAAACTTTAACACCTAACACTTTGAAAGAATCAGCTTGCAAAGGTGGTTGTGGTGAATGCCAAACTTCTTGCCAATCAGCTTGCAAAACTTCTTGCACAGTTGCTAACCAAGAATGTGAAAACGAAAATAGATAATCTTGTTTACATAATGATTGAAGACTTTTAAGTAAACAATCAGATATGCGATTATTAAATTAATGCCACTCTTTTGAGTGGTTTTCGTTTTTTATTGACTTAATTCGGAATTTTCTATAAAATAGTACGGTAGCTGAAAGGAGAATTATATGATACATAAATACAAAATGAATGGCCACAACATTGTTTTAGATGTAAACGGTGGAAGTGTCCATGTTTTTGACGACATAAGTTACGATGTACTTGATTATTACAAAGATTTAAGTGCAGATGAAATAGTAGAAAAATTAGATCAATATCCTGAAGAATCTGTCAGAGATTCTATCAAGGAAATTGCAGAATTGGAAAAAGCGAATATGCTTTTTTCATCGGATGATTATCTTCACATTGAAGATTTCAAAAAAAGAGAACCTGTGTTAAAGGCAATGTGCCTTCACGTTGTTCACGATTGTAACTTGAAGTGCGAATATTGTTTTGCTTCACAAGGTGATTTTGGTGGACACAAAGCCTATATGACTGAAGAAGTCGGCAAGAAAGCTTTGAAATATTTGGTTGACAATAGCGGTTCAAGAAAATTCTTGGAAGTGGATTTCTTTGGTGGAGAACCTTTAATGGATTTCGAGCTAGTGAAGAAATTAGTAAAATACGGCAATGAAATAGCCGATGAAAAAGGTAAGAAATTCAGATTCACAATAACTACTAACGGCGTTTTGTTGGACGATGACAAGATTGATTTTATCAACAAAAATATGCACAACGTAGTTCTTAGTCTTGATGGTAGAAAATCTGTCAACGATAATATGAGAAAAACTTTGAACGACAAGGGTTCTTATGATTTAATCGTTCCTAAATTCCAAAAACTTATTAAAGGAAGAAAAGGAAAATATTATTACGTAAGAGGAACTTTCACTAAGAAAAACTTGGATTTCTCAGAAGATGTAAAACATTTCAAAGATTTGGGATTTGAATTGTCAAGTATCGAACCTGTTGTAGACAGCGATTATGACGATTACGCTATTACTAAGGAAGATTTGGACACTGTTTTGAATGAATACGAAAAATTGGCAGTGGATTATGCAAAGGATCAAGTTAATGGTTCTAACTTTAAGTTCTTCCATTTTATGGTTGATTTGACTCAAGGTCCATGTGTAATAAAAAGAATGCAAGGTTGTGGAGCTGGATGCGAATACATTGCAGTAACTCCAGAAGGAGATATTTATCCTTGTCATCAATTTGTCGGCAACGAAAAATTCAAAATGGGAAATATTTTAGATGAAAATCTAACTTTACCAGAAGATTTGCGTGAAGAATTCTTGAATTGTCACGTATTTACAAAAGAAGATTGCAAAAATTGTTGGTGCAAATTCTACTGTTCTGGTGGTTGCCATGCAAATGCGTACAATTTTAATAACGATATTTACAAGCCATACGAATTGGGTTGCACAATGCAAAAGAAACGTACTGAATGTGCAATTATGGTAGAAGTGGAGAAAATGTTGAATGCGTAATTTGTATGAAAATCTGAGAAAAAGAAAAGAAAAAGTAAGCTTTCACATGCCTGGTCATAAGGGCAAGATGTTAGAAGGCATGAGCGATTTTCTTGAAAATATTTTGAAGATTGATGTAACTGAATTATCTGATACAGATGATTTGTACCATGCAAATACTATTATAGCTAAGGGCAGGAATAATCTTGCCCTTTTTTCGCATGCAAAATCATCGATGTATCTTGTTAATGGTTCAACATCTGGAATTGTCGCAAGTATAATGAGCGTATTAGATGAGAACGAAAAAATTTTGGTAGAGAAAAATTGCCACAAATCCGTAATCAACGGCGTACGACTCGCTCGTGGAGAATCTGTGGAGATTGACTGTGATGGAGTGTGTGAACAAGAAGTTTTGATAGAAAATTTGAAAAAAGATTCATCAATCAAAGCAGTTCTCATCACTCGCCCCAATTATTATGGGATTTATCAGCCAATAGAAAAACTTGTAGACTATTGTCACGAAAATAATATCAGGATAATAGTTGACGAAGCACACGGAACTCACTTTGCGCTTGAGTGTTTTGATAAAAATGCAATGCAGCTAGGCTGTGATATTTCGATTAATTCATATCACAAAACAATGCCTTCATTCACACAAACTGCTGCGATTAATTTCAACTGCGAAGATGAATTGATAGATAAAACTATAAGTAATCTACAAATGATCATGACATCTTCCCCATCGTATATTTTCATGACATCTGTGGAATATGCAATAGATTATTGCGCTAAAAATGAAAGCAAATATTCTGAATTAAAAGAAATAATAGATTGGTTTTATAGTGAGATTGAAGGCTTGGATTTCATAAGAAAAGCTCCTATTCAAAAAAATTGCAAGAGAGATTTTACAAGAATTGTCCTTCAATGCGACAATCCAAGTGATGTGAATGAGCATTTGATAAAAAACGGAATTTATATTGAAATGATAGACGACAAAAATCTCGTATTGATTTCAACGATTGCAGATGAGAAAAAAGATTTTGAAATTTTGCTGGAAGCTTTTCGTTCATATGAAAAATCAGACTCTACGAAAATTTATAAAACATACGATTATTTACTGAACAAAAAGATTACCAATGATATCGTGATTTATCCACCGGGAAAGATTTTCGCTAAGAAAAATTCCACAATTAATCAAGAACAAATCGATGAGCTGAATGATTTATCATCAAAGGGCGTAAATATTTTATTAAAATAGCTTGACTTTTTTATTGTAACGGTGTATTATTGTTATAGAACAGATGAGAAAGGAGATAATATGCAATTTGATGATAATAAGCCTATCTACATTCAAATCGTAGATTATTTTAAATACAAAATAATTAGGCAAGAATTAAAGTCTTCTGATAAAATTCCTTCTGTCAGAGAAACTGCGAAAGAATTGAATGTAAATCCTAACACAGTTCAACGTGCTTATGCAGAGTTGGAAAGCTTTGGAATTACTATGAGTAAACGAGGACTTGGTTCATTTGTTGATGTAGATGAAGATAAATTAAAAGCTTTGAAAAATGATATGGCACAACAATTGATAGATGATTTCTTAAACGAAATGTATCAAATGAATATGCCAAAAGAAAAACTAATGGAACTTATAGATGAAAGGTGGAAAAAATGAGCGTACTCGAAATAAAAAATTTGTCGAAAAAATACGGCAACAAACAAGCACTTAAAGATGTATCATTTACAGCCGAAAAAGGAGAAGTCATCGGACTTCTAGGTCCAAATGGTTCTGGCAAGACAACTTTAATCAAAATTTTAGCTGGAATAATAAAAAAATACGAAGGCGAAGTTAAAATCGATTCACAAAATGTTAATTACAAGACAAAAGAATTCGTAAGTTATTTGCCGGATCGTTTTTTCCTAGATCCTAACCTTACAATCGCTCAAACACAAGCATTGTTCGAAGATTTTTATTCCGATTTTGACGGAGAAAAATTCACAAGTTTTATTGAACAAATGAGTTTGGACAAGAAAATGAAAGTCAGCAATCTATCAAAAGGTATGACCGAAAAATTGAACTTGGCACTTGTGTTATCACGTCACGCTAAGCTTTTCATAATTGATGAGCCTATCGCAGGAGTTGACCCTGTAGCTCGTGAACAAATTTTGGATGCAATCATTGATAACATCGACCCTGACTCCACTCTAGTGATTACTACTCACTTGGTTAGAGATATCGAAAGAATTTTCGACAGAGTAATCATGCTCAACAAAGGTTCTGTGGAATTAAATGATAGCGTAGAAAATTTGAGATCAACTTACAACAAAGGCATTGAAGATGTGTACAAACAAATTTTTGGAGGTCACCATGCTTAAACTTTTAAAACACGATTTAAAAAACAACTTGAAATTATGCTTGATATCATTATTTGTCGGATTGTTGGGAAACAGCTTGTTATATGCATTATTTAAAAATTCAATAATCGCAAATACTCAAACGATGGGATTTATCGAAATGCTTTTCTTGATTTTATGTATCCTTGCAGTTTTTGGAAGTTTCTTGGCATTGACTGTACAAATAGTTATGGTGTTCAGACGCGATTACTATTCCGACAGAGGCTATTTGATGTTCACACTTCCTGTTAAAAGCAACGACATTTTAATGAGTAAACTATTATTCGCTCTTATTTGGACAGTAATATTTGCAATAGCATTTTCTTTAATAAACTTCTTGGGAATGTATTTTGTTGGTGAATCGAAATTCTTAGAAATGATTAAATTGGCATTTAATAATCCGTACTTTACGATTTCTCCATTTACATTCATCATTTTGACTGTAAACTTTATTATAAGTACATTTATAGGATATATTGTAATGTATTTCTCAATAGTTGCTACGAAATCATTGTTTCCATCAAACAAAACTGGTTACTCATGGATTATAATTATGATTGTGATTAACGTGGTTATATCCCTAATCGACCAAGAAATATTCGCAAGATTCCCTTATCTAATCTCATATGTAGGTGAAGGAATCGTAGATGCTAGCGAATTAATAACGCTAAAAAATTCAGATACAATTACAATGAACACATTCACAAAAATAATGGGAATACCAATTACAAGCACTATTATTTGGATATTGACAGGACTTGGCTTATACCAAGCGTCAATAAAAATGATGGACAACTCAATAGATATTTAAACGACAAAAAGCCTCATAGTGAGGCTTTTTTTAAATTACAAATTGATATATTAGTCCTATCGTTGCGCACACGCCGATTATCTTAATAATAGAAACTTTTTTATAATACATTACAAATCCCACAACAAATGAAATTAGAGCGACAATGTTTATGTTTGTAGTATTAAATGTGCCATTAAACACTGCCGATTCGAACAAATCGATAAATGCAATGAATATCAGTGCTGCAACTGCAGGTTTGATCCCTTTTAGTATATAATCCAAAAACTTTAATTCTTTTCCCGAGAAAATCAACTTAGACAAAGGAAGTAGAATTATCAAAGCTGGAAACACCAATCCAGTAGTTGCTACAACAGCGCCCAGCACGGAATATATTTTCATTCCAACAAATGTCGCTGAATTTATCGCTATTGGTCCTGGAGTCATTTGAGAAATCGTAAGTACGTCTGTCAGTTCTCTGAGACTGATCCATTGATTTTCATTTACGACAAAATTTGTGATAAGCGGAAGTGTTGCATATCCTCCACCAAATGCAAATAATCCAACTTTAAAAAACACCCAGAATAATTTAATCAAAATCATATTTGCCACCTACAATCTTTGAATACATTACCCCGATACAAGCACATGCAAGTAAAATTATCGCAACATTTATGTTAAATACAAATCCCATTACAAATGCTAAGATCATTATTCCAATTCCAAGTGCTCTGTCTTTTTTCAAATTTGATTTTGCCAAATCCACAACAGTTAAAAGTAATATCGCACTGATTGCTCCACTCATACTAATAAGCATCATATTGATAAATGGATTGTCGTGAATTTTGTTGTAAATTAAACTTATAATCGAAATAATAACCAAACATGGAAGAGTCGCAGCCAATACACTTGCGATTGCCCCTTTTGTTTTATTAATCCTGTATCCCAATAAAATCGACGTGTTAATAGCCATCGCTCCTGGACAACTTTGTGCCAAGGCGATTATCTTCATCATTTCGTCGTCGTCAATTATTTTTTTATTCTTAACAAACTCATCTCTAATTATAGGAACTATTGTGTATCCTCCGCCAAATGTTACGGCATTAATTTTCAGAAGAGTTTTAAATAAATCTATGTTTTTCAAAATTATCACCTAGATAATATTATCCTATACAATAAAATTTTTTTCAAATCAAAAAACCGAATCTAAATTAATAGACTCGGTTTGAATTCTGATTTTTAAATTAATTTGCTTTGTCGATTGATCCAAAAATTTCCATTTTTTCTTTAACTTTTGCTTTGATTGCTTCGTAGCCTGGTTTCAAAACTTTTCTTGGGTCAAATCCTTTCTTTTCTTTGTCTTTATTTTCTTCGAAATATTTTCTAGTTTCTTCTGTAAATACGATTTGACATTCAGTGTTTACATTGATTTTGGATACTCCTAAGCTGATTGCTTCTTTTATCATATCAGTTGGAATTCCTGTTCCACCATGAAGAACTAGAGGCATTTCACCGATTTCTCCTTTGATTTCTCCAAGAGCATTGAAGTCTAATCCTTTCCAGTTTTCAGGATAAACTCCATGGATATTACCAATTCCTGCTGCTAAGAAATCTATTCCCAATTCAGAAATTCTCTTGCATTCGTTTTTGTCGGCGATTTCTCCTTGACCGATTACTCCGTCTTCTTCGCCACCGATAGCTCCAACTTCTGCTTCAACGCTGATTCCTTTTGAGTGAGCAAGTTCAACTATTTCTTTTGTTTTTTCTATATTTTCATCAATTGGATATTTAGAACCATCAAACATTACTGACGTAAATCCTGCTTCGATACATTTTTTTGCTCCTTCGAATGATCCGTGGTCTAAGTGGATTGCTACAGGAACTGTTATGTTTAATTCTTCAATCATTCCTTTAACCATTCCTACAACTGTTTTGTATCCGCCCATATATTTTCCAGCGCCTTCGCTAACTCCCAAAATAACTGGTGAGTTGTTTTCTTGTGCTGTTTCCAAAATAGCTTTAGTCCATTCTAAGTTGTTGATGTTGAAATGACCTACTGCGTATTTTCCTTTTAATGCATCTTTTAACATTTTGTCTGCTGCTACTAACATAATTTCCTCCTTGAAAATTTGAAAATTTGTAAATTACAATATTATTATAACATTATTCTGCTTTTTGTTTCCACAATCCATAAATGATTGCTGAAACCAATGATCCCACTGCTACAGATAATACGAAGAACAACGCCTTGTCTACAGATTCCATAGCTGGTAAAATGAATATTCCTCCGTGTGGTGCTGGAGATTTTATTTCAAATGCTTGTGTAAGTCCACCTGCAATTGCACTACCTATTACAGATGACACAATCACTCTCAATGGGTCTTTTGCTGCAAAAGGAATCGCTCCTTCTGTGATAAATGATGCACCCAAAATATAGTTAGTGACTGCTGATTTCTTTTCTTTTTCGTCAAATTTATTTTTAAATAGACTAGATGCTAAAGCTATTGCAAGTGGTGCAACCATTCCTCCAGCCATTGTAGCTGCCATAAAAGCACCATTACCAGTATCTGTGAATACTCCTATTGAGAAAGTGTAACTTGCTTTGTTAACAGGACCACCCATGTCCACACTCATCATCGCTCCAAGCAATGCTCCAAGTAAAATTGAGTTTGTAGTTCCCATGTTTGCCAAAAATCCGTTGATTGCTTTGTTAATTGTAGTAAACACTGGAGATATTACGAAAATCATACCCAAAGATGTTAATAGCAATCCAAATACCGGGAAGATTAACATTGGTTTAGTCCCTTCAAGTGATTTTGGAAGATTTCTAGTAATTTTCTTCAAAAATAAAATAACATAACCTGCTAAGAAACCACCTAACAGTCCTCCCAAAAATCCTGCGCCTTGTCCTGCAATGAAACCTGCAACCATACCAGGCATTAACGCCGGTCTATCTCCAATACTCATAGCAATGTATCCTGCCAAAATTGGAATCAAAAATCCAAACGCAGCTTTTCCACCTACGGAGAATAAATTGTAAATTGGTGAAGTATCAGAGAAAAATCTTTCAACCAAGAATGACAACGCCAATAAAATTCCACCACCAACTACAAATGGTAACATATGACTAACGCCATTCATAATATCTTGGTATAATTTTGATTTCCAATTTGTCGTTTCTTCTTCAACTTCTTTTGACTCCGATTCATCTGCATGATAAATCTTCGCTTTGCCCTCTACTATTTTTTCAATCAAATCTTTTGGATTTCTAATCGCATCGGAAACAGGACATTCAATTACATTCTTGCCATTAAAACGTGCAGTTTCTACTTTTCTATCCGCAGCTATAATAATTCCCGTAGATTTTTCGATATCATCAGCTGTTAATTTGTTCTTAACACCATCAGATCCGTTTGTTTCTACCTTGATGTCAACTCCCATTTTAGATGCTTGTTCCTTCAAAGCTTCTTCTGCCATATAAGTGTGTGCAATTCCCGTTGGACATGCAGTTACAGCTAAGACGAATGGCTTTTCTGTATAAATCGAACTAGTTTCTACTGGTGCTACTTTCGGCTCGGATTCTTCTGCGTAATCATCAATGGTTTTGTAAACTTCTTCTGGAGATTCTGCTGCTTTTAATCTATCGATAAATCCTTCTTTTAATAAAAGCTTGGACAGTTTCGCCAAAGTTTCAATGTGCATTTGGTTTTGTCCTTCAGTTGCTGCAATCATGAAAAATATATAAGTATCTTCTCCATCTAACGCTTCATAATTCACGCCAGTTGTACTTCTAGCAAATACAATCGCAGGTTTATTCACTGCAGATGTTTTCGCATGAGGCATAGCAACTCCTTCCCCAAGACCTGTCGAAGATTCCAACTCTCTTTTCATAATTTCAGATCTAAATTTTAGTACATCATTAATAACATTGTTTTCGTACAATTTTTCAATCATCTCATCTATAACATCTTTTTTTGTTGTAGATTTAAGATTCATAATCATTAGATCTTTTGAAAGCAAATCTTTAATTTCCATTATTTTCCCCCATATTTATTATTTTTAATTTGCCAAATATTTCATTTATTTGATCCTTTTCTCCCATATCATATGAGAAAACAGTCGCAGTCGCACTAGCCACAGCCATTTTGAACATATCTTCTTCACTCATTTCATTCATATAAGCGTAGATAAATCCTGCAACCATACTATCTCCAGCGCCAACACTGTTGATAACTTCTCCTTTTACAATTGGAATGTAAAATGAATTATTTGCACTCACAAAAATCGCACCATCACTTCCCAAAGAACATATCACATGCTCTGCTTTTGGAATCATGGTCGATTTTATATACGAAATTATTTCTTCTTTTGAATTAAACTTGTCTCCGTAAATTTCTTCTATTTCTGCTTGGTTGGGTTTTAAGAGCAAAGGATTATAATCTAAGCTTTTCAATAACACATCACCAGTTGTATCCAATGTGAATCTGGTATTTGGAGATAATTTTTTTATCATCTCAATATAAATATCCTTGTCCATATTCGCTGCCACAGATCCGGAAAAAGATACTATTCCACCATCAATTCCAGAAAGTTTTTCGTAGAAGTCTTCTAATTCTTCTTGAGAAATATCTGGCCCTGGTGCGTTAACTTCTGTTTCAGAATCCATTTTTAATTTTACATTAATTCTGTTGTTTCCATTAATTTTTGTAAAATCGTGGAGAATTTCCATCTCATCTAATAATTTTTTGATGTAATCCCCTGTAAATCCTCCCAAAAAACCAATATTTTGGGTTTTTACATCCAAATTATGTAGCAATTTGCTAACCATAATTCCTTTTCCACCAGCATAAAGCTCCGTCACTTTTGCTCTATTTGTTTTTCCATTTCGAAAATCATCCAATCGCATTATGTAATCAATCGAAGGATTTAATGTCACTGTATATATCATATAATCACCATACTATATATACCCATTTGACACATTAATAAAAAGATAAGACAATATATTTGGTGATAAAATGAAATACGTAAAAAATGTTACAAAAATTGGGAAATTAGACGAATTTACTCATGTAATTTTGGTTAGCAAATCTCCAAGAAGAAACGAATTATTGAAAAATATTTGTGAATTTGAAAGCACATCTACAGATATTGATGAGAGAAAAATAGAAAAGTTAGCTTATGAAAAATACAAAGACCGTGAAACTATAGAAAAACTTGCACTTGTTTGCTGTGAAATATCCAAAGCAAAAATTCTTCCATTAGAATTAAAAGAAGACACGCTCTACATTTCTTCTGACACAATCGTGATTAATGATGGAAAAATTTTGAACAAACCAAAAAATTATGATGAAGCGTTGGATATGCTAACATCCTATCTTGGAAAAATTCACACAGTTGTGACATCTGTTTGTTTGAAATCCAAAAATTACGAAGAAATATTCTACACTTTCAGTAATGTAAAATTTTCAGATAAAACAGATAAAAATATCCAATTAATCAAAAAATACATCGACGAAGGCACAGTTTACGACAAAGCTGGTGCGTACGGAATCCAGGATTTAAATCCAGTTCTTATAGAATACATCGAAGGTGATTTGAATACAATAATAGGCCTTCCTGTCAGTGAAATTAACAAAAGGATTTGCAAAAATTAAAGGAGACAAATATGCAAAATGTTTTAATTAGCGCTTGTTTATTGGGAGTTGATTGTAAATACAACGGTTCTAATAATAAACTAGACGAAGAAACTATCAATTTACTCAAAGAAAAATACAATTTAATTCCAGTATGCCCAGAAATTATGGGTGGAATGCCAACTCCAAGAAATCCTGTTGAGATTAGTGATGGGAAAGTTTTTGATTATGACGGAGAAGAATTTACAAAAGAGTTTGAAAAAGGAAGCGAAGAAGTGGTAAAACTTGCCAAGTTATACGATGCTACAATCGCCATCTTAAAAGAAAATTCTCCATCATGTGGAACTAATTATATTTACGATGGAACTTTCAATCATCAAAAAATAAAAGGCATGGGGATTGCTGCTCACAAACTTTCAAAAGAAAATATAAAATTATTTAGTGAAGAAAATGTTAAAATATTACTGTAAAATATAAAAATATTACTATTTGTTTGATTTTTTTAATTTGATAATCATTTTTAGTTGACAAATTGAAATATCGTAGTATAATGATAATAGATATCAATTTATATCAAACAAACCCCTTGTAAGATAAAATTGTACTTAAGAATCACGGCTCCCCCTAAAGCCGTGATTTTTTTTTCATGGAAAAAGCTACGCAAAATTTTTGCGTAGCTTTATGCTATATTAGTCCAAGTGCAAATTGCATTGCTATTGAAACTATAGTGATTCCAATCCAGCAACAAAATCCAAGAAGGATTGGTTTGCCACCTGTTTTTATTAATTTTACAATATCTGTTTTAAATCCAATTGCAGCCATTGCCATTACAATGAAAAATTTGGACAATTCTTTTAATGGATTAAAAACTTTCGCATCTACTCCCATTTTCAAAGCAACTGTAGTTATAATACTTGCAAGAACGAAATACAAAATAAACATAGGAAATATTTTTTTGAGTTCAACTTTTTCTGATTGTTCTTGTTTTTTAGTTCTCAAATACGACAATACCAAAGTGATTGGAATAATCGCTAATGTTCTAGTCAATTTTACAGTAACAGCTTTGTCCAATGTTTGTGTTCCCAAATTGTATAATCCATCCCAAGTTGCGGCTGCCGCTGTTACTGATGATGTATCATTTACAGCAGTTCCTGCAAATATTCCGAACGCTTCTCCAGAATTAGTGGAAAATCCAATCACGCTTCCCAACAACGGAAAAATCAAAGCCGCAATTACATTAAAGAAAAATATTACAGAAATTGCCTGTGCAACATCTTCATCATCAGCTTCTATTACTGGAGCAGTTGCTGCAATTGCTGATCCACCGCAAATTGATGATCCAACTCCCACTAATATCGCAATGTTTTTCGCAATATTCATTTTCTTTGCAAGTACATAAGAAATAATTAAAGATGTGGAAATAGTTAGTATAATTATTGGCAATGATTGTTTTCCAGTTTCCATTACAACCGCCAAATTCATTCCAAATCCAAGTAAAATTACAGCATATTGCAATATTTTTTTAGATGCAAATTTCATTCCAACTTCAAATTGTGATTTGTCTTTAATAACATATCCCATAACAATCCCAACCAAAATCGCTAGAACTGCACCACCTATTACAGGGAATTTTTTGCCCAAAAAATGGCAAGGAATAGCTATTAAAAGGCAAAGCAATAATCCTTTATAATTTTTATTTAACCAATTCATAATTCCTCCAAAATTTAAATTACTTATATATTTTAACTCAAAAATTTTTCTTGTAAAGTATAAAAATAAAAAAACACCACGATAAATAATTTACCGTGATGTTTGATTTATTCTTGAACTAACAAATAGTCGCTGTCAATATTTTTAACATACAATACTTCGTCGAATTTTTCCTTTATAAATGGATTAACGTCCTTAGCACAGTATATTGATCCATTGAATCTCAAGATGAAATCTTCTAGCAAAATATTGCCAGTATTTTCGTCCAAATTTTCAAACAAATTAACTACCATGTTAAATTCAGAATCTTGATTGATTATTCTCTTATATCTGATTAAATTCTTATCTCTATCACTATATTCAGAATATCTTTGTTTTGAAGTCAATTCTTCATCGAATATTTTTAACAATGGTGGGATTTTCTTATCCGCAAAAGAATTAAACAATGTAACATTATTTCTAAAATCAGTATCGAAGATGTAACTTTCATAGTAAGTTACTAGCAGGTTTGATGACAAATCAAACTCTTCTAATGGCTCATTATTTACCAAAATCATTCCACTTTGCGGAGACAATGTCTGAATAAATGATTTTGCTAGTAAGTTTACAACTTCTTCATTATCACAAATAATTAAGTATTTTTTGTCAGTATAAAATGTGTAGTTGATCTTAACTTTAACATTTGAAGAATACAATTTCACATCTCTGAACTCAATGTCTTTTATGTGTTCTACAATTTTATCTGATTTTTCTTGATTTCCAAAAATTTCTTCCATTTCGAAAACTTTTTGCTCAGATTGCACAATCATAGATCGTTCTTTTACGATTTTTTTAATCATATGATACAACAACATAATTAAACTTATAAGAATGATAACTTCACCGGTGCTGATTTGTGGCTGTTTAATAATATAAATCAAACTAATTATAAAATATACTCCGATGAATAATAATTTCAGATTGTATTTTGTGAGCTCTTGCTTGTCAAGTTCCGTCACTTTTTCTGATATGTCTTCTATTAATTTACTGTGAACAACTTCAAGCGCTTTGTTAGCCTTTGAGTTGATGACTTTCTTGGAATTTAACATATCATCTAGAAAATACACGTATCTTTTTCTTAAATTCGATGTATTTGTTTTCTTTTCTATTATTGATTTGTCGATTCTCACATTGATTAAACTGAAAATCAACACTCCCACAGTTATAATTGACACCGGAATAAATGAAACGCAGTATCCTGTTGTAACAAAAACTGAAATCAATAAAATTGCATCAGATATCAACTCCAATGTCGGAATAATGTAGTATTCTTTTAAGTAAAGTGATGTCGATGTGATGTCATTCGAAAAAGTTTTTTCTTTTTGTTGTATTTCATAAAAGTTTTGTGAAATCACATTGTGAAACAAATCTTGCTTGAAACCTTCTACAAAAGAAAGTCCCATATTGTAAATCGTCCTGTCCTTGAGATAATTTATTCCAGCGAACAAAATCAATGAAACACTAATAACAATCAATGATAAGGTCTTGTTTTCAATTTCGAATAATCTTTTGGTAAATACTATAGCCACCGACATGAAACACGACAACAAAATCGTCAGTAAAATTTGCACCAGCAAATTTATTTTTTCTCTAAAAATATACTTGTTCATACTTTCCCTCTTATAATACAAAATAGAGCTTTCGCCCTATTTTGCATTACTCATTTTCTTTTTTCTCCAATGATTTAAATACATTGCCCGCATTGTAAGAACTTCTTACGAATGGGCCGCTCTCAACGTGTTTAATTCCTATTGATTCACCGTATTGTTTGAATTCGTCAAATTCTTCCGGAGTAACGTATCTGTCCAACTCAGCATGTTCCAATGTTGGCATCAAATATTGTCCAATTGTAACTATATCTACTTTTAATTCGTTTAACTTGTCTAGCATTTGATGAACTTCTTCGTTAGTTTCTCCAAGTCCAACCATAAATCCAGATTTAGTTACAAGGCCTTTTTCTTTGGCATATCTTAAAACTTCAAAAGAATTATCCAAGTTTCCTTGTGGTCTCATTTCTTTGAAGATAGAACGAACTGTTTCAACGTTGTGATTTAATACATCTGGTCTTTCATCAAAAACAATATCCAACAATTCATGCTTTGCGTGCATATCAGGAATCAAAACTTCAACTAATGTTCCTTCGTTGTGTTTTCTAATTTCCTTGATTACATTTTTGAATTGAGTTGCGCCTTCGTCTTTTAAATCGTCTCTGTCAACTGAAGTAATAACAGCGTATTTCAACCCTAATTGTTTCACAACTTTTGCAACATTTTCAGGTTCCTTTTCGTCAACTTCTCTTCCTCTTCCAGTAGTTACGTTGCAATATCTACAGTTTCTAGTACAAATATCTCCTAAAATCATAAATGTAGCTGTACGTGATTCGTAGCATTTCATTCTGTTAGGACAATTTGCTTCCTTGCAAACTGTGTTCAATTCAAATCCATCTACTAAACTTTCTACTTCGTGAAGGTTTTGGCTACCTTCGATTTTTATTCTCATCCATTTTGGTTTTCTAATCAAAAATATCACCTAAAAACACTTTCTCATCCATTCCAACAATGTATTCTCCAATATTAACATCATTTAAAACATTGTGGAAACCATCTATTGTCATTGCCTTTCCAACAAACATATCGCATAATTCTGAAATATCTTTGTTAGAAAAGAAATCTCCTTCTATTTTAAAACTATCAATCAAATTATCCTTGATGTTGTAGCTGTATTCCACAACTCCAAACTTATGCTTTCTTTGATAATTTGCAGTAGTTTCTCCTTTTGAATATATAAATTCTTCATTTTTGAATAAATCAATGTATCCATTGACCTCTTCTTGTTCAGAATCGTTTAATACATATTCTTCTAAGTTATTATCTTCAATGATACCGTTTTTGATTTTATTGAAAAACTCACCGTATTCCATATCAATCATATCATTAATAGTTGTGATTCTGGATTCTACGGATTTAATGGCTTTTCCTTCGAATTTTATCTTTTGTGGAGTAAGTGAATTCATCATTTTTTCCACTCCAATATCGAATAGAATTGTACCGTGGTGAACCACCATGCTGTTTTTCATGTATTGTGCATTGCCGCTTATTTTCTTACCATCAATCAAAATATCATTTCTACCGCTGAATTCTGGATTAAGTCCCATTTTTTTCATTTGATTGATTATCATATTAGCGAAATGTTTGAAGTCATTTGCGTAGTTTTGACTTTCAATAAAAGTGTATTGCATATTTTTTTCATCAGTATATATGCAACCACCGCCAGATAACCTACGAACTAGATTAATCCCATTTTCTTCAGTGTATTTCAAGTTAACTTCTCTGTAAATATTTTGATTCTTTCCAAGTAAGATTGAATCCTTATTTCTCCACAAAATAAACACTGGAATGTTATGCTTTGCGAAAAAATACTCAACTGCAAAATTGTAATACGGATCTACGCTGTCATTATTAAAATAATATTTCATTTTCCCCTCTAAATATCGTATAAATTTAAACCTGTTTCAGAATCTTTGAATCTATCAACTTTTTCGTCTATTTTATTAATTATGATTTCACAAGTTGCTGATATGATAGCCTCGTTCAAATGTCCGCCGTGAACATTCAAATTCTCATCTGCAAATGTAATGTGCATGTGCAAGTAAGGTTTGTCATTCATAGTAGATATATTTCCAAGAATGCTTGTGATTTCCATCTCTCCTGTAAAATTTTTCTTAGTGTATTCTTGTTTTTCGACACTATATAATCCCACAGTTATATTATCGCTGGCGCCAATTCCTGAAATAGAACCATTTTTTAGTTGAAGTTTGTCAACTAATTCGAATAATTTTTCTACAACGTCTTCGCCCTTTTCGATGCGGACTAAAACATTATCATAATATTCTCTATATTTCAAATCATTAACCTCCTGTAAAGTTCATACAATCTAATTATACATTTAATTTCTTTTTGTTTCAATTTTAAAAACTTGCGATTGATTTCATTTTTCCGAAAATAAAATTTTATACTATAATAGAAGTAAGAATTAAAAGGTGGATAATATGAAAACAAAACAAGATACAAAAACAATTGTAAAATTCAGAGCAAATGGAGATATGGGAAATTTTTACGGACTTCTTCACGGAGGAGAATTATTCAAAATGATGGACACAATCGCAGGTGTGTGCACGAGAAGATTTTGTTCCAATAAAACATTGACAAAAGCCGTAAATAATTTGACATTCAACGCTCCAACAAAATTGGGAGAAATTATAAAAATCACAGCGATTATAGATTACGTTGGAAAAACTAGCATGGAATGTTTCGTTCGTGCAAAAGTTGAAGGCACAGATATCATAAAAGCTTCAGGATATTTCACAATGGTGAGTGTAAACGAAGACGGAGAATCTGAAATGGTAAATGAAACAATAGAATATGTAACAGATGAGGATAAAATGTATCGTGATTTAGCGATTGAAAGAAGGAAAATTTACAAGGAAGTAAATTTGCTTCAACAAAATTATAAACTATGAAAAAAGAAATCAAACTTTCTGTCAGAGATTTGGTTGAATACACTGAACGAAGCGGCGATATAGACGATAGATTCAGAAATGTGTTCGACAGAGCAAAAGAAGGGCAAAGAATCCACAAAATGATTCAAAAAGAATACGATATTGGATTTTTTCCGGAAGTTACTCTCAAAAACACTACCCTCTACAAGTCGGTAAATTACATCGTGGAAGGTAGAGCTGACGGAATAGGAATTAAAAACGGTAAAACTTTAATAGATGAAATAAAATCTACTACGCGTGATTTGGAAGAATTGGAATACAATTCGAACAAATATCACTGGGCACAAGTAAAATGCTACGGGTATTTTTATTCTGTGGACAATGGCTTGGAAGATATTGATTTGCAGCTAACTTATTATCAAACTGATACCAAGAAAATAAAATTTATCAGGCAAAATTTTACTTTTGAAGAATTAAAAGAATTTTATTTTTCATTATTAGAAAAATATTCCGTGTTCACAGAATTAATCACACAGCACATAAAAGATCGTGAAGAATCCATTCAGAACTTGTCATTTCCATATCCTGCATTTAGAGCTGGTCAGAAGTATTTGAGCCAAAACGTTTATTCTGCAACCAAACAGGGTGTAGATTTGATGGTGGAAGCTGCAACAGGAATTGGCAAGACTATCTCCACGCTTTTTCCTTCAATTAAAGCTATGGGAGAAGATTTGACGGACAAGATTTTTTATTTGACTGCAAAATCTACGCTAAAAAAAGCCTGCAACGACCAATTGTATTTGATGAAACAAAAAGGTTTGATAATAAAATCAGTCGAGATAATCGCAAAGAACAAAGTCTGCATCAACAATGAAGTCAAGTGTAATCCAAATGATTGTGAATTTGCAAAAGGTCACTACGACAGGGTCAACAAATGCATTCTCGATATGCTTGAAAACGAGGATATTATCGTGGAAGAAATCATTAAAAAATACGCATTCAAATACAGAGTGTGTCCGTTGGAGTTGGAGCTTGATTTGTCCAATTTCTGCGACATCGTGATTTGCGATTACAATTATGTTTTTGATCCGGTAGTTTATCTAAAAAGATTTTTCGAAGTTCCATATTTGAGGATGTCGCTATTGGTTGACGAGGCTCATAACTTGGTAAGTCGAGGACGTGATATGTATTCGTATTCGTTGAGTTTCAACCAACTTATGGACTGTTGTGATGAGCTTGTAGACGATAAAAAAGAACTCAAAATCAAACGCAATTTGAAGAAACTCGCAAAACAAATCAAAGATGAAGCTTTGGGAAAACCTGTCAACACTTATGAGGATTTGTCAGTTGACTTGATTGATTATTGTGTCCGTTGCAAAGAATCCATGACGAAATTCTTGGTCGAAGAAAAGGACAAACCATACTACGACAAAGTATTGGATGTGTATTTTGAAATCAATAAATTTTTGAAGATTTCTGATTTTTACGATGATTCTTTCGTTACTTTGATAAAATCTGAAAACGATGATGTTATTTACAACATCATGTGCTTGAACACTCACAATATTTTTAAAAACCTTTTGAAAAAATGCAAATCAAATGTGTTTTTCTCAGCTACTTTGTCTCCTATGACCTACTTTGCAGATGTATTGGGCTTGGAAAAATTCTACAACATAAGATTGGAATCTCCTTTTCCAAAAGAGAATTTGAAAGTAAATCACATCAACATTTCAACTAGATTTAAAGACCGCGAAGATACGAAATACAAAATCGCAGAAATTCTTCGAAAAATTAACGAAAAGCCTGGAAACAAACTCATTTTCTTCCCATCTTATTCGTATTTGGAATCAGTGTATGAGATTTGTGGTTTCGATATTTTAACACAAGAAAGAACGCTGACTGATATGGAAAGATTGGAATTCTTGTCCCAATTTACAACAAGTTCAAACATAATGGCGTTTTGTGTTTTGGGTGGAGTGTTCAGCGAAGGCGTGGATTTGAGCGGCGACAGATTGAACACTGTTGGAATAATTTCCGTCGGACTTCCTGGAATTAGCGTCGAAAATGATTTGATTAAAAAATATTTTGACGAAAATGGAAAAAACGGATTCGATTACGCTTATTTGTATCCAGGAATGAACAAGATACACCAAGCTGGTGGAAGATTGATTAGAACAGACACCGATACTGGAGAATTATTTTTGATTGACGATAGGTTTGATTCATATCCTTACAAATCACTTCTTCCGAATAGCTGGAAATAATTTTTCTGAGAAAATTACAACACAATATGGTAAAATTAACTTAATCCCAATGGGAAATTTAAAAATGAAGGTGAAATTATGTCAGAACAAATAGAATTTAGATTTGATACACAATTATTAATAGCAGGAGAAAACTTATCAAGCGATACAATTAGTGAATATATTACAGAACATTTCAAAGGAGATTGCCTTTTGGTTGTAGGTGGCGATGATTTGATTAAAATTCATTTCCATACTAATGAACCTTGGCAAGTATTGGAATACGGACAATCAATCGGAGATATTCACGATATCGTCGTAGAAAATATGCAAAGACAAGCAGACGGTCTACAAGGATAATGAAAAAAATTTTAGAGGCAAAAGTAGAATACAACTTATTTCCTAACAAGGGAATTTGCAAAATAGACGATAATTTGTATTCTATAAAGAACACAATTCAAGGACAAACAATCTCTTTTCAACGAAAAAGAAAGAAAAAGGGATTTATTGAGGGAAAACTAGTTGAAAAACTAGAAAAGTCTCCTCTTGAAACTATTGAAGGTTGTCCTGTAAATGAAAGATGTGGCGGTTGTATTTATCAAAAATTAGAGTATGATGTGGAGTGCGATTTGAAGAAAAAAACACTCACAGAATTATACAAAGATATTTACGATGAGGATATTACTTTTCATCCATCGCCTATTTTACAAGGCTATAGAAACAAAATGGAATACACTTTTGGAGATAGTGTCAAAGGTGGTCCACTTGTTTTAGGACTTCACACTAAAAACAAATTCTACGAAATAACAGACACCGTAGATTGCAATATCATTGATGAAGGCTTTAACAAAATCAGACAAGCTGTTCAAGAATATTTTCGCGACAAAAATTACGAATTTTTTAAAAAAGTAAAACATACTGGACTTTTGAGACACTTCATAATCAGAAAAAGTTTCAGTGAAGATGAGTACATGATTAATTTGGTAACGACAAGTGATGAGTTTGATGTGAATGATTTCGTTGAATTTGCAAAGCAAATCGACAACAGAATCGTGTCTATTTATCACACAATTAACGATAATATTTCTGATGCGGTAATTGTCGACAAATTAGAATTGTTGTACGGCAAAGAATATTTGACAGAAAAAATAAACGGATTGGAATTTAGAATATCTCCATTTTCATTCTTTCAGCCAAATCCAGCACAAGCAGAACAAATCTATAACAGAGCCTTGGAATTAGCTGGAGATTTGTCAGGAAAAAACGTCTACGATTTGTACTGTGGAACTGGAACCATCGCACAAATTTTTGCAAAAAAATCCGAAAGTGTGATTGGCGTCGAAATAGTAGAAGAAGCAGTCGAAAAAGCTCGAGAAAACGCAAAACTAAACGGATTAACAAATACAGAATTCGTATGCGATGATTGCTTGAATTTTATGGAAAAAGTTGAGAAAAAAGACGTAGTAGTCCTCGATCCTCCACGAGATGGAATTCATCCAAAAGCAATCGATAGATTAATCGACATCAATCCCGATAAATTTATCTACATCTCATGCAATCCGATAACACAAAGAATGGATTTGGAGAAATTTATCGAAAAAGGGTATAAAATTAAGTCATTAGAGTTTTTCGATCAGTTTCCAAGGACTTACCACTGCGAAGCTGTTGTGCTTCTATCAAGAAAATAAGAATATAGGATATTTTTACTTTATTTAGAAATTTGGAGGAAATAATGATAAAGAAAATAGGAGTTGTGAGCTTATCAAGTGGTGTTTTGGGAGAAAGTTTCGTTGAGCATGAAATAAAAATAGGAATAGACAGATTAAATAAGCTAGGAGTCGAAATAGAATTTTTACCTAATTCTTTGAAAGGCATTGATTTTTTAAAGAATCATCCGGAAGCTAGGGCAGATGATTTGCTGCTTGCTTTTGAAGATGACACTATTGATATGATTTTATGTGCTATTGGTGGAGAAGATACCTATAGATTAGCTCCTTATTTATTCGAAAGAGATAGATTAAAAAATATTGTTAAACAAAAACTTTTTTTAGGCTTTTCTGACTCAACAATGAATCACTTTATGTTAAATAAGTTCGGCATAAAAACATTTTATGGTCAGGCTTTCTTGCCCGATATGTGCGAACTATCTGCTAATATGTTAGCTTATACAGAAAAATACTTTTTGGAACTTATAAAAACAGGAAAAATAAATGAGATACATCCTAGTGAAGTTTGGTATGAGGCAAGGGAAGATTTTAGCGAGAAAGCTATTGGAATAGAAATGAAAAGCCATAGTAATACTGGTTTTGAGCTTTTAAGAGGAAATCCTATATTTAGTGGAAAAATTTTAGGCGGATGCATAGAATCAATATATGATATGTTCGATAATTCTAGATTTGAAGATACAGTAGAAATTTGTAGCAAATACGATTTATTTCCAACCCTTGAGGAATGGGAGAATAAGATTTTACTTATAGAATCAAGCGAAGAAAAAACAAAACCAGATTTATATAGGAAAATGATACGTGCTCTAAAAAACTACGGCTTATTTGATAAATTATCAGGAATACTAGTAGGGAAACCTCAAAATGAAATCTATTATGAGGAGTATAAATCTATTTTATTAGAAGAAATTACTAATAAAGATTTACCTATTGTCTATAATATAAATATTGGACACTCAACTCCAAGATGTATAATTCCTTTTGGGGTAGAAGCAGAAGTAAATGTAAGTAAACAAACTATATCCTTTAATTATTAAACAAAATTAAGCTAAGCCATGAGCTGTTTTTTCTACTTTAGAATGATTTAGTAAATTATAAGATTTTTATTGATTGGCATATTCCCACATGCGAGGCTTTTGAAAAACAAATTTTATCCATACTAATCACTCAAGCCACTGTTAGAGTGCGGTATTGATGATTATGGATGAAAATGAGCAAAAAGTAGCGATCTTTACAGATTTTTTAAGGCGGGAAACATTTTTAAAAAATTTAGTGCTAAAAGTTATGAGTTTCAGAGGTGTTAATGATAATGGGTTTAAAAGATATAAGGATTGCAGAAACTCCTATATCCAATAATAGAAAAATTATAAATACAATTGTCGTATTCTTGCTAGGAATTATTTTGGGTACTTTTTCTAAATACTTGGACTTTCGTCAATCTGAACTTCCAAGCGTGCTTATGGCAATAGACGAGATTTCAGATCTTCATAATTTTCTTGGACGTTTTGCAATTTGGGTGTTGATTGCGATGTTTATTTCTATTTACAGCAATTCAGCCCTAAGAGCAGGTGTTAATGTTTTTATATTTTTTGTTGCCATGGTTTCAAGCTACTATTTGTATTCAAATTTTATTGCTGGATTTTTTCCAAGAAGCTATGCAATGATTTGGATTGGATTTACAGTTGTTTCTCCATTATTAGCTTTTGTGTGTTGGTATGCAGGTGGTAAAAGTAAGCCGGCATTTATTCTGTCGGTATCGATTTTGGCAGTCTTATTTAATATGTGCTTTGCATATGGATGGGGATATTTCGAAGCACGTTCCATTTTAGAATTGCTCGTCTTTATTCTCGGATTTGTCCTTTTGAAAAGGGACTCATTTAAGAGTTCTCTTATAATGGGAACACTTAGTATCGTTCTTGCGTTTTTATTTCATATGGCTATTCCAATTCATTTTGGATAGATAAAATACAAAATGTCCCACCACGTATGGAAAGGGTTGTTCTTAATTAAATTAAGGCATAAAGTTCGATTAAGTCTAGTTCTTACAGAAATAAAATTTGTATGCATAGAAACTATAAAGATATCTAGAGTATTTTTAATTAATCAATTATAGGACATATTCCCACATACGAGGCTTTTGAAAAATAACCAATGTTATCCATACTGACCACTCAAGCCACTGCGAAGCTGTTGTGTTGTTGGAGAAAAAGTATAAAAACTTGAGTGCTTGAAAGCAATATATTATTGATTTTGTCGATTTATTATTAAAAGCTTAGTATTTTGAAATTAGTGGTCGAAAATTCCTTTCAAATTCTTGTTTTTAGCTACATTTTGGATATTGAGTAGGTTGTGTGCATGGTATGGATGGAATTAAGGAAAATATATGAAACTAAAATTAATTAAACTAACTAAAGAGTATGAATTAAAGCTTGGTGAGATGGTCGATGAATGGAAGATTGACCAAGAAATGAATAACACAAACACTTCTCCGTGGTCAATATTTAAAAATGATTACCATGATTTTGACTATTATCTAAATAACTTAGAAATAAAATCTAAAACTGAAAATAAAGTTCCTGATTCAGTTTTCTTCCTTTTAGATGAAGAAAGAGATAGGCTTTTAGGAGCTGTAAATATTCGCCACTATTTAAATGAGTCACTTTTGAAAGAAGGTGGACATATTGGAGATGGAATAAGACCCAGTGAGAGAAGAAAAGGCTATGCCACAGAAATTGTAAGACTAGCTTTGATAGAGTGTAAAAAGTTGGGAATTGAAAGAGTACTCATGATTTGTGATAAAGAAAATATAGGATCAGCTAAGTCTATTATTAAAAATGGTGGAGTGCTTGAAAATGAGTTTGTTAACTCAGGTGGTAAGACAATTCAAAGATATTGGATAGACAATTAATTGTGTTTAAAAGTACAGCGTAAAACTACAATAACACAATAAAAAATTTATATTTAAATTTAGAACTCGGCTTTATCACAATTGATAATAGTCGGGTTTTTGTTTTGTGGTAAAATTAAATTAACTAAAAAATTATTCTATGAATTTAAGGGAACTAATCGAATCTAAAAAAGGAGAAAAAATGAATATAACACAAAAAGATATGAAAATACTATTGAAATCTCAACAAGGCGAATTGGATGTTGTGTTAATGTATCGTGCACTTGCAGATACTGTAAAGGATGCAAATGACCAAGAAACTTTTCGTAAGCTTGCTACAGAAGAAGGACATCATGCATCGGTATTCCACAAGCTTACAAAAGAAAATCTGAAACCTAAAAAAACCAAGGCGATAATTATTCCTTTGCTCTATAAGATAGTAGGAAAGAAAAAATTATATAAACTAATTGCAAATGGAGAATACAATGCTGCTAATACCTATGCACCAGTTGCTGAAAAATTCCCAGAAATAGAAAGTGTCAAAAACGATGAAAAAAGACACGGTGATATTGTGAGCTCATTACTCAAAGTGTGATTTAAAGCTTAATAATTTACTGTGATTTTTTATTATTAACAGTATTAGCGTTATAATTTAAGTATAAAACAAACTAAAAAAATGGAGGATTTCATGAAATTAGAAGACTTTACAGAAAAAGAACAATCAGAAATCAACGACGGATTATCTTCATCAGAAATCAGCGACAAAGAAGCCGCAGATAAAATATTAGCCTTGGTTCCAGATGGATGGATCAAAAAAATTCCGTTTTTTGTAAGAAAGCACTCAACGACTAAAACAATTGAAAGAATTGCCAACCAATATCCTGAACTTTACGCTGTAGCAAAAAGAGAAGGCGAACTTCCTGAAAAAGAACGTGACGAATTGCAAAAAATCATCACAGATATTTTTAAGGAAAAAATGGCAAAACACAATATAAAATAGTTCGAGGATTCAATATGGAAACTATAATAGTCAATGAAGCAATCAAACTTGTTCCCTATTTTGAAAATTACGATACTACTTTGAAATGGTACGAAGATAAGGATGTTTGCAAACAAGTCGACAACATTGATTTCGTATACGATATTGATAGACTTCAAAAAAGATATTTGAATACAAATTAAAAGCGACAAACTTGTCGCTTTTTTAGTTGCAAAAATTTACCAAACTATTGCAAAACTTTTGAACTAATTATTATATTGATATTTTTAATGCAACATCGTAATATTGCATTGTTTGATAAGCTTTCAAATTTTTATACGAACTGAACTTGCCATAAACATATAGGCAGATATTGAGATTATATAGAAAAAAATAGATGGAGTTATATATACAATCATGTTTCTTGAAATGGGAATGATATATGATAATGATATAAATAAATCTGTATATTATGATATAGGTCTTTTGTAATTTAGTTTTATTAAAGCTAGTAATCTGTATAAAATATTTATTGAATCGGAATTTAAATAATGCTAAAATAAAAATCAAGAAGTACATAATAGTAGTTGGGGTTGGTTTATTTGCACCAGAAGCTTTACCAGAAGTAATACCTGCTATATAAGGTGGCTTTATTATAATAAATTATTTCTTAAAACTAGAATATAATGCTAAAAACATTATAGTATTAACATTAGAAAAAGACTCTCAAGATCTTGCAATAATAGTTTATGAAGATTTAAATAGAGCAGAAAATATAAATATTGATTTTCCGTATTATAAAGAGCAAATTGAAAGTGTTCCTGAATACATTGATAAAAGAAATCTTGTTTCTATAATGATATTTCCAATTTTTAATTTAGCTAAAGCTAAAAAGCTAGAAGAAGAAATAGTATCTATAGCTGATTATTATATCGAACATAGAGGGAAAATTAATACAAAGATAAATTGGTTTAACGAAAAAAAAGTTACAGATTTATACAAGAATATAGATACTGACAAAATAAGTTTATTAAAATATTTATTTGAATTTTGTGAGAATAAAACCTTAAAGGATAATATAAGGAGTTGTGGCTTTTCTCACTTAAATCAGTGATACAGCATCCACAAAAGTATGTACTTTATATTTTTATACCTAATTTTAGTAGGTGGCAATTTAAACATTTTTAATTTAATACTTAAATCCAGATCTAAGACTATTAAAAGGTATCGAATTAATATAACTGATTGAAGATAAAATAACTTGTCGATTTAATCAAATTGTGATGAATCATAAAATTCAATACTAAATTAAAGGAAAAATAACATGAACACAATTACCGTAAATGAAAACATCAAACTTGTTCCCTATTTTGAAAATTACGATACTACTTTGAAGTGGTACGAAGATAAGGATGTGTGCAAACAAGTAGACAACATTGATTTCGTATACGATATTGAAAGATTAAAAAAAATGTACAATTACTTGAATACTCATGGAAAGTTGTTCTATATTGAATACAATAACGAATTAGTTGGAGATATTTCCTTGACTGATGACAATGAAATAACAATAGTTGTGTGCAAAGAATTTCAAAACAAACACATCGGTAGAAATTGTGTCACAAAAATTTTGGAATTAGCAAAAGAAAATGGATTAAAATCTGTCACGGCAAATATCTATGCTTTTAATCATCAAAGCAGAAAAATGTTTGAAGCTTTAGGTTTTAAGCAAATTGATGAAGAACTATTTGAATACAAATTTTAAGCGACGAACTTGTCGCTTTTTTTGGAAAAATTTACTAAACTATTTCAAAACTTTTAACTTATTATTATATTGATATTTTTAATGCAACATTGTAATATACAATATCGTAATATTACATTGTATGATATTGTGTTTTTGATTAAATTATCGTAATTTATTTGATTTGTAGTATCATTAGAGTGTAGGTAGCAGAAATTATTTGAGGATGGTAATGATGAATAATAGAGATTCAATTATAAGAATGTGGTTTAGAATGTGGCTTGACCAAAAAGACTTGGGCATAGATAACATTTTTGATGATAATGTTGTCTACACAGAATGTTGGGGTCCAAGGTACTCAGATAAAAAAACTATAAAGATATGGTTTGATGAATGGAATACTCGCGGTAAGGTTATAAAATGGGATATTTTACAAATATTTCATCTTGAAAACCAATCAGTTGTTCAGTGGATTTTTGAATGTAAAATGAGTAATGGTGACTTTTCAAGTTTTGAAGGAATTTCGCTTGTTCTATGGAATGATTCAGAGAAAATTATTGAACTAAAAGAATTTCAATGTGATATCAACACCTACAATCCTTATGAAAATGGAAAAGCACCTAAATTCATGGATGATTTCTAATAGACATAAAAATCACCCCAAAGTCTACAAAAACTTTGGGGTTTTGTTTATCCATTAATGGTTTTCAATTCTTTTACCATATCGAGTTTTGATATTTTTATTTTTTGAAGCAATTGAATAACCGCAAAAATTATTATGCTGTACAAAATCGCAAGCAAGTACATATGCACAGGAATTTTTGCTATGATGTACGCATCGAACTTCGACATCACTACTAATATGATAAGTTTAAATAATTTATCTATTAAAGGTATCATAATTAGCTGGAAGACAACCAGCATTACAAATACAATATTAACGTAAATACTCATTATCTCACCGTCATTGTATCCAAAGATTTTGAGATACGATATGTTGAGCTTGGACTTGTCGAGTATGATATTGGAAATTATAAATGTGATTATCAGATAAAATCCAATTCCAATATACAACAACATTTTAAAAACAACTCCGAAACTATCCAAAAAGTGAATCATAAATTTATCCATCTCGTCTCTGTTTATTTTTGTGATTAAATTAGAATTGGAAATGTGGAGCTTGCTGTTCGATTGATAAGCATTAAAATATCCACTATCTTTTTCGATAATTTTATTCAGCAATTCTCTCTTGGTGAATATCTGATACAAATTATTACCTTCGTCAACACCTTTTATCTTTAATTCTAGCGTTTTGCTGTTATAAGGCTCTGTGATTTTGATTTTGTCGTTTATTTTATGTTCAAATCTCTGCAAAAATCCCTTCGACACAACTACTTCATCTTTTTTTAATTGCGATAAGTTTTTGATTTTATAATTGGAATTGTCATCTACTCCATAAAACTGAACTTTTTTATTGTCATTATCCGTCAATTCAACGTCTAAAATTGTCGACTTGTCAGCTTTTACGTTTTTTTCTTCAGTTCGCACAAAATAAGTGTAGTTGTATTTCATCGTGTTTTTCATATTTTCAGAGTACGACTCGAAAATAGGCTTGACTGACAAACCATATAACAGTATCATATTTGCTAGGAAAATGCCAAAAACAAGTGCGATAAGGTTGAATTTGTTGTCCAAGAACATTCTGAGTTTGAATTTGGTCATGATATTAAATTTTGTGAGTTTCACCTTGGATTTTCTTTTTTCTCTTTTGAAGGTTCCCCTTAAAAATTCCAATGGCGTAGCTTTCAATTTCATCGAAATAACCAACAAATTAATTACCATATAAATTGTAAGAGGAATTATGCAAGTTATCAAAAACGACCTCAAACTTATAATCGGTTTGAATTTTGGCAAATCAAAACTTTGGTAGTACAAAAATACGTATTTTTTGTAAGCATAGGAATATGAAATTACATTCCCCACAACAGCCGAAAACAACGTCATAATTACAGGTGTTATCATATAATTTTTTAGTAATTCAGTCTTCGTGTATCCAGATGCTAACAGCGTTCCTATTACGGATGATTCCTTCTCTATCATACTTTTAATTTGAACGGCGCTGACAAAAGCAAGCGCTATGAACAAAATAACCATAAAAGTTGTCATTGTCGGAACGTCTCCGTCCATATCGTCCATTAAGTAAGTTATGCAGTGATTGTCGTATCTCGTAACTGCATCTATCACGACATTTTTCTTCATAATAATCTTAGTCAAATCTTTTAGCTTATCGTTGGCAGATTTTTTTGTTAAGTTGTTTTTTGTATGATAAGAATAAGTGTATTTGATGGGGACATCTTTGAATAACTCAAATCCATCTTTATCTAACAGACAAGTACCATAATATCCGGTGTCCATTACGAGGTCATCTCTATTTCTCAGAATTGATGAGTAATCCGGCAGTGAAACAATGCCCACGACTTTGAAATTTTTGTCGTTTAATTTTATCGAATCTTCAAGTTTTATTTTGTTGGCTCTTGCGTAATTTCCGGAAATAGCCACCTCATCTTTTCTTTCAGCAAGCCTTCCTTCTAAAATTTGAGCTATATTAATGTTTTTTCTGTTGATGAAAGCTTTGAGTTTTCTTTCATTTGTATGAGAAATCTCAACATTGAAATTTTCGTACAAATCTATATTTTCGTCTTCGAGTTTTCCTTTTGTAACATCATCAAGCGGATAAATCGTCGTAAATTGTCCATCTTCGACTTTCCCCTTGTTTATTTGCTCGTAATAAAGAGCCTTTGCTGAATCTTGTGAAGTGAAAAAAGATGACGAAAAAACAACAACAAAAACCATAGCTAAAATAATCGGCAAATATTTTGCAGGATTTTTCACAAGTTGCCTTGCTATCCTTTTGTTAATTGGATTTTTCATTACCAAGTCACCTCATTCGCAGAGATTTTTTCTTTATTTTCTTCGATTGATTTTATCGAGCCATTGTGAATAGATAATATCACATCACACATTTTCGAAATTTGCGTGTTGTGCGTTGCGATTATTATAGTTGAGCCATAAAGTTTGTTGAGTTTTTCAATCAAAACCAAAACATCCTTTGCGCTCTCGTAATCCAATGCCCCAGTCGGCTCATCACAAATCAATAATTTTGGCCTTTTGATGATAGCCCTTCCTATTGATGTTCTTTGAGCTTGTCCTCCAGATATTTCGTTTGGGAATTTGTAAATATGCTCCTTTAATCCCAAATCGTCAATCAAACCATCTATATCTATTGGATTATTTGATAAATATTTTCCAACTTCAATATTTTCCAACACATTTAGATTGCTAACTAAGTTGTAGAATTGGAAAACGAATCCAACATAATTTCGCCTGTACTTTTCAAGTTCTTTTTTGCTGATGGATTCAATTTTATTATCGAAAACATCTACCTCACCTTCATCTATCGTTTCAATTCCGCCGAGTATGTTCAATAAAGTGGATTTGCCCGAGCCAGATGGCCCCAAAACGCAAATTATTTGTCCATCTTTTATTTCCAAATCAATTCCTTTAAGTACCTCAATAGATTCTTGACCAGAGCTGTAGCTCTTGTGTAAATTATTTACTTTTATCATTTCGTCCTCCTTTCAATATTGATTATCGTTATTGATATTATATCACTTTTTCACTTTAGCATATATAAAATTTTCGAATTTTTCGTTCATTCGTATAAATTGAATTATCAGATAGTTTTGTATTTTGTTTTATGTTTTGTAATAATTATTTTCAGTTGATTGAGTATTATATTTCTGATTTATGATATTATAAGTATGATAGCAAAAATTAAAAAATAAATTTTTGAATTAAAGGAGGGTTTTTATGCTTGAGTTTTTGAAAAAGGGAGTTTTTAGTGGAACTGATGAGTTTTTAGAGCAAAATAGTAAATTGATTTTGAAAACTTCAGAAAAAACATTCGACTCTCCCCTATTCGATATAGTTTTAGATGAGATAGACAAGATTTCAGAAGATGCGTTAAGAAATTACAAGGAAGTGAGATCTGGTAAGAAGACTTACTTTTTCTCTTTGGAATTTGTGGGCGAAAGTTTCATTCAAGCGACTTTCATCCCTGATGCTTACGAATGTATCTATCATATTGAATATATGAAAGATATCACTGATAGTTTGGTGAAGTGTGTCGATGACGTGAGTGTCGAAGACACAAAGGATTTGTTCAAGGACTTTTATGATGAAAAGCCTTTGAGTGATGATTTTGATTGGGAAGATATGAATATTTAAGGAGAATTTATGGCTAGATCGATTTTAATTTACAATATGCCTGAAAATATTAAACAATTTTTGGTGAAAGAATCTGAAAAGCACGATTTTGAAATAATCGAATGTGACGATTCTGATTTATGCACTAAAATATCTGTGCTTTTAAAAGAAGAAGAAGGTGATAAAATTGAGTGTGCTGAAGAAGGTGTGGATATTAATTTTCTTATGATTAATAAATTCAACAATCAAATTTTAAATAGATTTTTGAAAGATATGCAACGTGAGAATGTATACATTCCAAACAAATGCGTGACTACTGAGCACAATATAAATTGGCCACTTAAACAACTTCTTTTGGAAAACAAAGAAGAGCACGAGGTGATGACGATTTACAAGGAGCTTGCTTCTCTCAGATCACAAGCTATTCAATTGTATAAAGAAAACGACGATGATAAACTTTATGAAACTATTACTGAAGTCACTGAATATATGCAACCAAAAGAATTTGAAAAGGATGAACTTATCAGAAGGTTCAACCATTTAAAATCAGTTATAGAAAGAATTGGCTAGATTTATTTAACGCATAGTCAAAGTAATAAACCCTCATGCTAAGAATATCATACGGAGAAAATTGCTATGATTTCAATTCGAAAAAATCCGTAAAAATCGAACTGTTTGAACGTAAGTGAGTTTTCGATTTTAGGATTTTGAGATTTAGAAATCAACAATTTTTGTAGTCCAGATATTCGTGTATTAGGGTTTGCTTACGTATTAGAATTAGCAATAGCTAATTCTTTTTTTATTTGACACGATATCACAAGTGTGCTACGATTATGATACAGTATGATACAAGAGGAGGTATGTATGATTACTTTTGAGAATGTGACAAAAAAATATGACAAGAAAATCGCTTTGGATAATTTGAATCTTACAATTAATAGCGGCGAAATCTTCGGTCTTATTGGACATAACGGAGCCGGTAAATCAACTACGATAAAATCCTTAGTTGGTGTTATAAAACCTGAAGATGGGACTATCAAAGTTGACGATATTGATGTAAAAGATAATCCAATGGAAGCTAAGAAAAAAATCGGATATGTATCTGACAGTCCAGATATGTTTTTGAAGATGACTCCTTACGAATTTTGGAGATTTGTCGGAACGATTTATGAAATTGAAGAAAACAAATTCAATGCTACTTGCAAGATGCTTTCCGAAAAATTTGATTTGACAGAATTCTTCCAACCTATCGAATCTTTTTCACATGGTATGAGACAAAAAGTTTTCGTAATAGCTGCTCTGTTATCTGATCCAGATGTGTGGGTATTGGACGAACCGTTGACAGGACTTGACCCACAAAGCTCTTACAATTTGAAAGAAATGATGAGAGAACACGCCAACAAAGGAAATACTGTTTTGTTCTCAACACATATTTTGGAAATCGCAGAAAAACTTTGCGACAGAATCGGAATTTTACAAAAAGGAAAACTCATATTCTTGGGTACTGTTCAAGAATTAAAAGACTTGCATCCTGATAAATCTTTGGAAGAAATTTATCTTGAAATGATAAAATCACACGATGAGGTTCCAAATGAACAAGACTAAATTAAAAGAATTGATGAAAATCGATTTGTTGAATATAAATCCAATGCTCACAGGGCAAATCAGACAGAAGACGAAGCCTGCGGATAATAAAAGTATTTACAAGAAAATTATCAGACAATATATAATGTCCGCTGTGATGATGATTGTAATTTACGGACTTATGTTCGGACTTATATTTGATTACAGTAAGGCACCTAAGGCGTATGATTTATTCGTGTTTTACTTGGTAATTTTGGGAACTTTGCAAAACTTCATCAGCGTATTCAATCTGTTTTATGAAAACAAGGATTCGTTGAAGATGTCCTACTTCCCAATTAGTCAGAAAGAAATGTTCATATCCAAGACGTTCTTGACAATGTTGAGTTCGTTGACAGTTCTAAGTCCGATTTTGTTGTTGTCGATAAAGTTTTTCATTGATTTCAAATTCAATATATTCTTGGCAATTTTGTTCGGAATTTTGAATTTCGTAGTTTTATTCGTTTTTACAATAATTTTGAATATTGTCGTTGCGGAGCTTTTGGTGAGAACATCCGCTTTGTACAAATTCAACACGCAAATAATGGTTGGACTTAATATCTTCATTCAAGTCGTTGCCGTAGTGTTTGTAATTTTTATTCAAAATTCAAACATCATGAAAAACACTACAGGACTTGGCCCTATTTCAGGATTACTTCACAATCCATTATCGGCGATTATTTTCATAGCTGTATTGGCAGTTGTTGAAGTGATTTTAGGAAAAGCGATTCTAGAATTTGCATCGAAGAACTTGTACGAACACATGAGCGATATTCAAAACAGAAAAAATTCTGTCAGAAGAACTAAAGTTGACAAAGAACCAAGCAATATCGGCAAGGAAATGTTCAAATACAACAAAATGCTTTTGAGTGATGCTACAACTATCACATCGTGCATTTTATTCCCAGTGATGTTCCCAATAATAATGACATTTACAAACTTGTCAAATATGAGAAGTGACCTCGGAACAAATATTTCCGATTTGCAATCACTTGCTGTTGCACTCAGCATTTCATTTATGTACAGTGTGTTCATCGGACTATTTCCTATGAATCTACAATCGATAATAGTTTCATTGGACGGACAAAACCACGATTATTTGATGAGCCTACCAATAAATAAGAAAACTTATTTGAACGAAAAAGTAAAATTCTCAGCTCTAATTATGGGAGCATTATCTGCACTTGCAATATTAGGATGTTCCTTATTCTTCAGAGTAAAAATCTATTTCGTAATCGTTGCAATTGTGTTGAATTTAATATCTATATTCGTATTTTGTAGATTCAAAGTCGCTGGAGATTACAAACACAAATACGTAAATTGGTCCAGCATTTCAGACATAATGAACAGACAATCCAAATTCGCCTACGTTATTAAAATGATGGGACTTTCATTTTTGACGATAGCAATATTCTCAATTGTAATGTTTAGCATCCAATCAGCTCCAATTAAATGGATTCTCTTAGGAATATTAATTCCATGGGCATTAATAGTAATAGGAATTGAACTTTACAATCAAATCGGTTTTTGGCGAAAAATAAAATAGACAAACTAAAATCATCCTCAAGTTTAAAAAATGAGGATGATTTTTTATTGAAATAATAATTATTTGTGTGATTCGTAATATCTTCTTCCTAAAATATCTGCAGTTAATACGAAATCTCTTAATTTTTCCGGAGTGATTTCTCCAACTACGTTGTGAATAGTTTCTCCTTCAACACAGGCTTTTTCGCAACCTACCATTATATTTTCAGCTTTTATATTCATATCTTTCAAAGTGATTGGAAGCCCAACTTTGTAGCAGAAATCCATTACCTTCATCAATTCATCTTTTGGAGCTGATTCCATCAACAATTGCACTATCGTACCAAAAGCTACGATTTCTCCGTGCATTGCAGACACACCTTCTATTTCAGTAAATCCGTTGTAGATAGAATGTGCCGCTGCAAGTCCACCATTATCAGCACCAACACCACTTAGATAAGTTGCTGCTTCAATAACTTTTTCTACAGATTCATTCAACAAATGATTATCCACAGATTTCTTGGCAATTTCTCCATGTTCAAACAAAATTTCATTGCACAATTTGCAAAGTGCCATCGCTGATTCACTAATTCCACCATTTTCTAGTGAAGGTGCATCAACTTTTTTGCAGCTTCTAGCTTCGTAATAAGTTCCTAAAGCATCGCCCATTCCTGCAACCAAAAATCTCACAGGAGCGTTGGCAATTATTGTCGTATCCACAATTACCATGTTAGGATTATCTGGATAGAAAATATATCTGTCAAATGTGTGATCATCATTGTAAATAACTGAAAGTCCAGTACATGGAGCATCAGTCGCTACAACTGTAGGAACTACCAAAACTGGTTTATTTTCATAAAACGCCGTAGCCTTTGCAGTATCAATAGCAGATCCTCCACCGATTCCAACCACTGCATCGATTTTTTCATCGACTACGATTTTTCTCATTCTCTCTATTTCTCCATTGGAAGAAATCCCTGAGAATATTTCATATTTTCTGAAAGCGTCAGTTCCTTCAAAACTTTTTTCGATTTTTTCCTTACAATCGTTCAATCCTCTTTTTGAAGATACGAACAAAAACCTGTTTCCATAATCTTTTGCGTATTTCCCAAATTCATTCAAAGCGTCTTTGCCTTGAACGTATTTTTGAGGTGTTCTAATTAATTTTAACATTTAATTCTCCTTTCGTAATTTTGATATACAAGGTTATTTATTTAACATTTATGTTCAATCAACCTCTAAGATATTTATACCCAAATTAAAAAAAAACGAAAACAGCGACAAACTTTTTTCGTTCATCGCTGTATATTTTTTAATTATTTTGGTTGAATGTAGTCTACTAAGAAAAGTTTTTCTGTTCCATCACTTGTAACTCTTACAACTACATCTTCTTGATCTTTATCGTTGTATTGTCTAGTTAATATGATGTCTCCTTTTTCAAAGCTGAAATTATAAGGAAAGTATTGATTGTAACCTGTTGTCGTGAAATCTTTGAAGTATTCCGTATCTTTAATTCGGTATAATTTTTCGTGAGTATACATATCGTACTTGTGGCTTATAATTCCATAATAATCCGCTTCAAATTCTCTTCCATTATATGTGATTTTTTCTGTTGAGATTGGCTTGAGATTTTTACTTTTCAACAAATTAACTGTGTGAAGATTTTTAATTTTATCTTGGATAATTTTCGTCATATTATCGTTAACATAACCTATTCCATCTATATGTGCCAATCCAAAAAATCCAATAACATCTCCTTTTGTCCTGTTATATGTATCCATGAAATTTTCTGCCATCATTTTGTCTCTGTACTCACTGGCTTTTAAGTCATCAACTTTTTCCTTGTCATAGAAATTCTTACCTTGTTCTATAGCCTTCTCAGTAAGTTCAATATCTTTTTTATCGCCTTTTTCTTTTGCTAATTTAAGATAATCCTTGCCTATAATATCGTATGAATGTCCCACATCTACACCGTAGAATTTAATATCATTCATTTCTTTTTTTATTGTCTTGAAATATTCGATATCGTAATCATAATCATAGTTTCCGTATTTTTTAATAACATCATACATTTTGTTCAAATACTCATCATTATCTGATTTCATCCACAAATTAAGATATTGTGCACCATAATGAGAATCCTCCAAAAAATAATTCCTACCACCTTTTTTGTAGTAATCTCTCAAAATGTTTAACTCTTCATTATAAATAGGTTTTATATCGTGATCTTCTCCATACAAATACACTTCTCTTTTTCCAATGCTACATGAGCACAACATTAAAAGCATCATTACAATTGCAAATATTTTCTTCTTCATAAAATTCCTCCTGCTAACTTATACATCCATTCTATCACAAAACAAAAAAATCTCCTCAGCAAATAAATTTGCCAAAGAGATTTAAATTCAATATTAATGGTGTCTTATTATTTTTGCAGGCATTCCAACTGCTGTACAATCAATTGGAACATCATGTAAAACAACTGCTCCTGCTCCTATTTTCGCACGATCTCCAATTTTAATCGGCCCCAGAACAGTCGCTCCAGTTCCAATTACAACATTATTTCCTACAATCGGGTGACGTTGGTGTTCTTTTTCGTTGCCAGTACCACCAAGCGTTACGTTATGATAAAAATGACAATTATCACCAACAATCGCAGTCTCTCCAATCACAACTGCCATCGCATGATCTATGAATAGATTCTTGCCGATAGTCGCTCCTGGATGAATTTCAATTCCTGTTTTACGCCTCGCTCTTTGTGAGAAAAATCTCGCAAGAGTTGTGTGCTTTTTTCTGTAAAAATAATTTGCGATTCTGTGATAAATCAACGCCTTCACGATTGGATACATAAATATCGCTTCAAACTTCGTGCGACATGCAGGATCTTCTTTTAAAATAAAATCACCGTATTCAGATAATCTTTTAATTAGCCTCATTTTCAAATAATTCAGTCGACAAGTATCTTTCTCCAGTGTCTGGAAGAACAGTAACTATCGGACCATCAACTTTCTCTAACATTTTTAAAGCGCCAAATACGTTTGCGCCCGAAGAAATTCCCACCAAAAGTCCTTCTTCTTTTGCAAGTCTTCTTGCCATATCCAAAGCATCATCACCCTTTACAGTGATTACTTCATCTAACATTTCCCTATCCAAAATTTCTGGAACAAAGTTTGCTCCAATTCCTTGGATTTTATGTCCACCAGCTTTTCCAGTGCTCAACAAAGCCGATTCTTCTGGTTCAATAGCCCACACAGCTACATTTTCATTCTTTTCCTTTAAGAAATGACCAACACCACTAACAGTTCCACCTGTTCCTACACCAGCGATAAATCCTTTAACCTCTGGTAATTCAGAATAGATTTCAGGACCTGTGTATTTTTCGTGAGCCAATGTGTTGTAAGGATTTGCAAATTGATTTGGCATAAAATATTCGCCAGTAGCTTCCAATTCCTTCGCCTTATCAACTGCTGCTTGCATTCCACCTTCACCTGTCAAAATAATTTCAGCACCGTAAGCTTGCATCAATCTACGTCTTTCAATTGACATTGATTGTGGCATAACAATTGTAACCTCATATCCCAAAGTTTTACCAATCATTGCAATCGCAATTCCCGTGTTACCACTTGTTGGCTCAACAATCTTCATGCCTGGTTTTAATGAACCATCATCAATCGCTCCTCTAATCATTTCAAGAGCTGCTCTGTCTTTGATTGAACCAGTTGCATTTTCCTTTTCAACCTTAACATAAATATTTCCATTTCCTATATTTTTCAATCTAACAAGTCTTGTATTTCCAATAGTATCTAAAATATTTTTCATTTTTCTCTCCTTTGTTTCCATATATAATAAACCACATTTGATTTTATGTCTATAGTTTAATATAATTTAATGAAAAAGTACGTTGTTAAAACAACATAAGAGGTAGAAATGGAAATATTAAAATCAGAATTATTTAAAAACTTCTCAAAACAAGAAATCGAACAACTATTAAACTCAAATTTTATTTACCAAAAATCCTATAAAAAACACCAATACATATACAAATCTGGAAACACAACAGACACATTCGGGTTAATACTCAAAGGAAAAGTTAGATTAGAAATCACAAATTATTGGGGAAATAGAATGATACTTTCAAACAGAAACAAATTCCAAATAATCGCAGAATCATACGCAATCAGTGGCGAAAAATTAATCATAGATGTAGTTGCAAGTGAAGACTGTGAAATCCTGTTCATAAAAACAAACAAAATTTTCGCAAATCACAACAACTACAACGACAAATTAATCAAAAATCTTCTCGTGATATTATCGAACGACAATTATTCACTATCACAAAAACTTTGCCAATCCTCCTTCAAAAAAATCCGCCAAAAACTAACCGTCTATCTAAGCTCTGTCGCCCTAAAAAAAGAAACCAACGAATTCGACATACCATTTAATAGACAAGAACTAGCAGATTACCTAAACGTCGACAGAAGTGCACTATCTAAGGAACTAATGGAAATGAAAAAAGAAGGACTACTTGATTACAACAAAAACCACTTCTCACTCCACAAAAACTTCAAGGAAGAATACTTCTACGTAATCTAGTCCCGTCTACTCTACCAGAATCTGACAATACGGATTTTCTAAGCGAATTTTCTCAGCACTCCAGCAAACAATCGAAGCTTAAGAATATCCTCTGGAGAAAATAATCATAAGTTCAAGTGAAGTTAGCCGTTAAAAAATTGTGCTGTTTGAGTGCGCAGCACGAGTTCACAATTTTAGGCTAACGAGCTTAGAATTTATTTATTTTCGTAAGCGAGATATTCGAAAGCGAGATGTTTGCTTGTACGTTAGCAAGCCATTCCCATCTGACGAAAACTCTTAGCTCAAACTTTGCTCATACGTCAGCAAGCTTTTTCTCACGCAAAAATGCCCCTATCAAACGATAAGGGCATCTCTAATTTTATTGTTCTTTAATTATTTCTTCTGTAACATTTGCAGGAACTTCTTCATATCTCACAAATTCCATTTCAAATTCTCCCCTTGCTTGAGTCATTGATCTCAAATCTATTGAATATTCGAATAATTCTTTGTGAGGAGCTTCTGCGATTACTACTTGGTTACCATCTTCGTCAGATTCCATTCCCAAAATTTTACCACGGCGTTTGTTCATATCTCCCATTACATCTCCCATGTATTCTTCAGGGATTTTGATTGTAACTTTCATAATAGGTTCCAACAAAATTGGTTTTGCTTCTTCGATACCTTTTTTGAATGCGATTTGAGCTGCAATCTTGAATGCCATTTCATTTGAATCTACTGGGTGATATTTTCCATCGTAAAGTATCGCCTTGACACCAACTACAGGATATCCTGCCAAAGGTCCCTTTTCCAAAGATTCTTCCAAGCCTTTTTCAACTGCTGGGAAGAAATTCTTAGGAACAGCTCCACCGAATACTTCTTCTTCAAATACGAAGTTTTCTTCAGAATCTGTCAATGGTTCAAATCTAATAAATACATCCGCAAATTGTCCAGCACCACCAGATTGTTTCTTGTGTTTTCCTTCGACATCTGATTTTGATTTGATAGTTTCACGATATGCAATTCTCAATGGAACAACTTCCGTTTCTACTTGGTATTCATCTTTTAATCTGTCCATCATTACTTGAAGTTGAACATTGCCTCGTCCACCAATTAATAATTGCTTAGTTTCATTATTTCTTTCAGATACAAATGACAAATCTTCAGTTTGCAATTTAGTTAATGCTGTTGAAATCTTGTCATCATCTGATTTTGATTTTGGTTGAATAGCAAAGAATAATGTTGCAGGTTTTAATTTCAAACGTTTGTAAACAGTTGGATCATTCTTATCAGAAATAGTATCTCCTGTTTCTGTTTCAACCAATTTGCTAATTGCACCGATGTCACCTGCGTGAACTTCATCGGTTTTTATTTGTTCCTTGCCACGTAAGAAGAACAAATCACCAATTTTTTCTTCAACTTCCTTGCTTGAATTATATATTAAAGTATCTTTGGTTATTTTACCTGATATAACCTTGAAAATTGAAATCTTTCCAACAAAAGGATCCACAATTGTCTTAAATACAACTGCACTCATTGGTTCGTCAACTGAGAACTTACGTTGTTTGTCGTCTGCATGTCTGAATCCGTATTTTGCTCTTTCATCGTCAGGTGTTGGCATGTATTTTTCGATAATTTCTAATAAAACATCAACACCTACTCCTGTAAGCGCACTTCCTGCTATAAGTGGTACACAGCTACCTTCAAGTAGTGCTGATACCAAAGCTTTTTTGAATTCTTCGTGAGTAAATTCTTCTCCGTTGAAATATTTTTCCATCAAATCATCGTCTGTTTGAGCGACAACTTCACAAATTTCATCGAATACGACATTAACTTCATCCACTCTATCTTCCGGAATAGGAACTTCCTTAAATTCGAAACCATTGTATTCATATGCTTTCTTGTCGATAACATCAATAACTCCCTTAAAGTCTTCGCCTTCTCCAAGAGTCAAAGTGAAAGGAATAATATTATTACCAAATTCAACGTGCAAATCACTAACACATTTGTTGAAATTAGCATTTTCTTTTTCCATTTTATTTACGAAAATAATTCTTGGAAGATCTATTGATTGAGTATAACGAAGAACTTTTTCTGTTCCTACTTCTATACCATTAACAGCATCAATAACAATAAGCGCCGCTTCAGATGCTCTTAGTGATTGATACACTTCTCTTTCAAAATCAAAATAGCCCGGAGTGTCTATGAAATTGATTTTTATGTCGTTGTGTTCGATTGGAATAACAGAGCTGGATATAGAAATACCCCTCTTCATTTCTTGCTTAGAATAGTCAGAAACTGTGTTTTTGTCCTCAACTTTTCCGACTCTGTTAATCACATTGGTTAAGTATAGGCATGCTTCAGTGAGTTGAGTTTTTCCACTTCCACTATGCCCAACCAAGCTAAGATTTCTGATTTTGTTTGTTGGATAAGATTTCATAATTGTGCCTCCTATTATTTATAAGAAAACATTTGCATTTTTATTGCATAGTTTAATACGCAAATTGATAAATAAATTTGCCAAACAATATTTATAATATCGTTTGCAAAATGACCGCAACGTTTCTCTTATATTATTAAAATATATATACCCAAAAATCAAAATTCCTAACAACCTAAAAATTATTATACAAAAATTCCTCCTAACATATTTATATTTTTTTAAATGAGATTTTATTTTGCTTGAATCTAAATCTAATATCTTATATCTACATAAGAGGTGGTTTTATTCTATGATATCATTCGATCAACACACTTAAGTGTACATAAAAAAGTACCTTTAATATATTACTGTATAAATCAAAGTATTTTGTTTAATTAGTCTAATATTTCTATCGATTTGATATCTGATTCGTAGAAAATCCAAATATCTCTATCAACTCTCAACTCTAGACCATCTTCTTCGACTTCATAATCATCTTTTGCACAATAGTGTGCATACCCATCATAGCTATTTCCCTTTACATCTGTTAATCTAATATATTGTGCATTGTATTCTGATAATTTCACATTTTACTCCTTTCTTACTTGTTGTTTTAGGTGGAGACCTGTCATTGTGTTGTAAGTGTGGACAAAATACTTGCCATCGTAACCATGGATATGGATACCAATAAGACCATTAGCAACAATCTTCCCTAATTATTAATTAACTCCAGGTTCATTTTTGGAAAATCCAACAATAATACCGTCTTACATCTCCATAAAATAATCTTCAAGCACGATATCTTTCTAAAATAAGATAATTATCCTTATAAAACATAAAACCTCTGTAATTTCAATAAAACTAAGTCTTTTTTCATTTATGATGCCCCAAATTTTTGCTTAAATATATAAAAATTAAAGGCAGGTTGATAAATTAACCACCTGCCTATCTTAGCTAAATATATTCTTAAATTCTTACTTTTATAACCATCAAATCGCTATCCTCAAGAGCCTTAAGAGCATGGATTTCATTAGGATCCATTGTGATTATATCACCTGGGATTATTATCTGATTTCCGTTCTCTCCCTTAAAATCTACCTTGCCCTTATAAATTACAACTACTACACTTTTATCTGACTTGTGACTTGGTATTTCATCGCCCTTTTTGATTTGTAGGTGGGTTATTTGTAAATTATCCTCATCCACCAAATGCTCAAATTTGCCGTCTAAAATATTCGCACTTATTTTTTTCATATTTTCTCTCCTTGTTAATGACCATTACCATAAAAAATGGTATACAATAAATTTTTACAAACACAATTTATCTCAGCTTTTTTACAATTTCCTTTAACTCAGGCAAGACCTCCTCTCTAAAAAAAGGATTTTTTGCTATCCACCTGTTGTTTAGAGGACTTGGGTGGGCTATTGGGAAATATTCTGGCAAAAATTCTTTGTAAGATTTTACTGTTTCAGTTAAATTTTTCTTAAATTTATCCTTCAAATAAAACTTTTGAGCATAGGCTCCTATCAAAATGGTTAACTTTATATCCTTCAATTCATTTAATAATAGTGGATGGTATTCTTTTGCAATAAAAGATCTAGGAGCCTTGTCGCCCGATTTCCCCTTTCCAGGATAATAAAAATCCATTGGAATTATAGAAAAATCTTCACTATGGAGGACGTCTTCCGATATACCCAACCATTTGACAAGATTTTCCCCACTCTTATCATTAAATAAAATACCAGTTTCTTCAACCTTTTCCCCAGGAGCTTGCCCAATTATCAAAATTTTTGATTTTGGATTTAGCTGGAATATTGGGTTAATTCCTCTATTTGTGTAGATTTCATTTCTGCTATCTTCTCTTAATTTTTTAATAATGAGTTTTTCTTTCATAATTTTGCCATCACCTTCATTAGAATTAGAACCTTACCAAGCTTTATGGCAAGTAACAATTTCCGTAAAAAATCTATTCTTAGCATAGTAAAACTTTCAACCTACATAAGATTATTACCCATTTTTGTCTTGACTCTAATCATGAATTGCATAATCTACTATAATTCCTTGTGATGTTAAATTTTCTTTTATAAATTTTTCGACTAGGTTTTGTTTTCACTTAAAGATAATTCTTTTGGTAGTCCTATTATGAATTGTCTTTTTAGTTGTGCATAAGAATTTTTTTCTGCCATTTCTACTTTATTCCATAAGGTCGACCTATCATTAAATTCTTTTGGAATGTGATCAGGCAATATTATATTTTTTACTAATACTTTTTCTTTTCTTGTATAGTCGTAGGTTACTCCGTCCCATTCTTTTTAATTTTTCTCCACTTATATATGCTGCAGTTGCTACTGCACTTTTTCCTTTTCCTCTTGATATTATGTTTACTGAAAAATGAAAATTGTCTGCCATTTTTTCTGAAATATGCTAATTATATCACACTACGTTGTTTTAATTTCTTATTAAAAATATATGCGCAAATTGTGCAAATCATAAAAATCAACGGTGCAACTCTGACAAATCCCCATTCGAAACTTTGCAATATGAATTTCATTACTGCTGTATTTGAATCTGTCGTGTCCCATTGTAAATAGCTGCTTTTCATGAAAAACAAAGCTATGAACACAACCACAATTAGCACGTCGAAAGCGATAAAGATATTTCTGTAAATCGTAATTTTCTTTTGTTTATTTTCGAAAAATTGCATATTAATTTCTTCGAGTTTATCCGATATTTTATCTAATTCTGTTTGTTGTGTTTCTTCTATATTTTCACCTAATAGTACGCTTACAGATGTGTGTAAGATTTCCGATAGTTTTATCAAAGAATCAGAATCGGGAACGGACAATCCTCTCTCCCATTTTGATACTGTTTGTCTGACAACATGCATTTTATTTGCTAATTCTTCTTGTGACAATCCATTTTGTTTTCTTAGTGATTTAATATTTTCATTCAACATTTTTACCCCTTCTTTCTATGCCACAATGATACAATAATTCCTGCCGTTGCCACAAGAAACTAAAATTAACATTACATAATTCTATGATTTTCGACGTTAATCACTAAGTTAATATAACTTGCGTATTCATGATATAAATGATAAATAATTATTAGTTTCAAAATATTATATCATAAATATTCACCGCGACTATTTTAATGAGTTTATTTCATTACTAGTACAACATTTTTCCCACGTAAAAAGGACAAGCCTATGCTTATCCTTTAATCAATAATTCTTCTTTTCCAAACGTCCGATGTATACTAAACCATTCAAAATACTAGATTTTATTTTTTAGAGTATCACTAAATCCATCTAATTATAGGATGTTTTCAAATTTTTGGTCCCAGTCCCTTATAAATATAATTTGTAGATTTGTAATTATTAAATTTATCATATAGATTTTTTAGTTTGGAATCATTTTCTATTTTTTAAAAACATTGTCTCATTTTCCTATAAGCTTACGTGCTCTTCCATGTTGTTTTTTATTCTTTTAAAAATATCCAAATGAATTTCGTGAGTAAAATTTTCTATTAAAATTTCATAACTATCATCAAAAAATTCTTTTATGCTTTTTTTAGCACTTATGTCTGCCATTGTGTATATTATAAAAATTCCTTGTAAAATCGCTTTGGTAACCAAAGGATCACCTGCTGAATAGGAAATTATCTGGCTGAAACCAAGATATAGTTCATCCTCCACAGAATAACTTTGATAAATTATTTTTACATTTTCGTCCTCTTTCATGATTATAAAATGATTGCCTGCAGATAATAGTTTCCCTAGCAATGATGACATTTTATTTATACAAATTATTGCAGTATTTGGATCATTTGTGCCAGGGCTTAGCGCCATATTTGCGATTTCGGTTAAGTTTACAATTCCACGGTGATAATCTTCTTCTCTATTATTGTAAGCATTTATTATAAACAATGGACTTAATTTCTCTTTTAATTCTTTTTTATCATTATCATCTAACTCGCATTGGAATATATTTAATTCCCCTAAGGTTTCGCCTTTGGTTGTGTATTCACCAATTCTCTTGTTTATAGACAGTTCTGCTTTTATGCCATCAAGCTCTTTAAAAATCTCATCTGCTTTTATTTCAAATAAATAACCTGAGCTCTCAGCTACAATTGATAACTTTGTAGATTCGTCATCTACTTCATAATGCTTAGCTTTTTTTCTTAGTTCTACCTCTTTATCAATGAGTTTCTCGCAGTCATTAAAAATATATTCTATAACATTTGATACCTTTATATTATCAAGGACCTGTCTTGAGAAAGCTATAAAACTTAGCATCGCAATTATGGAATAAGCAATTCCAAGACTTCCAGCGACAACATGTTGGTCTGGAGCAATATCTTGCAATAATAGGATACTGATTACTGAATAGAAAAAACCACTGACAAATATACCATATAAACCAAGAACTCCGGTCCTATCTATGAAACTCTGAAGCATCCTAGGTGATATGCTACTGCTATATTTATTAAGTACAGTGACAATAATTGTAAAACAAAAAGTACTTATAGTCAAAAATATTCCAGATATATTAGAAAGGAAATCTACCGAAACTTCAACCGACAGCAATAGTTGTTTGGGAATATAAGATTTAATTGCAATATATTGATGATCAAAAATCCAGGTAACTAAAAGAAGCGACACTGTTAAATTTAAAAATCTTGACATCCTTAAAAAATTCTTATGATTAAAAAACCACAATTTAATTCTTGATAACATATATTAATCCTCCTGTTTAAATATTGTAATTATTAAACTATATTATCATATACTTGACTTTTGTCCAATATGAATTTATATATTTATCTACTTGTCATCGAAAATTCACTGGCGATTTTCTCGCTTAATGTTTCGGACTCAGATGTGTTTAATATAGAAAATGAAAGATGCTCTAGCATCGGTCACCCTTAGATGTAGCTATTATTCCCATTCTTCTTTTCTAAAAGTACAGTATATACTAAACCATTCAAAATACTACATTCTATTTTTTAGAGTATCACTAAATCCACCTAATTATAGGACGTTTTTAAATTTTAAATCCCGTCCCCGTCCCGGAATTAAATTTAATTTCAGAGATATAAATCTTGATCATGATCATAACATAATTTCTCCATTGAGCAATTAGTTTCCATTAGACATTTTGATGACATTACCCAATCCTTTGTGATTTAACGATAAAATACACGGTGTTTAACAAAAGTAATTAATTCAAATGGATATAAAAATAGAGCTTGTATGATTCGTTTTTTACAAGCTCTATTTACAAAAGTTTAAATCATATTAGAAAGAATTTATTAGTTCTAATTTATTTAAAGGAGTCATAATTACATCTATGATGTCTCCATCTTTATCAAAAAATTCAACTTCACAATTTTTATCATTATAAAGTAAAACAATCGTTCCCTTTGTTCCTTTAATTATTTCTTTGTAATCCTCTTTCAATCTTACTTCATCTAATTCTTTCATTATAAATTTTTAACCCTCTCAGTCTCTCTATCATCAATTTCAAAAGAGCCATCATTTAATTCGTCAAGTCTTTTAATAAGTTTCTCAAGCAGGTCAAGCATTTTGTATTTATCTTTTTTCTCTTTTTCCTTATCAAAATACACAGGTTCATCATTGTAATTGATTTTATAGTATGATGAATATAAATTCGAAATTTCATTATTTAGTTTTTGGATATATTCGTCATCGTCAACAACATCTATTCTTGTAACTAATTCTTTCTTTTTTGTATCATATATATCCTTCCAAAGTGGACCAGATATAAAATCTAACATTATTATTAATTTTTTCATTATCTTGAACCTCCTCCTGGATAAACTGATACTATAAATCCATTTGTTCCTACTCCTGTAATTACAATATATTCTCCTTTACTTTTCTTTAATTGAGTACAATTTATATAAGCCATGACTTGCTAATATAAATAAAAATGTTCCTAAAATTATTGATTTATAATCAATTATTTTAAATAAACCTAAGACCATCAAAAGAACAGAGGTAGTGATAAGATAATAATATGGCGCTTTTCTCCTATTAATATCTAAATTCTTACTCTCCCTATCTGAAAAAACTGGAATTTCTTTATTTCCATCTGATTCAATTAACAAGATTTCCTTATTAATCATTCCAGGATAAGTCGCTATCATACCTTTAGGTGAGTTATAAGGTCTTAATTTCATGTTGCCTAAACTAAACTTTCCAATATTAAGTGGAGCAGTAAAAACTGTAAAATTCATTTCCTTTAAAAAATCAAAGTATTTTTTTCTTTCTGTATTACTCATATATCCGACATACTGTACTGAATATTTGTGATCTGAATTAGTTTTTTCAAATTCATGTAAAATTGATCCACTTTTTACGAGACGATACCCTTCACTTGCAATTTGATTAATGTATTTTTCTCTGCCTTCTATTGGATTCATAAAAACTCTTATTTTATTCATAATTTCCCTCCTTCTTTAATTTCTTTTCCCCCTCTAAGACTAAAGTTCTCATCCTATTAATCTCTAATAAGACTAATTTTTTTCCAATGTCAGTTGCTATATAGACTTTTTTTCCACTCTCCTTATCTTTATCAACTAACTTGATCCAGCCTTTTTTGCTAAGATTGTTTATCGCACCATACAGTGTACCTGGCCCTAAAACAATTCTTCCTCCTGTTATTTCTTCGACTTCTTGTGAAACTTTATAGCCATAGTTTTCTTCTAGCATTGTTAGTAAAACTAGAAACATCGTTTCCGTCAAAGGAATATTTTTCTCTAAATCATCACCCATTATCAACACCCCCGTATCTGATTATCTAAAGTATATCACCAAACTTACTACGTATCAAGTAGTATGTATAACGTAATTATTATTTTTAAAAAGACCGTAGCTTAAAACTACGGTCTTTTTTTGTCCAAATGTAAACCACTTGGAACTATTATTTAATTTATTCTTTTTTACTTCCAGTACCATTTGAGTACCAGTAGCCATATTTTATTCTCTATATAGCTTGTAATTAAGCCATTTTAGAAAAATTTGCGATTATTCCCATTCAATTGTTGCTGGTGGTTTACTTGTGATATCGTAGACTATTCTATTGATGTGGTCTACTTCGTTAATTATTCTTACTGAAGTTTTGTCTAATACTTCGTATGGGATTCTTGCCCAATCGGCTGTCATGAAGTCTGTTGTTGTTACAGCTCTTAATGCCAATGTGTAATCGTAAGTTCTGAAATCTCCCATTACTCCTACTGTTCTGTTGTTAGTGATTACTGCGAAGTATTGGTTGATGTCTTTGTCGATTCCTGCTTTTGCGACTTCGTCTCTGAATATGAAGTCTGCTTCACGCAACACTTCTAATTTTTCTTCAGTGATTTCTCCCATAACTCTGATTCCAAGTCCTGGTCCTGGGAATGGTTGACGATATACCAAATATTCTGGCATTTCTAATTCTAATCCCAATCTTCTGACTTCGTCTTTGAATAAATCGCGAAGTGGTTCGATTAAATCTTTGAAATCAACTACATCAGGAAGTCCTCCAACGTTGTGGTGAGATTTGATAACGGATGCATCGCCCTGTCCAGATTCTATTACATCGGGATAGATTGTTCCTTGTGCTAAGAAATCCACAGAGCCTATTTTTTTAGCTTCATCTTCAAATACTCTGATGAATTCTTCTCCGATGATTTTTCTCTTTTGTTCTGGATCTGATACGCCTTTTAATTTATTCAAGAATCTGTCTTTTGCATCTACTCTTACGAAGTTCAATTCGTCATTTTTGAATGCGGCTTCAACTTCGTCGCCTTCATTTTTTCTCATTAATCCATGGTCAACGAATACACATGTCAAGTTTTTGCCGATAGCTTTTGATAGAAGTGATGCACATACGGAACTGTCTACCCCACCTGATAATGCCAACAAAACTTTTTTGTCGCCGACAGTTTTTCTGATTTTTTGGATTTGTTCTTCCAAGAAGTTTTCCATTGTCCAATCTCCGTCTGCTTTACAGATTTCATAAAGGAAGTTTTTGATAAGTATTTTACCTTCTACTGTATGGTTAACTTCTGGGTGATATTGAACAGCGTAAATATTCTTGTCTTCATTTGCAATGGCTGCAACCGGACAAGAATCCGTTGTTTGAATGATGTCAAATCCTTCTGGTTTTTTTGATACGAAATCAGTGTGACTCATCCACACGATGCTTTCGTCGCTCATGTCCTTTAATATAGGGCTTTGGTTTTCGATTTTGGCATTAGTTTTACCAAATTCACGATTTTTTGCCTTTTCAACAACTCCACCAAAATCTTTGGAGATAAGTTGCATTCCGTAGCACATTCCCAAAATAGGAATATTTAATTCAAAAATTTCTTTGTCGATTTGTGGGGAATTTTCTTCGTAAACGCTGTTTGGTCCACCTGTAAAGATTATCCCGATTGGTTGTTTTTCTTTGATAACATCCAATGCTTTTTTGTAAGGAACAACTTCGCAATACACGTTCAAATCTCTAACACGACGAGCGATTAGTTGATTATATTGTCCTCCAAAATCTACTACAATAACTAATTGATGTTTCATTTCTACTCCTAATTATTAGTTAAATATTTTTCTATATAGTCTTCGTAATTCATTGATACGTCACGATAAGTTCCGTCATCAAATATTTCAATAATTCTATTTGCAACAGAAGATACAAATTGGTGATCGAGTGATGTGAACAAAATGTTTGATTTGAATGTAATCAAACCGTTATTTACAGCTTCGATACTTTCCAAATCCAAATGGTTTGTAGGTTGGTCGAACACCAATACGTTGGCTGGTGTTACCATCATTTTGGAAAACATCATTCTGACTTTTTCGCCCCCGCTAAGAACGTTGGCTTCCTTCAAAGCTTCATCACCTGAAAAAAGCATCTTTCCCAAAAATCCTCTGATGTGAATTTCTGATTTTTCTTCGCTGAATTGTCTCAACCAATCAATCAGATTCAAATCACAATCTTCGAAGAACCTAGTGTTATCTTTTGGAAAATACGTGTGAGTTATAGTTTGTCCCCATTTGTATTCTCCTGTATAATCATCATCGTTTCCGTTGATTATTTCGAAGAATTTCGTGATGGCGATTTCGTTTCCGATGAATCCAATCTTATCTCCTTTGTTTACTCTGAAGCTCAAATTATCGATAATCTTGTTGCCATTTTGTTCTACAGTCAAGTTTTCTACATTCAAAATTTCATTGCCAACTTCTCTTGAAAGCTCGAATCCAACGAATGGATAACGTCTACTAGATGGTTTAATGTCATCTAATGTGATTTTATCGAGAAGTTTCTTCCTACTTGTAGCTTGTTTGGACTTCGATTTATTGGCAGAAAATCTTTGAATGAAATCTTGAAGTTCTTTGATTTTGTCTTCTTTTTTCTTGTTTTGCTCTTTTTGCATTCGAAGTGCAAGTTGGCTTGATTCATACCAGAAATCGTAGTTACCAACGAACATATTAATCTTTCCGTAGTCGACATCGACCATATGAGTGCACACTTCGTTTAAGAAATATCTATCGTGAGATACTATAATTACAATTCCTGGAAAATCCATCAGAAAGTCTTCAAGCCACAATATTGCCTTCAAATCCAAACCATTTGTAGGTTCGTCTAGTAGCAATATTCCTGGATTTCCGAACAAAGCTTGTGCCAATAAAACTTTTACCTTGTCAGATTCTTTCAAATCTTTCATCAACATAAAATGTTGTTGTGTCGTTATTCCCAAACCTTGCAGCAAAGATGAACTTTCCGCTTCTGCTTCATATCCTCCAAGTTCTTGGAATTCTGCTTCTAATTCCGCTGCTCTCATTCCATCTTCATCGCTGAAATCTGGCTTCATGTATATAGCATCTTTTTCTTTTTGGATATCGTAAAGCTTTTTGTTTCCCATCAAAACTGTATCCATTACGCTGTTTTCTTCAAAAGCGTAGTGATCTTGGTTAAGTTTTGATAATCTTGTGTTCTTATCTATCGTGACATTGCCTTTTGTAGGCTCTTTTTCTCCGGATAAAATTTTGAGGAATGTAGATTTCCCAGCACCATTCGCACCAATAACTCCGTAACAGTTACCTGGATTAAAAATTAGGTTAACATCCTCAAATAATTTTTTATCGGGGAATATGACACTTAAATTGTTAACTGTTAACATCTAAATCCCTCCAATACTCACATATTATACCATAAAAGTATTATCAAGTCTTGATATCACAATATTTGGATACATTTTTCAATTCAAAAACAACCATTTAATTTTGAAAAATAAATGGTTGTTGATTTTATAAATTTATATATTGGTCAATCCTTTTGGCAAATTTCCAATTGAAGCATCTTTTCCAAATTCACACACAGCTCTGATGTAGCTTTCAATGTTTTCAATTGGAGTGTTATCACAAACAGTACATCCTGCATTTAGGATGAAACCTTTTGGACTGTTTGACGCCTTTTGCAAAAGTGTTTTGACTTCGTTTCTCACAGTCTCTGGATCTGAATTCAATAGTATATCCATAGGCGCAATATTTCCTTCGATTATCATATTGTCGCCGAGGCTGTTTTTGAGTTGTTCAATATCTTCGATATTGTCCACAGAAAATCTTGAAAAACTACTGTCCCTGAAATTATCCCACACTTTATCTGTTTTGCCGCAGATATGAACCATAGGCTTAATTCCAGTGATTTCGTACACACTATCTGATAATTTTTCCATGTAAGGTTGAGTGAATTCATCGTATTGTTTCTTGCTGATGACATTCAACGAAGAAACTGGATCCGCAATTTTGAAAAAACATCCACCTACTTCTTCTGTAAAAATCTTTACAAATTCTATAGTATAATCTGTGCACATTTCCAACAGTCTTTTGATATCTTCCTTGTTTTTTCGAGTATCACGAAGAAGCTTTTCCACAGGTCTAACTCCTGATGCTGTCGTAAGAGGTCCTGTCACAGCACCAAATATGGTGATTCCTCTCATTGCTTCTTTTGTTTTCTTAGCTTTTTCAATAAAATTTACCACAGTTTCGCTAGATTTTATATCGATATTTTCCATTTTAGAAAAATCTTTGTAATCATCAAGCGCATACACCGATGTCAATGAATCGCCTTTTTCAGTCATCTTGGTTTCACTTCCCAAAATGCTTCCAATTCCTTTTTGATCCATTCCTATATACATGTAATCAATTCCATACAATGATTTTTTCAAATGAACCATATCAGTGTACAACCCAAAATCATTTAAAATATCTTTCTTGGAATATCCGGAATTGATAGCCAGTGGAGTCTCCACATCAAAAAGATCGAAAGGATTTACATCCACAACATTTCCTTCCAAATATGATTGTAACCTGGAAGTATAAGTCATATTCAAAAGACCTTCATCAACAAATGAAATAAATTTTTTCGACATATTCTCCCTCACTTTTTTGACCCAGAATTATTTTTGAAAATTTTGATTAATTCCTACATTAGTTAAGATTAATCGCAACTTTTGTTTCTGTTTGTTTGCAAATTCCGCATTTTTTTGCTTTTGGATCAATTTTTTGTAATATTTCAAGAGATTTATCCACATCTTTTGCATCTACTACAACTACCATTCCAATTCCCATATTAAATGTGGAGAACATTTCTTTTGTTTCGACATTTCCCCATTCTTGAATAGCTTTGAACACAGGATCAATTTCTGATTCTTTTAAGTCAAATTCTATTCCTATATTTTCAGGCAACATTCTAGGCACGTTTTCGTACAATCCACCACCTGTGATATGAGCAATTCCTTTGATTTGAACTTCTTTTAATAAAGCTGAGATTTCTTTTTCGTAAATTCTCGTAGGAACCAAAAGTCTTTCTCCAACTGTAGTATCTTCAAATTTGTCGGATAATTTCACATTTGCCATATCCAATGCCGCTCTTACAAGTGAAAATCCATTGCTGTGAACTCCGCTTGAAGACAAAGATATTGCAACATCACCTTCTTTGATGTTACTTCCGTCAATTATTTTTTCGCGGTCTACGATTCCAACTGCAAATCCCGCCAAATCATAATCATTTTCTTTGTACAATCCTGGCATTTCAGCAGTTTCTCCGCCAATTAATGCACATTCTGATTGAGTGCAACCTTCCGCTACACCACGAACCAAATCCGCCATTTTTTCTGGTTTTAAACTTCCAGTAGCGATGTAATCCAAGAAAAACAATGGCTTTGCCCCTTGGCACAAAACATCATTAACACACATTGCAACCAAATCAATACCAACTGTATCGTGTTTGTCTAGTTCCATGGCTAATTTGATTTTTGTTCCAACGCCATCAGTTCCACTAACCAATACAGGTTCTTTCATATCGGAGATTTCTGGTTTAAATAAACCAGCAAATCCACCGATACCTGTTAGAACTTCTTTTCCATGAGTTTTCTTTACGATTTCTTTTATAATTTGAACTTCTTCGTAGCCTTTTTCTTTATCTACACCAGAATCTTTGTAAGTTAATCCCATTATATTTCTTCTAACTCCCTGTCAGAATCAATGACACCTTGTTTCATTTCTTCTTTGTAATCTTTTAATTTTTGAGCTAGTTTTTCGTCAGACAAAGCAATCATTTGAGCTGCTAAGATAGCTGCATTTTCTCCACCATCGATTGCTACAGTTGCAACTGGAACTCCTTTAGGCATTTGAACTATTGAATACAAAGCATCCATTCCAGCAAGTGCAGATCCTTTTACAGGAATTCCTATAACTGGTTTTGTTGTCATTCCTGCTGTTACTCCACCTAAGTGTGCTGCTTTGCCAGCGATTGTGATGTAAACTTTGCAGTCGTCTTTTTCAACAGTTTCTTTTAAAACATCCAATGCTCTGTGTGCTGAAATAACTGATACTTCATAAGATAGATCAAATTTTTTCAACATTTTAGTAACTTTTTTTGCAACTTCAATATCTGAACTGCTTCCCATTATTAATCTAATATCCATTGTTTGCTCCTATTTTTTTGTATAGTTTGGAGATTCTCTAGTAATTGTAATATCATGTGGATGATTTTCTACAAGTGTTGCTGGAGAAATCTTCACGAATTTTGATTTTTCTTTTAATTCAACTAAGTCTTTACTTCCTACATAACCCATACCTGAACGAAGTCCACCAACTAATTGATAAACAACTTCTGCAACAGATCCTTTGTAAGCAACTCTACCTTCTACTCCTTCTGGAACGTATTTTTTAGTGTTATTTTGGAAATATCTGTCTCCACTTCCAGCTTTCATAGCTCCAAGCGAACCCATTCCTCTGTATTCTTTGTATTGTCTACCTTCTAATACAACTAATTCTCCAGGACTTTCTTCAGTACCAGCGAACAAGCTACCTGCCATAATAACAGATGCACCTGCTGCTAATGCTTTTGTAATATCTCCTGAGTATTTAATACCACCATCGGCGATGATTGGAATACCGTGTTTATCAGCTTCTTTCGCACATTCGATTATAGCTGTCATTTGAGGAACACCTATACCTGTTACAACTCTTGTCGTACAAATAGATCCAGGTCCGATACCAACTTTAACACAATCTGCCCCAGCTTCTATCAAATCCCTTGTAGCATCTGCTGTTGCAACATTACCTGCGATAATTTGAAGATCTGGGAAAGCTTCTTTTAATTTTCTGACAGCATTCAAAACTCCTCTTGAATGACCGTGAGCTGTATCAATAGTTACGACATCAACTTTTGCATCTACTAAAGCTTGACATCTTTCAATCATATCATTAGTGATACCAACAGCTGCACCAACTAATAATCTTCCTTGTGAATCTCTTGCTGAATTTGGATATTGGATTGTTTTTTCAACATCTTTTGTAGTGATAAGACCTTTTAATTTGAAGTTTTCATCTACAATTGGAAGTTTTTCAATCTTAGCATTCATCATTTTTTCCAAGGCTTCATCCATTGATATGTTTTCGTGACCTGTTATTAAATTGTCCTTAGTCATAACATCTCCAATTGGAAGTTGTTCGTCCTTTACGAATCTAACATCTCTGTTAGTTAGGATTCCGACCAAAGTCATTTCATCATTAACTATAGGTACACCGCTAATTCTGTAATGACTCATCAATTTCAAAGCATCAACGATTTTGTCATCTGCAGATAAGTAAAAAGGATCAGTAATTATTCCATTTTCTGAACGTTTAACTCTATCTACTTCTCTTGCTTGTTCTTCAATAGTCATGTTCTTGTGAATAATTCCGATCCCGCCTTGTCTCGCCATAGCGATAGCCATTTTTGACTCAGTTACAGTGTCCATTCCTGCTGACATCATAGGAATGTTCAATTCAATTTTTTTAGTTAATCTTGTTTTCAAGATAGTTTCATTAGGTAACACTTCTGATGGACCTGGTACTAGAAGTACGTCATCAAATGTTAATCCTTCGCCGATAAATTGCATAATACCCTCCTCATAAAATAAATAAAAACTTTGTTAAAAATTTTTAATGTTGAGAATAAATTTACCATACAAATGATCACAAGTCAAGCAAATTTATTCCTTTTATTTTCTTTACAGCTATTATATCAGAAATACAAATTTTTGAGCAAGAAAAAAGCACCAAAAAAACTTTTGATGCGTAAATCTTCTATAATAATTCAACATTTATTTGTTCTGCTACTTCGTTTATTTTATCTGCGTCCAATTTTTCAACTTCTGAAACTCTGGCATTTAATACGCCAAGAGATAAAGCCTTCAAAACAGTTTCCATTACGCCTTCTCCCTCATCCAAGAATTTCGCGAGGCCTGCCACAGTAGCATCTCCACTTCCGACAGTTCTTTGTATTTTATATTGAGGAACAGAAATCTTGTACAAATTATCTTTGTATTTTAAAATCGCTCCATATTTTCCATTGGTAACCAAAACTATTTCAATATCATCTAACAACTCGTTTTCAAAGATGTGCTTCAAATACTCAGAATCTTTGTTTATGAAATCTTTTGAAGAAATATCTTCTGTTAAACCAATGATTTCCTTAAATTCGTAGAAATTAGGCTTGATAGCAAATGGTTTATAATTATTTTCCAAAACTTTTTTAGTCACTTGTCCATTTGTATCCAAAATAATCTTGCTGTTAGCTTTTAGAATATCCATAGTTTCTTCGACAAAATCTTCGGATAAACCGTTCATCAAACTTCCGCTGATTACTGCTATATTGTAATTTTTTCCGATTTCTTTAATAAGTGACATAAAAGTTCTTTCAAATCTAGAATCAATTTTGTTAGTTTTTTCAAAGATTTCAAATTGCTTATCGCCATGAATCACTCTAATGCAGTTTCTTGTGTCGACATTTGTAAAAATAAAATCGTGCTTGATATTCACATCGTCTAACTTGTCGATTACATAATCTCCATTACTTCCTCCGATAAAGCCTGTAACCATGAAATCTGCCCTCAACAAATCTAAAACTTTGGACACATTTATCCCTTTTCCTCCAGGCGTTTTGTACGCATCATCAACTACATTTACTCCATTAGTATCCAGCTCATCCATTTCGTAAATCACATCAATAGCAGGATTCGCAGTTATACAAAGTATCATTTTATTCCCCTCTTCAAATTAATTAAAAATTTATCTTTAATAAATATACCCAATAATTTAGTTTTTTAAATTATTTAGATAACTTTGATGTAAGAATAACTTCAGCAGCCTTCAATCCGTCAATCGCACTTGACACGATTCCTCCAGAATATCCACTACCTTCGCCAATCACATACAAATTATCAACATTTTCGCTTCTTAACAAATCATCTCGAACCATTCTCACTGCACACGATGTTCTCGTTTCAACTCCTGTGAGTATAGCATCCTCCATTGAAAATCCGTGAAGCTTGTTGTCCATCATTTTAATCGCAGTTTTAATGTAATTTGTAACATGCTCTGGGTAAATATCATTCAAATTGCTTAAAACATATCCAGGTTTCACAGTCGGTTCAACTTCTCCGATCTTTTCAGATTTTTTATCATCCATAAAATCTTTTACCAATTGAACTGGTGCATTGTAATTGGATCCTCCCAATTCAAAAGCCTTGCGTTCGATTTCTTGTTGAAATCTAATCCCGTCTAATAAATTATGTCCATAAGTATCTTCATCTATACCACACACAATCGCACTATTTGCGTTCTTGCCGTCTCTTTTGTGAAAACTCATACCATTGACGCACAATTCATTTTCTTCACTGGAAGCATTGATTACATATCCACCTGGACACATGCAAAAAGTGTACACTCCCCTTTTGTTTTCCTCAGAATAAGAAAGCTGATAAGTCGCACTCGGAAGATCTCTGTCGCATTTATATTGTGCAAAATCTATCATTTTTTGTGGGTGTTCAATCCTAAATCCAACCGCAAAAGGTTTGTTCGTCATTTTGATTTTGTCGGCTAACATCATCACAGTGTCTCTTGAACTATTGCCAAGAGCCAAAACGTAACAGTCAGATTGAAATTTTCTATTATGTGATTTTATTCCCACACATTTTTCATTTTCAATTTCGACATCGTCGATCAACGTATCGAATTCAAATTCACAACCCATTTTGATAAGGTCATTTCTCATGTTCACAATTACTTTTTGCAATTCATCGGTTCCGATGTGTGGCTTGGAGTCATACATAATTTCACTAGGAGCGCCGTAGTCCACAAATGTCTTCAAAACTTCTCTTACTCTTTTGTCTTTAGAACGTGCAGTTAATTTGCCATCAGAAAAAGTTCCAGCTCCACCTTCTCCAAATTGAACGTTACTGTTTGTGTTAAGCTTACCAGTTTCCAAGAATTTGTTGATATCGTCAACTCTTTTGGATACCTCGCTTCCTCGTTCAATAACTTTCACCTTAGATCCTTTTTTCGCTAATAAATACGCACAAAACAATCCCGCAGGACCACTTCCAACAACTGTGACGCTTTTCGAATTATCGACATCTTCTAGGTTAAAATCTTCTTCATGATATCTTTCGCAATTTTTGATTGATTTTATTTTTTTATCAGACAAATCAACATCCACGATAACTTGGTAATTAAACAGAATTCCCCTTCTAGCATCAATTGATTTTCTGTAGATTTCATAATTGAAGTTTTTCATTCCAATCATTTTATAGATTTTTTTCTTCAATTCGCTTTCGTCGTCATTTTTTAATTTTATATTTCTAATAATAATCATAATTTTCTCTCTTTCATTTACTACTTGTATTATATCATCATTTAAATAGAAATATTGATAGGTAGAGAATAAGGTGTTTTAAAATCCTAATGCTAAGAATAGCATACGGAAAAAATTGACTTGATTTCAAATAGAAAAAATCCGGCTAAAATCGCACTGTTTGAGCGTAAGCGAGTTTGCGATTTTAGGATTTTGAGATTTAGAAATCTACAATTTTTGGAATCTAGATATTCGTGCATTAGATTTTTAAATATTAACCTAAAAAAGCTGCCTACCAAAGTAGACAGCTCTCAATTTATTTATCTTCAAACATTTCCTCTAAGATATCTATTGCATCGTTCACAGCTTGTGGACATTTTCTTTGCATCGTGTTTTCTTGTTCGATTTTTTCAAGATTTTCAGCTATATTATCTCCCAATATTTCTTCACAAATTATCGTAGATTGTTTTTCTTTGAATTTGGTATCGAATTCGAACATTTTTTTTACTAATTCAACTTTCTTTTCGCCTTCATTCGGCTTTGAATGTCCGTATTTGATTCCTAAAACCATGTATGCACCAGTTACTGCTCCACAAGTCATTCCTTTGTACATTCCACCTGTAAATGGTGATGCAATTTTTGTAACAAGTTCCTTGTCCACTCCCAAATCATCTGCGAAATATCTCAAAACTACTTGCGCACAATCTATCCCTTCTGTAAATTGTTGCCAAATTTCTTCGTTAGTTAATTTACTCATCCAATGCACCTCCACAACTTGATCCACTTCCTGCAGTACAACCGTAGCAGTAATCTTTCCACACGATTTCTCTGGACAAATCCTTCACATCTATTAAATCTTTGATGTTTGTGTAGTCTTTCATTGGGACTTTTTCTGCTAAGTGGAAGTCGCAATCGTGAAGATTTCCCAAACTATCTACAGAAATTTGGAATCTACACATTATATTTTCACAAGTTTCTTCATTGTAATTATCTTCCAACAATTTCATGTAATCTTCGTATTCGCCTTTTTCAATTAAAAAATCTTTGAAATATCCAATAGGCATATTTGTAATAGTGAACAAATTATTGAATACAACATTTTTCTTTTTCAATTCGCGTTCATAATCAGATTGAAGATTGGATTGTTCTGGTGGCAAGAATCCACCAAGTGGATTGTAAACCAAGTCCAATTCTTTTTCAGTTCCATAGCCCATTTCATTAAGTTTCTTTAAGTTAGCAATGACTTTGTCGTATACGCCATCTCCTCTTTGGCTATCTACATTGTCTTGTGTGTAGCAAGGAAGAGATACGACGATTTTGATTTTTTCTTTATCAAATAAATCCATTAATTCCTTGTTTTTTTCGATATCTGTGGCGTTCGTTCTAATAATAAGCTCGTCTACTCTTTTCAAGCATTCCTTCATAAACCACACAATTTCTGGATGTGTTGTTGGTTCTCCACCTGTAATATCCACAGTTTTCATCTTGTGGTTATCCAAAAACTTCAAGCAATCTTCCATAGTTTCTTTGCTCATTTCTAAGTTTTCGCTGTTCTTCATAACGTGGCAGTGTTTACAACGCAAATTACATTTTTCAGTAATGTTTAATTGTAGTGTTGTGATATCGCCAGTCGTTTTATATTTTTCAGAAATTCTATCTTCGAATCTCATTTTCTCCCCCTAAATTTTCCTTTTAATGCATTTTTGAAAAAGCTTGGATCGCATTTTTCATCTATACCAACCATTGTACTTACAAAATGGTGCACTTCATTATTTGCCACAAACTTGGATGAACAAGTCGCACAATAAGTATACATTTTTTCGTTTTTAATGGAGTTTTGCATTTGAGTTGCGATATCTTTTTCGCTTTTGCCTGCAATTCCACCTGCTCCACAGCAGTTTGTACTTATGTATTTATTGTTAAATCCTTTGATATGCCTTTTGATTTCTTCAAATATTATGTGATTGTACCTGTCAGAGCATGGGAAGAACACATTTACTTCCTCATCAATATCTTGTATCATATCTCTTTCTTCAAGCCATTTGAAAATCGTAATAACTTCAACCGACAAATTTTTGTAAAATTTGTGGAAACAGTTTGGACACACGCACACAATTCTTTCCACTTCTTTGTCTTTGAGTTCTTTTTCAAATCTTTCCATATAATTATTTTCAAATCCCGTATAATCACTTGGAAGATTACAACAATCAATTGAATAATCAAATCCTTCTTTGTTGAATAATTCCATTAAATATTTTGTAGTATCTGGATAAAATGCTGGGAAATTACAGCCCAAATACAACAAATCTTTTGTTTTTCTTTTAGATTTGTTTTTGAAGAAATAGTTTTCTTTTTGTTTTTTTACTGATTCGAATTTAGGATTTTGTTTTCTTAAAATAAGAGAAATCTTTTTTCCATCCAAATCAACCGGACACACTGCCTCACATTTTTGACACAAGAAACAAGAAAATGCCAAGTCTTGTCTGTCTGCAAAATCTTTTAAATTAATCTTGTACTTTGTCAAAAATGGACAACATTTCGTGCATTTACCACATTCAATACACTTGTCTTTTACTTCTTGTAAGTAATCATTTGTACTTTTGTTTGATATCATCTACTTTTTCCCCCTTGCGATACATATATTGGCATTTTTGCATCATCCACATAGTCCTAAAAGGACCATTTTCTTGAAATCTACGCGATGAAGAATATATCTTCATTTTTGATAGGAAGATTTTGTATCCTTTTTCCTTTACCCTAATCGAAAAATCGTAATCTTCCATTAAATCAATATTTTTGAATCCACCCATCTCATCGTAAAACTCTCTCGTGAAAAACATTCCCTGATCTCCGAATGCGATGTTTCTGTGTCTGACACGATTACTAGAATTAAATGCGACAATTTGCATTATGAACTGTTTTGGAACAAACGAAATGCTAAAACAACCCATTTTATAATTTTGTAAAATTGATTTGATTTCTTCTTTTGGATTTTCTTTGAAGAAAGTATCCGCGTGAAGAATCAGAATTATTTCTCCTGTTGAATTTGCAATTCCATTTATAATTTGATTGCCACGACCCTTGATGCTTCTAATTGGATTATATCCTCTGTCTCTGATTTTTTCAAACGTGTCGTCATCTCCACTTACGCTGAAAATCACCTCGAACTCATCATCAAAAATATCCAGGTGGTCGATGAATCTATCGATTTTGTCAGATTCATTATACACTGGCACTATTACTGAAATCATTCGCTTTTATAAACTCCCATATATTATCCAAAAATTCATCAGACAAATATGCTTTTATCTTCTCAAAAGTAAATCCATTATCCCTGTTTTCATCAACATATTGAGTGTATGCCATTGAGCACCAAGTTATTCCTCTGAGACATGTGAACAACAAATATTTTACGAATTTTTTTCTATCAACTTTTGTTTTTGATAAGTTGTCGTATTCATCTAAGAAATCATCCATTATGTCGTTGTCAAAAATTACATCCGTTTTCCAAAAAGTCGTAGTCGGTGCCAAAAAGTGCGCCAAATCTTGTTCACGCTCTCCTATAATTGGCTTTTCCCAGTCTATAACGTAAGATTTATCTCCTATGATGAAATTTTTATTGTTGAGTTCAGTGTTGATAAGACATGGATTTTCAAGTGTAGAATCAAGTCCTAAATTTTTGATGTATTTTAGCATATTCGAAATCTTTTCTTCAGTTGCATTGTTTTTCTTATCCCATTTTTGATAATGAGAAAACATCTGTGTAAATTCGTCGAACATCATATTAAAAGGACTGCCTGCTTTTATAAAATCTTGTCCTGTCACATCTAATGAGTGAATTTGTGAAAGCAAATATGCTGCGATTTTTAAATCAGTATGATAATCCAAATCTTTGCCAATCAAATATTCTTCCGTAAGATAAGAAATTCCTGATAATTTATCCTTTTTCAAATCGTAAGCCTTGGCTGTTACGTTGGATTTTTCTAAAAACTTGAGCGCATTATACTCGTATTCAATTTGATTATCCAAATGCATTTGTGATCCACGCGCAATTCTTATCAAATAATCATCATCAATCAAATAATTCGAATTGTACTCTCCTTTACCAAGTAATTTCACATTGTCAGATTGGGATATGTATTTTACTAAATCAATATCTGTGTCAATATCGTGCGTTTCTTTCAGTTTATAATAAGACAAATCATGTTCAATCAAACTATTTTCCAAATCGTTTTCTACATTAGGATTTGAGTATTTTTTATTCTCAAACAAAGCATCGTGCGCTTTTTTCATTCCAATCAAACTGTATCCACCATCTTCAGTTGGGCTGAACACAACATCATTGGTGTCTAATTGGTCAAAAGCTTCATCGAAAATCTCACCATCAAAATCAATGATGTCTGATCCGATTAAAATAACCTTAGAATATCCACATGACAAAACTTCTTTTATCGAATTATTCATCCTTTGACCGATATCATCTCCCGTTTGTCTGATGCAATCATAAGGAGAATTCTTCGTGTAATCGTCAAATAATTCATCTGGCGTTAGAGACAAAAAAACTTTGTAGTTTTTGATAGCATTTAAGTTTTTTTCTATCAAATTATTACTCATCATTATCCTTTGCTCTTCAGATAAAATTGTAGATAATCTTGTTTTAGAATTTTTATTTGGAATTTTAGTCATTAAAATTACTGCGTTCATTCAATCTCCTGTAAAAAAAGCGACTCACAAATGAGCCGCTTTAATTTTAAAAAACTATTTTACTAATTCGTAATCGTGTTCTTTAGTTCCATCTAAAGAGTTGAATACGTCTTTGTTTCCTCTGTCGATTAGTTTTTGCGCTAATTGACCAGATTTATTTCCAGAATAGCAATAAGTGTAAACTGGTTTATCTGTAGGAATTTCTGATAATCTTGCATCTGCTTCATCTAATGGAATGTTAATTGCATTTTTGATATGACCTGCATCATAATCTTTTTTATCTCTAACATCAACTATAACGTTGTTAGTATCTTCAGATGCTTTTACTAAATCTTCTGGTAAAATGTTAGCGAATTTAACTAATTTGTATTCAAATTTCTTAACGCCTTCTGCGTTTGTAACATCTTTGAATCCGTTATTTACTAAAATTTCAGCAGCTTGTTGGCTCTTTTTACCACTGTTGCAAACTGTGATTACAGCTTTATCTTTGTAAGCATCTAACTTAGAAACTTCTTGTTCAAAAGTGTCGATTGGCATATTGATAGCCCATTTAACGTGACCTTGATCGTATTCTTCTTTGCTTCTAACGTCAACAACCAATACAGTTTCTTTTTTCTTCTTGTCTTGTTCGATTGCTTCAAGATCAGCGCCTTTCATTTCTTTTATGGCTGCTTTTTCTTCAGTCTTTTCTGCTGGTTTTTCAGCATTTTGTTCTGTTTTAGTATTATTGTCAGCTGGTTTATCTGAATTATTTGAACATCCAGTAACAGTTAAAGCTGATACTAAAGCTAATGTTAATAAAAGTTTTTTCACTATAAATTCCTCCTAAAAATCTTTTCGATAACATTGTATCATACAGACACAACAAATTCCAAGATTCATTTATTGAAATTTTCTATAAATGATTTTGAGTATTAATTTTTATCTTTTATTCCACAGCTTATCGCATCAACAGGGCAGGCATTTTTGCATCTTGCACATCTAATACATTCCTTATGATTGCAGTTTTTCGTAGGATCCACATTCATTTGGCAAACTTTCTTACACCTTCCACAACTAATACATTTGTCTTTGTCCAATCTATATTTAAAAATAGAAATCGGATTGAAAAATGAATAAATCGCACCCAAAGGACAAATATATTTGCAGAAAGGTCTGTAAATCATTATTGAAAGTAAAATCGTAAGTATCAGAATAGTTCCCTTCCAATAATACAAAAATCCAATCGCTCCTCTCATACTTTTGTTGAGTAATACGAGTGGAATTCCTCCTTCAAGCATTCCTATCGGGCAAATCAGTTTGCAAAAATACGGAGAGCCTTGTCCCAAAATATCCACCACAAACATCGGCAAAATTATTACAAAAATTAGCAAAATTAAATATTTTATTTTTCTCAAATGTTTATCGTATTTAAAAGTTTTTATCTTTTTGAAGAAAGGGATTTTGTATAACAAATCTTGAATCAATCCAAACGGACACAACCATCCACACACAAATCTTCCCATCAAAGCTCCAATGAAAAACAAAAATCCTACTATGTAATAGCTAAACTTAAAATTAGAGTTTCCAATTACAGCTTGTAATGAACCAATCGGGCAAGAGCCTTTGGCTCCGGGGCAGGAATAGCAATTCATCCCCGGAACGCAAATTTTCTTGAAGTTTCCACTGTAAATCTTTCCGGTTTTAAAACCTTCTACATAAGAATTTGTAATCAAAAACCACAGCGATTGGAAAGCGTGTCTGAAATTATCCATTATTTTATATCTGTTTTTCTTCGTTCCAAAGCTTAGTAAATCTTTAATCTTATCCAATTCCAATACACTCCATGCAAATTCTTATAGCCTTATCCAATACAACTTTTACTTCGCCGTTGTTGTAACCGTAATAAATCATCCCAACAGACAGAAATAAAATCGTAACTGAAAATATACGGCTATGAATAAATTTTTCGTACATTTAAATCACCTAATTTTATTTATTTTTCAAATTAGCTAATTCTTTTTCGATAACTTGTTTCCATTCTTCTTTTGATTTTGCCCCAGAATAAGTTTCTCCTACAATATTTCCATTTTTATCGACAAAGAAAGTTTCTGGCATTGCTTGTATTCCGTTTAATCTGCCGTTGAAGTTTGATTTGTCTGGCATTAAAAATGGATATGAAGCTTTTGTTTTTTCTTGAATTAGTTTTGCTTTTTGCAATGCTTCATTATTAGTACCATTATCGTCAACAGTATCTGTGACAACCCCTACAATATTTACACCTTTGTCCTTCATTTCTTTTTGAACTTCACTCAAATCAGGAATTTCATTCACACAAGCACTACACCAAGTGGCAAATACATTTACCATTGTAAGGTCATATTTTGAAAAATCTTTGCTTGAGAAATCTTTGCCATTGATGTCTTTTGTGGATAAATTGCCCAAACCCTTAACCGATTTTTTGTCGAATGCTTCTGTGTTTTCCAAATCAGTTTTTTCAGATAATACAAATCCATTTTCAGGACGTGGTTTCTTTTCAATAATATCGATTTGAGTTTTGGCAAATTCTTTTGCAAAATCTTCGTCCATTTTACCTTTTGAACTTATGTAGTAAGTAAACTTACCGTCTTTTGATTCACCGATTTTTTTGTTATTATCACATTTTATGATTTTGGCGATTTCACCTTCAGACATGTTTTTGTCAAACATTCCGATAAATCCAACTCTTTCAAGTTCTTTTTGCCATTTTTCGTAGCCATCGCCCATTTTATCGACTACAGCATTTTTTTGTTCTTCAGTTAATTTGCTGAAAGTAAGCATAGCATATTTTAATTCTTTGTCGATAGGACTTTGTTCATCTAACATCGCAATCTTCTTGTCTTTCATATCTTTTTTAACTTGTTCTGGAAGTTTGAACTTCAATCCCAAAAACTCATATACAAATTCATCTTTTGGTTGTAATGAATAATCAGCAGGTTTGAATTTTTCATTTTCAGAGTTTTTATTATCTTTCATTCCAGCCTCTTGCGGACTAACCACCTTTGAATCTTTTTCTTTATTTCCATCAGATTTTTGGCAACCTACAGCTCCAACACTAAAACACAATGCTAGTAGCAAAGTAGTTCCTTTTAATACATTTTTTCTCATAATTTCCTCCATAAAATATCTAAGTTCATATTTAGATAACACGCATTCGTGTGATCTGATATTATATTACGATAGTTTTATGAAATGCTTGTGAAATTATTATTTAAAAACAAAGTCGCAATTGATAAGACTATAATCCTCATTTATAGCAATAAAAAATCTACTACTTTTTCCGTAGTAGATTTGTAGCATTATTAGCATATTTATTTTTTCAAAATAATTAACTTTTCTTCACAAATTTATGCCCACAATGAGGACAAGTTACTTTGATTTTTCCTTTATTTCTTGGAATTTTCATTTCTTTTTTGCAGTTAGGACATTTAATGTACTTCTTGTCCTTGGAATTTGCGGCTCTGATTTTGTATTTTTCAAAAAAATCAGTCATAGGTTTTACAGCCTTTGAGAATTTTTGATTCTCAATCATTCGTTGATATTTATTAACAGAAAAAACTCTGAAAATTCCGAAATACACAATCAAAATCATCGTAATGATTTCTATAACTCTATTTTTAAATTTTAAATTAATCAAAGAAAGTATCAGAGCGACTACTATCATAGTCTTCGACAAAAAATCCACTCCGTACACTTTTTGCAAATAATTTTTGATTTTATCTTTCATCAATATCCCTCGTCACATATTCTAAAGTTTTTGCAATATCGTCGTGAATCACGATATTTGCCATATTATCGTAGCTTGTACGATCTAGATTAATTAGTATCAAATTATCTCCTCTAAAATAATTGATAAGACCACTTGCAGGATACACGACAAGTGAACTTCCAGCTACAATCATCGTGTCTGCCTTGCTAATCCAACTGATAGCTTTTGCAAATTCACTTTGTGGTGGAACTTCTCCGTACAATGTAACATCTGGACGAACAACACCTCCACATTTTTCACATTTGCAAGGTCTGTTTTGTTTGTAATAATCAAGTGAATACTTTGCTCCACAATCCACACAATAATAATCTCTCAAATTGCCGTGAATTTCTGCGATATTTTTCGTTCCAGCCATTTTGTCTAAGCTGTCGATATTTTGAGTAATAACTCCTAGAAGTTTATTTGCTCTCTCTAATTTTGTAAGTGATAAATGTGCTTTGTTTGGTTTTACTCCATCGATAATCAAATTTTCCAAAACATAATTCTGAAATAAATTGGGACGTGTCACGAAAAATTCGTGGCTCAACATATATTCTGGCGAAAAATCGCTGTCGTTTTTCTTGTTGTAAAGTCCCGTTGCTGATCTAAAATCCGGAATTCCAGATGCAGTAGACACTCCTGCTCCACCAAAAAACACGATTTTGTCACTTTGTTCTACAATTTGTTTTAATTTTTCAACATCATTCATTATTTACACTTCCCTTTGCTTTTCTTTCTTGAAATCTCGTTGAAACCGCCAGTATCATCACCGACAAAAATATCATAAAACAGCCAAGCAATCTTCTTGGATCTGTAGTTTCGTTAAATAAAATAATTCCTAATATCACAGATGTAATCGGCTCTAATGTAGAAAAAATCGTGTAAGTGCTGACACCTGCATTGACTATCGCAAGTTGAATAAATAAAGTGCCAAACACCGATACCAAAATTGAAATCACAAAAGCTATTATCCACGCATATTTTGAAAGTGATAATGTAAAATCGCCAGTTATAAGTCCAAATACTAATAGCATTGTGGAGTTGATGGTGCAATTATAAAATGTAACCTTTACGCTATCCATATTTTTTAGTCCCGATACATCCATGTAAATCAAATAAAAAGAATAAGTACAACCAGATGCTACCGCCAAGAATAATCCTAATGGAAAATTACTGCTTCCACCTACATTATTAGCAAGCAAAATAACTCCGATAATCGATGCGATTAGTGAGATGAATTTGTATTTCGTCATCTTTTCATTTAGGAACATAACCGAATACACTGTTACAATCGTCGGAAAAATAAAATGAATAGAAGTTGCAAGCCCAACGGAAATATATTGATACGAAGCATAAAGCATTGTCATTGTGATGCAACCACCAATGCTACACATCAAAATTAGTTTTTTCAATTCTTGGTTTGTAACTTTGAGGCTGACATTTCTGCTTTTCAATGAAATAATCAAAAATGGAATTACGAAAAATCCCCTCAAAAAAGAAGTCATAATTACGTTACTTCCATTGCTCAGAGTTTCCCTCACCATAATCGGTGTAAATCCAAAAATCAACGCTGATATTATGGCGAACATCATTCCTTTAGCTTTTCTCACTATCTATAACACTCCTTTTTTACGCATTTATTATCTTCATAATAAAGCACGATTTCAGAATATTTTCCATCGTAAATAGCGAAAATTTCATCCATAGAATCGCTATGTCCATCCATGTTTTTTAATTCTTCGTAATCGATAAATTCCAATGTCCCTTCGACATTTTCCTTTATCAATTCTCCAGAAAAATCGTCAGTTTCATACAAAAATCCAACAATTCTGTCGTCGTTGTCCATGTCGTACCAGCTAATCATTCCAACATATTTTATGTTTTCAATATCCAGATTAGTTTCTTCTTTCGCTTCTCTAATGACAGATTCAGTTATAGATTCTACCTTTTCGACATGACCTCCTGGAAAAGTTAACCCTTCCCAGCCGTATTTTTTTACTTTATCTAAAACCAAAACATCATTTCCACGATTGATTTTTATCATATTGCACAAAATATTTTCCATAAATACCTTCTAAATTTTAAATTTTTGGATAATGTAGTCTGTAAACTCTGATGGATTACTGATATCGAAATTATCGTAACCCGCAAAACTTCTGTCGCTGATAATTCCGTATTTGTTCACATCGCTACATACCAAATCATCTGTAAGAGTACACTCGTATTTAATGAAATCTGAATCCTTCATTCCTTCGATAATAATCAAATCAACATCGTCTAATAATTTGATCAAATCATAAATATTTTTACTCTTACCATCTAATTTAAAGTATTTATCGTTAAAAATCAAGGTCTGACAAGCGCCGTACTCTTTGTAATAAAAAGTGTCAGTATCTTTGAAATCAAGCTCAAAATCATGCCCATCGTGTTTAATTACCGAGCAAGTTTTATCTCTTTTTTTCAATTCATAAACAAGCTTTTTAATAAAAGTAGTCTTGCCACTATTTTTTTTGCCACAAATACAAATCAAAGGCGTAGAATTCTTCTTCAATTCTTCCGGATAATTGATATTAACAAATTCATCCTCAAAAATTGTGTATTTCAAATTAACAAATTTCGTATCGATTTTATTAACCAAATTCATCACACGATAATCTTTACTTTCAAGCATTTCTTCCAAAATAGGAATTATTTTTTTCGAAAAAATTCCGCAAGTAGGATAGCACCTCTCGTCTGTTTCAAAAATTACAGCTTCATCTGAAAAACTTGCGATAGATGCTGCAAAATCCACCAAATCAGATTTCACATTTATCATATCGCAAGACGTTATAAATACATATTCATTTGTAGAATTTTTCAATATCTCCAATATTCCACTCAAAGGTCCAGCATCAATATAAGTGTCCTTTACAGTTTTAATTGGAGAATAATCGGCTGTATTAGATGAAACAATTACCTCGTAGTCTTTGAACCTATCTATTAATTCTTCTATAAAAGTATGACCGTAAAAGTTCAAATCAAATTTGTCTTGACCCATTCTCACACTTTTCCCACCAGCCAATATTCCTACAGAAACTCTCATATTTCTCCCAAATATATATAATCCACGCTTGAACCCACATCCAAGCTTTCATTTTGTTTTTGAAGTAAAAGCCCATTACAATTTGTCAAATCTTGTAGCATGGAATTTTTGTGCTTATCAAAAATCGTAATCTCAGAATCTTTTACAAAACATCTGACGTATCGTTGAAGCTTCGAAGGTTTCATCGATCCTTTTACAACTTTTCCTTTTTCAAATTGTTTTACATTTAATCCATAATATTTATTGTACAAATCCCAAAATAAAACTTCAAAATTACAAAAAGCTGCAAACGGACTTCCAGAACACGACAACACAATTGTGTCACCTACTTTTGATGCCATCACTGGAGTTCCAGGCTTCATGGCAATTCTATGAAACAAAACTTCTCCAATTTGTTTCATGCAAGATTCCATTAAATCTTTGTCACCAACACTAACACCGCCCGTTGTTATAACGATATCTGATTTTTGCGTTAGGTTTTTTATTTCTTTTATAATTGATTTTTCATCATCCATGCAGTTTTTTTGTTCGACAACTTCTACGCCCGAATTTTTTAGAATAGATTTCAATGTAAAAGTCGTTGAACTGTAGATTTTACCTGGAGTATATTCATCCCCAGGATACAACAATTCAGATCCTGTCGACAATAGCGCTACTTTTAATTTCCTATAAACTTTAACCTTTGCATAACCATTTGAAGCCAAAATCGATAAATCAACTGAAGAAATCCTCGTGTTTTTAGGAATTAACAACTCCCCTTTTGACACATCTTCGCCTTCTTTGATGTAGTAATCAAAAGGCTTGTAGGATTTTTTGATTTCAATAAAATCATCAACTACTTCGCAGTCCTCTTGTTTTACAATTGCATCGTAACCTTGTGGTATGAATGCACCTGTCATTATTCTCACGCAAGTATTTTCTTCGTAATCAAAATCATTGCAATCACCTGCAAAATTCGTCCCAATAATTTTCTTTTTCGATAATTTGTCAGAATCTTTGCTACTTACAGCATATCCATCCATTGCACTTTTTGGATAAGGAGGATTGTTGAACTTCGCCAACACATCCTCCGCCAAAACTCTGTTATAAGCATCATCGATATCAATTTCTTCAATATCAGATGCTTTTTTTATATTTTCTCTAAGAATCTCCTTAGCCTTTTCTACTTGTAATAACATTTATTCAACCTTATTCACTTTTTAATTTTGTGTTGATATTTCTCATTGTTGGAATCAAAATTCCACCCAAAACATTACCCAAAGTAATGACAATTAGAGCGATAATTGTTTGTGAATTCCACATTCTTGCCATTTGAATGTAAAACATATCTGCAATACAGTGTTCAAATCCGCATAGTATAAATACCATAATGCTCATTACAATTCCCAAATATTTTCCAATTTCGTGAGGATTGTTTAAGTATTGATCCACAGCGTGAACAACCATAATATTACAGAAAATACCCAAAACAAACAAACTAATCAAAGTATCGTCTGCTTTTACTTGAACCAATTTCGTGGATTTTTCGATAATTCCTGGAGCAACTCTTGTAAGACGAACCAATTCCGCTACAATAATGCTACCAACTAAATTTCCAACCCACACCATCAAGCACCATGGCAAATAAGTTTTCACATCATTACAGAACAGATATCCAACTTTTCCCGTAAACAAATTGTACTTTAAAGTACACACAGCAAAAAGTCCCAAACTGAACATAAATGCTCCAACGATTTTATTGTCTAAGCTCAAAAACACAACTCCGCCCATAGCAATAAATGCCCCTGCCATAATGGCATACAAAAAATCCGCTAATTTTTTCATAACTAATCCTTCTTTCTAAAATCCCTATAAATATTTAAACGACTTTGTTTACAAAAGCCGATTACGGACAAATTATATTTGCTTGCTAGTTCCAAAGAAATATCCGTTGGTGCACTTCTAGAAACTATGACAGAAATTCCTGAATTGATACATTTTTGAACAATTGATGAAGGAATTCTCCCTGATGTAAATGCAATCAGATCGGATAATTTTTCGCCTTTCAATACAGCTGTTCCCACAGCTTTGTCAAAAGCGTTGTATCTTCCAATATCATCACATTGGCAGATTATTTCTTCTCCTTTTGCCAAAACAACAGAATGCACATTGCCAGTTTCTTTGAATAACTGCGATCCCGATAAATTATAATTGGAAATCTTCAACAACGTTTCTTCGTCCCAATCAATCGGAGTGACTTTTTCATCTCTGTTTGTAAAATTGTATGGAACATTTTTGTAATCGCCACTTTCTGTAGTCACATGACTTGGAGTGTTATCGATATCTTTCAACTCAACATTACAAATATTTCCATTAATATTTATATCTACGTTTTGTATATCTTCTGGCCTTACAATATTTTCCGTGATAAGATATCCCGTCACAAGTTCTTGTAAATCCTTTTCAATACACAAAAGTTTAACAATCGGTTTCGAATTAATATTGATATCCAACAAAAATTCTCTAAGAATAACATCTTCTACTTCTTCTATAACTCCATCGTTATATTTCTTAACCATTACATTTTTTTCAAAATTCATAAAATCTCCTTTATCTTATTATATCAAACAACTTTAGTCGATTCAAATACTATAATTCCAAATTTTTATAATAATTTTGTCACATAAATCTCATTTTAAATATTTTAGAAATGAAAAATCGGCGATAAAAATCACCGATTCTATCAATCATTATTATGTCGTTGTTCTGCTTCTTTTTTGCTGTAAACGCACCCGCAGTAATCTTGTCTATACAAATCAAATTCCTTCGATAATTCAATCGATCTCTTGTATCCATTTTTCTTTTTGAAATCAGAATGCAAAAATTTAGTTTTATGAGTTTGTTCTAATTTTTCTCCGATTTCATTAATCCATTGGCTGTTTTTATGAGGGCTAACCGACAACGTCGTAGTTACAAAATTAAAACCCATCTCATCTGCAATGTCAAAAGTTCTGTCGATTCGCAAATCGTAGCACTCATAACAGCGCTGTGATTTCTCTCCCAAATCCTTATAAGGAGCAACTCTTTCATAAAATTCATCGGGATCGTATTTGTCAACGATTATGTCAATAGGATATTTTGCTTTTGTATTTTCGATGACTTTTTTCTGCTCCACAACTCTCTTGTTGAACTCAGATTGCGGAGAAATGTTTGGGTTGTAAAACAAAATAGTTATCTTAAAATACTGTGACAAATATTCCAAAACATAACTAGAACAAGGCCCACAACAACTGTGAAGAAGAAGTGTTTCTCCTCCATTTAGATTTTCAATTGTTTTATCCAATATTTTTTGGTAATTCTCCATAAAAATCAACTATCCTTCTTTGATCAGAAATCACAAAATCTGCTCCCGATTCTACAAGTTCTTCTCTTTCTCTAAATCCCCATTCAACACCGACACTTGTTACATCCGCATTTTTACACGTCTCAATGTCTGTGTCTGTGTCTCCAAAATATACAATTTCTTCTTTTTTAATATCCAAATCTTCCACGATTTTTTCTAGCAAAAATGGATTAGGCTTTCTTTTGGTTTCATCTTCCAATGCGGACACATAATCAAAATATCCTTGTGGAAATAAATTGTTCAAAATTTTCTCCGCTGCTGGAAGTGTTTTATTCGTGCATACGCAAATAAGTGCGCCCATTTCTTTTAATTTATCCAAACTTTCTCTAATGTATGGATACAGCTGCGTTTTCTTATCGTCATAGCCGTTGTAATACTCAATATAGCTGTCGTAGATTTCAGTAAATTTCGAATTAATCACTGCTTCATCCAAATTATCACGTTGAATTAAATAATTCAGAGATTTTTCCACCAAAATTTTAGGTCCATCTCCAAGAAAATAATTAAATTTTTCCTTTTCTACAGGTTTAAGCCCAAATTTTTTAGTGGTATGGTTGAAACAATTATTTATCATTTCAATAGAATCTATCAACGTTCCGTCCAAATCAAATACAAATACTCTCTTCATTAAATCACCCTCGATTGATACATTGCAATGGAACAAGCTATCGGTAAATTCAAGGAGTCCACATCCTTAGATTGATTGATGAAAATCTTATTTTCATTGTAGTATTCTTTTGGAAGCCCTGCCCCTTCATTTCCAAATGCCAAGCTAAATGGTTGTTCGAACTTCACATCGCCAAGTTCATCTGAACTTTCATCTAGCAAAAACGAATAAATCTTATTTTCCGGGAAATTTTTCTTATAATCTTGTAGGTTATCAAATCTTTGGATATTCAATTTGAAAAAAGCTCCCATACTGGCACGGACAACTTTAGGATTGTAAACATCACACGTATTTGATATCAAAGCCAAATGCTTATATCCAAATGCAAGCATACTTCTCATAATCGTTCCGAGATTTCCCATGTTGTCTATTCCGTCCAAAATTATGTGGTTTTTTTCTTGTAATTTTGATTTTTGCTTTTTGAAAACTCCAATCACGTATTCCTTATCTTTTAATGAAATTTTGTTTATTTGTTTACTTGAAATCGTATAAGGAATTTTCTTATCATTCAATATATTTATCAGTTTTTCTGTGTCATTGAAATCCTCAGAAATTAAGACCTCCTCAACAATATCAGCCTTATTTTCAATAAGTTCATAAGTTGGAAAAGGTCCCATTGTATAAGAATATTCAAGATCTTTTTTGTATTTTGTGTATTTTTTCATTTATACTCCATTACTAAACACCCACATCGCTTTGATTTGTGGTTGTAATCTGTCATATTTCCATGATTTTTGCGAATTAGTAAAACTATTCGGATCGTTAATTATAATATTGCCATTTGAATCTATTCCCGAAATCACCATAACATGTCCTGTTTGTGTGAAATCACCAGGTCTTACAGAAATTAGGATCGGATTTCCTTTTTTTATATTCTCTTTTATAACATTATAATTCGCATCCATTTGCACAGCTTTCAATCCGTATTTTCTTGCGATATAAGGATAAAATCCCCAGCTTGTTCCTTCTGATGACGAATATCCGTTGCGATCACTTTCTTCAGCTATTTTTGCAGGAGTGATTGAAGGATCGTTTTTCAAATACGACATCGCCATAGCGCAACTTGTAGGGCCACATCCAGTAAAACCTATAATTCCGTAGCCGTATTTTTCATAACCCCATCTCTTGTCCCACTGCAAATACAAAGGTACATTTGAATTGTTTGCGTTTTCTGGATATGAATAGTCGTTTTTAATTGTAGAATCAATTGTTTTCGCCACGAAATTAACCGCAGTGTAGTTATTACCAGCAAGTTTTAAAAGTGATGGATGAATGTCATCAGCGTTTTTCATCACTAATTTTGCATTAGGATTGTACTTAGCGTAAACTTCCAAATTGTGCAACAATTCATTTCTCTTAAATGTGTTTTGGTAAATATTTTCAGTTTTTTTGATTTTTTCAAAAACTTCTTCATCAGTTTTCTCTTTTTCCACTGGTTCTTCTGGTTTGGAGTCTTGTTGTACGGAAGTTTTTTTCTCCTGAGCTATCTCTGCTTGTTTTTGTTCAGATGCATGCTCTTGTCTATCGTTTTTTACTTTTATGATTGAAAATAGAATTACTAGAAGAAATACAGAAAACACAATCCTTCGTTTTACTGCGCGTCTTCTTTTTTCTTCTAGAAATCTATCGTGATTATTACGTATCAAGTTTCCACCTCATTTATCTAATTATATCACAGGATTTGAAATTATTACAAAATTATGACAACTTTATAAAATTGTAACATTCTTTTGGGTATAAATACATTAGAGGTGATGATATGAGTAATTTTTACGATTCAATTTCAGATAATTACGAAGATATTTTCAAGCCAAATGATAAGCAAATTAGTTTCTTAGAAGAACTTGCTCACGGTAAAATCTTGGATGTAGCATGTGCAACTGGAAAAGTTGCGAAAAGACTTCAAGATGATGGATTTGATGTGATGGGGATTGATTTGGAAGAAAAGTTTGTGAACAAAGCGATTAATGAAAATAAAATCGATGCTAAATGTATGAATATGCTAAATATCGACAAATTGAAAAATAATTTCGATTTGATTTATTGCATTGGAAATTCGTTGGTACACTTAGATTCTTCAGAAAAAATAAATGAATTCTTGAAAAAATGCTACGACAAGTTAGACACAAAAGGTAATCTTGTAATTCAAATCATTAATTTCCATCCATTTTTACAAGTAGATGATGATTACTTAGGAAATCTTCCTACTATCAAAAATGAAAAAGTGGAATTTGTACGAAAATATTTCAGAAATGGTGATTTTATACGATTTAACACAGTTATGACAGCAGGTGATAAATCCATTGAAAACGACGTTAATTTATTTCCAATAACATCCGATGAATTAGTAACACTTTTAGAACAAAATGGTTTTGAGAATATAAAAATATACGGAGGATTTAACAAATCAGAATTCGATAATGAAAATTCTAGACCGTTAGTATTAGCCGCCGAAAAACTATAAAATAAAATTTAGCACATTTAAAAACCTCCCTTCTGGGAGGTTTATTAAAATTTTATGCTCTTTTTTATTGATCCGAAAATTCCACGTGCGATGTCTCTTCCGATTTGTCTTGTAAAACTACCAAGCATGGAGTTAATGCTTTTAGACGCGAAATCTTCTATCGGAGATTTTTCTTGTTTTTTGGATTTCTTAGTTTGTTTTTCCGGCTCTTCTTTGATTTGATTTTGCAATTTTGTTTGCAGTATTTCATAAGCAGATTCTCTGTCGATTGATTGTGAATATTTTTGATGCAAATCAGAGTTTTTCACAATATAATCCACGTCTGATTGAGAAAGTGGCGTAAACGATGAGTGTGGTGGAAGTACAAGTCCTTTTTTCGTTATACTTGGTGCTCCTTTTTCATCCAAAAATGAAATCAACGCTTCACCTGTTCGTAAGTTTACAATTTCATCTTTTACATTCATATCTTCGTTTGCTCTGAAAGTTTCAGAAACTTTTTGAACAGCTTTCAATTCTTTTGGAGAGAAAGCTCTCAATTGATGCACAATTCTATTTCCTAATTGCGAAGAAATCGAATCTGGAATGTCTAGTGGATTTTGTGTTATGAAGAATATTCCCACACCTTTTGAACGAATAAGTCTTACAACTTGTTCAATTTTATCCATTATCATCTTGTTTGCATTATCGAATAACAAATGTGCTTCGTCAAAGAAGAACACAAGTTTTGGGGTTTCTGGGTTTCCAACTTCTGGTAGTGATTCGAAAAGTTCTGATAATAGCCACAACAAAAACATCGAATACAAGTTTTTGTCGTTAATAAGTCTTGCCGCAGAAATTATATTCACAAATCCGCGTCCATCAGAATCTGTCTTCATCAAATCTCTTATATCCAAACTTGGTTCTCCCAAGAATTTATCTGCACCCATATCTTCGATGTACAATAATTTTCTCATTATTGCGCTAATACTTTGAGTTGTGATATTTCCGTATTTTTTTGAATAAACTTCCCTGTTGTCTGACAAATGATTAAGCATCGAACGCAAATCTTTTATGTCCAACAACAATAGTCCTTCCTCATCTGAAACCCTAAATGCAATATTCAAAATTCCAGCTTGTGTATCGTTCAAATCCAAAATTTGCGATAACAAAATCGGTCCCATTTCAGAAACTGAAACTCTCAATGGAAGTCCAGATTCTCCGTAAACATCCCACAAATTTACAGGATAGTTTTTGAAATTAAAATCAGTGATATTCATTTCATCTAGTCTAGATTTAAGGTTATCGTTCATTTCACCAACCGATGCTAAGTTTGACAAATCTCCCTTAACGTCTGACAAAATAGTAGGCACTCCCAAATCGGAGAAATATTCGCACAACACTTTTAATGTAACTGTCTTTCCGCTTCCTGTCGCTCCTACGATAAGTCCATGTTGATTTACTTTATTTGAAAGAAGTTCGATATCTTCGTTTCCTCTTGCAATCAATAATTTTTCCACAATTTCCTCCGCATTCTAATTTTCTTGAATAATTTGTTTCAAATCAATGAAATTGAACAAAGCTTTATTGTAAAAAGCTTTTGTTTTCTTGTACTTGTTGTAATTGTTGTACACGTTTATTCCGTAAACAAACAAACTAAACACCATCAATATGTATTTGCCAAATATCAAATACAAAATCATTCCCATAATAACATAAAATATTGGGCTGTAATCAAATGGCAAATCGTAAAACACGCTGTAAATTATTTTATCAATGCTAATTAATGCCAAAAATAACCACGCATACATCGCTAGATAGAGCGTATTTGATTCTAATAAATTAAGAATGATTGCTGGAATAAAATACACTCCCGCTCCTATTATTGGCACGAATGAAAATACCGTTATAAAAAACGATTTAACAAAAACGTGGTCTACCCTAGCAAATTTCAAAAATAAAACAGATGTCAATAAAATCAATATTATTTTCGAAATTTCGTAGCTTTTCTCGTACAAAACTATTTTCTTTAAATTCTCTTTCATATTAATAACCCGGCTTTTCTAATAATTTAAACATTTGCTTCTTGTATTCTTCAACTCCCGGTTGATTAAAAGGATTCACTCCTAAAACAAGTGCTGAAATCGCTACACTCATTTCAAAGAAATAAATCATATATCCTAGATTTTCTTCATTAATCTCATCAATTTTCACGACGACACTTTCAACATTTGACGACAAATGCGCATTAAGCGTTCCTTGCATAGCCATCTTATTCACATAATCCACTGATTTTCCGCTCAAATAATTCAGATTATCCAAATTATCAGCATCAGATTTTATATACAAATCTTTGCGTGGATTTTCTACTGAAATCACAGTTTCAAATACATTTTTTTGTCCATCTTGAATCATTTGACCTACTGAATGCAAATCCGTCGTGAAATTACACATCATTGGGAATATTCCCTTGTTGTTTTTCCCTTCCGATTCTGCGAATAATTGCTTGAACCATTCAGAAAAATATTTCAATCTCATTTCGTAATTAATAAGTATCTCAATATCTTTTCCATTGCGATACATGTTATTTCTGAATGAAGCGTATTGCAAAGCAAAGTTTGATTCATAGTCAAGTTTTGTAAAATCTTCCATTGCATTTACTGCGCCAATCATTAATTTGTCAATATCCAATCCTTTTACGCAAAGTGGCAACAAACCAACAGAAGTTAGAACGGAAAATCTTCCACCGATGTCATCTGGTACTACAAAAGTTTCATAACCATTGATATCAGACAATTCTTTCAATGCACCTTTTTGTTTATCAGTCGTGGCGAAAATTCTGCTCGTTTGTTCTTCTTTTGTGTATTTTTCATCCATTAATTCCTTTATAAATCTAAAAGCAATTGCAGGCTCTGTAGTAGTTCCCGATTTGCTAATTACATTTACACAAAAATCCTTGTCCTTCAAATAATCCAAAAGTTCAGCCAAATACGTAGAAGACAATTGGAAACCAGCGTAGATGATTTCGATGCCCGATTTCTCAAAATAATCGCTGATCGCATAATCAATCGCCTTAGCTCCCATATAACTTCCACCGATTCCAATGACAACTAAACAATCAGACGTTTCTCTTATCTTCTTCGCACATTTTTTAATTCTCTCGAATTCTTCTCTGTCGTAATTTTTAGGCAAATCAATCCATCCTGTGAATTCCTTGCCTTCACAGGATTTATTTAAAAGCTTTTCTAAAGCATTTACGGATTCTGTTCTCAAAGTATCCACAGAATTATGACTTGTCGTATTTGAAAAATCTAGCTTGAACATATTTCCTCCTATAGAACCTTCAAACTCACTAGAACAATATCGTCATCCTGTTCCAAAAATCTAAAAGAATTCAACTCGCTTAGCACGTATTCAATTCTTTTATCCGGAACTTTCATTAAATCTTTTTTTAGTCTTTCTTCGCCGTAAAATTCGTTGTTAAATCCTCTAGTTTCAGTTATTCCATCAGTGTACATAATTAATTCATCACCACTGGAGACCAATATATCTCTTTGGTCAAACCCAACTCCTTCAAACATTGGAGAGATAGGATGACCTGTAACTTTTAATTCTTCCAATTCATCATTCGAAATCAAAAATGGAATACCATTGTGCCCCGCATTTGCATATGAAAATATTTTGAGTTTTCTATCGTATAACCCATAAAAAATCGTAAAATATTTGTCTACCGATAAATTAAGTTCAGTAAATGTGGTATTCAAATCCTTCAGCACTCTTTTGGGTCTAGAATCTGTAATTCTACTTACCAAATACCTCATTGTCTGTCTGATAAACATCGTCAGAATAGATGCCGCAATCCCATGGCCCACAACATCTGCGATGTAAATTCCTACAAATCTTTCGTCAATGTCTATGCAATCGATGATATCTCCAGACAAATCCCTAGATGAAATATAGCTGTAATCCAAATCCAAACCAACATGCTCACCCTTACTAGGCAAAGTTTTGCTTTGAATGTGCTTGGCGAATATGATTTCATCCTTGATGTCCTTGTTCGCATTAATCAAATCAATCTGAGTTTTGACCTCTTTTGAAATATCTCTAAAAACCTCGACAGTGCTTACCACTTCTCCATCTTTATCCATAACTGGAGAAGAAGTTATGGAATAATCCACGCCATTTATTTTTCTTTTTTCTTTGATAGTGCTGTTCAAACGGTATTTCCTATCTGCCAAACATTTCGGAAAATCTTCACTATAATCCAAATAGCAATTCACTCCTATTGGATTGATAGGCATAGATTTTATCATGCTAGTATTGGCAAATATTATTACCCCATCTTTATCTATTACTCTAACTAAATCCTTCATAGAATTTAGAACTTCGTAATCAGATCCTTTGAAATCACTAACATCTTCACTTGATTTCTTCTCCAAGGATATCTCCTCCTATTTAGGTCTCGGACCAAAATATTGATACAAATAACACTTCATATTTCCGTTGTACATCTTTCTATTTTTAGATGCTTTTTTGCCGTAAAATTTCTCAAACTCTTCGCAATCTGTGATTATATATTGTGATGCAGTCTTGAATTTCGCCATTTTAATTCCCAAATCCTTATAAATCTTCTCGGCTTCTTGTCTTTCGCCAAGCCTTTTTCCATAAGGTGGGTTAGATATTAGAACGAAGTAATTATCATTTAACACAACATTTCTGAAATCCCTCGTCACGAATCTAATATCTTCTCTGACTCCTGCATTTTCCGCATTAGCTATTGCTTTTTCAATCGCAGATCCATCCACATCACTAGCGAAAATATCTATCTTCTTGTCGTAATCAATGCTCTCCAAGGCTTTAGTACGCTCTTGTTTGTATGCATCGTTGAATTTATCATTAAAATTAATAAAATCGAATTTCCTGTCAATTCCAGGTGCAATATTTCTGAATTTTCTCGCAGCTTCTATCGCAAAAGTTCCACTGCCGCAGAACAAGTCCACAAGAGGTCTGTCGCTATTAGCAAATGACAAATCGATAATTCCTGCTGCCAAGTTTTCTCTTATAGGGGCAAGTACTGAGTCCTGTCTGTAACCTCTTTTGTGAAGTCCATCTCCCGAGGTATCCAAAGTTATCGAACAAATATCTTTTACCAGACTAACTTCAATCCTAAATCTCCCCTTGGATTTTGAGAACCAATCCACCTTGTATTTTTTCTGAAGAGATTTGATAATCGCCTTTTCTGTAATCGATTGACAGTCTTTAATAGAAAATAATTTTGATTTGTAACTTCTGCCTTCTACAATAAAATTAGAATCTGCTTCTAAAATATCCAACCAATTTATTTTTTCAACGCCCTTAAAAAGTTGTTCGAATGATACAGCCTTAAAATTACCCAATTCGATTAGAACTCTGTCTCCACATCTCAAATTTATATTTAATTTTGCGATATCTTTTTCATCGCCTTCAAGCATTATTCTTCCGTCGTTTACATTCAAATTCTCATAGCCCATATCCAAAAGTTGTCTTTTGACCAAGCTCTCCAAACCGAATGCGCAAGTTACTATTATTTTCAAAATTATTATTCCTCCATATTACCTTCTATTTTATCATATTTTCAATGTTTTTTTTACGTTATAATAATATTTAACTGTAAATTTACAATAAAAAAACTGCAACGAAAAATCATTGCAGTCAATTTAGATTCTAATCTACAGTAATATCTCCACTAACTGTTGCAGCACTTATTTCGATTTCATCATTTGAGAATGATTGGTCGTGAGATTTACTGATTTTTTTCGAACTATCTTTGTAGTAACTATCGATTTGAATTTCTCCGCTAACAGTTCTAAGTTCTATAGAACCTTTCTTTTCTTTGATATGGATATTAATATCGCTAGATACACCTCTCACATTCAAATCTTTGTTTTCGTTCACATTGATTTCGATATCGCCACTTACAGTGTTCACTGTGATTTCTGGATTTTCAGAATTCACCTTCACATCACCGCTTACAGTATTAACGTAAATTTCTTTTTTGCATTTGGAAACTTGAACATCTCCACTTGCAGTGTTGACATTTACATTGTTCGATTGTGTAGTGATATTTACATCACCACTTGAAGTGTTGCAAGTAACATCATTACTAATAACATCTACATTTACATCTCCACTTGCTGTGGCGATGTTTAATCCCAAATCACTGTCTTGTGGAATTTTGATAGAAATTGATTTTATGAAACTTTTTTGGAAGAATTTTTCCATTTTAACTTTACCAAGCTTCAACACGTGATTCATATAATCTACATCTAACTTTTGTGTTTCATCAGTTGTAGTGTAAGTTACGATTATTTTATCCAATTCGTGAGTTGACACATCTATGTCCGCATTCGATTTAACTTCAATTCTGTGGAAATCATTGTCAAATTCCAATGTTTGTTGTGACAAATCATAATCTTTGTCTTTGGATTGGTCAAAAATTTTGGAATTAAAGAAATCACCAATGCTATCCAAGTTAAACATACCAAACAAGTTGTTTTCTCTAATTATTCCAGCTTCTTTACATTCGTTGAATATTTCTCTTGGATTACCTAATTCAGTTGAAATCTCTTCTTCAGTTTTTCCGTTTTCAACGCCGATTCTAAAATGTTCTTCGTAATCATTCTTGATTTCTCTGTAAGTTGTTTCGTCGACATTTCTGAAATAATAATCTAAAAGTTCCATAAATTGTTCTTTATTCATTTAAAAACCCTCCTCTAACAAGGCCTTAACACTTTCAACTAATTTTTTATAATCTTCAAGTTGTGAGTGCAAATAAGTTTTCCCTTCGTCTGTTATCTTGTAGTATTTTCTAGATGGACCTGACTCTGATTGCTCAGTGTAATCTTCCAAGTATTTGTCGTTTTTCAATCTTCTAAGCATAGGATAAATTGTTCCTTCGCTCATTGGTATCTTATCTTTTATCTGATCTATAATTTCGTATCCGTAGCTGTCTTGTTTAGATATAACCGATAAGACACATAATTCTAAAATCCCTTTTTTTAATTGTGTGTTCATATCTTACCTCCTGATTACATTATAATACACAGTAGTACATATTGCAAGGTATTATGCAAAGTTTTTTACTATAAAAATTTTAACTGCTCAAAAGTCGTGTCGCTAAGGTTTGCAGCAGTAATCCCAAAAAGTCTGACAGGCTTTTCAATTTTAGTGTTAACCACAAGATACTTCACAATCCTGTAAATATCCTTTACGTCACTAATGTATTCATCAAGAGTCATTGATTTTGTAATCACCGAAAAATCGCTAAGCTTTATTTTAATCCTAATTGTTTTCGCTTTAATATTTTTCTTATGAAGATCTTCTGCCAATTCTTCGCTGAATTCACCAGCTTTTTTTAGTAATTCATTATAATTTTTCAAATCTCGTTCAAAAGTGTACTCAACTCCAATAGATTTTCTAATTCTTGACAAATCCAACTGTCTATCGTCAATACCACGAATTCTATCGTAAATCACTTCGCCAAATTTACCAAATAATTCTCTCAAATTATTTCTGGATAAATCATACAAATCGCATACTTTTTTTATCCCAATATTATTTAGTTTTTCCTCAGATTTTCTGCCAATTCCTTGAATTTTTCCCACATTTAAGTCCATCAAAATATCTGGAATATCATCTTGTGTGATAATTTTGATTCCATGAGGCTTGTTCCAATCAGATGCAAGCTTTGCAAGGCTCATATTGTAGCTAATTCCTATAGAAATAGACAATCCCGTTTTTATCCTGACATTTTCTTGTATTAGATTTGCCAGTTCCAACCTATTCATATCTATATGAGAAATATCCATGCAACCTTCATCTATACTCATCTTTTGAATTTTAGTCGAAAATGCCGACAAAACCTTGAAAACTTTCTCGCTGTTTCTTCTGTATTTTTCAAAATCTGGAGTAACTATAACAAGATTTGGAACGATCTTTTTTGCCTGAAATATTGGCATTGCAGAATGCAATCCGTACTTTCTAGCTTCGTAGTTCGCAGTAGTAATTATTCCTCTCTGACTTTTACCACCGACAACCATTGGGACGTGTTTTAGCTTCGGATTATCCAGAATTTCACAAGAGGCAAAGAAAGCATCCAAATCAAAATGCAAAAAATTTAAATCCATAACACACCCTTTTTACTAAAAAAGCCCTCATTATTGAGAGCAGTTTCAATTATAACTTGCAAACCGTAATGCTAAGAACATCATACGATAAAAATTTAATTGATTTCAAATTGAAAATCTTCGTTGAAAAATCCGTCTGTTTGAGCGAATGCAAGTTACGGATTTTAGAAGATTGAATTTTAGAAATCACAAATTTTTTGAGTCCGATGTTCGTGCATGAAGGTTTGCAATGTGCAAAAAGCCCTCATTATTGAGAGCTTAATCGTTAATTTCTAAGTTGTTTGATGATATCCATGCATCGTATGATTTTAGTGAATCTGCACTTTTTATTATTGCATGGCACCATACTCTTTGACCTGAATCTGGTTTTGCTTCATAAATGTACACTTCACTTCCCATAGGAATTGAGGAAATCACTTCTGATTTATTGCTTGGTTCTTCATAGATTTTGGCATTATCTGTAGTTACCAAATAAGTTTTGCCAACTAAACGAATGCACAAATCGATAAGTCTTTTGTTATCATCAGTTTCATAGCTTTCATCTTTTTTATCTGGTTTTTTTGTACTTTCTTTTTCTTTCTTTAATTCTTCTGCTGATTCATTGGCAAGTTTTTCAGCTTTTTCTCTGGCTTCTTTTTCCTTTTTCTCAGACAATGCACGTTGCTTTTCTTCTTCTTGCTTTTTCTCGTTGTATTGATTTTTTGCTTTTTCAACTTCTTTTATCTTGTCGATAACAATAGTTTCGTGTGGCATTACACGTGCGTATGAGTTTAACATATTCAAACTTGCATCAAAGTTGTCGTCTTCTGCAAATGAATCACTTGCAATTATCACCGCTTGTGTACTTTCTTGCAATCTTTGTTGCGCTTTTTGATAATTGACGCTATCTTTGTTGCTTACTTTCAAGAAACTTTTTGCTGCATCGACATACTTCATTTCCTTTAAATAATTTACGCCATAATCGTAATTATTTTTAGAAGACAAAAGTTCAACAGCTTCACGTTTTTTATCTATATAAGATCCATCGTTTGTTCTATCGTACAATTCACTATAATAATCTACAGCTTTTTGGTAATTACCATCTACTATACATTGATGAGCCAATTTATCTAATTTTTCCGCCTTAGAAGAATTAAAAATATTTAATCCTACAAAAGCTCCAACAAATATTACTAAAGTTACTAAAACTACAGCAATAATATTTTTCTGCTTCATTCATTACACCTCTCTAATATTCTAATGAATAAGCTAAAATAAGTCAATAAACGAAAACGTTATATTTTACGTATTTTTACATATTTTACACAGAAAAAAGTGGAGTGTAAATTTACACCCCACTAACTTCAAAAACTATTATTCTTTCATTGGTTGTTCTGCTGTAAGTTCGATTTCATTCCATCTGAAGTCGTCTTTGTTAAGATCTTGAACGTATCTGAAATCAAATTTTTTAACTCTCTTGTTGATTGGAGATAAAGCTTCTCTGTAAAGTGTTGGAATCAATGGTACATTGTCTTCCATTACTTTAGCAAAGTCTTTGTAAGCTTGTGCTCTTTCTTCATCAGATGTTTTACCATCAGCTATCTTATCCAATGCTTGTTGCATTTCTGGATTAGTATATCTGTAGTAGTTGAATGATGCATTCTTACTGAATAATCCTGATGGATCTGGGTTAGTACCTACACCCCAAGCTCCTTGGAATACGTCGATTTCTGGATCGTCGTTTTTAAGTTTGTCATAGAAAGCGTTGAATTCGATTAATCTTCCACCTGTTAGTTCAACATTCAATCCAATTTCTTTCCAACATTGGATATAGTATGCTGACAATGGTTCTGCGATTTCTCCACCTGACATTGATGCGAATTTGATTACCAATGGTTTACCATTTTTGTCTTCTCTCATTCCATCATTGTCTACGTCTTTATATCCAGCTTCGTCTAACAATTGTTTAGCTTTTTCTGGATCGTAGTTGTATCCTTTAAGGCTATCATCAAAGTAATCTTTGAAGATTGGAATAACAACTGATTTTGCTTGTGATCTGTATCCTAGGTAGAATTTTTCACCAACTGCGTTATTGTCGATTGCATAACCCATTGCTTTACGTAGGTTTACATCTGCCATCTTAGCGTTAGGATCTACTACAACTTCTCCTTTAGCTTTGTCCCATTTACCTAATTTAAATCCTAGGTAAGTGTATGCCATGTCTTGGTATCTTGCAACTTTGTATCCTTTTAATTCTGATATTTCTTTGAAAGTATCTGAAGGTGCCCCACCTGCGATATAGTCGTATTTACCAGATTTTAATGATGCTAAAATTTGTGAACTTGGAACTACTTCCATTACAACTTTATCGATTTTTGGTTTTCCACCCCAGAAGTGTTCGTTAGCGCTAAATTCAACTGATTGTCCTGGAACTACATTTGAAATGTAGAAAGGTCCAGCTGATTTAGGGTTCTTTCTGATAGGATCAGAAGAGATTATGTCTTTTATAGCTATGTCTTTTACTTGTTCGTAGTTAGTTGGTTCATGCCAAATACCAGCACCCCATTTAATTGAAGGTTTCCATTCTTTAAATGAAATTTGAACTGTTTTTTCATCTACTTCTTTAACACCAGATATGTCTTGTGTTTTTCCATCGTGATATTCTTCCATACCAACAATGTTAATCATATCATCATCATAACGTACACCAGGATAATCCTTGTGTCCAATGATTAAGTAGTTGATGATAATGTCTTTTGCAGTAACTGGTTTGCCGTCATTCCATTTGAATGAGTCTGATAATTTGATAGTAGCAGTCTTTGCTTTTTCATCCCATTCAAATTTTTCAGCTCCAGAATCTCTCAATTCCAAACTTTCTCCACTATTTGCTGAACCATACATTGTAGGTCCAATGATTGTCCAGTCGTAGTTATCGTCTTGTAGTGTATTATTGAATATACCTTTAAATGGTGAATCTGTAGGAATACCTACTCTAAATGTACCACCTTTAATTGGTTCGCCTTCATTTTCAACAAGAACACCGCCGCCCATTTGTTCTCCGACTATGTTGCCTTTGTTTTCTGCGTTTTCATTTTTGCCTGTACTAGATTCTTGTTTTGAACCAGAATCTGACGATTTTCCGCTATCTTTCTTAGAATTTCCACATCCAGTAAGTACGAATGCCAATACTAAAAAGATTGCCAATAATGATTTAAACTTCTTTTTCATTATTTTCACCCTTATCCTTTCCTTTGTTTTGCATCGGAAGCTCTTCTTAATGCTTGACCGATATAATTTATACACAACATCATTACTAATATCAATAATGATGCAGGTAACCATACATATAATTTATCTTGAATAACTTCTGGCTTTCTGGCTAATGATACCAAAGTTCCAAGTGATGGATCTGATGGTGGAAGCCCGAAACCTAGAAAGCTAAGTCCTGTTTCAATACCGATGTTACCGGCGAAACTTAATGTCATGTCTACAATTAATATTGAAGAAATATTTGGCAAAATTCCTGTAAACATCGTCTTCAAATCGCTAGTTCCCATTGTTTTAGAAGCATTTACGTAGTCTTTTTTACTTTCCGCAAGAGCTTTCGATCTGACAAGTCTTGCCATCCCTGTCCAGTAGAACACCGTAAATATCATTACGAATGTAAACATCGAATATTTTGGAACAATTGTTACGAAAACTATAATAATCATCATTGTTGGAAGAATTTGTATGAAGTCTATAATTCTCATTATAATATTGTCCAACCATCCTCCGTAATATCCTATCAATAAACCTACAACTATTCCTATTACAGATGTAAGTATTGTCACGGCGATTCCTATTACAATTGAGTTTCTCGCTCCAATAATTAATTGTCCAAATAAATCTCTACCGCCTTGGTCAGTTCCTAGTATGTGTCCAGCTTCTCCAGGTCTTACGTATGAATTAAGTATGTCAACTTTCATTACTTGTTCTTTATCAAGTAACATCGCTCCTACGAAAATTCCTATCCACAAAACTGCTAATACCACCAATGACACTATAGCTAGTTTGTCTTTTTTGAATTCATTAACAATTACTTTAAATCCTGTAGGATTATCTTTTGCAAGGTCTTTATATTCTTCAAGCTTTTCTTCTGTTACTTTTACTTCTTTCATAAAAACCTCCTAATCTATCCTTATTCTAGGATCCACTATACTCATGATAATATCACTTAATAATGAACCGCAAAGTGTCAAGAAACCATAAATCATTACAAGAGCTGTCATAACTGAGTAGTCCCTTTGGTTAATACAGTCAACGAATAATGAGCCCATTCCTTGATATCCAAAAATTGTTTCAATCATGATGGAACCTGCTAACAATCCTGTGATTTGGAATCCGAAGAATGCAGCTATTGGTAAAAGTGAGTTTCTAAAAATGTGTTTACTGTAAACTTTTTTAATAGGAACCCCTTTTGCTCTTGCAGTTCTTACGTAGTCTTGACTTTTTGCATCTACAACTTCATTTCTCAAATATTGAATAGTTCCAATAGTTGTAAGTAGTGCATAGGATATTGCAGGAAGTAGCATATGATAAAATCTACTTAATACCGCTGCCATGCCACCTTTTGCTGATGCTTCAAGACTTATGATACCACTTGTTGGAAACCATCCTAACTTGTATCCGAATATTAAAAGCATTATCAAGTAAAATACGAATCCCGGGGTTGCTAGTGCCAGGAAGTTATACAAGTTAACCCCCTGATCGAATGTCGACCCACTGTATCTACCTGCGTTTATTCCTAGAGGAATAGCAATTGCATACATTATTATTAATGAGAACAATGATAAGAAGAATGTATTCTTAGCTCTTTGACCAATAACGTCTTTCACTGGTAGCTTTTGAGTATAAGAATCTCCAAAATCTCCTTGAAGTGCATTTCCAACCCATCTCTTATATTTCACATACCATGGATCGTAAAATCCAGATTTTATTTTAAGTTCTTCTTCAACCTTTGAGTTACCAGTACTTGGTGTGATTTTCCCTGTAAAAGGATCCCCTGGCATCTTTTGAGCTACGAAGAATATAAATAAACTTAACACTATCAATTGAGGAATCATTATTAAAAATCTTCTGATTATAGTTTTAGTCATATTATATTTCCCCCTTTCTAGCTGCTACATAATGAGAATCTTTGTATTTCGTCAAATCGTACACCGATCCATTTTCATCGTAGTAGACATTTTTTTGTTCATCAAACTTCTTTTCAATAGCTTGTCTAGCATCTCTAAGCTCTTTTCTTCTATTTGGTTCGATTTGAGGAATCGCTGCGATAAGTCTTTTTGTGTAAATATGTTGAGGATCAGAGTATAACTCATCACGATTACCAGTTTCTACAAATTTGCCGTTATGCATAATATAAATGTAATCACACATGTGTCTTACAACCCCCAAATCGTGAGAGATGAAAATGTAGCTTAGATTAAACTCTTGTTGAATCAACTTCATGTAGTTTAATACTTGCGCTTGAACTGATAAGTCAAGTGCACTAACTGGTTCGTCTGCAACTATCAATCTTGGGTTACATGCAACAGCTCTTGCAACACCAATTCTTTGTCTTTGACCACCTGAGAATTCAAATGGATATTTGTAAATTGCACTTTCGTTAAGTCCAACTATGTCTAATAATTTAAACACCTTTTCTTTTTCTTCTTTAGGTGTAAGTTTTTCAAAATTTCTGATTGGTTCAGCGATTATATCCAAAATTCTTTTTTTAGGATCAAGCGAACTCATTGAGTCTTGGAAAATCATTTGAACATCTTGATTGTAGTTTATCTTTTTTCTGTAAGATCTACTTGTAACATCTTTTCCTTCGTACAAAATGTGTCCATCTGTAATCTTTTCAAGTCCTACTATAGCTTTTCCGATAGTTGACTTCCCAGAACCTGACTCTCCAATCAATCCATAAGTTTTTCCTTGTTCAATATCCATATCAACTCCATCAACAGCTTTGATATAGTCTTGAATTGTATTAAAAAATCCACCACGAATTGGATAATGAACTTTCAAATTTTTAACTTCTAAAAATCCCATATTTTCCTCCTATTCGTCTTTAAAATGGAAGTTCTTCCAGCATGTACAACGAACTAAGTGTCCATTGCCAACATCATGTAATACTGGGTTTTCTTCATGTTCTGAATCGTCTATCCAAGGAATACGAGGTGCAAATCTGCATCCTTTTCTTGGCAAATCTTTTAATGAAGGAACCATACCTTCTATTACGTGTAACTGATCAGATTCATTATCTGCTTGCGGAATGGAATTTAATAAGCTTCTAGTATATGGATGAAGTGGGTTATTGAACAACTCATCCACAGGTGCAATCTCAACGATCTGACCTGCATACATTACGCAAACTCTATCAGCGGTCTGTGCTACAACTCCTAAATCATGGGTTATCAATATAATTCCTGAATTCATTTGATTTTGTAATTCTTTTATTAAATCTAGAATTTGTGCTTGAATTGTAACATCAAGTGCAGTAGTTGGCTCATCAGCTATCAAAACACGAGGTTTACAACTCAAAGCAATCGCAATGATTACTCTTTGTCTCATACCTCCGGATAATTGATGAGGAAATTGTCTTGCTATAACTTCAGCATTTTCAATCCCTACTTTTTTTAGAAGATCAACAGCTTTTGCTTGACGTTGTTTCTTGTCCAAATCAGTGTGATACAACAAAGCTTCTTCAATTTGTTCGCCAATTCTCATTAATGGGTTAAGCGATGCCAATGGATCTTGGAATATCATACCAATTTCTCCACCTCTCAACTCATTGAATTGAGCTTCTGTATAATTCAAAATATTTTCGCCGTTATATATAACTTCACCGCTAATTTGAGTGTAGTTCATATTATGTAAACCCATAATTGTAGTAGCAAGTGTAGATTTGCCACAACCAGATTCGCCAACCATAGCTAATACTTCATTTTCATACAATTCAAATGAAACATCGTCTACGGCGTCATAATAATCGTCTTTTATTCTAAAAGCTGTATGCATATTATTAACTTCCAATATTTTCTTATTAGCAGACATCTTATTCTCCTTTCAGTTTATTTTTTGTATGATTTATGTATGAATAATAAATAATACTTTATCTCATTATAGTGACATAAAATGCATTTGTCAATTATTATTTATTTTTTAATTTAAAATTTCAGTATAAAATACAGTTTTTTCATGCTTTTTCGAATTAAATTACACTTTTTAGCTACAAAAATAAAATTTATGATTTTCTTTTCCCGTTATAGTTCCGCCATTTAGAGTTGATTATGAAAATAAAATTAGATTATTTTTATTCATTTTTAAAATTTGTCCTGCCAATAAAATAAATTGTGTTTTTGCATAAAAATGACTTGACACAATCTCTTTATTATGATAAAGTAATGATAATCATGAGCCTATTTACAAATTTATTAATTTTTAAAAAATGTAACAAAAAGCTTGCATTCGTTATATTGAAATGGTAAAATATATTTAATTATTGAAAACTTTTTCATTTTCAATTAAATCTCCATTTCTTAATTTATTACAACATAAAAAAACAAGGTATGAATTAAATTCAACACCTTGTTTTTTTATTTTAGTTTATTTTTATTATATTAATATCATTAAAGCAATCATCTATTTGGAATTTTTTCGGCAAATCCTTGGTCTTCAACGAAGCTAGTGCACAGGCATTCGCCATTTCAAAAGACTTTTCATAATCTGAAGTTCTGATAAATGTCGCGATAAATCCCGCGATTATTGAGTCAATAACAAAATCTCTTTTTTGGTTTAGCATCTGTTCTATGTCAAAAGCATATATTGAATTCTTTTGGAACAAATATACTTTATTATCTACAAAGGGCACTATTACAAATTTAGAATTCAAACCAGATATTTCATTTTTCCATTTAAGCAAATCTGATTCTGAATTTATTTTTGTTTTAAATAGATGCTCCAAGCATTTTACACTTATTTTTTCAAGTAATGATCCCTCGTTAGCAAATCTCTCCAAATAATACTCATCTATATCAAGTACGAAGTGTGCTTTGTTGGCTTTGCAAATTGCAATCATTCTTTCGATTACAGTTTCTGTTATATTTTTCGGAAAAGCTGTGGACAAAAACACAGTATCTCCTTCTTTAACTCTTGATAGATAGTATAACAATTCCTGTAGTTCTTGATGAGAAATGCTAGGTCCTTTTGATTCGATTACGGTTTTCGAAGAGCCTGTGATTTTGATATTAATTCTAGTATTATCATCAATTCTTATGAACTCAGATTTGATATCTTCTCTTCTTAGCCAATCTTCTACAAATTCTCCAGTAAAACCTCCTGCAAATCCAGTTGCAACAGTCGGAAGTCCAAGTTGTTTTAAAACTCTCGAAACATTGATTCCTTTTCCAGATGGAAGCATCAAATCAAAATCCGATATATTGTTCTTGTCAAATTCAAAATCCGAAACTTCACTTACAAATTCAAGTGCTGGATTCATAGTAACTGTGTAAATCATTTAATCACCTACATTAATCCCGGAGCAAGTCCAAAAAATATTTTTTGAAGAAGTGTCATAACGACCATAAACACAACAAGTCTTGTTATCACAATTCCAGCTGCATTAAGTCCGTAAACTTTCCACAAATTTTTGTAATCAAATCTATCTACTAAAATAATCGTTGCAAATAATATCAATATTACTAATGAAATTAGATATATAAAAGCGTGTGCACCCAAAAATGTAAACGTGAAAACTGACGAACTAAAACCGACAAGTCCTCCTGCGGTTAACACTCCAAATAAGCTAAATATGAGAGATTCTATAACCGAAAGTAAAACTGAGATATTGTTTCTCAACTCCTTATCAATTGGTTGATATAATTTCGTTCCTGCTAGTTTAAGTCCCAGACTATAGGATAAAAGTTTTTGGAAAATATCCAAAACCAACACTGAAACCATAACTACGATTGCCTTTGATTTTTGAGTAAATGTCCAGTGATTTGTAGAATTCATGTAAAAGAATAAAAGCGGCAACGCAGATAACACTACAACCGCAAGTCTCATTGAGAACCTGTAAGGTTGTGTGCCTCCCATCATTTTCTTCAATATTTTAATAAAGAACAAATTGATTTTGTCAAAAACTTGTTTACTTTTAACCTCAAAAGTATCCATAAATTGGTCATCATCTTCATCTTCGTCTTCAAACTTATGAATAGTAAACTCATTTGCCGAAGTGAATCTTATTGACTCATCTCTTTTAATTTTTTCTTGTTTTTCGTCATAACCTTTGGTAATAAAAATCGTGTTTTCATAATTTTCTTCAGGTTCTTTTTCATCCTCGTGGTTTATTTTCTTCTCAACTTCTTTGTCGGGATTGAACTTTCCATATTGAGATTTGTTTTTGTTAATCACTTGAAAAATATCTTCAATCCTTTTAGGCTTGTGTTCCGTTTTATTTTTATTTATGATATCTTCAGTCTTTTGTTCTTCAGCTGATTTTTCACGATTTTTTATATTAAAAATATTCATCACATCGTCAGAATATGAATAATCCTTATCTGTAGATGCGTGATTATTTTCTGGTTGTTCTTTTATATCCTTTTGTTCATTCAAACTTTCACGGTATTCTTTCAAATTAAACCCACAATTGTGACAAAAATTCACCGTATCTAACACTTTTTCATTGCAATTAGGACAACGCATTTACTCACCTCCGTAACCGTATTATATCACAATACATTATACTCAATTATAACTTTGCCAAATCTTAATATTTGGGCAATAAAAAACCGGGTTAATTATCCCCAGTTTATTTTAAAAGAGTAACACATCTTCATGCTAAGAATATCATACGAAAAAAATTGCTTTGATTTCAAATCGAAAAAATCCGTCCAAAATCGTACCGCGTAAGCGAAGCGTGCTTACGATTTTAGGATTTTAAGATTCAGAAATCAACAATTTTTGTAGTCTAGATATTCGTGCATGAAGTTTGTTTGCTTTATTTTTTATTTTCTTTTAAACACCATATATCTATAATCCATACCTTCGTAAGTTTTGATGTCTGATTCCTCCGCTACATAATAATCTTGGTCTTCAAATAAGTTTCTGATTTTTGCATCATATTCAAATTCTGCGTCAACATAAGTGATTACGAATTCATCAACTAAATGTATCAATGATTCAATCGTGTTTGCTCCACCTATCAAATACTCTGTCATTTTGTGGTCTGGGTTAATTTCTTTGAGAGTGCGTAGCAATTCTTCTTCGTTTTTTACGCAAAGCATACCATCTAAGTCTTTGCTTGTAATTATTATGTTGGTTCTATTTGGTAGAGGTTTTGAACCAGGTAAAGATTCCAATGTTTTTCTTCCCATGATTACGATGTTTCCCGTAGTTAATTCCTTAAATCTTTGCATATCATCAGGAATTGAAAAAAGCATATCTCCATCTTTTCCTATCGCAAAATTTCTATCTACTGCTAATATAACTTTCATTAAAAAAATCTCCCTTCCTTATATTACTTACAATTTCGTTCAATTTTTCCATTGCATGATCATCTGTCCAATCAAAATCATCCTCGCATATCCTTACGACAAGTATACCCATTTCTTCTGAACAAATATCAAGCATAGTGCTATAGATTGCATTTTGCAAATCAGACGACGAATTGGAAAGGATGCTATCGCATTTGTTTATCCATTTTTCAATACAAAAACCATAGTTCTTATCTCGTGGATAATTCTCAAGTGCAATCTTTCTTTCTTTTGTAAATTTCCTGTTAGCATCATACATAAAACAAAGCTTATTTTCCTCATTATAAGCCATTATGTTGATATCATTGACATATCTTATCAAATCATCTCTGTTTATGTTTTCATCTAGTTCATTCAAAACTTCTTTCAATTTTTGGTTGTCTATGTTTGGTTTCAATTCAGAAAAATTCTTGCTAAATTCAATATCTCCACTAAAATACACTCGCAGTATTTTTTTAATAGCATCAATTTGTTCTTTTTCATAATCAGATGCCAAAAAAGTACTGTTTTCCATAAAATCTCCTTTATATTACATCCATTTTTTCTTTTTAAAATAATAAATCATAACACTAGTAATCACAACAGCCGTAACCCAGAACAAAATATATCCGTATTTCCCTTGAAGTTCTGGCATATATTTAAAGTTCATTCCATAGACTCCTGTTAAGAATGTCAAAGGCAAAAATATCGTCGACCACACAGTCAATACCATCATTACTTCGTTAGTTCTGTTGGAGATATTAGTGTCAAATGCATCTATCATGGAGTTAATCATATCGCGATACACTTCTATGAATTCAAGCATTTGGATTATGTGATCGTACAAATCTCTCATGTAAATAGATGTGTTGTGACTTACCAAATTTACTCTGAACTTCGAAATTTCATTGATAACTGAACGCAAAGGCCACAAAGTCTTCCTCAAAAATATTAGGTTTTTCTTCATGGTGTAAAGTTCTCTGAGAACATCGTCATCATGATTAGTCATCATAGCGTCTTCCAAATCATCTATGTATTCTCCCAAAATATCAAAAATTTGATAGTAGTTGTCTATAAATGCATCCATTAACAAAAGCAATAGTCCATCTGTAGTTTTCGGTCTAAAAACAGGAATTTTTTCTAACTTGTCCAAAACTCTGTCAAATGATGTGGTTTTGTTTTGCTCTACAGTCACTAACAAATTTTCTTTCAAAACAAATGACACTTGGTTAAACGACAATTCCTTTACGCTGTTGAACATATCATAATCCACAGTATCTGTTACCACGAACAAATAATCATCATAAGCTTCCAATTTCGTCCTTTGTTCCACATCCAACATGTCTTCTATTATAAGAGGATGGATTTTGAATTTTTCTTTCATTTTTATGAAATTATCCGTATCTGATAATCCTGTGATATATATCCAATTTATCCTGTCATCTCTCAATTCGATATCATAGATGTCTGTGGTTTGATGTTTGTCAAAATGATGTTCATTAAAACTACAAAAAGTAATTTTGGTGTTTTCAAGATCGTTCTCAAACCTAAGAGTTTCTAATATTTCGTTGATTCTATCCTCAAATAATAAATTAGCCAATACTATCTCCTATTTTTCGTCCAATAACTTGTTTGCGTAATTTCTGTATGTCGATTTTGTGTTATCTCCAACAAGTCTGTCGATAATTCTTCCATCTTTTATAAATAAAGTCGTAGGTAGTGGCAATGCTTCGTAATGCGTAATTATCTCGTCCTTGTCAATTTCTCTAACTTTTTTAGCTAAATATTCGTAAAATTCTATTTCTCCTTGAAATGATTTTTCGATATCTTCCAAATCATTTTTCGCCGGAATACATGGACAAATCCCGTCGGCGTGGAAAAATAAAACCTTGTTTCCTTTATTAAATATCTTAGAGTTAATGTCACTCTTTTTAAATTTTTTCATTTGGTACTATCCTCCAAATCTCTTCTGCATATTCTTTTATAGTTCTATCCGATGAAAATTCACCGAAATTTGCTATATTTATCAAACTCATCTTAGCCCATTTTTTCTTGTCTGAGTAAGTCTGTAAAATCTTTTCGTGAATTTGTTCATAGTCGTTAAAATCTTTTAACACAAAATATTCGTCCAACTTAAAGGATGAATCTCTGTTTACAAGTGAATTGTAAATGTCCAAGAACATAAACGATCCACTGTCATTGATCAAATCGCTTAGCAAAGTATCCACAACGCGTTTGATATTTTCATCCTTATAATAATACTCAACCGGATTGTAAGTGTCTCTGATGGAATTTAATACATCAACAGTTGCACCAAATGGGAAGTTGTTGTCCTCACCTGCATGATTGAAAATCTCAATATTAGCACCATCGTAAGTTCCCACAGTCAATGCTCCATTTAACATAAATTTCATATTGCCAGTTCCAGAAGCCTCTTTTCCTGCAGTCGAAATCTGCTCACTCACATCTGCTGCAGGATACACCAATTCTCCGATGGATACGTTGAAGTTTTCTAAGAACACAACCTTGATATATTTGTTAACAACATCATCATTGTTCACGAGATTTTTAACTTCATTGATGAATTTTATAATAGCCTTTGCTCTGAAATACCCCGGCGCTGCCTTCGCTCCGAATATATATGTTTGTTTTGGAATATCTGATACTTCGTTGTTTTTGATTTTATAATACAAATTCAAAATGTGAAAAGCATTCAGCAATTGTCTCTTGTATTCGTGAAGTCTCTTCACTTGTATGTCAAAAATAGAGTTCTCATCTACATCGGTATTTTCATGCTCTTTGATGTATTTTTTGAGTCTGATTTTGTTGTGAAGTTTGATTTCCATTAGTTTTTCCAAAACACTCTCATCATCTTGGAATTTTTCAAGCTCCTTTAATTTTGTTAGATCAGTTTTCCAATCTTCTCCCAAAAGTTCTGTTATAAACTGTGTTAATTCTGGATTTGCATAAAACAACCAACGTCTTGGAGTAATTCCATTTGTTTTGTTGACGAATTTATCCGGATACAAATCATGCCATGATTTTAATGTCTCATTTTTCAAAATTTCTGTGTGGATTTTAGCAACGCCGTTGATCTTTACGGCTGTTAATATAGCCAAATGAGCCATGTTAACAGTATTATCCTTCACAATTCTAAGATTGTCGATTCTATCCACAGAATAATACAACCCCACCAAATCGCTGACAAATCTCCTGTCGATTTCAGTGATAATATCCATAATTCTAGGGCTCACTTCTTCTACAACATCGACACTCCATTTTTCCATCGCTTCTTGTAAAATCGTGTGATTAGTGTAATTGAACACATTGCTTGTAACATTCCAAGCTTGTTTCCAAGAAAGTTTTTTATCATCCATCAACACTCTCATCATTTCAGGGATAGCCATAACAGGATGAGTATCATTTAATTGGATAGTATTGTATTTTGCAAAATCTTCAAAATCCTTATCATTTGGGAAATTTTTCTCATATTTTTCAATTATATCTTGAATTGATGCACTGCAGAAAAAATACTGTTGTTTTAATCTTAAAACTTTTCCCGGTCTTTGTATATCATTAGGATACAAAACTCGGGTAATATCTTCTGCTCTATTTTTTTCTTTTACAGAATCATCGTATTGAAAATTGTTGAATTTTTGAAAATCAAATCCGTCATCACATTCTGCCTGCCACAATCTCAAAGTGTTAACAACGTGATTTTTGTATCCTACAACAGGCATATCATAAGGAACTGCTTTTACGACTTGGTTTTTGTATCTAATGATTTTAGATTCCGATTCTACACGTCTTGACCAAGGATCCTTGTCCAATGTCCAATTATCTCCGACTTCCATCTGAAATCCGTTGTGAAAATATTGTTTGAAAAGTCCTTGGCGATATCTCACGCCATAACCTGTTAACGGATAATCCAAACTCGCTGCACTCTCCATAAAACACGCCGCAAGTCTTCCTAATCCACCGTTACCCAAAGCTGCATCTTCTTCTTGAATTTCCAAATCATTGATGTCGATGTCCAATTCTTTTAAAATTTGTGAATATTTTTCATCCAATCCCATATTCAACAAATTATTCCCCAAAGATCTTCCTATCAAAAATTCCGCGCTAAAATAGTAGGCATTTCTAATATGTTTGTGTTTGTCAGAAGTTTTCTTCCAATCATCAGCCAATTCGTTCATTATTATTTTAGAAAAAGCTATATATTTTTCTTTTTTTGTTGAAGTATGTAAATCTTTCCCAAACAAATTAAATAAATTTTTTTCAAATTGCAACAAAAATTCTTCCTTTTCCATAAAATCCTCCTATTTCTTAGCTCAACTATATTTTACCACATTTGTGAAATAGTCCTATTAAATTTGTATTGTTTTTTGTAAAATCAACAAAAATGATACATTTTTCTAATTTATTGATATAATGATTTAGTTATAGTAATATATTAATGAGTCACAAGAAAGGACAAAAATTATGCAAAAAAATATATATGTATTATATGGCGGTCCTAGTACTGAACACGAAGTAAGTATTACAAGTGCTAGAACATTAATAAATAATTTATCAAAAGAAAAATATAACGTAAGTGCGATTTTCGTTCGCCGCGATAAAAAATTCATTATGAAAGAAAACATAACTGAAGAAATAAAATCCGACGACGAATTAGTGCTTGACACTGAGCTTTCTGTAATAGAATCTGTCAGCGAGTGCATCAGAAAAATCAATCCAGAAAACACTGTAATATTTCCTGCAATTCACGGAAGTTACGGTGAAGATGGAACAATCCAAGGTTTCATAAAAGTTTTGGATTTGCCATTTGTAGGATGTAATGTGTTGGGTTCTGCACTTTGCATGGACAAAGGATACACTAACGATATTTTCGAATTGAACAAAATTCCTCAAGCAAAATACGTCGTGCTTTGCAAAAACGATGAATACAATTTGAAGGAAATTTTCGACAAAACATCCAGGGCAGTTTATGTAAAACCATGTAACGCTGGTTCATCTGTTGGTGTTATGAGAGCAGAAACAGAAGAAGAATTGGAACAAGCAATCCAAAACGCATTCCAATACGACAGAAGAATTTTAGTCGAAGAAGAAATCATTGGACCAGAACTTCAAATCGCAGTTATGGGCAATGACAATCCTGTCGCATCACGTCCGGGTGTATATCAAATACACGATGTAGAGTTTTTCGATTACGATGCAAAATATAACGATTCAAAAACAGAAATGCTTACACCATTTCCAATGGATGAAAATTTAGAATTAAAAGCAAGACATTTGGCAGAAAAAGTGTACAAATTAATGAGTTTGTCAGGATTTTCAAGAGTTGATATGTTCGTAAAAGACAACGAACTTTGGGTGAATGAAATCAACACTGTTCCAGGACTAACTCCACATTCAATGTTTCCAGTTTTGTGGAAATGCACTAACGATATGAGTGTTTCAGAAGTATTCGACAACTTGATTGATTTGGCTGTTGAAGAATGCGAAAAAAATAAAGCATATAAGTTAGAGAGGTAAATATGTTAACAAGAAATTTAAAAACAATAACAGAACTAACTAACACGATAATAAACGAAAAATACCACGATATAATGGTAAAAGGTATCTCCACAGATACAAGAACAATCGAAAAAGACAACATGTTCATCGCTCTTAGAGGAGATAATTTCGATGGACAAAATTACATAGAGATGGCTTTTGAAAAAGGCGCATCTTGCTGTGTAGTTAACAGAGATTACAGAAATATCAACGATTATCCTGTAATCGAAGTAGATAATACAAAAGAATTTATGATGGATTTGGCTAGAGGATACATCAACAGTTTAAACTGCAAAGTAATCGCTATAACTGGTTCCAACGGCAAAACAACTACAAAAGACATCATGAGTTCACTATTAAAAGAAAAATACAAAGTCGTTAAAACACAAAAAAATTACAACAACGAAATCGGATTGTCCAAAACGATATTTGACATTGACGATGACACTGAAGTTGCAGTTCTTGAAATGGGAACAGAAAATTTTGGTGAAATCAGTCAACTTACTAACATCGCACACCCAGACATAGCGATGATTACAAACATCGGTGACAGTCACCTACTAAATTTAAAAACAAAAGAAAACATCGCCAGAGCGAAGTTTGAAATCCTTGAAGGATTGAAAGAAGATGGAATTTTCATTTTAAACAATGATGATCCTATTCTTAGAGAAGTAAAACAAGAATACAAATTACCTGAAAAAACAATCACTTTCGGAATAAAACCGGGCAGCAAATACAGAATGGAAATGATCAAAGCCGACGAAACAGGCTCCACATTCTCAATCAACGACCATGTATTCAACATAGAATTGTTAGGTAATCACCAAATGTACAACGCCACAATGTCAATCATAGTAGCAGAACTTTTGGGATTGGATTACACAGATATCGCCAAAGGATTAAAAAATATTGAATTGACGGGAATGAGAAACGAACTTATTCTATTAGACAAATTCCACATCCTAAACGACAGCTACAAATCAAATCCACAATCACTTACAAGCTGCTTAGAAACAGCTTACGGATTGCACGGATACTCCAGAAAAATCGCCGTATTAGGTGATATGCTAGAGCTTGGAGATAACGAAATAACTCTTCACAAAAATATAGGGAAATCAATCAATCCAGAAAAAATCGACTACGTATTGGCAACTGGACCATTAGCAGAAAACATAATCAAAGGAGCACGTACAAACTTCGCAGAAGACAAAGTGTTCTACTTTGAAACAAAAGAAGAATTGCTAGAAAAATTACAAGAATTAATAGTGGACAATACATTGATTTTAGTAAAAGCATCACATGCAATGCAATTCGATAAATTAGTCGAACAAATAAAAGAAATTTAACATCAAAATATTAAATAATATAAAAACAACAAGCCCTTATGTAAAAATTTGCATAAGGGCTTGTTTATTTCTAGGAAAGTTTGAGGCTTTCTTTTTTATATATTTTTCTTTGCTTGTTTATCGTTATAAATTCTCTTCATCAACATTCCAAGTGCAAACACTCCGAATAAAATAATAAGTCCTTTTACCCATGTAGATGGATTTGTCGATTTACTTGCCGCATAAGAATAAATCAAAGTCGCTGGAAGTTGTCCAATTCCTGTCGCGATGAAAAATTCCCAAAATCCCATCGGAGTCAATCCCGCTGCATAGCTTATTGGATCGAATGGAACAAATGGCAATAATCTTGCAACCAAAATAGCGTTCTTGCCATATTTGTCGAAGAATCCTTCTACTTCCTTCAATGCTCCTTTTGTGGCAAATTTTTCTGCAATATCTCTTCCCAAAAATCTTGCAATTCCAAAACAAAGAGCTGCTCCTGCCATTGCAGATGTCCAAGACAATATACTTCCCTTAACCCATCCCCAAATAGCGGCGTTTGAAAATGTAATGAAAAAGGCTGGGATTGGTGCTGCAACTGATTGAAGAATCATCATCAAGAATGAAATTATAACCGCAGTTTTCCCGAAAGATCTGATGTACGCTTTTACACTTTCAAGGTCTTTAAATGATTTTGACATGTTCGTTATTCCTTCTCTTAGTGGTTTGATAAATACAAATGCTAAAACCACAACTAGAATTACGACAATTTTTTTAATATGTTTGTTTTCTAATTTCAAAATTATCCCTCCTTATATTCATTATATCAAATAAAAAAATAAACACTTATTGAAATATTCTATAAGTGTTTATCATTTATTATAATTTACGAATTAAATTTTTCTCTATCAAAATATTCTTCACCAGAACTATTAGCGACGATGACTGTACACACCGCATCTCCTGTGATATTTATCGCTGTTCTAATCATATCCAAAATTCTGTCTATTCCCATTATCATTGCAATCGCGGATATTGGAAGTCCGATTGAATTAAATACCATGGATAAAGTTATCAATCCAACAGATGGAATTCCCGCAGTACCTACTGATGCAAGTGTCGCTGCAGCAATTACTGTCAAGAAATTTTGTGGAGTCAATTGCATTCCGTAAGCGTTCGCTGCAAATACTACTGCAACTCCTTGCATAATTGCTGTTCCATCCATGTTGATAGTCGCTCCAAGTGGAATAGTAAATGAAGAAATTTTCCTGCTAACTCCAAATTCTTCCAATTTGTTGATGTTCATTGGCACTGTTGCATTTGAAGATGATGTGGAGAACGCAAATCCCAAAACCGGGAAGAATTTCTTTAAGAATTTGAATGGATTTACTTTTGCAAAAATAGTCAATAAAACCATATAAACTAATAAAAGTTGCAATACCAACCCTAAAACTACTGTTAGCATGTATTTTAACATAGAGAATATTGCAGATAATCCTAAAGTTGCAAACGTCTTTGTGATAAGAGCAAATACACCTATTGGCGCAAACTTCATGACAATCAAAGTCATATCCATCATTATGTCGTTGAACTCTTCGCAAATATTTGCAACGTTGTGTGCTTTTTCTCCCAAATTCGCCAAAATAATTCCAACTAACAATGCGAAGAAAATTATTTGCAACATATTTCCTTCAGCCATAGCTTGAATTGGATTTGTAGGAATCAAATTGAGCACAGTATCTTTTATTGAAACTGCCTTCGCAGGGTCTGCTTGGACAGCCTGGCTCACTTTGCTAAGATCAATTCCAAATCCAGGCTTTATAAATGATGCCAATAATAGCGCCAAAGTTATCGCCAAAGCCGTAGTGAACAAATAAAACACAAGTGTTTTGACTCCGATTTTTCCTAATTTTTTAGTATCCCCCATGCTCATCGCACCAGTTACTAATGAGAAAAACACCAATGGAACAACGAGCATTTGCATTAATCTGATAAATCCTTGCCCCAATACGTCGAATATCCCATTAACTAAAATGGTATCTTTTATATATGATGAAGGGACAAATAGATTAAAAACTATTCCTACCAACAACCCCAGAAATAATCCAATGAATATTTGAGTTGTCAGTCCTCTTTTTTTCTTTTTTTTCATAAACATCTTTCCTTTTTTATAAATTCATTTTTAAAATTATAAATTATTTTTTTCGATATATTTTTGAAGAGAAGTTTGCCAATCTGTGAATTTGTAAATTTGAGAAGTGTTCAACAAGAAGTTTTCCAAAGCTGTAAAATCTGGTCTGTGACCTTCTATTCTCAAGTTTTCATCTTCGATAACTTCTGCATCAATTCCTTTTATCTTCAAAATTTCTTCTGCAAAATCTTTTCTACTAGCTACTCCTTCACATGATGCATGATAAATACCGTAATCGTACGTATCCATCAATTTCACGATAAACTCAGCTAATTGATATGCGCTTGTCGGAGAAGAATATTGTGCTTTAGGAACGTAAACTTTTCCCGTTTGAATTGCTTCTTTTATAATATCTTCAACCCTGTGATTTACTGGGGAGAATAACCAGCTAGTTCTCAAAATAAAATGTTTCACACTGAATTCTCTTACGAAATTTTCTCCCATCAATTTGCTTTTTCCATACATTGTCGTAGGATGTGGAGTGTCGTATTCTCTGTATGCACTTCTGGATTGTCCACTAAACACATCGTCTGCTGACATGTGAATTATTTTTGCATCCACAGTGTTCGCTGCAACCGCCATGTTTCTTGCGCCCAACGCATTTACCCTGAAAGCTTCGTCTGGATTTTCTTGGCAAGCTACAGGGTCTGTAAGTGCGGAACAATTTATGATTATATTCGGTCTGTTTCTTCTGGCAAATATTGAAGTTTCATCGGAATTCACAATGTCTACAATGTATTTATCTGTTGCTAAGACTTCGTCTTCCAAAGGATCCAAATATTTCTGTAATACTTTCCCGATTTTTCCATCTGCTCCACTTATCCAAATTCTATTTCTAGTCATAATATCTCCTTAAAAATTAATCTCCAATTCAACTGGACAATGGTCTGAGCCCATTATACTTTGGTGAATTTTCGCATCCACAAGATTGTCCTCCAAATCATCACTTACTATGAAATAATCTATTCTCCAGCCAGCATTTCTTTCTCTCGCTTTTGCAAAGTACGACCAATAAGAATACTCATCTGTTTTGTCTGGATAAAAATATCTGAAAGTGTCGATATATCCATCATTTAATAAAAGTGACATTTTGTTTCTTTCTTCGTCTGTAAATCCTGCTGAACGTCTATTTGATTGTGGATTTTTCAAATCAATTTCATTGTGGGCTACATTCAAGTCCCCACACACAATTACAGGTTTTCTATCTCTTAAAATATTCAAATAATTATGGAATTCATCTTCCCACACCATTCTATAATCCAAGCGTTCTAGTTTTTGTTTAGAGTTTGGAGTGTAGACATTCACCAAGAAAAAGTCCTCATATTCGCAAGTAATCACACGACCTTCAGTGTCGTGTTCATCAATTCCAATCCCGAAACTTACTCCAATAGGCTCAACTTTTGTGTAAACCAAAGTTCCAGAATAACCAGCCTTGTTAGCTGAATAGGAATATCTGTGATAACCTTCAAATTCCATTTCTTCAGTCATTTGATTTTCTTTCATTTTTATTTCTTGTAAACAAAAAATATCCGCATTCAAATTATCAAATGCTTCCTTAAATCCTTTTTTCATAACGGCTCTGTATCCGTTAACATTCCATGATATTAATTTCATATTCTCACCTCTTATTTGTTATTTATTATATCATATACAGTTTTAAAAACTGATATTTGCGAATGTAGATAACAATTATTTATACCCAAACAAACAAAAATTTAATAAATATGTGATTTTGTTAAGTTTTAGCAATTTGATATAATATATTAAAAAGAAAAAAGGAGATTTTTATGAAAGATTATAAAAATTTTAAATTAATAGATACGAGAGAATTATCAGACATCAATTCAACGGCCTATCTTTTCGAACACGAAAAAACCAAAGCGAAAGTTTTGAAGCTTTCTAACGATGACGAAAACAAAGTTTTTTCAATTGCTTTTAAGACAATTCCTCAAGACAGCACAGGTGTCGCTCACATAATGGAGCATTCAGTTCTTAATGGATCCAAAAAATACACAACTCGTGAACCATTTATGGACTTGGTAAAATCATCGCTACAAACATTTTTGAACGCGATAACTTTTCCAGATAAAACTTGCTATCCTGTAGCAAGTCGTAACGCCAAGGATTTCAAAAATCTTGTGGACGTTTATTTGGATGCAGTTTTTAATCCAATTGTTTACGAAAAAAAGAACATTTTTTATCAAGAAGGATGGCATTACGAAATAAAAAATGTCGATGATGATATCAAATACAATGGCGTAGTGTACAACGAAATGAAGGGCTCTTACAGTTCAATTTACACGATTATCTTCGATGAATTGTTCAAATATTTGTACCCAGACACAACTTATGCACATTCATCGGGCGGAAATCCTTACAACATTCCAGATTTAACTTACGAAAAATTCTTGGAATTCCACGACAAATACTACCACCCATCAAATTCGTTTATTTATTTCTATGGAAACGGCAATATCGAAGAAGAATTGGATCATTTGTCAGAATATTTGGATGAATATGATTACAAAAAAATCGACTCAGACATTCCTTACCAAAAACCATTTGAGGAAGCTAAAAAAGTCCAAGTCGAATACAATATATCAAAAGACGAAAAGCCTGACGGAAAAGATGTATTGGTATATGCTGCAAATGTCGGACACATCACAAATGTAAAAGATGCATTCGTATCAACTATTTTAAGTGATGTATTGTTCTCCAACGAATCTGCGATAATCAAAGAAAAATTATTGCAAGAAAACATCTGTGAATCTGTAGAGAGCGTATCATCTTACGGCCAAGAAATCACAATGGGGGTTATCGCTGAGAACTCAGATGTAAAAAACACCGAAAAATTTGAATCATTGGTTAAAAGAGAATTAGAAAACATCGTAAAAAACGGAATCGACAAGGACGAACTTACTTCTACCCTCAATAAATTGGAATATGATTTGAAAGAAGCTGGAAGTTTCCACACAAAAGGAGTTATCTATTTCTTAAAATCTGCTCTAAGTTTCATGTACTCAGATAGCTACTACGACCAATTACAATTCTCAGAAACACTTGCAGAATGCAGAAAATTGATCGATACAGATTACTACGAAAAATTCATCGAAGAAAAATTATTGAACAACAACTTCAAATTGATACTATCATTGAAAGCAACGCCAGGTCTTAATTTGAAAAAAGATAACGAAGTTAAGGAAAAATTAAAACAATACAAGGAAAGTTTGTCTGCTGACGAATTGAATGAATTAGTAGATTTGAACAAAAACTTGGAACAATTCCAATCAGAAGAAGACACAAAAGAACAAAAAGACACTATTCCAACGTTGGAACTTTCCGATATTGACGCAAAACTTGAAGATGTAGAAAGAATCGAAAAGAAAATCGACAATTACACATTCTTAAATCCAAATCTATTCACATCAAACATTCACTACGCATCATTTATGTTTGATTTGTCGAAGTTCTCTCAAAAAGATTACTTCTATTTGTCACTTCTATCCGATTATATCGGACTAAGCGACACTACAAATTACGACTACAAAAAATTATACACTCAAACATATCTTGCATCAGGTGGAATATTCACGGCAATTCATTTGAACAATACAAAAAACGGCCAAGATTTAAAATCCAAATTTATGTTCAGCTTCAAAACAATAGAAAAAACAGAAGATGAATGTATTAAAATATTGGAAGAATACTTGTTTAATGTGAAATTTGAAGACAAAAATAGATTCAAAAATATACTTCAAAACCTAAAACAAGAATACAAAACGAGAATACTTGAAGCCGGAAACCAATTCGCATTGACACGTTCTATGGCATCATTCTCAGAAAAAAGCGTGTTGGAAGATGAATGTTCAGGAATTAGCTACTACGAAAAATTGTGCGACGTGTTGAATGATTTCGATGAAAAAGCAGACATCACTTTGAATAAATTAAAAGATTACTACGAAAAAATCGTAAATTCAAACGATATGATTGTAAGCATAATCAACGAACGTGAATCCGCAAATAAATTCTTCGATAAATTACAACAATCATTGATTTCAAAAATGAACACAGAAGAAATCGACATCAAATCTTCTCCAACTAAGTTTTTCAAATTAAAAGAAGGATACAAAACTTCTTCAAATGTGAATTACGTAGTAAAATCAGCAAATTTGAAAAAATACGGGTTTGAATACAATTCCAAAATAACTGTGTTGACAAATATATTGAACACTTCATTCTTGTACAACGAAGTCAGAGCAAAAGGCGGAGCCTATGGAGTTGGAATGAGCGTAAGCTTAAATGGAATATTATATGTGTATTCCTACAGAGACCCTAACATCAAAAACACAATCGACATCTATGATCAAATCGATAAATTTGTTGAAAACATGAGATTTGATGAAAAAGAAATGAAACAATTCATAATAGGAACTGTAAACCAATTCAACCCACCGATGACTACATTCACAAAAGGAAGTCGTTCGATTAATATGTATTTATCTGGAAGAGCGATAGAAGATTATGAAAATTATCTTGAAAACATGCTACACACAACAGTAGATGATTTGAAACAATTTGCTGAAATAATCAAAAAAGCAATGAAAGAAAACCATCTAGTAGTTGTTGGTAACGACACAAAAATAGATGAAGATGCAAATCTTTTTGACAAAATAATCAATGTAGAATAAAATATCCACTAACCAAAAAATAGGACTGTGACAATGACCTGAACCCGTAAACACGGAATAATTTAATAATATTTTAAGCGGAATGTAATCTGTACATAACAGGGGACATTCCGTTTAATTTTGTTTTAATTCTATCTTCATTGTACCATTTAATATATCTTTCGATCTCATTAACTAATTCATCATAACTTTTAAATTCCACTCCATAATACATTTCTTGTTTCAATATTCCAAAGAAGTTCTCCATTGGAGAATTGTCTAGACAATTCCCTTTTCTTGACATACTTTGCCTAATATTCATTTTTTCTAGTTTTTTAGTCCAAGAACTGTGTTGATAATGAAATCCTTGGTCTGAGTGTATAGTTAAATCTTTAATTTCTTTATTTTCTTCTAATGCTTTTTCTAACATTGTATTTGTTAATCCTATTGTTGGGTGATTACTTAACGTATAGCTAATTATTTCGCTGTTGTATAGGTCTAATATTGGTGATAGATAGAGTTTTTCTTCTTTGCCTCTCAATCTAAATTCTGTTACATCTGTTAACCATAATTGATTTGGTTTAGTAGCGCTAAATTGTCTTCTTACTACATTATCTGCTACTTTTCCTATTTGTCCTTTGTATGATGAATATTTTCTTGATCTAGTTTTGAATTTAGTACATAGCAAGGATTCTTCTCTCATTATTCTTAATACTCTTTTATGGTTGATATTAAAGCCTTTATTTTTTAATACCATAGTTACTCTTCTGTAGCCATATCTACCTTTTGATTCATCTACTATGGTTTTAATTTCATTTTTAACTTCTTTGTCTTTGTCTGTTGGATTTTCTAATTTTATCTTCCATTCATAGTAGGATGATTTTGGTAACTTAGCTATTTCTATCCATTCACTTACCTTGCTTTTTGGATATTCTTTTTGTAGTTTGAGGATTATCTTTGTCTTTTCCTTGCTTCTGCTTCCTCTTCCAGTAGCAAGGCTTGTAGCTTTTTTTCGTAGATTATCTTCATTTTGAGAAGTCTATTTTCTTCTCTTAATCTTATTAATTCTTCTCTTTCAGTTTCGCTTATTGGAATATTAAGTTTAGATTTTTTATTTGATTTGGTCATTTCTTTTTTAGGCCTTCCTCTGTTATCTTCTAGCCCAGATAGACCACGTTCACGATAAGCTTTCTCCCAGCTGTATACCATGGTTCCATTTACAAGGTTGAAGTGTTCTGCAGTCTCTCTAAGCGAAGTATTATTGATTTGCCTATATTGTATTACAGATAGCTTAAATTCACTAGTGAATTTATTATTTTTTAGCTTTTTAGTTAAGTTATCAAAGCCACCAAATTTGTATTGATTTATCCATAGTTCTAACGTGCTTTTAGGAATATTATATTTATCAGCTACTTTTCTTGCTCCTCCTATTTCTCCTGAAAGATATTCTAATACTAATTTTATTTTAAATTCTTTTGTGTATTTTGGCATACAAAAACCCCTCCATCCGTATTCCGGATTTTGGGGTTCAGGTCACAACAGCCCTATTTTTTTAATTTTAACGCTAACTTTTTCTTGATTGATTCCATCAAATTGTAATCGTCCTTGTAACTTCCTGAAATTTCACGAGTTTGTTCATTATAAGATAAATCTGCAATTTCTCCAGTGAACTCTTTTACTAATCCTAGTACAGTACAACGACCCAATTTAGATTCACAATATCTCAAAAAAGAATAATCCATATTTCCATATGATAGTTGTTTGAATCTCAAACTAAGTTCAGGCACTCCTGATTTTCCAGGATAAACGAAAAACATATCACCACATGCCCATCTGTCTGGCCTGTATCTGTAATCATTGCTGTCTGGATACAAGCAATAATTCCACCTCAAAAATCCTTTCATATCGAATAAGTAAGTCATGTATCCAACTAATCTGGATTCTATCAATGAGCTTTTTACAAACTGATTTAAATTAAACGGTGTCCAACAAACATACCAAGTCATGTTTTGGAAGTTTGATGTATCAGACATCTTCAGTCCACCATTTTGCACTCTGATGTATTCGTTCAAAATAATGGAGAAGTTTTCCGTATCTTGATCGTAATCTTCGAAGAAATCGCCGTGCATTATTGCGTATTTTATCTTAACGTCATCTCTAATTTTTCGAAGCAAATCTTCACCTTCAGACACTTCACCGACATTTCTAGGCTGATCAGCCATAACTCTTGTAATGTTCCACAAATCCTTCTCAACTAAATGTTCGAAAATTTGTCTGACGTATTCTTCGTACATTTTTTTCGTTCTAATAAATGTAAATTTTGAAGAATCTAAGTTATGAACTCGAACTTTAATTGGCTCATCGAAATCTTCAAGTATTACAGAAAAATTACCTCTGTTCCAGTTTCCTATTATTCCAAAAAGATTTATTTCTTCGCACATTCCAAGATTTTGACAAATCTCAATAAATCTATCAAGCGCTGAAAAATCCAATTGAAGCTTACCATTTTTAATATACGGTTTTATCAAATTGTACTCATAAAGTGAAGATTGATTATCGTAAATCTTAAAACATTCTTGACCTGCCCAAGAATAATCGCTAACAATCAAATCGCATACTTTTTGTCCGGCATCCGCTAAAGGTTTCATGAAATTTTCAATTATTCTAAAATGTTCGTCAGAATAGTACTCAACATCATAAACTCTCGCAAGTGATGACAAATGTTGCCACAAATCCAAATAAAAAATATTTTTTTCTGGAATTTCTATCGAACTTACCTCAAGTTTTAAAGTTTTTTGAAAAATCAATTCTTCATCATCAGAGCCTTCACTTTTAAATATTTTAATTGTAACGTTGTGAATACCTTCTGTGTCTGATTTCATTTCCAACCACAAATTTGAGTATCCCTTTGGAAGATAGGAGGATCTTTTGTTCAAAATGACATCTTTTTTATAAATCTTATCATCATCCAAGACATCTCCTTCAAAATACAACTTGCAATCTACGACGGATTCTATCTCAAATCTAAGATTTTCAACCAACCCTTCCCAAGGTAGTGTCATTACATCATCCAAATTCACCCACATTTTCTTATCCAGAAAAAGTTCTAATTGTACGCTGGTTTCTTCGTTTTTCAGAGCAAATTTTTCATTAATCTCTTCGCAATTATTTTTCAAATTTCCTATTTGTCTGACTGTTGAAGGAACAAATCTAATCATTAACCTTTCACTCCTTGTGAAACCATCGATTTAATCAAATATTTTTGAATCAAGAAGAACAAAATAAATGGTGGAAGCGTTGCTATAACGCTAGCTGCCATTTGTGTTTCCCAAGTAGTTTTGTACAAATCTTGGAAATCTGTAAGCGCTAACGAAATTGTTCTAAGTTCTGGAGAAGTTATAAATGATTTTGCATAAATCAAATCTCCCCAAGCAGCTATAAATGCAAACAAACCTGCAGTTATAATTCCCGGAAAACACAAAGGAAGTAGAACATCCTTTATTCCTTGCAACCTATTAGCTCCGTCCATCCAAGATGCTTCTTCATAGTCGATAGGAATTTGTGAAAAATATGAGTGCAACAACCATACAGTCATTGGCAAACAAGAAGTTGTCGTTGCTATAATCAAGGACAATTTTGTATCTAATAAATTAAATTGTCTGAAAATAATATACATAGCATTGACTATGATTACCGAACTAAACATTTGAGTTACAAGAATTATATTCATGAAAGCATTTTTGCCTTTGAAATCAAATCTCGTAACAGAATAAGCTGCCAATGATCCTATAAGAATACAAATCAACATTGTAATCACAGAAATTTGTAAACTGTTGAAAAATTCCTTGACAATTGATTTATCTCCAGATAAAACTTGTGTGTAGTTTTCAAAATGAAAACTATCGAAAAATTTTGGTGGCCAAGTTATTAGTTCATTGTATGTTTTCAATGATGAGTTAATCAAAATCAAAATTGGAAATAGCAACAAAATCACAATAATGGTTAGTATGATTGTGTTTTTTACATTCTTTTTATTTCTCATTTAATAGTCTCCTTGAATAAATAAAAGTCATTAACGACAAAATAACTACTACAATCATTGTCAACGCAGAACTTGCACCGATGTTAAATCTACTGAATGCTTCTTGATAAATTTTAATTATCAAAGTTTCCGTAGATCTCATTGGTCCACCTTGTGTCAATACATAAATTACATTGAATGAATTAAACGTCCATATAGTTACTAAAATCAAAATAGTAACAAATGTGTGTTTGATTCCCGGTAATGTAATGTCGAAAAACTGTCTTCTTTTGTTAGCTCCGTCTATTTCTGCTGCTTCATATAGAGATGTTGGGATTTGTTCCAACGCTGCCAAAAACATCATTGAAACAAAAGATATTCCTAACCAAGCATCTACAAATGCTGCGCAGTATAATGCAATTTTGGGATCTGACAAAAATAAAATTGGACTTTTAGTTATTCCTAGTTTCATAAAGAAGTAGTTGATGTAGCCGTATCTTCCATCTAGTATCCATTTCCACAAAGTTGACACTGCAACTTGAGGAATTGCCCAAGGGATTAAAACTAAAAATCTAAACTGTTTTTTAGCAAAAATATTACTAGATAATAAATATGCAAGTAAAAAACCTAGAAATATTTTCAAAAATACTGTTATTATCGTGTATTTAACAGTTACCGATAAACTTTTATAGAATTGTGGGTCGTTAAAGATAGCTTTATAATTTGCCAATCCTATAAAATCTGAACTACCTGTAAGTAAGTTAACGCGATTAAATGAATTAATAAACGTTAACACCATTGGATATCCATATAAAATTATTACTACCAAAAAACATGGTAGTAATAATAAATATGGTAACATTTTTGATTTTTTCATTTTACTTTGCTAATTCGTTTTGACAATTATCCAAAGCTTCTTGTGGTGATAGTTGACCAGTCATAGCTTTTTGTACTGCGATTGTAAAACTCTTATTGAAATCATCCCAGTTTGGTACTTGTGGTTCTGGTGTACCAAATTCCATGATATCTCTCATTGGCTTGTTAAAATCATCTGCGTATTTTGGATCTTCAGCTTCTTTGTGAAGAATTGGGAACCAACCATAAGCTGCAGTTATGATTTTTTGATTTTCTAATTTGCCCATGAATTTAATAAATTCAAAAGCTTCTTTTTTGTGTTCAGAAATTGAACTCATTGTATAAGAGTCAGTTACAATTGTAACTCCCTTTTGTTTACCTTCTGGTAACATTGCAACTTTGTATGGAGTTTTATCCATACCTTTATCCATTGTTTCTTTTTCCCAACCACCAGAAATGTACATTGCTAAGTCGTTGTTAACAAACATTTTTGATTGATCGTTTCTTGTTGTAGATACTGGATCTGGAACGTAATCTGCTAATTTTTTGAAGAATTCTAAAGTTTCTACGTTTTCTTTTGAATTGATAACAAAGTTACCATTTTCATCAACTATTTTTCCACCGTTTTGGTAAATGAAATTAAGAATTTCATCAGTACCACTAGTTAAATCTGTAGGAATTGCAAATCCTTTCATATTTCCTTTAGTGTTTTCTTTTGCTACATTTAATAATTCTTCCCAGTTCTTTGGAGCTTCTTTAATCAAATCTGATCTGTAGAATAATCCTCTTGAAGATAATGCCATTGGAATTCCGAATTGTTTTCCGCCAACTTTACCTGTGTCCAATACATTTTCAATGTAATCTGCTTTTTGTTCGTCTGTCATCATTGAAGTCATATCTTCCAAGATGCCATTTTCAGAGAATTGTCTCAAAGATCTTGAACCTAAAAGCATAATATCAGGAGCTTTTTTTGCTTGATATAATTGAACTACTTTTGAGTTTAATTCTTCCCAACCAGCGCTGATAACTTCAACTTTGATGTTAGGATTTTCTTTTTCAAATCTACCTATTGCATCTGTGAATTGTTCTTTTAGATATCCTTGATCATATCCCGGAACTAACATGTGAATAGTTACAACATCTTCTTTTTTGTTTTCGTCTTTATTTGAATCTTTTGAATTGTCACTAGATTTATTGCCACATGCTGACAAAAATAGAACGAATACTAAAAGAATCGCCAAAAATTTTTTCTTCATAATATAATCCCTCCAATTTATATTTCATCTTGATTTTACCACAACCACAATTAAAACTCTATGATAAAATTCATTTATAGGATATTTCAATAAATGATTAAGCATTTAAAATTTTTTTAATGCTATAATATATATAAAGGAGAGGAAAATGGAAAATAATAAAATTGAATTAAAAAATGTTTACAAATCTTATGACGGTGAAAATTATAGCGTAAAAGATTTTAATCTATCAATAAACGATGGAGAATTCATTGTTTTCGTAGGGCCTTCTGGTTGTGGCAAGACAACGACTTTGAGAATGATTGCAGGTCTTGAAGATATTACCAAAGGAGACCTTATAATCGATGGAAAACGAATGAATGACGTTTCTCCACAGGACAGAGATTTAGCAATGGTTTTTCAAAATTATGCATTATATCCTCACATGACAATTTATGAAAATATCGCATATCCATTGAAACTTAGAAAAATCGACAAAAACGAAATCGATAAATCTGTAAAAGATGCGGCAGAAATTCTAGGCATCACTCATTTATTAGAGAAAAAACCAAGCATGCTTTCAGGTGGTGAAAAACAAAGAGTTGCTTTAGGTAGATGCATCGTTCGTCATCCACATGCGTTTCTAATGGACGAGCCTTTAAGTAACTTGGATTTTAAATTGAGATTGAAAATGAGAACAGAAATTTCCAATTTACAATCAAAATTACATAAAACATTTATTTATGTAACTCACGACCAAGCAGAAGCGTTGACAATGGGTGATAAAATAGTCGTAATGAAAAAAGGAGAAATCCTTCAAGTTGGTAACGGCGACGAAATCTACAACAATCCAAACTGCAAATTTGTTGCAGACTTCATTGGATCTGCTCCAACTAATTTCATAAAAGTCGACGGTGATTTGACTGTTGGAGATTACACTTATAAATTCGCTCATCCAAAACCATTTTACATGTCATTTAGACCAGAAAAAGCTTCACAATACGAAAAAGATGGATTCAAATTTTATTTGACATTAACTTCTATCGAAAACTTGGGATCTGAACAATATTTGTATGGGTCTCTTCTTGGAAATAGCATCGTAATCAAAGATTTCGAAAACAAAGATTATAAAGTAGGAGAAACTTATACATTCTACGTAGACAAAAATGATCTTTTGTTCTTCGATTTTGAAACAGAAAAAAGAGTCGAAAACGAAATGACAAGATAAAAAATTTGAGGGCATATGCCCTCTTTTTTTGATGATAATATTCAATATGTTATATCACAGTTTGTTAATTAAACGAATTTATAACATCAAACATAGGAATGGTAATAGATATTACGATAAATCCTACGATTATTGCCATGAATATTATAAGCATTGGCTCTAATATGCTAATGAATGATTTGATTGCATATTCCACTTCCCCGTCGTAGAATTCTGAAAGTTTTTCGAATATATCTCCCAATTCGCCTGTGTTTTCTGCAACTTTTAGCATGGAGTTGAACACTTGCGGAGTAATTTTTCTTTTATTGAACGCTTCTTCAAGTGTAAATTCTCCAGATTCTATTTCTCTGAAAATATCGGAAAATTCTTGTTTGTAGTATTTGTTTTTCATGGATTTTTGAATTATGATGAGTCCATCCAAAATCGTCATGGAATTTTTGTGAGTTATGCTCAAACTCCTCGCAATTTCTGAAGATATTATAATTTTTCTTTGTTTACCAAAAATTGATTTGGTCGTTTTGAATTTATCCAGATAATATCCAAATTTTGTTCTTCGATAAGCTATAATACCTCCTGCTGTTATTAAAAGTAAGATAATGAGTATTAATAATCCGTTCTCGTTTATTGCATTTGATAATGAAATTAAAATTCTCGTAGACAGTGGCAGCACCATGTCAGAGCTTTCAAACAAATCTACAAATGTAGGAATGACGTTTTTAAGCATAAATATCAGCATTACAATTCCTGTGACTGTCAAAATTATCGGATAAATCATGGCGTTTTGAACTTTCTTGTTGATATCGTAAGTTCTCTCGTAGTATTTGCTCAAATCGTAGACGACTTTATCCAGCCTTCCACTTTCTTCTCCCAGTTTAATCATTGACGTAAAAAACATATCGAAATTTTTGTCATTTGCAAAACTTTCCGACACACTCATACCGTTGTTCAAATTCTCAGAAACTTTGTCCAAGCTGGGTTTCAATTGTTTGAATTCTTTTTGTTCCTTGAGTAGATTGATTATTTCTATGATTGGAATCTTGGCGTTCAAAAGAATTGAAAATTGCCTCAAAAACAAAAACAGTTTTTTCTTCGATACTTTGAGATTTATTTCTTTTTTTAATATGCTATCTTCTTTTAATAAACTGTCAATCTTCATTGTACAACCTCATCGCTTCATCAAATGAAGTTTTTCCAAGAGCTACTTGAATTAGCGCTTTTTTGAACAAACTATCGATGTTATTTTCTTCGCCGTAGTTTTTCAAGGATCTCAAATTCATATCTTTTTTGATTAAATTTCTCAAATCATCGTCAATTTTTAATATTTGCATCACAGCCATTCTTCCATCGTAGCCGGAACTGCATTCATCGCAGTTTCCTGGCTCATAAATTTCAGTTGGATTTAATCCATTTGATTTGAAAACTTCCATTTGCTCATGAGTTGGTGTAATCTTTTTCTTGCAATGAGGACATAATCTTCTCACCAATCTTTGTGCGATGACAACTTTAAGTGACGCTCTAATCATGTAATCTTCAATTCCCATATCCATCAGTCTAATTATCGATTGATAACAATCATCTGTGTGGATTGTTGAATAAACTTTGTGGCCTGTGATGGATGCTCTAATTGCAAGCTTCGCTGTTTCCAAATCCCTGATTTCTCCGACCATTATTACGGATGGATCTTGTCTGAGTACGAACTTCAACGTATTGTCAAATCTCAGCCCGATTTTTTCGTTTATTTGAATTTGATTTATTCCAAAAATATTGTACTCAACTGGATTTTCAATCGTGATAATATTTTTGTCGATTGTGTTTTCACGTTCTAGCATTGTGTATAGTGTTGTGGTTTTTCCACTTCCAGTCGGCCCACAAATCAACACCATTCCATTTTCAAATTTCGTAAATCCTTCAATCATTCGTTGTTCATTTTCAGAAATTCCAAGATTTTGCATACCGATCTTAAAAGATTCTGGGTTTAAAATTCTGATAACGCATTTTTGCCCGTGAATTGTGTTGATAATGCTAATTCTAAGATCTATTTTTGTGTTTTCATATGTATATGTAATTCTTCCATCTTGTGGAAGTCTCTTTTCTGCAATATCAAGCTCACTCATTATTTTAATTCTAGTAATTATTTTTGAATGCATACTCTTGTCCACAGTTTTGTATTCCATCAAACTTCCATTGATTCTGAATCTAATCCTGACATTTTCTTCAAATGGTTCAATGTGAATGTCGCTGGAATTTTTTCTGATTGCATCATCAATTATAGAATTTACAAATAAAATATTATCGTTGATTTCCATTGTTGTCTCCTTGTATATATCTAATTTAATTATATCATTAAAATAATAAAATCAATCTACAAATAAAAAAATACCAACTGCATTGCAGTTGATATCTTTCTTATTTACACCAATAATCTGCCACCTTGTGTGTACAAATTATAATAATATCCTTTTTGTTCCATTAATTGTTGGTGCGTTCCGCGTTCGATTATTCCTTCTTCGGTCAAAACCAAAATCAAATCTGCGTTTTGAACCGTTGTAAGTCTGTGGGCAATTGTAAGTGAACTTCTTCCTTTTGCCAAGTTTTCCAACGATTCTTGCACGATAAATTCGCTCTTGTTATCAAGCGCTGATGTCGCTTCGTCTAGTATCAAAATCGGTGGATTTTTCAAGAAAACTCTCGCGATTGAAATTCTTTGTTTTTGACCACCGGATAGCATTACTCCACGCTCTCCAACATAAGTGTCAAATCCATTTTCCAAGTTCATTATAAAATCGTACGCTCCTGCTGCTTTTGCTGCATCGATTACTTCTTGTTCTGTCGCATCTGGTTTTCCGTACAAAATATTTTCTCTGACAGTTCCACTGAACAAATACACATCTTGTTGAACCATTCCGATGTTTGAACGAAGCGATTGAAGTTTGATTTTGCGAACGTCAATTCCTTCCACCAAGATTTCTCCGTCTTCTACATCGTAAAATCTAGGAATCAAATTGCACAACGTCGTTTTTCCTCCACCTGAAGGCCCAACCAATGCAACTTTCTGTCCAGGATTTATAGTGAACGAAATATTGTTCAACACATTTTCATTATTGTTATTGTATTTGAAACTTACATCTTTTATTTCGATTTTACCTTTGACATTTTCCAAACCCACAGCGTCTTCGTCGTCGAAAATCTCGATATCTTGACCCATTATTTCCGTAAATCTTTCGATACCAGTCATTCCACGTTGGAATTGTTCCGTAAATTCTACAATTCTTCTCACAGTTGTAAGTAACGTTTGAACATAAAGGATGAATGCTACGATGTCCCCACTACTCATCTTCCCTTCGACTAGGAAAAGTCCACCGAATAAAACCACGATAATGTACATTATTCCATCAAACGCTTTTGTTATCGTGTTAAATCCAGCCATTGATGTGTACGTTTCTGATTTTATATCCAAGAATTTCTTGTTTCCTTTTTGGAATTTTTCGATTTCGACATCTTCATTTGCGAATGATTTTACAACTTTAACTCCTAGCAAACTGTCCTCGATGTCTGCATTCAACACTCCGATATGACGTTTTTGTTCTTTGAACCCTTTTCGCATTCTTCTGTTGTATTTTGATGCAAATACAATCATAAGTGGAATCGATAAAAATAAAATCACTGTCAACAATGTGTTCAATCTAACTAAAATAGCAAATGAAACTATTATTTTGATAAGTCCAATGAAATATTCTTCTGGACAGTGATGTGAAAATTCCGTAATATCGAACAAATCCGATGTGATTCTCGCCATAATTTGTCCGACTTTTGTTTCGTTAAAATACGAATCGGAAAGTTTTTGCAAATGTTGGAATACATCGTATCTCATGTCTGTTTCAATCTTCGCACCCATTATGTGACCGGTTTTTGTCATGTAGAATCCTGCGAACAAATCAATTATCTTCATAATCAAAAGAAGACCAGCCATTCTGAAAATCATTTCTCGTGTCAAAGTGTATGTTCCAAGTCCTGCATTTGTCAGTCTTCTCAAAATCATCGGCAACACCATATCTGTAAGTGTCGTAAGAGCAGCACAGAACAAATCAAACATCAAGATGAATTTGTATTTTTTAAAATAAGGCATAACCCTTTTTATCAGATTGAGATTTCTTTTCATGCTTCTTTCCTTTCTTTAAAATTAATCAATACAACAATTATAGCACATTAAATTATTTTACATAATACAAAAACCGCCAAATTCAAAATCAATCTGATTTCAAACTCGGCGGCCAATTTATTTTGTGGATAATTTCTTCATTAATATTGTAATCGCGAAAAATCCTACCAATATTAAAATGTAAATAATAATATTCAGCGTGAACAAATTTTGCTTCACTGGTCCTGAAAAAATCGAAAAATATGAAAACAAAACAATTCCAATCGCTGATATAGCAATCAAAATGTATCTGAATTTACTCTCATGAAATCTCTTTTCTTTTCTGGAAATTATGATCGGAGTTGCAATTACAGCGGCAAACATCGTCAAATAAAGTATAACTGCAGACACTGAAATTTGTTTAAATTCCAATCCTAAAAAATTTTTGATTAGATTTGTAGCAAGTCCAACAGAAGTTATCAACAAAAAGTAATACACAAATTCTATTAATTTATTCGCTATACTCACATTAGAAAAATCTTCAATGTAGTTGTTGACCTTTCGAAGTTCTGATTTGTACAATTCTTCTGTAGGAAATGCACCTTTCTTTTGTAACTGCATCAAATCAATATCCAAAAGTTTCTCACATTCACTAAATGTCTTAAAATACAGGTTTCTAGTCTTCAAATTTATCAAAATTCTTTGTTTTATATCTGAAAAATCTTCGTCCAATTTCATTCGTTTTCACCTCTCATATATAATACCATAAAAAACTATAAATTATTCAATTGATATTCAAAAATTATTCACGATAATTTATCCCAAATTGTTGGTAAGTTTTTGTGGATAAATGTGGATAATGTGGATAACTTTGTGGATATCTTGAAATAAGCCAAATTTTTTGCACAAATTATCGTCAATTTCTGTGGAAAAGATTTGTATAACTTATTTGAAATGTATTTTCACTAAATTTATTTAACACTCAGTTAATAAATATAATCGAACTTTCAAAATACTTACATTAAAATTCAATTCATTTTCAATGTATTACTTTTCCTAAAGTATATCGTAGCAGTCGATTATGTTATAATTATCTTAATATATAAATGAAGGAGAATTATATGAAATATTTCGATTACGATTCATTTAAAGACTTTACATTTATTTCAAAGTTAAAAGCTTTAAAAAATTCAGACGATATTTTCTGTGTTACGACCACAGCTAATATAGAAGAAAACAAATACGATTCAAACATACACAAAGTAGGAGACAATAAAAACTTCACAAGTTCCGACAAAGACTCTTCATTTTTTGAATTGAGTGATGGAGATTTGTTGATTGTTAGAAATTCTGAAAAAGAAGAAGATTCTGACACGACGTCTTTTTACAGACTTCCTGTTAATGGTGGCGAAGCTGTAAAAGAATTCGACATCGATTTAAAAAACTGTGAAATTCTTTTCGAATTGGAAGATTCTTTTATCGTAAAATATGAATTCGATAGACACAACGAAATGAATAAAATCACAGAAGAAGAAAAAAACGAAGATGTCGAAGTACTCACAGAACTTCCCTATTTTGAAAATGCTGTTGGGTTTACTGACAAGAAAAGAACTAGACTTGCAAGATATTTTCCAAGCATTAACAAAACAGATCTACTAACAGATGAATTTTCAAATATTTCATCTGTAGACATCAATGATGACAAATCAAAACTTATTTTGGTGAGAAATTCCTACGAAAACGTAATGAAAATCGAAGATGAATTAGTTGAATACGATTTGAAATCTGGAAAAGAGTCTGTGATTTTACAAGGTTTTATGATAATGTCTGCGAAATATTTCAATGACGATATCGTAATTCTCGCTACAGATGGAAAAGAACATGGGCTGAACCAAGACTGTGAAATCTACAAAGTTGTGAATAGCAAAGCTGTAAAGCTAAACGAAGATCACTATTGCTTGTACAATTCCATAGGTTGTGATTTGAAATATTCTTCCGGTAGTCAAATCGAAAAAACTGACGACTACATGTATTTTGTGATTTTGGAAGAATATGGAAGTGCGATTTTAAGAATGGATAAAAATTACAAGTTCGATAAGATTTTATCCACAAATAATTCTATCAATATGATTTCTGTGAAAAACGATGATGTGTACTACGTTTTGATATCTGAAAATCACGGACAAGAAGTCTACAAATTAAATGGAGAACAATTATCTCATTTGAACAATGACGATTATCACATAAGCAAAAAAGACAAATTTATATTTGAAAACGACGGACAATCATTCACAGGCTGGGTGATTTATCCAAAAGATTACGACGAAAACAAAAAATATCCAGGCGTTTTGTCCGTACACGGCGGTCCAAAAACTGTTTTCGGTGAAGTTTTGTTTCACGAAATGGAATTATTGTCTGCAAAAGGATACTTTGTTTTCTATACAAATCCACGTGGAAGTGACGGATATGGAAATGAATTTATGGATATAAGAGGAAAATACGGAGATGCAGATTATTCAGATTTGATGAAATTCACAGATATTGTTATGGACAAATACCCTATCGACAAACTTGGCTACACCGGAGGATCTTACGGAGGATTCATGGCAAATTGGATAATGACTCACACTAACAGATTCGATTGTTTTGTCAGTCAACGTTCGATTTCAAATTGGATTTCTTTCAGTTTGATTTCAGATATTGGATATTATTTTGGAACGGATCAAAACCACACTGAAACAGTGTTAGATGATTATGATAAATTGTGGGACAAATCTCCGCTAAAATACGCAAAAAATGCACACACTCCAACTCTTTTTATTCATTCCACAAAAGATTACAGATGTCCGGTGTCTGAAGGAATGCAAATGTTTCAAGCTTTGAAACTTAACAACACACAAACAAGGTTTGTGATGTTTTACGGAGAAAACCACGAACTTTCACGTTCTGGAAAACCTAAAAACAGAATCAGAAGATTAAAAGAAATCTGCGATTGGTTCGATGAATATTTGAGGTAGATGATGAAAAAACAGAAAAAAGAAAAAAAGAATTTGTTCTTCAAAAAATTACTGCAATCAATAAAAGAAGACCAAATCCCATTATTAAGTGCACAGACAACCTATCATTTTATAATGAGCTTGGTGCCATTTCTAATAGTTTTATTAAATATTGTGTTGATGGTTGCTGCTAGTAAACTTGATTTGATTTTCAAATGGATGGAAGTAATTCCCTCTGAAACGAGAAATATACTAATGACATTAATCAACACGATTATAAATAACAGATCCTCATCTGTACTTTCCATCTCTTTGTTGGTGGCGTTGTGGTCTAGTTCTAAAGCTCTGAAATCTTTAATCAAAGCTATGAACAAAGCATTTGATGTGAAAAGCGAGAATGGATTTTTGAAAACACAACTTAAAAGCATTCTGTTCACAGTGGTATTACTTTTGTTGTTGATTGTGACATTGGTATTTATCGCATTTGGTGGTTTGATTTTAAATCTAATTGAGCAATATATGAAAATACGAATACCTTACTTCGCACAATTTTTCAGATATTTAATTCCTATCGTATCCATGATTTTTGGATTCACATTACTATACAAATTCGCACCTGATTTTGGTTCAACGAGAAGTATCAAATGGAAATCGGCAATGCTAGGAGGAACTATCGCAACCATCGGATGGCTTTTAATTACATTGTTGTATTCGTTCTACGTTTCCAACATTTCGAATATGTCCTTGACCTACGGTCCATTGGTAGGCGTGTTCGCACTTTTTGTGTGGATTAACTTATCTTCACAAATAATTTTGATTTCAGCAGAAATCACCGCCAACTACGACCAAGTTAAAAGAGGAGTTATTTATTCGACTTAGAATTAACTGAAATAAAGTAGATTATAAGCTTTGATTAAAATGCATTGAAACAAACCAAAAACATCGTAAACAAGCGAATCATTCGGAAAAAATTGTTCTAAATTCAAGCGAAATGAAACGTTTATGAGTTTTTGTGTTTTATTGTACATGTAAAATCCTGATGTCCAGCGATTACGTAAATATATGAAATAAAAATAGACAAACCGATACGGTTAGAATATCATACGGAGAAAATAAGTATAAATTCAAGCGAAGTGAATCGTAAAAAATTGTGCTGTCTGAGCCGAAGGCGAGTTCACAATTTTAGATTCACAAGCTTAGAATTTATTTATTTGCGTAGTCTAGATATTCGTTCGTATCGGTGTCTATTTTCGTATATCTTGAAGCTATCTTTAGCAATATTTGTAGACAGATGAACGGTTTACGAGTTTTTGTGTTTTATTGTACCTTTAAAATCTTAATGTCAAGCGATTATGTAAATATATGAAATAAAAATAGACAAACCGATACGGTTAGAATATCATACGGAGAAAATAAGTATAAATTCAAGCGAAGTGAATCGTAAAAAATTGTGCTGTCTGAGCCGAAGGCGAGTTCACAATTTTAGATTCACAAGCTTAGAATTTATTTATTTGCGTAGTCTAGATATTCGTTCGTATCGGTGTCTATTTTCGTATATCTTGAAGCTATCTTTAGCAATATTTGTAGACAGATGAACGGTTTACGAGTTTTTGTGTTTTATTGTCTTAAAACTACCTATACATATTTTTGTAGTCTAGATATTCGTGCTTGATGGTTTTGCTACTTTTTACTACATTTTCTTTAATTCAATATAAAAGCCAAATACAACCTGATAAAATCTTCTACATTTCTAGGGTCAAGTCCTGTGATATCTCTAAGTTTATTCAGTCTGTACTGAACGGTGTTTTTGTGCACAAACAAATCCTCTGCGCATTTTGTTATGCTTTGATTATTTGTCGCATAAATTTTTATCAAATCTTTGTAAATATTGTAATCTTCGTCAGAAATATCTTTCAATACGACTTCCTTGAATTTTTTGATTCTGTCTTTTTTGATACCTCCAAGTAAAATTCCCAAATCCAATGTGGAATAATCCACAACGCAGTCTTTCCTTTGCAAATTATCCAACCAATCCAATGCGACCATGCAGTTATCGTAATTTTTCTTAAATTGGTTAATCATTTTGAATGAACCGCTGATGCCAAAATGCACCCTACTATCGATAGCGTCATGAATTTGGTTTCTAATTTTGTCCAGTTTTTTCTTTATAATAATCTTGTCTACGTTGTTTGAAAGAATTACAATTTCTCCATAAAATACGCTGTATACGAAATTATTGGACAGATTATTCTCCAAGATTTTGTAAATTTGATCGGAGTCTTTCAACAAAAATCTGCTTTCGGTATTTTTTCCAACTATAACATATTTTTCGTCTTCACTTTCCAAATATCTGTACAATCCGTAATCGTCCAACTCATTTATCAAACTCTCAAACAAATACTTGTTCATGTCCTTTTTCTTGAATTTGTTCTTCTCAACAAGTTGTTCTTTGACTAGTATTTCGGTCATTTTTTTGATGATGTTGCCGTATTTCATGACTTCGTCTTTGTTTCCTGTGATGCCTATAACGGCGATGATTTCTCCGTCGATTGTAACCGGGATATTAATTCCCTTCTTTGCTCCAACGTATTCTTTTTCATTATCAACAAAAATGGTTTTGTTTTGCTTTACGCATTCCTTCGCAGCTTCGTGATAAGTGCCAATTCTATTTGAATTTGTGGAATAAATAATATATCCTTCTTGGTCAAAAAAGTTCAAATCGTAATCAATTACATCTTTTAATTTTTCGACTATCATTTTTGCAGTGTGATCAGAAATTCTCATTTGTTCTCCATAATAATAAATTTGTTTGTTCATTTAACATTATTATTACATAAAACATACATTTGTGCAATCGTTTGTTATAAAATTGAGATAGGAGGTTGTTATGAATATATTAGTATTGATAGACTCTTTTAAAGGCAGTTTGAGTTCTTTGGAAGCAGGAGAAATCATAAAAAAAGCTTGTGAAAAAAATCCTTCAAACAAAGTAATCGTAAAACCTGTTGCTGACGGTGGAGAAGGAACTATTGATTCATTAAAGGATATTAAAAACGCTAAAATAGTTGAAGTCGATGTACATAATCCTTTGATGGAACATCACACAGCTAGATATTTGATAGTAGATGATAAACTTGCAATTATGGAAATGAGTGAATCCAGCGGACTTACACTTATAAAAGATAACCTGGATCCAATGAATGCTACGACTTTCGGAGTTGGAGATATGATCAATGACGCTTTGGATAAAAATATCAGAGAATTTATCATTGGAATTGGTGGCTCTGCAACTACAGATGGCGGCATGGGAATGCTAAGAAGTTTGGAAGCGCGATTTTTTGACAAAAATGGAATCGAAATCTCAAACGGTCCAATAGGAATTATAGATTTGGAAACAATTGATTTGGAAAATTTCGATGAAAGACTTAAGGAATGCACATTCCAAATAGCTTGTGATGTCGATAATCCATTGTGTGGACAACGTGGATCGGCAAGAGTATTTGCACCACAAAAAGGCGCAAGTCCAAAACAAGTCGAAGAATTGGATAAACTTTTGGGCAAATATCACGAAGTTACAAAAAAAGTTATTCCTGATGCAAATGATACGATTGAGGGAGCTGGTGCTGCTGGTGGTTTGGGATATGCCTTCAAAAATTATTTGAATGCAGAATTAAAACCAGGAATTGAAATTATTCTAGAAATGCTTGGTGCAGATGAGTTAATCAAAAATTCTGATTTGATTATCACTGGCGAAGGCAAGATGGATTTCCAAACATCTATGGGAAAAACTCCTGTAGGAATTGCAAAGCTCGCAAAGAAATACAACAAAAAAGTCATCGCTTTTTGTGGCGTTTGCGATAACGATGCAGTCTCTGTTAACGATAGAGGAATCGATGCTTTCTTCCCTATTCTAAATAAATGTATGCAAACAAATGAAGCTATGGATAAAAAAGTTTCAGAAGAAAATTTGTACAGAAGTGTTGACCAAGTAATGAAATTAATAAATTTATGGAGGTAGTATGGACAACGTAACATTTTCAACGATTGGAGCATTGATTGGCTTAGCGTTATCAATTTTTCTAATCATCAAAAACTTCCACGCAACTTACGCACTTATCATAGGCGCTTTGGTTGGTGGACTTATCGGTGGAGGCGGACTTGTGGGAACTGTGTCTGCCATGGTAAAAGGTTCTGAATCAATGATGAGTTCAGTTCTAAGAATTATGACAAGTGGTATTTTGGCAGGCTGTTTGGTTAAAACGGGTGCTGCAGAAAAAATCGCAGACACGATTATCAAAAAATTAGGCGAACAAAAGGCTTTAATTGCTATCGCGATTTCTACGATGATTATCTGTGCTGTCGGTGTATTCATTGACATTTCAGTTATCACCTGTGCACCTATCGCCCTTGCAGTTGGTAAGAAATCAAATCTTTCCAAATCAAGCATTTTATTGGCTATGATTGGTGGAGGAAAAGCTGGAAATGTAATCAGCCCTAACCCAAACACTATTGCAACTGCTGAAGGATTCAAACTAAATCTTACATCTTTGATGTATGTGAATATCATTCCTGCAATTTGTGCATTAATCGTAACGATTATTATTGCAATGGCTTTAGCAAAGAAAAAAACTGATGTCATAGATTCTACTGATTTGGAATCTTCTGAAAGAACAAACTTGCCAAGTTTCTTCGCATCAATTATAGGTCCAGTTACTGTAATTGTGTTATTGGCACTTAGACCACTTGCCAAAATCACAATCGACCCATTGATTGCACTTCCTTTGGGAGGATTTGTGTGCTTATTAGCTACAAAAGAAACTAAGAATACCAAAGAATATGTCAACTACGGTTTCTCAAAAATAATCGGAGTTTGTGCACTTTTAATCGGTACAGGAACAATAGCAGGAATTATCAAAAATTCAACACTACAAACTGATATGATTAATTTGATTACTGCATTTAATCTTCCTGCATTTATACTTGCTCCAGTAGCGGGTATTTTAATGGGTGGTGCCACAGCAAGTACAACTGCTGGAAGTACAATAGCATCTCAAACATTCGCCAAATCATTAATCGATGCAAATGTAACTGCACTAAATGCTGGTGCTATGGTTCATGCAGGTGCTACAGTTATCGACTCACTTCCTCACGGATCATTCTTCCACGCAACTGGTGGATCTGTAAAAATGTCTATCGCTGACAGATTAAAAATCATTCCTTACGAAGCAGCCGTAGGTTTGACGACTACAATCGCATCAGTATTAGTATATTTAATTACAAAATAATTTTTTTCAAAAGTAAAGGCTACGAGCACACAACTCATAGCCTTATTTTTATTTGTTGATATTATCGTTACCTTTTGGTTTTGCCAAAACAGAAATCGCTATAAATACTACGCTAAATCCTAATATTATCAAAAGATTAGGAAGAATTTTAGATATTTCAGGAAATTCTTCTAAAATTTCATTGTTTTTAATATAGTAAAATCCTGGGAAAATTCTACCTATTGTAAGAGCAGTTTTCCCTAGTAATTCTTGCGGAACAAATGCCCCACACAAAAATGATGATCCAAGTGAAACGATGTTCATTACTCCTTGAACTGTGTTAGAATTTTTGATTACATTTGATATCATCACAGCCATCGACACCACAGATATCGTGAATACGAACGAATTAAGCATCATAAGATTGACGTGAGTCTTTGTAAAATCGTATTTGTACAAAACACAGAAAAGTATCATGTAAATTAACCAGAACACAAGTCCTGTGACGATATGACCCAGCATTAACTCCATATTAATTCTAGTTCTTGGACATGGTGATACGTTGTTTCTCATAAGAATCGGCTGTTTTTTGTAAACCAAAGCGATATTTGATACGACTAATATCACTTGTGCAAGTAGCAGATAATTTAAAAAGTTGAAGTAGAATTTAGATTTATCTTTTTTGGAATTTACACTTCCCTCTTTAATGCTAACATTAATTTTTTTGTCCAAATCCTCATTCGCGTTTTTTATAGCCTCATCTTCAGTAAATCCACTTTTTTCGTAGGAACTTACTTGGCTCAGATAAATATTTATCTTTTCTTTAATATCCATCGCGTAAGCATTATTAGGAGCGATTTTATATAAAACTTCCTTTGTTTTATCAAAATCCTCTGGAATTATTACAGCTGCGTTGATAATATCGTAGAAAAGTTTGTCGTCTACAATTGTTTCATCCATTGTTTTTATCTTGGCGTTCTTGTCCAAATAATCGTACAGAGACTTGGAAAGTTTGGTGTTCGCTTTGTCTTGCACATAAATATTTACATCAACGGGTTTGTAGGAAGTTTGTGTCGTGTTTTTTGTCGCAAAGCTCATCAATACGAAAAATATTATCGTGTACAAAAGTATAGGAGTTTTGTGTGCCCATGTGATTTTAAAATAATTTTTAAAGACTCTCATACTCTTTACCTCTCATGAAAAATAGTGACGCTACGACAAATACAACTGTAATTATCAAAAGATTTATGATATCTTTGTTAAATCGTGCCATCGAATCATAATAATACAATGAATACACCGCATCTGTAACAACAGCTACAGGATTTATTTTGTTGATAATGGGAAGCTTCTCTGCGATGATTACTTTTATTTCTGGAACCATCATTCCCGCTAAAAAAGACATCAGCATCGTAATAGCGATTCCCATTCCGGTTTTTGTATCTAGACTTTTTTTGTTGGATACTCCGATTAAGATTCCAAACGCAACTCCACAAAAAGATGAAATACTTGCAAGTCCTATTATCGCCCCAATTCTATCTCCGAATCCAACTCCAAGTGCGTATTTCAAATATGCGATAAATAAAACTGTTATTGTGAAATTGATTATCCAACTGACAAGAACCGATGCAGAAAGCATAGTGCTTTTTTTAGTTGGAGAAACTGCGTTACGCTTTGCGTTTGTAGACAAGTTTGCTTCGTATTGGAAACTAACGAAAAGTCCCCACATGTATCCGTAAATCGTCGTCATCCCTAAAAGCGTGTAGAAAAACACATTCACAGGATTCATGTTTTTTCTTGAAACGTCTTTGATGTGATCGTCTACATTTAAGATTTTCCCGATATCAGCCGTCGGATTTTTCTGCATTATCTTAGTTATCATGGATACTTTTTGAGAATATGAATTCATAATAGTTTCGACGATTGTCTCAGAAATCCCAGATTTTTTTGTGTAGATTTTATCCATCGAATCAATGTACGCTTTTACATCTTCGTTAGTATTCAATATATCTTCGTTTTTTGATTCTACAACCTTGAAATATTTCTCATCTTCCATCTCATTCATGAAGTTTTTGAAATTGTCGTCTTGCATAAGAGTTTCATTAACAGCTACATCAATGGTTTTGAATTTACTATTTTCATTGATATTTCCAAATGCTAATTTGAAGAAAATCCCCAGAACAATCGGAAACAACAACGCCCAAAAAAGCATCGCTTTTTGTCTCAAAAGCAGCTTAAAAGTATTTTTAAATGAATGTAGAAACATATCAATCCCTCAAATCTTTGCCCGTTAATTCCAAGAAAACATCGTTAAGACTTGGCTTTTCGACATTTAAAGAACTGTACTGAACATTTTCTTCATCGAGAAGTTTAATCAACTTCATTAAATACCCATCTCCATGAGAAAAATTCAACTTAACATTGCCGTCCTTATTTTCAAAATTCATCAAGTGTGGAAGAGTTTTGATTTGAGATATCACATCTTCATTTAATTCTTTCGCTGTGAAGCTTATCTTCTCGTTCATTTCAATCATATCTTTGAGTTGTTCCGATGAGCCCTTTGCAATGACTTTGCCCTTGTCAATTATTACGATATTATCACACAAGAAATCAACTTCATCCATATAATGCGATGTATAAATTATCGTTGAGCCATCTTCGTTTAGTTTTTTTATGCCTTCCAAAATACTATTTCTAGATTGCGGATCAACAGCAACTGTCGGCTCATCTAGGATAATTAGCTCAGGTTTATGTGCAATTCCACAAGCTATGTTAAGTCTTCTTAGTAAACCTCCTGATAATTTTTTCGGTTTAAACTTAACAAAATCATTCAGACTTACCAAATCCAACGCCCTTTTCACAAGCTTACTTCTTTCAGATTTGTCTTGTATGTACAATCCACAGAAATAGTCGATGTTTTCGTAGACAGTCAACTCATCATACACTGCAACATCTTGAAACACCACGCCAATTCTTTTTTTGATATCATAAGCATCAGCAGACATTTCTTTTCCGAAAATCTTCACACTTCCAGAATCCTTTTTCAAAAGCGACAACATGCAATTGATAGTTGTAGATTTCCCACTACCGTTTGGACCAAGTAGTCCCAGAATTTCTCCTTTTTTCACGTCCAAATCCAAATTGTCGACCGCAGTAAGTTCCTTGTATTTTTTTACAAGACCTCTGACCTCAATAAGGTTTTCCATAAAATCCTCCATAAATTTTATTTCTATCTTTATTATATAATTAATCAATCATTATTGTGTAAAAAGTTTGTAAACAAAGTGCAAAATTAATTATAAAACCACTAAATTCCTTAAATTTGCCAAAAAAGTCAGCACAAAGAAAAACTTTATGCTGAATTTTTTCGTCTATGCTAATTTCTTTTTATCTTGGATATAAGCAATTACTCCAAACACTGCCCCCATAACAATCGCTGGCAACAGCCACTCAAATCCAACAGAACTTAGAGGAAGAGTTTTGATTGCATCTGTAAAACCTTGTAAAATTTTAAAATTTTGATTCAAAACTTCCACGAAACTCACAACAAATGTCGCAAGCACTGCCCCTGTGTATATCAAATCGTATTTTATATATTTTTCGAAAATTCCTAAAAATATAAGTACCATAATTATAGGATAAACTGTCGACAGTATTGGAACTGCTGCTTTAATAAGCGCTTCAACCCCAACAAGTGAAAGCACACCAGAAATCACAACTGTTGCCAAAACAATTGGTTTGTATCCCAATTTGTCTTTTGTAATATTCGAGAAGAAATCTCCGGCAATCGCACTGAGCCCAACAGAAGTAGTCAAACATGCCAATGACACCGCAATTCCTATGGCTATTTTCCCAGCTGAACCTAAAATATTTTGAACCGTTCCAAGTAGTATGTCTACTCTTGTGTTTTGAACTGTGTAAATCTTGGATGCAGTCGCTCCAACATAAATCAATCCACCGTAAATAATCGCCAATAAAACAAATGCCACAAGTCCGACCCACTTAACTAATTTTAGTCTTTCTTCATCGTTTACATATCCCTTTCTTTTCAAATCAGAAACTACAATCCCTGTCATAAGCGCTGCTCCAAGAGCATCCATGGTTTGATATCCTTCTGCAAATCCTTTCAAAAATATCTGATTTTCGGTTGCAATATTCATAACACCAATAGGATCTACGATACACTTACCTATAATAACTAATAAAATAATTACCAATCCAGGCGTCAAATACTTACCGATTTTATCGATAACACCTGTTTCGTTGAATACGAAAATCGCCGTTAACATGAAAAATATTAACGCTGTTACCCATTCTGGAGTTCCCGGAAAAACTTTAGACACGAAAACTTCGTGAGTTGTCGCTGCAGTTCTAGGAATTGCAAAAAGAGGTCCAATGGTCAATATGGTAACGGTTCCAAGAATCTTAGCAAATTTATTCCCAACTCTTTTTCCAAGATCTTCTGCTCCTCCACCTAGCTTAGCGGTGATGATTACCCCAAGTATAGGTAGTACAGGGTCTGTCAACAAAAATCCTAGCATTGCCTTTTTGTACTCAGTTCCCGAAAGCACACCTAAATAAGGTGGAAAAATAAGGTTTCCTGCGCCAAAGAATATTGCAAATAACGCAAATCCTACGATAATGACGTCCTTAAATTTCTTATTCAAAATATCCTCCTATGTATTTCTATATCTTTATAGAAAATGATTTCATAATTAAATTTTAATTCTAAAAAGTTTTATTGTCAAATTTATTTATCCCATTATCAAAATAAAGCGTAATATTTTTACAAATAAAATTTTGCAAAAAAATCATAGGCCACATCAATGACCTATGATTATAATTTTATTCTACTACTTTTCCGCCCTTTTTCTTTTGTTTGTCGTTGTAAACTTTCTTAGCTATACCAATCATGATTGATAATGCAAACAATGTCAAAAGACCCAAGAAAAGTTTTTGCGCTCCACCAGTCAATGTTCCTCCAACGTATGAATAAACAATTGTTGCAGGTAGTTGACCAATTCCAGTCGCTATGAAGAATGACCAGAATCCCATGTTAGTAAGACCTGCACCATAACTTACAAAGTCGAATGAAACGAATGGTAAAAGTCTACAAATTAATATTGCATATTTTCCGTATCTTTCGAAAAATACGTCAACACTTTCCATAGCACCTTTGCTTGTTAGTCTTTCAACAGCATCTCTTCCTAAAGCTCTCGCTAAGAAAAAGCAAAGTGCAGCTCCTGCCATCGCTGATGACCAAGAAAGCATAGCTCCCTTAACCCATCCAAATATTGCAGCATTTGATAAAGTAATCAAGAATGCTGGAATAGGGGCCGCAATCGATTGAAGAACCATCAAAATAAATGATACAACTGCTGCTTGTTTTCCGTAAGATCTCAAATATGCTACAACTACATCAGTGTCTAATTTTGAAATCGTAGAGAAAGCCTCATTTGTTTTTGCTTTAATTGAAGGTACAAAGAAATACAATCCCAATAAAATTCCAATGATTGCCAAAGCGATAATTCTTTGGATTTTTCTCTTGTGTTTAAGTTCGGCTATTTCTTCAGGTGTTTTTTCTTCTCTTAAATCGCTAAGTTTAACTTCTTCTTCTCTCATAGCTTTGCGTTCTTCTCTACTATAATACTTTTGATGTTTCTTCTGAGTAAGAACTATATATATGTTGATTAAGTTAACAATTACGATAACTGCGATTGTAGGAATGAGAATATTCTTAACTGGTCCATGATACATTATAAACTCTTTTACAATGTAGATAAGACTTTGAGTTTTCCCACCTATTAGTGCAATTAAGAATATCGCCGCTTCCAAAGCAAAGAATACATATCTGTTGATATTTGTATAAGCAATTCCTAGTATCAATCCAAAAGCCGTAAAGATAAACATTACTAGCTGCTGGCTAACCATCATCTCAAAATTTACGTTGAATAACAAAAGTAAACAACATAAAACCCCGATGGCTACGCCCGTAGTTAAATAATAAAATATCGCCCTTAACTTTTTCACTTGATACCTCTATTAATCTTCTAGAGTATAAGTTACAGCTACATAAGTTCCATCTTCTGGAAGTACATCAGGGTTACCAGTAAATTTAACTTCGTTTCTCTTTTCTACAGCTCCATTAGTGTAAGTTGTATTAGAAATAATTCCTACTGGACAAGAGTCCAAGCAAGTTAAGCAACCTGTTTTTTTGTTTTTTGCTCTTTCTAAGTTTCCACCAAATCTAAAATCAATTTTCTTTCCATTGCTATCTGTGATTACTTCGTTAATGTCATAATCTTTTCCAGCGCCTTCCCAAGTTACAGTAGCACCTATTTTAGATCCTTCAACGTGAGTTTCAGCTGCATTATCTGGAGTCATATTTTCACCAGGTTTTGCACCAATTTCGATTAATGCGTTGTAGAAATCTTCTGGAGTAGCATAAGCAGTAAGAACTGATTTTGCTCCGTTACTACCGTCAGTATTTACAGATGCGTGTCTTGTGTTTTCTGTGAAGTATTTTCCGTTAACTGAAGATAATACTGTAATTTTCTTAGCTTCTTTGTCAACCTTGATTGGATTATCCAAAGAAACGCCGTTTACTTCGTCAGCTTTCTTTTCTTCTGTTTTGTTTTCTTCTGTTTTAGCTTGTTCAGTTGTTTCAGTTTTGTTAGATTCTTCTTTTTTATCGTCTGCTTTTTGAGAGCATCCTGCTAGTCCTACGATTGCTAGACATAAAAATCCAGCCAATAATTTTTTTCTTAAATTCATAAATAATCCCTCCATTATCAATTTAATGTTGTTATATCACCTAAATTTAATACTGTTTGCAAATTAAACTCTATGAAATATTTTTTTAAATTTTAATTCATGATTTTTTTCTTGCCGGTAATATAATCTTCTAACTTGTATATCAGAAAAATATATATCACAGCATTTCCAATCATATGGTTGATATCAAATGGAATTGATGTCATGTATCTTGCAATGAATACATTCATTCCCATGACAGTCATACATTCCATCAACGTGATTATAAGTCCATACAAAAATCCTGACACAGACAATGCGATAGTTTTCGTTACCAATGTTTTTTTCAATTTAAAAACATTGAAAATTGCATAGTTAAATACAGCCAAGATGAAAAAGTCTACCACTTGGAACAAAACCCATATTCCAAATCCAAGCACAAAACTTGTGACTACCATCGTGACTGCATTTACAAATAGTGACTCTTTTAGGTTTTTTTCAATTGCAAGTATCAGTATGACATCCGACAAGATTTTTACATTCGGAATTATATTCAAATAAATTCTTGTCAGGATGCATACTGCTGATAATATTGCAATTCTAGTCAAATCACTAGTTTTCATTATTTCATTTCTTGAAATTTGAATTCTATCTTGTCGTTTTCGTTAACTTTGTAATCGCCGATTCCAACTTCTGCCATTTTATCGTTAACATAATACATCCAGTATTGTTTCTTAGCTGGATCTTGTTTTACGCCTTCTAATTCAGTCATCATACCTTTTTCAAAAACTGCTTTGTGATTTTTTTCAAGGTAAGATTGCAAGTTTTCATCTTTTTTGATTTCTGCATCTTCTTTTAAGATTTCTTTGTTGTTAACTTCATCCATTACAACGATTGAAACCTTAGTAGCTTCACTCTCAGAAGCTTTTTCTTCTGTTTTGTTTTCGTCTGTTTTTGCTTGTTCTTGTGTTTGTTCTGTTTTTTGTGGCTCTTGGGCCTTATCTTTGTCAGCGTTACAAGCTGTCAATGAGAACACAAGCATCATCAATACCAATAATTTTTTCTTCATAATCATCTCTCCTTTGGAAATTCCATCGCCTTAGCGAATATTTTTTCATAGTCCTTTGTCATTGATAATTCTATATAATTCATATCTTCAGCAAGAGTGGACATTTCTTCTTTTATTTTATCGTTCATTAAACACATGTACGCCCCTATTAAAGATGAATTACCTACATAACTTATTTTGGATTCGATTTCGTAAGGCAGAATACCTACCCCTACGATTGAAGATGGTTTCAAATGACTTCCGAATTGTCCTGCGACAATACATTCGTTCAAATCGGAAATATCCAATCCCTCTTCATCCAAAAGTTTTATAAAACCAGAAAGTATCGCTCCTTTTGCTAGCTGTACTTGTCTGATATCTGATTGTGTGATAACAAGTTCATCATTCATCATGAACTCTCTTTTATTATCCACAATTCTAACCAAATCTTTTCTAAAATCATCGACAGAGTTTGGATCTATAATCCTACCTCTCTTATTGACGATTTTATTTCTAACAATTTCGCTGATTACAGCAAGAATACCACTACCACAAATCCCTTTTGCAGGTTTGTCGCCAATCGTTTGTAATTTGACGTTTGACCCGTCAATGACAACATCTTCAATGGCTCCTTGTTCTGCTCTCATTCCACAGTTTATATTCATACCTTCAAGTGCAGGACCAGCTGCACAAGAACAACAGTACAATTTTTCGTTAGTCTTCAAAACTATCTCGCCGTTCGTACCAATGTCGATAAACAAAGTGTTTTCTCTGTTTCTCATGTCGGTAACATAAGCACCCGCCACGATATCTGCTCCAATGTAAGCGGAAACATTTGGCAATGTGTAAAGTTTTGCATCCAAATTAAGTCCGATGTCTTCACATTTCAAAGTCTTCGCTTCAGTGAATACTGGCTTATATGGAAATTTCCCCAAACTTCTCGCATCCACACCCAAAAGCATGTGAACCATCGTAGTGTTCGCAGCGATATCTATCTCTTTGATGCTCTTTCTATCTATTTTTGATTCGACAATCATCTTGTCTATCAATTTATTCATAGAACTTACGATACTGTGTTGCAAAATCTTTATCGCATTTTCATTTTCATACTCGAAAGTAATTCTCGTAAGAACATCCAACCCGTATTTTGTTTGGGCATTAAGTGCTGAGTTTTTCGCAATGATTTCACCAGTCTTCAAATCCACCAAATTCATGCACACAGTTGTAGTACCAATGTCCACGCAAATCCCGTAACCGTCTCTGTATTGTTTTTCAAATTCTGGCATGTCACCTGAATCAAGTACATCTATGGAGCTGTTTTCGCTTAATGTTTCCACGATGACATCGCCACTCATTGTAACTGCACACGAAAGCCTAACTCCGTTTTCGATTTCTTCTTTTTTCAAAAGTCTTTTTTCGGTATCAGTTATTTCGTTGACATTTCCTTCTACAACTTTTATCTTACACTTTCCACAAGTTAACTTACCATTGCATGAGTTGTCGATGTAGATGTCGTTTTCAAGCAATGCATTCATCAAATTGTAGCTTTTGCCGTCTTCTAATTCAATTGTTCTGTTTAAATTATTAATTCTTATCTTCATAATCGTAATTCTTAGATGCTGTTATTATTGATTTCAAATTTTCAAGTGGCGATCTCATACCTATTCCACAAGCTGGAGACAGGATATTTGATCCGTTGTTTACTGATATTTCTGCTAGTTTTTGAATTTTTTCACTGTCTGAATATTCAAGCGCATAAGTCGACACATTGCCCATCAACACGTGATGCTTCAAAACTTTCTTCGCATCTTTCAAAGATACAATTGAGTCGAAGCTCAAGCAATCAGAGTGAATGTCGTTGCACAAATCAAGTACCGGCGTCATTCTTCCACAAATATGAACAATTTTTGGAACGTCTTTGATCCCATCCAAAAACTTATTCAAATATTGTACAGTGAATTCTTTGAAGAATTTAGGTCCCATAATTTCACCAGTACCAGAAGGATCTGAAACTGCGATAACATCTGCTCCTGCGCCTATTTGTCTATTCGCAAATTCTATTAAATGATCTGTCACATAATCCATAAATTCGTGAACTCTTTGTGGGTCTTTTCTAAGAGCCTTGTAGTATTTTACAGAATCCATTATTGAAGATGCAGTGCTAACAGGTCCTGTGATATTTCCAATAATTGGAGCGTTTTTTTCTTCGTCCTTCAAGATTTTAATAGCCTCAATCACGATATCACTTCTGGAATCTTCCTTCTTGAAATCTTTTATCTTTTCCCAATCTTTGATGTTATCGAATGCGTATTCAATAACGTGTGGTTCATAAATTTCATTTCCAAAATCGACAACAGAACCCATATCTTCAGCTTCAATCGTCATGCAGAATGGAACTCCGATATTCTCAAAAATTTTCTCGTCGTAGATAGCTTTTGCCAAATCAGCCATTTTCCTAGCATCCAAGTGAGCTTCTGGAAGATAGATATCTTTCAATTCCATTAGCTCCTTGGATATCATATTCATCATTCCACCCGGACAAATCACAGGAATTCTGTCGATGAAAATATGATTTAATGCATTCTTCAATCTATCTTTTTCGTTAATCATTTCTATCCTACTTATCTTTTCCAACTAATCGCTTGGCAGCTTCTACAGCTTCAACAGCGTTTTCTGTATATGAATCTGCTCCAATTTTATCTGCAAACGCTTGAGAAATAGGTCCTCCACCAATCATTATTTTGAACTTGTCTCTTAGTCCTTGTTCTTTTAACATTTCGATAACTTTTCCCATATTATCCATAGTAGTTGTCATCAAAGTTGACATACAAATCAAATCAGCGTCGTTTTCTACAGCAGCATCGATGAAGTCTTGACATTTAACATCGCGACCCAAATCGATCATTTTAAATCCTGCAGTTTCCATCATTAATTTTACCAAGTTTTTGCCGATATCGTGAGTATCACCTTCTACAACTCCGATAACTCCGATTCCAAGTATGTCGTCATCGTTCATTTCAACGTATTTTTCCAAAACATCCAATCCAGCATACATAGCATCACTGCAAAGTAAAATATCTGTAATGAAATATTCTTCTTCATCATAAAGTTTGTTTGCTTCAGTCATACCTTTGATAAGTCCGTCAAATATACCAGTTTTTGGATCAAATCCCTTGTCGATATATTCTTGGCACACATCTGCGATATCTTCATCTTCCATTTCTACTACCATTTCAGCCATTTTATCTAAATATTCTTGTTGTGTTTCCATGTTACCTCCTAATTATAATTTCATTTATTTTCTTAAATTTTCTATCCGACAAATTCATACATCTGTCTCCAAAAATCTTGTGATTTTCTTCAAATAAAAAGTCTACATATCTTTGTTCTTCATCTTTTTCAATTGGTCTAAACTCAGCTTTATCCAAGCTTATCAATGCCATTGTGGATTTTGGGCATAAGTGAAAATTAAATGGTTTGTCGATATTTTGAATATCTTCCAAAAATTTCATCAAAAACTCATCGACATAAAGTTGCATTTGTTTTGGCCCAATAATATCAGCTCCTGCCAAACTATCGGAAAAACTAATCAATTTTATTCCACTATCGACAAGCTTCTCAATATATTCTACCAAAGCTTTTCTGATTTCATCGTAAAGTTCAACGATTTTATCGTGTTTTTTCCTAAAAGATCTGAAAACCACCTCGGAGCTTGCCAAGTTATCTAATATAACCAATGGGCCAGCTACCTCAACAATTACTCTTTTATCATCCTTCATCTTATCAATTGCTTGAAACAAAGCCTTAACATGTTTTTGATTGTAATCAAAATCAATCACAATATCATCCACATTATCGTACTTGTACTTGCTGACTTTTCCAAGTTCTGCAACAGCACCCATGGCTTCTGATTCTAATGTAGAAGACATAGGAATACTCGCATAGTCCTTATCCTTGAAATGTTCTACCAAACAGTCTGCATCTTCAAATAATCCCGGATCAGTTATGGGTGTCGTCTCCATTATAATACAATCATAAGTTCCAACTTTAGCCATTATTCACCTCGATTATTACAAAATCATCACTATCAGATAACGAATCTGATACTTCTAATCCACTCAAAGTTTTGCTAACGAAAACTTTCTTATCTGCAATCTCTACATTTCCCTTGGCTCTCACGATACTTTTTGAATCCAAAAACTTTTCCAAATCTTCTTTTGAATTGAATTTCAAATTTTTTTGAACATTGGTCTTAAATTTGGAATCTTCGTGAGAATGTTCACCGTGGTCGTGATGATGATGTTTGCCACAGCATTTGTGACCGTGACCGTGACAACAACATTTGTGCTTGTCTTCTTTCTTGTTGTCAGCAAATTCACTCACAATATCTTCTGGATTCATCTTTCTAAAATCATCCTTGTGAATAATTGCATGATTGTTAAATTGTTCGATTGACTTCTTCACTTCGTCGATTTTTTCTTCTTCCAAGTTTTCAATGTTCGTTATGTATATAATATCAGCGTTTTTTATTTGATCATTGAAAAATTCTCCGAAATCATCATGAAAGCAAATGTAGCTGTCGCAATCGACAATTGTCACGCATTTTTGTATTTGCAAATTTTCTTCGTCTTTCAAAACTTCCAATATATCCGTTAGCTTCGCAACTCCTGTCGGCTCAATTATGATGTACTCAAATTGGTCTTTGTCGATTTTGTGAATAATTTCCTTAAAATCGCTCTTCAATCCACAGCAAATACATCCCGAATTGATTTCAATTATATCGTCGTTTTTAATCAACATTGAATCAATACTCACATCACCAAATTCATTCTCCAATACCAAAGTATTTTTGGAAAAACCCAAAATGTGATTGATAAAAGTTGTCTTGCCTGAACCTAAAAATCCCGACACTATTATTGTTTTCATATTATCACCCACTCTAATTTTATCATATTATATATTGAATATTATCTAAATAATAATTACTTATTGGATAATTAAATAAATCAACTTTCCGATTTTGATAAAGCATCTACTTTGCTATGATAAATTTTTATGATTATTTTTATCTTATATTCCTTTTTGTCAATTAAGAAATCATTATCACAAAAATATTTTTGTGTGAAATTAAAAGTTTTTAATCTACAAATCAATTTTATTAAGTTTTTATTTAATTTTAATGAATAAAAACTACAACTTATAAAATATTTCAATAAATGACTGAATTTTTCTATGATAGAATTATAATGAAATTTATAGCAACAAATTCATTAAATTATTTTTAAAATTTAAAAAAGGAGGATTTATATGTTCAAAGATGAGATGACTCCAAAGGAGAGAATGGAGGCCTTCTCAAAAGGTGAAGAAATGGACAGAATCCCAGTTGTTCCTGATATGGGTGTTACTATGAGTGACTATTTGGGATATAAAACTTGGGATTATTATTCAAATTCTGATGTAATCGCCGATACGGAAGTAGCTTTGTTCAAAAGGTTCTACCACGATTCCATCAGTGTGTCCACTACTTTAAGAGGAATGGCAGAAGCCATGGGAACTGAAATTTGGTATCCAGAAGATAGTATTTCACAATTAAAAGATCCAGTTGTGAAAAAGGTCGAAGATATCGAAAAATTAAAAATCATCAATCCATTAAAAGATGGAAAGCTACCAGTGTTAATCGAAGCATTGGAAAAAATCAGAGATCAAGTCGGAGATGTTGCATCAATCGGTGCTGCAATGACTGGACCATTCTCTGTAGCCGCAAGTGTTTTGGGTACTGAAACTTTACTTCGTTGGATGGTTAAGAAAAAGGATGCCGTTCATAAAATTATGGATATCATAACAATCAATAACGGAGAATACATTAAGGAAGTTGGTAGTAGAGGTTTTGGAATGGGATTTGCCGATCCAGTTTCAAGTACTACTTTGATTCGTGAGAAACAATTCGAAGAATTTTCACTTCCATATTTGAAGAGAAATATTGCAGATGTTAAAAAATACTGCGGTTCTTCTGCAGGTTTGCATATTTGTGGTGATTCTAAAGATTTGTGGCCACTATTAAAAGATTCTGGAATTGGTAACTTCTCACTTGATAACTGTGAAAGTTTATTGGAAGCTAAGGAAATTCTTGGTAACGACATTGTTATCACAGGAAATGTTCCTCCAGTAGATGTTATGTATTTGGGAAATACTGAAGATGTTAAAAAATCTGTAAAAGAATGTATCGACATCGGTTACGATTCCCCATGCGGATATGTGTTATCTACAGGTTGTCAAATTCCAAAAGGAACAAAATTAGAAAATATCGATGCGTTCATGGAATATGGACGTGAATTTGGAAATTATAAAAGATTAAAGGAGCTAAAAAATGAAACCAAATAAAAAAGCACTTCTTCCACTATTAGTGTTCGTGCTGTTCTATGTATTATCAGGTGTAGTTCTTGCGATGCGTGGAATTGAAATGCCATTTTATCAAATTCCTTCACCTATTTCTATAATGATTGGTGTAGTGGTAGCATTCATTATTTTTGAAGGAACTGTTAACGAAAAAGCCGACGATTTTGTAAAAGGCTGTGGCGATGAAAACATAATTATCATGTGTATTATTTACTTATTAGCTGGAGCATTTGCTCAAGTTACTAAAGCAAGTGGAGCGGTAGATTCTGTTGTAAACTTCAGTTTGTCGATTGTTCCAGTAAACTTCCTTGTACCGGGAATTTTCTTGATATCTACATTCTTATCCATTGCAACAGGTTCATCTGTAGGATCTGTAGTAGCATTGGGACCTATCGTTTACGGTGTAGCAGTAAAAATAGGAATCAATCCTGCTCTTATGCTTGCAGCTTTGATTTGTGGAGCAATGGCAGGAGATAACTTGTCACTTATTTCCGATACAACAATAGCCGCTACAAGAACTCAAAACATTGGAATGAAACAAAAATTTGTAATGAACTCAAAATTCGGTTTCCCTGCAATTATAATTTCTACAATAATTTTCGCAATTATAGGAAGACCAGAAACGACAATTACAATGGTAAAAGAAAGCTACAACTTAGTTTATGTAATTCCTTATTTATTAGTTATCGTAACTGCTTTGATGGGAATGAACGTATTGTTGGTATTATTCTCTGGTACATTATTAGCAGGAATAATCGGAATGATTTACGGAAAATTCGACACAATCATGTTGTCTCAAAAAATTTTCGAAGGCTTCACAGGAGTATTAGACATATTCCTATTATCAATGTTCACAGGTGGACTTGCTTACATGGTTAGAAAACACGGTGGTATTGATTGGATTATAATGAAAGTTAAAAAGAAAGTTAAAGGAACAAAAAGTGCCGAAGCTGCAATCGCAACATTAGTTGGACTTACAAATGTTGCCATAGCAAACAACACAGTTTCAATCTTGATAACTGGTCAAGTTGCATCAGAAATGACAAAAGAATACGACGTAAAACCATCACGTGTTGCATCACTTTTGGATACAACAAGCTGTGTTGTACAAGGAATTATCCCTTATGGAGCTCAAATCTTAATCGCTTCTGGACTTTCTGCAGGAAAAGTAGCGCCAACAGATATAATTCCATTCTTGGTTAACCAATACGTATTATTGGCGATGATGATATTGACAATTATCACAAGATTTGGAACAAATTCAGATCCTGCTACAGAAGTTGCAGATGATTAATTAATCGCAAAACAAAACACCTCACACAGTGAGGTGTTTTTTGTTTGCTATTAATTCATTTGATATCGTTAAACATTAGTTATCACTTCTTGCAAATCCGTTTTTCATTTCGCAGCTTGCTGTGAATAAAACGTCGTGAAGTAATTTGTCTGTTTTTTCTTTCAAGAAATCTGCCATTTCTTGGTTTGCTTTTTCAAGCAATTCATGAGCGTTTCCTGAGTTTTTAGCAAATTCTTCATCGTATTTGTTGATGATTTCGTTGGATTTGGATTGAACTGCTCCTTGATATCTTTCGATAAAGATTGCTGTTTTGTTGAAGTGTGCATCGCAAAGTGCAGCTATGATTCTGTTAGCCCAGTAGAAGTTTTCTGATGTTGCTTTTACTACTTGATCACCTACATAGCTTGGTGTTGTTTCTACGTTTGCGTAGAATGCAACGGCTGCGTTGAATGCGTTGCTACCGAATGACAACCATTGTATTGCTCTGATTTCTTCTGGAGCGTAAGGTCTGATTTGTGTGAAATGAGTTACATTGTCACGGCTAATTCCCAATGGACGATACATTCCACGATAGTTAGGATCTCCGTGTTTTGCGTAGCAATCATAAGGTGTTCCTTCGTAGTGGCTGGACAATATTGTCTTCATATCTTCAACTGTGATTTTTCTTTCTGGTACCATTGCCCATGGCAAATCATCAGATTCTGGTGTAAAATCAGCATCAACTCCATCCCAAATCAATGTTTTTGGATTGAAATATCTTAGCATAATCCATGCTCTTGGTGTGTTGTATGTGTGATCTGAATGATCATGAGATCCGTATGCTAATCTTGGATTTACATAATCTTCTTGATCTAAGAATAGGTGATGTTTTTCGGACCATTCTTTCAAATCTTTTGAGCACATGAATTCATTTTGTTCGCCGTAAGCATCATCAAAATCGAAATAATCAATTCCCAATTGGTTTGGCATTACAACGTATGCATCATCAGGAACTCTTCTTGCCATCCAGTGATGTCCACCGATTGTTTCTAACCACCAAATTTCATCAACATCTTGGAAAGCAATTCCGTTTGATTCGTAAGTTCCGTGTTCTTCAAGTAATTTACCTAATCTTTCAACACCTTCTCTGGCTGAGTTAATGTAAGGAAGAACCAAAGTTACGAAATCTTCTTCGCCAAGTCCACCGAATTTTTCATCTTTTGTTGGAGATTGAATCAAAAGATCTGCTCCTTGAACTCTTGCGTTTGTAGTGATAGTTTCAGTAGCACTCATTGAAATATTTTTTTCATTAACGCCTGATGCAGCCCAATCTCCTTCAAATGTGTCAGAGTTTGGAAGTGCTGTGTATCTCATAGGATTATCAGGTAAATCCACCTTACATCCAGATAAAACTGATTCGTATTTTCTTGGTTGATCTTCTGGTTTTACAACGATAAATCTCTTAGCTGTAAAAATTCCAGAAGGAGAATCTTCACTTCTTGAAATAATTGTGGAGCCGTCAAAGCTCGCTTCTTTACCTACTAATAATGTAGTACATGCCATAATTACATACCTCCTTAAATGTGATACTTTTTTTAATATCCAATATCATTATACCCCTTTTTCCATATTTTTTACACAGAAAAAAGAAAAAAGACTATCGTTTTTTTGATAGTCCTTTTGATTTTATTCCTCTTCGTTTAATGCATCGATTGTATCGTCAGTCAATCCCTTTAATTTTTCGACATAGTTTGCATCGTGATTTTTCTTAGGAATAAATATTATCCTGTCATTTTCAAGTTCACACTCAAATATATCTCCAACCCTTAGGTCGTATTTACGCATCAAAATATATGGTATTGTAATTTTGTTCCCTTTTTCAACTTCGAAATTCATTTTATCCTGCCTTCTTCTGTAATGTTGTGTTTACTTTATTTTAGCATTATTTCGTGAATTTGAAAAGTTTTTCCTATTTGGTTGTTTAATTTTTGAATATGCTACGAAAACTATCATTCCTATAACTGCATTTACTACGATTGCTCCACCTGGTTTAATATCAAATTGATAAGATTGAACTATTCCCAACATCATATACAAAATACCGAGTATTATCGTTATGATGTATGTTTTCTTGTAACTTTTGGCAACAATAAGCGATGTTGCTACTGGAAGTACAATCAATGATGTCACCATCAACGCTCCAACTATCTTCACTGCAAGAGCTATAGTAATCGCTGATAAAAAAGTAAATATTGCATTAATTCGATTTACTTTCACCCCCGCAAGGCGAGCGATGTTTTTGTCGATAGAAATAGCCAATAGTCCGGAATATTGCGATATAGACACTGCTAAAATTAATATGAAAATCACAGAAATATTTATCACATCTCTGTTTGTTACAGAAGATATGCTTCCGAAAAGATACGATTCAAATGAGTTTCCTCCAGGAGCAAAATCAGATAATATCGCTGCAATTCCAAGTCCCGTACTCATTATGACAGCAGTTGCCATATCTCCATATTGCGGGAATTTTTTTCTGATTAATTCTATTAAAAATGCCGCTACAACACAAACTATTGCAGAGCCTACTAATGGGTCGAATCCTAAAATAAGTCCAAGCCCAACTCCACTAAGAGCAGTATGAGAAAGCGCATCTCCTATCATCGATGTTTTACGATTAACCATTATTATTCCAATCATCGGAATCATTATCGAAAGCATCAATCCTGCTACCAATGCTTTTCTCATAAACGCAAATTCTAGCATTTTACAAGCCTCCCTTCAATCATTTCGTATTGTGTTCTCTCAATATCCAAAGCTTCTATTTCTTTTATTTCGTGAGTTACCATTATTACAGTTATGTTGTAATCTTTGTTGAGTTTAGCAATTGTTTTTATAAATTTCTCTTTGTTTTCTTTGTCAACACCTGCAGTCGGCTCATCGAGTATAAGAAGTTTTGGCTCATTAATCATAGCTCTGCAAATCATGGCTCTTTGTTGAAGCCCTCCAGACAATTCATTTACAGGTCGGTTAATGTATTCTTTCATTCCCATTTCTTCCATAATTTGTTTTGCCTTGTCGTAATGTTTTTTGCGTGCGACTTTAATTAGCCCAAAATCTTCATACAAATTTAACGTTACAAGCTCCAAACAAGTAATCGGAAACGCTATTTTGTTTACAATATTTATTTGGGGAACATAGCCTATATCTCGGTAGCTTTTGTAATCTTTAATATTTTTATCCAAAACTTTGATTTCTCCGTCATCAGCTTTTAACTCTCCCAGCATTAATTTCAATAAAGTTGATTTACCGCTTCCATTTCCTCCAAGAATTAGAGCCATCTCTCCTTGATTTATCTTCAAATTCAAATCTTTAAGCACCAAATCTTCATTATAACCAAAATTTAAATTTTTAATAGTTACTGCATTCATTTATACACCTGCCTTTTTCATAGATTCGTATAAGTTTTTCAAATTCATCTCAATTAATTCGATATATCCTTGATTATTGTCCTGTTGCTCTTTTGTTATAAATTCCATCGAAGCCAAAGGCTTTATATCTCCTCCCAATTCTTCCGATAAAGTCTTCGCTTCTTTAGGAGGTTTTCCATATTCATAAAATACCGTAGTAATGTTTTTCGTTTTCGCAAAATCCACGGCTTTTTTTATTGTTTTAAGACTTGGACTTTCCATGCTAGTAAGACCTTCTAATGGATACTGAGTAAGCCCAAAATCCCTCGCTATATATGCATAAGCGTAATGTGTTACCAAAAAGCTTTTGTTGTCTAATTTACTAAATTTTTCTTTGTATTCTGCATCAATATCTGTCAATTTGTCCACGTATTTCAATTTGTTTTTGTGATAAATTTTCTTGTTGACTGGGTATTTTTGTATCAATTTATCCTGGATACTATTCAAATATTTCTTTGCATTTACAACAGATAACCATGAATGTGGATCGTAAGTTATCTTGTCAAATCCTGACGAAGATCCTTCCATTACAGGCTTTAATTTGCCCTCATCTTGAAGCAATTTTCCATTAGTATCTTGTAAATAATACGGTAGCAAATCTTCGCTAATTCTGTCCGATACGAAAATCCACTTGCCATCATCTTTTATGTTGTAAAATATCTCTCCAGATTCATGACCCATTTCAAGGCCATATACTTTTCCTTCTTCAACATCGAAAGTGTTTTTTTGGTGAACAATCTCACCTTTTTGATTCATAATTTCCTTAGCTTTTTTGACTAATTCTTTTTTGTCTTCTCCATTGTCCTTGAAGAACGCAACCCTCATAATATCTTCATGAGTATGCCCAAAATCTATTTTTCGTTTTCCCTTTGTTAAGTCCAATTGTGCCATATATTGAAAATCGCCCCTTGCAGCAGCTCCTTTATACGTGATTAGCTCTACAGAATCCGACAACTTCAAAATATCCAAATTAGGCAAATTCTCGTGCACCTTGTCTACCCAATGTTCCATATTCGCACCATTTACAACCAGCAAATCTGCATCGGCAAGTTTTTTCATATCTTTAGCAGACGGCTCCCACAAATGAGGCTCCTTATCCACAGGCATAAAAGTTCTCACCTCAACAGTATCTCCTGCAATCATCTTCACCAAATCATGCACAGGAAAAAACGATGTGTAGATAACAGGTTTTCCTGAAGATTTTTTCGTGTGATTGGAACATCCCGCAAACAAAACCATGCACAAGGCTAATAGAAAACTCAAAAATCTCTTTTTCATCTAAATTCTCCTTTTCAAAAATCAAAGGACAGGTCGTCCCTGCCCTTTGTCAATTTCATATTCCAACCTTATTCTTCGATTTCTCCGATAATTTGTTTATCAGTTGTGTTTGGTTTTACGAAAGTTGGAAACCAGCCTTCCTTTGCAAATAATTCTTCCTTGTCATTACCATATCTCATGTGGAAATGTGTCAACTCTTCTTCGCCGTGAATTGGCATCATCAACAAAACTTTGTATTTTGCATTAGAATCCACAGCTTCAAAAACATCCCATTCTAGCATGTGTGATCCATGTTTTACAGCCTTTTTTTCCACAAATTTATACTCAGTTTCAGCTATTTTATCTCCATTTTCTGAAGGGATTTTACTTGTGAATGTAATCTTGTTTCCGTCGATTTTCAATCCATTGAATTCACATTTTCTTTTTTCAAGATAATCTTCTTTTGCTTTTTTCTCATCAATATTTTCTTTTTTTGCTAAAGTTTTGTAAGCACCTTGAACTTCTGGTTTTTCCAAATAGCTTCCCATATTGTTCCATTCTCCGTCCCAATCAGACAAGCTTACTTCTTCCTTTTTGTCCTCAGTTTTTTCAGTAGCCTTGCTGTCTTCTTTTTTATCTTCTTGTTTTTGCTCAGTTTGCTTAGTATTTTCTTTCGGTGCATCTTTTTGTGCTCCACAACCATTCAACAACAAAGCCGCTGACATCACACCAACCAAAGTCATCAATTTTAATTTATTCATATCAATACTCCTTATTTATATTTGTTAGCACGGAAATACAAATAGTTATTAATATCTCAAAACAAATTTGAATGCATTCTAATTTTATTAACTAATTAACTTACTACAATAAAATTTGGTTTTCTATTCTATCTTCCCTATTCAATTTTAAATATGTAATAAGTTTTTTGAGAATTAAAACTTATTTAGTTGCAAATTACGTCTAATCTGCAAAATCAATTGTAAAAATCATCCTACTAACTTTATCCAAATAAATAATAACATTATTTTTTTATTCTGTCAATAATGATAATCATTTGTATTTAAAAAAACTCCGAGATATTTCTCGGAGTAAGCTTTATTCTGTTAGAGCTTGCATCAATATTTCTCTGAATTTTTCGATGTCGATTTTAGTAATCACTTTGCAGTTGAATTCACCATTTTCTTCTTTAATCAAATCTCTGTAGCTCATTCCTCTTGTTTCGTCGTTTTGCACATCGATTTTGATGTACATGTCTTCCGTTTCGAAAACTTCAGGATTATCTAGAACGATTACTGAGCAAGGGTCGTGAATTCCTGCATCGTTTGACGTGTAATATTTCAATATTTTGTGTGCAAATTTGGTTCTTTTCGTTTCAATTTTATCCAAAAATTGAATTTGTTCATCAGGTATACTAGCTTTTTGTGTTACGTTGAGGCCAGCCATAATGAGTTTCACGCCGCTTTCAAATACGATTTTCGCTGCTTCTGGATCAACGAAGAAATTAAATTCACTGAGACTTGTGACGTTACCTCTTGTGATGGAGCCACCCATGATGCTGATTTGTTCGATTTTTTCCTTGTCTTCTGGAAAAGTTCTTAGAAGTAGTGCAATATTTGTAAGTGGTCCCACTGCAATTATCGTGATTTTTTCAGTTGAGTTTTGGATAATTTCGTGCATCATTGTAACGGAATTTTCGCTTGTAAGTTCAGCTACATCTTCTGATTCAATCATATCTCTGAATCCTGCAATTCCATCATCTCCGTGAACTGTCGCAAAGAAAGGCTCTCTTACAAGTGGTACTTCTTGTCCTTTTCCCATCGGAACATTTATGTCCAAAAGTTTTGCCAAGCATTGCATGTTTCTTGTTGTGTGTTTGATTGATACGTTACCGTTTACTGAAGAAAGTGCCAACAGCTTTAAATTTTTCGAATTTTTAATTGCAAATAAAGCTGCTGCATCATCAACTCCCGGATCAAAATCCAATATACAATTAATCATTAGCACCTCCAAAATTTTTGATGTAATCTACAAAATCATCCACCGACAATAATTTTTCGTTCAAATTAATTGAGTTGCAAAGTCTTTTGACAACAGGTGGTTGGATGTATGCTTTTTGTAGAATTTTATCTTCATCAAAAACTTCCTTCTTATCAGCATCTTTGATGATTTCTTTGTTGGACATCACGACAACTCTGTCGAAATTTTCAACTACAAATTCCATATCGTGAGTTATCGTTATGATTGTTTTGTTCAAATCGTGCAAATGATCGATTACTCTTTTCAAGCAACCCATAGAATATGCATCTTGTCCTGCTGTCGGTTCATCAAATATGAAAATGTCGCAGTCATTTGCAATTGTAATTGCTATCGTTATGAATTTTCTCGTACTAAATGGCAAATCATAAGGATGGTCGTCCAAATATTCTGAAAGTTCACAGATTTCACAAGCTTGTCTGACACGTTTATCCATTTCATCTTCGTCGACTTTTAATGCTCTCAACGAAAAAGCGACTTCATCGTAAACTGTGGAGTTGAAGATTTGATCGTTTGGATTTTGGAAGACGTAGCCTACTTTTCTGGATATTTGTGCCGTGGTCATGTCTTTTGTATTTTTTCCATCTAACAAAATCTCCCCAGAATTAGGTCTCAATAGTCCGTTCATTAGTTTTGCACAAGTCGATTTGCCAGCTCCATTTTGTCCCACGATTGCAACTTTTTCTGAAGAATTTACGACCAAATTCAAATCGTTAATCGCTTTGAATCCGTTAGGATAAGTAAAGCTTACATTTTTAAATTCTAATTTGCTCATTAGTTTTCCTCCAATTCTTTCTTGCATTCATCTAAAGTTATAGGGATGTTTTTGAAAAATCCTGGCTTTTCTTCATTTAATCTGTATGCAAGTTTTGAAACTATAGGCATAGATACATTGTGCTGTTCGATTTTGTCGTTTGATAAAACTTCGTGAGTTTCACCGTTGAAGATGATTTCTCCATCGTCCATTACCACAACTCTATCGGCGTATTCTGCTATCAAATCAATCTTGTGTTCTACCAGTATTATTGTTTTATTTTGTGCTTTTAAAAGTTTCAAAATATCGAAGATTTCTTCAGTTCCTAGTGGGTCAAGCTGACTTGTAGGCTCATCAAATATCAATACTTTTGGATTCATTACGATGATTGAAGCTATCGCTACTCTTTGCGATTGTCCTCCAGACAATTCATTCGGATTTTTGTCTTGCAAATATTCTATTTTAAGTAATTTAATGACATCAGTTACTCTTTGTCTGATTTCTCCTCTTGGAACTCCCAAGTTTTCAAGTCCGTAGGCTATTTCTTCGAATACAGTTTTCTTGATTCCAGAGATTTGACTGAATGGATTTTGGAATACAAATCCAACTAATTCCGCCATTTCTCCTCGTTCTATATCGTTGATGTTTTTATTGTCGATAGAAATACTTCCTGTAATTTCTCCTTGAACAAAGTCTGGAATTATCCCTCTAATGATATTGCACAAAGTAGTCTTGCCGGAACCATTTTTTCCAATAATTCCCACAAACTCTCCTTGCTTAACGTACAAATCCAAGTTTTTTATAGTTTTTTCTTCTTGAAGTTCATATTTGAACGAAACATTTTTAAGTTCTATCATTATTTAAACCTCCACACCAATGCCAACACAACCAATGCAATGAAAACGTAAAAAATAATTCTGTCCGTAGTTGTTTTCTTGATTTCCTTGAGACATGTTTTTTCATTTTCAGATGCAAATCCACGTGCTTCAAGTGTAATTGTCTTTTCATCAATTTCTGAAAGTGAAGATATAATCAAAGGTCCAAGTGATGGGAAGAACGCCTTCGCTCTGTTTTTAATGGAGCCTGTTGTTTCAATTCCACGCGCTTGTTGTGCTTTTATGATTTTGGAACTTTTCTTAATCATTTCTGGAATCATAGTCATTGTCGCCATTATTACGTAACTTGTAACGTGACTTACTCTTTTTTGTTGAAGAGCTATCATCAAATCTTCAATGTCCGTTGTTTCAAAGAATAATAAGAACAATGTTATAAGCGTTAGAATGAATTTTGTTTGTTCCAAACCATTTAATATTCCGTTAAGTGTCACTCTCATAAATCCTAAATTCAAATACACGTGTTCTGTTGATTTGTCCAAGAATAATTGGAACAAAAACATTATTAATAATACTAATAACAAAACTATCCACAATTTTTTCACGTATTGTTTGAATTTATTATCCAACAAAGCTAATATCAAGCTTAATGGAAGTACGAAAAGATACGCAAACTGCCATGGCAACACCAACGAAATAATAACTGTAACTATGACCATAAAAAGTTTTATTGTTGGGAAAATTTTAGATATCATTTTGCACCTCTCACGTATTTGTTCTTCTTTTCTTTTATGTATTGAATTCCATTAGGATATCTCAACAAATTTCTGTTAGGGATGGATTTTATAAGGAAATACACTGCAAACGAAGTCAAAAACTTATCCAAAGTTTCTGTAAGAACAGTTGAACCTATAACAGATTCCCATAATCCTTTTCCTGTTGCAACCAAAAACGTCGTGATTGCACTTGAACCACTCGCCCCAGTAACACCACCGAAAACCAACACAGTAATTGGCGCAGATGTAATCATTGCAACAAGCCAAATAATAACTGCTACTACAAATGTTTTTGCTGGAGTCTTGAACATTGCCTTTTTCCCACAAACCCCTGCAACCAAACCAATCGCACCACTTACAATCATATATGGTAGTTGCGTAGGGTTAGTAACAGATGTCACGATGTTTGTGACAACACCTGTAAGAAAACCAATCCAAGGTCCACACAATACACCTGTGAACACAGTTCCTATAACATCCAAATAAACCGGTAATTTTAATGCTGCAGTTAAATTTGCACCAACAAAATTGATAGCTATACCAAGTGGAATTAGTAAAATTACCGACAAGTTATAGCTCATCTTAGATTTAGATTTCATAAATTCCTCCTATAAATTTTACGAAAAAAATTTTCGCGTTGAATAAATTTTATCATAATACGACCAATTAATAAATCATTTTTCGTTAAAAATATTAACAAAAATTTTGTGTTACTAAAATATTTAATTCAAAGTTTACAAAACTCTTAGCATACCCTTCTTGTTAGGAAATTGTTTGAAATGAAATTTTTCGTAAAATTTGTCGTAAGGAGTGTTCGCCAACAAAATAATATAGCTATCTTCATCATAATTTTCGTCCAAGTATTTGTTAATCTCATTCATTAAAACTCTTCCCAAACCATTTTTTTGATATTCTGAATCCACCATCACATCAGTAACCACAAGACTAATTGCCCCATCTCCGACAACTCTTGCCATCGCAATCAACTTATCCCCATCATAAATCGATGTAATGAAAAGAGAATTTTCTAAAGCAATCGCAGCGTTTTTCTTGGATTTCCTCGGCCCAATTTTCGATTTTTCTCGCAAATCATTGTACTCATCTGGACTAACTGCTGCATTTTTTATAACGTATTTTGTATTCATAACTCACCTCACAAATATTATCTATTATTTTTGAAATTTTGACAAAAAAAGAGATATCAGCTTTAATGCCAATATCTCTTGGTTGGTTATTTTGATATTTGTGGATTCTTTTTTACAAATTCTATTTTTAAGTCCATGCCCAAACCATCTGCTAGTCTTTTCAAAAGATTTATGCTTGGATTTCTGGTTCCATTTTCTAACTTACTAATGTCTGATTGATCAATTCCTGTCTTTTCAGATAATTGCTTTTGTGTTAAGTTTTGAGATGTTCTTGCTGAAACCATCGCTCTTATAATATCCAATTCTGGTTGAATGTTCTCATATTCATTTTTAAATTCTTTATCTTCTAATTGTTCTTTTAAATAATTATCAAAAGTCTTCATTTTTTGTCCTTTCCATAAAATCATCTCTGTATTTTTTTGCTTTTTGGATTTCAGACTTCAACTTTTCAGTTTCTACTATAATACTAATTTATGTTATATATCCCATATTGTCAATTGAATTTTCTTATAAAAATAAGCGCTATAACAGCGCCCATTTTATATCTTCATCGACAAGGAAACCAATCCTCTTTCTTTATCTATTCCAATTATTTTTACTTTTACGGTGTCACTTACTTCGCACACTTCTCTTGGGTTTTTGATGTAAGAATTGCTCATCTTAGAAATATGGCAAAGTCCGTCTTCTTTTATTCCGATGTCTATGAATGCTCCGAAGTCCACGACATTTCTAACCGTTCCTGTGACTATCATTCCTTCTTCCAAATCATCGATTGACAATACGTCTTGTCGTAGAACTGGTTTTGGCATTTCGTCACGTGGATCTCTGCCCGGTTTTTTAAGTTCTTCGATTATATCACGCAAAGTAGGTTCTCCTACTTCTAATTCTTCGGATAGTTTTTTCACATCTATATCGTTCAAATCATATTTCATAATTTGTTTTGCGATTTCATAGCTTTCTGGGTGAACTTCTGTGTTATCCAATATTTCTTCGCTTTCAGGAATTCTCAAAAATCCTGCACATTGTACGAATGCTTTTGGTCCAATTCCTTTTACTTTCAAGATTTCTTGACGATTAGTGAATGGTCCGTTTTCTATTTTGTAATCCACGATGTTTTTCGCAGTTGTTTTCGTAATTCCAGATACGTAATTCAAAAGCGCAGAGCTTGCTGTGTTGATGTTGACACCAACTGTGTTAACGCAATCTTCCACAACTTCTTCAAGTGATGATTTCAATTTCTTTTGGTTGACGTCGTGTTGATATTGTCCAACTCCGATTGATTGTGGAGAGATTTTGACCAATTCTGCAAGTGGGTCTTGAATACGACGTGCAATCGAAATAGCACCTCTTATTGTTACGTCTAAATCAGGGAATTCTTCGATTGCAAGTTTTGATGCAGAGTAAATACTAGCTCCTGCTTCGTTTACGATTGCATAGAAGATTTCATCGTCGATTTGCGCTAACAAATCAGATACGTATTTTTCTGTTTCACGAGAAGCTGTTCCGTTACCGATTGCGATTAGTTTGACGTTGTATTTGTCGATAAATTCCTTCAAAGTTTCGTCTGCTCTTTGGATTTGTTTTCTTGCATCAGTGACATAAATTACAGCACTGTCCAAAAAATCTCCGTATTCAGAAATTACAGCAACTTTGCAACCAGTTCTAAATCCTGGGTCAAGTCCAATTATCGCAGTTTCTTTGATTGGTGGTTGCATCAAATACGGTTTCAAATTGCTTTTGAATACGCCGATTGATTCGTCGTCTGCCATTTCTTTCATGCTTTGACGTACTTCTGTTTCGATTGATGGAACGATTAATCTCTTGTAGCTATCTTTTACTGCTTTTTCTATCAAATCATAAGTTTCAAAATCATTTGTTCTTGCGATTTTTCTCATAATTTTGAAAATATTGTAATCGTCATTTAAAATGAACGAAACTTTCAAGAATCCTTCTTTTTCTCCTCTAAATACCGCAAGAACTCTGTGTGCTTTGACATCTTTTACTTTTTCTGAATAATCGTAGTACATCTTGTATGTGCCGGATTCGTCTTCGTTTTTTTCTTCAGTTTTCATAACCCCATCTGTTATGAACGAATTACGAACTATATCTCTGAATACTTTTTGTTCAGATACGAATTCTGCTATGATGTCCAAACTTTTACTAATAGCATCATCAACTGTTTTAATTTCTTCTCCGTTGACAAATTCTGAGGCTTTTTTCTCAATCTCAGATAAAGAGTGAGTTTTCTCCATTATCATATCTGCTACCGGTTGTAGTCCCAATTCTACAGCGATTGATCCACGAGTTCTTTTCTTAGGCTTAAATGGAAGATAAATATCTTCTAATTCTGTCAAAATAGTCGCTTCGTCGATTTGTTTTTTCAAATCTTCAGTGAGTTTTCCTTGCTCATCGATAAGACGTGTGATGTCGTCTTTTCTTTCTTGCAAGTTTCTCAAATATGTAAGCCTATCGTTTAATTGTCTCAACGTTTCGTCAGTCAAATTCCCAGTGATTTCTTTTCTGTATCTGGCGATAAATGGAATTGTATTTCCCTCATCTAATAATTCAACTGTCTTAACAACGTTATCATATTTTATGTCTAATTCTTCTGATAATTTTTGTAGTATATTCATTCTCTTCCTTCTCTTTTAATAAACTATAATCTATATTTTAACATTATTTTATTTATTTTTCCACATTAAAGCAATTTGCACCAAAATTTCAAAAACCATCAAGCAAAACACTTGATGGTTTGGTTAATTATTTTTTAAATAATTTGGTGTTTTTTTCTTTTTCTAATTGTTCCAAGAAAATCTCTTTTTGAATCAAGTGAGTTTTTCTGATGGATCCTGCAATGTCTGCTACTAACATGAAAATCGTCGCCGCCGACACGTAATAAAAGTCGATAAATGAGTATTCGATGAATCCTCTGGATGGAGGTGTCATTTGTCCGATGAAAAGCATCATAAATATCGCTACGAAAACAATCGTAAAATTGAATTTGAAAATAAATCCATGGAAATATCCAAGAACTACTGCGATAGCCAAGAATATCATCAAGCAATGGTCAATCAAAAATCCATGCGCATGAGACAATGTGTATCTGATGATTATCATGAACAATATGTAAATCAACGAGTAAATAATAAGTTTTGTGTTTTTTGACATTTCAAATCTCCTTTTGTTAAAACATTTTCCGTAATTGTGATTTGCTTGAATTTTTTGTAAAGTTTGTAATAAAATTTACAAAATAAAACATTTCAATATTATTTTAGCACAATTTATAATTTTATTCTACAAATAATTAAAAGGTTATCCTAATTTACAACCTTGAAAAATTGTAAAATTTATATTAAAATTAACTAATAACTAGGAGGCTATTATGAAACCGTATATTGTGGGAGTCGCAGGTGGAAGTGCTTCAGGCAAGACTGAAATCGTGAAGACTTTGAAAAAACATTTTGAAGATAAAATAGAAATTATTGAACACGATAATTATTACTTTGCTCATGATAATTTGACTATGGATGAACGTGCAAGTTTGAATTACGATCATCCCCAAGCTTTTGAAACAGATTTGTTGATTGATCACGTTAAAAAAATTATAAATAATGAGGAAATCGACATTCCAACTTACGATTTTACAATTCACACTAGAAGCTCTGATACTTTGAAGAAAAGTCCAAAGCCAATTGTAATTGTAGAAGGAATTTTGGTTTTGGAGAATGAAGAGCTTCGCAATTTAATGGACATGAAAGTCTTCGTAGACTGCGATGGAGATGTCAGACTCAAAAGAAGAATTACAAGAGATGTCGTGGAACGTGACAGAACTATTGAATCTATTTTGACTCAATATATGGAAACTGTTAAGCCAATGCACGAGCTTTTTGTGGAACCTAGTAAGAAATTTGCAGATTTAATCGTTCCAAAAGGCGGCAAAAATAAGGTTGCTATCGATGTGCTTATCAATCATTTGAAGACAAAATTATAAAAAAACCATTTTGCTATTGACTAGAATTAGTTTCTAGTATAAAATTTTAATAACTCAATAGAAAATTATGATTGTGACCAGTACCGATTATTCGGGAATTACAACACATGAGTTTTCAAGGTAGTTTCATACTTTGCATGGAACATAAGCTTTTGATAAGAAAGGTGGTACCGCGTAGATTCGCCCTTTCGTGTCAAGAGTTTTTTTTATTTTATAGGAGGAGTTTATGATTAATTACGAATTTGAACATGAAAATGTGTACGACGAATTGGTAGCACGTGGATATTTTGAACAAGCTACATACGAAGATGAATTGAGAGATTTACTCGGAAAAGAAAGAGTTCCGTTTTACATTGGATTTGATGCGACTGCAGATAGTTTGACTATTGGCCATTTTATTCAATTGATGGTTATGATGAGAATGCAAGCTCACGGTCACATCCCTATTTGTCTTTTAGGTGGCGGAACTACAATGATTGGGGATCCTTCTGGTCGTAACGATATGAGAAGTATTATGACTAAGGAAGTTATCGACGAAAATGCTAGAAGATTTTATTCTCAAATGACAAGATTCATCGATTTTGGTGAAGACAAGGCTTACATTGAAAACAACAAGAATTGGTTGTTGAATTTGAATTTCTTGGATTTCATGAGAGAAATCGGCGTTCATTTTTCTGTAAATCAAATGTTGACTTTGGAAAGTTACAAAAACAGAATGAAAAAAGGTTTAACATTTTTCGAATTTAGTTATATGTTGATGCAATCATACGATTATTTGGTATTGTACAGAAAATACGGCTGTAAATTACAAATGGGTGGTTCTGATCAATGGTCTAATATTTTGGGCGGTTACGATTTGGTTAGAAAATTAGAAAACGACAAAGTTTACGCTATGACTTTTAAGCTTTTAACTACTGCTGACGGAGTTAAAATGGGTAAATCACAAAAAGGCGCTGTGTGGTTGGACGAGAACAAAACAACTCCTTACGATTTATTCCAATACATGAGAAATGTTGACGACAGGGATGTCGAAAAATTCTTGTTGATGTTGACATTTTTGCCAACTGAAGAATGTAAGAGACTTGGAAGTTTGGAAGGTAGTGACATTAACAAGGCTAAGGAAGTTTTGGCATTCGAAGTGTGCAAATTAGTTCACGGAGAAGAAAAAGCAGAAGAAGCCCGTCGAACAGCAAACGCATTGTTCAATTCAAATGCTGTTGACGAAAATATGCCAACAACTGAAATGAAAGCTTTGGATTTTGAAAATGGAATTGGTTTGTTGAATTTGTTGACAATGACAGGACTTACTCAATCAAACAGTGAAGCGCGTAGACTTGTAACTCAAAACGGAATTTCTGTTAATGACAAGAAGGAAGCTGATCCAAAAAGAATTGTAACAATTCACGATTTCAACGACGATGAACTTATCATAAAAAAAGGTAAAAAAGTATATCACAGAGTAAAATTGGTATAATATTTTAAAAATAAACCCTGGCGATTTTGAATTGATTTTCAAAGTTTGCCGGGGTTTTGTGTTATAATTAAATAAATTTAAAAATATTTGTGGAGGTGCAAATGAAAAAATTATTCAAGTTTTTAACTAGTAGAATAATGCTTTTGGCAATTGTATTTATCATTCAAATTTCGCTATTAGTTTATTTGATTTTAAGTTTTCAAAGAAATTTTGTGTATGTCTACACATTAAACATTATAATATCCTTCGCTTTTACTATAATGGTGGTCAACACCGATGTAAACCCGAGTTTCAAACTGGGATGGCTCATCCCTATATGGATATTCCCGTTGTTTGGAGCGGTGTTCTATTTGTTTTTCAGAAGAAACAGATTCGTTCGTGCACAACAAAGACGAATGGATACGATTAGTTCATCGTTTAACAACCATATTTTGTCAAATGGTAATGTAATTGACGAATTGGAGGGTGACTCCAAGTCAATCGCAACTTACATAAACACAACAGCTCACGCTCCTGTATTTTCTAAAACAAGTTCGAAATATTTAAAAAACGGTGAGATTTTCTTTGAATATTTGATAGAAGATTTAAAAAACGCAAAGGATTATATTTTCTTGGAGTTTTTTATAATCGAAGAAGGATACATGTTCAATAATATTCTGGAAGTTTTGGAACAAAAAGTAAAAGAAGGAGTCGACGTCAGGATTTTGTACGACGATTTCGGCTGCATGACGAAACTTTCGCGTAGATATTACAACAAGCTAGAAAAAAAAGGCATCAAAGTTCAAGTTTTCAATCCGATTCGAGTTCTACCAATGCCCCGTCACAACAATAGAGACCATAGAAAAATCGTCGTTATCGACGGAAAAATAGCCTACACTGGCGGATTTAATTTGGCAGATGAATACATGAACAAAATCCAAAAATTCGGATATTGGAAGGACACAGGAATCAGAGTTACAGGTGATGGTGTCTGGTCATTTACGATAATGTTTTTGTCAATTTGGGAATTGTACGATGACAATGAGCTAGACTACGATTATTATTTTGAAAAAACTGTCCCAGATGTTTCCGAAAACGAAGGTTATTGCCAACCTTATACGGATTCTCCATTAGACGATGTTCCTGTTGGAAAGGGTGCGTACATGCAATTGGTGTCTCGTTCCAGACAATATTTCTACATTACAACTCCGTATTTGATTCCATCAGATGACATGATCGATTCCCTAAGAGATGCGGCGTTAAGCGGTGTCGATGTCAGAATCATGACCCCTGGAATTCCCGACAAAAAATTGGTGTATATGGTTACAAGAACATACTACAAAACTCTTTTAGAAGCGGGCGTTAGAATTTTCGAATATTCGCCAGGATTTTTGCACGCAAAAAGTTGTGTTACAGATGACCAACGTTGCGTAATCGGCTCAATCAATCTCGATTTTAGATCATTGTATCTGCATTTTGAAAACGGAGCGATGTACTACGATTCACACATTATTTCCGATTTAAAGGAAGATTTCTTGGAAATGCAATCACAATCACAAGAAATATTTTCAAGACAATTGGAAAACCAAAACCTATCAAGAAAAATACTTTCAGTAATACTAAAAGTATTCTCACCAATGATATGATGAAAAGAAATAATTTGATAGATACGTTAAGGGGATTTGCAATTGTCAACATGGTAATCTACCATTTGCTATTCGATTTGGTCTACATGGAAAATTTCAAAATTGAATGGTTTGAAAAAACACCAGGCATGATTTGGGAGAGATTCATCTGCATAAGCTTCATTTTGATATCGGGCTATTGCTTCAATTTATCTCGCAATCACAAGAAACACACCATCACGCTTTTTATCGTAGCTATGATTTTGAGCGTTGTTACGTATTTCTTCGCAAATGAGTTTTTCATAGTTTTCGGAATAATTCATCTGTTGTGCTTGGCATCATTCATAACGATTTTTGTCGACAAATTAACCCTTAACAAAAAAATATTATGTGCCCTATCTTTTGTAATGTTTATTCTAACTTACAAAATAAGCGCTCATCCAATGGATATAAGTACCAATCTGTTTAGTTTCGTGGGATTCTACAACGATAAGTTTTACAGCGGCGACTATTTCCCATTACTACCTTGGTATTTTATGTATCTAGTTGGATATTGCGCAGGAGACTTTTTAGATATAAAATTAAATGTAAGAGAGAATGTATTATCAAAAATGGGCAAAAAAAGTTTGATGATTTATTTAATTCACCAGCCTATCATAATGATAATTGTACAAATCGTAAAATTTTTAGGAGGAATATAATGAATAAATTCAAAAAATCAATCGTTATGTATCACGATAATTCAGGACAACAAGATATATTTGAAGTATTAGGCAAATGTAGTCCTAATATATTAAAATTATCAAATGAAACAGTGTTTTTCCAAAGCGAAGAACAAGGTGATTTCTACAAAAAATGTGAAGAATTAAAAGATTTTGATTTGGTAATCGTAGTTGGAGGCGACGGAACAATAAACGAAGTCATCAACGGATTATATGATTACGATATGAATCCTGTAATAGGAATTATTCCTGGAGGATCATTCAATGATTTTTCAAAAACTGTTAACATAGGAGCAAATCCAGTAGAAGCAAGTGAAAATTTGTTGGATGCAGAAGTCAAAGAATACGACTGTATATTAAATGACGACAAAATCGCTCTGAATTTCTGGACAGTGGGAATGGCATCAGAAAACGCACAAAAAATGCAAGATGCCGACAAATCAACTTTCGGTGTCTTGACATATATCCCAAAAATTTTTGAAACATTAACACAAGACAATTCATTTGATTATGAAATGGAACTCGACGGCGAAACAGTAAAAGGAAATGCCGTTATGGTATTTGTCGCTAATGGATTATACTCAGGAGGAGTTGAAGTTCCAATCTCAGACATTAGCCCAAGCGATGGAGTGTTGAATGTGTTCATAGTTGAACAATCAAACATCGGAGCATTCAAAGCAATGTTCGGACAATCAAACAGCTTTGATTTTAACGAAGAAAACGAAGGCGTTCAAACATTCAAAGCAAAAGAAATAAAGTTCATCTCTCCTGAAGGATTAGTCGCAGATACAGATGGCGAATTGTACCAAAAAACACCATCAAACATCAAAGTCGTAGAAAAAAGATTCAAATTCTTATCGAAACCATTTGAACAATAAAATTATAGAAGAAAAGCTAACTCATTTTTGAGTTAGCTTTTTAGGTTAAAATTTTAATATAAAAAAGAGACCATCTGAGTGGTCTCCAGTTTAATCTAAGGTTAAAACAATATTAAGGGAGGAGATTGTTTCTTGAGATTAAACTTACTTTGTTTATACTTATATAATAGACTATGAATGTGTACTAATTATGTTCAAATTAGTAGAGATTATGTTTTTTGATTTTTTTATGTAAAAACGCAACACAATATTTTTAATGTGCTGCGTTTTAAATTTATTTAATCAATTCTTTTACAACTGATTCACCTATTGAGTTTTCTCCACCAAATACATTAACTTTTTCAAATTTTGATTCTTGGAAAGCTTGTTTTGTAGCTTCTGGAATTTCATTTGCTTCTGCTAATAATATTGGGCAATCAATGGAGCCTATTACTAAGCTGTCTGCAAAGTTTGTTCCGTTTGCGATGTTAACTTCTTTTCTGTCTTTGAAGTCGTATTCGTAGATTTTCTTTGCTGTTTCGTAACGGTTTGCTCCTGCAATTCTTGTAGGGTTTGGTAGTTTGTTTTCTACTTCTTTAGAGATTGTCTTTTCTCCACCTACAATTATTACTTCTTCAATTTGTTTCAATACTTCTTGTGTTGCTTTTGGTATGTTGTTCGGTTGTACAAGTAGTATTGGCATGTTGTTTTTGTTAGCTAGTGGCGCTACTGTTAATGCGTCTGCGAATACTTCTCCGCTTGCTATTACAGCTTTTTTAGTTCCTGTTAGCTTGATTATTTCTTGTGCAATCTTAGCACTTGTTTCGTATCTGTCAGATCCAGCTATTGTTCTAACGTTGTATTGTGATAGGCTGTCTTTTGTTTTATCTATAGATTTTTCTCCACCTATTACGATTACATTCTTAGCTCCTAATCTCTTGATTTCTTGTGCTACTACTGAATCTAATTGATCTTTTTTAACAAGTAGGATAGGTGCTTTTAATGCTTTTGATAATGCTGATGCTGATAAGCTGTCTGCGAATTGTTCGTAGTTTGCTATGATTACTGTTTCAGCAGATTCGTAGTATTTCTTGGATACTTCTACTGATGTTTGAATTCTGTCAGAACCTGCAACTCTTGTTGTAGTTTTTTGTTGTTCAGCTGGTGTGCTTGGTGTTGGTGTTACTGTACCAGGTTGATTTGGTGTTTTCCCTGGGTTATCACCTGGTTTTGTTGGATTTTCCTTTTCAAAATCTTTGCAAGCATCTTTTATTGCATTGAAAATTCCTTCCCTATGGTATTTTGCTCTATCATCAACTTTTCTGATTTTTCCAAGACTATCTACATTTGATTTCAAAACATCTGAATAATTTAGCCCTTCATAATCATCCAAAGTCTCCAAAGCCAACATATGATAACCTTCATTATCTTCATCAACATTCAAAATCTCATTGCCGTATTCGTCTTTTTGTCCTTTTCCAATAGTGTAAGACATGTCTAACACATACAAGATTTTGCCGTTTTTGTCAAAATACACATTCATTCCAATATGATAGGATGGAATCGGAAGTGGCGTTTTAAGTTCAAAATGACCTTGTTTCATAATTGAATTTTCCATGTTTCCTTTGTTTTCAACAATATTAATAAGATTTTGTAATTCTTTTGTTAAACGAGTTAATTTATTATCCACAACGGCGGAATTATTATAAGATTTTTTTGCGTATTCAAGTTTATCTTTCAAAATCCCAGAATTTTCTGGATGATTTTTAATCGTTAATTCTCCTTTTTTAATTAATGAGTCTAACTTATATCGACTTACAAAAAATTGAGTATCATGGATGTATTTTAACTTCGCACCCTCAGATAATTTGTCTTTTCTTAAAAGCTTTTCACCTTCAGCCTTCATATCTTCAAATTGCTTTTGAGTATCATCTCTGAGTTCTGTTAAATCTAACTTATTTAATTCATCCAAAACTTTTTTCAAATCATCTTTGTTTTTCGTAGTTTCTTCAGGATTAACAACAAAATTATTTCCATCAGCTATCGTTTTTCCTTTAATTCTAACTAAAACTTTTTTGTAATTATCCTCAACTTTGTTATCATCAAATGCATTAAATCTTATTTCTTTAATATTATTTGAAAAATCAATCTCTTTTAAATTATTATATCTGAATGCTTCTTCTTTTACACTTTCCAAATTTTCGGGCATTGTAACCTTTGTAATGCTATTTTTGTAAAAAGTTTGAACAGATATTTCTTTTAATTTTGTTAATAAGCTCAAATCCAACTCAGATATTTTGTTATTACAAAAAGCCATTTCTCCTATTTTTTCAACTTTATCGCCCATAAACATTACATTTTGTGCATCGTTATTTCTAAAAGCTGAAATCCCAATTTCCCTAACATTTGGATAAATCACTATTGCAAATAATTTATTAATATGAAACGCACTACTTCCAATTATTTCAGTATTTTCGCCTAATTCAAGCATTTCTATCTTGTTATTCATGAATGCTCCATCTCCAATTATTTTTAGAGCCTCAGGTGCTTCAAATTCTGTCAAATAATTAGACTGGAATGCAAATTTCCCGATTTTTTTCACAGTTTTCGGAAGTTTAATGCTTTGTAAATCGTACTTATTCAAACTACTATTTTCAAAATCCACATTTCGAAAAGCATCATCTCCAATTTCATCAACAACATATTTCCCATTCTTTTCAGGAATTACAAGATTTTTGTTTTCACGAACTTTTAATTTTCCGATACCAGAAAATCCTAGAACTTTACCCTTATCAAATACAAAATCTTTTTCATCCCATTTTGAACTATCCACATCTACTGAAGTCGTCTTATCTTCTTCTGTCGGATTAACAATGGAAGAAGAATCTTTGTTGTCAACATTACCTTTTGACAAAAGCACAACTTTCAATGCATAATTTTCATCACCAAGATTTCCATTAAACGCACCAATCTCAATTTTTTTCACACTATTTGGAAGCTTCACTTGCTTAATTTTATTATCTTGAAAAGCTTGTTCTTTTATAGTTTCTAATTTTTCACAATTAAATTCTATATCTGTAATTTGATTAGATTTAAATGCTCTTTCTCCTAAATTTGTTAAATTTTTAGGTAAAATAAGTTTGCCTTCTATTTGATTATCAAAAAATACTTGATCTCCCAAAAATTTCAAATTATCTGGTAATTTTATAGTCTTTAAACTTAGATGTGCAAATGCATAATCACTAATTTTAGTGATGGTTTTCGGCAAATTAACGCTTTTAATATTACTATTTTCTTCAAAAGCATCTTGTCCAATATAAGTATATCCTTCAGGAATCTCTACAGATTCTATGTCTAATTGATGGAAATCCTCTCCTAGCTTTTTAATTTCGTTTCCATCAACATCTAAGTTGTTAACCTCTCCATTTTCGCCTTCTCTTTGAGTATACTCATCTATCGTACTACTCTTATTGTAGACAAAAGCAAAACTTGCTATTTTTTTCAAATCCACATTTTCTTTGCTTTTTGTTGGTAGCACAACATTTCGATTTCTTTTTAGTTTTTGCACACCGCTTTTCGAAAAACCGTATACAGTATCTCCCACAATCTCAAAATCCTCCGCTGTATATTTGTCATCCGCTGCTTTGGAATTAATATTTAATCCAAAAATCAAAGCAAATACAAAAACTAAAGAAAAAATAATCTTTTTTTTGTTCATACGAACCTCCTTTTAAATTAATAATGATATTCTTTATCATCTAAAGAACTTTTTTTATTTTACTATAATCTCAATCCCTTTTCAATGATATTTATTATCAAATTAATTTTAAAAAAAGTTTCGTGCTTATCAATATCTTCAAACACATAATATTGCGCTAGCTAAAATTTTATACGTTACTTTTAGCAATCTTCTATACACAAAAACAGCTCTTAATAAATTAAAAGCTGCATTCAGTAAATTTTATATTCTATTGTAAATTTGCAATCTCCACCAACTCATTCTCGATTTCAAGCATTATGTGATCCCAAGAATGTTTTAATACTAATTCGGGAATTTTTTCTGGTATTGGTTCTTTGTTTTGTACTCTGATTATTTGTTGTTCAATTCCTTTTGCTAATCTATCGACAAATGGTTCGATTTCTGAATCATAAGGTTCATCGATTGATTTGAGTCGTGGCATTTCGACAAATTCAATTGCGCTACTTTTATTTATTTCGTCGCCTAATGTTTCGATTAGTCCTTCTATTTCTGTGACTACGACTCTCATTCCACAACCCAATGCTTCGATTGCGATAAGTCCCAATCCTTCATAATAGCTTGGCAAAATGTAGATGTCTGAATCTCTCATTTTATTGGAGAGTTTTTTCTGACAAGATGTGTTGTGCAAATCAAAGTGAAGTGAGTTTCCTGTGTTATCCCACAACTCAACTTTTGTTTCTATATCCACATCTCCCACTAGTGTTAATTCCAAATTATCGTATTTTTCTTCTAGTTTTTTAAAAGCTTTGCAAAGTTCGTACACTCCTTTTGCGTGTGATAATTTCCCTGCAAACAATAATTTGATTCTGTCGTTTTGTGGATCTTCTTTTCTTCTGTAGAATATGTCGCTGTTGTAGCCTCCACCCATTACAACGATTTTTTCTTTGTCGATTCCAAATATATCGGAGATTGGTTCTACGTCTTTTTTGCTTAATGCTAGGACTTTTTGTGCGCGGTTCAGATTATCCACACAAGTCATAAACAATTCTGGGTTAAGGTTTGTTTGTCTGATGTCGGTTCCATGATTTAGTAATAAAACAGGAGTTTCATCGAAAATATCTAACACGAGACTGCTTAACATCCAACAATGATGAGATACGATGACATCTGGCTTGAATTCTTGTTTTGCTTTTTTCAATTGTTTCGTAAATTCATTTGTCCAATCTTCAATCATATCGTGTGTCATATCGCTGTATTTTGTGGAATCGTAGGGCATTTCATCGCTCATTCCAACTATTGGGAAGTTCAACTTTTCGCTTTTAAATTCCACTGGATATTTTTTGATTGTTTCATCCAAATTTAATTGGATATTATCTTGTATTCCAAATATAGCAGCATTTTCATGGTTTTGTTGCATAAATTGAATTACGTTGGTAAAATAAACGCCGCTTCCTGTTTGCTTCGGAAGTTGCGCGATTACGTGTAGTATTTTCATGTTATCATCCTTTTTATTATTATTCTTACTTCTATATTATCATAATAAGATTTTAATTGCTTTAGTTATTTATTGAATTTTTTTATAAATCATTGATTATGTTTGTTTTTTAATGTATAATAACTTGTATTATTTTGATTAGGAGGCGATTATTATAGAAAATTTAAACGAACAACGATCAAATCTTCTCGGCAATGAATCCATTCCGAAATTAATCTGGAAGTTTTCAGTTCCAGCGACTATAGGAATGTTGGTTCAAGCTTTGTATAATGTTATAGATAGAATTTTCCTAGGTGCCGGTGTAAATCAAATGTCAATTGGTGGCGTTTATTTGATTTTCCCGATTTTTTTATTTCTGATGGCATTCGGAATGTTGATTGGTGTGGGTGGCAATTCCCTTTCTTCAATCAAATTCGGTGAAGGTAAGAAAACAGAATCAGAAATCATTCTTGGCACATCTATGTTTTTATCTATTATTTTCGGGATTTTGATATCAGCGATTTTTCTTTTAAATTTAAAATGGTTTTTAAAAATTTTCGGCGCGAGTGATACTTTGATGCCTTACGCTTATGAATATGGAAAAATTATTTTGTATGGTGCACCTTTTCAAATGGTTGGTTTTGCGATGAACAATTTCATTCGTGGCGAGGGTAATCCTAGGGCTGCGATGGTGACGATGTTCATAGGGGCGATTTCCAATATTATTTTGGATTATGTGTTCATTTTCCCGATGCAAATGGGAGTACAAGGCGCTGCTTGGGCGACAATTATAGGTCAAATTTTGTCTTGTATTTGGGTTGTTAGATATTTCCTTTCAGATCGTGCACTTTTGAGACTTAAAAAGGAAACATTCAAGCTCGATTTTCACTATTGTAAGCAAATTTTCGCGCTTGGTTCTGCTCCATTCGCAATGCAACTTGTAGCTAGTGGTATTAATATTATTTTCAACAATTTCCTTAAAATTTACGGTGGCGACTTGGCGACATCATCAATGAGTGTTATCTATAGTGTTTCACAAATTGCATTCATGCCGATTTTTGGTATCAACCAAGGTATCCAACCAATTTTAGGATTTAATTTCGGAGCACACAAATACAGACGTGTTCAACACACTTTGAGAATTGCTATTGTAGCTGGAACTGTGTATATGGTTTTGAACTGGGCATTCACTATGCTTAGACCAGATTTGTTGGTTAAGATTTTCATTTCAAGACCTGAAGATTACGCAGTCATCAAAGACATCGCAATTCCTGGACTTAGAATATACAATTCGATGATTTTCATGCTTGGATATTCCATAATTGGATCGTCATTATTCCAAGCAATCGGCAAACCAAAAATTGGTTTCATATTGACAATGACAAGACAACTTATTTATTTGTTACCGTTGATGTTGATTTTCCCAAAACTTTTCGGACTTACAGGCGTATGGTCTGCAATGCCAGTGTCTGATGTTTTGTCGACAATCACTACGACGTATTTCTTGGTTAAATCAGGATTTTTGGTTAAAACAATTCACAACGACGACGAATTTGTTCTCGGAATTTAAAAAAGGTTTGAATATTGGATTTCCAATGTTCAAACCTTTATTTTTTAGAATATAAATACTGAAACTAGAATAGACACTACAGCCGTTATCATTATCATAGGTAGTTTGTAATCAGAAGATGTTTTCTTGAATGATCCTTTATTGAAAATCGCAAACGTAGCCGATGCTACTACAAAAATTGTAGCTGCTATTTTCAAAAATCCCACAGCATCAAACTCATTTGTCCTGAAAAATCTGTAGATTGTTATCAATAAAATATATCCAATACAATACGCATATAATTCCAACACTCCAAATCTATCTTTTTGTTTCAATTTTACCTCCTTATTTTCCTGCAATAGTTACATTATCAAACGCAATAACTGCTGGTGCTAAGCTGTTCTTACGTGATTTCAATTCTTTTGAGAAAATCATAGAATCTTGAACTTCTTTTACATTTAATGAAATTGAACCACCTGTTATGAATGATTCCACGCCATCTTTTACAAGTCGTGCAAGTCTGAATTCTCCACCGAAATCTCCCGTAGCGCTGTCCATCAAGAATGACGAGAACGCCAACACTTCAATGTAATCTTGTGATTTCAATTCTTCGACAGAAATATCTCCACCACTTACTTCGAAAACTGGTGATTGTCCCATATTTTTTACGTTCAAATAATAACTATACTTTGCATTAGTAACCAAATTTTCTACGACACCATTTTTGTACAAATCATATTGTACAAGTTTTTTACCTTCTGAATCGACAGGTCTTTTGTTGATTGATGTCTCCAATGTTGGATTGATTTTCATGTTGAAGTTTACTTTTGGATTATCTCCGAAAAATCTCTCGCCTAATTTTGCAGAGCTGATTTGTTGATAAATCATGGCATCTCTTGCTTGGTCGTAATAGTAATACAAGAATTCTTCAACAGCTTCGTTTGATAAAATCACTCTCATATTTTCCATTTTTTCATTTCTAACTGCGCTGGATCTTTTTTCAGTTTCCAAAAGTTGTTTATCGACGATTTCTTCGATTTTTAAGTAATCAATACTTGTCAAATCATATCCGTTGAATATTTCAACAGGTTCATCACCAACGTTACAATCAGTTACGATTTCAAACGTAAACTTGTTAGATGGATATTCTACATCCACTCCCTTTGATGTAACTACATGCTTGTAGTTTTCATAGGCGAAAATCTCACAAGAATTCACCTTTGATTGGTAGCCATAATCTTTGTAGATAACATCGTGTACTTTTTTGAAATTATCTGTCAAATCTTCGCACACTTTGATATCTTTTAATGTGGCATAACCTTCTTCTTTTTCTGGAAGTTCGTAGTATTTGTTCTTGACAAATTTCGCTGCAAAAGCAGTTCTATCGATTTTTTCTTTGATTTCATCGTCACTGTCACTTAAGTTCAACACAACTGTGCTGTCACCTTTGAATTTGTCGCCATTTTCTTCAAAATCCACGAACACTCTTACAGATGTTTCATTAGTCACGCAACTTCTGTTCATGTCTACTTTGTCTTTTATCAAAAATACTTCGTTAGATTTGGACACAGTGTTGACAACTATCCAGTCGGTAATTTTTTCGTTTTGTTTTAATATATTAATTAATCTTTCCATTAACTTAAAATCCCCTTTGCCTTAATGTATGATCCACCAGTCGATGTCTTAACCCATTCTTTCCAGCCTTTTCCGCAATATCCTCCACCAGAAAGTACAAGTCCGTTGGAAACTTGTGTGATTGATTGCAATAAATCTGGAACATATCCTGTCAAATAAACTGGGCTTACGATTTTGCCTGTTAATTTGCCATCTATGATTTCACGGCCTTTCATTGCTACGCATTGAATTCCCCAGTTTTTTGGATCTTCCATTCCAGATGAGAAACCTTCCAACAAATATCCTTTGTCAACGGATTTAATCATATCTTCAACGGAATCTTCGCCTTCTTCAAAGAAAGTGTTAGTCATACGAGTGTAAGCTTTTCTCTTGAAAGATTCTCTCTTGCCGTTTCCTGTGGATTCTTGTCCCAACAAAATCGCAGACAATTCGTCGCACATTCCATGACGCAAAATTCCCTTGTCGATAATCACAGTATCTCTTCCCAAGTTACCTTCGTCATCGAATAAATAGCTTGACACTTCATCGAAAGCAGTCGCACCGTCGTGCATTATTATCTTGTCACTTGCAACTCTCTTGTCTTGGTATTCTTTTCCTTTTGCACGTTCTTTTACATACATATCCATTTCAGCCCCGTGACCGAAAGCTTCGTGAGCGATTAATCCTGTAAAATCAGGATCGCAAATTATGTCGTATTCTCCAGGAACAACTCTGTCTGCTGTAAGTAGTTCTTCAGTTCTTCTACAAGCATCATCCGCTGCTTTTTCGAATTCAGAAATCAATTCACTTCCACACAATCCAGAACTAGAAATAAAATCTAGCTTTGTATTTTTTCCATCAGTTGCCGCTGCCATTGCAAATCCTGTTGAATAAGCGTAAGATTGGTACAAATCTTTATTCTTGGATAAGAAAATTTTATTAACTTGTGTAATATTCAATCTCAAAGAAAGTTGAACGATTTTTTCGTACTTTGCTTTAACTTCGTCGTGAATTTTTTGCAAAGTAGTGATAATTTTTTCAGGATTATCTTGTTCTGGTAAGTTTTCAACTTCAGTGATTCTTTCTTTTGTAATTTCGTCATCATTTGGAAGTCTGTCGTAAGTTACTCTGTCCAAGCCTTCGACGATTTTTTTACGATCTTCAAGTGCGATTTTACGGACATTTTTGCAAACTTCATCTACATTTACTTCGTTAAATGAATACTCACTAAATCCCAAATCAGTGTACACTCTGATCACGAATCCTCTTTGGTAATCAGGAGATGGATTTAATGAAATTGCAGATGTCGTCACAGAATAACTTGCCCCATCAACATCGCAACCCAAAATAGAAACGTATTTGAAATCAGTTTCCAATTTTTTTATAATTTCTTGTAACTTAGATTTATTATCTAATAAAAATTTTGATGTAGTTAGTTTTTTCATGTTCTACCCCTTTCATTAATAATTATAGTAAATACTTCTACCTATTACAATGAATTATAAGAAAATGATATCACAAAATTAGATAATAGAGTAAAATATGTATAAAGGAGTGTAGCATTTTGAAAATTAATATTCAATTAACTCAAGAAGAAATGATTCTTGTAAAAACTTATGCGAATAATCATTCTATTACTTTGGAGGACGCTTTTAAAAATGCTTTATTCGAAAAAATTGAGGATGAATACGACGCAATCACAGCTGAAAAAGCATATGAAGATTATCTAAAAGATGAAAAAAATAGCAAACCAATTTCTGAATTATGGAAAGATTTAGACTTGTAATAAACCTAAAAATGGCTACCGATTTTAAGGTAGCCACTGTAATTTATTCGTTTTATCTATTAGCCATGATGACTTTTATCTCATCTGGATTAATTCCAACCATTGCTTCTCCCAAATCTTTGCTCACTTCAAGCAATACATCAGGATTGTTGTAATTTTCTACAGCTTTTACGATAGCTTTGGCACGTTTTTCTGGATTTCCACTTTTGAAAATTCCACTACCAACAAACACACCTTCAGCTCCCAATTGTCTCATCAACGCCGCATCAGCAGGAGTTGCAACTCCACCTGCAGAAAAATTAAGTACAGGTAATTTTCCATTTTCGTGAACGTATTTCAATAATTCAAAGCAAACTCCCATTTCTTTTGCTTTATCGTACAATTCATCTTCCTTCAAAGACTTCACCAATGAAATTTCGCCCATGATTTGTCTCATATGTGTAACAGCTTGGACAACATCTCCCGTTCCAGCTTCACCTTTTGTTCTAATCATCTTAGCGCCTTCTTTGATTCTTCGTAAAGCTTCCGATAAATTTCTCGCTCCACAAACAAAAGGAGTGTTAAATTTTGATTTGTCGATGTGATATTTGTCATCTGCTGGAGACAAAACTTCTGATTCGTCAATGTAATCAATTCCCAACGATTCCAAGATTTGTGCCTCAACAAAATGACCAATTCTAACTTTTGCCATCACTGGAATTTTGACAGCTTTCATGATTTCCTCAATCATTTTAGGATCGCTCATTCTGCTAACCCCACCAGCAGCTCTAATATCTGCAGGAACTCTTTCAAGTGCCATTACGCTTACAGCTCCAGCCGCTTCTGCAATCCTCGCTTGTTCAGGATTGATTACATCCATTATTACTCCGCCCTTTAATTTTTCATTTAAATCCATTCAAATCACCTCGCTTCTATAATATACGCAAATTGCATCTAATTATAGTAGCAAAATAAAATAATTTTATGGGTACAGATATGTTATACTTAATCCAACGGAGGATTTTATGTTCATAAATTTAAACGACAAAGATTATTTGTATAATCAAATTTACGATTCTATAAAAGAAAAGATTAACACGAAACAATTGAAGACCAATGACAAGCTTCCTTCTATTAGAAAATTATCGAATGAGCTGAATATTTCGATAAACACTGTATCCAATGCGTATTATCAATTGGAAAAGGAAGGATACATTCGTTCCAGTGAGAGAAGTGGGTTTTTTGTGGAAAAATCTGGTCATATTTTGCAACACGATACAAGCTTTGATGATGAGGATATGATTGTTGAAGAAAAGAATTCTTACCTGTATGATTTTTCATTTTCAGGTGTGGATAAATCTTGCTTTAAATACAAGCAAATCAGAAAGGCTTTCAGAGATTCAATTAATGAAGATGATGATGCTATTTTGGGTAAGGTCGATGGTTTGGGATTATTTTCTTTAAGATGTTCTATTTCAAATTATTTGAAAGATTTCAGAGAAATTATCGTGAATCCTAACCAAATCGTCGTGAGTTCCGGCAGCAACGAGTTGTTGATTTTGATTAAAAATCTTCTCAACAATCCAGTTTTTGGTTTCGAAAATCCGGGATATGCTTATCACGGAATTGGTTTCTACAATAATTTCAACAGTACGCCGATTAATGTGAATGAGGATGGGATTGATATAGATTTTCTTAAACAAACAGATGCTAGTGTGGTAAGTGTGACTCCTTCTCATCAGTTTCCTACTTCTGCGATTATGCCGATTAATAAGAGGATTGATTTGTTGAATTGGGCTTATGAAGAAAATAATCGCTACATAATTGAGGATGACTACGATGCTGAATTCAAATACAAGCTTCGTCCTATAGCTCCACTGAAGACTTTGGATGTGAATGATAAGGTGATTTACATTGGGAATTTTTCACGTACAGTGACTCCAGCGATGCGTGTGAGTTTTATGGTTTTGCCTAAAAATTTAATGAATAAATTTTATTCTGTGCTAAAATCTGAGAGGTGTCCTGTGTCGATTTTCGTTCAATCTGCGTTGTCCAAGTTTATCGACAGCGGAGATTTTGAAAAGCAGGTCAATCAAATGAAGAAGGTGTACGCAAAAAAATACGAGATTATTTTTTCAAAAATTAATGGCTGCAAATTCATTGATTTTGAGAAAACTGATTGTGGAACTTCTGTCGTAATCAAGGTAGATAAGAGGATTGATAGTGATGTTTTGTTGAAAACTTTGAGGGAAAAATCAGTGTATGTGATTCCTATCGATGATTTTTATTTGGATAAAAACATGAACACTAATGTGTTTTTGATTGGGTTTGCTAAGATGAGCTACGATGATATCTCTAATGGTATGGATATTATCGTAAATGTTGTAAATAATCTTGTCAATTAGATTACAAAATAATGTAAAAGAGTTATAATAAAGTAAGAATATATATAGGAGGTTACTCATGCAAAAATATGAAGATTTAGAACCAAAAAAAGTGTTTTATTGGTTCAAACAATTAAACGATATTCCTCGTGGTTCAGGAAACGAAAAGGCTGTTTCAGATTTTTTGGTTAGCTTTGCAAAGGAAAGAGGATTGGAAGTGTACCAAGATTCTCTTAACAATGTTATTATCAAAAAAGATGCTACAGAAGGTTACGAAAATTCAGAGCCTGTTATTTTGCAAGGTCACATGGATATGGTTTGCGAAAAAACTGACGATTCAGATCACGATTTCTTAAAAGATCCTATCTCAATGCACGTAAAAGACGGATATGTTTATGCAGATAACACAACTTTGGGCGCAGATGACGGAATTGCTGTTGCTTTTTGCTTAGCTATTTTGGATTCCGATGATGTTTCTCATCCAAAATTGGAAGTTCTTGTAACAATTGATGAAGAACGTGGAATGGACGGAGCAAATGGCGTGACTGCTGAACATTTAAGCGGAACTCGCTTGTTAAATATCGACACTGAAACTGAAGGAGACTTCATTGTAAGCTGTTCTGGTGGAGCAAATGCCATCACTACTTTCAAGAGTGAAAAATCAGAAGGCTTGTCAAAGGCAATCGAAATTTCTCTTTCTGGATTAAATGGTGGTCACTCTGGTCTTGAAATTCAAAAACAAAACAAAAATGCTATCAAAGTTATGGCTAGACTTTTGAACAAAGTTGCTTTAGAAATGGATTTTAGATTGCAAGAAATCTCCGGTGGTTCAAAACACAACGCCATTGCTAAAAACGCTCACGCTATTATCACTGTTGATGATTTGGATAAAGCAATGGATATATTAAACGAAATTGGTGAATATGTTCGTCACGAAGGTAGAAAAACAGATCCTAACTTGGTTTTGGATATTAAAGAAACAGAAAAAACAGAATTTTCTTATTCAAAAGAAACTTCACAATCAATCGTTAAATTCTTGTATTTGTTAATCAACGATGTTATTTCTACTTCACAGGACATCGAAGGTTTGGTTCAAACAAGTTCTAACGTTGGTATTGTTGAAGCAGACGACGAAAAAATCAAGGTTACTTGTTGTGTAAGAAGTTCTGTAGAAAGCGAACTTCACAATATGTTCGACAAGATCAAATCATTAGCTTATTTGACTCACGGAACTACTGTTATTGAAAAAGAATATCCAGCTTGGGAATTCAACACTGATGGAGAATTGGCAAAAGTTGCTCCAGCATTGTACGAAGAAATGACTGGCAACAAAGCTAATGTAACTGCAATCCACGCTGGTTTGGAATGTGGTTTGTTAAAAGGCGTACTTCCTGATTGCGATATGATTAGTTTCGGTCCAGATATCATTGGTGCTCACACTCCATTAGAACATCTGGGAATTGAATCTACTCAAAGAATGTACGATTACACATTAAAATTATTAGAAAAATTAAAATAATATTTTTGATTAGAAGCCATTCACATTTATCGTGTGAGTGGCTTTTTTTGTAATTTTAGTTACAATAAGTCTACGATTGTGATTTGTTCAAAATCATTTGTCCAAATCTGTTATAATAATATAGTCAGGGGGAATTTATGAAAAAGAAATTTACATTAGTGTTATTATCACTACTTATGGTAATAACTTTAAGCGCTTGCTCTCAAGCAAAAGAAAAAGTGAGCCTATTAAACGATTTTAGAAAAACAACTGAATGGAAGAACCAATCTTACGAATTTAAGAACGAAACTTCCAAGCTAAAAGAAATCAAAGTCAAAGCAACACAAGACAAATCAACAGGAGTTGCAATGGCAACTGTTACAAGTGATGTAGCTCAATTAGCAGGTCAAGGCAATAATTTGGGAGAACTACACTTTGCAATCCAAGATGGAAAAGCGTATTTGAATTACGATGCATTTGCTAACAATCTTCCACCAAAAATGAAGGAAGCTTTGATTCAAAAAAACTTGTACTTCAATGTTACTCAAATTTTGCAAAAATTAACTGAACAAAATTTCCAGGCTACAACTGTAAGAGATTTCACAGTATTCATGCCACTTTTATCATCTAATACAAAATTCCAAGTTAAAATCGCAAAAGATTTCGTTGTCGACAACAAGGAATTGAAGGTTACAGATGATGGAAACCACAAATACTCTGTGAATTTGACTGGTGAACAATGGGCAAAAGTTATGGAATATTCAAGAAAAACTCTATTGAAAAACTTCAAAGAATACGCCAAACTTGCCAAGGGAAGTGATCTTACAGAACAAGAACAACAAAAAATCCAAGAAATTGAAAACAATCTAAAATCAGACCAATCCAAAAAAGAATTCGAAGACAAAATGAACACATTAAAAACAACTAACAAAGACGATATGTTCAATTTAACATTTGAATTCAAGGACAAATCATACGATGTTAGCTTAAAATCAACTCCAAAATCAAAAGATACAGAAAGCATTAACATCTCACTATCTTCAAAAGAAGACACATCCATCAATAATCCAAAAGTTCAAGTGGATAATGGTCCTTTCGAATTTATGCAACAATTTTTGAATGTAAAATAGAACTTTAAAAAAATCCCGAAATTCAAATGAGTTTCGGGATTTGTTGTGTTTATTTGTATATTTCTTGTAGTAAATTATCCAATCTAACTAATGCGTCTTTTACGACTTGTGTAGGGGCTGCGACGTTGAACCTCACGAATCCATCACATTCACCGAAGAATCTTCCGTCAGTGAATACCAAATCAGCTTTTTCACCCAATGTTTTAATCAAATCGTCACTGTTCAATCCCAAACATCTGAAATCCATCCACATAACGTAAGTCGCTTGAAGGTGATTTACTATGATTTTAGGATATTTTTCTTGGAAGAAATCGTAGACGATTTTTTGGTTAGTGTCGATAACTTTAATCATTTCATTCAGCCAGTCTTCAGCTTCATCAAAAGCCAATTGTGTAGCTTCAAGTCCCATAACATTGACAGTGTTGCTTCTCATTATATCCAATGTTTTCTTGTATTGAACCATCATTTCAGGATCTGAGATAATTGTGTATCCACAGCAAAGCCCAGCCAAATTAAAAGATTTTGTTGAAGATTGGCACACAACAGCTTTTTCGACTAATTTTCTATCCAAAGAAAGCACAGATGTGTGAGTGTTTCCCGGCATAACAATATCTTGCCAAATCTCATCAACCACGACAATCACATCATTATCATTTGCAATCTTGATTACTTTTTCCAAATCATCCTTACTCCACAAAATTCCCCCCGGATTATGAGGGTTGCAAAGAATAACCATTTTGTTTTCAGACTTTTTACATTCTGATTCGAATTTTTCAAAATCAATTGAGTAATTGTTGCGTTCGTCAGAAATCAAAGGAACATCTGCCATAACTCTTTCATTAAATTCAATCGCAAATCTGAATGGACCATACACTGGTCTCATAATCATTACAGAATCACCTTTTTTCGTGAAAGCACTTACTGCAGCAAAAAATCCATCTACAACAGTTGGAACTTCGACAATCCATTCTTTTTTGATATCTGCATCGTGGTGTTTCTTGTCCCAATTTATGATGCTATTGTAAAATCTGTCTGTAGGAGAGCAATATCCCAAAACCAAATTATCTAAGCGTTTTTTCAAACCTTCGATAATTTCTGGCGCATTTTTGAATTCCATATCCGCAACGCTAAATGGAACTACATCTTTTTTCATATTCGGAAATTGTTCGCTTCTTACAGCCCATTTTCTAGATCCCATTTCGTTTCTGTCACTAATCGTTTCAAAATCGTATTTCATCATAATCTCCTTATTATAAATTAATCATTCCTTTTTCAGTATAACACAAGACAACAAAAAAAGAGGATACAATCCCCTTTTATGTCAAATTATTCTGTTAATTCAGATGTACAATGTGGACATCTAGTAGCAGTAATGTCGATTTCGCTCTTGCAGTATGGACAAGTTTTTGTTGTTGGATCTGCTGCTGGTTCTTTGTGTAATGCATCACGTCCCTTGTTTATAGCCTTAACCATCAAGAAAACAACAAATGCTATAATAATAAATTTAACCAAAGCATCTAAGAACAAGCCGTATTGTAGCTTAACTCCTGCAACTGTTACAGCCATTTCCTTCATGTTAACACCAGCTGTTGCAGCCCCTATCAAAGGTGCTATAAGACCGTTGATAAGTCCATCCACCATTTCCTTAACAGCAGCACCCATGATAACGGCAACTGCCAAATCCATTACATTACCTTCAGTAATGAACTTTTTAAATTCTTTTAACATAAATCCTCCTATAAAAATTAATCATTCATTAAATACATTTTTTCCTTTTGTAAATTGTAAACTTCTTTTTTCAATTGTTTAATCGCATTTTCGCAGTTTTTCTTGTTAGATAAAATTTGCATTTGAATAACAGAGTCGAAAACTTTGTTATCAAAATAATCCGCCAAGAAAAATGTCTTTTTATATCTGAAACCAACGCTTGGTTTCTTATCCAAATCAATCATAATATTGTTGAACTTTCTAATCGCCAAGTCAGCCTTCTTCGCTTGATTCTTCGCCTTTTTTAAATTCGATCTTTTAATCATAGTAGTAATAGTCTTACCCTTGAAAATATCGAAAATTCCCCATCCTGATGCTGTACCCAAATAAGATTGCACCTCATTCAAGCTAGCTATAGCAATTTCTCCAAGCTTAATAGCTTCGTTTATATTATATAATCTAGATCCTACTTTTGCTCTTAACATAATAATCTTCCTTTCCTTTATTATTTATACCCTTAAATAATAATTTTAAGCAATGAAAAATCAAATAAAATTTATATTTTATTAATCAAGCAAAAATCAACCACCGAAGTGATTGACATATATAAAAAATATAGCAAACCTTTCATGCTAAGAATATCATACGGAAAAAATTGTCATGATTTCAAATCGAATAAATCCGTCAAAATCGGACTGCGTAAGCTTCAGCGTGCTTGCGATTTTAGGATTTTGAGATTTAGAAATCAACAATTTTTGAAGTCTAGATATTCGTGTATGATGGTTTGCTATCCATAATCAACTACTGACGTGATTGATTCTACATTTATTTGTATTTTTGTTGTTGTTTGTTAATCAATTCCACATCTTCAAAGTAGTTGATCCCCATTGCAGATTTTACTTTCTTCAAAGTTTCTGCTCCAACTTCTCTGGCATCTTCTGAACCTTTTAACAACATATCGAAGATTTCTGGAATATTTTGTTCGTAGTGTTTTCTTTTTTCTCTGATTGGCGATAATTCTTTTTGCAAAATATTGTTCAAGAATTTTTTGATTTTGACATCGCCAAGTCCACCACGTCTGTAATGATCTTTTAATTCGTCCAAATTTTTGTAATCTGGAAGAAATTCTGAGAAATCATCGTCTGTACAGAAAGCGTCCAAATAAGTGAATACTGTGTTTCCTTCAACTTTTCCAGGGTCTGAGATTTGAATGTGGTTAGGATCTGTGAACATACTCATTACTTTTGATTTGACATCTTTTTCAGAATCCGACAAATAAATACAGTTACCCAATGATTTACTCATCTTAGCTTTGCCGTCTAATCCTGGAAGTCTGGAACAGATTTTATTGTCAGGAATTACAGCTTTTGGTTCAACCAAAACTTCTGAGTAATAGTTGTTGAATGTTCTGACAATTTCACGAGTTTGTTCCAACATTGGAAGCTGGTCTTCTCCAACAGGAACTATATTTGCATTGAAAAGCGTGATATCAGCTGCTTGGCTGATTGGATAAGTCAAGAAACCTACAGGAATGCTCGCTCCAAATTCTTTTTGTTTGATTTCTGCTTTAACTGTAGGGTTTCTTTCGAGTCTTGAAAGTGTAACCAAGTTCATATAATAAAACATCAATTCTGTTAGTTGTTCAACGTGTGATTGCACAAAAATCGTAACTTTATTAGGATCAATCCCACAACTTAGATAATCAAGCGCAACTTCAATGATATTGTCACGGACTTTGTCTGGATTGTTAAAGTTGTCTGTCAAAGCTTGTGCATCGGCAATCATGACATACATCTTGTCGAAATCCCCTTTGTTTTGCATGATAACTCTGTTTTTTAATGAGCCTACGTAATGACCCAAATGTAATTTTCCTGTTGGTCTATCACCTGTAAGTATTATATTTCCCATTTTTACTCCTTGTTAAATATTTTTTCGTAATGTTGATTTGCTCTGTTCAATTTGGATATTATTTTGTCTTTTCTTGGATAATTTATTTCTGAATTGAGGACTTGTTTAACTGGAACTACGACATATCTTGTAGTCACACTATCTGTGTATTTGTCCACATAGTATGGCTTGTTTTCAAAACTTTTTATCGTTGTCTTATCCCCAATTTTCTCAATTTTAATGTCCGAATACACTCCAATTTCTACGCCGTAATATTGTCCGTAGGATTCTCTTTGATCTGAAACTAGATTTCCCATTGAATAAACACAATATGATTTTTTGCCGTCGTTTTCAATAACATCAGCCTTTTGTATTGTGTGCGGGTGCGATCCTATCACCAAGTCAACTCCCATATCTGAAAATTTCTTGAACGTGTTTTTCTGATAAGAGTTAGGATAATCAGAATATTCCTCTCCCCAATGCATGTAGCACATTATCACATCTGCGTGATTTTGCTTTAAATAATCCACATCTTTTTGGATTTGTTCCATATTTATTATATTTACCGCGGTGTTTCTTCCGGAATTAAGCATAGAATTTTCAAATCCATTGAGCATTTGTGTATATGAGAAAAATCCAACCTTTATCCCTTTCACATCAATAATAAGTGGATTGGTCGATTCATTCTCCTTGAAAGTTCCAGTTCTTTTCAAACCGTATTTTTCAATTGTATTAATTGTGTGGTCAATTCCTTTCAATCTTCTATCGTAAGAATGATTATTGGCAGTGCTCACCACATCAAAGCCTGTATCTTTTAGAGCTTTTATAACATTTTCGTGCGTTGCAAATTCTGGATAACCACTCATATCTGATGCATTCTTTGCAATAGTCGTCTCCAAATTGACTATGGATAAATCACTCTTACCCACAATATCTTTAATAACCGCAAAAGAATCCGTAAAATCATAATTTGTAGCTTTTGCTTGGCGAATTTGAGTTATGTGATTCATATAATCGCCCCAACAAGTTATGGTTATCTCCGTCTTTTTCAGATTTTTATTTTCTTTTTCGTTATCTGATTTTTTATTTGATTTTTCTTCTGATTTTATCACATTTTTCACTTGAGAACTTTTTTGTGATGCTTGGATTGGAGATTTCCCAGAAATTTCTGAATATCTAAAGCCAATCACACCCACTAAAATCACTATAAGAAAAGCCAATGCAACAGTTGTCTTTTTTCCCTTCATTTTATCCTCACTTATGATATGGTAAATTGTTAATTATTCTGAAACTTCGGTAAATTTGTTCCAATAAAATCAACCTCATCAGTTGATGTGGAAATGTAAACTTGGAAAAAGAAAGCGCATAATCGCTCCTGTCAAGTACACTTTTTCCCAGTCCCAACGATCCGCCGATAACAAAACAAATATTAGAATGACCTTGAATGGTTAAGTTTTCAATCTTATCTGCTAATTTCTCGCTAGTAAGCTGATTTCCCAAAATTTCCAAAGTAATCACGTAGTGATTGTCCTTGATTTTCGACATAATTTTCTCCGCTTCCTTGTCCTTCACGATCTCCTTTTCACTGTCGGACAAATTCTCTGCAGCACTCAAATCATCAACCTCAATTATGTTTAGCTTGCAGTGCGCAGATAATCTTTTCGAAAATTCAGCAATGCCTAGTTTTATGTATTTTTCCTTAACCTTACCCACCGAAATAATATCGATATTCAAAATAATCACAACCTTTTTACTTAATAAGTATATCATATATTGATTGGGAGTATAAAATAATAATTTTTTAAGCAAATAAAAAATAAAGGGCTATCATAAAGAATAGCCCTTTGAAAATATTTATTTTATAGCTTCATTTTCAATAGCAACAGTTAAAACTTTTGAAAAATTCAAATTCAATCTGTTGCCCAAATCATTCGCCCATTTTGGTATGGACAAAGTTTTCTTTACTAATTTAGTGTTTTCAAAATATTTTTCTACATCTACAAAAATCATCGAAATAAATGATTCATTCTCAACGTATTCCAGATTAATTTCAGGATCATCTTTAAAAGGATCATTTCCTTCTAGCGACAAATCATTAATATTACTAACTTTTGGCAAATCTATTCCTTCTTCGATATATCCCGACACAGTAATTCCCAACCAATCACTAGCCATGAACATAGCATCTGAAATATCTTCTCCTTGCGTTCCTGAATACTCAAAATCAGGGAAGTTAATGAAATAGCCCCCATCTGGTTCCTTGTAAAACAATGCTGGATAACTTACTAACATAAAACACCTCCATTAGATATTGAAGTAGCAGGCTATAATAGCCCAGCTTGCTTCAATATTTGTCTTTCTGTCCCTTTTTTCAATTCACCTTTAGGAACAGGAATTGATCTTACTCCTGACTTTTTCATTTTGATATGTGAGCCTTTGCCCTCACTTTTTACCTCAACGAATCCATGTTGTTTCAGAAGCTTGACCATTTCTTTTTGTGTCATCGGCATGTGCACTTTACCTCCTGACACTTTTATTATACGTATTAATACGTGATACGTCAATATATTTCTAATAATTTTTTACGCAAATAAAAAACCCACAGACAAAAATCTGTGGAAGTAATTTTGTAAATATTTCCCCTGGAGAACTAGTATATCATAAGCTTATTAATAATGATGGTGTGAACTTTGGTGTGAATTTTGATAAATAAGCATAAAAAAGCACTTGATGGTGTGAACCAAAAAGTGCTTTTCCATTGATATATAATTGTTTTCTATCTCTTACTGAATTGTGGAGATTTACGAGCTTTTTTAAGACCGTATTTCTTTCTTTCCTTTTTACGAGGGTCTCTAGTTAAGAAACCTGCTCTTTTTAATTCAGCTCTGTAGTCTGGGTCAACTTCTAATAAAGCACGAGCAACACCATGTCTAATAGCACCTGCTTGACCAGTGTATCCGCCACCTTTTACATTAACAGTAACATCATAGCTTTCAGCGTTATTTGTTAATTCCAAAGCTTCCTTAGCTATAACTCTTAATGTATCGAAGTTAAAGTATTCACTTATATCTTTTTTGTTAATTGTGAATTTTCCACTTCCTGGTACTAAAGTAACTCTAGCAACAGAAGTTTTTCTTCTACCAGTTCCTTGATATCTATTATTAGCCATTTAATTACCTCCTACTTAATTTCCAAAACTTCAGGGTTTTGAGCGATGTGATCGTGATCAGCGCCTCTGTAAACTCTTAATTTTTTAGCCATTTGACGTCCTAAAGAGTTGTGAGGAAGCATGCCAACGATAGCATGAGTTACAGCTCTTTCTGGGTCTTTTTGCATTAAGTCTTTGTAGGTAATTGATTTAAGACCACCAGCGTATCCTGTGTAATGTCTTAATTCTTTTTGTTCTAATTTCTTACCTGTTAATTTAACTTTTTCTGCGTTAATTACAATTACGTAATCTCCAACATCCGCATTAGGAGTAAACATTGGTTTGTTTTTTCCTCTTAAAATAGAAGCAACTTCAGTAGATAGTCTACCTAAAACAACATCTGTTGCATCTACTACATACCATTTTCTTTGGATGTCATCTTTCTTAGGTATATAAGTTTTCATTCAATTCATCCTTTCCTTTATTTACAATATTTGGCTACTTGGACATCGCTGCCAAAAAGCGATTGTTTTCTCACCGGGAATTTAGACACGTCGCACACCCGGCCATCGGCGACTTTCTGTATTGCATAAAAGGAAATGACTCCTTTTACATACCAAAATATTATATACTCTCTTGATTCAATTGTCAACTATTTTATCGTAAAACACAGCCACACGCATTCATCACTTGTGCTTTTTACTTCGCGAACTACATTTTTAGGAATAAAATACGTATCCATCTCTTTGAGTCTTACATCTTTTCCTTCGACATTCAACATCGCTTCCCCCTTAATTATGACAACAAATTCGTCAAAGTCCTGATTATATGGTCCTGATGTTTCGTTTTTCGATTGGATTCTGTGAATGTCAAACTTTTCATTTCTAACAATTGTATCCTTAATAATATGATTCTCATCAAAATTCAAATCTTCAAGTAAATTCATAAAATTCTCCTAGTATATTTTTATAATTTTCCCAAAACTCATCACAAAAATCTTAACATCGACATCAATTCTCTCAATAATATCCATCGCATTTTGAATGTCTTGTTTTGTGTCTGCCTTATTCAAAATCAAAAATTTTTTCGCATCGTAAGAATTTTTGAACAGACCACAATTAGAATTGATGATTTTAGCGTAACTTTTTGTTGTCAAAATCTTGGGATTTCCAATAATTTTTTTCATATATTCTTTTCTGTGGCAAAATTTCTCATCAAAAGGCTTGTTAACACTATCAAGCCCCATCACACCAACGCAGTGCGTGATGTTTTTAGGATTTACAGGCTCATCTTCACGAGGAGCTTTGATAGGTCTTGTCTTTGCTCCATCCGTTTCCAAAATTATATTGGAAAACAAACCATCAAGAAAAATTTTGTCGAAAAATTCAGGTTCAAATCCGATTTCTTTTGTATCTGTACGTGATTTGGAAGTGAAGTATATTTTGCCATCTACAATTTTCGTTTTCTCATTGAATGTGTACAAATAATCAAATTTATCCTCACTCACAATCCCCATTTTAGTAGTCATACTAACAAGAGATGCTTCATTCATTGATTTGAACTCATTTGCAAGCAAAAAAACGCTCGAAGTTTTTCCGCCAGCACCTTGAACAGCTATCATGTTTTTATCATTTAAGTTCATAAATTCCAACATAATATCACCATTTTTATTATCTCACAAAATTTTCAAATACAAAACCCAATTGAAAATCCTCATAAATGAATTATAATTAATATATAATAATATATAAAGGAAGGCACTTATGAAAATAGGATTTAGAACACCAAGCTTGAAGAAATCATTCAAAGCAAGAACAACTTCAAAGTACAAAAGACAACTAAAGTCTGCAATTGACCCAACTTACGGCAAAAAAGGAGTTGGTTGGTTTAAAAACCCCAAAAAAGCACTTTATAACAAGATTTATAACAAAACAACAAGAAGTATATTTGATATTTTCAAATAAATAAACATAAAACAGAAGTACACATGAAAAAATTTCTAAAATTATTTGGCATAGCATTTGCAATCGGGATAGTCATGCTGATCATTAGCCTTGTCTTCAAAATCGACGACAAAGTAATGCTTAAATATTATTGGATAATCGGTGGCATAGTCTTGGCAGTCATTTTAATAATCAACACAATTTATTACTCCTACAAAACAAACGAATTGAAACATTCAATGAAACTGTTTGAAGAAATGAAATACAAAGATTTCGTCAATGAATTAGAACCCAAAATCCCAAAAATCAAAAATAAACACATACAGACAGTAATGAAAATGAATTTGGGAGCTGGATATTTAGAACTTAATGAACCAAATAAAACATTGTCAACTTATGAAACAATTGCAAAAGACCAATTGAAAAACCAAGACCTTCAATTGATATATTGGCTAAACACAATGATTGCCCACTTCAAATTGAACGATCAAATTAAGTTTAATGAGCTATTCACAACACATGGAAAACTTTTAAAACAATTTGAAAACAGTCCAAATTACGGCGAAAACATCAAACAATTGTATATAATGAAAAACATATTTGACAACGATTTTGTGTTAGCACGAAAAAACTTAAACGAATTGAAATCAAAATCCACAAACCCGAGATTTAAAAAAGAATACAAAAGATTGGAAAATATAATAAAGCAACACGAAAAATATAGGCTGTGAGCTTGAACTCATAGCCTTTTTTTGATGGTGTTAACTTCGCGAAAATCAACAAGTGTTTTATTTGCTATATTAAATGAGGCTTCGGTATCTTGATTATCATCAAACGTTATTTAAATTCCATTCTGGTAAGATTTTAATCAATTGTAAACACGACTACAACGTATAGCTTTGATAAATTTACATTTCAGTATGAGTAGATTTTAATAACATCAAGAACCTCTGCTATTCTTTTTGCTACACTAATTTTTATATTCCACTATGGTTAAATTTTAATGAGGAACTCCCCCACTTGGATATAAAATAGTAAAATTTACATTCCACAATGGGTAGATTTTAATGGTGCAAGTATTGAAAAGTATCTGGCGACATTAGAATTTACATTCCACTCTTGGTAGATTTTAATTTTGAAATAGTCTTTTCACATTTGCCCTGGTTATCATATTTACATTCCACTCTGGATAGATTTTAATAGAGCACCTTATAAGTTGATACTCAATTCAACTTAATTTACATTCCATTCTGGTTAAATTTTAATTGGACAAACGGAAGAAATTATAATAGGTCTGAAACAATTTACATTCCATTCTGGTTAAATTTTAATAGTAGCAGGAACCATATCTGCGGTGGAGCTATTCATATTTACATTCCATTCTGGTTAAATTTTAATAATCGTAAAAGATGCTGACGAAGTTTTAAGAAATCATTTACATTCCATTCTGGTTAAATTTTAATCTTGACGTGAGTGTATATGCTAAGCCAGGGTTTGATATTTACATTCCATTCTGGTTAAATTTTAATGGATATTCTTGATTACAGATTGAAGCTCAAGAAAGAATTTACATTCCATTCTGGTTAAATTTTAATGTAAGTAAAAAAGTTTTAAGCTAAAGTTTTAAGCTAGATTTACATTCCATTCTGGTTAGATTTTAATTGAAGAAGAATTAAAGCCAATCATTGATAAAATGCAATTTACATTCCATTCTGGTTAGATTTTAATAAAAGATGTCGGTGGTTTTGTCGGTGGCGCTTTAAAATTTACATTCCATTCTGGTTAGATTTTAATTCTGTGCGTTATTAGCTACTGTTTCACATGCTTCATTTACATTCCATTCTGGTTAGATTTTAATATCAAAAATGCACGACTTAACAGCTGCTGCATTATAATTTACATTCCATTCTGGTTAGATTTTAATTACTTGTTTAAAATCCTTGTTGTTAACCTTATTTGAATTTACATTCCATTCTGGTTAGATTTTAATAAAATAAAAAAATCTTTTAAAAAGTTTAGAGAATTACATTTACATTCCATTCTGGTTAGATTTTAATGAAATGCATCCAAAGTCCTACAGTTATTCACTCGCATAATTTACATTCCATTCTGGTTAGATTTTAATTAAAAAGCTTTAATATCTGTATCATAAAATTTGCAATTTACATTCCATTCTGGTTAGATTTTAATTTTAAAAAGAAAGTCGCAAAACTTGAAAAATTAGAATTTACGTTCCATTCTGGTTAGATTTTAATGACCACAACTCGAAGAGGGTAACACCGTAACTAGTATTTACATTCCATTCTGGTTAGATTTTAATGTTACATCATACTCAGCATTGTATTCAAAAACCGTATTTACATTCCATTCTGGTTAGATTTTAATTATACTTTTCGTACCATTCATCATACTTCATTCCCAAATTTACATTCCATTCTGGTTAGATTTTAATGAGATGATTGAAAAAGTCATAGACCCTATATATCATTTATTTACATTCCACTCTGGTTAGATTTTAATAATGATAATATAAATAATAATTTTAGTTTATTAGAATTTACATTCCACTCTGGTTAGATTTTAATTATAGCTTGAGTTTTGTAACAGCTATAAAAAAATTATTTACATTCCACTCTGGTTAGATTTTAATTGATTTCATAGTTGTAATAGTATCTTTAAGATCAAAATTTACATTCCACTCTGGTTAGATTTTAATCCACCAAATACAACGCAATGTCCCTCTTTTTCTTCATTTACATTCCACTCTGGTTAGATTTTAATTCCTTGTCTTTCTTCGTTTTCGATATACTCAACAACATTTACATTCCACTCTGGTTAGATTTTAATAAAAAAGAAGAGTGTATCAAGCTATGTGGTTAAAAAATTTACATTCCACTCTGGTTAGATTTTAATTTTGGAACAAGTTTCAGAAGAAATCAAAGCAATGATTTGGGATTTACATTCCACTCTGGTTAGATTTTAATGATATAGTTTTCATACGTCAACAACCTACCCAAGAAATATTTACATTCCACTCTGGTTAGATTTTAATCTGACGCACTAAACGAACCTTTGTATGTAGGAGATTATTTACATTCCACTCTGGGTAGATTTTAATTTTCAAAAACATCTTTTTCTTGATTTTATAAACATATTTACATTCCACTCTGGGTAGATTTTAATATAATTCATAAATACTTTGTGAATTATCTAAACTTGTATTTACATTCCACTCTGGATAGATTTTAATTTGCATTTGCCTTTGGATCATCTGGAAGCAAGAGATATTTACATTCCACTCTGGGTAGATTTTAATAGCAAGTTTATTATCTTCACTAGTTAAAAATACGTAATTTACATTCCACTCTGGGTAGATTTTAATATTTTCAAAATACACAAAATCTTGTAAATACTGGTTTATTTACATTCCACTCTGGTTAGATTTTAATAAGCCGCTTTTAAGGACTTTCAAGGAGCGTTGACTACATTTACATTCCACTCTGGGTAGATTTTAATTTTAATATAGTTACCATTATAAACTAAACTATTATAATTTACATTCCACTCTGGGTAGATTTTAATAGTGAATAATTATTCAAATGTTAAAAAGATAAAAAAATTTACATTCCACTCTGGGTAGATTTTAATAAAGAAGAGGTATATCACGTGAGAACTAAAAATTTATTTACATTCCACTCTGGGTAGATTTTAATAGGAAATACAATAAGTAGTACTTTAGATAGTAAGCTATTTACATTCCACTCTGGGTAGATTTTAATGCATTAGCAGTGTTGTACTCATCACTTGCTAAAACAATTTACATTCCACTCTGGGTAGATTTTAATGCAATATTTGATGAAGCAAATGATTTAGTGAAAGCTAATTTACATTCCACTCTGGGTAGATTTTAATTTATTATCCAACAACAAAAGATGACTTCTACAATATTTACATTCCACTCTGGGTAGATTTTAATGAACAAATCCGCGGACTATGTAGCAAGAAATGTCATATTTACATTCCACTCTGGGTAGATTTTAATGCCCATAAAACCAAAATCTCAATCATCTCACTAATATTTACATTCCACTCTGGGTAGATTTTAATAAAATACTACTTGCATGAAGAGATTTACCACTTCCATTTACATTCCACTCTGGGTAGATTTTAATTCAGTATTTAATAAAACTGATAATTTATTGAAAAAATTTACATTCCACTCTGGGTAGATTTTAATCTTGCGTCATTATCTTTTAAAATTTTGGAAACCATATTTACATTCCACTCTGGGTAGATTTTAATAATGTTATCGCAAGCAAACGACCCTTCGATTTTGTTATTTACATTCCACTCTGGGTAGATTTTAATAACTCCTTTTATCTTATCCTTTAGAGTCTGTATCCATTTACATTCCACTCTGGGTAGATTTTAATACGAGATCCACACGGCCACAAAGGTTTTAGATATATTTACATTCCACTCTGGGTAGATTTTAATTTCAATATCTTCTTCATCAGTTGCTGCGTAATTTGTTAATTTACATTCCACTCTGGGTAGATTTTAATCTTAGAGAGAGTTAAAGCAAGAGTTAAAAAAGTTGATTTACATTCCACTCTGGGTAGATTTTAATAGTATCGTTCCCATCTGTAACAAACCATGCTTGACTATTTACATTCCACTCTGGGTAGATTTTAATCGTACCAATCGATTGAGAAATGCGGTACTTGTGGATTTACATTCCACTCTGGGTAGATTTTAATTGCTGTAATGGATAACAAAAATAGGTACATGATTAAATTTACATTCCACTCTGGGTAGATTTTAATGTGAATTCGAAAATTGCAACTTCTATGGTTCAATCGATTTACATTCCACTCTGGGTAGATTTTAATGTGAATTCGAAAATTGCAACTTCTATGGTTCAATCGATTTACATTCCACTCTGGGTAGATTTTAATCAAGGACAAAAAGAAAAAGTTATTATACATCATCATTTACATTCCACTCTGGGTAGATTTTAATTAAATAATAAATTTTTGCCAAGGCTCTAATAAAAAATTTACATTCCACTCTGGGTAGATTTTAATGTTATTACAATCAAAATTAATCGCATTCAACTCCAAATTTACATTCCACTCTGGGTAGATTTTAATTTTAATTTCGCACATGCTTCAGTCCAAACAGCCTCATTAACATTCCACTCTGGGTAGATTTTAATTCAAATTGTACAAAACTTAAGCAATGACGTATCGAATTTACATTCCACTCTGGGTAGATTTTAATGAATAAGAGGTGTTAAATAGTGATATATCTTTTTACATTTACATTCCACTCTGGGTAGATTTTAATTTCTTCAAAGCACATCACCTCGCTTTCCAAATAAAAAATTTACATTCCACTCTGGGTAGATTTTAATTCGATAGTTTAGATAATTTTTCTGCGGATCTATATATTTACATTCCACTCTGGGTAGATTTTAATTTATGTAAGGGATGATCATTTTTCAGATACTTTTCTATTTACATTCCACTCTGGGTAGATTTTAATCTCAACGAACTAATTCTTTTTCGCTCCCTTGCCTCATTTACATTCCACTCTGGGTAGATTTTAATGAACACATTAAAGAAATACAGCCATTAAAATACGACATTTACATTCCACTCTGGGTAGATTTTAATCTCCGAATGCGGAAGGTGATCTAATCGAATACTTCAATTTACATTCCACTCTGGGTAGATTTTAATAGGTGACTGTCTATGACAGTATTTCCAATGCTTACAGACGGTGTTTCTGTCTATGTTCTTTTTAAGTATATCAAATTTACGATTTTTTTGAAAATAATTCAATGTAACACAAATTAATGTGTGATTTTAGGCGTTGTCGATCTACGTGTATTTTGTCTATACCGGTGATCGACAATTATATTATATAAATTGTGGATCGTCAATTTCTGTTCCCAATATATCTTTTTCAAGCCATCTTTCGTTTCGACTTTTGAATATTATTACTGAATCTATCTTCTCATCGATTTCTTTTTGGATTTTCTTCTTCAACTTAAACAAATCCGATTCCAAGATTTCTCCTTCGAACACGGAGTTTTGGATATGGTTTAAGTATTGTTTGCATATTTTGAATACTCTGTTCCATCTTCGTTGTCCATTATTTTCATTTGAAATATCATACACTAAAATTATATACATTTTACCACCAAATTATAAACGGTTCGTATTCTTTTTCTCCAATTAAATGCTTTATTAACTTGTAGCATTCCAATCTAATTAAATACCTGTAGCTCACATTTCTCGTTAAATCTTTGTGATTTATTGTTCTTTGCAAGGTTTTATTGTATTCTTGCAATATTATCTTAGATCCCGATTCTTTCATATACAAATAGTTTAATTCTTGACTAAAATGTTTGTCTTGTATCTGATTTTTGTTCAATAACGAAAATATTAATCTGTCAGCTATCAACGGTTTAAATATTTCAGCAATATCCAAACTCAGTGAATATCTTCTATCGCCAGGTTCATGTAGAAAACTAATTGTAGGATCAAGTTGAGTTTTGTAAATTTCGCCCAAAACTGTTGTGTAGACTAATGAGTTCAAATAAGAAATCAAAGTATTCACGATATTATCGGGAGGTCTTTTGACTCTTTTTTCAAAGTCAATCTCTTGATTAATGATTGTGCTCCACGATTTGTAATATGTTTTGTGAATATTACCCTCCATACCCATAAGTTCTGGCACATCTCTTGCTTTGTCTAGGTTTTTTAAGTAATAATTAACCTCATTCATATAATCTTCGAGATCTTTCCCTCTGCCATTATAATATCTAAGGTTTCTGTATATATTTTTACCTGCACCCTCTACAAATTTCATCGCTAGTTGCAGTCTTTTTTCATCGTCCAAATAAAATTGGGCTTGTTTAACTGTTACTTTTCCAGAAACTTTTGATTTTTTGGGCATCAAACTTGCACTGTAGAAATCATAGTAATTAAAAAAATGAACAATTATATCATTATGTGACAGAAAATCTATTAATTTCGAATTAATACTAACCTCTCCAAAAAGATAAATCTCCGATATCATATTTATCGGAATGTCCCTCTTCTCGCCATCAACCGTGCAAAATTGAAGAGTATTATCTTTTCTTTTCAGTTCCCCATTTTGATAAACATACAAGCTATTCTTCATAAAATCTCCTATATTTTGCATAAATCTTCAAATGCACAACTCTTACAAATATTTTTAACTTCAAATTCAGGTGGAAATTCACACGAAACTATCCTTTTTATCTCCTCGATAGATTTATCTATAGTAAGCTCATCCTCTTCGGATAATTCAACTTCCACCGTTTTCTTCAAAAGAGGATAATCTATTTTCGCATTCAAATTATAGATATTACGTTTTTTCAAATAATACAAATAATATTTGACTTGCCAAATTGAAGCCTTCTCAATTTTTCTACTTTTCTTAATCTCGTGAATAGTATTTGAATTCTCGATAAAATCCAAGTTAATCTCGTTATTAATCATAATGTGTTTTCTGTTTTTTATATATGAAGATTCATCTACAAATTTACCAACAGATACATTCTCGTTCTCCGATTCCATAGATATGTTTTGGCAAGAATACCACAACTTCCTTTTGCAAACAAAATAGTAGTAAATCATAAGCCCAGTAATCTTATCTTCTGTCATATGAATATTCCTCCTGAATTAGATTGCAAATCAAATTTGTCAACTAACTCATCTTTCAAGAGTCCATACTCATTGTCGTAAAATTTTTCTGTAATATATATTTTTTCATTTGCAGCTGTGAAGAAGTTTTTGGGATTAATATCCGAAATATTTACATTTAGTGTGTTGTCTGATAGTTTGTCTTGTAATTTTATTAGTTTCAGTTTTTCAGCATTTTTTTGTTCACCATCAAGTGCTATCATATCTCTATAGCAATTGTTTATTTGTTCAATAAGTTTGGAAATATCGCCAACATTATAAATATTAATTGGCATCGCTTTGAACGAAACTATATTTCTAAATTCTTTTTTCACATCACTTAATTCCATTTTCCCAGGACTTAAGCTTTGTATCTTATTAAAAACTTGATTAAACTTTTTGATGTAATCACTATCTCGTAAGTTTTCAGTTGTAAAATATTGATTTATCATATTCATTTTTTCTTCTTCAGTGATAATTCCATCACCTTTTTGTATCAAAGCTTTTTTGCTTAAATTATGCAATGTCTGATCTATAAATCCATAGGTATTATATGGAGATGAGATTTGTTTTTCTGATATTTCTGTAAACACGTATATGTTTGGTATGTCTGATTCTATAGTTCTTTTTCTATAAACTCGTCCAAATCTTTGAAACAATCCCAGTAATTCCGATAATTCTGTAAACATTATATCGAAATCAATGTCTAAGCTAGCTTCTACTATTTGTGTTGATATCCATACTTTTATTTTATCGTTAACATTTTTTGGATCTCCGTCTTTTAAAATTTTAACCTCTTTTTGTTTTCTGTCTTCTACAGTAAATTTTGAATGCAATAAATTTACTTCATATTTTGAACAATCCAAATCATTATTCAATTGATTGTACAGTTCTTGTGCTGATTTTATTGTATTCCTAACAATTAAGCATGTTCTTATATTCCCGCGTTTATTCAATATTTTTTCAACATATTCACTATCTAATTCTTTTTCGACAATCTTCATGCTATGTCTTTTATTTTCAGACAGAAAGCACTCGTACTTATACTCAAAATCCTTGAATTTATATTCGCTTGTGATACTTGATTTTTTTGTCAAAAGATCTTTTACAAATGGTGCTAATGTAGCTGTAAATATAGCAATTTTCCCGCCTAAATCATTTATCAATCTTATTGCATATATTGTATATGCCAAGATATCTGGACTATATGCTTGAATTTCATCGATTATTATTTTAGAATAGCTAAATGTAGCCATTTTAAACTCATATCCATTGTATTTAAATACTGAATCAAATAATTGATCTGGTGTGGCAACAGTTATCGGCATAGCTAATTTTTTAGTATTCTTATAATATTCATAGAATTTTTCATTTTCGTTTTTCACAGACAAATCACTATTCAATTCTTTCAAATAAACGCTGTCCGTTTGTCCATGTAAAACTGCAACTTTTTTATCATAATCATTTTTTACAAGATTTTTTATTCTTTCATACATTGCATTTATCGCAGTTCTCAACGGTAAAATATAAAAGATTTTATTATCAGCTCCCCATAGAAGAGAAGCTTCTGTTTTTCCTAATCCAGTAGAGCCAACAATTATTAAGTTATCATTTCTATTTTTTATGCAAAATTTTTGAATATCTCTCCACTCGTAATTCAAGTTTTCTAATGAGTTCAGTAGAAAATCATTTTTGATTTCGCATTTCATGTGAGCACTAGCTGCATAGTCGCATTTGTTTAACAAGCCTTTGATAATTATGTATTCATAACTATCTACAATAGCTTTCATTTCATCAATTGTTCGTATTTTTTTAGTTTTTCTTACCGTTTTTAAAAAAATATCTGTTTCTTCATTGAAGAATTTATTATTAATTTCTTTCAAATTTTTAAATAAAACTGTTTCATTAGTTCCTTCATTTAAAAATGTAAAATTTTCGATGTAATTATGATGATTTAAAATTGCAGCTCTTACTAAATTATTTTTTAATTTATTATCCTTAGAATTATCCAAGAATAGATTAACCAAACAAGCAGACAAAATATTGTGTCCTACTTCTATATTTTTATCAAATTTATTCTTATTCTTTAACCTTTCTTGAAAAACTGGATTTATCTTGCCCATATCATGATACAAGCAAGATAAATATAGTATTTCTTCAATATCCTTAATATTACTATTTAAATATCCTAAGTTTTTCAAAAGTTCAAAATTATCCAATAACAACTTGGTATGTTCATATAAAGTTTCGTCTGGCTTGGCTAAACTATTAGAATAAATCTCCCTTATTAAAGTATTTTCAAAATTATTCATTTCTATCTAATTAAAACTTACTATATATCCATCATTGTCAACGACTCCATTTGAATCTTCATCAATACCGAGGTTCGATGAGTATAAGCACGCAATTCTATTGAATATTCTTCGATTATCTTCAATAACATAATCTTTACTTATATAATACACAGTACCTTTAGCTTCTTTTTTGTTATTTCCATCTGTAAAGATAAAGTTTCCGTAATTACCATCTCTGGAAATTTCTGATAATTTTGCATATATCTTATAATCATCTTTCAAATTAACATCATCATCCGCTTCAAATACTTCCGTTTCCTTTGCTTCTATCAACTCTATAAAATCCTCACTTCTTCCAAGACTTACAAAGTTTTGAATATTTTCTAGAATATCATTTGAAGTTTCATCATCAGTTTTAACATGAATTACAAGTTCTACATCGTACAAAACTTCTTGCATTGATGGTTTTTTTACCAAAGTTTTAAAATGTTTTTGTAAATCATCGTATTCTGTCTTATATTTATTTTTGAAATCAGAATCAATGAATTTGCACTTGTTTTTTATATCATTAATTTCGTTCTTTAGTTTTTCGTATTCTTCAGAATTTTTATCGTACTTTTTTTGTTCAGATTTTAGTTTTTTTTCTTTGTCTTTTAATTCCTTAATCTTAGGTTTAATTACATCCTTATTTTCTTCATCCAACTCTTTTTTTCTTCTCATTAGATCGACATACTTTGTATAATATTCTTCGTTGTCAATTCTAACAGTTTTTCTGTTGATGAAACTATTTCCTTGCGATTTTAATCCTTCTCCGATTTGGATAAAACCCTTAGATAAAAGTTGTGGGTTTTTCAAATAAACCAAAAGATTTCTGTCCTCTTCTCTGTTATTTAACAGACCAAGGTTAGTATAATACTCTTTTTGCATTGAACCATATTTCCCTTGCACGGAAATATCCATCGGATGGTAAGAGGTATATCCACAAATATTGTGTAAAGCTCCAATAATCGTTGAAAATGGAGGAAGTGGATAAGTTGTGTGGTTATCCACAGTTTCCTCTCTTGTATAAGATGCCTGAGCCTGCTTTAATTTAATTCGAAGAATTTTCATAATAAGCTTTCACCTCTTCTTTCAATTCTGAAAAGAATGAGCTTATGCTTACAGGATTCAATTTTTCTTCAATTTCTTCTTCATTATCGAAGTTGTTTCCTTCTAATAACCCTGCCTTGTATCCTTCTTTCAATTTATTTAGTAAATCATCATTGATTTTTAAGTTCTTCTCTTCTACAGATACAACATTTTCAAAATAGTGTGTTTTCTTGACGCCAATTCCACCAACTACAAATAACGGTTCTGCGTTATCCATATTTCCTCTAACTACAAGAGACAAATCCTTGATTGCGTCTAATATACAATTAACTCTTTCCGTTTTTTCTTGTGAATCTGCAACTGCATCAAAATTTAGATCTTCTCCGACTTTATCTAAATCAAAAGTAATTGAATATCTTTTCATAGATTTATCATATTCATATTGGTAAGGCATTAATCCAGATTTTTTTGCTTCTTTTTGTAAATTAATACCTTGTTGTTCTGCGCTTTTTTGTGCTAAGTAAAGATTATTGTGAAATCTAGCTTCATTAATAAAAGGTTCAAATGCTATAGCATCAGTAAGATAAAATGAACTTCTTCTTATTTTTGTCTCACCTGTTGTATTCATGTATCCTCCTTCCAATGCTCTGCAATTTGATGCATTTATGTTTTCATCAACGCTTTTTTGCGTAACTCCCGAATCTACATCAACTTTTAAGTCATCATACATTCCACTTTGAACCATTATTGCGTTTTTCAAACTTTCTCTGGATCTTATAGCATAAGATTTTCCATTTCGATAGATTTTTTGAACACTTCCAATATTTCCTAGTCCTTCTCCATAATTTGAAGTCATTTTTGCTACAATTGTCAATGTTAATGCTTTATTTTTCATATTATTCTCCTTCATTTTGGTTAGTATTTTCTGATGTACTTGTACTATTATCTTCAAAATAATTTAACTTAGATACAAAATCAAATGCGACATTCTTGTATAAATCAAAATCTTTTGTAAGCAAAGTTAAAAAGTCAAACTGAACTTGAGCATAAGATGATAGATTCAACAATACAATGATAAACCTATCTTTGTCATTTGCTGTTAATGCTCCTATCAACTTACTCCTGTAAGAGCCTAATTTATTTTCCATATTTTTCTCTTTTAATTTTCGTTTAACTTCTTCTGCAGTTTCATAAACATTTTTATATGTCATACTATTATCTCCTCCATCATATAGTTTTCTATAAATTAATTTATTTACTCTTATTAATTGTGAGATCAAAAATCCATAATTAGATTTTTCAGAATTTTTACCATCACTAGATTTAATATTAAATTTGTACCTAAATAAAAATACGATTAATTTGTCTAATACTTGTAGATTAATCACTGAATTGGTTACATAATTCAAAATATTAATATAATAGTCATCATTGATTTTAATATTATATTTCAATGCTTTTTGTATATATTGTTTATCTGAGTCTATTTTTGAAATCTGTTCGAAAATTTCAACAGCTTCTTTCCTTACAAATATTGTCTCAAAATAATCATTGTCTTGATTTTTTAGGATAACCTCTACATCATAATCAATAAAAGTCGATGCTTCATTGAAGTTATAGAAGATTTCGCTTCTGAAGTTTTTGTTTAGTTTATGTGATAATTTTTCTGTATTTTGATTATTGTTCAAAATATCAGTATTTGATTTTATAAGGTGCTTAATACTTATATTGTTATTAATAAACACCGATTCTCGATCTTGTGTAAAAGCAAAAGGAATAAAATCAAACTCCAAAAAATCATTATAGTTTCTTGATTTATCATCAAACGCAAAACCTATGGATTTAGTTTTCCTTGAAGTGTCTACATAATACCCATTCAATCTACAAACTTTTCCTTCTTCAGACCTAATCTTATTAGAATTTGCAAATTTTGCATATCCGAATTTTGCATTTTTAAAAGTATCCCTAATAATATCTTCCCTGTTTTCAGATATTTTCTCCAATATACTTTGTTCATCTTCAGCATTCACACCCTTTAAGACTTTTTTCATTATAGTGTTACCGCTCATTTTGTCTTTTATTAGTTTTAGTTGTTCATCCGATTTTTCTTGGATGTCAATCAAATCTTCTAAAACAGTATGATGCAAAGAATCATGATAAGTTTTTTCTACATAATCAAAATATTTTGAGTCATTATCTGTCGAAATGTCTTCATAATTGTAATACAAATAAAATCCATCATCGCCTAAATCGAATTCTATTTCTTCTTCTTCAAAAAACCTTATCATCCCAACAATTGATGCCGAAAATCTCCAATCTGAGGGACAAATTCTTCTGTTAAACCTTGGATTGTTTTCTAAAATTTCTATCACCCAATCACCTCCTATTTAAATAATGTCTAATAATCCAAACCCTTGAGATTTGTATGATCCAACTCCTGATTGGTAAATATGCTCTAATATTTCAGACTTTGCGTTGATTTTTAAGACGCATAGGTTACATTGAACGTTGATACCGTAATTTTTTGCAACTGTTTTTTTGTTTTTTAAAACTTCTACTTCCAATTCATTTAAGAAATACTTTGATTCTGGCATTTCTTCCTCAAGTTGATATTTCAAATTTCTCACAAATATTTCTTGTCCTTTTGGATCGCTTAAATCATAAAACCAATCTTTGTTAGTTTCTTTTTCGTGGTCTCTTACGACAATAGGAGATAAAGTTTTAAATATTTCAGTTGAATTTTCTATTCTTTTTTCCCTTACAAGTTTGACATTAGTTGTAGTAAGTTCACAATCTTTGTATCGATAAGTACTGTTCACACTTCCCATCATAGAATTGAAAATTTCTACACCCAATTCCATGTCAACAACAGAAATAGTTAATTTTATTTTTTTATTTGGAATCGTTATAGTATTTTCATTAAATATTGCACCTGGCAAATATGACGCCATTGCAAATGATTTTCTGTCGGTAATACCCTTTCCATACAACTTTTCAAAACATGTTTTATTGTTTTTTGATAAATTGTGTTTAATAAAAGATAAAAACATTCTATTTTTATCTTTAGGGATTTCTTTATCACTTATAGTTATGTTTACATCAAATCGCATTTTATTTCGCCTCCTTTTTCTTATCTTATTATAAATATAAGCCTTTAATATTTAAATGTCAACTTTTTTTTAATTTATAGTATTTGTAATATTATATTTAGAAATATATATCCCTATATTAGTAATAAATACTTTGGCATTTAGGTTTAATAATGAGTTAAAATTCGCAGTAAAAAAACAAAGTCAAATAATAATTGACTTTGTTTTTCATTTCTAACTTTTTCTTAAATTAAATGTTTTATCTCCCTTAGCCAACACCAAGAAATATCCTACAACTGTATAAATCACGCAGATTGCCAAGGCTACTAATCCTATGTTGAAATTCAATTTTATTTGAAGGATTATTATTCCCCAGAAAAGTAATGATTCAAAAGTGTTTAATATTGAGTAGACTACGTTTTTGCTTTTGAGTCCTACTGTGAATGGTTGAAGTAGCATATACATGTAGAGTTGTTTTACTGATTGATACAAGTAGATTATGATGACTGCGACTGCGGCTTTTATTAACAAATCTGTTGTGTTTAATTTTGCGGCGAATATCCAACTTATTATCAATAATAACACCAATCCAAATGTAAGGTGACCCCAAAAAGTTGGACTTTATACCAGAGACATTTAGAAATATTTGTCTCTGTTTTTTGTCCTCATATTTCCCCTAGGGGAAATCGCAGTTAAGCTGCATTCAATTTCCTATATTCAACTGGACTTAAATATCCAAGTTTTTCTTTTATTCTATCTTCATTGTAATATTTTATATATTCTTCTATTGTCTTTTTTAGTTCGTTAAATGATTTAAACGTTCTACCATAGTAAATTTCTTGTTTTAATATTCCAAAGAAATTTTCCATAGGGGAATTATCTAAGCAATTTCCTTTTCTTGACATACTCTGCAAAATTCCATCGCTTTCTAACCTATTAGTATATTGTTTTAATTGATATGCCCAGCCTTGATCCGAATGAAAGATTCTTTTATATTTGCAGTCTGAAGTCTTTTCTATCGCTTCTTCAAGAGGCGTTATTATTGCCTCTAATGATGGTGAAGTTGTTATTGAGTAGCTAATGATTTCTCCATTAAACATATCTAAGAAAGGATTTAAGTAAAGTTTTTTTACTTGCATATTCCCAGACTTATCTGTTTCATAGTATTTGAATTCACTTGTATCTGTTGTGATTTTTTGATGTACTACAGAAGTGTTAAACCTTCTTTTTATCCTATTTGGTGCTACTTTACCCACTGTTCCTTTGTATGAGCAATATTTTCTTGATTTACGTGAAAAGTTTGTTACTTGAAGTTTAAGCTTCTGTATCAGTCTTTGAACTTTTTTCTTGTTTATTACAATACCAAGTCTTTTGAATATGGCATGTATTCTTCTGTATCCATAGTTTGGATTATCTTTTCTTATTTTCTTGATTTGATTCTCAAAGGCTTCATCTTTATTTTTTCTGTCAAATCTTTTTTTCCAATACATGTACGTTGACTTAGGGAATTTTAAATAGCTAAGCAAATCTTTTAATAGATATTTTTCTCTTAATGAGTCAATTATTCTAGCCATTCTCTCATTTTCTGATCTTCCTCGTCTTCTAATTCCATCTTTTTTTTTAGAAAATCTATTTCCATTTGTGCCCAGTAAAGCTTATCTTTAAGTTCAGCAATTTCATCTATTTCTTCCTTAGAATATTCTTTCTTTACTTTTTCTTTATTTTTATTTTTATCTTTAGTCATACTTGAAGGTCTTCCTCTCTTTTTTGGTCTAAGTCCATCAAGTCCTTGATTTCTAAAATCAATTACCCATCTAGTAATGATTGCTGGATTATTAATCTTAAATTGATTAGAAAGTTCTTGATAGGACATTTCTCCTGTTAAGTACAACTTTACTATATTTTTCTTAAATTCGAAAGAGTAACTATTATTTTTTCTAGAAATTTTTAAGCCTTCATATCCTTGTGATTTAAATGAGTTAACCCATCTTCTAACTACTGAATGATCACTGATCCCATATTTAGCAGCTAAATATTTATATCCTCTTTCTTTATTTAAGTATTCTTGTACTATTTTCATCTTAAATTTTGTACTATATTTTGTCATGAAAAAACTGACCTCCTCAAGTTGGTTTTGGGTCCAACTTTTTGGGGTCAGTTCAATGTAGGTGCGTTGTCTTTTAAATTTTGTTTTATTCTAAAACTTAGTGTGTCTTTTATGTTTTGTTTATTGGCGTAAATCATTTGTTTCATCAAATATCTATCCATATTCAAGAAAATAAATCTGTTGAATGATTCTGGAATTGCTATTTGTATTCCGAAATACAACAAGATTATCGGAAATACTGACACTAATATTTTCAACTCACTTGGTTTTGGATTGATTGTGAGTCCTCTTAGTACGATAAATCCAATTACACCAACAACCAAGATTATCCCCGAACGAATTAGAATCATTTTGTTGTATTTGTGTTTGAATCTGTAGCGGAATAATTTGTTGATGTATTCTATTCCGTTGTAATTATCGTAAATTCTCACGTTTTCTTGTGTGATTTTTTCGTCGTCGATTTGGTATGCGACTGTGTTGATATCTTTGAATGTGTTGTCGCGGTCGATTATGGATTTGTTTGTGATTTCAATTCTAGCAATGTGTCTGATTTTGTCGGTTTTTGAAATCAAAACAGCACCCACAATGTATGATACAATTCCGAAAATTAGCGCATAGGCTGAGTAGAATATTTCTACAAAATATTTAGATTTCATGCTGTACAATACCAAAAATCCCATTCCAGATAATAAAATCGCCCACATGCAAATGTAGTTTTTGGTTAAATGTTTGTGACTTTTAGTCGAATACGCACAAATATTGATGTATTTGATTAGTTTTCTAAATCCTAAACAGAACACGCTTACATTAATCGCATACATTGGATTGATATCGAAAATAGCGAAAAATATCGCAAATATTATTCCAGAGATTGCAAAACTAATGTCTGACAAATAATCCTGCAAAATCGTGTATTTTTTGGCGTCAAGTTTCAAGGCTTTGACACAAATAGAATCCTCATTATCGAAACTTACATACGTAAATTCTGAAATCATACTTCCAATAACAGCTGACAGATAAAACAAAGATATCATTATATTTTCTTGAATACTGCCTTTGAAAATCTTTGCTGTTCCTATAGTTGCAATGCCGTAAACTAATGCACAGTACAAAATTTTGTAAAGTATCGTTTTTAATACAAATGAAATGTAGAAAATCGCAGAATATCCAAAGCTCAACACGTCATTTCCGTAAATATCCGCAGGGATAATTTTCTTGAAAATTGAAAGTTTACGAAGTTGATACATTGTCTGATTTAGCTTCATCTTCATAACTAATCTCAAATAAGTGCTAAGATAATTACTCATCGGACTCATCCTTTAAAATGTCGTAAAGTTCTGCGTCGAATTTCTCATCGTTTTTGTCCAAATCCAATTTTTGTAACTTTTTGTGATGAAGCAGTACAATTTCTTCGCTCATTTGTTTTGCCAAATCTAACATGTGTGTAGATAGTACAATAATTCTTCCTTGTGATTTCAATTCCATCAACAATTTTTTGATTTGTGTGCTGATTACAACATCCAAGCTTGTCAACGGTTCATCTAATAACAAAACTTTCGGTCTTGAGATGAACAGTGTTATCAAAGAAATTTTGCTTTTCATTCCGTGTGAATAATCTTTGATGAGTCTATTTTGATCTTTCTTGGAAAATTCCATCATTTCCATGTAATCTTCAACTGTTTTTATATCGTTAGGAGAGTTAATATCACGATAAAATTTGATGTATTCATATCCTGTTAGAAATTCAGGAAGAAAATTTTCGGAAAAAAGCATTCCTATATCTTCTTTTTGAAGTTTGTCAGTTACACCTTCATTTTCCAAGTAGAATTCTCCTGAATCAAAATCTATCTCATCGTATAAGACGTTAAACAGAGTTGTTTTTCCGGCTCCATTTCTACCCAAAACAGAAGTGATGACTCCTTCTTTGAATTCGTAATTTACTTCGTCGAGTACCAATTTGTCGTCGTATTTTTTAGTCAAATTTTTGATTACTAATTTCATTTTATCCTCCTGTTTACTATTGTATTAATTATACCATACATTTGGTGTATTGTTAAAATATGCTATAATTATTTTACAGAGGTGCGTATGCAAGAATATAAAAATATAATTTTGGTGTCACATTGTTTATTGAACGAACTTGCTGTTGTAAAAAACGATGCTGGCAGAAAAGATAATTTGAGTTTGATCAAAAATTTAATGAAAATGAACGTTGGAATATTTCAATTACCTTGTCCAGAAAATAGAATGTACGGGCCCAATCGCTGGGGAAGTGTGTACGAGCAATTCGATAATAACTTTTACAGACAAACAAGCCGTGATTTATTAAGCCCAATTGTCAACGAAATCTCCGATTATATCAAGGACGGAGTAAATTTTTTGGGAGTTATAGGAATAGACGGCTCTCCTAGCTGTGGAATCGGGCTTACTTGCAAATCAGAAGAATTCAAAGGAGAAATCTCCTCTATAAAAGACATTGCTCATTGTGTAAATTCCGTAGAAATGACAGATGACAAGGGAGTCTTCATGGAAGAATTAGAAAAATTATTCGAAAACAAAAATATCGAGTCAAAATTTTACGGCTATAATGACAGAAACGTAGATGAAATAACAGAAAAAATCGAACAATCTATAAAAAAATAACGCATACTAGATGCGTTATTTTTGTGCTCGTTTACAACATAGCTTTGACTCTTTTGTAAAGCAGCGAAACTATGGAGCAAGTTATTATTTTGTCCACTAAATTACTGGCAACTCTTGGTAAAAAAGCTGCTGAGAAAATAGTTTGGCCAGAGTTTTTGAGTGCAGTGAAGAATACATCATTGAAATCTCCAGTTATTCCACCGTACACAAATACTGCAATTGGCGTACCGATTAACGGAGCAACGATAGATAAAATTATTCCTGTCACGACTGCTGTTTTAAGATCGAATTTTCTCTTCTTTGCTATGAATCCTACAATTAAACCTACTGCCAAATTTACCAAAAGAAAAGGAATTTCTCTTGGATCTTTCAAAACTCCCAGGATAACATTAGTCAACGCTCCTGTACAAGCTCCCCAGAAAGGTCCCAAAACCACAGCTGTAAATACTGTGCCGACCGTATCCATAAACAATAGCGGTATTTTCAATCCGCCTACGAAAATTCCTAAAATGATATTGATTGCAATTCCAACTGCTGCAAAAACCATTTTCTTAGTTGACTTATTTCTCATATTTTCCTCCTTTTGTATTTGTTTAAATTATATCACAAACATTATTCAGAACAAATATTTTTAATTTTAAATTTGAATTTCTACAATTTATCAAGACGTGTTATCAAAAAATAAAAGTGTGATATAATTGAAATATAGAATAAAAAAAGGAGATTTGTTATGAATTTAAAAAAGAAATTATTAGTAGCAGCTCTTGCTACAGCTATGGTTTTCCCTACAGTATCTATGGCATCAAAATTGAACGTTCAAAGATACTCAGGAAGTAGCCGTGTTGAAACTGCAGTTAACGTTAGTAAGGACCAATTCTCATCAGCAAAGTCAGCTATTTTGGTTAACCAATTAGCATTCCCTGATGCTTTAAGTGCAACAGTTCTAAGCAAAGGAACTATGCCAGTATTATTCTCTGAATCAAATAACATCAGCGCTGATACATTGAACCAATTAAAATCAATGGGTGTTGAAAATGTTTATGTTTTAGGTGGAGAAAAATCAGTATCAAACGCAGTTGTGAATTCTGTAAAATCAGCTACTAACGCAAAAGTTGTTAGAATTAATGGAGCTGACAGATACAAAACAAACGCTCAAACAATAAAAGACAACGTAAAACAAACTTCAGAAGTTGTAATCGCAAGTGGCGAAATCTACGTTGACGCATTATACGGAGTAAGCTATGCAAACAAAGTTAACGCTCCAGTTATGTTAGTTCAAAAGAACAACATTCCAGCTGAAACTTTGAAAGTTTTAAAATCTATGAATGTAACTAGAATTACAATCATCGGTGGAGAAAAAACTATCACTCCTAAACTAGAAAAAGAATTATCAGAAATAGCTGTAGTAGACAGAATCGCTGGATCAAACAGATACGAAGGTTCATTGAAGGTAGCTAAGGAAGTTTACGGAGATAAGCTTCAAACTGCATTAGTAGCTAGTGGAGAAAACTTCGCAGACGCATTAGTAGCTGCACCAGTAAGTCAAAAATTGGACGCTCCAATCTTACTTGCATCAAAAAATTCAATCGAAAGTTCTATCGTTTCTTACTTAAGAGACAACAAAGAATTAGCAAATATCAAAGTATTTGGTGGAGTTAACGCTATTGGATCAAAAGTATTCAAAGATTTGGAAAACTCTTATTATACAGTAGGTGAAAACGGAGAAAAAGTTATCGACGGTGGTACAATCATCGTAGAAAAAGTTAAAAACAATTCTACTGACAAACCAACTGCAACAACTCCTGTTGAAACTGGGACACAAAAATAATCTATAAAAACAAAACTGTGTGAAGTCAAATTCACACAGTTTTTTTGATTGAAATTTTAAGTTATCAGCCGAACAAATTATACATAACATTTGTCGGTATCAAAAACAGATACGGTGCTGTTATTATTGCCAAAGTCATGGACACTTTTTTTATTTGAGATTCTGACAAATCAGTATTTCTGAACGAAAATTTGCGGTTGAATATATACACCAAATATCCTGCGAACACCACTGCTAAAACCATGACCAAAATGCCCCAAGGTGTTTCGTAATAATCGTTCAATATCGGAATTGAAATATTATCGTAGAACCATTTTGCAATATTATTTCTTGTTCCATTAATCCCGAATGTTAAAATCATCAAAACAGCCGTAGCGATTATATCTGCTACAAATCCTAGTGCTACAGTCTTTGCGAGCGATTTTTTGATAACCTCCATTGGTTTTTCTATTTTAATTAATTTCAAAGCCAACAAAGTTACCAAGAAATCCACCAAAATATTTGCTGGTACAATCGCAATCCAAGTTATAGGAAAAAGCCACACAACCCAGACTGGAAATATCAAATTATATAATTTTACAGATTTTTTGTTCATTATTTTAACCTTTTATTCACAGAATCCAACTTTTGCTCGAATGAAGCATTCTTATCTCTTCTGTCATCAATTTTTATCACAGAATACACTCTGTCAACGCCTTCTATAAACACTGCTTCTTGCATATCACGAACAGCCTTCAACAATTCGTCGATGTCTCCTTGCATCACAGTTCCCATTGGATTTAATTCAACTTTTATATTTTCTTTATTTCTCACATTATCAAAAGCTTTCGCAACGTATTGTGATAAACTCGTAGTTTGTGTTCCGATTGGAACTAATGTTAATTCTAAAATAGCCATTACAATCTCCTTATAAATCTTATAAATTCTTCAAAATCTTAATTGTATCTTGGATTTGTCCATCTCCAGGATTTTTAATATCGTCAAAATCAACACCCATTACAATGATGATGTATTTCTTATTATTCTTCTCGGACAAGGTTGCCAAACAAAGCCCTGCTTTTTCCGTAGTACCACTTTTGCCGCCAATAATTTTGAAACCATCTTGCTCGTACTCTTTCAATCTCCCAAGGACTGTACTTTCGATTTCAATTCCTTTTGGATGATCCAAAGTTTTCGTGGAAGTGTACTTATCGGTCGTGAAAATCTTGTAGAATTTTTCATTTTTCAATGAATTTTTCAACAAAAACGCCATGTCTTTTGCACTCGAATAATGATCATCCTCATCCATTCCCTCAGAATTTTTGAAATTCGTATTATTCAATCCCATGTTCTTGGCGTTTTCGTTCATCAAATCCACAAATTTTTCCTTTGATCCACTTACATTAATAGCCAAGCTGTCTGCACATTCTCCAGCAGAGGCAAGCATTGTTCCATACAATAAATCCTCAAAAGTAGTGGGCTCATTACCATAAAAGCCTGCCATTGAAGCGTTTTGTTTTACAAGTTTTTGGTAGCTTTGCTTATCTATGGGAGCTTTTTTATCAAAATCTTCAATTTTTCCTAAAGCTGTATACACCGTCATCATCTTGGTCAAAGAAGCAGGATACACTTTCTTGTCTGGATTTTTGGAGAAAATTTCCTTCTCATCATCGATTGAGTAAACGTAAATACAATCTGCATTGAAACTTAGCTTGTCAAATTTATTCTCGTTTGCAATTTTGAAAATGATACACAATCCAACGACAACCAACAGAGTAATGCCTACTATCTCAAGTTTCTTTTTCATAATTCACCCCTTTTGTTCATTTCAATTATACCACTAATTTTTTCAAATAAATCTCATTTGACAAATCTTAACATTTTTATGTTGACATTATTTTTTATTTTGATATGATTTAGGTAAATAAATAATTTGGTTATTTAATTATATATCGGAGGTGTTTTAATGAAAAAAATAATAATATTCGTATTGATAATTTTCCTATTAATATATTTCTTTTATTTATTTCATACAACTAAAAAAGAAGAAAATATAGTACAGTTGGGAGTAGAATGTGAGATAATAGACGTTAATAGATCCGACAAAACACTTACAATTATAGGCGCTGATAGTGGCAGAAAAATTATTCAACAAGAGTCAAAAATTGACTGCAAACATTTAGAAAAAGATGGCAAAATAGTAGAATTTAATTCCTCAAACCAACCAAATATTATAAAATTTGATGATTTAAAACAATCTGACAGGATTAAAATAAATGTAGATGAAAAAGAACTAAAGAACAATAATGAATTTTTGAAAGTAAAACAAATCGAATTGGTAAACAAAAACTAGAATAAATTGGCTACAAACGCCAATTATTCTAGTTTTTTAATTTTTATCTTGTTAACAATTTCTTATACAAATTATCCACCATTATCGCTCCAAATGGTGCAGTGATCAAAATAGAAATAACCGCTACAGTCAATGCCATATCCCCCACTTTCAATCCCATCGATAGAGGAATTGCACCGATTGCTGCTTGCACAGTTGCTTTTGGAGTGTAGGCTACCATGCAGAATAATCTTTCTTTTGGAGTTAATTTTGTCTTCAAGACAGATGCATAAACGCCCACCATTCTGATTATCAAGGCACAAATCACCAAAACGACCACCATGATTCCAGAATTTATCGCGTATTTTACATTTACAGTCGCTCCTACTAATACGAACAAGAATATTTCTGCGCCAACCCACAATTTGTTGTATTTTTCTGATAATCTTTCCGCCAAATCTTCGTAAATCTTCTTCACAACCATAGACATCGCCATTATTGCGATGAGTCCAGAAAATGGAATTGGTGTTATTTTTTCCAATTCTAAAAGCAAGAACGAAATGCTCAATATAATCAAAACTTTTACTGTGTCACGCATATGAAATCTCTTGAAAAACTTCACCAACACAAATCCTATTCCAGCTCCTACGACACTTCCTATCAAAATAGAAAAAGGAATGGCGATGAATTTGAACACATTAATGTCTCCTGTTTGTGCAAGAGATGTCAGAGATGTGAACACAACTATGCAGAAAACATCATCGCAGCTACTTCCAGCCAAGATAAGTTGTGGGATTTTGTGTTCATCTCCGTAGCCTTCTTCAATTAGTCGTATCATTCGTGGAACGACAACTGCAGGAGACACCGCAGCGATGATAGATCCGATTATAAATGCATCCAACACATCAACCTTCAAAAATATCGGCGCGAAGATTCCCACAGCGCACATTTCAAAAACTGCCGGCACGAAACACATTAACACCGCTGGTCGTCCGATTTTTTTCAAATCGTCGATGTCCAGCGACAATCCTGCACGAGTCAAGATTATTACCAGTGCAATAGTTCTCAGTTCAGATGAAATGTCCAAAATTTTCTTATCAATCAGATTCATCGCGAACGGTCCGAGAGTTATTCCAACGATTAAAAATGCCAATATCGGTGGCAATTTTATTTTTTTGAAAATTTTTCCCAAAATCAACGATAGAATAATTATAAAAGCTATACTTTTTAACATAAAATTTCTCCTTTATATAATAAAAAAGCTGATGATATCTGTACAAACAGAAGTCATCAGCAAAATTTTTGCGTTTTAGTTACTAACAAGGGAGCACTTCATTCCCCAAATCTATTTCCATGAAAGTTCAAACTTACCACATGCTTTGTTGTAGTTGAAAACCAAGCGGTATTTCTCGGATTCGTTCAAATAATCAGAAGAAAATCCATTCATCTTGTTCAATTCGAACACTTTGTTTCCCAATGAATCTATGAGACTTACTGTAACATTGCCGCTTTCCAATTCATTGTCCAAATTAAAATCGTAAAATCCACTTTTTTTGACTTTGAATACTTTTGTAGCTTTCCCGCTAGTTTTTTTCAAACTTGCGTGGATATTGTCTTCCAAAATTCCTTGTGTTTGATAAAACCACAAGGCAGACATGCTCCTAAAATATCCAATTCCATTCATATACATAAAGTATCCCACTGCAACAATTGCAATTACCGAAAAAATAATTAATGAGCTCGGCTCACCGGGTAAATCCATAATAAAAATCCTCCATATATTTCAAAATTTCTGATAATAATATACCACAACGAAAAATATTTTACAATAAACTACAACACCAATTCTTCTAGTATTTTGACATTTTTAATCACAATGACCTTGGTTCCAATCAAATCGATGTATCCAAGCTTTTTGAATTCTCCTAATTTTCTAGTAATAGTTTCTCTTGTAAGTCCAGAATAATTTCCAAGTTCTTCTCTGTTCATCGCAAGGTCTAGCCTTATTCCGTCCTTAGTTTCCACGCCCATTGTATCTTTTAATCGTAATAAAAGCGCCGCAGTTTTCATAGTAGCATTGCTAGTGGATAATCTTTGCACCAAATCTTCTGCAAGTCTAATTCTTTCGAAACTTTTTTTCAAAATTTTAGTAAGAGCAAGTGGTGAATTTATCAAATATTTATTGAAAATATCCCTAGGAATCATAATAACTTCACAATCTGTCAACGCTTGACCCATGTAGATGTATTTTACATCTTCCAAAATATTATGACCTCCCACAAAATCATTTTCGTGATACAAATACAGAATTTGTTCTCTTCCATCAATCGTATTGTGAAAAACTTTTATCGTTCCTTTGTGGATTACATACATGTTTTCGGCAGAATCTCCAGGCTTAAAGAGGTAGTCTTCTGCTTTTAATTTAAGAAACTTCATTTTTTTAATTGCTTCATCGTAATCGACATTGTCAATTCCTTTAAAAAGCTCCACATCTTTTATAGCTTCCAACAAGTATTTTTTATTATCTTCCATATCAAATTGCTCCTCTGTTATTTTCCTAGCTTGAAAATTCAAAGCCTCATCGCGTCTGCTGTAGCTTACGGTCTTCGCAAATTGTGCATTAACGTATTTTTCAAATTTTTCTGCAACTTTTTTATCCATCGCTTCGACATTTTCAAGGAAGTATTTCCTACCCAAATTTTCGTATTTGTATACTCCACCTAAATGATATGGTAAAATTTCAATTCTTTCAACCATATTTTTTATTTTATCTAAAGATTCTACAAACTTATCCATTTCTTCGTAGTTATCAGTAAATCCAGGAACCATGACATGTCTAGCCCAAATATTTCCACAAAATCCATTAGACTCCAAGTTATCCACAAATTCCAAGAAATTTTTGTCATCCATGAAGGTAATTTTCTTGTACAAATCAGAATCAAAAGCTTTGAAATCCAGTAGCATTGTATCTATATACGGAAGAATTTCTGAGTAGTATTTCTTCTCACCAACTCCAGATGTATCCAAACAAGTGTTGAACCCTTCTTCTTTTAATCGTTTCAGCAATTCTTTTAAGAATTCTCCTTGTAACAGAGGTTCTCCTCCAGAAATCGTGACCCCACCTTCTTGTCCGTGATATGGCTTGTATCTTTTCGCTATTTTTATAATTTCATCTACAGTGTATTCTTTTCCACCATGTATGTTTTGAGAATCTGGATTGTGGCAGTAAACGCATTTCAATGGACAACCTTGCAAGAAAAATATAGTTCTGTTTCCCGGTCCATCGACAAGTCCCATAGTTTCGATAGAATGCACATAACCTTTTATTTCATTGTCCATAATTTTCTCCCATCGTCAAAAAGGGCATACAAATATTCCCTTAATAAAATTTATTTATACAAACTCATGGAATGTTCTGTTGATTACATCTAGTTGATGTTCGCGGTCTAATTGGTTAAATCTTACAGCGTATCCTGAAACTCTTATAGTTAAGTTTGGATATTTTTCTGGATTTTCCATCGCGTCTTCCAACAATTCACGATCCATTACGTTAACATTCAAATGGAATGCGTCTTGGTTGAAATATCCATTCATGATATTTGTCAAGTTTGTTATTCTTTCTTCTTCGTTTTTGCCAAGTGCATTAGGAATTATTGAGAAAGTATTTGAAATTCCATCTTGATTTACGTTCTTGTAAGGCATTTTTGCTACAGAGTTCAATGAAGCAAGCGCTCCTGATTTGTCTGCGCCATTCATTGGGTTTGCTCCTGGTGCAAATGGTTCGCCTTTTTTACGTCCATCTGGTGTGCTACCAGTTTTCTTACCGTAAGTTACATTTGATGTGATTGTCAACAAACTCAAAGTGTGCTCTGCGTTTCTGTAAGCTTTTGTTTTTCTTAAAGATTCTATGAAATACTTACTTATAGCTATTGCCAAATCATCTGCCCTGTCATCGTCATTTCCGTATCTTGGGAAATCTCCTTCAACTTCAAAATCCACAGCCAATCCGTTTTCATCTCTGATTGGTTTTACTTTCGCATATTTTATTGCTGACAACGAATCTGCTGCAATCGCAATTCCTGCAATACCAAAAGCTATGAATCTGTGTACTTCTGGGTCATGAAGAGCCATTTGTCCTTTTTCATAAGCGTATTTGTCGTGCATGTAGTGAATTGTGTTCATAGCATTCACATAAACTTTCGCAAGTTTATCGATAACTTTTTTATAGTTCGCAACGACTTTATCGTAATCCAAAATTTCTGAATCGTCTCTTTCAATTCCATCTATTACAGTTACGATCTCGCCTGTTTTCTTGTCTCTGTAAACTTCGTCTACACCACCGTTGATTGAATACAAAAGTGCCTTTGCAAGGTTTGCTCTCGCTCCGAAATATTGCATTTGTTTTCCAACTTGCATTGCAGATACACAACATGCTATTGCGTAATCGTCACCGTAAACATCACGCATTACATCGTCGTTTTCGTATTGAATGGAAGCTGTTTTGATACTCATCGTTGAACAGAAATCCTTGAAAGCGCGTGGCAAATTATCTGACCACAAAACTGTCATGTTTGGTTCTGGTGATGTGTCGATGTTGATTAAAGTGTGCAAAAATCTGAATGAAGTTTTCGTAACCAAAGTTCTTCCATCAACGCCCATTCCACCGATTGATTCTGTAACCCAAGTAGGATCTCCAGCGAATAATTCATCGTATTCAGGAGTACGAAGATGTCTAACCATTCTAAGTTTGATAACTAATTGATCCACCAATTCTTGTGCGTGGTCTTCATCCAAAATCCCCTTGTCCATATCTCTTTTGATATAAATATCTAAGAATGCTGTGTTTCTTCCGATTGACATCGCAGCTCCGTTGTTTTCTTTTACTGCTGCCAAATATCCAAAATACAACCATTGAACAGCTTCAGTTGCATTCATCGCCGGCCTTGATATATCAAATCCATAACTCATCGCCATGTCTTTTATTTCGTCGAAAGCTCTGATTTGTTCAGAAAATTCTTCACGTCTACGAATGATTTCTTCAGTAGCATCGCCCGTCAAATTTTCCTTGTCTCTAATTCTCATCGCTTTCAAATAATCGATACCATACAAAGCAATTCTTCTGTAATCGCCGATAATTCTTCCTCTTCCATAAGCATCAGGAAGTCCTGTCAACAAACCAGCTGATCTGAAAGTTCTCATTTCTTTTGTGTAAGCGTCAAATGTTCCTTGGTTGTGTGTTTTTCTGTATTCATTGAATTTTTCTTTGATAACTGGATCCATTTCCAAATCATAAGCTTTCAAAGAATTTTCAACCATTCTGAAACCACCATATGGATTCATAATCCTTTTCATAGGTTCGTCTGTTTGTAATCCAAAAATAACTTCATTGTCCTTGTCGATATATCCTGCATCGAAATTATTAATTCCACTGAATCTTTCAAGGTCAACCTTGATTTTCTTAGATTTTACTTCTTCGACGATCATATCGTTTACTTCGTTCCATAAAGTTTTAGTTTTTTGTGTTGGACCTACTAGGAAAGAATCGTCCCCTTCGTATGGAGTGTAGTTTTGTTGAATAAAATCTCTGACATTGATTTCATCTGCCCAGTCTCCATCGTTGAAACCTTCCCAAGCTTTTTTGAATTGTTCATTATCGAATAAATTGCTCATACATATCCCCTTTTCTTATTCTTAACGTTATATTAAGTATATGTTAAGAAAGTTTTAAATACTGTGATTATAATCACTCTGTGATAATTTTTATCATAGAAATCTTACAATCTTTCAATATTGCTTGTAAATAAGTAAAAAATAGGATATATTTTAATTACGGAGGGTTTTATGAGAATAAAAATATCTAACAGTAAACTAATAATTCTAGCAATTCTAACATTTGTGATAGAAACAATCGCAGTTGTTGCGACTCAAAATCTCATAGGAATCAATAGAATTTTCATTATAATTTCATTTACATTAATCACAACGTTTGCACTTTTTCTAAGTTATATCCTGATTCAAGTTCTTCACAATATGATAATGGACAGGAAAATCGCCGGCGAAATCAGAAAATACATGCTGGATTACGAACAAAATGGAAATTTGGACAAATTATTTCAAAATTTCAAAAAAATAAAAGACAAACCAAAAACAGATTACGCAAAAAGCTTGTATTATTTTAACTTGGCGATTGCCTATGTGGAAGATCATCAATTCCAAAAAGCACGAGAAGTATTACAAAAATCCACATTTCAAAAATACAACCAATCATTTAATCAGATTTTCAAAATGCTTTTAAGTGATATTGACAAACACGAAAAAGAATACAACGAAACTAAAAAAACGCCAGAAAATTAATTCTGGCGTCTTGTTTTATTGTATTCTAAGTCCCATTTCACCGAATGAATCTGCATGTTCAAAATCGTGGTATTTAAATCCTCGTTGAAACCATTCGTTTCTAAGTTCGGATGAACCGTGAGTGAATTTTTCCGGTTGTACGTATCCTTGTCCCATTTTTTGAATGTGATCATCGCCGACACTTTGGACTGCACTTATCGCTTCTTCAATATCTCCTTCTTCCAAGTAGCCTTTCTCTTTAATATAATAACTGAACACTCCTGCAAAATAATCTGCTTGTGTTTCCAAAGCTACTGAATATTTATTGGCATCTTTTTCGTTCAGTCTAAGTTGAATATTGTGAACTCTATCCAAAATTCCTAGTTCTTTTTGGACGTGGTGGCCAACTTCATGCGCCAGTACATAAGCCATCGCATAATCTCCACCGTCAGCTCCAAGCTTTTGAGTCAACATATTATAAAAAGTTACATCCATGTAGATTGTTTGATCCAGCGAACAATAAAACGGCCCTACGTTTTTGTCCGCATTTCCGCAACCTGTAGACACTGCTCCTTCAAAGAAATGAAGCTTTGGTTCTTCGTAATTTTTGTTTATTTCAGAAAATTTTTCGTGCCACACATCTTCTGTGTCTTTCAACACAACACTTAGCATCTTTTCGGCTTCTTCAACTTCCTTGCTGCTAGCTTTTTCAGAATTGTTAACTTGTTGTTCTTGCTGTGTTCTGTTTTGTTCATTGATAATATCTCTTGGATTTCCTCCAAACAAAGAATACACAATCACAAGCAAAAGCAGTCCGACGCCACCGATTTTAACCGGTCCTCCACCGGATGAACCTCTGCTTACATTTGAACTTCCTTCTCTACCTCGCCATTTCATATTTTGCCCCCAATATATTAATCTTTCGTTAAATTATTTATACCCAATTTTAATATTTTTCATTAGACCTACTGGACACTGCGACAAATTTCAAATCCACATAATTCTCATTCAAAGTTCTTTTGATTTCTCTCAAAGTATTCTTCGTAGTCACAATATCATCCAAAACCAGAATTTTCTTATTTGATAAATCAGCGTTCACTTCAAACGATCCTTGTAGGTTTTCAATTCTTTGAAGCTGAGATAAATTATGCTGAATTTTGGTTTCCTTTACTTTTATAATCGCATCTGGCAAATACTCCATGTCCAAATTTTTTGCAACTTCCTTTGCAATCTCGTGAACGTGATCAAACCCACGTTTATTTATCGTAGATTTTGTCGAAGGAACTATGAGCAAAGTGTAGTCTTGTAAATTTTTTTGCTTTATTTTATCAGCCACTGCATCTGCCAAGAAATATTTCACAACTCGTTTGCGGCTAAGCTTGTAATCGTAGATGAGTTTCTTCGTCAAGCCCTGATGAAGTAATGGAAAATAGCAATCCGTCCCGTCGATATCCCTGTAGCCGTCCACAAAAACCAATTTGTCAAAGCAATCTTCGCACAACAAATATTTATACTGTTTTTTCTCGTGACAAATTATACAACGCTTTTGAAATAATAAACTAAAATCCCTCATCTTCGAACATCTCTCTCATCATTTCTTGTTCGTCATCATCGATATCAAAGTCCATGTATTGTTTGATTCTCCTGTCCAATCCAGAATTTCTCTTCATTATTTTATTGTTAGATATCATTTGGTGTAAAATCTTCAAGCTTCCAACCAAAACGACGATTTCTCTCGCTCTTGTGATTGCAGTGTAGAGCAAATTTCTCGTCAACAACATAAAAGGAGCTTGTGTGACTGGAATTACAACAATCGGAAACTCACTTCCTTGTGATTTATGAATAGTAATCGCATAAGACAACGTCAAACCATCGCATTCTTTTTTCGTGAAACTTGCAGTTTTATCGTCAAACAACACATCAATCGTCTCATCAATCGGATCGACGTATGTAACTCTTCCGATATCTCCATTGAAAACGCCCATAGAATCATCGTCAATAAATTCCTTCGTGTACTCATTTTTGATTTGCATAACTTTGTCGTTGAGCCTGAAAATCCTGTCTCTTTGTTCGATTTCTTCTGTCATCGGTGTTTTAGGATTCAAAACTTCTTGCAAAGAAGCATTTAATTCCTTCGTTCCACAGCTAGATTTTTTCATCGGAGTTAAAACAATTATATCGTCAAACTCATCTTTTTTGTAGAAATTTGGTAGTCTCTGTGCACACAAATCCAGAATTGTCTGTTTGGCACGTTCTGGATCATTTTCTTCTATAAAGAAAAAATCCTTGCCCTTTTCATTCAAAATAGGAAACTCTCCGTTGTTAATTCTGTGCGCATTCACAATTATATTGGAGTTTTGCGCTTGTCGGAAAATCTTAGTAAGTTTTATCGTAGTGATTTCTCCACATTCTATCAAATCGTTGAGCACATTTCCAGCTTGTACACTTGGAAGCTGGTCACAGTCTCCCACAAAAACTACTCTCGTATTGGAATCCAACGCTCTCAATAAACTATCCGCTATGAAAATATCCATCATACTAGCTTCATCTATGATTATCAAATCACAATCTATAGGATTATCTTCGTCGTGGTCGAAAATCGTTCCGTTTTCAACTGGAATGTATCCCAAAATTCTGTGAATAGTCTTCGCTTCTTCGTTGCAACTTTCAGAAAGCCTCTTCGCTGCACGACCAGTAGGCGCCGCAAGAATTATATCCTTGTCATTTTTCTTGAAAATTTTTGTAATATTGTTGATAATCGTGGTTTTTCCAGTACCAGGTCCACCCGTAATTATCAACATTTTTTCAGTCATAGATTTTTTGATGGCTTCGATTTGCAATTCATCCAAGTGTTCTTTTTCTAGTTTTGAAAGCTCGTATTCCACATCGAACTCGTCTTCTATTTCGCTTTGCAAAATATTCGCAATATTCCTCGCACATCTCATCTCTGATTTTTCGATTTGTGGAAGGTAGACTCTGCTCTCATCACCAGTATCATCGATCGCAATAATTCCATTAACAATCAAAGATTCTAACGTTTCTTGTCTGTTTTTAATTTCAATGTCAAGAAGTTTTTCTACTCCATCTATCAAATCTTCTTCCAAAACGTAACAATTCCCGTTAGAATTTGCTTCCTTCTCCATAAAATATTTGAACGCAGCTTTAATCCTAAAAGGAGAATCCGGTTCAATGTCAATCCTCTGTGCAATGATATCCGCCGTTCTAAACCCAATTCCCCTAATATCATCAATCAAAGTGTATGGATTTTGCATGATAATCTTTTTAGTATCTTCCTTGTAAAAATCGGAAATAATATTTGCTTGATGAAGACTTAGTCCCAATGATTGCAAATACAAGAAAATCTCTGCGTATTCTTTTTTTTCATCTAGTGATTCTTTAATTTTTTTGTAGTTTTTCTTACCAATTCCTTTGACTTGTAATAATTTAGATGGAGAATTTTTCAAAATTTCCATTGTATCTTCGCCAAATTCTTCTACGATTCTTCTTGCAGTTGTTTCTCCAATTCCTTTAATCAAACCACTTTGAAGATAATTTATAATATTGTACATGCTAGGCTTACTGGATCTTTCGACGAAAATTATGTTGTATTGTTCGCCATATTTCGGATCTTGAACTTTATTTGCCTCAATATCCAAGAAATCTCCCGGCATAACCTTGAAACTATTTCCCTTGATAATTCTCTCTTCACCGTCTTTGTCTACAGAAAAAATCCTGAAACCATTGGACTCATTTTCAAATATTATATTTTTGACAGTTGCTGAAAATTTCATACACTCACCTACAAAAAAGAGGGTTGTTCATTCAAATAACAATCCCTCTGTTTATATAATTTATTAATCTTCGATTTCAATTCTTTCGATATTTGCTCCTAATTTCTTGAATTTCGAAACAATATCGTCATATCCTCTGTCAATATGATAAATGTCTGTTACATTTGTAGTGCCATCTGCCACAAGTCCAGCCAAAATCAAAGCCGCTCCAGCTCTCAAATCTGTAGATTTAACAGTAGCACCTTGAAGAGAATCGACCCCAGCAATGCTCGCTTCATTTCCTTCAGTTGCAATAGCAGCGCCCATTTTTTGAAGTTGTTCCACATGCATAAATCTATTTTCAAAAACAGTTTCTTCAACACTACTTTGGCCCTTGCACACAGTCATCAACGCCATAAATTGCGCTTGCACATCTGTAGGAAAACCAGGATATGGTAAAGTTTTAATTTTCGTTCCTTTTAATCTGCCAGTGGAAATAACTCTGATAGAATCTTCGTCCTCGTTTTCGATAACCTCGCAACCAACTTCACGAAGCTTTGCAATAATCGGCATAATATGAGATGAAATACAATTTTTAACAGTAACATCTCCACGTGTAATCGCACTTGCCACCATAAAAGTCGCAGCCTCGATTCTATCTGGAATAATCGTGTGTTTTGCACCGTGTAATTTGTCAACGCCGACAATTCTAATTGTAGAAGTACCAGCGCCACGAACCTTCGCTCCCAATTTGTTCAAGAAACTTGCCAAATCTACGATTTCCGGTTCCTTCGCAGCATTTTCGATAACAGTTTCTCCCTTTGCCATCGTAGCTGCCATCATAATATTTTGAGTCGCACCAACACTAGGAAAATCCAAATAAATTTCCCCACCAATCAAACCATCCTTTGCGATAGCTTCTATCTTTTCATCTGTCGATTCAATCTCAGCACCCAATGCCTTGAATCCTTTTAAATGCAAATCCACAGGTCTCGAACCAATCGCACATCCTCCTGGCAAATATGTCTTAGTTTCACCAAGTCTAGTCAACAAAGGTCCCATCACCAAAAATGAAGCCCTCATCTTGTTCATCAATTCGTGTGGAGTCACAGAATTATTCACATTGCTACTATCTATCTCAACCTTATTCTTATCCAAATAAGTTACTTTTGATCCCAATTCTTCTAAAACTTTCAATATAATTGAAACATCCTTTAACTTCGGAACATCTTCTAAAATTATCGGCTCAGTTCCTAAAAGAGATGCTGCTATAATAGGAAGTGCTGAGTTTTTGGCGCCGTCAATCTTGACCTCGCCTTTCAAATTTAAACTTTTTTTTACTTGTATAACTTCCAAAATAACCTCCATCAGTCATTCGTTTTTCTTGTTTATATATAAAATATTATATCATATCAATTTAGCGTTGACTAATTTTTGAGGGTTTTACAATTTTTTTACAAAACAAAAAAATATTTTTGCTTTTAAAGTCAAAAACTTAGTTATATTATCAAATAAGTGGTATAATTGTGTAAATGATTTGAGGAGGAAAAAATGAAATTAACTACAAAAGATTTGACTAAAATCGGAGTATTTGGTGCTTTAACTATCGTTCTTGGGCTTACTCCTTTGGGAATGATTCCGATTGGACCAGTTAGAGTGACTACACTACATATTCCAACTATTGTTGCTGCTTTGGTTGCAGGACCTTGGGTTAGTTTATTCGTGGGATTATTGTTCGGTTTGTTTTCATTGGTAAATAATATTATTGCGCCGACAATTCTTTCATTTATGTTCTACAATCCATTGGTTTCTGTGCTTCCAAGAGTTTTGATAGCTGTTGTGACTTATCAAGTTTACAACAAATTAAGAGACAAAAACGACGTGATTCGCTACGGAATTCCAGCAATCTGTGGAAGCGTTATGAACACAGTTGGCGTTTTGGGAATGGCGTTTATTTGTCATTCAAAGCAAATCGAAAGCGTTATGCATGTTAAAGCGCAATATTTTCTTGGAGGAATTGTCGCTACGAATATGCCTTTTGAAATCGTGATATCATTCGTGTTGGCGATTTTGATTGCAAAAAGTGTAAACAAAAACAAATAGTTCAATTAAAAAATCCACAAGATTTTGAAAATCTTGTGGATAATTTTTTGTTTTAATCTTCGACGTCATCACTGATGTTGCAAGATCCCAAAAATCTTCTTCTGATATCTTGACCAGTTTTTGTTCCTGCAACTCCACCCATTCCTGTTTCTCTCAATGATGGTGGAAGAGTTTTGCCGACTTTTCTCATTGCTTGGCACACTTCTTCAAATGGAACTATACTTGTGATTCCTGCCAATGCCATATCAGCGCTAATCATTGCGTTTGTAACTCCCATTGCATTTCTGAATGTGCAAGGATATTCTACAAGTCCTGCGATTGGGTCGCATACAAGTCCCAATACATGTAGGATTGCAAATGATGCTCCATGGAATATTTGCTCAATAGATCCACCTCTTAAAAATATCAACGCACCGGCTGCCATCGCTGCTGCAGATCCTGTTTCCGCTTGGCAACCTCCGTCAGCGCCAGAAAATGTTGCGTATTTTCCCAACAATTGTCCAACACCGATAGCTACTAACATTGCATCGATAAGTTCTTCATGTGAGCATTTGTATCTTTGTTTAAAACTCATAAGAGCTGCTGGCAAAATTCCCGACGAACCTGCAGTAGGTGATGCTACGATTTTTCCCATAGCCGCACTGATTTCCAATGTTGAAAAAGCCATCGCCATTGCTTCTGCTGTAAATTGTCCTACTATTGGTTCATTTTCATTTGCATAAACGTGCATTTTATGTGCAAATCCGTCTATCATTTTTTGATTAGTCACTGAAGGTGTTTCCAAGAAATCTGTCGCAGATTTTTCCATAACATCTAGCATATGTGACAATTCACTTCTGATGAATTCTTCAGATTTGCCAGTTCTTTCATTTTCTATTTCTATAACGTATTCGTAAAAAGGTCTGTTTTCCTTCTTAACAGTATTGATTATTTCTAATGATGTATCAAACATAAACTCTCCTTAATTTCGTTGAATATATTTTGTGAAAAGAAATCTATCGTCTTTTAATAAATTTTCTGTCAAATCTTCGCCGATATTTTTGTCTAATTCAACAATCAAAGTTACGATTCCGTCATGTTTCAACGTCTTCATTCCTTCGATGTTGTAACCATTTCTGGCAAGTTCTGAAGAAATATCCGCAATAATTCCTCTTACATCCACGTATTTCAATAAAATTGTAGGATAGCTTCCTGTAAATTGAACAGCTATTCCGTTGATATCTATGATTTCAATATTTCCTCCACCGATTGATGATCCAACGATGTACATAGTAGTTCCATCTTCGTATGTAAATGTAATCTTCGCAGTATTTGGATGCACATCCCCTAAGTCAGCTTCTCTGAAAACATAGTCAATTCCTCTTTGTTCAGCTATTACAAATGAATCTCTAAGTCTAATGTCGTCTGGTTCAATTCCCAATACACCAGCTAACAAAGCTCTGTCTGTACCGTGACCCTTGTAAGTTTTCGCGAATGATCCATGAAGATCAAACTCAACTTTTTTGAACTCATTTCCAGCAATCAAAAGAGCAGTCTTTGCAATTCTACAAGCACCTGCAGTGTGAGAGCTAGAAGGTCCAATCATTACAGGTCCCAAAATATCAAAAATATTATATTCTCCCATAAAAACCCCCTAAGTATTTTCCTTAACAATTATATCATATCAAATTCAGTGGATAAAGAAAATCAGGAAAATTTTCCTAAAAAAAAGAGAGGCTCTAAGCCTCCCTAAATTTTATTTATGGAATCCTGCTGGATCGTTAGTTTCATCTGCAAACCAAATATCAGCATAACCGCCGTTAATTGAAATTCCCATCACGCTAATAGTATTCCAGTTTTGTTCACCAACGATAACTGCGTTGTGACCTTGAGATTTCTTCCAAATATTAAGCGCTCTTGCTGCTGCATCATCTGTTGTGAAATCACTCATTGCAGAAATTTCGTATCCGTCAACTTTGAAGTTTGTCAATTCTTTTGGTTTATTCCACATACCTTCTTGGTATTTGTGATCTGGTGTATACATTACCGGTTTCCATTTTCCGTGATTTGACCAACTGTGAAGATTTGCTGCTATTCCTCTACTGTCCTTCCAACTTTCGCTGTAATATTTGTTTTGGTCGTTGTTGTGAGTTCTTGCAACAAATGTCAATGACTTAGAAACTTTTAATGGCTTTAATCCTTTTGATTTACGATAGTCATTGATTCTTTTAGCCAATTCTTCTTCTCTTAATGAAAGAGGTGTGTTGATGTTGAAGTTGGAAAGATTAGTGTCTTTTACTCTTTTTCCTTCAGTATTTGGTTTTTGTTCTGGTTTCTTTTCCGGTTTCTTTTCTGGTTTCTTTTCCGGTTTATATTCTCCAGTTAATTTTTCATATTGAGTTTTTGAAACTGATTTTTCTCCACCAATTATAGTTACTTGCTTAATTCCATTTTTGTCTATAAATGATTTTATGCTGTCAATTGCAGAATCGTCAGATAATAAAATTCCTGAATTCATTTTAACTGCAAGTGGTGCTGCTGATAAAGCGTCTGGATAATCTCTTCCATCAGCGATTACAGCTTTTTCAGTTGTACCGATTTGTTTCATTACTTCTATTGAAGTATCATTTCTATTCTTGCCGGAAATTCTCGCTACATTTTCTAATCCTTTAATACTTACAGAATTTTTGCCACCAATTATAGTACTGATGTCTTTTGCTTCAACGCCTTTTGGCAAGGTTTTTCCGTTAGTTAATACAAGAGTTTTGTTTTTTGCAATAGCGTAAGGAGCTGCAGACAAAGCATCAGCGAACTTTTCTCCATTAGCCAATACGATATTGTTCTTAGCATTTAATGCTTCAGCTACTTTTGTTGATGTTTCGTATCTGTCATTTCCAGAAATTCTAGTGATTTTTTTACCTTGAAGTTTTAGTGTTTTTTCTACACTTTCAGATACAGAACCCTTACCACCGATAATGATGACTTCTTTTGCTCCAAGTCTGGCGATTTCTTTTTGTAAATCGGAAGATGCTCCTGCTTTTTCAGTCAATAAAATTGGTGCTTGATCAGCAAAGTTTCCAGCAGTCAAAGCATCGGCAAATTTTTCTCCACTAACCACTACAACCTTGTCACTTTTCGAAAAGGCATGTTTACTAATTTCGATTGACGTATCGTATCTGTTGTTGCCCTTAATTCTTTGAACATCCACGCCATTAGCTGCAAATGACACTTGTGGAACTATGTTAGCTAACATCATTCCAGCTAACATTAAGCCTAAAATTTTTTTGTTTTTCATAAATTTTCTCCTTCTAATTATTAATACTAGGTCACCTTTCATTTGGATACCGTTTTTGTATTTGTAATTATATTATACATCATAAAAGCAATAAAGTTAAAACTTTTTATTGACGCTATTTCCTATTAAAACAGTCCACATTTTTTTATAACAAACTATTACAATTTTGGGTTTAACTTTTCCAATTTTAAGATTTAGAAATCAACAATCTCAGCGAACAAAATTTTGTGCATGAAGTTTTCAATTTTATCGTTCCTTACTTAAAAGATTTTCAAATATAGCAAACATTCATGCTAATAATATCATACGGATGAAATTGCTTTGGTTTCAAATCGAAAAAATCCGTCAAAAATTTGACCGCGTAAGCGAAGCGTGCTTCAAATTTTAGGATTTTAAGATTTAGAAATCAACAATTTCAGTAGTCTAGATATTCGTGCATGAAGTTTGCTATAACTATAAATAAAAAATGGTCCCTATAAAAGAGACCATTCATCTATCTTACTACTACTGCCATTCTTCTTGACAAATAATTTTCAGATAATTCACTGTATGATTTTGTGATTTCGTTTGAGTACCAAGGATCTGCAATGTAGAATCTGTTTGTTTTTGGGTTGTAGCCGTTGATGCAGATTCCGTGGTTGTTTGCGAAAAATCTCTTTCCGTAAACATTAGTTGACCATCTTGGTTTTTCCCATCTTAATGTTCCGTAGTACATGATTGTGTTACCATTTTGAAGTTCCGCTATTATATCTCTCATATTTGAACCAGAAATATTTTCTGCTTTTCCATTTGCAAATCTGTTTGCAAACTTAGTCATTGGTTCTGGATTCATATATGTTGCCATAACTCTTGTGTGGTAATAAGCGTCCCAAACGTAAGGATTTCTTGAAAAACCTGTGTTGTTATTGTTAGTGTTCATAGGAAGTTGATTCAAAAATTCGTTATAAGTGTACTCTAACGCATAACCTTTTGCTTGTAATGCATGATACATTGCAGTAGGTTCGCAACCAATTGGGGCCGCTTTTTGTTTAATTCCACGTTGTGATTTTGGATTCATTTGGTTCATTATATTTGGCACTGTAATGTGTGAAATTCCGAAATCTTTTGGATTGTAGTATTTGAATCCTTCCGGTCTAATCCATCCCTTAATTCCATTGAATGACAAATTAACCCATTTATCTTCAACCTTAACAACCTTCAAAATCTTGTTAACTGCAACATCTATTACTTTTTTCGCTGTGTCTTTCATTTCTGTTAACAAAGAGATAGCTTTGTTATTAACAACGTAATCTTTTAATCTGAATACATTTCTATCAGTTTTGTAAACTTTAATTAATTCTTTCTTCAATAAAGCATTCTTAATATTTGTGAAGCAATCATCAGAGATAGAGTTTTCTCCGCCAAATACATAAGATTTTTCTTCTACATTCAAACCTTTCAAGTAGTTTTCATGAGTTTGAGTTTTGTTAGAAGAATTCGCTTCTTTTTCCAATTGAATGTTATCTTTTGGAACTAAAACAATTGGCGCATCGATTTTTTGACTAACTGGAGCTGCTGCTAATGCATCTGCATACACTTCTCCTGTTGTAAATATAGCTTTTTTAGCGTTTGGATAAGCGATCTTAGATACTTCAACACTTGTCTTGTATCTGTCGTGGCCTGCAATTCTTGTAGATTTTAAGTTAAGAATGCTTTCGATTTCTGCCTTAACAGAATCGCTAATGCTGTTAGCTCCACCTACGATATAGCTTTTTAAAATCTTTGTCTTATCAATTGATGATAAATACTCTTTGATAGGTGTAGGTAGTGTGTTTTTTTGAACCAAAAGGATTGGAGATTTTGTTTTGTTTGCAAGTCCAACAGAACTCAAACTATCTGCATAATTTTCTCCACTAGCAAACACCAATGTGTCAGCGTTTTTCTTATTCTTTGCTAATTTTGCGTTAACAGCGTATCTGTCGTGTCCATCGATTCTTTCAACTTCGATTCCCATTTTTTTCAAAATTTCTTCAACATCTTTGCTGATAGTCTTTTCGCCACCAATGATGTGAACTTTTTTGATTTTTCTGTCTTGAAGTTGTTTTTTAGTTTTTGCGTTTAAAGATGAACCTTCTGTGTACAAAATAGGCATTTTGCCATCAGTGATGTTGCCAGAGCTTATAGCATCTGCGAAAACATCGCTGGATGTAAGTACAACTTCTTCTGTCTTTTCGAAAAACTCATCGTGAATCTTATTTGCAGATTCAAATCTGTCATGTCCTTCGACTCTTTCAGCTACATTTTTGTCCGTAAGAACTTCCTTGTGTTGTTCTTTTTCCTCTTGTGGTTGTTCTTCTTTTTGGGTTTCTTTTTGATTAGACTTTTCTGTAGAATTTTCCTCTTGTTTTGTGCTATTTTCAGGATTTAGTTGTGTGTCATTTACTTCAACTTTAGGTGAAATAATGTTTTCTTCTTCCGCATAACTAATTCCTGTAGTCATGGAAAATGCTAGTAGAAAAGCTATCAATAATTTCTTTTTATTCATACCTTCCTCCTCAATAAAAATTATACCACATATTGAGGAAATAAAATCATTTTTTATACATAAAATTCCGCCTGTGCATCCCACAATTTTTTGTACATTCCGTTCTTGCTTATTAAGCTGTCGTGATCTCCAGTTTCAGCAATTTTTCCTTTGTCGAACACGATAATTTTGTCGGAGAATTTGCAACTAGATAACCTATGTGAGATAAAAATCGCAGTTCTGTCTTTGATTATTTCGCCCAATTTCTCGTAAATTTCAGCTTCACTTATAGGGTCAAGGCTCGCAGTCGGTTCATCCAATATCAAGAACGGACTGTCTTGGTACAACGCTCTTGCAATGGCGATTTTTTGTTCTTGACCTTTGGAAACGCTGATTCCATTTTCGTCGATATCTTTGTACAGATAAGTTTGGATTCCCTTATCCCATTTTTGAACATCTTCGTACATTCCGACATCTTTGAGCGATTGAACTACTTTTTCTTCGTCGTAATCCATTCCCGAAGCGACATTTTGTGCCAATGGATATGCGAACAAATTAAAATCTTGGAATACAACTGAGAATATTTTCAAATACTCATCGTATCTGTATTTTTTGATGTTAATTCCATTCAGCAAGATTTCCCCTTCAGTAACATCGTAAAATCTAATCAATAACTTCACAAAAGTAGTCTTTCCACAACCGTTTTGCCCTACAATCGCCAATTTTTTCCCAATGTCGAATTTCAAATTGATATCTTTCAATACCCAATTGTCAGTTCCAGGATATTTGAAGCTGACATTTTTGAATTCAACTTCGTATTTTTTGTCGGATCTTTTTTCCGTAGTCAAACTTCCATTGTAAAATTCCGATTTTTTATGCAAATAATCCATCGTAAGTTCTGCGTACGGAGTGATACCTTTGTACAATGCAACGCCTTCCAAGAATTTCGACAAATTGCTCGTAAAATTTATCAAACTTCCCAAATATTGACTTAGCATTCCTATTGAAATAGCTCCGAGCAATGATTTGGATACTACGACAAGATATATCAACAAAACTTGTAATTTCGAGAAAAATTCGCTGAGTATTTTGTATGTGACACCTTCTGTCGACATAATTCTGTCAAAAACTCCACCAGGATTGAAAATCCCACATTCATTAAGCATATTAGCTGCAATATTATATTGACGATACATTCTAGTATCAAGCATTCTATATTGATCTCTCATCCTAGAACAATAAAATGAGAACACTCGATTTCCAAATTTTCCTTCTTCATTTATTTTATGCCAAATTTCAAATTGTTTTCCGTTAATTTTCTGTGAAATCCACGATAAAAATACAACCACTACAATCAACAAAACATTTATCCAAGCGCTATTCAAATACGAAAATTTTTCTGGTGCGTTCCATTTCGTCACTAAAAATTCATACGACAAAACCAAACTACCTATCATCGCCAATAAAGACTCCAATATCATATCGTATGCGTAAAGAACTCTTATAATTCCGAATTCACCGAAGTTTATGTTTTGTTCTATATTCGATTTTTCTCCAATAATTTCTGTGTCTTGGGATTGTTTGTAATCCAATTCATTGTATTTTCCGGATAAAATGTGGAAAAATATCTCGTATTTCTTGTCATTGTATGTGTTTTGGATTTTATTCGTCAAGGCGAGAATTATTTGAATGAAAAACACTGACAACAACGCAATTACTGCCCATTTACCTACAAATTGTACAGGCATCTTATTGACGATTCCATCTATCATTCTAGCAGATGCGTAAATACTAATTAACGGGAAAACTGCTGAGAATAAACAGTTAAGAGTGTAGTTGATGATTAGTTTTTTGTAATTTTTCCACAAAACACTCCAAGTATCTTTGAATAGTTTAAGATTCTTTTGCATTGTAGTCCTCCCTGTAATATTTCGCTTGAGTGTCGAACAAATACTTGTACGTTCCACCTTTTTCCATCAATTCTTCGTGCGTTCCACGTTCTTCAATTCCTTTATTTCCAATCAACAAAATGTAATCACAGAATCTCGTCGAAGCCATTCTATGAGAAATAAAAATCGATGTATGGTTTTTCGTTAGTTCATTGTATTTGTTGTACAAGTCCCTTTCTGCCAATGGATCAAGCGCTGCTGTTGGCTCATCCAATATCAAAAACTTCGAATTTTTGTACAAAGCTCTTGCAAGAAGTAGCTTTTGTGTTTCCCCACCTGATAAAGCCGGAGAATCTTGATATATGTATTTTTCAATCGTGTTGAATACACCATTCGGAAATTCCTTAACCTTGTCATATAAGCCTGCCAATTTCAACACTTCTTCCACACGTTCTACATCATCTGTGGACTTTGATTGAGTTACATTCATGTAAATTGTTTCAGGCAATATCGAATAATCTTGGAACACCGCAGAGAAAATCTCGTAATATTTTCTTCTGTTGAGTTCTTTCAAGTCAATTCCATTGACAAGCACACGACCTTCTGTAGGATCCAAAAATCCTATCAAAAGTTTGATCAAAGTAGTTTTCCCCGATCCATTGAGTCCAACTACGGCTACCTTTTCTTGTGGTTTGACTTGGAAGTTCACATTCTTCAATACAAATTCATTACTACCAGGATATTTATATCCCACATTTTCGAATTTTATAGTAATATCCTCGTCAGGATTTAATTTGATTCCGCCGTCTTTTTTGAACTTTTCTTCCAAATCCACAAACTCTCTTACAGTTGCGATGTCCTTCGCTTCCATAAAAAGCACACTGAAAAAATTGAACAATCTTTGAACATCATATCCGAATTTTGTTTGTGCAGAAAAAGCCAACAAGAACATACTTGCATCGATTTTGCCATTCACTGCAAAATTTATCAAATAATAATATGTAACGGAATTTCTCAAAAGGTTGAACACGCAATCCAAGAAATCTGCCATCAACATTTTGTTGCCCATCTTGTTCAAGAAATCATCGTACAACACAAAAACGCTGTCGTAAATATCGTCCAGCCAATTTCCAAGCCCGAACATTCTGATATCTTTTGAGTATTCTTGACTGCTCACTGAATAAATGTAGTTGAATTCCTTTTCAAACTTTGCCTGAGTTTTCCTATTATCGTACTTCCATTGTTTAAGTTTTTTGGAATACAGAAAACTAATCAAACTAGCGATAATCGACACCAAAATTATGAAAATAGGAAGCCTTGCAAGTAAAATCAAATACACACTCGTGCTGATTAATAAATACAAAACGTCTTTCATCGTAAGCCAGATATTTTCCGTCGCTACATCATTTCCTTTTAGATTTGTGTTCGCCTTTTCTGATATATCCAACACATTTTTGTCCAAAGTCATCTCATAATCCATCGACAAGAATTTTTCTATACATTGATTCATCAAAATACTTCTTATGTAGATTTTCTTGGACAATATTCTCAAATCCAACGACTCTTTTATCGCAGAACATACGAAAATCAAAACCGCAAACACGACAACAGTAAGCATAATCGTTGTGAAATCTTGTGAGTTTTCAACCATTTTGATAATTTGTGGAGTAAAATACAACTGTAAAATATCAATTCCAGCAGTCGTGATAGCCATAATTATCAGCATGAAAATCAAACTTTTTTGGTTGTTCCACGCAAGATTGAACATAAATTTTATATTATCATTTGTAGAATATTTTTTCTTCATAATTACCTCCCAATAATATATTAACCGAAATACTATCGTATTTTCGTTTTAGGGATAAACATATCAAAAACAGGGATGATTATATCAAAATCTCCGTCGTAAAAGCATTGTCCTCTGAATTTCTGTTGATGTAACCATCGTATTTGTCGACGATTTCGTCGATACTAATAAGTCCCAGACCTCTGTTCTCGCCCTTTGTCGATTTGAAAATTCTGCCAAACTTCTCCTGTTTTTCGCTACTTGTCTTGTTAGTAAATGAAATATACAATTTATTGCCCTTCATATCCATATAAATCCTGATAAATCTGTCCTCTTCTGGCAAATTTCTCACCGATTCAATCGCATTGTCGAACAAATTCCCAATAATCGTCGCCAAATCGATATCTTTTATATCCAAAATATTTGAAATCTTGCAGTCGGCGATGCATTTTATGTTTTCATTAGTCGCCATAGTTATCTTGGAATTCAAAATAGCATCCGCCATCCTATTTCCCGTCCTAATCACAGGCGCTATTGAATGCAAATTCTCATCCAAATTATCCAAGTAGTTCTTGATAGATTCCATATCATTTTCAGACACAAAAGAGCGCAAAGTTTGCAAGTGATTTCTGTAATTGTGGCGAAATTTTCTGATATCGCGGTACATATTCTCCACTTCTTGATAATGAGTGTTCAACAGTTGCTGTTGATATTCAAAAATATCTTTTTTAGAAAACAAAATCCTAATTTTACTCAAAAATCTCATATCTCACCTAATAAAACTCAATAATTTTTCTGTTAAGCTCGTTGAACTTCGCATTTGACAACAAAAATTTGCTATCATCCTCCAACAAAACATAATCCTTCTTTGTTTCTGCGATTTTTTCAATATTAATAATCTCCGAACGACTCACCCTGAAAAATCTGTCATCCAGCATATCCAATAGTTGTGTCAACGTCATCCTAATTCTGTAACTTTTATTTTGTGCGAAAATATCCACGTAATTTTTGTCCGAAATACAACTGAAGATATCCTTCAACGAAATCTTCGTATTAATCCCGTCGTTCTTGACTATAATGAACTTTTCCTTGTTGTTCATTTGATTAGTCGCCTTGTCCAAAAGTTCGAAAAGTTTCTCCTTTTTTATAGGCTTAATCAAAAAATTCAAAGCATTAACATCATATCCGTATCCGATATACTCTGGATAACCACTGATGAAAATAATCTGAATATCGGAATTTTTCTCACGAATTCTCTTGGATAATTCCACGCCATTAATTTTTTTCATCTCAACATCCAATAATAAAATATCTATATAATCATTTTCATCGTAATTGAATATAAAATTCTCACCAGATGTAAAAAGTTCAGTCTTCAGATCGATTTTGTTGATATCCGCCCATTCTTCACAGTATTTCTTATACAAATTTCTTATGTTTTCTTCATCATCAACGATTGCAATATTCATAACACACCTCTGTCTTATTTTATCACAACAAATTGTTTTCCATTAAAAAAAGCTACTGACACCTTGTGCCAATAGCTAATAATTATTTTTCTCGTAAAAACTCTAACAATTCATCCTTTATTTTCTCATCATGAAGTGCAAAATCAACCGTAGCCTTCACAAAACCAAGCTTGTTACCTACATCATATCTCTTGCCGATAAAATCATACGCAATCATCTTGCGTTTTTCGGCTAACTTGTTCAAAGCATCAGTCAATTGAATTTCGTTATTCTTGCCAGGTTTTGTTTCGTGAAGAATCGGAAAAATATCTGGCGTTACAATGTATCTTCCAAGAATTGCCAAGTTAGTTGTAGCCTCCTCACGGCTTGGTTTTTCCACCAACGACTCAACCTCAGTAATTCTATCCGAAGTCTTCACACCATTCACAATCCCGTACTTATCGACATCATCCCACGAAACTTCTTGCACACCCAAAACCGGAGACTCTTCCCTCTCGTAAATATCAGCCATTTGTTTGATACAAGGAAGTTCATCAGAAGTATTGTAGATAATATCATCACCCAACAAAATCGCAAAAGGCTCATCACCAACAAAACTTTCCGCGTATTTTATCGCATCTCCAAGACCGTTTTTCTTCTTCTGTCTAATAGTGTAAATATTCGCCATCTTCGATAGCTCGTGAATTTCACCAGAAATCTCCGAAGACTTCTTGTTCAATTCGTATTCCAATTCGAAATTCACATCAAAATAATCCTCGATAGATCCCTTATCCTTGCTTATAATAATCAAAATATCCGTAATTCCAGAATCCACAACCTCCTTTACAATATGATGCAAAGTTGGTTTGTCATAGATTGGAAGCATCTCCTTCGGAACAGATTTCGATGCAGGAAGCATCCTCGTACCAAAACCCGCCGCAGGAATAACCGCTTTTCTTACCTTCATTGTCACTCCTCGTGTTATAATTTTACGCCATAAATCATTTGTCTCTAATAATATTGTAACAAGAAATTGTATTTTTTGCTATAAGGGGAGTGTAGGTCGCAAGATTGAGATTTCGTAAATGCTTACAAAAAGTGGAAAACCGATTTGCACGAATATCTGACTTACGAAAATAAAAGAATCCTCACGCTCGTGACCCTAAAATCTCAAGTGCGCCTCCGGCTGGCACGAGTGAGATTTTCTACGGGTCACTTCGCTTGGATTTTTAGTTATTTTCTCCAGATGATATTCTTAGCAAAATCGGTAATCCACTTTTTACGCGATACAGAATTTATTTCATCTCCTTCTCCCGTCTTAAAGCTTGTCTATTTTTTTGCAGCACTCATAATAAAAGCTCGTTACTAGGCGAGTCATCTGGAGAAAATTGTGTCAAATTCAATCGAAGAAATTCGTTAAAAAATCTCATTGTCTGAGTGCGTAGCACGAGTTTGAGATTTTAGAATTTCGAGATTAGAATTTGCCAATTTTCGTAAGTCAGACGATGCGTGTTAAGACTTTTATTCCGTATCCTTGTGCAGCAGCTAACCACAATAAAAAAATAGGCAAGACCTGTGTTCTTACCTATTTTCTCTAAAATCTATTTCTTTTTAATTCCCAATTCACCATCTACATTTGTGATAACGACAGTGTCTTTGTCAGTTACAGTGCCTTTTATCAATTCACGTCCGAGTTTTGTCTCAACGTTGGATTCGATGAATCTCTTAACAGGTCTTGCACCGTACAACACATCGTATGCTTTGTCGATAATCAAATCTTCTGCAGATTCGTCAATTTCGATAGTGATTTGTCTGTCTTCCAATTGTTTTTGCAACAATGAAACTTGTTTTTCGATGATCTTGTAGATGTCATCTTTTGTCAACGGTTTGAACATTACGATATCGTCAATTCTGTTTAAAAATTCTGGTTTGAATCTCGATTTCAATTCGTCCATTACAGAATTTCTGCTTTCATCAGAAATATTTCCGCTGTCGTCAATTCCTTCAATCAAATCCATCGATCCAATGTTACTTGTCATAATAATGATTGTGTTTTTGAAATCGACAGTTCTACCTTTGTTGTCAGTCAAACGCCCGTCATCCAAAACTTGCAACAAAATGTTAAACACATCTGGATGTGCTTTTTCGATTTCGTCGAACAAAATCACTGAGTATGGTTTTCTTCTGACAGCCTCAGTTAGTTGACCACCTTCATCGTATCCAACATATCCTGGAGGAGCTCCCACAAGTCTACTTACTGCGTGTTTTTCCATATATTCTGACATATCGATACGAATCAAATTCTTTTCGTCATCAAACATATTTTCAGTCAAAGCTTTTGCAAGTTCTGTTTTACCAACACCAGTTGGTCCAAGGAATATAAATGAACCGATTGGTCTGTTGAGCGATTTCAAACCGCTTCTAGCTCTGATGATTGCATCAGTCACAGCAGTTACAGCTTCATCTTGTCCCACAACTCTCTTGTGCAACAACTTATCCATATTCAAAATCTTGTCACGTTCTGTTTCCACTAATTTTGTCACAGGAATTGAAGTCCACTTGCTCACAACTTCTGCTATTTCATCTTCAGTTACGCTTTCTTTGATGATAGAACTGTCATCTTCGTCCATTTTTTTGTTCAATTCTTCAAGTTTGTTTTCAAGTTCTACCAATTTTCCGTATTTTAATTCAGACAATTTTTCAAAATCGTATTTTCTTTGAGCTTCTTCCATTTCGTGTTTAACGGCTTCGATTTCAGATTTTGTGTCCTTGATTTCGTCGACCTTGGATTTTTGTTGAGTCCATTCCATATACATCGCATCAAACTCGTTTTTAGTATCTTGTAATTCTTTTTCCAAATTTTCGAGTCTGATTTTACTCATTTCATCGTCTTCTTTGTTCAAAGCAGCACGTTCGATTTCAAGTTGCAATATTTTTCTCTTGGTTTCGTCGATGCTTTCAGGCATAGAATCAATCTCAGTTCTAACCATAGCACTTGCTTCGTCCATCAAATCAATAGCCTTGTCTGGCAAAAATCTGTCCGTAATATATCTGTCCGACAAAGTTGCCGCAGCGATTACAGCATTGTCAGTGATTTTAATTCCGTGATAAATCTCGTATTTGTCCTTGATACCACGCAATATCGAAATCGTGTCTTCTACTGAAGGCTCTTCAACCAAAACTTTTTGGAATCTTCTTTCCAATGCGCCATCTGTTTCGATGTATTTTCTGTATTCATCCAACGTTGTAGCGCCGATTGTTCTGATTTCGCCACGTGCTAACATTGGCTTCAACAAGTTTGCTGCATCCATTGCTCCTTCTGATTTTCCAGCTCCAACCAAAGTGTGAATCTCGTCGATAAACATAATGATTTTGCCATCAGATTCTGCCACTTCTTTTAAGACAGCCTTCAATCTTTCTTCAAATTCCCCTCTGAATTTCGCACCGGCAATCAAACTTCCCATGTCCAACGCAAAAATAGATTTGTTTCTCAAAGTTTCTGGAACATCGTCGTTGACAATTCTAAGCGCCAAACCTTCCACAATCGCAGTCTTACCAACACCAGGTTGACCAATCAACACAGGATTGTTCTTCGTTCTACGACTCAAAATCCTAACGCTGTGTCTGATTTCATCATCACGACCGATAACTGGATCAAGCTTTCCTTCCTTCGCCAAATCAGTCAAATTACGACCGTATTTTGTCAACACATCTGTTGTATCTTCTGGATTATCAGAATCTATCTTTTGATTTCCCCTCAAATCCTTCAAATTAGATGCGAAGTTTTGTTTGTTGACATTAAAATCTTTCAACAAAACTGCACTAACAGTGTTTTTTTCTCCTAAAATACTCATAAAAATATGTTCCACTGAGACGAAACTGTCTCCCATTGACTTAGCTTCGTCCTCTGCTTTCAACAAAATTCTTTGGAAAGCAGTGCTTGGATACACACTCGATTGACTGTCGTTTTTAGGAAGAGAATCTATTTTTTGATTAAAAGCGCTCACAACTTTTTTGTAATCTGCGCCCAATTTTTGAATAGTCTTTGCAACTATTGAATCTGAATCAGACAACAACGCATAGCTCAAATGAACATCCGTTACTTCTGGATTGCCCAATTTTATCGCAGTATTTTGTGCATCTTGAATTGCTTGAACAGATTTTTGTGTGAATTTGTTTAAATCCATAATCCTTACCTCCTAACAATATTCAGAAATATCGTATAATTTTTTGTATAATTCTTCTTGTTCTTCGTTTAATTTTGTAGGATTTACAATGGAAATTTCAAGATACAAATCACCTTTGACACCTTTCATATCCACAAATCCCTTATCCTTGATTCTAATTCTTTGATTAGCCTTGATATTTTTCGGAATCTTAACCTTGATTCTTTCGCCACTAATCGTTTCAACATTGATTGATTTTCCAAAATAAGCTTCCCATGGTTTAAGTTCAACTTTCTTTATAATATTGTGATCTTCAAGCTTGTTGTACACATCAACCAGGTTAATCTTCACGTAAATGTCCCCGTCAACGCCGAACTTTTCGCCCTTGACCTTAATCTTTTTACCAGGCAAAATTCCTTTTGGAACTTTCAAATTCAAGTTGACACTTTTATCTCCAATCATAAGTCCCAATCTTTTTTCTACACCGTTGTAGATATCTGATAAGGAAACGGAAATATCTGTGTCGTATCTTTGCCTTGGTTGTGATTTTCTTCCAGCGCCTTTGAATCCACCGAAAATATCGGAAAATCCTCCGCCGCTACCTTGTCCACCCGAGAAAAACGCATTGAAAAAGTCCGAGAATCCTCCGCCACTTCCACCTGTTGTGTAAGTGTACGAACCAGAATTCTTGCCGAATCCGCCAAATCCTCCGAAGTTTCCAAAATCGTAAGCATTCGGATCGAAGTTTTGTCCGCCTTGGAAATTATAATTTGATCCGAACATATCGTATTTTTTACGCTTATCTTCGTTACCCAAAACCTCGTAAGCCTCGTTGATTTCTTTGAATTTTTCTTGGGATTTCTCATCGCCTTTATTTAAATCGGGGTGATATTTCTTGGCGAGTTTTCTGTATGCTTTTTTAATTTCTTGGGAGCTCGCCTTTTTATCCACCCCCAAAACTTTGTAATAATCTTTATATTCCATAAAAACCTCCCATAATTTGTTTTTGACTTTCTTTGACCTTGATATTATTATACACCCTTACGAGTGCATAATCAATAGTATTTGCAATCTTTGCAATTTCTTTGACTTTTAAATTTTATCTTTGACTTTTGATTTTTAATTTTTATTTTTATTCTAAAATTAAATCATTATATCCATATGGAATGATCCTTGCCACTTCCCACTTCGAAATGGTATTTTACAATTCCCAAATCGACCTTTGCTGACGGAGCAAATTTCGCCTTCGCCTTCACCTTATCATCAACCAAAGTCAACATAAATTTTTGTTGATTAATCGCAGTCGGAGCATTAAGTGCACAATCCACACCGTTCTTAAACCATTGTGGTGAATTATCACTCACATTTGACACTTGTCTTGGAAGTTTGCTCTTGTGATTGTAACCCCAGTTTGCAGGAATACCGAACGCAATCACAATCACCAAGTTTTCGTTAGGCTCTATGTATTTTCTTATATTCTTCTTATTATATGTAAGAGCAACCCAGCACGAACCCAAACCCAAATTCATAAGTTCCATCACAAGCTTCTCGCCGTAATATCCACAAACCTCGCTCAAATCATTGCCTACACCCTTCATAATCAGAAAATTATTCACATTCTCAAACTTTCCGTACTTTGCAAGCTTTGAATTAAAACCTTCCTTGTCATCAAACACAGCCCTTATATTCAAACTCGACTCACGATTAACCTCATCAACCTTCTGTTCAATAATCTTCTTCACAGAAGAATCAATCTCTTCATCTATGTATTTTCTAACAGAATGCCTCTTATTCATCAACTCTAAAATATCCACATAATCCCCCTCATAAAACATATACTTATTATAATATACCACAAATAACAATAATTCATGCACCAACACACAATAAACAAAATTTGCAAATAAAAAATGGAACCGCACCGATTCCATCTATATTAACCCACCCACTCCACACCCAAAGCTCAATACATCTTGCGCAAATTCTCCAAAGCCTTGCTTCTCGTATTGTAGAATGTCGACTGTTTCATATTCAATTCTTTGCAAATCTCCCTAGCGCTTTTTTCTCTAAGAAAATTCTCATAAATAATCTTCTGTTGCTTTTCGGGAAGTTTACGCACCCTTTCATAAAGCTTTTTAATCTCCAATCTATCCTCAAAATCCTGCTCGATATTCTCATCAGATTCAATCAAATTCATCACCTCATCACCATCCTCATTAGTATAATTCAACGACGAAACACTTCTTCTAGGATTCTTCTTCAAATAGAAAAACCTCAACCTCTGCTTCAAATAATAATTAAAAGGCACCTTTTTCGAACCATCATACTCCATAATCGCATACATAATCTCAGTCTTGCCATCATCCACAAGCTCCTCAAAAATATCCGCCCTATCATAATATTTTTTTATACTACTAATAATCAACGGCTCAAAAGCCTTGTAAATTCTCTTATCATTCAAAATTTTGTTATTTACAATATAATCTATCTCTTCAAAATTCATGATTTCCATCTCCTTTTACTCAATTTTACAATCGATGAGAGGATTTTATTAATCAAGAATGAAACGTAAAACCACACCAAAACAGATAGTAATTGCGTGAACTATTCGACTATTTTGTAAAAAATCATCATCATTCTTCACAAAACAAACCAATTCATTGTAAATTCAAATTGAAAACGCTTGAATGAGAACGTATGTTCTGTTATAATAAAATTATCATAAAATAAAAGGAGAATCAATGAAACAATTACAAGCAATCATTCCGATATACGTAGACAATATCGGCAATGCAGTCCAACTTTATTTTAATGATTTCACCACTACCAATTATTGTTCATTGGATTGCTGCATCAAAAAAATCGCCCGCAGCCAATTAATAGACATCACAGAGGCCAAGAAATTAATCAAAAAATCCTTGAACATAACCAAAAATCCTCCTATTTGTTTTAAAAACGGAACGTACTGCATGATCAAGGTTAGAAAACCAATATCCAAAAACGACGGAAGTTATGGACTGTTCAACATCGAATCCATCGAAGAAATAAAAACAGGACACATAATACTTGCGAATAATCAAAAAATCACAACACTAGAATCCAAGAAAAGCATCGAAGACAAAATCCAAAAAGCAAAACTCGCCAGGCTTTTGATAGATGATTATACGACAAACTTGGACATACTCACAAGAAAATAAGCATAAATGAAAAAACTGATACATTTTTTGTATCAGTTTTATTGCAATCAAAAATGGGACTTATATCAGTCCCATTTTTATATTAATCTATTTTTTATCTGAGATTAATTATTTACGTTTTTTGATAGAAACGTAAGCACCTGCTGCTGTTGATAAAGCTGCTGCTGCTAAAGTTAATATTTCAGCTTCGCTACCAGCTTTTGGTAATGCAGCCTTTTCTTTCTTCTTATTTGGAGAATCTACTCCACCCTTACCATTTTCTTCTTTTTCTGGTTTTTTACCTTCGCCAGGTTTTTTGTCTTCGCCAGGTTTTTTGTCTTCGCCAGGTTTTTTGTCTTCGCCAGGTTTTTCACCTTCTCCAGGTTTTTCACCTTCACCAGGTTTTTCACCTTCGCCAGGTTTTTTGTCTTCACCAGGTTTTTGTCCTTCACCAGGTTTTTGACCTTCACCAGGTTTTTGACCTTCACCAGGTTTTTGTCCTTCGCCAGGTTTTTGTCCTTCGCCAGGTTTTTGTCCTTCACCAGGTTTTTGTCCTTCACCAGGTTTTTCATCTTTCTTGTGAGCTTTTAAGATTTCGTTCTTTAATGCTTCTACGCCTTCAACTGTTTTTGCTTTGTTAATCATATTGAAGTAAAAATCAGATGTGATTCCAGCTTCTTTTAATTCTTTGATTGCTTCTTCTTTAGCGTTCTTTAATAACCATTCATCAATTGTGATTCCTGGGTTTTCACCTGGTTTTTCTTCGCCTGGTTTTTCTGGTTCTTCTGGTTTTTCAGCGTGTGCTTTTAAGATTTCGTTCTTTAATGCTTCTACGCCTTCAACTGTTTTAGCTTTGTTAATCATATTGAAGTAAAAATCAGATGTGATTCCTGCTTCTTTCAATTCTTTGATTGCTTCTTCTTTAGCATTCTTTAATAACCATTCATCAATTGTGATTCCTGGGTTTTCGCCTGGTTTTTCTTCTTCGTCTTCTTTGTCTTCTTCAAAAGGATGTTTTGATTGATCATACCAGTTATCAGAAATTTTTCCTTCTTCTTCTGGTGTATTATTTGCTAACCATTCGTCTATTGTTACTAATGGTTTGTGTTCATATCCTAATACATAGTAGTATTTTCCATCAGCACCTTGTCTAACACTATAAGTGTTGTTCATTTTGTCATTTTCTAAAGCTTTCTTAGCTGCTTTAATAGCTTCTTCTTCACTTTCGAAACCATTTTGTACTTCTGGTTTTTCTTCTTCAGTGTCGTCTTCTTTATCTACAATTTTCAATACATAATAGTAGTTTCCATCTGCACCTTGTACTACTTCGTATGCATTGTTTACTTTATCATTTTCTAATGCTTTTTTAGCTGCTTCTTCAGCTTCTTCATATGTTTTATATCCGTCTTGTGCTTCTGGAGTATCTTCTTTTGGTTTTTCGTCTTCTTTTTCAAATGGATGATCTGCAGGATTATACCAGTTATCGGAAATTTTTCCTTCTTCTTCTGGAGTATTATTTGCAAGCCATTCGTCAATTGTTACTAATGGTTTGTGTTCATATCCTAATAAATAGTAATATTTGCCATTTAGTCCTTGACTAACTTTAAAAGTATTATTTTTTTCATCATTTTTTAAAGCTTCTTCTGCTGCTGCTTTTGCTGCTGCTTCAGTTGAATATCCAGTTTCGTTGTTTTCTTCTGGTTTTTGTTCGTCTTCTTTATCTTCAATCTTTAATACATAAACATATTTGCCAGTTGCATTTTTTACTATTTCATAAGCATTGTTTACTTTATCTTTTTTCAAAGCTTCTTCAGCTGCTGCTTTTGCTGCTGCTTCAGTTGAATATCCAGTTTCGTTGTTTTCTTCTGGTTTTTGTTCGTCTTCTTTATCTTCAATCTTTAATACATAAACATATTTGCCAGTTGCATTTTTTACTATTTCATAAGCATTGTTTACTTTATCTTTTTTCAAAGCTTCTTCAGCTGCTGCTTTTGCTGCTGCTTCAGTTGAATATCCAGTTTCGTTGTTTTCTTCTGGATCTTTTTCTGGGTCTGTATCACCAGTTTTAGATCCTTCAGTTTCTTCAAATGGATGTTCTGCTGGATTAAACCAATTATCTGAAATACCTTCATCAGCTGCGTAAGTGTTAACCCCGCCACCAACTACAATTGCTCCTGCAAGTGCAGCCATTAATAATTTCTTATTAATTTTCATAATATCATGACAATGGAAACTTCCCTTGTATAAAGGGTGGAATTTGTCTCCTCCTTTTAAATTTTTTTGCATTCAATGCTATTTAAATCAAATTCGTTTCCAAGCAATTATATTGCCATTCCTTAGTTATTGTTTACCCAAAAAGGGTGATCAACAATCGAACTTCACCAATTTAATTAATGGTGTTCTTGATTCGTCCACTGTCCAAAAATTTCCCAAGAACAATGTCCTCAAGCGTTAGGTTCGGTAAGTTCAGTGCCTACCTTTTATTTTAGCTACTATTACTAGTAGTTATAATCATATTTTAGTGTGTTTATGTGAAAACATTTTTCGACCAATATAATAACAGTGTAAGTTTTGTAACTTAATTTTTAAGATTAAAACCTTGAAAATATAATTCAACAAATAATCGTTAATAATTATCCAATCTTTTGCTATTCATAAAGTTTCCTTTATCACACTACTATATTAGTTTAAGCTCATTATACTACATAATTTCAAATATTACAATAAGTTTACAAAAATCTTTTTGTGTATATATTTTGCAGAATAGTTATGCAATTTGTTATTCAATACTTTTTATTTCGAAGTCAATATGTAGTGCATTTCTTGTGTTTTTAATCACTTATTGTGTTCACTTAAAATATTGTTGCAATATTTTGTTTTTTTATTATTTTAAAATGTTTTGAATTTGATTTTTTGTGTGCGAATTTTCAAATTTTATTTGTTTTACGGGCTAATTCTGCGAATTTTCCCTTTCCATTTAATTATATCACGTAACAATGGTTACGGATTATTGTAGCTCTTATCTGTATAATAAAATCAAATAAATGGAGGGATAATATGTCAAGATTTTTAGGAAAAATTCATTATATAATGTTTGATAAGATAAATTACGTTGATGAGATTACACGCAAGATGAGTGAGTTGTTGGATGATGTTGATTTGAAAAATATTGAGCATGGAGCGTTGGAGGATTTGATTGACACGGACAATATTCACGGATGGTTACAAGTGAGAGTAGCAATTGTGGAGGATAATCTGGCGAAGGTTTTGAGTGAGCTTAAACGTGAGGGAAAGCTTGAAGATGCTCTTAAAATCGCGTATGATTTTGGTGCGAAGGAGCATTTCTCGGGTGATGCTTCTGATGCATTCCAATTTATGTCTGAGAAGTTCTTGGACGGGATGCCTTGTGATATGGCGAATTTGCCAGTGGAATCAAATGATGGAGAATTCCGTTGGATTAAAAGAATTGATGTGCACGAACAGTATTACATTTACGGTGAGTCTTCTGAAGTTTACGATGAGTTTCGTCGTGCGTGGATGAATGGTTTGTCGAGCGGTTGTGATGTGGAATACGTGGTTGAAGACGGTGTTAATATTATAAGGTAGTTTTGTGAGTTTTTGGGGTATAAATATATGTAAGATAACAACAATTGTAGGAGGTATTTTATGTATATTAGAGAAGAAGTACTTAAAAACGCAAATAATAAGGAAAAAGTTTCAGAAATTTTGGAAAATTATTTCAAAACAGATGCAAATTACGAAAACGAACACGATCGTGATGAACTTCGCCGCCGCGGCTTTGAAGAATTGAAGTTAATCGGAGAAATCCAAGTTTATCAATTGTTGATGAACTCAGATAACGATAGATCTAAATTATAATAATCAATCCCTTGTCATGTGGCAAGGGATTTTTTGGTGGGATAAAGTATATTTCATTGAAAAAGAGTTATAATGTATGTATGAAATCTTCAAGAAAAATATACGCAATGAATTTATTTTCCAATTTAATATTTTATGCGCCTGTTGCGTTGTTGGTTAGGACGAATAGAGGAATTAGCTTGTCGCAGTTTTTTGTGTTACAGGCGATACTATCTGTTACTTGCATGGTTTGTGAATTTCCTTTGGGTGTGTTGACCGATAAAATCGGGCTGAAAAAATCAATAGTTCTCGCACAGTTTACTATGCTAACTGCCAGGATAATTTTACTGATATCCAATAATTTTATGCTTTTTGCAGTGGAAGCCTTGCTTGAAGGAATTGCTTTTGCACTGAATTCCGGCACTATCAGCGCCTACATATATAAGCTTTTCGGCGACGATAATTACAGTAATAATATTTCGAAGTTCTATAATTGGGGAACGATCGCTTTTATAGTATCAACCGTACTGTTTCCTTTTATTAATTCAAGATGGAACATTAACGCTTTGATTTGGGTAACAATAATTGCAAATGTAATCGCAACTGTGATTTCGATTTTTATTCCAGATACCGACATGTCAAGTGATAATGAGGAACAATTTGATTTGTCAAAAACATTGAAACTATTGGTACACGATAAAACTTTCAGAGTAATCGTCTTAATCGTGTCGTTGTTTAATTTGTCATTTTTGTTGATCAACTTCTTCTATGTAAAAGTTATAATCGACAACGGATATTCGGAAAACATAGTGTCGCCACTCATCCTAGCTTACTCAGGACTTCAACTCTCACAAACATTTATCATAAAATATCTGGGAGAACAAAAAGCTTGGAACAAAGTGCGATTATTTTCAGTTATTGCATCATTGTTCTTCGCTGGATTATGTGTGATATCCGGAAAACCTGTAGTGATGTTGATGATTATACTTCCAACCATCTTGTCCGTTTTGGGAATATTTATCGAAAAAATCCAAAACAATTATATAGACACAATAGGCTTCAAAAATCACAGAGCAACCATGCTCTCAGCATTTAGCTTCTTCGCTGATGTCTTCGAAGTAGTATTCCTGTTGGCAAACTCGTATATTTCATCGTTCAATTACAAATACATCTTCGTGTTTATAGCAGCATCGCTCTTGTCGAGTGCAATTATGCTTAGAAATGATAATACTGTAACATCTATATCATAATTGGTGGATTTAGGTGTGTATGATGTAAATTAAAAAAATCCCTTGTCATGTGATAAGGGATTTTTGTGTGTGATTGTGTATTAGATTTTCATTGTTTTTTTCATTCCTTTTATTGCATTTAGGCATTGAAGTCCGTCAGATTGTTTTGCTCTAGCACCTTCGTATTCTTTTGGTAATAAGCTAAAAAAAGCCTTCCAGAGATTAACATAAAATGTAATAAATACTATATTTCGGTAAAAACTACTTACATCAGTTGAATGATTGATATCATAGATAAATGGAATCATACTTACAAATAAAATAATGTTAACAAGTGGTCCCGCCAAAAACACGATCAAATTTTTCTTGTAATACCATTCTTCATAATCATCATCAAAGTAACATACTCCGTCAGCTAGTGATAAACATATTTTAATTCTTTTAGATTTGAATATCTCCTTGCCTCTTCCTGTTTCGATTCTCCATTTTTTTGATTTGTATACTACTCTATAAGCAACAGCATGTCCTATCTCATGCAGAATTTGTGAGACTTGGTAAACAAAATAAAATATTACGATTTTCATTAATAAGTTAAGCATTATAACCTCAATTATGTAAAATAAAAAACAAATCAGTCTTTAATTATTTCAATTATTCTTCTTCCGTCGCTAGGAACATCTCTTTTATAATAAATTGGCAACAAAGTCCAGAAAAGTTGTGCCATATTAAATCGCAACAAAAACTTTATTGATTCTTGAAAAATATGTGAATATCCAGCTATCATTTTCCCTTCACTTATTAGTAATGGAATTGTAACAATCAGTACTATTAAATTAAATAATGGTCCACCTAATGGAATCATTATTTTTTGTAATTTGCTCTTGCTATTATAATATTCCCCATCTAACTGTGGTAGTATTTTCCCAACAACAATTATAGGTCTTATAATAAGTCTTTTAGTTTCAAATAAAACCTTACCAAGTCCCATATCTATTTTCCAATCTTTACATTTAAAGAAAATAATACACATTAAAATATGTCCCATTTCATGACAAAAAACAAGTACAATTATTATCAAGTATTTAATGATTAACTCAATCATCATCGTCTCCTCCTGAATATTTATGATTACGATTTCATTCTAACTCCCTACACTATTTTTTGTCAAGTATTTTGTTAAAATATACTCATTTTTGGAGTAGATGATGAGTTGTGTATCCCTTGTCAGTGAAACAATCAGATTACTGCTGTTAAAATTACAATTAGTACTCTAATAAGCTTTTAACTAAGCGAGTCATCTGGAGAAAATTGCGTCAAATTCAATCGAAGAAATTCGTTAAAAAATCTCATTGTTTGAGTGCGTAGCACGAGTTTGAGATTTTAGAATTTCGAGATTAGAATTTGCCAATTTACGTAAGCCAGACGATGCGTGTTACGACTTTTATTCCGTATGTTTACATAGCGATTTATTTTCGTAAGTCAGATATTCGTGCAAATCAGTTTTCTGATTTTTTGATCCGAAACAGTCTTGGCTGTGTGCTAATTTCCAAATAAAAAATGGGATCACAAGACCCCATTTTACTTTTTTAAAATTAAATTTTATTTGCGTTTTTTAAGTGAAGCATACACACCAAGAACGCCTGCCAATGATGCTACCTGTAGTGTTAATACTTCTGATTCGATACCAGCTTTTGGTAATTTTTTCTTATCTGTAGTAGTTTTTACTGGTCTACTAACTTTGTTGTCTGAGGTAGTTGTATTAACTTTTTCTGATTTCTTAACAAGAGTTACTTTTTTCTTTTCTGCATTTTTCTTGAATTCTTCGGCTTTTTTCTTAGCTTCAGCTTTCATCTCTTCAGATTTCTTTTCTTCCTCAGCTTTTTTCTTTGCTTCTTCTTCTTTCTTCTTTGCTTCTTCTTCTTTCTTCTTTGCTTCTTCGGCTTTTTTTGCTTCTTCTTCAGCCTTCTTCTTTTCTTCTTCTTTTTGTTTTTCTGCCGAATTTTTCAATCCATCTACTTTCTTTTCTTTTTCTGCTTGTTTCTTTTCTTCGGCAGTCTTTTCTTCTGTTTTTTCTTTTTTATCTGAATTGTTTGATTTTTCTGGTTTGATTTCCTTGAATTTTAATGTGTAGTGCCATTTGCCATCTTTTTCTTGCACGTCAAATGCATTTTTTACTAATTCTGTTTCCAAGTCTTTCTTGGCTGCTTCTTCTGCTTTTTCTTTAGTATCAAATTCGGATTGAGGCTTTAATTGTTTGATTTTTTCAATTGCTTCATCAAAACGTCTCAACATTCCTATTGCATATTCAGTATTTAAAACTGTTGGTTTATCAAAGACCGCTCTTTCTTTTATTACTTCTATCTTTAACTTTTCTACTTCAGAAATTTTTCCTTGTTCTTTTAACTCAGAATCTTTTTCTGATTTTAATAATTCAGAATCTTTTTCTAATTTTTCTATAATTTTATCAACATTATTCAATATTTCATTTAAAACTTCTACCGAAACTTTCTCTTGCAGCATTTTTGCATTATTTGTATTGTCCGCTGTAGCATAAGTGCTAACTCCACTGCCAAGAACTAAAGTTCCTGCAAGCACTGCTACCAATAATTTTTTATTAAATTTCATATTAATATGACAATGGAAACTTCCCTCAACGGGTGGAATTTGTCGCCTCCCTTCAACTTTTCAAATACATTTCAAATCCGTTTCCAAGCAATTTCTTGCCATTCCATTCACACTATCTAATCGTATTATCTCCAACAGAAATATTCCTACCGAAATACTCCTCGTTTTCTGCACAAAAAATTTGAATTTTTTGTTAATATGTATACAAATTTTGGTTTGTCAAAAGTAGTTTTGCATATAACTATTTATATTGATATTTTTATTATACTATATGATTTTAAGTAATACAATATATCCTTAATATTTCAACCTCTTTTCCTGTTTTTTCTCTACTGTTAAACAAAATCAGATTTTTGTTCTTTTTTAAAAACCAATACTAGCACTCTAATAAAAGCTCGTAACTAAGCGAGTCATCTGGAGTAAATTGGGTCAAATTCAATCGAAGAAATTCGTTAAAAAATCTCATTGTCTGAGTGCGTAGCACGAGTTTGAGATTTTAGAATTTCGAGATTAGAATTTGCCAATTTACGTAAGCCAGATTCTGCGTGTTACGACTTTTATTCCTTACCCTCGTGCAGCGACAATTTCTCACCAAAAAATAGACCCTATCAAAGGGTCTATCGTGAAGGTATTATTCGTGCAATTCCACTGTTTCTTCGTGGTATTTTGCTGGTAAGCTTGTTTTTTCTTTGTTCATTCCTATGAAAAAGTTAACGTTAGCTTCTTTTGATAAAACTTCCAAGTTTTCTAGGAATTCTTCTA